>Ga0207757_100014_pt1 | contig 224722 bp, 235 predicted proteins | sample A23P3SouthBayCA_2_FD_187752 | JGI IMG/M metagenome (GOLD analysis project Ga0207757, IMG submission 187752) | Aerobic enrichment media microbial communities from Eden Landing Ponds, California, USA - A23 P3 (2) (SPAdes) | ecosystem: Environmental > Aquatic > Marine > Unclassified | place... | reverse complement strand
GTTGGTCCTCGTGGATTTCACTGTCTGCTTGCTGCTGGTGTTTAGGCACAACAACAGCAAGCAGGCGTTCTAACTAACCGGCTTTGTGAGGTACTGAGTCTCTATTCCCACTGAGGCGGCTGATTTCTGGCATAGGCACCAAGAAATCCGTCCGCCTCACTTTTCACGCTTAACTAAACACGACCTAGTTGTCAGGACAAGTACGGCGGAGACTCTTGAATCGAAACAGGCGCGGCTTCCGAAGTCTAAAAGTGGGGGATGCCGGCGGGTGCCAGCAATCGTGTGGGTGGCGGTAGAGTACACAGACACCGGATGGATATTCAGGGGTGGTGTCTGTGTCCGCTCCTTTCCCTCTGCAGTATATCAATCTTCGGCCCCGAGTATAGCGTTTGAAAAACACTGACAGTAGGCTTTTCAGACAGTGGCCGATGATAAAGCGGCCGCTTCTCAGTAACTGAGCAATATCCGCTCGATAACGGCCGATGGACGAAACTGCGTGGAGATGCCCGGTGCAGGGAGCACGGGCACCGAATGACAATGACAGACACCACTCTGGATCAGATTGGTGTCTGTATCCGACATATTTGCATAGGAACCTGAATCTTCCCTCTAGTCATCTTAAGATGCTTGCAGAAGTGCGAAAAGGATCGGCGTGGGCGCCTCAATAGCTAACCAACACAACTCTCCAAACTACGCTGCCTGTTGGTTAGCCGCTGTCCGCCCCGGAAGCAACCAAACAACCGGTGGCGTGACCAAGAAAAGGCCGACTACGTGGGCGATTACGTACAGTGTGTCGAACCGGCTTTCGTTGGGGGGACCACGTCAACGCCCGCAGTCGGTGCACAGTCCCGCAGTGATCGGGCGGCCCGCGTGACTCGTTTTCGCTGTTGGACATTGCAAGACATCACAGGTCGACCCCCGCAGCAAGACCCTGGACGAGCGAGCCGCCGACGTGCGGTCCGATGTCCCAGTCGCGCTTGTTTCGGACGTACTCGCACCACTCTGCAAGTGTTCGAGAATGCGGGCGGTTGAATTTCTGGGTGTCAGAATCTGAGACGACAGCGACCGCCCATTCGTAGCTGACCCAGGTGGGCCGCGCCGTCGCCGTTGACGCCGAGAAAGAGCGGGGCCTGCGTGAGCATCTCACGGGCGCGCTGTTCTTGAGGATGCTGTTCGGTCGTGCCGACAGGTTTACTAGCCGGCGGCGGAGATTTGCTCATGGTTCGTAGCTCCGAACCACTCGGTCGGATCTGGACCATCCGGCCGGCTTTACTGCGAGCCGACGATACCGACTAGTTCTTACTCTATGCTTTACGTCCCAAGGCCATTATCACGTTGCTCCGGCGGGCAGCTCGGCAAGCCGAACGTGATGAGACGGACCTCACCGTCGACGCCGTCGATCACCACCCAATCTGCCCGAGTATTAAAGACCAGTGGACCATTTGAGCCATTCATATCCGACAACACTGCAGATATTTCAGAACTAGTAATAGATGTCGGCTCTGATAGCGTATTCACGCACTTAAGGCATATCTGATATGGACCGTACTATCACCGTTGACGAACCAGGAGAACAGCTCAGTGCCCGTCTCGAATGGGCCGAAGAACAACGCGAAGGAGCAGCACAAGATGGCGTCGCCAATGACGTAGCGTACTTCGAGGCCTACAAAGAGGAACTCCAAGACCGACTTGAAGTGCTTCAAGACAGCGGTATTTCAGAGCAAACCCTCATCGACGAGTACTACACCGCTAAGGAAAAATGGGACGAGATTGAGGACCCGACCAGGGACGATATGTCCTGTGCTGCGCGAGTAGACGTCGCAAAGCATCTCCTCGAAACGATCTTCGGCCACGGCCCGGTCGAAATCGGGGAAATAGTCAGAGCGAGCAGCGATGGAGACGGCCGGATTAAAATTGTCGGAGAGGATGGAGACACAGTCAATATCGAGATCCAAGACGAAGAGGACGCCCTTGCCAGGGCGGATCTGTTCCTAAAAGAAGCGGGATACAGCGTCGACATGCTCTGACCCATTCCTAGAGAGTTGCCACGAAGCAGTTTTTTCTAAGAGGTATTCAGTGGCCTTGCTCGCCCAGAGTACAGTGAATACCGAACGAGAATCGAATGACTTGCCGCTGCTTCCCGAAGAGGACCGCAAAAAGAAGTCAGAGAGTCCGAACCGCTCAGAGAGTGGTTTACGGGCCGATCCCGGATTTCTAGCCAAGCAGATCAATAGTGCCAAAGTCGGCATCGATGAAGATGGGTTTCACCATCACTACTGGCAAAGGGCAGACGCCGTCGTAGTGTATAACGAAGATGGGGTTGACCACGTAGAATACCTAGACGGAGAGCTGCTGAGTAACTGGGTAGAATACGTTGACGTAAAACGGGGATGGGAGCAAGAGGGGACCTTTCTCCGACCTCTAGTTTCGGCTGATAAATGGCGGAAGCAATAAGCCAAGCAATCTCTCAGCACCTTTCAGTTGAGAAAAACGGATTTATATTTAAAATAGTTTAAGTAGTATATATTTAGTAGTGGCGTGTCTAAGTGGATATAGAATGGGCACTGAGACCACGGGGGCAGTCATCGCGATGGAGACGGATTCGATATCGTCCAGGGAGAGTATGGACCGAACGATCAGCCTTGACGACCCCAAGGAACAGTTAGCGCCCCTCGTTAAATGGGCTGAAAGAGAGCGCAAGGCGGCTGCACACGAAGGTAACGAGCAGGATGAGGCATATTTCGCAAACTACGGAAAAGAACTCTCTCAGTGGATTGACTCTCTCAAAGACGGTGTCGCTGAAAGCCGTCTCCAACGGACAGTCCAGTCCGCCGACAGCGAATGGGAACGGGTTGAAGACCCACAAGAAGCTGATATGGCCTATCCTGCAAAGCGCGACGCAGCGAACCAGATTCTCGCAGAAGTCTTCGGCCACGGTTTGACGAAAATGGGGCGGATAGTCCGAGGCAGTAATGGCGAGGATGGAGAAATAAAACTCGTCGGTGAAACCGGCGATGTAGTAACAATCGCAGTCAAGAATAAAGCAGAAGCTCTCTCCAACGCAGACCGGTTTTTGCGGGAAGCCGGGTACAGTGTCGCCGATCTCCAACCATCGAGTGCATCCGATGGAGAGTGAAAATAGAAGTGACTCATGACTCCCACTCCTTGGACTTCGCGAGTAGATAATGGTGGCTAGCACGACAGTAGCCACTAACAATGGCAGAGTCAGTATCCGGAGGGCTACCAGTAAAGATGACTTAATGGCGATCCGGGACTGGCAGGACCACTACTTCGGTACCGAGTGCGACCCTGGACAACTCCCGTTCGAGCTGGCACACGCCGCCGGCTGGACCGAAAGCGACGGTCCCGATATTAACGTACTCCCGCTCGTTGCAGAACATCAAGACGTGATGGTCGGTTGTGCCGTCGCTGTAGTTGAGAAACACAAACAAACCGTCGCCAATCTACCCGAGGCAACCTTCGACGCCGAAACCATAGCCGGCGAGTGGAATGGGTGGATGATGCTCGCCTTTGTAGACCCGGTTTGGCGCGGTCAGGGCATCGGATCGCAACTGTTCAGCACCCGTCTCGATTGGCTTGCGGACCAACGCCCGGATATGATGTTCGGTATCGGCTGGGAGCGTGACGGAATCAGCAGTCGGTCATTATTTGAGCGCCACGGCTTCATACCGGTAGAACGTCTACCAAATCACTATGCCCGTGTGCGTCTATCCTGCCCCGATTGCGGTATTTGGCGGGGCGACGATGGGACGTGCTCATGCGATGCGACGATTTGGGCACTAGACAAAAACTCAGAACCAGCAAGACAAAAATGACTGAATTTGTGCTTGTCAGTTGCTCAAAGTCGAAGCTCACCGGTACGCACCGCGCCGAAGAGCTCTACGAGCCAAGCGACATTTTCGGGAAACGTCGGAAGTTCGCGGAACGGGAAGGCGTTGCATGGGGCATCTTATCTGCTAAATACGGGTATCTTCGGTCGTGGGGATCTATCGACAGTTACGACAAACACATCAGCGAAAGGACGCCGGTCTGGGGAGCGTTTGTCCTTGACAATCTCCTCGCTGACCTCGATTACCTCGATGTCGATCGGGTCACAGTCCTTGCCGGGAGACGGTACACAGAGCCGCTAGTATCCGAACTAGAGGCCCAAGGCTACGATGTACTTGACTACAACCGTGGTCTGCGCCCTGGTGAGCGGAAGCAAGCGCTGAAGGAAGCTAACGCTCCGGGTGAACAAACAACTTTAGCGCAACAACAGGTGGTACAGGCCAAGCACGAAAAAGAGCAAGATGAAACGCCTGATACCAGTAAGAAAGGAGAAAATGAATAAAGGCGTTCCCGACTGGGGTTACTTCGCCATCGGAATGGCAGCTGTGATTGCAGGGTTTATACTATGACTGGGTCCCCGCCCATGGAGGTGTCAATCTGCCGGGGCGGATGTGACCCAGTGTGGAAAGGACGTCGGGAAGAGTGTCCTCAATGTGGAGCCACTGTTCGTGTCGCAGAGGTCCTACAATAAAGGATATTTCAACGTGATTTCAGCAGTCGATTATAGGTAATCATCAAGGAAAGCTGGTACCTCTTGTCCAAACCCGCCGATAGATACCTGCTTAATCGTCTTGAACTCGTTCTCAAGTTGAGTAGGGACGAGTGTGTCTTCCAACGCTTTCTCGTACTCGCAAATAACCCCATATAACAGTGACAGCGACAACCGGGTGATGTCTAATATATTATCCTCTTCGTATTCCCCATCTAAGTACATCCCCTCTAAACGGTACGGATGGGCTGCGGATTCACTTAGTCCGTCGTAAAATTCCTTGAAACTCTGAGATTGATTAGCCATCTTATCCTTCCCGCTGTCCTGCCTTGAACTGAGGTATTCTACGTAGTCGTATGGGAAGGTGGATGGGTCCACGTGAAGAAGTCCATTAACCGTCTCAGCTTGAACTTTGTACTCATCCCATTTCCGACCAGCATTTTCGGTATCGTCATTCAGGCCCCGTAATGTAGCAAAGGATTCGTATTGGAAACGAATATCCTGATACGCAGAAGTGAATGAATTATAGCACAACAAGATATAGGTAGAGCGGAAGCTGGCGGTGACTTTGTTTAGAAGAGCGTGTTGGAACTTATGCCGCGACTCGAGTTGCCCCCCGTACTCTTCTGTTTCCTCAATCGTTTCCTTCAATTTAATTAACTTGTCCGTAGACACTGCGTGTCGGCGGATGAGTTCATCAGACTCGTGATTTTCTGTGAAGTCGTTTTTCTCGATCAAAAGGGAATCATGAGCATCGGAATAGGCCTTGTCGATATTCATACTCATTCAAAAGAATGCTCACCCTCCATATGATAATACGACTGGGACTGCATCCGTTGGTTATTCTGTAGGTGCATGCCTTTCATCTCTTATCGGCGGTGTTGATTATTTAGTATATTTGGGTAGAGCGTCTCTTTTGAATTCCTATTATTCAGACATATGGAGTGTAAAACAGCCGGTCAATGAGAACTGCTTACTGATCAGATGGAATATTCAACCGGTCGATTAATCGAAGGAAGAAATCTCAGTGAAAACTATGTGTGTTTATTGGTGTCGCGGGGGCATATTAGAATAATGAGAAAAAGTAACACGCCAGTAGTAGCGGTCCGAAACGACCTCCCTTCTGCCAACGAAGATGTGGCGAAACTCCGTCTTGAGTTATCTCACTGCTCTCTTGGAGCGTTAGAAGAAGCAGGGTTAGTGAAATTGGATTGGGAAGAACAGACTGTGAAAAAAGGATCAAATTTTAATGATGAGAAAACAAGAATTAGTCTATACTGACCAGAACCGGGATTAGAATTGGTCATCATCTGTGAGTTTTAACAGGGGTAAGTGCCGGTAGCTGCCATCAAAGGACCTCACTGGACCAGTGTATTCAGAGCAGTCGCTGAAATGATGTCTGAAACAGTCGAGATGACCGAATGCGATGGCTGCGGCTTCACCGATGTCCGGACGCAAGGAACAGACTGCCCCCACTGCGATGAGGGCGTGATGGTAGGCTCGGATCGATTTTTCGTCGAGATCCGTGGAGTGAATCCGAGCGACTTCCCAGAATGGGAAGCTGACCCAGCTAAACAAGACGAAGCACATTCACTGGCCAACGATATTCACGACTTGGTCCGGGAGGAGTACGGAAAGACCGACGTTACAGGGGTCGTGCCAATCGTCAATCCAGAACATCACGATCTGCTCTCATCCCAGAGTAGCGAATAATGGCGTCGCCCCAGATCGACGCAGGTGAGATTGTAGAGACACTCGGAACAATTCGCCAGCGCGGGCATAGCGCCCACACGACCTTTCGTGACTGGGTCAACCTCATGCTCTACGCGCTACAGCGCCGGGACGACCCGTACCTGGAGATCGTTGACGACTATCGCGAAGGGCGAGACATGGACCATCCCGAAGGGGAGCGCTCTGTAGACCTCTTCTCGAAAGCATTTGGTCAGCTCCAAGAGCAGATGGCAGAAACTGACGCCGACATTCTTGGGGCTGTCTACGAGGAATGCGGGATGTCCAGCGATGCGTTCGGCCAGCACTTCACCCCGCATAGCGTCTGCGAAATGATGGCAGAGGTGGCCGGCGTCGTCGACGATCCCGATGCCGACACCGAGCAAAAGCAAACCGTTGCAGATCCTGCCTGTGGAAGCGGTCGGACACTGTTAGTAGCGGGTCGGAAACAGCCTGACGCACTCTTCGTTGGTCAAGATAAGGACCCACTGTGTGCGCGAATGGCCGCACTGAACTGTTGCTTCCTGAATTTAGATTCCTACGTCATCCAGGGCGATTCGATTACCGTAAACTTCCAGCGAGCATGGGAGACAACCCGCTCGCCGATGGGCGGGAGTGTGCGTGAGCTTGAGGAGGAAGAAATCAGTGACCTCCACGAGTGGGTGACTGACGCTTTCAAGAACACGGAACAAGACACTCAAGAAAGTGAATCCATTGAGAGTGACAGTACACCGCCGATGACGGAGTCAGTCTCAGCCGGACAGGTCGGGTTAGGTGCATTTACCGGTGAATGATGGGGAGGGGTGTTTCCGCAAGTAAGATCACAGTTATCTCAAAGGGGTACTTCGACACAAGTATGCCGACCCAATCACAGGGGGAGACCCCCCTGTCCGCATAAATTTAGATGGAACGAGACAGTGTGTATAGTATGAGATACTTATCAAGAAGAGATAGACACACACACCTAGTTTGGACTAATAATTTGAGAAAGAGATGTCTTACGGCTGTATAAGACCATTTGAGACCCTTTCTTACTCCAAACTAGGTGTGTTCCTCTATTCTAGTCTATCTAGTAAAACGTAGTAAGTAATAGGAACACATGTATCTCCACAGCTCATATGCATCTATGTATCCTATTCAACTATCTCTCCCCTCGCTTTTCTTACTCCAAACTAGGTGTGTGTGTCCGGTCGGTACTCTTCAACAAAATGTTTTAGATCAACTCTAGGATTTTAAGCCGTTCAGGCAGCTCTATCTGCGGTTCTCATCAATTCCGACCTCTAGTCGTCTTATTCCAAACTAGGTGTGTCTTCTTCAAGACTTACTCCAAATCCGGTGTCCCTTGAGTGGATTTTGTATAAGGGGTTGTGGCGGATTTATCACGTTAGAGGATGTGAGGGGGCGTTCTTATTCAAAATCCAGTCCGTAGTTTTATACCACTCACCGTCATCAGTGTTCTACAATGACTGAGGACAAGGAGTCCCGAGCGATTCACGATGTGTTCAGTGACGTCACTGAAGGGGGAGATGGAGTATTCGAGGAGCGAGAGATTCTGCAAATTGATTATGTCCCAGACGAAAATCGGATCGTCGGTCGAGATGACCAGATTGAGAAAGTTGCTGGGGAGATCGGACCAGTTGTAGCTGGGCAACCTCCAAATTCAACTATAATATACGGCAAAACAGGGTGCGGGAAATCATTAGTTGCCAAGCACGTCCTAAAAATCGCTCAAGAAGAAGCAGAAAACAGAGACGTGACACTCGCTACGGGATATGTGAATTGCCAGCAAGCGAAGGGCAATTCAGATGCCCTCGCCAAATATGGTCGTAGTATAAATCCTCCCAGGAGCAGGGTGAAATTCCCGACCCGAGGGATATCAGAAAATGAGTACTTTGAGCGGGTTTGGTCGGTACTTAATGAGTTCTACGACGGCGCCATTATTGTTTTAGACGAGGTGGACAAGCTCAAAAATGACGACCTGTTAATGGCGCTTTCACGGGCGGGTGAAGATGGGAGCGTAAATATTCCAATCGGAGTGATTGCAGTCTCTAATAAGATCAATTACCGTAATCAGATGAGTGAGCGAACTAAAAGTTCATTTGGGCACAATGAATTCGTCTTCGAACCCTACGATGCGGGTCAACTTAGGGAGATCCTCCGAAATCGGACTGACGCCTTTGTTGAAGGGAGCCTTGATGAAGGGGTCATTCCTCGCGCCGCAGCACTCAGTGCGAGAGAACACGGGGATGCACGGAAAGCAATACGGCTTCTTCGGTATGCTGGTGACCAAGCCAACAGTGAAAATGCTCAACAGGTCAAAGAATCTCACCTCACCGCTGCACGAGCCACCGCGGAAACTGATCGACTACTCGAACTTCTATCCGGACTTCCGCCACACAGCAAACACATACTAATTGCACTAGCAAACAAGACAAAAGGTAATCCGGAGAAAGACTGGTTCCGTACTAACCGGATACGGGATTCATACGTTGAAGTGTGCCAAGAAAACGGAGCCGATCCGCTTTCAAACGAGCGAACCAGGCAGTTACTGAATGAATTGTGTTTCTTGGAAGTTGCGGGAAGTCGACGAGGGTCTGGCGATGGACGGGGACAATACAACCAGTTTACTTTGTTGTGGGACCCAGATACCGTACTATCGCTTGAAACGTGATGTTTTGGCCGGTTGCAGCGACAGCGATAGGTGCCGCTGTGGCTGGGACTGTTCGGTTGAAAGAGAATTCACAGCGCCGGTGTCAGTTACATATATTCCGAGGCCTGGAATGAACTATACTCTGGCTCTTCATCGGCCAGTCTTGAATCAAGACGCCGCATGTCTCCTTCCGGAAGGTGCCAGACATCACGCGTATCGAGCCGAAACTTCGGGACAAGACGCACGCCAAACTCCCGTGCCAAAGCGGGGATCATCTCGTTAAAAAATTGCTTGAACAACATGAATTCGAGCTTGTCCATACTCCCTGTGGATTGAAGTTCTATCGTAGGTGCAAGACCCTCTCCATGCTTGGCCCTATGGCACTGACGACAAAGCGCCGATTGATTTGAAAGGATGTCTGACCCACCAGCGCCTCGAGGGACGTTATGATCGACATCAAATTTGCTGACATTCTCCAGTGACCGCCGACAGCATGTGCAAATCTCTCGATCGCGCTTAACGACTGCGTCCCTCAATTTCGCTTTATGCATTGACTGGTCATCCCGTTTTCCCGATTTTGACATGGATATTTCTCCATTTATCGCCGTAATGCTTAAGCGTATCCCGTAATAGCATAGAGTATGGTCAACCGAGATATTGATTCCAATTCTACTGATTTGAATGAAGAGTTGTCATGGGACTACGAAATACCGAAGAGAGAGTCAGCACTTCTCACGCCAAAACAACGTGAGTATCTTATTGGAGAATCCGATATTGAGCCTAAATCTGCCGAAGAGCGGGCGATACGTAATAGAATGCGGGAGCGGCTCCATGTGAGCCTTCTTGATTTAGAGTTACTAAGTGTGAGTCTTGAAGAAAGAGACATTAAATCTGTTTTTGAGAAAGGGGAAATATTCAATCACATCAGCCCAACTTTCGGACTAATATTTGATGGCTTGGCAAGAGCAAGTAAGTACAATCATCCATCATCAGACTTTGAACGTCCGAATGATGAAGTACTGGATATGTATGCTAACTTCGTTGAGGGAGGGCTTGAGAGCCTGTATCGAAGCCGTGGGTTTTCTGTTGAAGATGTGTCCGTGTCTATCGACCTGACGCTGGGTCCAACCGCTGATGAAATAGAAAAGAAGCAATTGAATACACTCTCAACTGATGAACTAACCCTGCTTCTTCAGCGTGGTGAGATAACTAGAGAAGAATTCACTGATACAATAGAAAGCGATAACTGGTCGCCAAACTCTTAAAAATCTCAGTACAGTTAGATACGATCTCTATGTTCGTTGGCGTTATTAGCTAGCAGCGGGCTTTTATCGAGCAGACCTACCGCCAAGGGCACTCAACGTATGGGAGAACCAAGTATTCAGTCTGACTGCCGGAGTGAATGTCCATTACCCATACCCAGAAACCAATCGTCGCCATTGACCTCTTTTGTGGTGCTGGAGGGTTCTCAGAGGCGCTTGACCAAGCTGCCGACGCCCTCGATAGACCAGTCTATCATACGGGAATCAATCACGACGAAGCAGCTATCCAGTCCTATCAGGCTAACAGAGAAGAAGCGTTCTGCTACAATCGTAAGGCACAGGCGTTAACCCCAAGCGAAGTTCTCCACGAGTGGCTTGTCGAATTGGCATACAGACAATGTGACGATCCAGACATTACTCGGGCAGACGTTGAACCGCTGGACCGAGACGACGTGGAGGTTGTCCTCACTGGCGGCCCACAGTGTACTGCCTTCTCCCAAGCAGCCGGTGGCAAGCCAGACCCCTCAAATCAGCCTCGCGTCTCTGCCTTTGAGGTTCTCACTTGGTTGAATCAGATTCCTGGTGGTGTAGACGTGTATGCCGTCGAAAACGTCGGCGGCATCAGGAGCTGGGGACCGGTGATCAACAACGAATTCCACGACGACGGCGCGGTTTTCCAGCAATGGCTAAACACGATGTCACACATGGGGTACAGCGTCGATTGGGAGATGCTGGAAGCGAGTGACTACGGCGATCCGACTAGTCGCGAGAGATTCATCCTACTTGGTCAAAAGGAGGGAACAGTAACATTTCCTGAGCCGACCCACGACGACAGTGACCCCGACAAGCCCGACCGCCGGACAGCTGCCGAAATCATCGACTGGGATGACCTCGGGTCGTCCATCTGGAACCGTCATAAGGAGAACAGCCGTGTTACGCCACCCGCATCGACGACGTTTGAAAGGATCGCCGCTGGACTCCGGGAGCACTGCAGCGACACCTTAGAGCCGTTTGCTGACGTGGTTGAGACATTTGACCCGGAAACGGTGCATACCCTTCGGGACGAGCGCGTTGTCCCACGGCAGTACGTCCCGCAGGCCATTCAAGCACTTGATGCCCCATTCCTCGTCCAGACAAATGGGGCAGCATCAAAACGAGTATCGGGATATTCCCTCATGGCCGACAGAACCAAGTCTACTCCTACCGCGCCATCAACGTACTTGCTCCGCCAGCAGGACCAGTACGGTTCGCCAATCGATGTGACTGAACGGAGTACTCCGACAGTGACAGCCAGTGGAAGTCACCAAATCGTTACGCCAGAGATTGAGCCCATTGTCGCCCCCCGAAACCAGTGGGCACGAGGGACCCACAGCAATCTCCTCTACCCAGCAGATAGCCAGCCACTCCATACAGTGACCGCACAAAACCACGACGGGCACCTCGCGACGCCGTCACTACTCCGCCTCTCTCACGGAGGGCAGGCACTGGACTGTGAGCGTCCTATGCCGGCAATCACCACTACGGGTGGGGCCTTCAATCTCTCGTCGCCATACCTCACACCGCTATACAAAGGACGGCCTGGCCAGCAGCCGCGAACCCGAAATCTTGACCGACCGCTGATGACGGTGCCTGCGAGCAAGTCACCAGCGCAGTTCGTCAGTCCGCAGGCAGCATTCATCGACGACTGTCAAGGCGATCCCAAACCACTTGACGAACCCCTTAACACGCAACTAGCCAGTGAACGGTTCTCTCTCGTCGTTCCTGAACTGGTACAAAACGGGCTCAACGTGGCACTGGACATCAAGTATCGAATGCTCAAGCCGATTGAGCTTAAGATGGCTCAGGGATTCGATTCCGACTTCGAGCTTAAAGGAACAAAATCGGAGCGGACCGCCCAGGTGGGGAACGCAGTTCCGGTAAACATGGCCAAGGCTGTTCTCCTGCACACTCTCTCGGACGAAAACGTGTCTCTTGCAGCGTTTGGTGGCGGGATTCAAGAAACCGAATCGGTTTCGCTCCCGAATTACGAGACATTCCGCAGCCGGACCTGAATCAAGTATTAGGCCCAGTGCTTGACTGGACCACAGTGGCTCTGCAGTGACTAAATATGAAACAAATGCAGATCACAACTCCCTCGAAGGGGGACGGCAGGGCTGTCAGAGAGCCCGACATAACAGAAAATAGAGCGCAGGATTCCGATGAACGAGGGACCCCGCGAGGACTGATTAACGACCTACTCAATGCAAACAACGGTCTTTTCGAGATCGACCTTGCATCAGGAGCAGAGCCGCAGCGGATCGGCCTGATTCGTCTAACGAAAGAAGACGATGCCCTCACTTCTAGCTGGGACCCATCAGAATATTCAGCCAGCTCAGAAGAGACGGACCACTCCGTCGCCGAGGGGTCCGGGTGGTTGAATCCGCCATTCTCGTTGGGAGAGGAGTTCGGGAAGAAAGCCGATACAGAACTTCAGAGCGGGTCGCTTGATTATCTACTCTTCCTTTGCTCGGCGCAGTCTGTTAGCGATAATTGGTATCAGAAGTACATCGTCCCGCACGCTGAGTATGTATGTTTCCCTGACGGGCGACTAGAGTTCACGAACACGGGCTCAAACCCTCAAATCCCTTGTATCATTACGTCTCTGGGCGACACGCCCTCACAGATCGTTAGCCTGTTTCATGAACGCGGCGCATGTCTAGAGGTAATGGAGCAGACAAACGTCCAAAAGCAACTGTTCAATTTCATCGAGAACAGCGAGCATTCTGCGGACGGGGAAACTGGGCTGATTTCCACAAGTTACCGGAGCGGCGAACCAATTCTCAACAACGTGGGCCGAGGCGACCGGCTTGAATTACTCCTGCGGGAGAATGTTCACGGATACGGAACCATTGAGGCCGACAATCAAACACTCGAAGTCGAAGTCATCACCTGGGCCGAAAAGGAAGACCGCTGGGAAGTCATCGGGAATCTCAATGAGAGGGAGGGTCCTTTTGATGCAGACACGTTCTTTATGATATATGTTAATAAACAGGAGGCGTCGGCATTCACCGTCTCACATCAAGTTGGGGACAGAGGGTGGGAGCCAACCCCAGTAAAGGATATTAGGACAATCACAAATGAGGTCAACTGGGCTACTGTCTGATCGCGTTTACAGGAGGTCAATGTGCGATAAAATGCGTCTCGCGCCCCTACAGAGTAATTCGAACCACTTCATCTCACGCCTGAGTTAGAGGGGTAGTTGTGGATGGCCACTGTTCCGAGAACGCCATTGCTGGAAGTATCCATCAACTTGTGGCACCCGGTCGTTTTCAGGGCATTATGGAACTTCTTTGCGAAGCCAAATTCTGAGGTCCATCAAATACTGCATTCAGATTTTATGGGATAATCTACAGTAGTTAACCGGTCATGTACCGACCATCCCCGACATAGTTACTAAAATAGTGTCTCTGAAAGTTTGGTATTTGTTCAATTACTTTCGAAATTTCATTTGGATCTAGAGAATGAATACATATTCTTATCTTTGGATCGGTATGGGGCGATGAATGTAATTCAAAATCAATGACCTCGGTATCAGGAAATTCACCGGGACATTCAGTATTCAAGTACATTTGGAAATCAATGGCATATTCCTCATCCTCCCAAACGTATTCCCTACCGGGAAATCCTTCTGACTTCACAGTAACAGTTACTGACCCACATAACCTGCGAAAATACGGAACCAGCTTCTTAATCTGGTACAGTAAGCTAGACCTCTCATTAATATAATCCACCTGTCTTATGATATATTTATCTCCAGGCCTATCAAATTCTAAATCTTCCAGATCATCTCGAATATACTTTTTTCGCTCCTCTATAGATTCGGTCCCTCGGAGCCACCGAATATGGAAGCCGATAATGCCAGCGATAGAGGCTAATATCCCCACACCGATATTTTCAGGATTTATTATCCATTCCCACATAACTTCGCTTATGACTTGCTGGGAAGTTTAATCTGCTCACGCTGGTTTTCAAGACTAGGACTAAACTAGTCTGTCATAGATTACGTCCTTCAACCGGTACTTAGTGAATCTGAGCGTTTCATCTCACACCTAATTGAGTCGCTGTATTTTCATTGTTCATTCAGAAAAGAAAACCGGAACATTCCGGTCGAGAGTCATTCTATAATAGACTCGAAAGCGAGATTAGAGGTATTCAAGTGTGGTGCCGGAGTGCGATGCCTGAAACATTTGCTGACGAGCGCAAGCACGTAGCAACGCTCGAATTGACCGAGAAGCCGAATTCCGACGAGATCGCGTTTCTGATCGACGACACGCTCGATAAGAAATTCGTCGACGTCGAATCCAATCAGGATGGGACATACGAAATCTACCTGCAGGAGGACCACTGATGCGAGTGGACGACCGATATCTTGACGGCATATACTACGACGCTGAGGTTGGCACTTTCGTCGAGATCGACCGGCCAGAAGACTCGGATGAGGCAGCCATCCTTTCAGAGATCGGGCCTGCAGGGACTGACACAGTCCTCAGCGGTGAAGAATGGGCGCAAAAGCACGAAGACCTACTTCCCGTCCCCGAAGAGGCCATCGAAAACCCAGTCGAATACTACGAGCACGTCATTGAAAAGTTGCGGCGGCGTGCAAGCGAAGAATTCGACGTTGGGTTCTTCTACGCTGACCAGATGACGCAAGTTACCGAACTCAAACTCGAGTGAGCAACAGAAGTGGTGTTGTATTCAGCCCTAGGGGCTAGACCGAAATGCCTGAAATCGATATGCCGGATGCTGACGAGTACGAGATGTACTACTCCCTGATGACCTTTCGGTCAGACGGTAAGAAGCCGGCTTACCTGGGCAAAGCGCCACTACACCAGACAGATAGCGGTGTCGTCATCAACTCAACATACGGCAATTCACTGGAGCCTGCCGTTCAAGGCGGGACTATCTCATTCCCGTGGGGGGACGAAGCCAATAGGGTGCCTGTACCAGCGACTGTTGACACTGAGGACCCTTTTTCTCTTGCCCCGATGATTGGCTATTTTAACCGTCCATACGGCCCGAACTCCTCATTTATCGAGGCCATGCCTGAAACCGTCTATGTGTATAAAGTAGCCCACTCTCAGAAGAAAGTCCTCCACGAGTTAGACTGCGTGACGGACCACGAAGACAGTAGAGACGAACAGCTCGAAGACGGCACAGAAATCACCGCAATTAACAGATATCTTGAATGGGACGATGATGTTGTTTCGACTGAAGTGGCAGATGAGACTCCAGAATTAGGAAATGCCTCTCACGTTGTGGGGTTCACCGATGGCCAGGACATGCACGACCCCTACACGCATTTAGGAGTCAGTGATGCCAACTCCGCTGCTCACGCCATCCGAGACGTGGTGAACCGGACACCACTGCCACTGTGGGACCCAGAGGTCCTCCCAGTGCTTGAAATCGAATCATTCCCTGCAGGCCACGTCTTCACAAACGGGGTCCCAGCCCCGAAGCCAGGCGCTGATTCCGAATGATACCCTGACGCGGTTAGTAGACTCTACTAACCCAGTGCAGTATTAGAGAAATCACGCAGAGACAGAGTTACTAATGGTTTCAGAGACACCCCAAATCGAAATCGAACAGGGAGATAAAATCGGGATCTGCCCAAAGCACGGGGTTATCGTTCAGGAAACAGTGGCAATGGAATTCCCAGTTAGTGCTACTTGCAATCGATGTGGGAAAGAACTGGAGAAGGCTACTGTCGCACCCGAAGCAACCTCAGTTGCCAGTGCGTAGTCTGTATTCAGGCCCGGTGCCAGTGTGACGCATGAGTCAACTTGTAGACTACGTCGAAGAAGCAGATACACCCGAACAGTGGACAACCCACGCCGCTGCCGACGTCGATAACGGCGATATCCCTACCGGGCGCGTACTAGTCCATGACAGCGGTGCTCACATCGCTGTTGATGGGGCTAGCAAAGCAGTGCGGATTTACCTCCCCTCCGGCCTGGAATATCGGTTCGAACCCGAGCTATGTGGACCCATTTCTGCCGTCGAACGCCTTGCAGACCGGTACGACAGCGCTGCCGCCGTCGATAGCAGCGCCAGTGGCGAAGAGTCATGGTACACGTACTACGCGGTCGTGAACGGGTGCGCGCACGGGCCAGTTCCATTCTGCCGGGAGGGCGGAGACGAAACAGTATACGACGAACTCAAGCAGGCTGTCGCCGTCGCAGAGCAAATACGGCACGAATATGCCAATCGAGATATCCGAGTCGTCCAGTTGGACAAGACTGAGATCGAAGCCTTGCAGGACTGAGTCCTCTATTACATCAGATTTGACCACTAAATAATGGCCGACGAAGGATACGTCCAGACGCCCCGTCCAGTGACCGACTGGATTGTCGCAAAACTCTTCGTAACCCCACCATCGAAAGAGGACAAGCTGCTTCTCCCGGGATGTGGGACCGGGCAATTTCTCGCAGCCGTGGAACGATATTGTTCCTACCGTGGCCACCCATGTCCTGAGATATATGCTGTCGAAACCAACCCGCAGCGGGCAGAACAATTCCAAGACCGGTTCGCCAACAGCGAAACACCACACCAACCATCGGTACCCGACGACTGTGCCACGCAACTCCAGTGTACGTACCCTCTTGACTGGTCGCCTGCTCATCGAGACATAACTGTTGATATCAACCTCAGACAAGCGGATTTCCTACTTAACCCACCAGCAGAAAAGTTTGAGTACATATTAGCGAACCCTCCGTTTGTCAAGTACAACGCCATCAAGCCAGAGAAAAGAGAGCAGTACAAGAAGCAATTCGACACAGCAGACGGGAAATTCAATCTCTACGCTCCGTTCGTCGAGCAGATGTGTACCCGCTTAGCTGACAACGGAGAGATGAAATGCATACTACCGGATGGGTTTTTGTTTGGTAACAACAGTGCGCTCAGACAGCGACTCAGGAAGGAGACGATCCATGGGGTCCGACCACTCCCAGAGGCTGTTTTTCCAGACCATCAAGTGAGGACGAGCTTGGTCGAGGTCTCAAGCGACCCGTCCTTCAGCATTGACGGGTCGTTTGCTCTAACACAGTGGCTATATCGACACGATATCGAAGCGATACTGAGCGGTGTGGGCGTTCCAGAGGAAGAACTTGAAGACCACATTGAGAATTACGACGATAGACACGACAGTATGGAGCGATGCCTAAGAGTACGCAGACGACGTGACAAGGACGGTGGCTACAATACTCACGTTGATCCAAGAATAGAACACGAGAAACCAGCCCAACACCACCTCGGTGATTGGATGTAGCGTGAATCTGGCAGCATTCAGTACTGGTGGCAAAATTGTGATCAGCATGATGGTGAAGACGACGAGACACAGGTCCACTGTGCAAATACAGGACGAGGTAACAGAGACTCCCAAAATATTGAAGAACCCAACCAAGAGTGAAAATACATGGTAAGTAATCTCTCTATCCCCGCTCTCGAAGAACCGTCTGGCCGAGCTAAAATAGCGATGGGTGCAGGATTCGCAACAGCACTTGTGCTCTATATCGCAGGTGTAGGTGTGGAGCCAACTGCCACACTCACCGGGATTGAGTACCAACCGCTGAATTATGCCTTTATGTCTACGATTGTTGCTGTCGGAACGGCCAAGATGCTCACGCCATCCCCATCTAGCGAATCCACGGCTAATTGATTCCAGCTTAAGCAGCTGTGTTCTCTAGTTGCTACAGATAGTATTTCGGCCCGGTCCGCGAAAGTGGATGAAAATAGAAATCGAAGGGCCGGATCGACGTACAGTCTACTTCGGAGTCAGTGACTTTCAGCGGATTGAGAACGGTTACGAGATCTGGTTTTACCGGGGTACAGGCACTGAATTCGACCAGAAGCGAATAACTGGTGATGTCGATATCGTCTCTGCCGTGGATGAAGCGGGTTACGACAGGGCCGGGGCGTATGAGACGATCGGAGACCTCGGCGTGGGGGACGCGGAAGTCATTGTCGCCTGCACACCGAAGCATCCAGCCGTCGGCGCAGCAGCAGCCGAATTGAAGCGTGAAGCAGAAAATGGCGAGTACCGCGGCGAGTTCCAACTGATCGCAGCCGACTCTTAGATCCGAGTCTCGCAACGGTTTGCTGATGATCCCGAGTTGTGGGACCGCACCTGCAACAACCGGTAAGGAGAATGTACTAACATCTATGAATTACGGAGACAACATCAAACTTCTTGCAACAGACGGTGAGGAATCGCGACGGTTCAAACTCAAGCGGTCAGCCGCAGCGAACAGCGGCGGATACACGCTCTACGGCTACAATCCCGAACAGAACGCACTCAACCCCCTCGAAGACTTTTCGATGGATGGCCGGCCATCGCGAGCCGCCGTAGTCCAAGAGGCAAAAGAACGAATCCGATTCTACGTCGACGACGCCTGGACCATCGAAACCGCATAAGCAGCATTTACTGTAAATATATGACAGATTCTGGAGACGAAAGCATCCGGTCGATAGCACTAGCCCCTGGTACAGTGGTCTACGAGACAGAAAGCATCGAAGTAGGGGTCGGGGAGGAAAATGACAACGGCTACATTGAGATTGAAACGCCCGGCGGAGATGTGTTTCAGCTCACCATTTCTCGGTCGGAAGTTGAGCGATTCGCTAAAGCTCTCTCTCAGCAGTCTAAGCCAGCTCCGACCCCACCAGAGGGAGCACCCGACGAGATAGATGCCCCAGATGGATGGACGGCTGGGACGCGGCACACGGGAGGGGGCATTTGGTGTATTATCTTCGAAAAGCAGATCAAGGATGGTGGCAGGGTCGAAGTGCTGACCGATGCGGACCGACCTGCGGGGGTTTCGGCGGGGTGCTACGACGAAGAAGGTGTGTGGGTGGGCGAACTAACCCATGAAGACTTCGAATCGGCCGACTACGAGAAGGCGCTTGGAACTGCCCGGAATCTTATCAGCAAGATCGAGGACGGCGAATTTGACGAAACCATTGCAGAACTGCTTGGGTGAATTATGGGAAGCAACGCAACTCTAGGGGCATACGCCGAAGAGCACGGTACTACAGACAGCCTCCTGAAAGAACCCAACTCCTCCGTCAACGAACAGGCGGCCAACAAGAGTCCAGGGGGAGATACCCAACCAACAGAGCCATCGCCAAACAGCCCTCTCACAGCCGATGACGTAGCTGAGGATATCCCATTGGAGAGCGGGATTGCAGACCAGCAAATCCGAAGTGATCGCCATGTCCCGCTGACATGGGTTCCCGAGTATTGGGAGGAAAAACAGAAGCAGAACAGTTGGAACCTCTTGCCGCGTGGGGCGTTCAGTATCATTTTCGACGAGACGGGCTGTCAACACGGGTGGCCAGTGGATTCAGACCTTCAGACAGGCGTCTATCTCCGAGGGCAACATATGTCGAACCCGCCCGCTCCGGTGACAGTCGATGACGAGTTATTAGCGGGTGCTGCGACGACCGCCGCACAAGCGGCTCACAAAGTAGTCTCTCAGCACGACCTGACCGACGCGCCAGTTGTTGGGTTGACGAAAGAGTGTGCGACGAGCCTGAGCATCTACCTTGATTCAAAGGTTGAACCCAGACAACGAGTCGTATATACGAACGGCCACGACACGGCGCTCTCGCCTACCATCCCGGGGACAGACGAGTCCCCACCGCTATTTCACGGATTCACGAAGATCCGCCTGTTCAACAAAAAATCTGGGGGGCGAAAGCATTCCGGCCACGAGGTCTACACGAAAGCTGAGCAGCCGAGACTTTCGCTTGCCGATATTGGGTGGACCCAGATGCTGAATGCCTCGCCGTAGGTGGCAGTATAGTGCAGTAGAGACTCTAGAAGTGATGTTTACATATCGATAACGGGCGTCTATAACCATGGCTACGAACACAGTACTCATTCAACAAAACGGACAGGCAGTCGAATATAGTGGCGACCTCTACGCCGGAAACGGAGTCGGTCCGCGACCACAAGAACGGACCCGGACTGGAGGTTGGAAATGAGTGACCACAGTATCCCCCTATCGGCATTCTGCTTTTACTATGGAGTCAGTCTTGACGAAGGCGAAACTGCAGAGGACGCAGTTAAAAAAGTAGAGGAGCAGGAGGACTATGTCGATAGAAAGGTCGAGTATCTTGAGGCGCTCGGATATTTCGATGATTGACAATTGAAAGCGCTAACAACTGGAAGAAGCTAATTCACAGCCGTCTCCAGTTCCTTTTCTCCCGGTGTCAGGGGGTATTCTTGCCTGCCGGCTCAATTGCAGATGAAGTTCCAATACTACACGGTACAGGCCGGCGCAGATACCTTTACTTCCGATAAGATAGCGGGAGTCCTTGAGCAGTACATCAGCGACTCAGACACTGTACTCAATCCGTGCGCCGGTGAAACGGCCCTCCCTATGGGAACTGAAATCCGGAACGACATTGACGAGTCGGTGCCCGCCGACCATCACGTCGACGCCCGAGATATCGGAGAGGTAATTCACCGGGAAGTCGACGTCGTAACTCTCGATCCTCCCTTCTCAGAGCACCAAGCAGTCCATACATATGGGCTGGACCCAGAGCAGTGGCCTGGATACGAGCCTGTCCATCGCGAGGTCGATCCATTGCTACGCGAAGGTGGGTATCTCATCCAAGCCGGATTTAGTGCTGTCCCGCTCCACTCGAGTATCCGCAACGACTACACCCGTCGCGCAATCGTCGTATGCAATCAACTCGGTCGCCAAGACGACTGGATACTCACAGTTGACCAGAAGACGCCCAGTGAGTCAAGCCAGGAGCGCCCCTGGACAGACAGCGACTCAGTAATCCCAAACTCGTCCCAGACTGAAGGCGGGGAATTCACTATTGATTATACTGCTGTCTCAGGAGCAGTCACAGCGGCTAATATCTGGGACGGGGCACGGCCCCGAACCAGTGGAGAGACACTCCTACTGGACTGGCAGGGCGATATTTCGGCCTCAGAATTCGGTGTATCAGAACCAGTTGAGCGGTTCGTTTCCCAAGACCAGCTCGTTCGGCACGTCTCACTGGAAGACGGGGACACTTCAACCCGGCCCGCAGACCTTGATTCAGTTCTTTCCGAACACAATCCAGATACAGTCGTCGTGTGGCCATATGAGAGAGCATCAAGCCACAATACAGAGTTCGAAGGGGGCGAAATCGGGTTTATCAGAGCAATCAAGCAACAACTAGACCGCCACATCGGGACCGGGACAAAAGTCCTGCTCATCGGGAATACCGCAACCGGAATGCGGCAGCAGTGGGATTACGAACACACTGGCGTCACCCTCGTCGACGGGGAGAATTGCAATTCGGCATGGTACGTTTCGGAATTCTGGAAGACACAGCGGGGGCTCGGCGAACCGGGTTCGGAACAGACACTGACCCCAGTCGGAGTGATCGAAGACATACTCGCCTCACCTGCAGACAATCTCCATTCGTCGAATGGCAGTGGGAACTGGGTATGTGAAACACCGAGAGTCCGCCTTGAACGCCACCCGGCCCTGTATTATCACTGCCCGGTGTGTGGGGCAGCCGGCGGGAATCTCTGCATCGAAGACGGAGAACCACTCCCCACCAGTGACAACACAATACAATCCCACACGAGCCGACAAGCATACGCTGAGACAACCATCACGACGAATAATGCAGTCCGTCTCTACGATGGGGGGAACTTCTTAGGGACCGTCACAGACTCGGCAGGCGTTGATGCAATATCAACCCCCTCACGGACAACTCTCTCCACATCCGCTGAAAGTGAGGGTGACGGAGATGCTCAAGAATCGACAGCCAAGACCGGAACGCAGCAGTCACTTCAAAAATTCTCGGTTTAACAGAAGTATCTCTCCCTCACAAAGCGACGGCCAGAGAGCGCGAGGAATAGAGTAATCCACTGAACATGGTGTGAAAAGTATTCAGCCCGACGCAGGTGTGGAATGAGTTTCTCCAGCCAAGTGGTCGTGGAGTCTGGGAAGATCCCATTTGCAGGACTCTCACCACATGACGGTGATGTTGGGGTCGACCGAGTGATAGCCGAGGACCTCGATATCCCACGGTACCCCGAACAGTCGCTGAAAGACGTTATCGAGCGTCTCCCACACGCCGAACGGCGTCGTGTCGAGATTGACAACTCCTTCGTCGCCGGAAATGGCATTGTCAACACCGACGCCGTCCAGTCAACTGTTGAAGGGACAGAATCGATGGGGGCTGACATGAAAGAGTTCCCTAGCTCAGACGACCGCTCTGTTTACGACGTGGGGCGGCAGGAGCCGACCCAACGTGCCCATGATGTCGCAGCAATTGTTGACCCGAGACGGGAAGCACTCGCTGCTCTCGGGCAATCTGTTGATTTCCACTGGCAGATTGGCGGTGGTGACTACGCGATTGTCAACCCGACTGATTGGTACTACAAGGCTCACCAGACGCTAGAAAAACACGGCGAGCGGAGACCAATCGGGTGGGTTGAATTCAGTGACTACGGTGGGGCTGTTGACCTGTACGTCCTCCTTCCGTCGCAGCGATTCATGCCGATCAGCGTTGACGACGAAGAGCGAGAGCCGGTGTATCTTGGCTTCCACAGTGGTTATCGGTTCGACGGGAGCCGGTCCCTGGACTTCGAGTTGTTCGGCTACGATCTCGAACGAGCAGTTGGTTACTGGGGACTCGGACAGCGCAAATCGCAGCCGCATCGCGGTGACGTGATGTCCTACGCCGGAGACTGGTGGGAAAGCGGCTACGAAGACATTGAAGAAGCCACGTCAGTAGATGGCGGGCTGCTGTCTGCTATCAGTGATGCATCCGAAATCAAGATCGACTTTGGCGGTGACGACGGCTGGACGCCAGCTGAGTTCATCGAGCACGTCGGCCTCCCGACCACATATGCCGAAGAAATTGCTGACCGAGCCCTGAAAATGGCTGGAGACCCAGATCGTGTGTCTATCTGGAACTTCTACATCAATGTGAACGCGGTCATAGATAACGTCTACTCTGGGGAGAACAAGAACCGCAACTCGATGACCTTCCAGGGGTACACCCGCACCGCTCGGAAATTGCTCCAAAATCCAAAACAAGAGATCAACCGAGCGCGACGAAGCTACGCCGAGGAAACTGAAGGCGAGTCGGTCCCAGACTCACAACGGACTCTCGGCGAATCCGTCGACGATATCGCGAGCGTCGTCCAAGATGAAAGCAAGCTGTCTGCGATAGAGCGGATGACCGTCACCAAGGAAGTGCAGAAACGCCTCGGAGACAGCAAGCCATAACAGGTGTTGTGAATACAGCAGTTTGGCCTTGTTTAGACGCTCCCGAATGGATGGATCAGGAGGCGTTCCGTCTACCTCGAATCCGGTTATGAGAACCCCACTGTCCGATTTCGTACGTAGAGAACAACACCCGTGAGCCGATCTTTGCCGCGTCTAAACAAGGCTCAGCAGTTTCATTCGTAGGATTTAGAGCAGGCAGTTGGTCAATACAGAGAAAGCAGATAAATGAGTGACGAAGGGGTATTAGGACCAGTCTCCGACACGAATGCGTAGCACCACGAGCTTGAAGATGTCTGGCACATGGCGACCCCCGATTTCGTGAGCGAGGAACGTGCTTGTGTCCCATAATCCGACGCAGGTTGCGTATTTGCGCTTAGACGCAGCAGGATGTTTAGAAGTGGGTTGAAAACTGTCCAGACAGCTCAAGTTATGGCTCGGCTCGACTGCTGAATGCAGCCCCAGCCCAGCCACCGAATGCACCAAACCCGTAGAAGTACGCGACAGAGATAGCGACTAGGATTATCCACCCAAGGAAAGTATTGACAGTCCCTTCTACAATTTGTGCGAACACTCCAAAAATTGCAAATAACAAGAACGGAATCGACGCGAGAACGTTCGCAATCACGCCAGTAAGAGCACTTTCCTGTTTATCTGGTCCCCGGAGGTACCCCGCGATAAACCCACCAACAATTGGCCCAAGGATTGGTATCCATCCAAAAAAGAACGACCCGACGCTGCCGATAACTGCGGCAGTAAACCGGCCAGATGGCTCTCGTTGAGAGGAGGTTTGGTTTTGTTCCTGTGAGACGCCGCATTCGGGACAAATTTCTACTTTAGTACTGATCTCTGCCCCGCATTCTTGACAGAATTTCAGATCACTAGTGGATTCTGTTTGCATACCAGTTGTAAACGTAGTTTTGGTATAATACTAATGGGCGCAGAACACGGGTAGGGGACCGGTTATCGTTATGTTCTATCGGTTCTGAGATGACCGGTTGCTTCAACGCCTGCTTGTGCAGTAGCGCTGAGATATCCTGCGATAACAATAGTGTACCCTTCAATTTTGTACCAACACAGCTGTGCGAGTACCTCCAGCGTTTTTGCGATGTTTGGGTCGAGACCGGCGATTTGTCCGGAGAGGGAGAGAAGTTTGCTACTGATGATTTTCAAACGCTGCGCTGGGGGAGTACTGTTTTTGATCCATTTTGCGAGCCGGACGACTGGATTGGGACCATTAGCGTTGACTCGTAGTTCGCTACCGTTCACGGCAAGCGCATTCGGCATGTTTGTGGAGAAGATCGTAGTACCATATAATAGCTAGAGGTGGTGATGTGTTGAATTACGACTGTTCTCTAATTCGACTTTATGTGGCTTGAAATGGTTGATATTGTTTGGTCATGTATGGGTTTATCTTAGCTCTGCTTAGTGAATCTCCGGGTTGTAATCCTAAGGGATTGTCGGTAGTTACTGTTTTGGTGTCATAGAAGACAGACAATCTGACAGCATCGACTAGATGTTCAATATAGTATGGTTTTCACTCATGTTTTCAAAACAAAAGGAGTGTGAAAATGTCGCTGTTTCATATTGTGGCCAGAATACCATTACTTGTGAAGGCTGCGAGGCCGTTATTGTCTCCCCCACGTCAGGTTGATGTTCCTCTGATAAACTATCCAACCCGACGAAATAACGGCACACAGCTACCCTTCACTGCGATACTCCGAGAAGTCAGTACAGGGAACCCAAATATTATTGTGATGGGTGCCTGACCTGTCAGGTATAGAAATGACAAACAGACTGAAAGAAGCGCTAAAACAGATTCGAATTGTCAAGGAGGAAGTAGACGACCCCGAAGTGTCTCAGGAATTGGAGCACGCTCTGGAAGCGCTTCAAAACGCGGTGGAGTCACTCGAAGACGACGATTGATTCATGCCATTGGTGGTTCTGACTGGATTGGTTATGCTCAATTCGCAGGCTTACTGATTAGCCGTTTCAGTCGCTCGAATGTGTCGAAAACCCTATTCAGACCAACTGCTAAACACGGCCTCAGTTGGTAGACGTACGGGACTAAAGAAGCCCGTATTTCATACGGGTTGGCTATCAAGACCCCAGAAGCCGGGTATGGTTAAGCAAGAAACACTCAGAGGATCGGCACTTGATGCCTGCCCAAAATGCGGAGAGACAAAGAAATGGTACGCCCAGCACTGGCGACGGAGCAAAGACTGTCGATACCCCCGTATAGAAGCAGATCAGCATGCGTTGCTGCAGGGGCTTCTTTTGGGCGACGGGTCACTCGACGGTAATTCCGAGGGGAACGCTAAATTCCGATTTACGACAACTTCAAAACAATTTGCAGGTTGGGTTTACGAGGAGTTAGGATGGCTCGCAACCAAGTTGGAGCGGCACTCTCAACCCGGCACCAGCGATGGATATCGGGTAAAAGCAGCAGCACACCCAGACTGTAATCGGTATCGTACCTGGTATACTGACGGCAAGAAAAGATTGCCCCCGTACTTTTGTTTCGTCCCCCGATCTGCAAGAGCGTTCCATGCCTGCGATGGGAACCTCTCATTTGGTGGGAGAAATAGGCCCCACGTCGAATTTCGTGCAGGTAACAGTAGATACAAAGAACGACTCATCAGCGCCCTTTCACGGTGGGACGTTCCGACGACCACAGCGTCAGGTATCGTTCGGATTCCGAAGAATGAGGTAGAGGGGTGGGTGAAAGATATTGGACAACCTGTTCCCGGTGTCGAGCACAAGTGGGAACTCCAAAAAGGAGAATATGACACGTTGATCAGCCAGTAACGCAGAAATCCGCTAGCGTATTTGGGGGGATAGCGCCCAATCTGGCCATGTGCGAATATATTGTTGGCGATGCCCTCAGATACTTGCGAGAAGAACCCTCTGAGTCCGTTGATTTCATTCATTTAGACGACGCCTAGAGTCGGCCAAAGCGCCACGGCAGCATGGGCGTCAACTACGAGACCCATCCTTTCAGCGAAACTGCGATTAAATCAGTCGAAGGCGAAGACGGTGTCGACACGTCACTGACCGTCACCGAATTCATCGAAGCCTCATTTGATGCCCTCAAGTTTGATGGCATCCTGGCGATGGATACTGACGACTACCTATTTCCACATCTTACGACGTATCTGAATCAAAATTGGGGCGAATACTGCTATCGGACATTTGCCGTCACGCTTCTAACTCAAGATGGAGAGCCAGACCGTTCTACACCCGGAATGTACGGTTCGACAGGGGCTACGAGATCGTGATTGCCCAAAAGAGAGCCACGCCGATCCCGGAGTTCCATCCTGTCGACACCAGCCATCCAGTAGGGTGCCCATGTGAGCGCGAACGTCGCGACTGGGAGTGGGGAACGGTGAAAGCACTCGCCCCATACAGAGACCTGATTGGAGCCTATACGACCGCAGATAGTCAGATTGTCGTGCCGTGCGCCGGAACCGCGCCGGCCCTAATTGCTGCGGAACGCGCCTACGGCGACGACTGTAACGCCACAGCCATCGACATTGAGCCAGCAGCGAAAGACGCCTATGAACGGCGGCGTAGTGACCAACTCTCTAGGCAAGCTGGTATCTCAGAGTGGGGCTGACCAGACTAAAGAACGGCTGAAACTAACATTGTAGTTTCTCCAAAATGATCTAATTCATCAAAGGGACGGACGGGTCGAACAGTTTTATAGGTGTGATTCGAGGAGACTGATGTGATGGCTAAGACAGTAGATTCTCTCCCATCTCGCCCCCTCACAAAGCGAGAAGTTCTCAGTATGGATGATAAGGCCCGTGAGTATTGTATCCGCCCAGAGTCGGATGAAGCGTTCATCATCGCATTTCTTGGCGATGAGGGGGTCTACGGAATCGGATTCGACGTTGAATCTGAGGAATGGGTTCGATTCTACACCGCGGATATGGACTACTCCGATGAAGCCTTTGATGAGTTTGAGGACGAAATATACAACTGGGCAAAGTCCCAGTACGGCGAACGGCTCAGCGAGGGGGAACTCAAAATGGTCGGGCCGAGCGACCCCTCGATTGAAGAAAATGAATCTGAACGGCCTGAAGAAGTGGAAATGGGCCTCGAACCGGAGTATGACTGCCCTGACTGTGACTACTACAAAACCGGCCTCACGACCAGTCCTCAGCGTTTCTTAGAACATCTCAGAAGTGAACACGGCTATTCAGATTCTGAGTCTATGGAAATCTTACACCGATAAGCAGATGCCTCAGTTCATTGGGGACGGCCTCGTTCGCATTGAAATCCCTACAAAAACGGCGCTGGCCACCCGGTGTACCGCGGAGAACACGGAGCCGTCGTTGACGTTCTCCAAGGCGAAGCGGAGGCTGTAACCGAAGACGGCTGTGATGCCACAGCAGTTGAAACTGAGCCCGATGCAAAGCGTGCATACGAACGGCGGCAGGGGGACCAGCTTTCAAGGCAGGCTGGCATCTCAGAGTGGGGAGACTAACCGAGTCGTTCACACAAATGAATAGTCCTACTCACTCTGATTCGGGGTCTTCGTTCGCAGCCCGTATCTTTCTAATATTCTCGCGAACCGTGCCTGCTCGCACGTCTCGTATGTCAGCGATAGCCTCTGGCGTCCAGCGTTCAGAGCCGTGGTTGAATACAAGGTAGTCGAGGACCGGGGCGATAGCGTCCTGTTCGTCGACCTCCCGCATCAATTGATCCCACGCTGAACGTTCGTCGGCATTCCACCCGATTGAAACGTTAGTGAATTCTTTCTCATCGGGGTCATATTCGCCCTCTATACGAGCATACTCTTGCTCCTCTACCTGGGTCAATACGTGGTGGGGAAGAGAATCAACAGCTTCGGTGGGGACAGGATACGCCATCCGGTCTGGTTTTTTCGCGACGTCAATTATCGGGAGCTCAATTTCGTCCTCGTCGACAAACTCTTGAAAGTAGCCAGACTCGGTCGCAACTTGCCCCTGGCCGCTCATCAATTGCTCAGTGATCTCGCCGTTCTCTTCTTCGATTATATCCACTACGCTGGATCTACCACGGGCACGAGCTAACCTCCGCTCGAAGTCATTTCCGTCCCGGAGGTTACTCACACTCCCGGACGCGGCTGAATACAATAGGATGTAGGCCATGTATCTGATTGAATATGCGGTTGAAAGATGAAATAATTGGGGGCGATCAGCGGGGAGTGAGTGCAAGTCGCACATCCTGGTATTTCGGGGGTATTGCCACAGTGAACTACAATGGGTGAAACACCAATCGTAGAGGGTGTACTGCAGTATCAGTCTGGTAAACCGCTTGACTCTACCCAGTATTCAGTCCAGGCCGCGAAAATGGTTGAACTTCACGAGTACGCAGACCGCGAGCCACAGGAGACACTCTAATGAGTACAAACAAACGCACGACACTCGCAGAATACGGTTCAAGTACATTTCCGACGTTTTCACAACTCAAGACTGCAGCAGAGCCAGCGACGGTCCCTGTTGCAGACTGCATTACCGACGAGATTGACCGATTTCAGACCGCAGTGACGGTTAACGAAGGTTCTGATGCATATCTCGTTGGCGGAATAGACAAACCCCAATCTGGAATAAATACCATCCGGCTGTACCATCATCCAACCGGTGCAAACACTGGGCTTGCCGGCGAACTTCGATGGGACAGAGAAGTAACACAAAGAGGCGAACCAGATGCCTACACAGTGGGCTTCTCTCCAGTTGGGGAGCAGACGATTGAACGGGTCGATAGTCTCACTGTTGAGCACCACGACCGGAGCGAGAGGCTAGGGAATCTACTGCCAGACATTCGATCGGAGCTCACAGGCCTAGACTGGACAGGTGACAATGACCCGCGGGCCAGCGTCGACGACTGGCATACCGCCGCGAAAGCATTGTCCGATTTCGCCAGCAGCCACGATTCTGCATACTCGTTCCCGCCACAGGATATCAACCGGAACAAGCCCACATACGTCCTTGCTCGGTGGGGTTCATCCGCTGTTGACTCCCTAGTCCACGTCGAGCAGGCGCTGATAGAAGGGAAAGGAAGCGTCGAAGAAGTGACTCCAGAAGCGTTTCGGCAGTTACTGTTTGATTACGCTGCCGCAAACGAGATCGGAGAGGCGTGAGCAATGTCGGTCAGCAAAACCCATTCTCTCAGTCGGTACGCAGGTGACAGAGGTTCTTTCCAATATGACGAAGCCGATGGCGGGTGTGACTGTCCAATCCATAGGGGTGAAACCTCTCTATTCACGGCGCCACTAGGATATCGATTCGCAGATGATATCGAAGCCCGGCAAATCACGGAATCAACCGCTGCCCAGGTGTACGACTCTCACCACTCATACATGGCCGGGAGTGATATGCACTCGGCGAACTTCGCCCATTACGGGATCTATTATCAAGGGCAACTAACGGGTGCAGTCACCTTTCGTGCCCCGCTTGGGCGGCGGCGTATTGATTGGGACGAAGACGGGAACGTGACCCCACGGCCCGAGGGTGAATTAGAATTGAACTCATTGCCAAGTCCCGTCAGTGAGCGAGCACAGCAGTTCATCGACCCGCCAGAAAAACAGGAGATTGCTGCCAGTGGTGTTCTCGGTGGGACAGAAATCGTCGAGTTGAACCGTATCTGTATCGGTGTCGATATGCCGAATTTGGCGTCTGCAGGTGTTGCTCAGTGCCAGGAAGAATTCTTACAGAGCGACGACTGCCCTGGGGATATTCGGTACTACATGACGATGGTCCGGTCTGACTTTGATGCCTCGATGATCCGGGCGTTGAGAGGGAAGGGCTGGACACTGCGGAGCGTGTCGACGCCTAGTGAACCGGGTAATCGGGAGTCGAAAAAGATTCACAATGAGTACAAGTGGGTGTGGGTGTGCCCTGCAAAAGTTGGACATACTCAACAAGCTCTTACGGATTATCGGCCCGCATAAATCAGATGGCACCGTTTGGTCGCTCTCCGAAGAGTATTGGGGACGACTGCTATTCTGAAATGAGCGAAATAGACTTTATTGCGATGTTCGGGACAGCTGTCGAACATGAGATTGACCAGCCGCTTGACGAACTGAGCGAAGCGGAACTTGCCGATGCAGCTGAGGACTACTTTGACAGTCTATCTGAAGCCGAGCTTCGAAGCCTGTATCGGGATAACCCGATCAACATTGACGATCCCATTGTATAGCAATACACCATCTTATTCTCCGTAGAGATCTAATCCGGTTCGATTATTTCAAATCTGACGCCCCTATTAAACAACCGTCGGGCTTTTGACCCGCGAATAATTAAACTATTCCAACCGAAATCAATGCAAGTACGCCTTACTCTTCTCATGGCTGGAGTAGTACTCTTAGCCGGGTGCGGCGGGTTCCTAGGCTCTGACCCTGGGAGCAGCCCGCAAACAGAACAAGTCTCAGAAAGCGGCGCAGACAACTCTGCACAGGCGACACCGTCACCGAGTAATAGTGATATCGTCGCAGATGTGGGGTCTTCTAGTGTGGTCGGGGAGTCATACACTGTAATCGAAACCACTGAAATGAAGAGGAATTCCGGTGACTCATTCACTCATCGGAAAAGCACATCTGTCAAAGTGGAAACAACGGCTGCCGGTAATATTACGCGGGCCGAAGTCCACTCAGAGACCCTCCCAGACAGTGGGGAAAACAGACAGTACTCATACTACATTTCCGATAATTTGGTATATGTACCACAGCAATCCCCGTCTCAAGATGGGACTCAAGCGTGGAGGGTCATGGAAGAAGATACGGGTGGGGCTGAGGAGCTTAGCACGGTTGAATCTTATCGTACACTGCTTGAAAACAGCGAAGATGCCTCTGTTGAGAAAGAGGGAACGAGCAAAGAAATTCAGTTAACCGTTCCACCATCAGAGCTCCAGTCTGTTCAAGCAGGTATCGGGTACAGTATGGTACTAGGTGAATATACAGAACAGCCCGCAAACATTACGTACACTGTCGATTCAGAGACGCACCAGATTCAGCAAATTCAAATCATCACCCCTGTCAAAGTACCTGCACCTGATGGGAAAGAAGTAGTTACTCAGCGAACCACACTTAATTACACATACAAGTCAGTAGACATCTCACTCCCGAAAGAGAGCAATACGGTTTCAGAGACCGCTGCTACACAAGAACATCGAAACCATAGCTGAACGCAGTTGTCTCCCCCGTTGTTAGAGAACGAAACTCTTCTGATTATTTTACCAGCCATCGAGTCCGAATCGTCTACTGGTGGAACCAAAGTGAGGAGGATGCATTCGAGCAGTAACGCTGGCTTGAGATGTCCGACCACTGGCAATCGATGGCCGTAAGTGAAACGAGAGACCTCCCAGATGACATATTTGATGGAGAGCCTGTCTGCTGGAAAAACAAACATGACGGGAAGGCGATCTGGCTCCAACCAGATCCAAGGGATGAACATGATTGGTGTGTCGCTGGCCCCAACTCGCTAATCGCAGGTGCCGATTCTGTAGAAGATGCCCGTGAGAAAGCAAAGGAATTCATGGACACCACGCCCAGGCCGTCCGGTATGATCTGACAAGTATTTCAGCGGCAGTAGCCAGACTGAAATGCTAGAAATCGCTGTTGAAAGCAGAGTCCTTACTGAAAATCCGGGCCTCACTTCGGGGGAGCCATTCACTCACGGGTTATACATCAATGCGGCTGGCAATACTGACGAGTTCGTTCCAGGCGCCACTGACGAATGCCCGAACTGCTACAGCGACCTCCGACAGTTCAAGGTCTCCGAGACAGGGGTTGATGATTATGTGGTAAACCATCAACCGCTTCTGTCAGTTTGCACCGACTGCTTGCATATCCCCTTCAAGCACGAACTTGTCCATCTCGTGCCATCCCAAGATGGGTAAGTTCTAAATTAACTGGGACACCGGGGTGCGAGTGTTCTTATAGCTCTATAAGAAAGGCTCTCGTCCCGGTTTCTGAATCCTGCCTTTATACCATATGTCTGATGAAAACTACGATGCGGTTCTCCGTGTATTAGGAACAGCTGACCGGCTCGGTGAGAAAAAAATCGGCTGGAAATGGGCTGACGGGCGGCCCACGATATCACTCCAAGAACACAAGGAAGCCAAGAGCCTAGTAAAGGAAGCGGAAGAGCGTGTTGACCTGTCGGGGTTAGAACACGGGGCTGTTGTTGCTCGAGTCTGGATGGATGACGAAGAGCAAGTAGAAGATGTGCAATGGAACCCCTCCGATAGTTGAAACGGATGTCGCCCGCAGAGTGGTGTATTCGTGTGCGGTCGGCCTCGATACCAATGCAAAAAGAGTGTCAGCGCTGTGGCCGTGGGGGGTTGGGGGTCAAGCCGTGTCAAAGTCGCCGTGGTGACACAGAGGTGTCTCACGGATTTCGGCCTGGACAACTCTGCCGTCGATGCCACACTGATATCCTCCCTGACCCGGAGGTATTGTATCCACAACAGCTCAGTAACGGCTTTGAGTTCTACTACGCCGCTGCGTCAGGGACGAGTCGAAAAGTCCTCGAAAAAATCGAAGAATCGCACGTTCTGGTCTCATACCTTACTCGGAATAACGGCAGACTCGGAACAGAAGAGAAGCACTTCGTTGACTGTGGTGGGAACCCTCAAACATTTCTTTCTCAAACCGGTACAGCGCCAGCGTATCCTGATAGTCATAAGGACTACGTGGAATACGTTGCCGATCAGACCAGTGCAGTTGACCGGTGGGCGCTTCGCGACTATCCCGTGACAGAGTCCGTAAAGTCGCATTTCGACGTCGGGGTTGAAAAACTACAACAGCTAACCACAGATGCTCATCGAGAGCTGCTGGACATCGCACAAGATCGGCAAGTCAATGCAACCCCAGTCAGTGTAGTTCAAGGAGAGACGGTGAGAGACTATCTCCTCCACGTCGACCAGCTCGAAGATGCTGGGGCGCTTACAGACACTATCGCGATTGGGTCAATTGCGTTCAAGAGTCCTGAGTTCAAGCAAAAGGTAATCCTCGCACTCCGCGAAGGGCTTTCGCCAAGTTTCGATCTCCACGGGTTCGGTGTGTCTCTCAGTACCCTTCGAAAAGACGGCGTCGTAGCAGCTCTTGATAGTGCTGATAGTGGCGGGTGGCTCTCACAGCGTACAAACACAAAACATCCCGCGTGGGGGGATGACCAGTCCAAATCTCTCCGCCCATCACTGTATGAATATCTGGAATATACAAAGGACCTCGGTGAGATCATCAACACCCAGTTGACTCAAAGAGGCGAATCAGAATCACTGGACCAATTCCTATGGGCGAGCGAGACAGCAGAAAATCAAAGTAGCCGATTACCAGGAGAGATACAGAGGATTGTAGCGGCATATAAACAAGAAAAAATCGAGGGAATGTCGGAACCCTCCCGAACACAGGCTACGAGTGACCAAAGTAGCATCTCCGCGTACTAGTGGCTACTGACCGCAAGGTGGATAGCAGTAATAGGCCCGATTAGAGGTTACTCTCAGGAATTGCTACCTCTCGGTACTGAGAGACGATGTAAGCGTGCAGAGCACATCGAGCCTCTTTAACGGTTTTCTGGCTGGTTGAGTCGTCGTTTTCGACATCATCGCGCCACTTGAGCAGCCTATCTATCCGTTCATCAGTTATCCCAATGCGATATGCTTGTGCCTGAGAGGACTCAGAGAGCATATCCCAATCGGGGCAATCCGGGACCTTATCAAAAGCTCGCTGGATCGTCGCAGCGGGCTCGTCGGTCCGGATCGGAGTTGGTCTATCTGTATCGCTTTCGCTCAGTGGGGAATCAACAGTTGATTTCATTGGATATCTAACATCTAATTAATTATCTAACAACTCTGAAGTAACGTAACGGGGAGGTGCCGAATCAACGAACCTTGGTCATTCAGGATCACTCGAACACCAGAAAACTCTCAACTAGTAACTTAATGATAACCCCAGATTCTCATATTTGATAAACGGGTGGCAGGTTGTGAGTTTAATCTTGCCGAATTCATCATGTGGGAGTAGACACAGACTTCATCCATAATTTACTACCTTTTCTATCTCATTTTAACTCTAGTAATACTAACTTTTAAGTTCTTGAGAATTACTAATATCACACGTGAAAGGGACAGAATGTAAAATGAGGTTCGAGGCGGATTCACCGATGGCAGTAAAGACCGGTCGTTTGCAATCTGTGACTAGCTTCATATCCAGCCGATGGTGGAACATGGTAACTGTCCCCTCAATAGAACACTACACAGTGCAGCCAATGAATAGTACTGCAAATCGAATTCTGACTTAATACATCTCATGTCTCGGACTCTAGCCAATAGCGAACGGACGGCCGCTTTGCACGACAGACAGACGTACCGGAACGAAGCTCAATACGACCACGAGTACCTCAGCTCCAATCTCGTCCAGGGGATACTGAGCCAGATTGTAGCAGAGGGCAGTGACGTTTCCCAAGATGCCCTCAGTAGCGTCATCAGTATCCTTGACCAATCTGATGGTAGCACGAGTAGGGAGCAGATCCTCATGGAGTTTCCTGACCGGCGAGGGGAAGTAGACTACATACTCGACCGACTCCGCTACTACTGCCTGACTCTCGAAGCAGAGATGAAGGGTGAGAAAATCATCGGCCTCCATCCGAACGGAGAGCAAGCTGCTCGACGAGGCTACGAAGCAGATCGGACGCGGAAGGCTGTCCTCAACTAAACTCATCTGACGCGGTCTGGATTCTTTGGCTTAGAGCAGGTACAGATAGGTCGTGACAGCGACTGCTACGTATTCTCGCTAGCTGCTGGTGTGCAATGGAAGATTATACAGACAAACTGTTGCAGCAGCCCGCACAATGGCTCAGAGCCCTCTCAGTTTGCCTCGGGGGAGATTGGATAGACAATGGTGAGCGGTTCGGGTTTACCGTGTCGCATGACCGGCTCACGACCGATGTAGAATTTGATGCGTCCGATGACACGCTTACAGTCTCTACCCTGGGGATGCATCGGATGAGATGGTCGGCTTCTTTGTCGACCTGCGAGCTCACACAGCGGATTGATGATGGTCAGTTGTTTACCGAACTGGCGAGTTTTTCTGGCAACGGATCAGACCATTCGCATTCACTCGCAGTTTGGGGGCCACGCGCTCGATACCGAGGCGGCCCGATTAAAATTCAGGAGCCAGATATCGGAGCGGACGAGTATATTTTAGACCGAATCGTCAAGGACCTCTGAGATATAAGGAGTCAGCGGCTGTCTCTCTGTAGAGGCTGTCATACAACGCTTCACAAGGTGTTGATTTCGGATAATACAACATGAAACGGCCGTTCAGTAGACCTGCGAATTGACCGCTAATGTTCCTGAGAGATTCAGATAATATTCAGGGTGCCGTGGAAGATACAGGGCGCATAGTCAGCAAGCTCCAGTATCGGACAGATATAGCAATCAGTCGTGATTGAGACGGTATACTTCCTAGATGAGTCAAAACTACCGAGATCCTATCTTAGCAGTACACTTAACTAATTTGCAGAGCAACAAGTGGGACGGATATTAATGGACATAGACTTATCATATCTTGATCCGAGTCGATTCGAATCCTTAGCAAGCGACCTTCTGATGGAAGAGGCAAAGGAAGTCAGGACAGTTGATGGGTCAGGAGGGGATGATGGTATTGATTGTTTTAAAGGACAGACTCAGGGAGAAATAACAATATATCAACACAAGTTCTTTACGGACCGTCTTAATCATTCCCGAAAGTCACAGATCCAAAGTTCATATGAAACAGCAAAGGAGAACCATTCAGGGTTGGAGAGATGGTACCTTCTAATTGCTTTAGACTTCACTCCTAAAGAACAGCAGTGGTTTGAGGAGAACATTGAACAGGATACGGAGGCAATTAAGATAGACATTTGGAATAAGTCCAAGATTGAACAATTAGTCTCTAAACATGATTACATAGTTGATCGATATTTCCAGCAGTCAACGCTTGCAGCGGGCAGGAAGGCAGACGAAGCGATTGAATTTCTCTCTGGGAACCCTCTTGAACAAGTGGCAGGAGCAGGAGATAAACTGACCGAGATCCGATCCGATCACTCTCATTGGGGAATAGAATATCAGTATGATTCACAAGAAGGGACTCACAAGGCTAAGGCTGATCCAGAATTCCCGATTAAATTGTCAACTTCCTTTAACACAGATGAAGAGAAATTAAAGAAGCTAAAATCAGGAGAAAGCGTGGAGTTTTCACCAGAAGAAGTAGAGGAACTTGAGGCATCCCCGAGTGTAATAATACCTGATAATGGGGGACTATCGAAATTAGTTATAAAACCATCATATCAGGATATAAAAAAAGAAGTACAGTTGGAAGCTCCGAGCACAGATTTTAGGAAAAAGTTGACACTCGGGGTCGCAGATGTATCGGACAATTCGGTCTCGTTGTCCACGATTGATTCAGGATTGGACCTGTCCTTCAGATACTACGAGGATTCGAGCGAAGGAACATTTGATTACAATGTCGAATTTGAAGGTCAGCCAGTGCATCAAGTCTATGAATCCCTAGACTTGCTCAAATCCCTGATCAACGCAAATGGTTTCCTAATGAGAGATTTAGAAGATGACAAGATTATTTTCCGTGCGGAGAGCGGCCCTGACGCTCTACCGGAAGAACTCTCGCTCTTAGATGAATTTGTGTCGAATTTGTATATGATTGAATCAAAGACTGGTATCTCATTCACGTTCAGAGATTGGGATGAATCAGACTTCTCGAATGCTCGAATCGCAAGAGAACTTCTCGAAGGAAAAGTAACTGAATCTACTATAGATACCTTCTCTGGTGAATTGGCACCCGGATTTGATGAGGAGTTAGTGAACGAGATAGACGGGGATGGAGTGATCGAAGGAGTAAGACTCATTTTTGAAGCGCTCGAAATTCCTATCCTTAGTGAATCTATTGAGGTTGGCGACGTAGCACTTCAGATTCCAAAAGCCAAAGTCAAAAATGTTAACGAGGTCGAAGAAGCGGCGGATACTGGCTCAGATGTCTCTCTGGAAATGGTTCCAATAGAACAGACACCAGAAATGAAACCAATCTAATTGTCCTGAACCAGTCCACAACCACCAAATAAATCTACGGTCGCTATTCCCAATTGCCAAATAAATCACTTCATCAAGCCCTCACGGATTATTCTATTTTCAGACTTACCCCAGCTGACGATCAGTATGGGACATACCGACTACATTCCGGTGCTGATTTCATGCTCTGTATCCGGTACAGGCCACCTACCAGTTAGTGGATGGGTCTCTATCTCCTGCGCTAAGTTGTTCACCTGTACTGATCGTTTCCGGGTGGGGTGACAACTGTTCTATGATACCCTATCTCTGTATGCAATGGGTACGCTTTCCCCGCTGTCAACTCGGGGGACAGGATTAGCAAGTAATTCCTCGTGGCGACGAGCAACATCCAGTACACCAGTCTCAATTTGGTTTTGCTTATCTTCTCGTTCCCCGATCAGCGTGAGTTCGAGTCCTTCGGAGCCAGGAGCAGCGGCTACTCTAATAGATTCAACGTTTGCGAACTCACATTCAGTCCACCCATCTGCAGTAAGAACTTCGAGGGCGGCATCCATTCTATATGGTCTATCGGGGTCTGTATGTATGGTTGTGCCGGGTGGGGTCTGTGTGTATCCCCAGCCCGTTAGTAGATTCTGCTAACGTGTATTCAGCTCTTTCGCAGAGGTGCATGCTTTCTGAATACAGCGTTTACGAGATCCAAGATGAGGGAGACGAACCAATTGAACAGCCCGGGGAGAGTCCCCGTACAAACCACATCGGTATGGTTGAGGCTCATAATCTATACGAGGCATACGATGTAGCCCTCGGTGAGTTTGGGTCTCCGGTTGCTGTCGAGTAGCGTGTCTCAGGAGTATTTCGGGAAGACTTAGCAAACTGCACCATGAGTTCGCACGCACAAGCAGCAGTCAGTGGCAGAGATGCCCCAGTCACAACCTTATCGCCACTTTCAGACGATGACGCCGAAGTATTGGAGCACAACTTCATACAGACGGTGGGGGACTTCCTGGACGACCGAGACGCAGTCAAGGAGTTTCTCCGGGATGAAGAGTTCGATGCAGCCGTTGCAGAAGCCAAGACACTGGTTCGGGAATCTGGCGTCGGTCATCGTGCTCGGCAAGAGCACTCCGAGTGGCATGACGCACTTGTTGAGGGCGGGCACGAACCCGTTGCAGAGACTGTTGATGCTAGTGAAATCACACAGCCAGCAGGCCGCCCGCGAGACGACCGTCCAATTCCATACACCTGCCCCGAACTTTCAGACCGGCATATTGAATCACTGAGTGCTGCCGGCTACGAGTCCGGGTCAGACTTGAACGGATGCTCGGCAGAGCAGATCGCCGAGGAAACCTCCCTCGAAGTAGAGACTGCATTTGAAGTCCTCGATGCCTGCCGGACGGAGTACCACGGACTCCCCGTTCTCGAAGACAATGGGCACCCGCTCATCCCGGACAAGGAGACATACAGAGAAATTTGGACCCGGCGAACACTCTCCGGGGCCTACGACGTCGACGATGTTTGCTATGGAGCGGCCCAAAACGAGTACCCCATGTGCCTCGTTGGGTTCCCCGGCGTCGGCAAATCATATCTCATAGCGCATATTTGCGCGATGACAAACCGCCCGCTCCTCAGCATCGATATGGACTCGTCACTTCGGTCAGAGGACCTGCTGGGGTTCCACATCCCAAAAGACGGCGGCCAGGTCACATTCAAATATGGTATCTTCCCACTGGCATTCAAGTATGGGCTCTGGCTGAATATCAACGAATTACCGGCAGCCGACGCTGGGGTTTGGTTGGCGATGCATCAGATGACCGAACGGAACCCTGAGATCATGCTCCGTTCTACCGGGGAAAAGGTCACACCCCACCCTGCTTTCCGGATTACAGGCACTCGAAATCCAAATACCGAAGCCTTTGCTGGGCACGGTCAGTCAAATGAGGCGAGCGACAGCCGCTGGGAAGAGATCTGGATTGACTATTTACCTAAACGCGACGAGGTCAAGCTCCTCGATCACATGGTAAATTCCGCAGATGAAGTTGTGTCCCAGCCACAACTTGAAGGTCTCGTTGATCTTGCAGAGAGATTCCGTCCAGGCGTGCCGGACCCAGAGGCGAACCCGGATGAAAGCAGGCAAGCCGAGGCAGTATTTAAAGAACACATCTTCCAGAACCGCCAGGGGCAACACCAATCCATCCCCCGTCTGTCGACGCGGGATCTCGCACAAATGTGCTTCAAATCTGCGCGTCCGGGGGCAACGCTACAGCGTGCCGCAAAGGCGACGGTCTTCCATATGCTCGAACCCCAGCGGCATAACCAAGAAGCAGCCTTGGAATTAGTGACCGACATAAATATCTGAACTATCCTCTCTCAACGGCCGAACCGCATCTGCGGTGAGCGAAGTAAGGAGGGCTCTGATGTGGACTTACGGTGATCAACTCTCGGCAATAGCCGATAACCGTCCTCGTTTAGCATCCCACCAGTTACACGCACGTCTACTGGTGTATCTACGTTTCCCGACATAGACGAAGAACGCAGGTTGTGCTAGCGCTTTCGCATATCCCGTAACTCGATGTTTCTCGCGCCGTTGTGGTCCGTATTGATTTCGGACTCACACTTCAGACACTGGTACTACACGCTGTCACAGTTGTCTTCGTGGGCGAAACTACAGTCGGTGTGCGAACATCGCTGGCTTGTGATTGAGCCAACTTCTTTGACGACTAAACCCGTTCTAGTGGCATGTATTCGGCATATTCTACTACTCGGCGGGACACCCACACACGATGTCTACCGAGCGAAAGACTTAGCAATAGAATGAGACCAAACACAGATCATATTCATGTCTGAAGCCAATGATTTCATCCTTCGTGAAAACGATGAAGGCACCGAGATTGTGCATGAAATCGGATTCGAGCAGGTTGGAGAGGAGAAACCACGGCTTTTCCATATATTTCCGGTTGTCGATGGTGACCTCGCACTTGAGAAATCGAAAGTCGAAACGATGGATGGGAGAGTAGTGGACCGGCCTGTGGATCAACAGGTGTTTGAGCAAGCCCAAGACTGGCTGAATGAATGAGGGGCTTGAGACGTGATTGGTCAACTGAAGTCAGCTAAGCGACTTTGTTGAACTCTGCGAGATAAAGGGAGGCATTTCGGCGTACAATCTATGATACACTCCCAGTCGGTTTTGAGTCGGTGATTGCGTGACGTGAGGTTGATTCGCGTGATTGAACCTTTTCACATAACCACTTCGTATTCAGGGGTAGTGTGAGATGGGACTATAGAATAAATGTCAGGGGTTTAATTGGAAACTTAGACTAAGTAAAGGTTATAACATTCCCGTTAAGTGGTGTGAGTATCCAGATGACCCAGAAGACAATCGGGCAGAACACCGGTCAATCAGGCCGGGTGAATCTGTCGGGACCTGAACTCGCCAAGTTCGATGCGGAGGTTGGGGACGCGATTAAGGTTGATATCGCTGAGTCGAAGGGAATCGCCAAGGCGATTATCGAGAACAGTGTAGAGGATGAGTTCGTAATCGTGTCCAAACCAGACGCTGATTCTTCACCGACGGAGGAAACTAATGAGTAGCGAATACCCCTCTTTGTTTGAGAGCTGTCAGCCACGAGACGATGTTTTAGACGGCTCGCTCCAGGAGGAACAGTTCGCAGCGAAACTCTCGACTGTCGTCCACAACCCTGAGAAGGCAGCTCCAGTCTATCGAGACCCCGGCTCGTTCTACGATATGACCTACCCCACAGAGGGGCTCCGTACGCTGCTCTCCAATCTCACAGGCCGTTTCTTGGCGACGACAGAGTACGATCCGGGATCATATACTTCGAGTATTCTCTGTCTCGACACACGATTCGGTGGTGGGAAAACGCACGACCTCATCGCCTCATACCATCTTGCTGAGAACCCCGTAGATATTGACGATCTCTCGCACTACCTGCTGGATGGCGACGACGAACTTGCGTCTGACTACCAGAATGCGGTAGCCGAGGGCCTCGACATCGCAACGGGGGTCTTCATCGGTACGAAAGCTGATAGCAAGGATGCCCGGCATGCCGACGACGATCCGGATGCCCCGAATACCAGGACGATGTGGGGTGAACTCGCGTACCAGCTCTACGGGCTTGATGGCTACGAGTACCTCAAAGACTATGACCAAGACCGAGACGCACCCGGTGAGGGCACTCTCTCGAAACTTTTCGCTCAGTACGACCAACCAGCACTCATCCTAATTGACGAGATTGCAGACTACATGAACAAGGCTGCGGGCACGCCTGTCGGCGACAAGACACTCGCCGATCAGACGCTTTCGTTTGTGATGGCGCTCCTCGAAGCGGCTGCCGAATCGGAGCACGTCACAGTCGTCTACTCAATCGCTGATACGGCGTTTGGCGAGCAGGCTGACCGTGTTCGTGATGGCGTCCGTGACCATATCGAAGAAGTCAACGAGATTGGCCGCCGACAGCACAAGACAGTTACACCGACCGACGAAAACGAAATTGGACAAGTCCTCCAGCATCGACTCTTCTCGGAAGTCCCGGACAATGCCGCCCACGAGGCCGCCGATTCATACTTCCAATTCTACGACCGCGAAGACCGCCAATATCCACAGGAAGCCACTGACGCTGGCTACGTGGACGTCCTCGCACGCGAATACCCCTTCCATCCCTCCTTAATCGACGCTCTGACGGACAAGATCGATACGATTCCCCGATTCCAGCGCACTCGTGACGCCCTCCGCCTACTTGCACGAGCCGTCTACTATCTCTGGAATCACCAACCCGACAGTTACGACCGCCACTGGATTCGGATTTACGACCTCACAGTTGCCGACGACGACCCTGGTGGTGGGATTCAGACGATTCTTCGCGAACGACTCTTCGACTTCGTCGACCTCGGTCCTGCAGTCACTGCCGACATCTACGACGACGACGGAACCGCTCATGCCCAGCTTGAGGACCGCAAATGGACCGAAAACGGCCTCCCGCCGCTCGGCACCCACCTGACAACGACGGTTCTCTGGCACAGTCTCGCGTATGGTGAGCAGGCAGCCGGCCTGACACACGCCGACTTGAACCTCGCTATCGGCCACCCTGACCTGAACTTCGATGACTACGATGCCGCACTATCCGCGCTCCGGGGCGACGATATGGACGTCGCATGTTACTTCCTCTACGAAGAAGAGCGAATCCGGTTCAAGCAAGAACCAAACCTGATTCGAATCATCGATCAACGGATTGAGTCCACTCCAGAAGCGACCGCTCATTCGCGTTTCGAGAACCGTCTCACTTCGAAGGAGATCGGGGATGGTGGCTTCCAGCCAGTCGTATTTCCCGAATCGCCGGCGGACTTACCGGATACACCCGACACGCCGAAACTCGCGGTTATGCATCCAGACACCGCTGCTGTCGGGGATGGCGGTGATACGCCGCCAAGCCGCGTGACCCAACTCTACGAACAGCAAGCCGCAAAACACGAGGGGGAGACAGAGACGCGTATCTACAAAAACTACGCTCTGTCCCTCGCTCCTGATGCTGACCGCATGGATGCAGCGATTGATGAGGCTCAGCGTCTCGAAGCAATTGAGGCCTTACTTGATAGTCCTGAGCAGAAAGCCGACCTCTCCTCGGAGCAAATCGAGGAGCTTCGAGAGCGAAGCGACGAGGCACAGTTGATGCTTGGGGAGCTCGTACGGAACGTTTATCGTCACCTCTACTACCCAGACCGGGACGGGCTAACCCACATCACCATCGGCGCAACAGAATCCAACGGCGGGACGACGTTGGTCGATGCTGTCCAGACAACGCTCGAAGATAAGATCGTTAAACGCGACGCCGGTGCTCGTGGATCCGCGCACGTTCAACAGAAACTCTGGCAGCAGACCCAGGACGCTATGTCCACCGAGGCGCTGGTCAACCAGTACGCGAAGAAGCCCGGACTGGACTACCTATTCAGCACGAAACCGATTCGGGAGACTGTCTCCGCCCTCGTTAATGATCACGGGTACGCCTATTGGGATGGCGAGTCCGGAACTGCGTATTGGGCCGGGACAACAGAGCCTAAGGCGTGGCCACACCCTGAACCGTTCGTGGATTCTCCCGATGTCGAGACATCGATTCGGGATAGCGATGTCCAGATCGGGAATGCCTTCGTGGTCTATCAAGATATCGACGCACTCGTCGACGACCACCTCGACGGAATCGACCGACCAGAACAGACGGTCGCTACCTGTGCTGAGTGTGGGACGGAGATTGAAAACCCAGAAGGAACCGAACCCCACTACTGTGAAGAACACCAGTCCGATACGACCTGTAGTTCCTGCGGAAAAGAGGTCGCTAGCGAGCAACTGCTGGACGAACGCGGTCGATGCCAAGAGTGCCAGCCCGAGGAGTCCTGGGAGGCGAGCAAGAAGATGATGTCTGCATCACGGGCGTTCTCGGAAGTCCGGCGTGATGCAGAATCAAAGGCTGGGACCGACCGGACGCCACTGCTTGAAGAGGTGACCATTCAGGTCGGCGGTGACGAACCTTTCCAAGCGGCCAAATTCGTTAGTCAGCGCCCTGGATTCAAAGCCCGTGGAGACGCGGTGACGGTCCGAATGGAGTACGAAACCCGGACTGACGACGGGACGTACAGCGCCGAATTCACAGGGTCACCGAGCCGTTTCCGAGACGTGATTGACCAACCCGGCTCGTTCGGCGATGACCGAGAAACAATCCAGTTCCGCTTCCAGTTCGACGAACCCGAGCCGATCACCGACGAGCGTGACGACCTCCTTGCTGCCCTCGATAACGACCTTGATGCGGGCAACATCGACGTCCGGGTCGAAGGGCGTGGTCCGATTCGAGCGAGTTCGGAGGTGACGGTCTGATGGCGAGTCGCGGATCGGAATTTGAGACCTCACCTGCTGAGGGAACAGAGGAGGATCGGTTGGTGCGCTACGGAACGAGTATGTTCGGTGGCCGCCCAACGTTCACGCTTGTTCGTCGAGAGACAGACAGTGGCGGCGAGTGGACGCTCCACGAACTACTCCCTCGCGAGCAGGCCGAAGCCCGGCGAGACCGCTTGGAGCGGGATGGCCGTTCGCTGAGTATCACTCCAGTCGAGGACCTCATTTCGGACGTCGCCGGCGATGATCTCCTTTCCAAGCTCGACGGCTGGACGTGGGATGAGTGGGTCGGCGCAAAGGTCGCGCGGCTTGACCCGACCCGCGTCCGTGCGCTCCAGGACGTCGTCCGGGAGGCGATCGAGGACACACCTGGGGAGACTTCGGAAGTCCTCACTGGTGGGGCTGGATTCGTGTTCCTACCTGAAACCGCGGGCGTCCGGCTTGCTGTTGCCTTCCGTGGCGTGAAGCCGCTTCAGCGCATCGACCGGATGCGGTCGCTGGCTCGAGGTGTTGCGCGGATGAGTGATGAGGAGTGCTACTACTGGTACGCGAAGTGTCGATCTCCGTCGAGTCCGAACGGTGAAAAGGCGCTTCGAGTGTTGTTGACGGACCATATCGAGTAATTTACAATGAGTCGAAACCCCGCAAGTCAGGATGGCGATTCGGAGCTGAAGCGTGTCGCAATTGAGGGGACGCTTCCCCTGAAGGCAGTTGGTATCGAGAATCTGAAAGAGGCCAATCCTTACTTTATGCCTCCGCATCGGTACCTTCACCCGTGGTTTGCTCGCCGTCCGACTCCCGCTTCTAGACTCGCTATTCTTTCGTCTGTACTCCCTCCAGAGGTGGACGCAAACACGCTGCTTGATTGGATGCAGATCAAGCCCCGTGACGACATTGATGTCGATATTGAAGAGTACGTGGCAGAAAAGAAGCGTACTGAAGATCACCGAGATGGAAACTTAGAGGACCACTACGGGTATCCTCGCCCGTACACTCGGACACCGACAACAGATGAGAAAGCGGAGATGCATGAGTTACTTCGAGAACATTGGGATGGAGAATTGCCCACTGTCTTAGATCCGACTGCTGGAGGGGGCGTCATTCCGTTTGAATCTCTTCGCTACGGCCTGCCGACAGCAGCAAACGAACTTAACCCCGTCCCGACTGTGATGCTCAAGGTTCTTCTTGAGTATGCGCCAAGCGTTGGTTCACTTCAGAGTGAACTCAACCAGTGGGCTGACCGAATCAATGATCTGGCTAGCGAGGAGCTTGAGCCATATTTCCCGAGTGATGGTGAACGCCAGACTCCTTCTCACTATGCGTGTACTTACGCAGTCGATTGTCCAGAATGTGGCTGCGATATCCCGATAACGAAGAAGTGGTGGCTTCAGAAGCAATCCTCTTCAAAGGGTGTGGCAGCACGACCCTCTGTGTCCAATGACGGCACCGAAATTGAGTACGAGGTTGTTAGATTGCCCGATGATATTGAAAAGTCAGAATACAACCCCCAGGAGGGCCCTCATACTCGGAGTGGGGCTGAATGTCTCAATTGCGGTATTGTAATGGAATCCGACACCATTCAAGACCGGATCCGAAATTACGAATTTGAGTATGAAATCTACGGCGTGAAATATGAAAAATCGAGTGGAGGGACCGCTTGGCGAGCGCCTATTCCAGAGGATTACGAGGCCCAGTCAAAGGCCGCCGATCGAATTGAATCTGATTTCGAACTTAGCTCGCTTCTGGATGTACCGCGCTATATCGGTGACGAAGACCGTGCAGGACCATATGGGGTCACAAAGTGGAGGGATGCGTTCACACCAAGACAGCTGGTCACTCAATATGAGTACCTCCAAGCTTACAAGCAGTGCCAAGATGAAATCTTTGAACAGTACAGTAAGCAAAAAGCAGAGGGAATACTGGCAGTATTGGCGTTAGTGGCCGGTAAGACTGTAGATCGAAATGTTCGCTTTGCGCCATTAGATATCAGTAATGGCCTCCTCGGAAATGCCCTCGGTGGTAAACACTTCACACTCCAGTGGTCGTTTGTCGAAAACAACCCGTCGGCGGGGAACCAGAGCTATCTGGATACGGTTGATAGAGTTAGGGATTCTTACGAAGAGATAGCTGATTATCTCCGTAATGAGGATGCGGAAGATGTCCAAGTCTCACAAAGAGATGCTGCTGATCTATCGTTTGATTCAGACTCCATTCAGGCCATCGTAATTGACCCTCCTTACTACGATAGCATCATCTATTCTGAAATGTCGGATATGAGCTATGTTTGGCTCAAAGAATATCTCCAAGATATCTATCCAGACGTCTTCTCTGGCGATCTTACTGATAAAAGCCAGGAGGCAGTCGCTAATGTAGCCGAATACGAGGAGGTTGCTTCGGACTCCAAGTCTAAGTCCGAATTAGCTGCCGAGGACTACGAGAACAAGATGGCCGAGATTTTCCAGGAGCTCTACCGTGTTCTTGAGCCCGGCGGAGTAATGACCGTCATGTTCACCCACAAGGAATCTAGTGCGTGGGATACGCTCACAAAGTCGCTGATCCGATCTGGCTTCACAATCACATCTACCCATCCAATCACCAGCGAGATGCCCCAGCGGACCGACACCCGTGGTGGAGGTTCAGCTGACAGTACCCTGCTGCTCACAGGGAGAAAGCCGCACGAAAGCAAGACGGAATCTGAAAAGGTCCCCACCCTTTGGAGCGATGTTCGTGCTGAGACTCGTGAAGTAGCGAAAGAGGCTGCGAGAGATTTGCTAGATGCTGGCCTCTCTCTAACGAAAACAGACGTCATTATTTCCGCTTTCGGACCGACACTGCAGGTCTACGCAGATGCGTACCCTGTGGTTGACGACCAGGACAACGAAATTCCTCCCCGTCGGGCCTTAGAAGAAGCACGCGAAGCTGTAACGCGAGTCCTCGTCGAAGAGTATCTTGAAGGCGAACGACTGGACGACCTGGATGACATTACAGAGTGGTACATTCTCTCCTGGCTGGTTCACGAGTCCGATACTTTCCATTACGATGATGGTCACCAGCTGGGCCTCGGCGTTGGCGTTGATATCGACGATATCAAACGCTCTACGAAAATCTGGGGGAAGAAACGTGGTGACATACAACTGAAGACCCACGAGGACCGCGTTCAGGACATCACACTCCCACCCGAGGAGAGATCCAATCGGACGCCGGTTGACCCCGAAGCGCTGTCCTACACTATTGCCCTTGACGCGGTTCACGCAGCGATGCACGTTTACGAGAAACAGGGCGAGGACGTCACAGTCGATTGGCTCAAAGAACGTAACTTCGACACCGACGCGGGGTTCAAGGCGACGCTGAAAGCCCTCCTGCAAGTTCTACCCCAGAGGACCTCGGAATGGGAGGCTGCTCGCGACCTCGCCTTAGGTCGGACCCACGACGCGCTGGGTCTCGAATTCACCCCTACGGATTTCACTGACCCCTCAGAAGATACACTTGAACAGACCGAACTAGGTGACCACGCCTAACTCGAAACCCCTCCAGCATGACTAATCTACGTGAACGCGAGTGGCAGTCCATCTACGAGAGCAAGCCCGAACAGGGGCGAGCCCACTTAGTCAAGGACTTCTACGAGCCCGCACTGGAACGCAGCCAGCAGTACGACCGGATTGCGGGCTACTTCTCCAGTACAGCACTTGCGGCTGCTGCTAACGGTGTTCACGCCCTCGTCGAGAACGACGGCGAAATGCGGCTCATCGTCGGGACCGAACTTTACGAGTCAGATCGACCGGTCCTTGAGACGCTCACCGACCGCCTCGAAGAGAACCTTGAGGACTTGGACGACGAACGCTTGGATGCGAACCTCCGCATCTTGGCGCGTCTCCTCCGCGAGGGCCGAATCCACATCAAGGTCGCCTATCCTCGCTCTCCCTCTCACGATTGGGAGATCTTCCATCCGAAAGTCGGACTCTTCCACGATAGCGATGGCAACACGATTTCGTTCGAGGGTAGCGTCAACGAGACTGTTGGCGGCTGGGCTCGCAACTACGAGCGGTTCAAAGTCCACCGTTCGTGGGTTCCTGAGCAGGCGGACTACGTCGCCGGCGACGAGGAGACCTTCGAGCGGCTGTGGAATGATGAACACCCCTTCGTCGAAGTGTATGACCTCCCGAAGGCTATCGAAGAGGACATCATCGACTGGAAAGCTCCCGACACCGAGAGCGACCTACAAGAAGCGATCCGGATCGCGAACGGGACAGCACCGCCGACGGAGCGGGACAAGGCGAACATCATTCAAGATGGACCCCTCTCCCCTGGTGGGCTCGCACTCGCCGAGGAAGCAAGCACGATTACTCCCTGGCCACATCAACGAGTGGTTTCAGATACACTCGTCAACACCTATCCACAGAGCTTCCTGCTGTGTGACGAGGTGGGGCTCGGGAAGACGATTGAGGCCGGTCTGACACTCTCCCGGCTAGGGCTTACTGGCGAGCTTGAAACTGGGCTATTGCTGGTTCCGGCGAGTCTGCAACGGCAGTGGCAAGAAGAGCTCTGGGAGAAGTTCAATATCAACGCCGTTCGATTCGACCGGGACACAGCAGGCGATCACGTATTCCGTGATGTCCGTGGTCGCGACTACTATCCACCATCGTCAACGGACCTTGACCTCACCGGAGAGCGCGAATGGGCGGACAGTCCCATCTGGCGCTTCCTCTACGAGCAACAGTCGACTGATACAGACGCGTCGTCGCCGCTGGATGGGCCGACGATCGTCATTATGTCCTGGCACACTGCTCGTCTCGACGGCCGATGGGATCAGGTCGCTCCCTTAGACCGGGCATCCGACCGGTCTCGGGACGTCATCTCGGCAAGCTGTCGCGGACGTGACCACGATACGGAAGACCGGATGGGTGTGTGGGACGCCGTCATCGTCGACGAGGCGCATAACGCCCGGCACGGCAGTAATTTCTACGCTCTGCTCGAACAGCTTCGCGATTATACGCACGCCTACTACCTCCTGACTGCCACCCCGATGCAATTGCACGCTGGCGAGCTCTACGATCTGATGCAACTGCTGGATCTTCCGGGTGGTTGGGATAACCGCGATACCTTCATGGAGTTCTTCGAAACCCGAGACGGGCTGTCGCAGGCCCTAAACGAGGTTCTCGGCACCCCCAGTTCAGAATCCGACGAAGCGGAGGCCTCTTGGAACACACAAGCTACGCTTGATGGACTGGAACACCAAGACCGGCTCCCGACGGACCGGCCATTCTCTTCACAAGTCTTCCAGCATCTTGCAGACGAGCTAGAGATCAATGAGGACAGACAGGACCGTGCCATCGCCAAAGAGCGTGTGCTGACCGCGTGCCGGCTCGCACGAGCTTATGGAGACGCCTACGACGGCTATCTTGACCATGTGGACGACGCAATGGCAGATTATGACATCGACCGCTTCGAGGCGAGCGAGGATACGAAACTCAAACGCCTCCTCTATCCTGAAGACGCCGACGAGTGGTTGATGGCGTCGCGCAGCGACCGACAGGACGCACTTGACGAACTCTCCCCGGGCGGTTGGCGAGTAATCCGCGATGTGCTCGCAGAGTCTACACCCGTCGATGCGCTCATCCACCGGAATACGCGGGATACTCTCCGAAAGTACGAGGCGGTCGGGCTCCTCGATACGACCGTTCCAGACCGTAATCCGGAACAACGGAAAATCAAACTCACGGAGGAGACACGGGCGGTCTACGATCAGATCGACGAGTATACACGTGAGTTCTACAAGCGAGCCCAACAGACTGACGAAGCCCAAACACGCGCCATTGGGTTCGTGATGACCACGTACCGGCAGCGACTCACGTCAAGTGTCTATGCCATCAGTCAGAGTCTGAAACACCGGCTTGAGACACTCCGGGCGCAACGAACCGTGCTTGCCGGACGGGAGCGCGCCCGTGATCGGGACTATGGTGATGCGGAGCAGGTTGTCCTCGAAACGCTACAAAACGCTGATCTCGATGACGGGGACGTTCTGGATGAACTCGACGCTAGTAGCGACGACTTGGACCTCTCTGAACTCATCCCGAGCGTGACTGAAGAGGGGAAACAGCTTATTGAGGAAGAAATCGAGGCTTTGGAGGCATTCGTCAACGACTTAGACTTGGTTGATACAGACCCGAAGATCCAGCAGCTGTACGACGACCTCGACGAGCTGGACAGGGCTGGCCACAACCGGGTGATTGTCTTCACGCAGTACGCGGACACAATGGACTTCATCCGGGACAGTCTCGCGGACCTTCTTGGAGCGACTATCGCGACGTACTCCGGTCGTGGCGGCGAGCTGTACGACCCCGATTCTGAAACGTGGAAGCACGTCGGGAAAGAGCGCGTGAAGCGTGAATTCTCACGTGACGATGGACAGGTCGACATCCTCGTCTGTACCGACTCTGCGAGCGAGGGGCTAAACCTCCAGGAATGTGGGGCGCTCATCAATTACGACCTGCCGTGGAACCCGATGCGGGTAGAACAGCGTATCGGTCGGATTGACCGTATCGGCCAACGGTTCGACGAGATCCGTATTCTCAACTACAGCTACGAGGATACGGTAGAGACTGATATCTATGATCGCCTAGACGACCGGATTGGCCTCTTCGAAAACGTCGTCGGTGAGATGCAACCCATACTCTCCGGCGTCAGCCAACAGATTCGGGATGCGACCTTGAACGCGGACAGCGGTGACGACCAGACTGCAGTCGAATCAGTTGACCGTGAGTTCTCTGAAGAACTCGAAGAACGCGATCAGGGCGACCGCGTTGATGTTGGTGAGTCACTCGAGGACGTCGACGATCTCGTCGCTCAGGACGTCGTCGACGAAGCAAAACTTGATGCGTGGCAATCCTACAGCCACCCGGATATCGTCGAAGTCGGCGAGGAGGAATACGAGTATCAGCCGCCGTTCGAGACACCGAGTCTCCAGTCAGTGTTGGTCGATAACGACGCGCTTGCCGAGGCCGGTGTCGGATTCACTCCGATTCACGAGCTTGACTTCGAGTACGATGACGGAGACTTTGACTTTGCGGAAAGTACATATCGCCTCTCAGTAGGTGACGCACCGATTGCGATTCCAACTGGGGATGAGGAACAGACTATTGCACAGGCTATTGCGACTGCTGCTGATGAAGTGGCGGTGACGTTCTCAGCTGAGTGTGCTGACGAGTTCCCATCGGTTCAGCATCTTGCGCCAGGTCATCCACTCCTAGGACAGCTCCTCACAGTACTGCTGGATGAAAGTGAGGAGTCGTCGCGATTCCAACAGCGAATCGTGACCCGACCCGATCAAGACCAGGAGCCAGTAGTGTGTGCGTGGGGGCGGGACGGCGTGTTTACCCGGATTGCAGTCGATGGGACAGTAACTGAAAGCGGACCGATGGATTCCCTTCCGACGTGGTGTGACCAATTCCTCGATAACCGAGAGAAGTCAACAAAACGAAATTGTTGACGACGGCAAAGCATGAATTCGAACGATTTCAAAGCGGAACGCACATAGGACGGAAACGAAGATGTCCTCTATACTCAGCACACGGCTCTTGCCTGAGATGTAATAAATCAGACCAGCCGTGATACACCGTTCGTCTCCACAGTACTGACCGAATGCCTGCTACAATTCTGCAAATAACATCGCCGTATTCACAATGACTGGTAGAGGCCAAGTCTAAGCGCCAACCATGGCGAACGGTACGGTTCGGGATTTTAGTACGATTGCACTCACGAACTAATGTCCAGAGATACATCTCAAATGAGTACCGGCGGGATTAGCGAAGGCAACTTCCCAGACAATACCGAGATCATACGAGCCCTGACACTCCCTGATGGGTGGGGCGTGATCGAGACAGAGACAAATCGAGAAATTGGGGGGTATTCGGTGATTGCCACCCTAGAAGATTCTGGGGGCGAGCAGGGTCTACTATTAGCAGACCGGGAGTACCGGCGAGTCGCTTGTATTCTTTATCCAGTTCGTGACTCGTTCCGGAAGTACACCATCGAAGCATCTCAGACAGTTTCTGACGCCCAACTCAGTAACCGCCTCAATTGCATCGAAGAAGAGTTGGAGAGTCGAGACGAAAAATAACCAGTGGCTGTCGATTGCTTAGATGTGGTTAAACACTAGGAATCGGTGAGTAAACTCTTTATAGTGGAAATCTGCTCATCCGGTTCGAGGGATGTGTCGGCGAGAACCTGATCTGTGAGTTCTCGTGCTTTCTTCGATGCCACATGGTCGGCGTCAACTTCCAAATTGAATATGGCACGTGCCCACGGGCCGGGTTCCCAGCCCTCGTAGGTGCCTTGGTCCGTCAGAAGACCATACCGGGGTTTGGCGAGCGTTCTTACAAGAGTGAGTTTCGTACTGAGAGAGACATCTGGTTCTGCGGCGACGGCATATTTGTCATCGCGTTCGGTGATATCGGTTTCCTGCCGATAGGATTCTTGTTCGACGAGTCGTAACGCAGTAGAGTACCGGTCATCAGCCGTCACTAACGTCATTGACGTGTCTAAGTCCGACGTGGAGAGTGTTTTATCCTGTGCTGCCAGATTGATCGCTTGGAACCAAAGTCGGTCGCGACGGCGCTCCGAATACATCTCAAAGTCCTCAGTCTCCAACCAAGACACTTCAAATTCGGTATTTAGTGGGTCATCGATTGGTGAGTCCTCACGCTCACCGAATAGGTACGCTAAATGTGGCCCAGTGACCCATGTTGCATCTCTACCCTCATCTTTTTCGGCGATCTGAAAGCGGTCGCCCGCCGCTGTCTTGAGGACATGGCGCTTTGTCGAATCAGAAGCGTCCGGTTCTAACTGGACAATGTAGCCTTCGCCTCCAGGATCTTCTCGAATGTCATCCTCTGACCGGTAGTTCTCTTCGTCGATTAGATTGTGAGCTTCAGAGTAAGAGTCAACCCGAGTTTCGAGGGAGACATCGATATCAGACAGTTGGAGTTCACCAGTCCGTCGGAACTGGTTGAGCATTACCTTCCATACCCTATCACGTCGGCGCTCGTTCTCCATACCTGTAAAATTGTACTACAACTATCTAAACTCTGTGGCCGAATGTGGAAGCAAATCCCCTTCACAGAGGTCAATGGGCGTGATAGACCACAAAATTGGTGTATTCGGCTGAATTAACAGAGCGAGCTGACAGAAATCGGGTCCCAGTTTTGGAAATAGAGCCGCTAATTCAATACAACAGTATTTGTGCCAGTTGCGTATACAGAATGCCAGTCATCAGTAGCAACACTGACCCCGTTGCACTCGCAAACGCGGAGGCTCCAGACGCTGCCTCATCGCAATATCGGGAACAGAATATACAGGAATACCTCTTGGCATGCGGAGGTACAGACGGTCTCTCCGTCATCTGCAAACCCAGCATCGAGACAGCATATATTGAACAGGACCGGGCCGAAAAGGCACCGACAATCTACATACCAGCGCGGGACTTTGACCAGCCAGTCTCTAATTATCCCCAAGTGATTGCGACCCGCCTAATGCAGTACGGCCTGGCGCTTCACGAGCACGGCCACGATAGATATACTGATGGCGCATATTTAAAAGAAAAATTTGATCGCCTGCCCCTTCAGGTACCTCAAGCAGAATCGTTCTACTGGAGTCTGGTCAACGGCATCGAAGACCATCGGATAGAAGCGGCCCTCATAAATGAAGAAGGCGACTGGGCTCTACAGCGACTGCAATTCGTGTCTGAAAACCTTGCCCAAGCCCGTATAGAGGACTGTGAGAGTCCCCACAACATTACTTGGGCCTCTGGACTGTCATCGGCAGTCTTCCACTACGGGAAAGGGCGAGAGCAGTCAAACGTGCTCCCGGTCCTTCTTGACGACTCTGATAGCCGGCTCCAGTGGCGGAGTGATACGGATAAGCACCTCTATCACTGGCTTGTCCCAGAACTGAAATCTGTTTTAACCGCTGCAGCTACTGAGCCACAACCAAAAGAAGCGGCTCAAATCGAGTTGGAGTTTGTGCGGACCCTTGACGAGTTCCTGGCAGAGATCAGCCCTCCATCGCGAGACGAAAAGCAAGAACAGGCGATGGGGGGTGGTGGTGACGATAAACAAAACGACATGGGGGGTTCTAAAGAGGAGGCAGAGTCTCTCTCAGAAAACGACTCAAACGGAGAGTCAAATGCTGAAACAGAGACGGACGAATCGTGCGAATCGGCAGCTGGTGGGGAGCCGGAAACAGACGAAAAGGCATCTCAATCGACAGGGAGTGACCAATCAGCGGATGGCGAAGATGCTCCCCAAGGGTCCGATGCCGGCGGAACTGCTGGTAAAGACAAACAGACGGGGTCCCCCTCTAACCAATCTCAGTCAGAAGGCGAGGGTGAACCACAAGCAGACGGTGAATCTACGTCTCAGGGAAGTCAGCAAAACGGTAGGGGTGAGCATCCTGATGACCAGTCCTCGACGGAGACCTCCCCAGACGGGGCGGGTGAGGATACACAAGCACAGACTGGTGGAGGAAATCCTGGAGACAAAACAGGCGAGGTCTCGGATACAGACACCGATAACTCTCAGCCGGGCGAATCCGAGCCCTCCGAAACTGCTCTAACAGAAGAGGAAGTCTCTGTCAGAGAGCGCCGTCGAGTGACTGCTGAGAAGCAGAAAGTCCAGCGGGACAAGGAAACATTGGAGCGGGAAATAGAACAGCTTAGACAAGCACTTGATGCCGGTGAAGGAGGGGTCAAAGAATTCGAGTTATACAATCAGACTGGCAAAACAATGACTCCAGAGACTTGGAGTCAGATCGAATCCGAGGCGCGTCGGCTCAAGCCACCCCTTCAGAATGCCCTTCAGCGGTCGCAGAAAACCAACGAACAACGAGGGACGCGTGTGGGGAGGTTTGATTCGAAACTCGGGTATCGACTAGCGACTAACAACCTCAGCGTCAATAAGCGAACCACCCACGGAGAACAAAAACAGTACAGTGTAGTCGTCGTGTTAGACCGCTCGGTTTCGATGAAGAATCAAATAACGGAGGCCGAAATCGCTGCTGGGGGCTTCGTGAAAGCCCTGGAAGAGATCGGCGTTACTGTTGCGCTAATCGACCTGTATCAGGATACCGCTCGGATGGTAAAACCATTCCACTCCCCCACCGACCGGGCTAAAGGCGGCCTCACAAACGGAGATACCGGTGGTACAACACCATTGTCAGATGCTCTTATCCTCAGCAGAGAGCGGGTCCGACAAGGAGACCATTACCCGTTCATGGTTGTCGTCTCAGACGGGAGTCCCAACGATAAAGAAGTGTATCTCGAAGAGCTATCTAAAACCACATTCCCAGTCGTCGGAATCAATATCACAGAGTCGGGGACCCTTAGCGACGGATTTCGTGAATGCTACGATGTGTGTGAAGGAACTCGGTCTGAAAACCTCTCTCACACGCTCTCCACAGTAGCACAACGGGTAATATTCTAATCGCTGGTTGTCGGGTGCGTCTCGATCGGAGTGGCGAATGCATGGGTGCTAGTTGTGCGGTTGATTTCCACAAAGACCTCCTGGCCGACGGTAGCATCAGGAACGATGACAGCGTATCCGTTAACCTTCGCAATCCCATCGCCTTCGTCCCCCATATCTTCAATAACTACCTCCAACTGCTCTCCCTCGTTCACAGGGTACTCCGGAGACCCTTTGCTACCTGCTGGGGCTTCAGTAAATTGATTGGCCGGTGTTTCGGAGACTGGATTTGAACTATTCGTATTGTCAACAGTGCCAAGAACCGCGATCCGGTATGTTTCCCCCTCAGCAAGTGGTCCACTCTCTAATTCCGAAATAGGGACCTCAACGAGGGGTTCATCCTGCGAAGAGTCAGTTGTGAGTGTACTATGAAACATCGATATGAGGGAATCATCTACACGCATCAGTCGAGACTCTAGAACACGAGCTATTTAAATTATTCCACAACGTAATGTATCCCCACGGTTCTTTTATATATGAGTACGATTATATCAGTATAAGATGGCCCAGCGGATTGCGGGTTGCATTGCTCGCGTTGAACCGACAGCGTACTATCAACAATTTCTGGAAACGGTCCGTCCAGAGTGGGCGATGCTCAAGCTCCATCACGTTAGTCAACTAGTCGATAATGGGGAAACAGCAACCACCTGGGCACCCCACACGAACTTGATTACGACTTCAACCATCAACGACCCGCGGTTAGAGGAATTATCTTGGGAGGAAGAACGAGATATCATACGGGCGTTCAAACCTGAGCGCCATATTCCGACTGACGTCTCCGTTTATCGCGACCAATCCACGTCTACCCGCGTTGCAGGTATCAAAAACTGCCTGACCGGAGCCGCATATATGCAAAGTGAGTTCGCTGATATAGATACAGAGATAATTCCGCTTTTTAAGGGCTATACAAGAAGTGAGCGAAATCTCTCGCTTCAAGGAATAGATACCCTTGGCGTCGACAGGGCGGCGATCTACGTCTCGCGGTACTTCAGCGGGAATCGCGGGAACAACAGGAAGCGGCTGTTTCATCACCTCAAAAAGTATGCAAAGCACGACATGCCTCCGGTAGTACTCATCGGTCTCCTTTCTCCACGATATCTGGAACGAGTGCCAGATTACGTCGTCGCTGCTTCCGGTCAAAACCAGTGGCGGAAGCGGTATGACCCAGACACACAGACTGAGCGAGAGGCTCAAAAAGAGTACAATACACTGTCAGAGGACGTTATTGAAGCACTCAACGTGTCGCCCAAGATGAGGTCCGAACACACCAAACAATCCCCTAAAGCAATCCAACACTAACATGACCCGATGTCCTAACTGCGGCTTCAAAGATGAGCAACGAGAGTCCAAGCACGGTTACGACGTTACCGGTACCGACCGGGAAACCTCTCAAGAGAGGAACTGGCGATCCAGCGACGCATTCGACATTGAACTATCGACTCCCGGTCGTGAGCATCTCCGATGCCCAGAATGTGGAGAAACATTCTGAGGACCCGAATCGATGGCAAAACAACGGAACCCTAACGCCGAGAACATCGATAACGCTGGGCAGCAGGACGTTGAAGAAGCCGTTGAAGAGGCAACAAACCCGGGTACTCAGGCTTCGATTGCTGAGTTTCAATCTTCCATCGAAGAGGCAGCCACTGAAGCAGAGCCTAACGTCGACGAGGGACAATGGGAAGAAATCGTTGACCGGGCGGAGGAAACCGAGACAGAATATGAAGAACAAGGGTCCCGCGAAGACCGCTACGATGGAGAGGGCTGGGAAGCAGTCCCAGAAGATGAACGCCCATCCGATGTTGATATAGATAATTCCGAGCCCGGCCAGGGAGATGAATCCCAAGGGGAAATAAACCAATCAGAGTCTGTCGACCTGCTTGATAGAGAGCAGACGCTTCGGGACCGGATTCGAGAGGGGCAAGAAGAAGCAACCCTCGAAAACGTCCCCGTCGAGGAAATCAAGCAGTTACAAGCAGATGCTGCTCAGTCCCAGCTCGGGGGGATGATGGCGCAGACCGACCGAATTACCGGCGACCCGTCAGCGGGTGCGGCAGTTGCCTCAGAAGACCACCTCTTTGACGACCCCGAAGCGGCGATCAACGGCCAGGAAGAAATACCGCTTCCAGATGATAAGATAATAGATGGCGGACAGGGTCCACCAGACGACCCGCTGCCAGATTCAGTGCCCAGAGATGAAGTGACTGGGATTGACTTTGACGAGCTTGAGGCCCCAGAAAGTGGACCAGTTGCTGATAGCGAACTTGAAGACGAAACTGGCTATCACGAAATGGTCGAGCGTATTGCAGGCCAGCAAGCCGAGATGGAACTTCGGAGCCGCGACGCTGCCCTCCGTGCTAACGCAGGCGAAGCACCACAGCGAGCATCTCGAACAGCAGTCCAGAATACAGATCACCAGGAACAGCGACCGTGGAAAACGCCCGTCGATGAAGACACCGGTTCAGACCACCTCTACCGGTTTGTCCAAGCAGACCCGGACAACCCCTCCTCTGCCCGCGAGGCGAAAACTGAGGTCTACCAATCTCTCGAAGTCCGAAAAGAGATTGCAATAGCCCAAGATGAACTCACCGAAGATACAGCACTCAGCGACTTTGAAGACAAAACAGCAGTTGACACCCCGGCAATCGACTACGATCGGGATACGTACGATAGCGTCTACGAGGCAATGGCTAATGGGGAACAAGTCATCGACGAAGACATAGACCCTGCCCCAGCTGCGAAGCCGCTGTCTGCCGACCACCACCAAAGCATCGGTACCACTGCTGCAGTGAACTTACACGAAGCGGGCTACACGCACGTCAACGACCTCAAGGGAGTGACCGTTGACGAATTGACCCAGGTGGACGGTATAGGGGAGACAAAAGCAGAGCAGATAATAGACAACGAGGGCGCTGTTGCTCAAAATATCAGATCCGAAGCGGCTCGCATAGATATGGAACTCCGAGAGACAAGCGGGGATTTCGGGCAAGAAGAGTTTGAAGAGATTCTAGAATATGGAGCAGAGTGTGGAGTCCCGGTGAGCAAGACAGCCGACATTCTCCGGCAGCCAAATATGCAGAAAGAAATGCCCGGCCCTACGCCGGTCTCAGCTCTGGAATCTGGTGACACTGAAAGACGGCGGAAAATCAATCGTAATTCGGACAGAAAGTACGTCTCGGGGCACGAAACAGAATCGGGGACGACCTATCGGCCCAACGATTCAACCGAACACGGACAGGCTCCGCCAGTCACTATTTCAGCAACAGTTGACCGAGTTTTTGAGCCGGACAACCCAGACGAAGAGCGCCAAGTCGTCGAAATCCGAGACCATAACCAGAACTCAACGAAACTCACAGTCTATCGTGACTCACTGAACGAGCCCGATGACGAGATGACAGCCGGCTATTCGACATACGATACGACACATCCCGAAGATGGTGTTGACCCAAATGTTGTGCTAGCTCCCGGCGACGAAGTCGAAATCGTCAACCCACAAATCAATGACTATGGGGGCGGCAATAACGACCAGTGGGATGGCCCAACACTCGCGACAACACCAAGTACAACACTCGATACAGGTGGCGAGAGCCTTCGACAGCCGTCGGAGGGGACAGTCAGTGATGGTACTGTTACGCGGGGGACAAAAGACTACGGGACTGAAAGAGCCGCAGAAAAACGGGATATCAGACGTCGAGAACGCCGGTACGAGGACAAACACGGGAGTAAATATAACCAGCCTGACGACCCACAAGATGCCCAAGACGACTCTCTCGGCGACGTTGACGCCGATATATAGACACTAGCATTCTAGCCAATCAGTTTATTGGTGGCAATCTATGAACAATAGTTGTCAGAGGCAGCCCTTCTACGGCCTCCAAGCGGCCGTTTTAGTCACTCACTCAGAGGATTTCCTGAACGGCGTAAATGCTACCCGCAGAAGCACACCCCCAATCCCGAGTGTATTCCGCAGGAGGGCCGATATGCGATGCGATTCCAGTATCAATGTCCTGACTGCCTGTCGACAAACAATTTGCACGAACGAGGATGTGCGTACAAAGACCTCGATCGGACAGACTACGAGAAAGCGTACATCGATATCATCTCAGTATTGTCAGAGCTAACTTGTTCAAAGTCGAGTCTGATTACCAACGCTCACCAGTGGAGTGACCTCCACGAAGACGTGCTTGCCCGGCTCGAAACAATAGGTCACGTTGAACAAGACAACAACGACTACTATACACTCGTCCCGCCCGGTGCCCGCGGGGGTGAATCAGAACCGTATATTGAGCCACTAGCGACCATCTACCAGTACGGCACAGTCCCTGGATGCCACGACGACGGCCTGTTTGCACTCCTCGCCTTCTATTCTCATATCGAACTTAGCTGGGAAGAGACGAAAGAGGAGATACTTGATTGGTATGAACGGACCGGAGCGTGGGAACGTGGCGGGTTTGAAGAAGAAGCACCAGAGGCGCTGTTAGAAAAAAAGAAAAGAATCTGGGAAACTGGCTATGGCTGGGAACAGAAGGGGCGACAAGCGAAACAGGTTATCGAACGGTCGCGCTCATCGCAATCGTCAACACCCTCATCGAGCCACAATACCGAAACCCCAGCGTAACTCCGTGTGTCGAGAAGTATTCTGGTGAACTCGCCTGGTTGAGAAAGTCATGAGGCCGATACCATCAACCAGTCGTCGCGAGGACAGCAATGATACTGTCCCTGTCGACGACTTCCAGCGAAAAGTCAGACACCAAATGTCGATAGAGCGCAAAGGGGATGACCTCGAATCAGCAGTGGAAGCCGTTCTATTGAACTCAGAAAGCCCGCCATCCGACACAGAGAGCCAGGAATTTGAAGACATCAAACAACGCGGCATAGAGGCAATACGAGATGGTCTGCCGGAATCCTTTGAGTACGAGGTTGTTTCTGGCAATGGATTTGGACTCGGGTTACACGTCAAGGCTGGCTGTCCTGACTGTGGTAACACTGCCATATTCAACACGCAGATCGAGCACCCTCACGCACAGTTAATCGGCCGTTCCTCTGCCGCAGATGAGTTTGCTGAGAGTCAATTCCACGACACTGATGCCGAAGGTGTTGGCACGGTCTGTACTATCGACGATGCAGAGGTCCGCTTTACATTCATCGGCTGTGGAAACTGCGGAAGCGTCCTTGTAAACGACGACGATGATGAAGGGAGCGAAAAATGAGTACTACGACCGCTTCAAGTTCGGCGTCCAACGGATCGACTTCAACGACAGACACGGAGTACATCCGCCACGAGGCTGACGGCGAAGGGGTGACGATCTGGTACGAAAAAACCTACTCGGGGAGCCGGCGCTGCACCCCCTCATTCACTGAATGGGGAACAGTCGAAAAGATACAACAGTGTCCACACTGCGACGAGTTCCATTCCGCACACAGCCCGCCTGTGTGCTTCGGATGCGCCATGGGACTCAACTAGCGCCCAAACACTCTGACGGTGTATTGAGACCCCTGCAAGCGCGAATGAATGGCGAGCAAATCCAAACGGAAATGAACTCTGGAGGTATCGACCCGTCACCAGGGAATGGAATCTCTGTCGAAGGTTGCTTATCAGTACTCAGCCCAGTCATGCGGGCAGACTATGAAGCAGTCGAAGTTGAAGGCATCAGTCCCTCCACGCAAGCAGAACGACGCTCAGTTTATCCGTCGACAGTCTGTGAGAACGTGCGTCGTGCTGCCGAAAACATCCGGGAAGCCATCAAAGAGAAAACGGCCTATGGCACAGGGAATGGCTACGAGATCGAAGTCCACACGGTCGGGGGGAAAGAGCCAGACGGAAGTCCAGCTGCTATCGGCAAGTGGACGTTTCAAACCAAAATCGTCCGAGACGTTGTTGAAGATGCGGTCGGAGGCCGAGTTCTGAATGCAACTGCAGGTCAGACACGGCTCACGAACGGAGGTGGCGAGACTGTCCGTAACGATATCAACCCCGATGTAGAGGCAGACTATCACAAGGATATCTGCGACCTTGGGGACGAGCCCTTTGGCGGCCAGCAGTTTGACAGTTGTATTCTCGATCCACCCTTCGATATGTCCAATTCTGAGAAACATTATGAGGGGTGGCACGCCAGCGATCTCTCCGCTGCTCGGGAAAACTTATCCGAGATTATCAGGCCAGGGGGAGTCTTAGTCGAGTGCGGATGGAACTCTCATGGAGTAGGAATAGCTGATGACGGCTGGGACCGTGAGGCTCTCCATATTTTCTACCGTGGTCCGTGCCTCCCCGATATGTTCCTGACGGTCGACAGAAAGATGCAGGTTTCGCTAGTCTGAGCACTCATTGGAGTATTTTGGAACGCTTTGCGAGAGTGAAGCAGTACCAACTAGATTCACTATGCTAAGTCCACGAGAACTCGCAGAACTACAGGATGTACTGGATGAAATCAACCCGCCGGTCGAGACGCGAAACGGGGTTCTGACGGTCGACGACATCCGTCGTCTCAGAGAGGCCACAGAACAGGAAGTCACCAAGCGCGACCCCACGGCTCCGACAAACTCCGCCCCCGACGTCGAGGACCAACGTCCCATCATGAGTCCAGAAACCACAAATCAGCAGCACCGGCCAGAGGTTTGAGGATATGAGTGGCCAAGTATCGGAAGCCGAACCGCCAATCCGATCGCATATCGGAACCGCCCTGCCTGAGACGTACAATGGGTGGCATCGTTTGAACCATGACGATGTAGCGCTCGAATATTGGCGGTCGGGGAGCACACACGTATCCGGTCGGTACGAACAATTGGCCGTTACAGAGACAACCGACGGCAGGTATACGCTGTCGAAAACTGTTTACAACCAGTTCAACCACGTCATCACCTCCAATCAAATCATCCGAGGAAAGAAGCCGGCGGATGCTGGTTTTCTTTGGAACCGGATGAAAAGCCGAATGGGTGAATTTCAAGGCGGCGAGGAGTTTGACGGGCCACCAGAACTGCCCGGAACAGTCGGCGGGTGGGTATTGACCGAACGTCGATATGAAGGGGATAATCGGGACGCAGTCCGGTGGGAGAACCAATATGCTACAGTCACCGTCGAGGAGATGGAGATTAAGGACCTCTACTGTAGGACAAAGCGCGAGTTCGCTGTCCGATATGAAACGCCAGAAGAGACCGAGAACTTAGTCCAAGAGGTCCCCCGAACAGCGGCCTTCGAAGTTGCGGAATATATCATGAGACAGCTCAAGAAGCCTGCACGGGACCTGGTCGATCTCCGTACAGAACTTGCAAGTCTCACAGATATTGGTCCTCAAAGATCGCTCCGACTCTTACGGTTAGGAATCCTCGATGAAAGAGACTTAGCGATGTGTGTCAGTGGGACCCACCTCTGTAATTACCACCACACCGAAGAAGTGCAGAAAGTAGCCACAACTCGGCTGGAAGATTCTCTCCCGCCCACTAATTAGTTCAGTCTCAGTTGGAGGGCCGTGGCATTTTTATTCACTGGGATTATTTACAAAGTCGAGAGGAACAGCCCAAGAACTCCCAACCCCCAAGCCAGTTGCTCAACCTAAATTGGGGAATAGAAGGAGCGTGTGACACTCTCAATTCCCTGATTTCCCATGCGGGATGCCACGAACCCCTCTTTTGATACTCTACAGTGGAAATAAGTATATATCAACCACCCCGTCACCTACCCTTTATATGATAAATGAATAGTACAATGCATGTCAGCAATTACCGTGAATTCAATGAGAGTATTCTCGCACGGGGTGCGAGAATGGCCATGAGTTGTCACAGTAGCTCTCAAAGGCTGAAACGACTACTAAACACCCTGTCGAAATTCCATTCAGCGGCCGCCATTGAGCGTGTCCGCTGGTTTGAGTACAATGACTGGCTGCGGTGGTAGCCCGCCCCGCGATCCGGGCGTGTACTCGCAGTCAACTCACTATGAAGACGATGCACAGGACGACCCGATGCGGTTTTTCACCGAGTCGATGGTTCGGGAAACCATCCGAGATGGTGAAGATTGCGACCGTGTCGAGGCCGGGCCTGGGCGTCTCCGTCGACGCAAAACGTTTGACGGCGTCGATGCAGTCTTAGTGCTGCCCGAACACGAGCCGCTGATCATCACTGGATGGACCGAAGTCTCAGACTTTACCACCGCTCTTAGATCATCTCGGTGGACGCAAGAGCAGATTAGGACCATTCAGGCGTTCCAGAATTACGAACACAAGAAATCACCGCAGCACCCGTCAGGCTGACTCCTCGAAAGTCAGTAGCTCGGGATGCAATTGATACCAATAGCTATGCCACTCACAGCTCCACTCTTAGTCGATTCAAAGGACCAGCTAGAAGAAGTCAAGTACAGTCTCGCCGCTGCTTTCGGCGATCACCACGCCAGCCGTGACCGAGAAATCAACGTAGATATGCCGGATGTGGTCTGTCAAAGTAAAGCCCTCACTCGCACGGCAGGGGACAGAAGTCAGGTCGGCCCGGTAACGCTGTTTAAGGACGACAGCCCATTTGCTATCGTTCACTTTCGAGTTGATAGAGAAGCAAACGAATACAGCTACTCGCTTGGAGGACACGCCGGGTGGCACAAGCGAGGGACCGAAGAGACGATATCAAAGTATTTCGAGGCTGTTGAGACCACCTTTCGCCATCTGGGAGTCCTTCCAGAGCAGTATCAGGTGACATGTCCTTGTGGGACTGAAGACATAGTTGACGGCGCATACACTGCCGTCTCCAGATTCTTCAACGAGCACCAAAATTCTGGATCCCACGCAGACAGCCGTGTTTTGATCAACACTCTCATCAACCGCGAGGTGTCGCCAGTAACCAGCTCGGAAACGAACAGCGAAGCCAAGTATTTGGCAGACCAGCATGCGTGAGTTATGTCCAGTACTGCCACTGTTACAGAGAATCCAACTCAGTACAACCCCTACGTCGGCAAATGTTGTACTGAGATTCAAGTAAAGGGGAGTGTTCCCGCTTATGGCTCAATGGTCGTCGACGAGCACGGCAACGTGTCTGACCCACACATGGATGCTGCGTGGGGATCGTACAACACCGAGGAATACGAGTGCCGAGGTTGCGGAGAGACTTTCCCATCCGAAGCTGCTGCCAAAGACCACCTGAAACGGGCTCAGGTGGAGGCAGGGTTTTGGGAAATGGGACTGCCGGCCACAGAAACAGAATATAGAACGGTCAAACCTCCCGAATTCACCCCATTGGCTGAAGAAGTAACTGCGAATGGCCACACAGTACGCGCCCGATTAGACCCGTCACAGACTCTTGGATTGCTTCAAGATAACCACGAGGAACTCATCGACCAATCCGAAGATCCGGTCGTGCTGCCGCCCAACTTCGAATTTGACGGGTGGGGACAATTGGCCGACACCGAGAGTTTGCTGACCTTCGACGACGGCTCACCGCGTATCTCAAAGTGGAAACTAGCAAGGGCGGTCAAGCATCTTGCTGTAGGAGCGGGGGCGACCTACAACCCAGACCGGTACTCTTTGTACCCGCTCGAAACGCCGATGCTCGTTGCAGGGGGAGAGGCAATCCTGATCGCAAAGAGGAACCAAGATTAGGAGTCGTAACAGGGGTGCAAGGCATTCCTGTGGTATTTAGCGGTCTGCTTTGGCGAACTCCCGGCAGAGGAGCCACGACTGAAAATGTACGAAAACTACCTAAGTGCCACAGAGAACGGAGTGAAGAACGTAGAAATAGACGTCGACAGTGAAGAATACTGGACCCCGGTTAGTGATTCTGAAGACAGTCATACGAATCCAGGGGCAGTTTCAGTGAAGGTCACATTTGCTGTCGGTACTGACCAAATCGCGTGGGTGACAATCGACGGGGAGGGGAACGTGTCGCCAAGTTTCGGCGGCGTTGGCGTCTGTGAAAAGCGTCTCCAGAAGTATATCCAGCAAGCGGTTGGGATTTGGCGAGCAATCACAGGGAATGAAAGTGCCTGCAACCTCACCAAGTCAGTCTAACTCAGGTTAGTAGGAACTACTAACGGACAGCACTCACCGGCTGCACCACCAGCAACCCATGTTTCTTACAGCAGCAACAGGTAATCCTCGGCCAACAGAGCTCCAACAGCTATACGGAGAGTTGGAGACACTACGGGAGCGTATTGACGGTCCCTACTACCTTTCAGACGTAAGCGCAGAAGGAAACTGGCCATCCCGAGGTATCTATATTTTCTTCGACCCGAAAACTGATTTCAGCAGTCCGGTTCGACAGTGGTGCATTTCCCGTATCGGAACGGTTGGGGACTGTGAGGGATCATCCGCCACGATTTGGGAGCGACTTCGTGCTCATCGAGGGACCAAACGTGGTCAGTATCAAAATGGAGGGAACAGCAGAGGCTCAGTGTTCCGCAGACACGTCGGAGAGGCCCTGATTCGAAATAATGGATTGGAAGATAAATACCCGCACTGGGGCGTTCCACATCGCTCTCTCCCGGACGAAATAGATACACAGACGCTTCGCGAGAGTGAGCATCCCCTCGAAAAGCGGGTCAGTGAATACATCCGGTCGCTTCCGTTCCTCTGGGTGAACGTGCCCGGAGAACCGGGGCCAGACTGTGAACGAGCGATGCTCGAAAAGAACTTGATCGGACTAGTCGCACATGGACGGAAGACAGTCCCAGGTCTCATCCGAAATGGCTGGTTGGGGCGGAACGCAGCAGAAGCCAGTATTACTCGAACGGGGCTCTGGAACCTAGACCATACAGCAAGCCTCTTTGATCGGAATGCTGTTGACGACTTTGAGAGATATGTGCAAGAAACTCAGCCATTGAACTCCGAGTGATAGAGCAAAAAATATCTAGGCAAAGCTTCAAATCAATCCACATCATACACCAGACAATGAGCCAGCAGGACGCTACTGATACACTTTCTTGGCTCAAAGACCGCGGCCACTATACCGGTCAAATTGTTCACGATCAAGTTGTTGATGGGCAAGACGCACAGACAGATAGTTTGTCTCTACATCCCTCTGTGGAGATTGCCCTTTCGGAATTCGGTATCGATGAACTCTATCAGCACCAAGTTGAGTCAATCGAAGCGACCCGGTCAGGAAACAATACAGTTGTTGCCACCCCAACAGCATCTGGGAAGTCGCTCACCTACGCCATTCCCGCCCTAGAGCGGGCGATTGACCACAGTGGAAAGACTCTCTATATCGCACCTATGCGTGCGCTCATTAACGATCAAGCAGGGACATTTAGAGGGATAGGGAATGCCCTCGGATTCGACGAAACCGTTGATATTGGAGTGAAGACAGGGAAAACGACAAAGACCGAGACGAGAAATATCAAACAGCGACAGCCAGATATTCTGTTAGCAACGATTGACCAGCTCCACCTCTCGTTTCTGCCATACGCTCATATTCCATCTCACTGGCGCTGGTTGTTCGAACAATTGGAGACTGTCGTCATCGACGAGGTCCACACATACAGAGGATACTTCGGGAGCCACGCATCCCTGATTTTCCGGCGACTGAACCGCCTTCTAGACCACTACGGTAATGACCCCCAGTATATTTGCTGTTCAGCTACGATCGGGAATCCTGTCGGTCACGCTGCTTCTGTCACTGGACGGCGGGTTGACTCATACACTCTCGTCGACGACGATGCAAGCGCATCTGGGGACAAACAGTGGGTATTCTGGAATCCCCCATTAAAAGACGGTGACGACAGTGTTCCTGATCCCGCTATTGACAAGGATGGCAATGTGAAAGCGGGCCACGATACAGAGCCGCCAGAAGTGGCCGTTGCAAAGGGAGAGGAGGCTACATCCGAAGAAAACCAAGACCAGACACCACCAGTTCAAGTGAAGTCTGATCAAAACGGGGCAACAGCGACCGCGCAGGAAAATGAAATTGTTGGCGGCGAGCGGCTCTCTCAACACGTCGAATCGGTGAGGTTGTTCGCAGACCTCGTTACGCGAGGGTACCAGACACTTGTATTCACGTCCGCCAGACAGGGTGCAGAGCAATACGTCGGGTGGGCTGATGGGGAACTCCGGTCTCGTGGAGAACACGAACTCGCCGACACAGTACACGCTTACCACGCGGCGCTTAATCCAGACCGACGCCGGGAGTTAGAGGCTGGACTGAAAAGCGGTGACATTCGTGGGTTGTGGTCAACACGAGCGCTTGAGTTAGGAATCGATATCGGAACACTGGACGCAGTGATACTTGACGGATATCCAGGGACCGCAATGAGCACATTCCAGCGAGCCGGGCGTGCTGGCCGGGGAGACGATTCATGTCTCGTTATCATGGTCGGCAGTGACAACCCACTTGACCAGTACCTACTGAAAGAGCCGGAGCGACTCTTTGAGGACGGTGCAGAGCAAGCGACAGTGAATCCGACCAATCAGTCAGTACTTCCAGAACACGTTGTCTGTGCTGCTGACGACCACTACCTATCTCCAGATGATGAGCAGTACTTCGGTGAGTCACTCCCAGACATCGTAGAACAACTGACGGCAGAAGGGCGGCTCAGACGGACAAACGAAGACAGGATTCGGTGGGAGGCGGCAGAGTCCAATATCCAGTACAACACGGACATTAGGAACATCGACGAAGAGAAAGTACAGCTCGTCGACCGGAACCGGGGCGAAACGATTGGGAGTCTTGAACGTGACGCCGCCCTTCGGGATGCTCACCCGGATGCAATCTACACGTACGACAAGCAATCGTACCGCGTTGTCGAATTAGACCTTGAGCGGAATAAAGCATACCTCGAATCAGTCGATACGAGTGAGTACACGCGGTCACTCCGCGAAAAAGAAGTGACGGTGGAAGACACACTGGCAACGCAGACGTTAGAATTCGATGACACAGAAATAAACACCACACTTGCCACTCTCACCGTGCGAAATCAGATTACGGGCTACCTTCGGTACGCGAATCCAAATGACGACTCACCATCTGAACACGAGTTCGATACGCCGCTCCCACCATCGGAGATTACCACAACGGGACTATTTTTCGAGATCCCGCAGACAGCCGAAAAAGCAATTCTTGGGCAGGTCGACAGCTTCGAAGAGTATCTCAGTGGTCTCCACGCCGTCGAACACGCACTTATCTCACTATACCCGAGCGAGGTATTGTGTGATCGTGGAGACATCGGCGGTCTGTCGACAGTATCTCATCCACAGACGGTCGGTGGGACTGTATTCGTCCACGACGGCTATCCAGGCGGAGCCGGCTACTGCCGGGCCGCGTTCGAGCAACTGAATTCGTTGTTGGAGCAGACAGCAGACCTCCTTGATTCATGTGGCTGTGCAGACGGCTGTCCTTCCTGCATTCATAGCCCACATTGCGGCAACGGGAACCGAAGTCTCAGCAAGTCCATCGCGGCTGAATTGCTCGCGAATCTACTCCAATAACAGTTATTGAACAAAGGTTCTTTATTGCGTGAGTAGCTGAAATATATGATCGGTTTGTCTGAATACTAATCAGCGAAACATGACGGATACCGTGTTTTGGATTGCTGAGCGGTTAGCGATATCTTTCAACAACATCTTCTTTTCCCCCAAACCGCTCTAGAGCTTTTACGTGATGTCTTTTCAAATCGGGATTCTCCGAAGACCTGATCATCTCGGCCGCTTCGCTATACTTTCTCCCTGCAGTGTCTTTCGTAACATATCCTACCCATTCCACCTGTTCATGGTCCTGAAGGAATGTATTAAAACCATCTTCAAGAACTAACTCCGGTCGGACTTGAGCGGCAGTAGCCGCTCTACACAGAGACGCGACTGCATCGCAGAGTGACCGCTGCATCGACGGGTTCGCCTTTGAATAGTCGGGATTTGATTCGACAAGATTCTCCATAGTTGCTTGCAAATCACTCTTTCCACCAGGGAAGCCGGACTCAAGATCTCCTTGACGTGGGTATCCAAGTTCATTTTCGTATCCATGACCTATGTATCCGAACTTATCTCGTGGAGCATACCCGGGTATCGGATCATTTCCAGGTTCATCTGGCCTATGATCGTCCTCAAATGTTGTTCGAAGTTCACTGGTTGACATTTGACGATATATTAGTGACAAATCATGGATCGCTGCCCGGAGGCGTTGACGGATCTTGTATCTGAAAGCCCGGTCAGCATCTCCTGACTTGTCAATATTTCCTCGTAGATAGCTGCGTTGCTGCGGTGTTAGAATCGCTCCTGGCCGCTCATCTTCTCGCTCATCATCTGAATGTTTCATGTGAACGCATACGTTCACGCAGTCAAAATACTACCGTCGATTCGACGTACAGGTATGAGTAATCAGCCGGAGAAAAAAGGAATTCAGGCTTCATGGTTAATTCTCGTATTCGCTGTGTTCACGCTGATAATTGTCTCTTGGATTATTGGTTACGAAGGGCCTGGGATTGGAATCGCGGGTGTTTTAATTGCGCTTTGGGATGCTCGAGGCTAGCTGTGAACACTCGGCTAAAATTAGCTGTACTGTTTTGATTGGACCATGCCAATCCTTGAATAGAACAGTTGTTCTCGCAACGAGTGTTATCTTGGAGCTGTTACGTCACCAGTAACGATATGTGTCTGAACGATTAAGATGATATGAACTGAACGGTCAATACCATTATGCCTGAAAACGAACATAACACACCGAACCCGGACGAAGACGCACTTGAGGAGCGTGATGACTCGGTTTCGGTGGTCCTTGCTGAAATGACCGGGCGACCGCGAGAGGAATTTGAGTACGACCGGGAAGAGGCTGAGTTCCCTCATCCCGACGATCTCGAATCCGTTCCGGAAGACGAGTGGTGACTACGGCGAGAACAGGCCGTCTCTGATATCGTTTCGCCTCTCGTAGTCTCTGACCAGTGTGTCACAGTACTTTTCTAGATAGTCCTCACAGTACGGCGGATACTGTTTGATGTGCCGGTATTGGAAGCTCCGCCGTACATCATGCTTCGAGCCGTCCGGGTCCAGTAAGTCGAGATGTAGGCCCTCTTGACGGACGTCGTGTCCGTCAATTGCGTTCTGATTGTGGTCGAATCTCGCCAGTGGCCCCCACCGGTCTGGCCCAGCTGCGATGCGGGAACGGTCGTATTCGAGCTGGATAGTAAACTCGATTGGAACCCCGCGCTCCGTAACGAGATGAAACCGCTTCCGGACGTATGGCGGCCTGATTTCGTGTTGGTAATTTGTCTCGGCCACAGAGTTGAGAGTTTTGTTTGCTGGGTGTGGGTAAAAACTCCCTCATTGAAACCGCGTGCGCGCGAGCCCGGGACTACAACCCATTCTATATCCAATTGGTTGTTCCAGTCAGTTGCTTGACGGGCTAACCGGACGTATTATTGAGGGTCCTCAACCTCGTTCAGTGCCTTGAATACGTCGTTGCAACACGCGCCGTTCTCAGTGAATGCGTGGTACTCGAAGTCCGGATCGCCAAGATACGTGAACGTTATCCATCCGTCTGAGAAATCGCCGACATCGTAGTAATCCTCATTGAGCCATCTCCTGATTTCGAAACCTTGTGTTATCTGCTCCTCCTGATAAACCGCGAGCACCAAGATCACGTCGTCGTTAACCGCCTCAGGGGCGGGTCCGAACTTGTTTTTGAGTTTCCTATCAATCGAGTTCGTTGTCCGTGTTCCCATTCCGAACCCGAAGCCACCTTCTAATACCGAGGCATGATCGGGTTTCGTGATCTCAATCCAGATATCCTGATCCTCAGTGGTGAGCCGTAGGTCAAAATCCTTCGGGTCGCTGCCGTCAGAAAGCGCCGCGTTCATCGATACCTGCTCCGTACCGTACGCTTCTCGCAGATAGTATAGAAGATACAGTTCAGCGAATACGGAATTAATCCGATCTACGTCACCTTTCCTGATTTCGTTTAACCAATCCAACGTTGGGTCTGATTCAACATCCACTAACGTGAGGTACTTGTTTATTAGCTGGAGATCGGAGCGTTTGAACTTCCCGAAAAGCTCCTCTCCGTTAATTGGTGTTTCACCGAGTAGATCGTTGATGTTTGGGTATCCGCGTGGTGACGGGATCAGATGCCTGTGAGGGTATTTCGAATCTAACTCGCGCTCGACACCGTACGCGTATAGAGTGTATGAATGGTCTTCGACCGTTGCGGTCGGTTTACCATTGCAGTGTACTCCGACCACTTCGCACCCGAAATGGTGCTCGTACTCGGAGTCTGGCGCGTGAATATGAACGATATCCCCGATGTCGTAAGATTCGTCGGCAGGTTCGAGTTCCGAGTTCATTTTGTGTTCTACTCGTTTCCGATTTGCTACTTGTACTGTCTCGAAATAAATTTTGGTCAAACTGTACCGGGTGCGGAATATATTCTCTATATTGACCAAATAGCATTGAAGTTCCGTAGATAGAATTATCGTATTCACACCTGCTGATAGGGGAGTATTCAGTTTCAGGGCGATAGTGCCCGGTGAGCCTATCCACCGGGTTGAAGTGTTTTCACCCATGTCAGATCAAACTGGAATCCAAGCAGTCGAGGAAAAAGCCTTCGCATGCCCGTGTGGTAATGTCGCTTCCTGTGGGCAGTCCGCAGATGGAGACATAGAGACGACCATTGACTCCGCGCCTGGTGGCTGTGATATCGGCCCGACTCTCCCCGACGCGACCGGTGAGACACGAACAGAGTTCGGAGACATCAAAGCCCAGGTTCCGGAAACGGACAGCCCCGACGAAATCCTTCAAAGGGCGAACAGCCGGGAATGGGAAAACGCATTTGCACTTTGTAGTGGTGGAAAAGATTCGACAGCCGCACTCCACTATGCATACCACAACGCCGCATTCCCACTAGATGGGATCATATTTATCGACACGAACATCGGTCTCCATGAGAACAAAGAGTACGTCCAGCAGCTCGGAGACAAGTTCGATCTTCCCGTCTATGTTGCTGACACACGGAACAAGGCAGACCGGTACCGAGAACGAATCGAAAAGTACGGGTTCGCGGGGCCTACGCGGCAATCACACCGATTCGAGTATATCTGCAATAAAGAAAAGCCCCTGCAAAAATTCTTGACGGGGTTTGAGGGACAGTCATTACTCATCAGTGGCGCCACAAGGCAGGAGTCGGACGCTCGGTACGAAGCCGTCAGCGCCGATGGAATCGAAGAGGATGGCACTCGAACATTCGTCTCGCCACTTGCACGGTGGACCCAGTCCGACGTCGACGAGTACCTCAGCGAACAAGGGGTCGAAATATCAGAGGTTACAGAATTACTTGAGTCCTCGGGCGACTGCTTGTGTGGCGCATTCGCAGATCGGTATCTTGAGCTGACGCAACTCCGAGATCACTATCGGTACCTCCACACCTATATTCAATCGCTCGAAGCGAGGGTGATTGACGCCGCTCGAAACGACGAACTGCTAAAAGACAGTTACAAGGAGTTCGTCTTGTGGGGCCACGGGTCAATGACCGACCCAGAACTGGACCAAGCAATCGACAGTCGGGAGGGGGAAGACATGATGCTCTGTCGAAGTTGTGAACCAGCGCTGCCAGGACTTTCGGGGGGAGATATGTACCAAACACTAACCGAAAGGGCGCTGAGAGACGAATCGATATCTCTCCCCGACACCGAGACGGCTTTTCGAGACGAGTTTGACGTGACCCAAGCGATCCCCGACGACACGGACGAACACCCGCTAACTGCTATCCGGAAAGCGTACAACGCCCTGGAAGAGGTCGCTGATAGGCTGGGGTTCGGTAACATCGATGAGATGGTTGCTGAACAATACAGTGACGAGAAAGTCATCCGGCAGTATATCGACGAGAAGCATCCTGACATACCCACCGGGAAACGAGAGGAACTGGTTGGAGCACTCTCAGAGAAGATTGCCTGAATATCCGAACTGCAGACAGTGATTCCCGCGAGCCTTTTCAGAAAATCATCTGGTCAACTAATCGTCAGTGGGGGAGGCCTTTACGCGGGGCGAATCAAAGTCGTCGCCCTGTCTCTCGGAACTTCCCACTACTCTATTCACGCCGCGTGAAACAGAGTACCAGACTGTCTTCAGACTCAGGCCCGCAACGTATACAATTCCTAAAAGGAATAACTGAAGAATTGCTGCTGACTTCTTACCCCAGCGAACAACGTTGCTCATGGTGTCAAATCTTATTCGCTGCTAGAAAAGGTGCCGACCCAATTATCAGCTATGAGATTTCACCGGGATTACCGTCCCTCTGAATGTGGCTGGGGTATTCTAGCCACCCGCTATAGTGCAATGATTCGTAATGGAGAAGAATATGTGGTTGAGACGCCTGAACAATTCATAGACCGGACTGAATTTAGTAAGCTGGACGCGCTACTGGGGAACGATATCGCCGTCGTCGCAGAAGCAAACAAATACGCTGGGGCTGGAGAGGAATTCAACTCGGTTGAGGAACTCCCCCAGAGCATCATCGACGAGATGTTCGCAGAACTGCCCTCCCCGATCGTACCAACTCTGCAGGCAGATCATCGCGAGTGGATTCATCTTCGTGAAGGGCCTGTGCATCGCATCGTCAAGCTACATCCCGAGTCAGGAAATATCTGGGCAGGAGGAACGATTACGTCTGAAGGGGTAGGCGTTTCTCTGTATCAAAGTGGCGAGAAAGAGCCGAACTTAGTCGACGAAATCTCAAAGCCATGGGCCGAAGTAATCTCGGATGAAGACCCCCATAGTTGGGGAGATTTCCAAGATATACAAATCGAAGATTCTGATTTTACACTTAAATAAGGGTATAGACTAATTTTCTTTCGAGTAATAGTTTCCTATGCAACAGGTAATAGTCAGCCATTTGAAGGCCTCTCTTGGGCTATAAATGGACTTTCAGTTTTATTACGTTCTTTTAGTAGGGATAGTTATAGAAAGTTGTAAGTTATCGTGGGAATAGTTACAATCAATGACCGGCCCGATTCGGGTTCTGCATGTTGAAGACGAGCCTCCGTTGCAAGAGTTGCTGACTAACTACTTTAATACAGCAAGTATTGAAGTGTCAGTTGAAACAGCCGCAAATGGCAAAGAAGCTCTTCAAATTCATGAAGAGGACGCATTCGATTGTATTATCTCAGATCATCAAATGTCAGAAATGACTGGCATAGAGCTATTCGAGAGGCTTCAGGAGAGGGGCACAACTACCCCTTTCATCTTTTATACCGCTTCGATATATGTGCAAGAGGAAATTGAAATTAGTGCTACGAAACCGCCAGCAGAAATCATCACGAAAGGTGCCAACAAGTTGTCTGATGTTGTAGATACTGTAGAGGATATCACATTGGCGACGGCATAAGTTGGTTGTCGGAGGTTCTTACGGGGTGATGTATTGAGTCGCCAAGCACCAGCTGAGGCAAAATGTCAGACTATCTTCCGCCAGGAGCTGGGAACGATCCGAACGCACCATTCAATCAACCGCCAGCCCCAGAGTGCAGGTCGTGCGGTAATCGTATTCGTGATCAAGATGACCACAAATCGGGGTGTGCCGATGATGGTCTTAATGGTCGCGAGTTGCTCGCTCGTCGTGAAGAAGATGCCAAGCATGAACGGGCAGAACAGCGGCTAGAGGAGATGAAAATAGCTGAAATGGAAGGTTCGGGGGGTGAGTAATATGGCGATTTCTGAACTCACGAGCGCTGGTCAGACGACTGCAACGACTGACAGTGCAGATCTCGAATTGCCAGGATTGGCACTCAGTCAGCCAAAAAATTATATCGGTGTTCCAGTCGCCGAAATCGCTTCCCGAGACACCGGAGCACTTGTTATGGGGCACTTGACAGCGATGGCTGGTGCCTCAAAGCGGGGCGCGTACGCGCTGAATCTGATTGATTCCGACGGTCATGTCACAGAGTGGTGTCGAGGGATTCTATCCAGTATCCTCACGGAATACACTCCCCTGGAGTATCTTGCCGAACTTGAGGACCTTAAGAATGCAAAGGGGAGATTCATCGAACAGCGACCAGAGTGGGAGCAGTTCGGTGAAGCAGTTGCTCGCCAATATCCGGGTGCCGAGCAGGTAATAGACATTCTCCAACGGACTGGGGAAATCGCACTACCCGAACTCGTCACCCACTTCAGTAGGGAAAACGCAACGCTCGCGAAGAATCTCTTTCTCAAAGACGGTTGCATTGGTGCAGGACAGAGCATCGACGACTTATCGCTTGGAGACAGCAGTATTTATCGGTCCCTCGGGGTCTGTCAGTTCAAGAGCGTTCTCTATCATCTTGGAGTCTTAACCGCTGCTGGGTCATCTACTGACTACCTGAACCCTACAGAACAGGTCTGGGCAGTCGAACCAGCAGTTAGTGCTGGGGGGTGGGTCTAATGTTTCAGGAGCTTGCGGCGAGAATGGAGACTATTGCACAGAACACCAACGTCACGGTGTTTACAGTCTCAAATTGGCAAGAATACTTCTATCCCTACGCACTTGCCCACGAGGGATATGCCGACGAAGAGGTGAGGAAAGCCTGCTATGAGTTGATTGTTGACAGCAACAAGAACGACCCACAGACAGGTCACGGGCAGGTCGTTGGGAAAGCAAACCAAGTCAACGCCGATTACGTCATTCCAAAGGACTACGTCGGAGATCAAATCCGAACCCACGAATCGATGGTAGACTTCCGGAAGCACCATGAAGAGGAATGTCGGGCAAAACCCTACTACGTGCTTCAGCCCCCCTTCGATCACATCTATACCGAACATGAGGACTTCTACAGCGACATTAATCACTTTGCTCTTGGTGGGCTCCAAGACTTAGACGACGAGATGCAGGTGAAAGAGATCAAACGGTTCCGAGATGTAGCCCATGATGATATCACAGTTCACGGGTTCGGTGTGGGGACGTCGGTCGAAATCATTCGGGCCTGCCGAGAGAACGAGACCTTTTTGGATTCGCTTGATATCGGAACGCCAGAACAGTCGATATTGAACAACGCGATTGTCGATGCGAAGATGTCGCAGTTTGAGTTTGAAGTCCCGAAAGGAACGAGGAGTACGAACGTCCGGGCAGCGTTTGCGAAAGCTATCCTCCAACTGCTCAATTACCTGCTGTCGCCACTACCCAGCGACGAGTACATGGAGCAATTCTACGGATATGACTCAGTGGAGCAAGCAATCACTGACCAGGGGAGTCTCAGCCAATACGGTGCCGGGCTATCCAGTGATGGACTAGCCTAACCAGTAGAATTAGCGGAACGAATCGGAAAATGAGGCCTTACAGGTCTCGCGGCTGGACTGTCTTCCGGTCGTTTTCTTCTGCACGGCGTGCGGCATCCGCCAGCAGCTCGTCGACCTCTTCGTCGAGTGCTTCGTAGAAGTCGGACGCAACGTTCATATCGCTCAGTGCTTCTTTGACAGCAGCCTTGACAACAAGTTCTGCCATAGCAGACTTTTGCAGAACTTTCCTTATAAATTTTTTCCGTATTCTGTGTCAAGATAGGGCCTAATAGAATGAAGGGCCGCTCGGTCTGTCTTCCTCATCGGATGGGATAGACTGCTCATCGCTAAATTCGATATCAAGCTCATCGCTGACTATACTAAACCCGTTATTCAGTCGAGGAATGATATCAGTAACCAGTTCGCGGTATCGTCTGAATGAGAAATCGGGGTCATACGCATACAACGGGCGAACAATACGGATACCATCGAAGTGAGTGTCGCCATTGCCATCAGGAGTGTACTCAAGCACTCTAATCGTGCCGTCAAAATCTTCGATGCCCGTACCATTAAATAGCGCTCGTCGGGCTTCAGGAGCAGGTGGGAGAGTCTCTGGGTCAATATCCTCTCGGTTGGTCAGGCGTGCTGCTAAAACCACATTGAGGTATTGGGCTCCCGGATCGGCGTTCACTCGGAAGGTTGTCTCCCGGTGCTCGATATGTAATCCAAGATGGCCTTGCTCGTTCGAGGGGATATCATACGAGTTGACAATAGTATCGCCATTGGCGACTGCCGCACTTGCAACTCGCCCGATCGCTTCATAATGCGGTCGCATATCCCCACTAATGCTAACCCCGTTGTTAATCACTGGGACTTCCAGCAGGGAACACTCCGCTCGAATGGGTAGAACCCGGCAAAAGAACAGAACGAGGGTAACAAGATATCTGGCGTCTCCGAAGACAGCTGTTGTCCTCGGTGAACGCTGATTGCCTGTCTCTGATTTACCCCCGCAGAGCCCCGCTATCACGACATACAAACTAGTAACGATACCGAACAAACAGCAGCAGCGCGGAATGGTATGGCAGCGGCCTGAGAGTTTAGGTCCTCTCTCGGGTCTGGGAGAGTCCCAGTGACAGGAGTGACCGAAGACGACAGTTGTCTCCGGTCACTCTTCGCGTTCTCCTGGAATTTCTGAATCAGCCGGCAAGATGAGACGCCGCTCCTTATATTGTAAACCGTCTTTTCGTCGGCTCTTTCGCTGGCTGTAGAGCCGACCCTTAGCTAGATCCTCGATAGCGTCCATGGTTCTTTGCGCGAGCTTCTTGGCATATGTCTCACTGACCCCATCCTGTTCGCGACGTATCCAGTGGCGGAGATCGCTACTGTCGAGATACTGTCGCACACTGGACGAGCCTTTTGACCAGGGGTCAATGCTGCCCTCTTGTCTTTCACTCCACACCTTTGCCGCGAGTTGGGAGGGGAGTGCATTAGCAGTCGAGCGCAGCATGTCATCGTCGAGTCTGGCCAACTGCTGTATCGGGAGTAGATCGCCTTGTGCCATCTTCGACGTACCCGACCGCTCAAGTGGGTCAGCCGAGCCCGGCAATCGTGCGAAAATGTCTCCATTGTCCCCCTCGAAGCGTTCAACACTGTTTCCGTCAACAGAGAGCATATCTTTGTTGCCGCTGACGTTTTCCCAATCAAGGTGTGCGCCTTTTTCGAGTTCGCGGCTTTGGATCTCACTCACTCGCTCAGTGTTGGCGTCGGCTTTCTTGCTGATTGCATCAAGCCGTGACGAATTGTCATTGCTTTCTCGCTGCAATTCGTAGACCGTCTCTTCGAGCTCATCAATACGCTCATCCTTCTCGTCAAGACGGTCCTCTAGCTGTTCGACTCTGCGGACAAGGGCGTCGATACGCGACGCCTGTGCTTTGTCACTTGCTGCCATACAGACGGCCTGCGCCAGGTCTTGAACCTGTGGGGTACGCCACCACGCAGGGTGTGCCGAGTTAGAGAAATAATACTATGAGACACCTCTCGGGGGTCCCACTCTCTCGGCATAGACGTGACTAATAGAGTAGGGCGAAATCTTGCCAGCGCAACCGCTGCCGATAGCTTTAATATCCCGGAAGGAGCAGAAAAGGGTGAAGGTACCAAGTTCTCCCTTTCCCACGCTTCCCCAGCGGTAGGTATATCGAGCCTGTCTTGTTCAGCCTAGCCATTCTACTCATAGGTCTTAAACAATTTGGTATCTGCAACGCATACTACTATTTCAAACGTTCCGAATGGATATAAGAGCTTATCAGCCCCTCTAACTTCCGGATTGCCTTCCTGATACGATGAAGGGGTATAAAAACCCATCCGCAGCGCTATCTAGTTATAAGGACAGGACGCCCTCATTCTCTCCGAATATTACTCTCTCATTGCCACAGCCTACCATAGTATTAAGCACATACGCTTGAACGCGAATGGCACAGCAGAAACTCAGTGGCAATGGAGGGGAAGCGGACTCAGAGCAGTCTTCTAGTGAAGACTCATTCGAGTCCTACGACTACATCAAATACCTCGATGTAGATCGTCTCAAGTTCATCAAGGGCCTCGCGACGACGCTACATACAGTGTCGGAGGTCGAAAAATTCCTTCAGGCCGAGCAGCAGCGTTGGAACCGTGACAATGTCGTCCGTATACTTGAGGCCAGGAAGGAAGCTCTTGAGACCAGTTCGAGTAACGGCCACCGAGTAACCGACCGAGTATTTCGGTATACAGGCCAGTGTGCGAGTAGTTAGATACGAGACAACCAGATACACCAATGTCTTCAGCAAACATGCAGTCCACGGACAGTAGCATCGCTCTCGAATTCTCTGCAGAAAATATTAGCGAGGAGTTCGGTATCCAAACGCAGCCAGCAGCCGCTCTCGCTGAACTGGACGGATGGGACGAACTCGAAGCAGGGATCGAAAACGACCGCGATTGGGAAGAAATCGATGGGATTGGCCCGTCGACGGCTGAAACGCTCACTGAGCTAGACTCCGACCTTCCTGTGTCGTCACCGGAGCCCGACATCGAAGGCCCGTCGCCAGATATCAGCACTGACGGATCAGAAACTGACAGTGAAGGGGGCGACAGCGAGAAACCCGACACCCAGGAAGACTCGGATCAAGATCCCAGTGAACAGACCAGTGAAGAAGAGAGCGAAGACGAACAGGAACATGACGATCAGGAAGCCGGCGAGCAGGAGAACCCACCTGAAGAAGATGAACAGGACAGCGACGGTGCTGATTCTCTCTACGAGGTAAGTAGCCCACCGAGTGTGTTCGAAGCCGCAATTGAGAAGTCGAGAGTCGTTCCGTTCTTCGATGCGGTCAGCCAGCACGTCGACGAGGCGAAGGTTCGGATCAGCGATGACGGGCTCAATGTTCGAGCAGTAGACCCTGCGAACGTCCAGATGGTCGACGGCTCTCTGTCTTCGCTGGCATTCGAATCCTACCGTGCTGAGATGGGAGTTATCGGGGTGAACTTGGAGCGCTTGAACAACATTCTCGGGAACGCAAACAAGGGCGACCTCGTTCACTTCCAGCTCAATCCGGAGACACGAAAGCTCACCATCACAGTGGACTCCCTCGAATTCACGATGGCGCTTATCGACCCCGACTCGATTCGCCAGGAGCCGGACCTTCCCGATCTGAATCTGGAAGCGAAGATCATCATGGATGGGTCCGTGTTCAGCGATGCTGTCGATGCAATCGACATGGTGGCTGAACACGCTCTGTTCAGCTACGACAACGGGAGTGCTGAAATCCACGGCGAGGGCGATACCGACGATGCCAACCTGGACCTCACGGACAACGACGATATTCACGATATCACTGCCGCTGGGGTCGGCGAGTCGCTCTTCTCCCTAGACTATCTCAAGAACTTCGAGAAGATGCTCAACAAGAACACGACAGTCACGGCTCGGGTCGGTGACGAGTTCCCCATCATGGTGGACTTCGGCCTCGCAGACGGACACATTCAGATCGAGGGGATGCTGGCCCCGCGGATCAAGTCGGATTAATCCGGTTCTCCAATAGCCTAGTTTCGCCAGTTCAACTGCGGTCTTGATTTGAATACAATGACAGCAGACGACCCTATTTCAGTACTCACGAACCAGTCAGATGCCTCCTTCTCGTTGTTCGATAACTTCTCTACTCGAAAGGGCGAAATGAGTGAGGCTATCTCAGAAGTCATTTCATATTTGGCAGAAAGCGCGCCTGACTGGCAGTATCACAAGGCTATGGAGACAATCACAGCAGTGCAGGGGCAGTTTTCTAACCTCTCATGGAAAAACGTGCTTCTTGTCGCTCTACAGTGCCCACAGGCGACACATATCAAACATCAGGATGCTTGGGAGCGGGATGGGGTGGTTGGCCAGCCTGGGGCGTCGGCAATCTGGATTTGGGAACCCGTCTACGGGACAGCCTGTCCGAAGTGCGGCAATACACCGGACTACCACTCCAAGCCCCACGTCTCGTGTACCTATCACCGGACAGGGACGCCCAGACACTGGCCGACAGACGTAGTTGGGACAACGCCTGCACCATACTACGACATCAGCCAGGTGCTGAGTGTCGATGACGATTCCTCTGTCAGCAGTTCCCCACTACAGAATATCGGCGGTAACGCCCTCGAAACAATTTCCGAACTAGCAATTGCGGATGATGGATATCAGCTTAACCGAGTAGACGAGTGGGAACTGGATGGTTCTCAAGGGAGGCTTCGCCAGAGTCCGATGACTCTCAAACCAATCATTGATGTTACCTCTTCTGGGCAACCTCAAGAAGCGCTTTCAGCGGTGAAGTACCACCTATTAGCAGAATTCAGCACCTCCGGCGCAGATTATGGATACACGGAGCGCGACGAAATCTTAGCAACGTGGATTGTCTACTGCATTGGGTCCCACATCGGCTACCATGACTCTCACTTCGCCCCAAAGATAGGAGCGGTCCCCACAATCGGAAACTCCCCTGAAACCGTCAAAGAAGCCCTCCAAACGATAAGTACAACAGCGGAATCACACATCAATCGGCTCAAACAACATGCTCGACGACGACGGCGAGAATTCTGTGGATAGTATTTAGCCCTCTGGCACGAGTGCATGGATACATCGCTAGCCTCTTTCGGAGCAGGAGATGCTGAACCAACAGCTGGGCTAACTGGCGTTGCAAATGCAGCGTATCTCACTGATCCTCCGAAACGCGAAAATATCTCAGGGTGGCGAAGTCCTAGTACAGAATACGGGTTGACGACTCACCGTGTGGATTCCAGCGTATCAGGTGGCCTAACGCAGAGCGCCGCAAAACACGAAATCCGATGGGTTTCTGGCGGAGACCTTGGTGAGTATGTCGAAGCATACGGTGACGAACTGCGCCAAATTCCAGAGACATATTCTGGGTTCAGCGGCGGGGCATTCGATACGTATCTCGCTAGTGTCGACGGGTTAGTCGAAGACCACTACGGATATGGTATCAGTGGGACTGCCGCAGAACGCGCCGTCCGAGTTCTGAACGACAATGGACGATACCAGGCTTCGAAATACCACTTAATCACAGCCAATGAGCATCCGTGGGTCCTCACAGGACCAAAGGGAGTGGTCCTCTGTTCCCCGGTCCCAGTTGGAAGAACACTAGCGAACAGCCGGACAACTGCGGTGGAGTTCAGCGAAGAAACAGTCCACACTGAAGAAGAGAATCCTATCGTTCTGAGAGCGCTCAAGCGTGTCGAGGCATATCTCTCCGGAGAGATACCAGCAGGAGGGCCTGACAATATCAGCGCCGATCTGTCCAATAGTCCGGCTCTCTCCTTTGCCAATCACGAGGGGGCACCCACCTCAACAAAATTTGGAGGGGCTGACGAGCATATCTTCAGTACACAGGATACTGACGAGGGTGTCACAATCGAGATACCGAGGGAGGATTTCCGTGAACTCGGAATGATGGAACTTCGCTCGGACGAGCTCCCAGGTGTAGACGAACCAGCAACAGTTGAATCCCCAGACGGCACAGAAGTGACAGTGAACTACAGCCCCGAGCGCGAGGTCGGTGAATCCTATCCAGAGGGGCTTGTGATCGGACACGCCTTCGGCTGGGAGACCTTCCCGTACTCTCCAGAAGCAGTCGCTGTTGTGACAACATATCATCTGGAGATGCCGACAGAGTCTCTCGAAAAGAAGTACACTGTAAATATCAACCGGGCGGAGGACCGCATTACGACGACCTCTGTTCACTACTGATTCGCAGAGCACTGTACCAGAACAGAGCTTCAAACCAAGTATTGAGACAGTTGCCTAACCGAACTAATGTCACAAACTGAGTCACAAGTAACGCTAGAATTAGACGACGTACAGTCTGAGTCTGATGAAGAACCTGCAGTTGACGAAGAACAGGCGTCACTCTTTGGGAACTCAGACGAAGATTCTCCCACAGAGGATGGAACAGAAGGTGCAGGCCGCAGCGGCAAATCCCGAAGTAGCCACTCAGGCAAACATGGGGATGGCAACGGACTCGAAGAATTTGGAGTCGAAGAAGATCCCTCCCCGAACAACCCCCGGCTAGACAATCCAGATGGGAATCTTGAGGCAGACCGTCGCACGAACACCCGAACTTCATCAGAGGATACAGAGCAAGAAGCGCTCTTTCCTGACATCGACGACGAGGATCAGATGACTCTAGGAGGAGAACAGGCATACAACCAGTGCCTTTTCGAGTAATCAGATATCTAATCTACGTAGAAAATCTACTATGAGCAACGAAGACCAATCAAATCAGTCCGATTCTCCACTCTCCGACGAGATCAAATCTCTCGTCGATGAAACCTATACGTACAACATCAATTCATCGCGACGGTACAGCGGTGATGGTACGTGGATAGAATCCCACCTAATATTTGCCCTTCTCGAAGCCTCTGACAAGGCAGTTGCGGCGTCAAAAGGTGCAGCAGCACTTGAGAACAGAGACGGACGGCCCGAACCCCTCTTCGACCACGAGGCCTCCGACACGTACGATCTACTCATTGCTCTCGATTCCATTCCACTCACGGTCCAGGGGACTCCGTGGGAGCGTGCATCCCCACTCGCGCCAGTCGACGATATGTCGGACGAGCCGATGCAGAATCTATTAGAAACCGCCCCATTTGACGACGGAGACACCTGTGTGGTTTCTGAATGGGGCACTGTTCTCCAATCAAAAACTGCGGTCAAAGATGAACTTGCGTCATTCGAGACTCAGGGCTGGCTAATCGCTGGAATTGCACTTGCGCCGCTCGGTGCCGGCGACGGGAACGAACAGTACATCGGGAACACTTACGAAGTGTACTGCCCGAACTGTGCTAAGCCAAACCAAGCTGAGTGTATTAACGTCACGCACGACAAGCAAGAAGGTGTAGACGCTGGAATCTGGGTTTGTCAAAACTGCGACGGAGACTTCCGAGGGACACATCCACGTGGGCCTGCCAACCTATCTCGGAAAGATCCACGACCGTAGGTCAAACACAAGACAGAGTCCAACCAGCAAGAAGTCAGTCGCTTAATTGAATAGCGCTCCGAGCCCTACAGGCTCTTCGTCATCCTCTCCATCTGATTCATCTTCGGTCTCCTCTTTAACATCTGGTTCACTTTCAGCCTCTGCGTCTAATTCCTCCTGAGTACCCTCATCGGCCCCGTCATCAGCAAATGGATCAGTATCTTCATCAGACATGGACGTGTCTCCAAGGTCTTCTTCGGCCACTGGATCAGTTACTGGGTCGGAGGCAGACACGTCATCATCCGACACTGGGTCCGAGACCGTATCATCATCGGACAGTAGCTCTTTGAATTTACCCGCTAAGCTACTCTCTTCTTGCTGTTCATCCTCACTAGCTGCTGTCTCATCTTCTGGGTGTTCCACCTCACCTTCTGGACCAATTGGCACACCATCGAGGTCCATCCCGGAGAAGGATATCTGGGGAGAATCTTGCATTTCTAAATTTTTCCCAAACTGTATCTCACCAGTATAATTTTCTGGCGGATTTTGAATCTCAAATTTATATCTCCCTTCAATAAACGAGAATGTGGGCGTCTCTCCGGGTGCGATTTCGACGGTCGTCTCTGTACTATACAGTTTCTGTAGTACCTCATCCGCTGGCTTGATAAGAATCTCTGCCGGTTCAGGGAAATATTCTGACGCGAAAATCGACACATCGGCAAGCTCGGGGGTGAGTTCAATTTTCTTTTGGGTATCAGTTAGTCCAGGCGTGAACTGCTGGGTAGCAGTTTCAAACCGTTCATGACTAACCTCGATTTTAGCCTCAGTAACCCACGAAGCGAGTTCAAACGCAGCTCGGCCATTGTATTCCTCGTTGGAGACCGTTTCTACACTCTCCACGAAATTCTTGTCCCCCTCATTCTCTTCTAAGTCAGATTCCTGTTCCTCCTCGGAAGTTCCAATATCTTCAGCAGAAACAGTCACTGTTGCCCCATCAATGGGAACCCCTGTCCGGCCGTTCTCGACGATGATATCAATACGCATTGTTGGTAATGATTATCGAACGAGTGGTGTCCTCGATCACTCATCCCCACTCGGTTAGTTACGAATAATGCAACTATTGGCATATACGTTTCGGGGGCGCATTCCGAAATTTCTCTCAAATGCCGATTCTCGCTGCTAAGAAGTCGAATGACAAACTCACCAGTGGAGTCAACCAAGAAAATGCACCCAATAGATACAAATATTCAGATGCAAACAGTACAACAGAGACCTTGAATCCTAATCGTATCCATAATGAGTTCCCTGCTCCGGGATATCGAGGGAATCAGAAACAGGCCCTTGAGGACATCCGTGAGGCTTTTTTAAGCGGAGCGGATGTTGTTTTGGTTCAGGCCCCTACTGGCAGTGGTAAATCGCTCCTTGCACGTGCGATTGCAGGATGTGCTAACACGATCGAAGAAACAGATGATGCAGACACCCCAGTCGACGCATTCTATACGACACCACAGGTATCCCAATTAGACGACGTTGCTGAGGACGATCTCTTGGACGACTTCCGCATTGTACGTGGGAAAAACAATTACAAGTGCATCCTTCCAGGGGACACAGATACTCCCGTTGGAGAGGCTAAGTGTGTTAGAGAATCAGGATTTGACTGTGGGAGCAAGCAAAATTGTCCATACTATGTTGATCGTGCAGCGGCAGTAGACGGTCGAATAGCCGCTATGACGCTGGCTTACTTTATGCAAACAGCCAGTTCCGAGTTATTCGACGAACGGGACGTCGTCGTGATTGACGAAGCTCATGGGTTGATAAAGTGGGCAGAAATGTATGGCACTATTTCGATATCACCACGTACCGTTCCCATGTGGGACGAAATTTCGATACCAGATATTGATTCACTTGAAGAAGCAGTCAGTATCTGTTCTAGCCTCCATTCTCGGACAACTCGAAGACTAAACGCTCTAAGTGAGAAAGCCGAACTGAACAGTGAGGAGACAGCAGAACGGGAACAGATATACCGCCTTCGAGGGAACATCAGCTGGCTTACTGACGACTTTGACCGGAACGCAGACGACCACGAATGGGTGGTCGACCAGTCGAAGGACACTGGTGCAATCACAATCAAACCACTCAATCCCCAGCGGTATCTGAAACACACGGTTTGGGATCGAGGGAATAAATTTGCCCTCCTTTCAGCTACAATTCTGAATAAAGACGCCTTCTGTAGGCAGATGGGTGTTTCCCCCGAAGATGCTGAACTAGTTCGCGTTGAACACACCTTCCCCGTTGAAAATCGGCCACTCTATGATGTCACGTGCGGCGAAATGACCAGAGACGAAAAAGCAGAGACGCTCCCCAAAATCGCACAGACCATCGCCCGAGTGATGAAACGACACAGTGACTCCAAGGGCATCATCCATTGCCACTCATACGATATTCAAGACAAATTGGTAGCCCGAGTCAAGGAACTCGGATTTGGCTCACGCGTGCGCGATCACCAAGCCAAGAATCGTGATCAGGCACTCACCGACTGGAAGGAATCCCCGGGGAATGACGTCTTTTTCTCAGTCAAGATGGAGGAAGCTCTCGATCTTGAAGGAGACCTCGCCCGGTGGCAAGTTCTCTGTAAAGCCCCCTACCTTAACGCAGGTGATTCGCGGGTTAATGCTCGCCTCACCGATGGAAGATGGAACTGGTACTATCGGAGAGCATTACAAACGCTCATCCAAGCGTGTGGGCGGATTATCCGTACTCCGGAAGACCACGGGGCCACATACATTGCTGACTCATCTATCCCAGACGTGTTCCGCGAAGCCCGGCATGAGATGCCCCCGTGGTTCAAAGAGCAAGTTGACAGATGCTCTACGATCGACCTTCCGAAACTTCAGGCCCAGTCCCCCCAATGACAACAGATATTGGTTAGTAGATTCTACTAACGACAATGGCAAACAATATTAAGCGGAGCGGGGACGCTCTCGCCCTCCAAGTAACAAAACCAGCACGGGAAGCCGGGTTAGTACTAGAAGATTTAGACGGCGATCCAAAACGGCTAGCTAATGTCTGCGTATATGGGTTCGATGACTTACTGCTGGTCATAGACTATGATAGGGTTTCAGAATCAGACCGAGCTGAAATAGTTGCATCAGCAGCCCGCGATAGTAAGTCAATCTATCAAGCCAGACGGGTCTCGCTAACAGAGTCAGGGCACGGCTATCAGGTCCAGGTTCCTGGGGCCGAAGATGCTGGTTTCCACGTCGGTGATAAGGCTCCCGTACTGGAAACACAGGGTATTCTGGTTATCTATAAGGACGGCAAAACTCGCCGACTAGCCGACGATGTCATTACACAGGCTGGGTCATGGGAGCAATAATTCGACACCCGGGAGATATATATATACTGCTACACACCCTCTCGATAACGTGTCTTTCAGCGCCCGGAAGTGCTGCTAATTTTTCCATACAATTATTTCAACCTTCACCCGATACAGGCATTCATGCACAAGCCAGGCCACTTCGGTTTGAGCTTACTCGCAACATCGTTCCTCGTGTTACTGACTGTTGACCTAGGGTATCCCCACTGGGGCATCCTCATAGCAGCAGCAGGCACTGCTGCAGGGAATCTCCCCGACATCGATAACAAGCCGATAGTCCCCTTCAAGCACCACGGCTGGACACATACAGTTCTCTTCGTACTCCTAAGTGGACTGTTTGTTGTTCCAATTGCACTTGTTGGGTACTGGTCATTCGTTCAATTTGGCGCAGAAATACCAGTTAATATCCCGATGCCATCTGAATTCGAGTACATTGCTCTTGGGATCGTCTTATATATAGCAAGTGTACTTGGAGGACTTTCGCATTTGTTTGGTGACACCCTTTCAACAGCCGGAGGGACGTTGCTCATCAGGCCATGGAAGCCGGTCTCAAATAACCACGTTCGAATTGGGGTTACAACTGCGGGGAACCCAGTCTACAATACCGGATTCTTTATTCTCGGTGTGGGCTCGCATCTTGTAATATACCAATCCTTCCTTGGGATCATCTGAACATACTATGAACTCGAAAACATATACTGTCGGTCAGATTCTCAGCCCGTGGGGAGGAATCACTGGGTTCGCACTCTCTCAAATGTTTCTCCAGGGCTGGGCGATTCCGATTATTGTTGGTTGCATCTGGTTGTGTCTGACCATCACTCTCGGAGATGCTCTCTGTGCAACTGCTACTGACACCCGACAACAACGTTACCAGCAAATCAGGAAGGCCCAGCAACGGCAGAATCTCAGAGAGTAACGTACTTTAGTCGGCTTACATTTGATATTTTCAGACATAATATTGATACCTCCCTCCGCGATAATGTATTCAGACTAACGCCACAGTAGCCAAAAATAAATCATGACACCATCTACCACCCCAATCGGCATTGACCTCGGCACTACGAATAGTGTCGTTGCTACAGTCACCAACAGTGGATTTGAAGTAGTCCCAAACGCCCGTGGTGACAAGAAAACTCCCTCTGTCATCAGCTACGATCAGGACTCGCAGAAGGTGTTTGCCGGGAGACAAGCCGAAAATCGGGCAATTCAGCACCCTGATAAAACGGTCAAATCAGTAAAGCGGCACATGGGGACAGACAAGCGGTTCTCGCTTGGCCCCAACCAGTATCACCCCGAAGAAATCAGCAGTCTCATCCTAGAGAAACTCATTGAAGACGCCGAAGACGACCTGAGCCAATCTCTATCTGAGGCGGTCATAACCGTTCCAGCATACTTCTCAGATGCACAACGCCGGGCTACAAAGCGAGCAGGAGAAATTGCTGGCATCACTGTTGACCGCGTACTTCCTGAACCTACAGCTGCTTGTCTCGCCTACGGACTCCAATCTACAGCCGGAAAGAAAGTCTTCGTCTACGACCTTGGGGGCGGCACCTTCGACTGTTCAGCAGTCAGGATCGATGACGGTGTCATTGAGACTCTTGGCGTCGACGGTGCGACCGACCTTGGTGGCGACGACTATGATAGCCTCATAGTCAACTGGGTCGCAGACACTATCGAAGATCGGCACGGCAGTCCGCCTGCCCTCGATGACCCGAAAGTAAACCAGCGGTTGTTTGGAGCGGCAAAGGAAGTCAAGCACACACTTTCAAATCGTTCCTCAGCTACGCACCAGCTCCCATTCCTTGAACTACAGAATGGCGATACTATCGACTACGAAATAGAGATTACACGAGAAGAGATTGCTGAGATAACTGCTGGACCAACTCAGGAAACGATTGATATTATGAATGGTTTCCTCAATGATCTTGGGCTTACTCCCGATGACTTTGACGAAGTTCTTTTGGTGGGTGGTTCAACCCGAATGCCTACCATCAGATCTGCTGTCAAACAGTTCTTCGGCAGAGACCCCCGGACAGACCTTAACCCAGACCAAATCGTCGCGCTGGGCGCGGCCACCCAAGCAGCTATCTTGAACGACGTCGAGGTGCCATCGGCTACAACGACAAATCTTGTCCCATCAAACGAAGCCTCCAATAGCGAGGTCGCTATCAAGGAAGGGACGAACCCGGTCCTAATCGACGCACTTCCCCGTACACTCGGCGTCGAGCTTCGGGACTCAGAAACGAAAGAAACCTACTTCCAGCCGCTCATCCAAAGTGGAGAGTCAATTCCGGCACGGGCCGAAATCAATGTTACTCCCATTCGGGCACACCAGACCAAAACCAAGTTCACGATCTACCAAGGCGATGAGGGAACACTTGAAGGAAACGAAGAAATCGGGGAACTCGTTCTCGGTCCGTACCCGCCAAAAGAATTAGAGGAGTATAGCCAGCGTGCAACTATGGAGATCGACTCTGACGGGATTATTACTTTTACTGCAGTCTCACTCGATGCCGATGTATCAGATACAACCGAAATCGAGACTCAATTTGATAGGACAGGGGAGGAGCTAGGGGATGCAAATCCCGAACTACCAGCCCTTCACCGGTAATTAGTCATGGATAGTACCACCGCACGCATCGTCCTTGACCTCCCGGAAACCGGCTCTCTCGGTGATGATGAAATTCAGGAAGCATTCCGGGAGAAATCAAAAGAATACCATCCGGATACATCGGACCTCGCAAACGCACGCGAGAAGTTTCTCAAAGTCAAGAAGGCCCGCGAGGTCCTTCTCGCCGCTAATACATCCCAATCATCAGGAACTCAATCGTCACCAAGTCAAACCGAGTCTACACAGCGGAATGAGACGGCCCGTAACCCAACCGGGAACTCAAATTCGTCATCAGACTCCCATTCAAATCAAGATTCGACAGAAACCAGTCAGGCAAATCACTGGAGAAAGACATCGGAGTGGACTACTAACCGCGATACCAGTAGCAACTGGCGAGACAACAAGGCGAGTAGTACGACCCGGAATGAAGAAGCAGAAAGCCGTGAAGAGGAGCATCAGAAGCAGGGCTCCACCACTACAACGGAAACGAATACTACTGGAGGTGCTGATGGAGATAGAACCAGCAGGCACCAGCAGGCATGGGAAAATAACGCCAACTGGGACCCAAACTATGGATTCAATGGGGGCGGCTACCTGGGCGTCGGCGAGTTCCCGGACCGTCCCCCCAGTCGGTCACGGATCATCCACCTCCTAGCAATTATCGTCGGGTGCATCGCTACTGCATTGCTCAGTAGAGGACAGTATAATGCTCTAAAGGAGTCATCTGCTGCGTCAAAGGTCATCGAACCAGCTCTCTCGATACGTCTTGCATTTGGGATACCCTCACTACTAGCTGTAGCAGGGACATTTCGGAAAGTCCAAATCCTATGGCGATTCTTCAGTCTGCCTCGGGTGTTCTTAGCAGTCATTGGAGGTAGTGCAGTTCCGGTCATAGTCCATAGTACCGTGACAGGCCTTTCACTACCAGAGGCCGCTGGAGTTGCCGCTATTGGCTCTGGGAGTATGATGGGAATCCTTGCACTGAGCCGACGCACCGAAGAAGAGCAGGAGATTCCAACGGTCGACGAGTGGCTAAATGTGACACCCAGTATAACTTGGCTCCCTGGTGGCGTTTTCACTCTCCTAGCACTCCATACTCCTGTCTACCTAGCTTCGCAATCCTTCGGGGGACTCTACTACGAATCGTTCAAGCTCTACTTCATCTTGATCGGTCCCGCAGTAGGTCTGGCATTTCTAATCTCATGTACGAGGCTCATGAGACGAGAAGAAATCACACCAGGGACTACACTGGCTTCGATGATGATTATCGGCGCGATTATTCACTTGCCAGTCATCGAGCCGATAATACCTGTCCGCCTACTGGGTGGAGGCGGTTACTATACAGCTTCCACCGGGGTCCTCTTCAGTGGGATACTAACAACAATCCTAGCCGTGAGTTGGCACTTCCTCTTTGCAGCACTTGTCGAAGTGCTATTCATGGGATGGGATGTTGGATGGCACAAACAGCCAACTAACCAACTGGTCCCGTATACTGTCTGGAGCGCTCTCATCGGAGCAGGAGTCGGTGTCGCCATCTGGGCCATCTGGCCCACTTATCAGATTCCCGTGGGGCATAACATCGCCCACCAGTATCTCGTCGCCGGAATAGCTCTCTTCGCATATACATACGGAGTTGTTACTGACCCCATCGTCGACTAGCCAAGTCACAAACCCTCTCTAAAGGAGCAAAAAATAGCCCCTTTAGCTACACATTCATCTGGTTACGATTATTATCGGTGTCCTCGATCCCCTCACGCACAAGCATCGCGATAGCTTGCGGATTCGGGATATCACGAAGAACTGTGTCAACTCCCCCAGTACCAGCCGTCTCTATCATAACATCGCCCTTATTCAATAATCGATCAAAGAACGACTGTGAGTAACTAACATCTTGAACCCGCGACCGCACTGTTGGGTCAACATCTCGGGCAAAGATTTTCTGCTTAGCCCAGATGTTATTGTCAGTTATCACATAATGCGTAGAAAGCCGCTTAACCTGTGCAGCCCCCGGTAATAGCAGTGCAATGGGAATCCCAAATAGGAGAATTGTCCGCAATTGTAGCTCACCGATTTGAGTTTCCGTTGCAAAATCTTGTAACGAGACAGCAACTATTAGAGCAATCATCAAGATGCTTGCGAACAGCTGTTTAAATAGGACCCACTTAGAAGGGTGAGCATGGACTCTCTTACGTTCATTTGGGCCTATATCTAACCACTCATTCCCGAGCATACTGTATAAAATACGACTGGGGACTATTATATTTTGGTCATGTCAAGAGAGAGTATTCCGCCTAATTCGGGCAATTTTCCACTTCTCTAGTAATCTCTGACTTTGAGAGGTTATGTTAATCTAAATATTGCAAAGCCCTCTTCGATTATCTCAAATATTTATGTGTCGGGCGGTGTTTACCTTCTAATAGCGCTTCAAATGTCGATACTGGAAAACAAGGTGAAATAATGGCATCCCCATTAGATCAAAATACAACCCAATCACGACGGGACATGATTTGCCCCAGCTGTCAACAGCGGGGGCTAAAGGAAGCACCAAAGTATGCCGCTCAGTGCGGTAACAGCAAGAAACAGCGGGTAATCTACGCCACTGCTTGTTCTAATCCCGACTGTGAAAATCACAGTTCGCCAGACTCGCCAGCACGAGTCCCCCCTGAAGCAATCAAAAGGCAATACTCGGACTCAGGAAGTCGTAGTATACCGATACCAACATCAATACTAACGAATGCGTCTGTGATGCGTGTGGCGATCGGCGTTATTGCTCTCATCGGAATTGTCGGTCTTATTTTCTCAACTGGCGGGCTTCTCTCTGACAATAGCGGTTCAGCACAGGCGACATCCACAATCAACGAGTCTAGTGACGGGGTGGAGACCGTTGCCACACATGATCCGTGGACAATATACGAAGCTAACGGTGAATATTACGTTGCCGGAGTCAGGAACGGCGAAACCGTATATCTAAATAAAAACGGAGAAGTCGTTTCCCACCTCGTTACCTTCGGAGATCAAGATTCTGCCGAAACTGCAATCAGAAAATGGGAAACCAGGCAAGACCAAGGCCTGGTGAATGGAACAACAACGTTGGCACCAGAAGACCGGGTTGGAGGGTCTCAATGGACTGTCTATGAGCACAACGGAACGGCGTTCATAGCTGCAGAAAAGAATGGGGAAGTAGTCTATATCAATTCCTCGTTAGGTGTCCAAGACACTCCATATTTCTACGATAACGCGACAGAAGCTCGGGATGCACTAATCCAGTTTGAAAGTACACCGAGTGGTCTCGTCGATAGTACGGACTGGGAAACTATTGAATACGGTGACGAATACGTTGTTGGAGCACATCCCGATAGCGGTCCTCGTGAAGGCGATACAGTGTTCCTTCAGCCAGACGGCACTGTTTCTGAAGACCCGTACTATTACGATTCGGAGTCAGAAACGTATGAGGCCTACAATAATTTTGACGGATGGGACTCTGTTGAAAGGGAAACACTAGAATTCGACGGCTCCGACGACGACAGCAGTGGAAGTGGGAGCTCCGGTAGCTACAGTCAACCCGAGACTGAAACGGTAGAGGACGATCTCAACGAAACGGAGCAAACTGGTCAAACTCAATCTGGGACAGTCCGTGGAGAAGTCACCAATGGCAACGGCGAACCAGTTGAGGGAGCGACAGTCCACATGTACTCGCAACACTACACTACTACAACAAATAGTGATGGCGTGTACGAATTTACTGATATCCCTCTTGGGGAACATGAGATCCACGTTGAACCACCCGAAAATAGCAGTTTGACGGCGACAGAGAATACGACAATAAAACTAGAGTCAGATGGCATAACTTCGGTCGAAGATAACCGAGGATCGTCCTATTTCATGCAGGAAGGGCGCGTGAGTGAAGATAAGATTAATTTCAATCCTCAATCTAAGCAACCCATTCAACTCAATGGTGAGGGGACTAACACCACCGCTTCGATTGTCTTTGCTAATGACCGGAATGCGGACGATGTATCAGTTACGCTGACAGACAAGTACACTGCTGGGCTATCGCAAAAGTCTGTCTCTAGCACTGATACCCAAGAGTCAGTCTCCATTACTGGCGGGGCTGACCCACAAACTCAGAAAGTTGCGATTGACGGCAAAGTCACATCCAGTCAACAATCATCAACACTAGCTAATGGGGAGACCTTCACCCGTAACGGTAATTTCCCCGGGGAAAATGTAACAGTCAACGTTATTGGTCAAGAAATAACCAAAGAGCGGAGTGTCTTTAAATCTGGCACCGGCAATTTGACGAATCATGGCAATAGAAATACCGACGTAAATATAACCGTTATCGGGTCTGAAACGACGAATAGTCGCAGTGTCAGTCGCTCCGGGACAGGTACTATAACAAATAACGGGAATATTAAGACACAATCAGATCTTGTTGTTGAGGGTAGAACGAAATCACTAGGAACTCAGTCTCAAACCGGGCAAGTCACTGCCGATAGCTCAGGTTCATTTTCAGTTGACGGAAACGTCCCTACAAATGCTGAAGTCACTCTAATGTCGAGTCCTACGACTACCACTAGAGACTTTGTGAGCTATGAGGATGATTGGGAGGCCCCATCACGCCGATGGTCATTGGACGGAGCTTACTGTGACGATGGTATGCGGTACTATAGCCATGAGATGACGTTGAATAACGTGAACGGAGAAATCAACTCAATAACAGAGCACTGGGCCGTGCGCGAAGGGTATGACAATTCCTACACGGTCAGTATCGAATGGACATACAAGGCTTACTTGATTAGGGATGACGGGAGTAAAGAATATCTCGGCAAGGACACCGACGATGTTTGGTCAAGTAGATATGCGAGCCCGAGTACTGGAAAATTCGTGTTTGACGGTTTGTCCGTTGATCCACCAGAAGACGGTGAAGTGAAAATAAGACTCGAAGGGTCCGGTGAATGGAATTGTCCAAATGGTCGAATCCATTACTCAACCGCAGCAGTCGATGTGGATCAGGCAGCAGCAGATAATGTTGACGTAAGCGTTGACGGTTCAACAAAGGCATCGTCGGTCTCTCTGGTTGATCAATCAAAAACCGTTACTCTTGACGAGTTGCAGCCTGGAGACCACTCTGTCTCGATTGACGGACTTGGGTACGTGGACTACGAAGCCAATTGGGAAGAATATAGCGTGCCGAAGGACGTCTCTGTTGACAAAAATAATGATGGGACACCCGAAATAGAACGTTCATCTCTTCCAGAAGGTGAGTCCATTGAGACCAATGTGAGTCTTGAGCCTGGAGAAACAGAAATCTCAGTGGATAATAGTGGTCCTGCACCCACATGGAATGCGAAATATACCGAACGGACAGCCAGCGCTAATATTCAGGCCCACATGCCCGGGGTTACTGATGAAAAACAAGTAAGTCCTCTATTGAAAGAAGGTGAAAAAGCACACATCAGGGTTAACGATCTCCCGCCGGGAGAGCATAAACTATCAGTGAATCACTCCGGTCCAGCGCCTGCTTGGAATGGCGAATTCACCGAGAAATCGGTCACAAAGTCGCCAACTGCCACTATCGGTCAGGGCGAGATCAGCGATACTGGGTATCTTGGTCCAGAAGAAAGTATAACTGCACCAGGAGAGACACTGGAGTCGAAGACGTATGATGTGAAAACTGATTCTGTATCTGGGCCACCTCCAGTCGTTAAGATAGACTATACTGGGAAAGCTACACCCGAAGCAGCGACAGTCTCAATCAACGGCGAGGAGTACCAATACCCAGAAGACTTCGACGAATCTGGGAAGCTCACCCGCCAGACAAGTGAAATCAATATCACCGCGCTAACAACCGGAGATAACAATGTGAGTGTCTCAGCTGCTCCTGTTGATGGGATTGAAACAAAGGCGAAGATGAGCCTTCAATACCCCAGTGAATCGCTCCAAACAGCACAGCCAACGGTTCACGTTATCCAACCAGATGGGACTGTGACATCGAAACCAGTGCCCCAAACGGCGCTCTCTGAAGGTCAGTTGGTCGAACCATACACAATGTCACTTGAACAAGAAGCCTTCGGGGACGGAGAGAATATCATCATAGTCGAGACCCCCGACGGTTCACAAGTTGGTGTTGAAATCACAGGAACAAGTGCGACGCCTCAGTCTGATATATTTGAACCGACAACAACTGTGCCAAATAACGCGACTCTGCCGTAGCTAATCTTTACTATAACCTACACGGTTATAGGCTCGTCATTTCTTTATATAGTATCCCGCGGATAATCTGTTTATTGTCCGACTAATTGTCCGTACAGAATCCGGCAACATATATAAGCCTGCAAAAAATACGATGTACTGAGTTCGAATAGTTCAAAATGGCTGACCTTGGACGTCGAAAACGGAGTGTATCGCTACTCCCCAGACACATCGCGTTCATGCGATGGAACGATCTGTCACAGTCCGAAGTGATGCAAGAGGCTCTTGATAGTAAAATCCGGAGTGCTGGGTTTGAACCAGCGGCGATCCGGAAAGAGCTATTCACACTCTGTGAAAGCGGGAGAACTCTTGAAGCAGTGATAGCGGAATTCAATAACTGTAGCGAACTGCTCAACAATCCATCAACAAATTCATGCAACTGATTACATCGAATCAACGACGTACTGCACTACTCAAACGACTTGGTCTCATCGCGTTCATCTGCCTCTCAGTGACTGGCAGCGTCGCAGCACAGACGACAGGGGCAGTGGCCGCTGAGGTCACAGTGGAATCTGGTGGGACATCAACTGCTGGTGCCCCAGCACAGTCCTCAGCAGCAGCTAGTAACATTGCACCACAATCAGCAGAGGCGATCAATAGCGAGTCCTTTGCACAGTTGGGAGGCAGCGGAGTCGTTCTCCAAACGGGTAATCCTATCTGTAATGATTCGAGTTCGCTGAGTTCCCTTCGACCGATTATGAACGGCGGGATTCAAGTGTCGATATTCGTGGGTGTCTTCGGGGCGATTCTGGCATTCTTCGGTGGCACTGCAATCGAATCGCTCCCGGTGAGTGCCGAACGTAGGGAAGCAGCGAAACAGCTCCAGCAGCGAACCCGAGGTGGAGCGCTGAAATTGCTCTTCGGTGGTGCGATAATAACCTTCATTCTGGGTGGGGTCTTCGACATCAGTTGTCTGAACCTCATCCCCATCTAAACGGGCATATGGACCTTTTTCGGCGTATTGGGCAGGTGGCGGTTTTCATACTTTTACTCACCAGTACAATGGCTGGTGCCAGTGGTGCCGAAAACGTAACAGCCGAGAACGCGACGGTCGGGGGCCTCAGCGAATCACCGCAGCACGGCTACAATGCCTCAGAGATACAAGCAGGGCTGTCCCTCGATCCAGATACAAACTACCAAACTGATGCGGATTTTCAAAACGATACCTACGGAGCATATGTTGACGCTGACGACGTAACATACACTCGTCCGCGAACAGTATTTCGAGAGTGGAATAAAAAGGAACACAAGGACTTCTCTCCTGGCGGCGAAACCGAATCACGGTATCCAGAGAGTGCAACTCTCTACGATGGCCACTGGATACGGGATGCTCATGCAACACGATTCCGTCACTCTCCCTCAACAATTGGATATTACAATAACACGACAGTCAGATACGTCGGTTCCGAAGGCACCGTTCGCGGCGTCATTGACTATCGGGTTAAACAGCCGATCAGCGATAGTCGTCCAGGGAACCCACATCAACTGGAAACATTTCGAACCCGCGACCTAACAGGCCACTCAATCAAATCTGTCTGCCTCATTCGAAAACTCGAACGGAGTCAAATTGTTGACCGTGACGATGTCTGTCGTAATGACCCATGGGTCATTGGAACGGCTAGTCCAGGCCCCAACCCCACGATCAGCTATGAACAGCAGAACCAGGGTTGGTCAACAAACTATACGTTGGTTGCTGTCATCGAAGCTCAAGTCAACGTCGAGGTGGAGCAATATCGAGATAACGATAACGATGGCGAGTATGACCCGGAGTGGGACACAGTTGATTCATACACAGCGAACGACGAGGTCATTGTAACGGACCAGTGGAAGGCTACTCCATACAGCTTGGGGAAAAACGCCTTTTCGCAATCTAACAGAAGCGGAAATCTATACGAGGATAACCGGTCCGGTGTTTATTATCAACCTCCGGAACATCCATGGGCAGGTCTCCAAGTTGATGATACATACATCAGTAGCGACTGGAGATTCTACAACCATCGGAATACGGGCTGGGATACAATCACAGAGAAATCGAATAGGGGTGGCAAGACTACTACAAAATACGAGGCAGTACCCATACAAAAATACGCAGTGCCAAGCCCTCATGGTGTAAATTTACAACAGCCGGAAAATGGGTCCAAAATTGGTATACACAATGTTGAACAAAAGGAAAAACTAGTAGTCCCAAGCGAAGCGGGCAACGAAAATCTCACGGTTGACATCGCTGGAAACCAGTCGCAATCACTTCCGCGGAACTATTCTCGCGTTACTGGGGTTACAGTCCAAGGAGAAAATATTGGATACGATAATGTAACCTCGATCGGGGCAGTGAATGGTACAAGGAACAATGCCTCAGAAGTGCCACTGCGATTTACTGTAGATCGGAAAGAGTCAGAGCTCATCGCTCAAGTCGATGAAGCCAACAGTACTCATGTCGCAGTCAACATCAAACTCTTAGACGAAAACGGGGACCCGATTGCGCTTGGGAACCGGCATAAAGGAGTGATCCGGCTCCCGACAAATGAAACGATTCGGACAAACCGGACTGGCCAAGCGAGGGTCGTAATAGAAAACCACACAAGCGGCCAAATCCGGTATGAACCAGAAAGTTGGCAGGGGAAACAAGTTGCATACAAGCCCTCTAGCGCCTTATACAAGGCCTATCCAGCATTCAAATCCCAGGAATCGATATTCGACTGGGGCGTTGGAATACTCATAATGCTCCTACCAGTGGCACTTCCCTGGTATTATATCAGACAGTTCGAGAATATTGATTATTGGAAGTTATAGATATCGCCATATCCTCTCGTTGAAGCGTTTTAATCACCAGTCGGTCCGATGATTAGCGCTGCATATAAGTTAGTAGCTGAAATAATACTACTCAGAAGTATTCGCTCAAGTGCTGTAACTGGGTTTAACTATTCATGACAGATACGACACGCCGCCGACTGATTACTGGTATTGGGAGTGGACTAATGCTCGGTATCGCTGGTTGTAGCGGTGGAGCAGGCGAGGATAGTACAGGTGAAAGTCCAAACGAGCCAACTGAAGACAACGGTAGCCCTAACGTTTTCTCCGACTTCGCCTTTGAGAAATTCTCACTCAATATCTCTCTCGGGACGACAGACGGTTACGACCAGATCGTCGCCTTCCGTGATGGAGAGCAGTTTTCGAGTACTGACGTGACGCCGTCAGCAGGGAAAGTCTCACTTGACTTTTCCAGCTACTCACCTGGGGACTACCGTTTCGCTGCAATAGATTCTGATGATGACAGCGTTATTGCGGAGACAACCAAGTCGTTCAAACCGGACATCAATTTTAGGTGGAAAACCGCCAGTGAAACGGATGTATATACTCCCGAAAACGACATTTCAATCGCTACGGCTGTCTTAGAACTCGAGAATGCTGGGAACGCTCCGGATCAATTCACCTGGGCTGCCTACGAATCTGAGACATTCAAGCCGGAGTACACTCGCCCAGACGACGAGAATGCAACTAGTATAAGTAATTTGCATTCACCCAAATCAGAGCGTCAATATCCAGATTCCCGGTTCAAACGTGATATACAACTCCCAGTAGTGGTCCCAGCCGACAGCAAGGAGCAATTCGTCGACATGCGGGATGTGATTGTTAAACCGCTACATACCCCACGGTCTCATCGGGAAAACTCAGGACTAGGCTGGGCAGTTCAAGAAGGTACTGAGTACGATGTGACAGTGACAGTTGGGACTAAATACAGCGGTGAACAGTCGAGTACGAGAACTGTCATCTGGAAAGAAATCGCTGAAATGGACTCTCTCTCGACACAACCTGAAACTGCTGTAATCGCCACGGAGAAGCCATAGGAGTACTCCAATGCAAACGCTTGGAGGGTTTAAAGATGCGATTATTGACGCTGGTAGGGCCATTGCCAAAAGCGGTGCTGAGGCGATGGGTAAACTGCTTAAAGCCATAGCAGACCTCACTTACTGGAACCCCCATCCACCGATAGATTCTCCGTCAGAGCTATTTATGATCCCAGACGATTGGGGTATCTGGCTGACACTTTGGGACTACCACATGAAAATCGCAGTCCCAGTCTGTGTTTGCCTCTTGGTTTTTGTCTGGTTTGCCCGTCAGGCGGGTGTCGCCACCAATATCTTAGGAGCTCAAGAGCGCGTCCAATCGAATCGGAGCCTCATCTCTGGCATCTTTGCAGTGTTCCTTTCATTTCACGGTGTCGTTATTTATCTGAACATCACTCAGCTTATTGTAACTGCAATCGCCCCAGGTGCTGACCCACTCAGTGACATTGCTCTCCGATTTGCAGGGGTTGGGGGGGCCGCAGCATTAATTATCGTGTTCCTTAATGTGAGTATAAATGCTACACTGATACTGCTTCTATTTTTGATTAATGCTGCTCGGATATTTGCGACCTTTATGCTGCCAATTCTCGTTCCTTACGCAGTAGCACTTCGTTTTGGCAGAGTACCACTGCTAACCGACCAAGTCGTTAAAATAACAAAACTACTAGCTACATCCCCTCTCTGGACAATTCCTGTTGCAGCTGGTTGGCGGATGATGACGATACTTGGGGGTGAAGGAGACGGGCAGACAATAGGACAATATATCATAGCAGAAGCGGGTCTAAATGGTATCCCGGGTGGCGGATTAGCCGAACAGCTAATAACCTCATCCCTATTCATGGTCCCAGTCATAATCGGGATTCTAGCACCATTGAAAATGTCCGGAGCTGCATCTAGTATGTTCTACATGAGTAGGTTAGGTGGAATGAGCATCGGGAAAGATGCAAGCGGCGGTGATGACGGTGGCGACGGAGAAGACGGTGAGGATGGTGGAATGGGGGGCGAAGAAGGCGGCGAAGGCGAAGGTGGGGAGCCAGGAGAAGGCGGCAGTGGCATACCAAGCGCAAGCGGTAGCGGCGGGGGCAGTGGTTCCGGGGGTTCCGGTGGTGGACCAAGTGGTGGAGGGAGCGCTTCGAATGTGAACTCAGCATCAGCAGGGACAGACGACAGTCTCTTTGAGGATGCAGTAGATGCCTTCAATCCCATCGATGGCGACAAAGAGTACATCGACCGGGAGAAAGCAAACGTAACAGCACGGGCAGGCAAGGCCGGAATTGGCCTCGCAGAGGATGTTACAGAAGAAACAATCGATGCAGGGAAAATGGCCGCAGGAAGTGCCCGTGACTCGGTTAGTGACTTCCTTTCAGAAGGTGGCGAACCCGCTGGACCAGAAGGGTTCGATCCAGATGGGGAGGTAGAAAACCCTGAAGGGCCTGAAAATGATCCAGCGATGAATGCGGCAGAAAGGGGTCCAGACGTCGGTGGAGGGCCGGGTGTACCCACCGAAGAAAATCAAGGCTCTGACGGTGTTGATGACCTATTTGATTCAAGCGACGATTATTCGAAGCCTTCCAGCGGAGGAGATGACCCCCTTGGTGATTTATTTGGAGGCGGTACCGACCATTCCCAATCCAAAGCTGGCCCCAATGGGAGTACCCCAGAATCGGGACAAATTTCCGATATGTTTGATCAGAGCGGAGGTTCTGCAGGCCCCAGTGGGGATACTCCAGAATCGGGGGAAATATCCGATATGTTCGATGAGAGCGGTGGGAGCGGTGGGAGTGTGAGTGGTGCAGTAGGGGATATATTCGGTGTGAATAACTCAGAGTCTGGAAGCGGGGTTGACCCCGGTGAATTCATCGACAGGGGCCAACCAGCTGAATCAGACGACATTAATCTGGGCGAGAATGAAGAATTCGACGATAGCGCCGGTAGATGGCAAGATTATTCGCCAGCAAGTAGCGGCGATGCTAGGTCTCCAGATAGTGTCGGATGGCTTGATGAAGACGATTCCCTCGCAACTCAGTTGGAAAAAGAAGACTGACTACGATTATATCCAATCGTCAACGCCCTTCAATTCCTGAGTGATTGCTTTGGGGCTCTAGAAGGAGTTATCGCCAAATAAATGCTACTTCTACCGACAAGGAACCCAAATAATAATACCGGCTGGAGTACAACGAATTCATAGTTCGTTAGGGGATTGCTATGACATTCGAAACAGTTTCAGACTTTAATAAAACCGATAAGATTGTGTTGTTTGGTATTAATACTGGGTTCGAGCAAATTGACGCCGCCGTAGCGTTTGGCCCAGCCGCGTTGCTATTCCTGACCATGTTCTCGTCAGGGACGTCGCTGTTAGTGTCTATCCCGACGATACTGGTGACTGGTATCGTCAGTACAACGATCGTGCTAATGACGCCGAGCTATATGAACATCGCCGAATATTGGAAGGCGATAAAATATAATGTCAAGCGCCAGGGGGCGGTCGCGAACACTGAAACAGAGACAATACCCGAGGCCAGTATGTCGTCATTTGAACGGGTGAAAACCGCAGAGACAACCCGTGAAATGTCCAAAGTAAAGCGGTTTTATCCCGAGGCAAATCTGTTCGAACGGAGTGACGGAAACTACGTTGCTGGGCTTCGGATTATTCCACCAAATCGGGACTTCGACACATACGATGAGTATGTTCATATTGCATCTCAAATCCGTGAGCAATTGAACAACAACGTCGACTTTTCATTTCAACTGTATGTGACCACTCGCCCATTCCCTATTGAAGAGTACATATCTGAGCTTGAGTCTCGCTTAGACGACAAAGATATCCAAGATCGAAAAATCATGAACAAGCTGATTAACGAACTAGTAGAAGAACGGCCAGAGGCACTCCGTGAACGAGGGACTAAACTACCGCACTATTATATTATAACCTCCGCCGATCCTGCCGAGATTTCTATTGATAAGCAGGGGACGACGTCGCCATTAGAACGCCTGACTGAGGTCCCCTATCTTGGGGGCATCGCTGAAATAGCTGCTTCTATCCGTGACGACGCCGAGAAATTTGAGAAGGAAAATCGCCTAGTCGGGAAGGTCCAAGATCGGGTGGCGCAATTAGACGCGGCAATTGTTCGGCCATCTGAAGATATCCAATCTGAAGTCGTCACAGTTGTTGAGTGGGCAGAGCTACTTCGGACGCTCTGGAACGGGGATGAAGGTGCAAACAATACTGTGCGGCAACAACCAGCCACACAAAGCAGTGCGGATATCCCCGGTATTACGAGAGAAATCAACCCCAAGCAGCAGTTAGACACGCCCGCGGTTCAAGCAATATCACTCGAAAAATCCGCCGAGGATAAGGTTGGAGTGAGTGGGGATTGATCTTCATGCTACTCCAATCACTTAGTGAGCAACTGCCGCAAGTCTCGGCATCTCTCTACAATACGCTGTTTGACTGGCTTCCGACCGTCTCACAAACCTGCGCGGAAGGTCCATGTACTATTCCAACTGCAGGTGTAGCCAGCTACCTTGTTATCTTCAGTATCGGCCTACTCGCTCTTTCGTCGCTCAGTGAACGCATTCGTGACTCGGGTGACGATGACATTGAACTGGAAGACCCCGCTGCTGATGCAGATTTCCTTGACGAAGAACCAGAAGGCGAAGACCCTCTGGCAGATGCCGTGAACGAGTCTCTCGCTGCTGCTGTCGGAGCAAATGACGATCTGGAAGAGGACCAAGACGAAGGCTCGGTCGAGTCTGACCCGGTTCTCGATTCGATTGAACATTTAGAACAGAGGTCAGTCGACCCGGATGGTATCTCACGAGGGTTCCATACAACCCAAGTCGGGGACACCTATCGGCGTGTGCTGTTTGCCGAAGATTGGCCTGGAGAACTCAGTCCAAATGCTCTGACTGAATTGTTCAACGACCCAACTTTGGACTTCGACATGTCCATTCATTTCAAGCCAAAGAATCGGAGGCGTGCAATCAATAATGCAGAGCAGCGGGCAGAGGAACTCCGAGCACAGGCTTCAGTTCAAAAAGGGAGCGCGGGTGCAGGCTCGCAATATACTGCGGGTGATAAACTCCAACAAGCCAAGCGAATAGAACGGCTCCGTCGCTCGATGAAAGATGGCTCACAGCCATTTGATACGTCATTCTATCTCTCGCTTAAAAGCGAAGACGAAGAAGACCTTGGAGACCATGAGAAGCGAATCACATCAACCCTAAAAGACCAACCGGCCGAAATATCGCTCTCAACTATCCGAGGGTACCCTATCAAAGGGCTACAATCAGTCTCTCCAATTGGCAAAGATGTCATATCCGAAGAAACCAGCCTAGACACAGAGAGCGTCCTGTTTAGCGGTGGCGTGGGGTCAATATTTGCATCGATGAGTGTGTCGAGCGAGCTTAATCCAGACGGGATCGAGATTGGTGAGCACGTCACAAGTGGTATGCCGCTCATTCGAGACCCCTTCGACAGTGAGACGAATTATAATCAGGTGATTATCGGGGACAGCGGGGCAGGAAAGTCGTTCAATATCAAGCGACAGGCGATCAATGAGGCGCTTCGGAAAGAGGACCGGATGATAATAATGCTGGACCCCCTCGAAGGATTTCATGGACTGGCAGCGGCGTTCGAGGCCGAGCATATTCCAGTCGGGGGTCAGCGCGGTTTCAATCCTCTTGATATAGAAAAACCGACCGAAGAGGGTAGGAAGCGTGCCGATGCAGGAAATGCACTTGAGCGGAAAGTGTCCTCCGCCGTTGGATTCATCGAAGACTACCTTCGGTCGAAAGGCTACAGCGAAGATATCGGAACAGAACTCGTCATCCTTGAAGATGCAATCTGGACCGCATACGAAAACGCCGGTATTGAGAAAGACTTTGAAACTCACGATAACGAAAGCCCAACCCTCACAGATGTCAGAGAAATTCTTGGCAATGCAGCCACTGATGCAACCGTAATCGGCGAAGTTCCAAGTGAAGATCAGGCCAAAGAAATCGAAGAAACTGCGGGTAAATTGCACACAATGCTTCGCCCGTTCGTGAACGGGGAGTACGAGAATCTTGGGAAGCCATCCGACGTTGATATTGACGGCAACGACTTCGTCTACGTCGACCTCTCGCCCCAGGAATCCTCCGAAGGTGGCGGTGCAGGACTCATGATGCAGCTCCTGTTCCAAATCCTCTATGAAAAGGCAAAAACGACCCCGAAAGAAGTTATATTTATCATCGACGAAGCGCAATTTATGCTGAAAGACGGCGCTTCCCTTGATTTCCTCTCCCAGCGAGTTCGCCACTCACGGCACTTCGATATGTCAATTCGATTTGCCACGCAGAACGTCAAAGACTTCATGCGGACTGATAAAGCGACCGACATTATCAACAACTCCTATCTGACTATCTATCATCGGACCAACGAGATTCACGACTTCCGGGATGAACTAGGGCTCTCGGCAGAACAAGCGAGTTTCATCGAAACCGCTCGTTCCGGGCGAAACTTCGACCACTCGCAAGCCCTCTACGAAATCAACAACGAATACTACCCCGTCAAAATTACTGCGACAGATGCCGAAGCCAAGGTGATTGGTCACGACCCAACGGACCCACGACACAATCTCCCTGGTATTGTCAAAGAGTCTGATTCACCTATCGTTCAGGAAATCGGCGATCAGATCGAAGAATACGCTGAAAAAGCTAGTTACGAAGCGTCAATAACTGAACCGCCTATTCCGGGCAGTGACCTCGAAGAGTCTTACCAAACCCTCAGTGAGGCAGAAAAGAACGCAATCAAGCTCATAGGGTGGGAGAATCAGATTCCAGCACTCAAACGAATAGAAAACGGCGAAGTTCCAGAGGCAGTCATCGCAGACTATCTTGAACAGAAGGCCACCCAATTAGTCAACGCATTCGGGAGAGAACAACTCCGAGACTTGCTGTACGACGGAGAAGATCCCGAGGCGCAGTCAACCCAAAATGCCACTGCCACCGACGGCGGTGACAAACAATCAACCGATGTCTGGTCCGACAGCGATAGCGACTCAGACAGCAGTTCATCGGAAACCGATAGTTCCTCGGAGAGTGGTTGGCCATGACCGAGACACCCTCAAAAAACGGCAGTACTAGTCTCAGGGAGTACTACAAGGTCACACCGTCGACAGACAGCGAAACTAACGCAGATATCGACGCACACCTCACGAGCCTCACCGACCTCCGGAAATCGCTCTCTGAAGACGAAGAATCAGATGGCCTCTTTTCGATATTCTTTGAAGGCAGAGGCGGCGACAAAGTAAAATTCTCGTTCATTCCGCTGTCTACAGGCGCTGATGAGCCCGTTGAACTATACTACACTGCAGACGGGAAGCTAGAGACACTGGGGAAGCGGCTGCACTCTATCTATCCGCAGTCCTTCGATATCGAAAAAGTCCACCTCGATATCGGCAAGAAACTTATTCGCCCGATCAGAATGAGCAAAGAAGATTTCATTGCTCGTCTCTTTGCCGGGCAACTTCATGTTAGCCCCGAAGAAATTTCTGATGAGCTCGAATGGGGCGGCGAACTTGACGGAGCCGTTGCAGAGGAGGATGAATCCATAGAACAGCCCGTCAAAGCTCTCGATCCCGCAGACGCCCCACCAATAGAGAACGCGAAATACTGGGAGCGGTACGACCCAATCGTCAAAGACGTTGCTCTCGGCAACGTCGACGTCATCCGGCCCCCCGACCAGACACAGCAACAGGAATCTATCACCGATGGTGGCGGTACCGCCATTCACTCGTCGACACCCAGTACAACCCGGTCGCTCACCCCCTTCGACCCTCACAGAATGAGCCGACCAACACCGGAGCAGAACGACGGGCCAGACACCAATAGCAATGGCGGCTCAGGGCTGTTCAATCGCGACGACGATGAAGAGGAAGACGAAGACCAGCCCACGCACGACCGGAAAATCCCACTGGAAGTCGACAACGAAGAAGTATCGGGGACAATTCTCGTCAATGCAGCCACAGAAGCCACACCCCACATCATCGACACTGCCCACGGGAGGGCGCAAGTCACCGACGTAGCCCTGGACGGTCCCACCATGACACCTGACGGAAACGGTGTGTTCGCTCGTCCGGCCATGGAATACACCCACCCCGAGGCAACCCGGTGGTACGGACAAGAAGAGACGATCAAAGACTGGATGACCACGCTCAAGACGGCGACCGAATCCAACCCCGAATACGAGTCAGAAAACAACGAAGACGACGACGTCGAGTCGCCCGAAACCATCGAAACGCTCTTCGAGCATCTCGAAGATGCCGAAGTGCCGACTGCATTCCAAGTCGTGTTCCAAGCCCGACGCGACTGGAGTGACGAAGCACAAAAACGGAAAGAGAACATTCGGAGCGGCGATTTCAACCAGCCATGGCTCGAAAAGTACGTTCTTGGGGGCTACGAGACTGACGAAGACAGAGACCTGAAAGCATACGAGTACCGCCGAATCAAGCTCATCGAGAACAAGCGACCGAAGAAGACATTCAATGCGAACGTCCGGGCGATCTCTCTCAGTCCGTATGAAGAACTCGATACAGACCCAGACTCCGCGACCCCGGTGGTAGATGGGAGTGTCACTGCTGCAAAAGAAGCCGTCGGGGCACTCAAACCACTATTCGACCCACTGGACGGAGTCTACTATCACGTCGCTGGCGAGACTGCGCCTCACGGCGAAGCGACAGGGACAGACCTCACAGCCAGCGAGGTCGCCGAGAACTTCATGTCGCACACGCTCGTCACACGCGAAGACCGACGCAGTTGGCTTACCCCGATCAACCTCTGGAACGACCCGAAAAAGCGGCCAGAGCTCGTCCTGAACGCCGACGAACTCAGCGACTTCATGATTATCCCCAGCGGTGAGGAAATGGACGGCGATGCCTTCCGGTCTGCTGGGACCACCGACGCTGACGCCGACCACTTCCGCCGGCCACGGCCCGAAATCCACAACCAACTCACTGGCGGCATGGATATCGGCTACGCATTCGACGAGGACGGCATCCCCGAAGACGACCCGACCAGTATCCCAGAAAACGTTCTCACGAACCACTGGCTGAAAGTCGGTGCATCGGGGTCAGGGAAGACCATCAACACCATCGCCATGCTGCTGTCCCTGCACGAGAACGTCGACGGCCCCACAATACTCGTCGATCCGAAAAGCGGGGACATGGTCGAAAACTACGCCAAATCTCACGCCGCCACCTTCGAGGAACTGCGAAGCGTCCAGGTGTTCAACGTCCCCGAAGTCCTGCCCGCAATCCCGTTCTTCGATATCCGTCCCTACCTCCACGAAGGAATGAATCGTGACGACGCGATTCAACAGAAAGTGGACGAGTTCCATCTTGTTATGGAGATGGTGGACGACAACTATTCGACTGCATACGTCGCAAAGACCGTCCTCGGGGCGCTCATCAAGTCCCAATTCGACGCACGACACGGCGCGGATAGCTTCACATTAGACGACCTGTATAGCACTGCAGTCGGGATGTACGCCGACCAGACTATCCCGCGTGTCTCTCACCAGCCCCAGGTCGCACGAATCCTGACGAACCAGCTCAACAACAGCGAACAGGACTTCAAGAACACGATGCAGGCCGTCATCAACCGGCTTGACGACCTGCAAGAGGATATCAACCTCTACCGACTGTTCAATCAGAACCCAGAGTGGGACGACGAAAAAGGAGCCTACAAAACCAACGGTACGTCCTCACAAGAGGAGTACGAAGAGGCGAAACAGAAGTACGAGAAGAAGAAAGAAAACGGGAATCTGGAAGACGGCGAGGACCCGCCGGAGCCACCACACAGCGCACTCGATTTCCGAGAACTGCTCACCTCCGACAAGGTCATCCTCTTCGACACTGGGGATTTCGTTCGAGATGAATCCCAACAAGCCTTCTCGATGTATATTCTGTCGGCACTCTGGGGAGCCGTCCGGTCACGGTACAACGACCGCAAGTCTCATGAGACGGTCGACAGCACCGTCAATCTCGTCATCGAAGAAGCCGCGCCCATCGTCGCCACAGAACTCGTGACGAACACACTCATCCCCGAAGCACGGGAGTTCGGGCTCTCGCTGGGGATGGTGATGCAGTTCCCCGAACAGGTCCGAAAGCACTCCGACAGCGACACCTACAACGAGCTTATCACCAACGTTCAGTCAAAGATTATCGGGCAACTGGAACCCGACAACCGGATCGTCGAGTCGCTGGTTCACGGCGATAAGGACAGTAAGGAAATCCAGAACAAGATCAGGCAGTTGAGCGGCGGTGAATGGATTGCTGACCTTCCAGCCCCGCAGTTCGGGGCCGACGTTCCACCGCCGTTCTCGATTAAATCGCTCGGGATTCCCGAAGGACACCCCGAAGGCGATGAAGCGTTCGATGAACAAGAGCGAAAGACGTTCTACCGGCTCCACGAACAGCGGAAAGGCTACGTCGCGAACCGCCACGGCTACAGGCGACCATCCGCCGAAGAAATCGCCAATCGACAGTCTGCCGGGGATGCCGTTGGGTTCGAAGATACCGACGCCGGCACCAACGACGACACAGCAGACGCACAGCCGACTCCAGGTGTTCCCGGAGATAGCGAATCTGCCGATGAGACTGAGGCCGAGTCCGAGACAGACGATTCCAGCAGCTCCGACCCATTCGGGGGGAGCAACGATGAAGACAATAGCGAAGTCACCTTTAGGGCCACAGCCGAGACTGAATCGGACGCTGACACCACCGTACAGAGTGAACCAGCATCTCCCGATGACTCCGAAGTAGCCGATACCGAGGACCAGCAAGAAGCGCAGGCAACGAGCAGCGAGACGACAACGACGGCAGACACATCCAGTGAGACGCCCGACTTTGGCTCTCTCGCGCCACTACCCCAAGATGACATCGAAGACGCCCACGCGCCGCTGGAAATAGACGGGCCTGCCGCTCTCGCTAACACAGCCAAAGCCCTGCTTGAGGAACTCCCTGAAGAAACGTATCACCGGTCACTACTGACCCTCTCTCACGCCGCCGCTCAGGAAGGTATCTCGATAACACCCGCAGAACTCCACGAGAGCGCGAAAAACCAAGTGTCCAGCGGGCAGGCGGATGCAGAAGCGATGGAGCAAGTGACAGCTCCAACTGGCGAAAGCACGCCCCATGCATCCGACGTCGACGAAGGCTCTGCTGATACTGACAGCCCAGGCGACGGGGGAGATGACACGACCGCCGAAGATACGGAGCCTGAACACGACGATAGCGAAACCTCAGATCCGACTCCGGGGACGCCCGACGACGATACCAGCAGTGACTCGGACGGGGACGACGGTGTTGTTCCGCCCGGGGTAGTTGACAAGATGTTGAGCGCCGAGACCAACGCAGAAGAGCAGGATGCGGAAGACAGCGAAAAGACGCTCGGAGAAGAACTGCTAGAAGAAGAACAGACTGCCGATGAAGACAGTGAGGAGCAGAAATCTGAATCCGCAGAGCAATCGCAGCACCCGACCAACGTGTCTCTAGAGACGCCCCTGCAAGAGGCGTATGCCGACTTCAACCTCGATCGCCACGACGATCATGAATTCTCGGAGGACGATAAGCAGTTCATGGCCTACATTGCTGCTGCATTCCGGGATGAACTTGCCGAATATTCGCTCACAGACTCGATGACTCAAGTCCGAGACCGTGCCGGGAACCCTGACGTGGATGGGTTAATCGACTGTGGGTATATCGATGACGCGAGAGTCCAACGTAAGAGGTACTACTCGCTAACGCGCAAGGGGTGGCGAGTAGTCAGTGACAGTGTCCCCGGAAACGAGTTCGGGGACCACATGGAGAAGATGCCCCATCGAGTCGGTGTCTATCTACTATCGCAGTATCTCTCCAACCGCTCCGATATTGCATTCGTTGAAGAATACGCAGAGCACAACGGCGAGACCTACGATATCATAGGGTATGACGATGACAGCAAGATAGTCATCACCGGAGAAGTCGAAACCAGCAGCAATAATCCAGATGCCGTCATTGACGACTATCAGAAACTAGTCTCAGCCCCGGGCGAGGTTATTTGGGCGCACCCAAGCCAGACTACGCATTCTGAGGTGTGGGAAGGGCTTTCCGAGGAGGTTATTGAAGAGAACATCACCTCCAGGGCCGCCCATCGGACCCCAGGAATGAGGAAATACCTTGAAGAAAACGATGTGCCGTGGGCTGACGACGTGCGGACATACAGTGAACTTGAGGAAGACTAATGAGCTGGAAACAAGCCACCACTGACGAGATTGCACAGTACTACCGGAGTGAGTTTGACAGCCACTTCGACGAGATACCACCGTTCATTCGAGAGAGCCAGCCCAAAGAGATCGGAGTTGCCTTCCGAGAAGCGTACCCCGTACAAGGTGATTCAGTCCCCCCAAAGCAGTTCATCCGCAGGGGCGCATTCGGTGAGGATAGCGGCGACTTCACCCAGTGGAGCGGCGAGGGTGGAGTCAAGCAGTTCGTCAAAGCCCCGCCAGCAAATGACCCGTTCACCGGCAAGCACGCCCTTGTGTCACCGGACCTCGTCGACGTTCCCGCTGTCCCAGAAGCCGTGTACTACGGAACGGATTTTCACGACCGGAACTGGGTGCTTGTCGTCGATATCGACGCCAAAGACGTGGCCCTGGAGTATGCGAGAAACGCCGTCGACGGCGACGATGATACCACCGACGACGACCTCAAACGGCAAGCAGGCGTCTTTGACGCGCCGCCAGAAGGCTATCCATATCGCTTCGAGGACCTCGATCAATCCCTCGAATACGGCTTTGAGGTCAAGGACTACTTCGAAAGCAGTCTGGATACCGACGCAACACAGGTCGTCTACTCCGGGCAGGGTTGTCACGTCTATATGTACGACCCCGACCCCGAATACCGATACAGCGAGGTACCCCGACAGCTCATCGCCACCATCCTCGAAGAGAAAAAGGACATCCCAATCGACACGCCAGTAACGACTGACGAATCCCGGGTCATCAGGCTCCCGTATTCGCTCCATGCCGGTGTTTCTCGCGTCGTCACGCCAATCGACAGTCCAGACTTTGATTACCGTACAGACGCCGTCCCTGCGTTCCTCAGCAATCCTGAAGCCACCCAGTAACCATGGAAATCGACACCGATGGAAAGGCGATCCGAGCCGCACTGCTTGCCGATCAGTACTCCGATAACGATATTATCCAACTACTCAATCGAGGCTTCGAGTGGTACGACGACGATGCAGACGCCCTCGTTGCTGACGTGGAGTACTTTTTCGAGCAGTCAATGGACCCGTCTGTCCGAACGAAGACCATCGAAGACCCGCCACTGACGAACCCTGCACGGGCCACTGTCATCGCCGCTACCACTGCCTGTGCAATCCGGATGCACCCAAAACTCGAAAACGCACCCCCAAATAAAATCCAACTCATCCAGTACGTTCGCCAGTATCACACCCGCATGATACTGGCTATCCTCGTCAACGAAATAGACGTTCAGGCCACGGGCGAGGTCTACGACGAACTGTATCAAGCGGAGATCGACCACGAACGACCCCGGCCAATGAAGGGGGCAAGTGCCGTCGTGAAACGGCCAGACGAACACCCAGACTTTGACCGATTCACCGAGATCCCACTCGCCGCAGCAAGTGAAATCTGTCAGGCTCGCTTCCACAATGGGAGCTGGGGCGGCGACTATAATCCCGAGACGAACGAGGTAGTTGGGGAGACGAACTACCACATCGACAACAATTGTATCTACGTCCCCGTCCAGCACGGGATGGGCCTGCTTTCCGAGCGCCAGAAAGAAGTCTTCGAGCGCATCGCCAACGTCACCTGGGACTCGGTTCCCGAGGAGCAATTCCAGTACGTCTACAACGGAGCCGAGGTCATCAAAGCGACTATCGAGGACCTGATACGTCACGGTGAACAGGAAGACCTCTGGACCGACTGGGACCCCCAGAAAAATCTCCTTCGACTCGTCCGCAACGCGGCCAAGGAAGCCGACGGCCTCGATGCCACCGAGTTCAATCAGGCCGAAGACTACTACGAGGCCATCCGTGACTACGACGCCTCTGGGTTCGGTGAGAGCCGAGCAGAACGAGAAATATCTAGTGTTAGATCACTTGCTAATAGCCTTGTGAACATAGCACAGTCTGGGGACTATCCAGCCGTCCAACACCAGACATTCAGTGGGGACCAGTACTCAGAATATTCGGTCGGTCGTGGGAGTGGAAATTACAAACAAATTGCAGTCGATGATCTTGATGATATATTCGAATTGCCGTGTTTCCAGAATATGATTGAGGCGCTAAAATTAGACAATGGTGGGCCTGTACGAAAAGACCTCTACAACTTCGTTCGGATGGTGTTCTGGCTCGAAGGCTACCACGATCTGCCCGAAGCCCAACGAGAAGATGCAGTGGTCGAAGACATCCACGAACTCTTCGAGAGCAAGTGGGACTGGTACGACAGAGAAACCACCGATTATCAAGCTCGTTATGAATTGCGACACGGCGAGATCAACGGCAATGCGCCCCTCCCGATGCACTGTGACAACCACGATATGCAGCGCCACTGCATCGGCAAATCATTCTGTCCGTACGACATCTACCAGAGTCTCCCCTTCCCCGAAGCGATGTTCGACCAGCTCGAAGACACCAACGACTCGAATAAATATCAAGCGTAATCGGACTGAATCGTAATCCCCGTCTCTTCCTGAAACTATATTCTCATTCTGATCACCACCGCTGATTAGCAGGAACTGCAGTCGCTCCTTCTACCAGTAGGGCATCCGCACCTATTAGATTCATTAGTAATTCACTGAAGATTGCTGTTCTTTCGTCGATATACGACAGATCAGCCGTGTGCAGACAGTATGGGCGAGAATTCAGTGGTATTCGTGATTTGAACTTGGCTTTCTCTACCGTATTCCGCGAAATCCTGCGTGTGCAGACGGCTCGCGGCAGATTAGTCGATATACGAGTGTTTTGCGCCCATATTTTCCCCGAAAGTGCCGAAATCAGCCGTTTGCAGACAGTATATCGGTGTTCAGACAATAGAGGGAGAAGAACAAGGATAGAGAACGCCGAAAGTGCTGAAATCGGCCGTGTGCAGACAGTATAACGGTGTTCAGACAATATCGTACAAAGTTCTGCGGCTTCTTGAAACCCTCATACTACAGTATACGACAGCACCAGGGCCTAACATTCTAATTATCTCTCTTGAATAGCTGTAATTATCGTTCAGACAGTAGTTACTGGCTTAGAACTGGCTTTAGCCACTCTAAAGAATTTTGAAGAATGTGCAGACAGAATTTACCCGGGGGTAATCGTCCAAAGAGAAAGGGGGGTAAAGGGGTAAAGTGAGGTGAAGCCGTAGGCGACCGAAAATGGGCTTCAGGCGAGCGCCAAGGGGGCGACCCCCAAGCGGGGTGAACTACCAGAACGACTAGATAGACGCGACAGTGGGACAGGCAGACTGGCGACACAGATGTAGGCCGCCGGCAGGAGCGAGACGGGTGGAATGATCGACGACGTCGACGGTGGGACAGTGGGCCTGGGCGCAAGGAGACTGACTGCGAGATCGCGACGACTGGGTGGGCGGCCACACTGGCGACGACCAGGGAGAGATGACTCGATAGACAGACCGGGAAGTCATCTGGCACGCGGGGTGGTGGACTCTGAACAGAGCGTAGGGTGCAGTGGGAAGAACGGCGTAAGCCCCATGGGGACAGTCGGGAATGTATCAGGTTCACAACACAGGGTATTTCGGACGTGGCCGGGACGACTCATCGACGAGGGGACGGCCTCCAACAACACTCGAAACGGGGTGTGGGGAAGCACCGGAAACAGTGGGGGGACGAGCCTCGATAGGACGACAGTCAGCACGACCGCGATGGCCATGGCCGAGATGGTGTTGACCTCGAAAGCCCGCGGGTGCTCGACCGACCGTGCCGGGACCCGCGCTGCGCTCCTCGCGAGCTGCGGTGCTTACGGGGTCCGGGCCGGATCGAGCACCCGCCCCCTTTCAGTCCTCCCGAGGGGTGCAGGCGCGAGGGGCAACAAGCAGGTTAGTAGCTGCTCCTAACGTATATCAGAAAGCCGAGACAACCCCGAGGACGACCCCGGACAGACGCCCTCGACAGCAACTGCTCCACGGGCGGCAACGCGACCCCCGAAACACCCCGAACGCACAGCAGAGTAGTGGAAGCATAGAGAAAAAGTGAATGAGACAACAGGAAACGGGAAATTTTGTGGAGCCAGCAAGAACAAGGGGAGTGAAAGAAACCATACGGAAACTGGTAGAAAGACGAACTGCGAAGTGACCCGGGACAGCAGACGAACGAAATTCAGCCCCCGAAGCAGGAGTAGAGTGAACCGGGGGACCAGAGTGAAACTCCTCGGCGGCTACCGCGACGGACAGCAGTGCAACGGCGGGGCGGTCGCGACACGCACTCCACCCCCGACGTATCAGCTACCGTATGTACCGCGACGAGTAGGGCAGGCCCCACTCCAGTGGGCCGGTTATACACTCCCGCGAGCGGAGTGCAGGGTTCGAAGAGAGATGTGTGTTACCACCAGCAGCGCGACCGACGACGAATCGAGTTCCAACCAGACCGCCGACGCAGTTCGAGGTGATGCCCGATGAGTCCACTCACGAAGTACGCGATGGTGGGGTGCTTTGCCCTTTTGTACGTCGTCTTCACCGGGGCCGTTCTGGGAGGGCTGCTGGCATGACGCTGACCTCCCCGCTGTACCAGCTCGACGGGTTCGTTGTCATCGGTGCCGGCTCGGGTAGCGTGCTCGGTCTCGGTGGCTACTCCGGGGACATTGAAGCCCTCGATAGCCACTCCGGCGAAGCCGTCACGAACATGCAGCGTGCCCGCGACATCGCTCGTCGGTACCACGGTTGGGACGTTCCGAGCGATGACGAACTTCGACACCAGGCGATGGCCGGGATGTGACACTCCCCGACAGTCTCTTTTTTGGCAGCCGATACACGATCGTCACTTCTCTGTCGACACCGACCGGCCAGTGACGCGGCCGGTCGGTCCTCCGCCCCACCCTCCGCTGCTCGCTTGCTTCGCTGCGCGAGCAGCCACGACCTTGACCGCACTGCTCCCGCCGCTGGGTTCCCTGCCGATACCCGTCGTCAGTGTACTGGCACGTCCCGCAGCGATATTCGAGTATCTGTGCTGGAGTGAGCCATGCGTAGTACCCTCGCTCGCCGTGCACTGGTTGGTTGCATCGCGTTCATCTGCATCGTGTTCTACAGCGCCGTCCTCGGAGGGCTCCTCGTATGAGTCGTCGCGCCCCTCCCGCCCAGCGGTCGCCCAGTCCGGCTGCCGTGACCGTTACCTGTGACAACTGCGGTGGCCAGTTCACCACCAGCGAGTCCACCGCGTTCAACGCTTCCCAGCGCAACGAGGACCTCCTGTGCAAACCCTGCGAGAACGGGCAGCCGGCCCCGCCATCGAAGGCCCTGGAAGAGCCCGAAATCGACGCCATCCGCGAGGACCTGCAGTACCGGGACGGCGTCGGTCCCGATGCCGAGCCGCCCGTCGAGGCCACCCTCCCTGAGTTCTCCAGCGACCTGGCATCCCAGAGCGAGGTCGAGGTCGAGCTCACGAAGGGGACCGAGTCCCTCGGAACAGTCACTGTCGCCATCGGCGATCTCGATGAGGGCGGCCCGTACCTCTCAGCCAGCATCGAACCGTCGGCTGACATCTACACCGACGAGGTGACGGACGAAATCATGTCGGCACTCTCGCTGGGGACGCAGTTGCTCCTCACCTTCGACAGCACGGAGGGCAACCGATGAACACAGCCAAACTGGAGCTGGCCATCGCTTGCATTGGTGCCCTCGCGTGGCTTGTCCAGACAGCACTGACCGACCCCGTCGAGGCCGCCCTGATGCTCGGCCTCATTTACCTCGTGGTTCACCTCACCCGGCAGTACCACACTCGCCGCAGGCAGTTGCCCGCCCCGTAGACAGCCGACCCTTCGTTTGTGATCACAACTGCGGTTCCCGAGCGCAAGCGCTCGGGGGAACGCTCCACCTTGGGCCAGAGGCCCGGCGGTCCCGTTGTCTGTGTCACCGGTCGCGATACGCCGGCTCTCTGCTGGCCGACTCCGATATTCCAGTCCCACGCCTCGATAGAATGGCTCGCAATCAGCAGTTCTCAGCAACTCCCGAAGACAGTACGCCTACAGAGACGATGGAAGCGGAACTGGCCCATGACTGCAAGGTCTGCGGCGCTCCCGGGGCGACCAATCAGGTCCTCGATACCGACGAGTACCTGTGTGACTCCTGCAATTCGACAACCTCCCCACTGCACGAAAAGGGACGAGCGATGGAGCGCCTTCCCTAGCGCGATATTCAGCCGTCTCGCCGGGACAGGATGGAACGAGATGCACACCCGCCGCGTAGCGCCGATGGCGACGACCTCGATATCGACCCCGACGCTGTCGATATCGGCGATGGCCTGAAGACCGCCGAGGGCAGGTCGGCACTCGCTGTCGTCGGCGTGGACGTCGAGGCCCAGCAGGTGAAGCTGTACTCGCCGACGGGCGAACAGACGGTCAACCGCTGGTTCAGCATGGACCTGTTCAGCGTGCATCGGCCCAACGCGGATATTCAGACGGACGCCGACCGCGAGGCGTGGCTGAACGAGACGCTCCCAGCAACGTACCGGTGTCGCGACGGGGAGCGCCAGCAGCTTGAGTACGTCATCGACGAGGACGGCGACGTGGCGATGGTCCCCCAGGAGTAAGGAACCCGCCTGGTATCTGGTGCGTTAGCAGGCAGGCTTGGACCACCAACCGCCCGGAAGCCCTTCGGCTGTCGACCGACCGTTCCGGGAGCCACGCTGCGCTCCGTAGGTGCTTGCGGGCTCCGGGACGGATCGACAGCCTTCGCCCTTCCATTCCACCACGGCTACCACGACCGCTACTGCCACCGCCCGGCTACCGCCACTGCTACCGCTACCACGACCGCCACCGCTACTGCCCAGCTACCGCTACCCCGACCGCGACCGCTACTGCCACCGACCCCAACCGCTACCGCACTCTGTAGTGCAAGCATAGAAAGAAGTGTTGTAGAGATAGAAAGAAGGCGATATTTTTGAAGAGAGGCAGGAGTGTGCCTCAAACGGCTGTATTCCGCCCCCGGCGGCTGGCCGGTCGGCCGACATGGGTGGGCAGCCCGATGAGCCTTTTATATACTCCCGCGTTGGGAGTGCAGGGTTTGAAGAGAGACGTGCGGTGCAGAGCGGTCGTAACCTTGCAATGAAGGTGACTCAAATGACGGATTACAACACTTCCGACGATAGTACCGACTTCGACAACACCAGCGACGATGTTACGCTGAACGATGCGAACACGGCACGTGCAGGCTACCAGAGCGAGTCTGACATTGCCAAGCGGAAATACGATTTCGACACGCCGGAAACCAACGAGAACCCGGAAGTCAAGGAACTCGAAGCGCCGACGGCCCCGATGGGCGCTCACCTCGATAACCAAGAGGAACTCTTGACGGCTGTTCAGACTGACGAAGAGGGTCAGTCGGTTGAAACGGGCGATGACACGGCGGAAATGCAGGGTGACAACACCCAGCAGTTCAAGGTGGACCGCGATGTGCGGTTTGCGTCCCCGGAGCGACTCGACCGTGGCGAGTACGACACGAAGTCGGACGAGGAGGTCGCGGAGAACATGGGACTGGACGACTTGCCGGTCGCTGACCAGTCGGACAAGGAGCCAATCCCCAAACTCGTTGACCGTCGTCCCAAGGAGACCCTCGCGGCCTACGAGCAGCGGGTTGCCGAGGAAGCCGACCACGCCCGGCTGGCCGAGGAGGCACGCGCCATCGCGGAGCCCTCGGAGACGCCGGTCGAACAGTCGGGCAAGCCGGAACTCGACGATTGCCCGGTCGAAAACGTGAAATACGCGACGGGCTGGTTCGACGCTGACGGTGAGGCGGACGCCGACGAGGGGATGTCGCCCACCCGGGAGCGAGCGGCGGCGACCCGACATGGCGCCGCAACGGCGGCTGACCGAGAGCTCGAAGAGTTCGATGAACGGGCGAAACTCGCGGGTGGACTGGAGCCCGAGGAGTCGTGGTCGCCAGTCGAGCGCATCGGTGAGGAGATTCGTGACCTTGGTCAGTACGTTGAACAGGTCGCCGAGAAGACGGCGATGACCGAGCGGCGTGCGCTCCAACTCCTCTGTCACATGCGGCTCCAGACGGGGAGTGCGCGGGACGCCGCGCTGCAGGCTGTGAAGAATGCAGATGACTACTACAAGGTCGCGCCGACCTCGGTGGGCGACATCCCGGACTGGAAACAGACCGTGACCGTCCAGGGCGAGGTCGTTCGACTGTTCGACCCGATGAACGCCAGTGAGTACCAGGTGGCGCTCGTCGAGGATTTCCAGACGGGCGAGTCGTTCAAGTTCATCATCCACGAAAACACGCGGCAGTGCCGTAACTGGACCGAGTGGGCCGGTGACATCGTGACGGACCTCCACGAGGGCGATGTCGTTCGCATCATCGACGGGAAGCCCCATCGCGACTACGGAGCACGTGGGGCGGACAAGAAGGTTCACGCCTGCCAGTGGACGGTCATCCAGCGACTCGAAGCGGGCACTGGCGCTCACGTCAGCCGGCATGCCCCACGGAGCCGGGTCATCGAGGCCAGTGAGTTCGATGGCGAGGTTCAGGCGGAAGGTCCAGCGCAGAAGCCCCCAGAGGCCTACAACCTGAACGAGTCCACGTTGGACGAGCGGCGGGCGAGCAAGCCAAATGGCGCTGCTCAGGATACGGACTACGAGCGCCGGGCGACGGCTGACCCGACGCTGGTCCAGTGGGCGTTCCCGCAGTCGCTTGTCCCGGAGGAGCACGCGCACCGATACCAGACCGAGTCAGGCGAGGCAGTCGTCAAGTCAGGTGACAGCGAGGACCTCGGTGAAGAGGGCGAGACGGTTGAGTGCCCGGTCGAGGGCTGTGACCGCAGTGGGACGGTCAGCGAGGTGCGAGGTCACATGGGTGGCAAGGCGGCAGGCAACCCGGATGACCCCCACGCACAAGAGACGCTGGACCTGAACTGAACGCCCAGCAGTCTCTTTTTTTGGCAGCCGATACACGTTCGTCACTTCGCTATCGTCACCGACCGGCCAGTGACGCGGCCGGTCGGTCCGCCGCCCCACCCTCCGCTCCTCGCTTGCTTCGCTGCGCGAGCAGCCACGACCTTACCGCAGACGGCGTCGCTTCGCGCCGATCTCGTCGCCGATCGGCCCTCACCCGACAGCTGACCGCAGCGTTATTTTGGCGAAGTTGCTGGAGTGACGACCATGAACGGACCAGAAGCACGCACAGAGCAGCACCGCGTGCCCTCTGTCCTGCGTCGTCAGCAGCGGCCCGTGTCTCCTGCCTGCACGGTCCGCTCCGCAGCGATATTTGAGTCACCAAGCAGGAATGGGGAAAAGGAGGCGAAGAGCCTCACCCCGCACACAACCATGTCTGACATTGACTACATCCAGACGGCAGAATCGCTCCAAACTGAACTCGAAGAAGACGGCGTCGAGGTGGACGTGGACACGCTGATAGAGGGAATCCAGGAGGGCGTCGAAGTGTACGCTCTTGACCTGTCCGAAGCAGTCCGGACAGTGGCCAGTCGCCACTCGCCCGACGACTCCTCGGTCAGCGTCCCACAGCTCGGTGGCGAGGACAACGAGCAGGTCGCACTCGATGAGATTCCCGAACTCCACGAAAACGCTGACAACGAGTCGGCGTGGGTGGACGCCGTGGTCGAAATCCTCTCCACGTGGACCATCGACGCTGATTCGGTCGCTCAGAAAGCACAGATTGCCGACGAGAGCGGCAAAGCCGAACTCACCGTCTGGGCCAGCGCGGATGCCCCGACGCTCTCCGAGGGCGACATTGTCCAACTCGGCAACGTGCCCACTGACGAGTACAATGGAACCTACTCGCTGAAGGTCACGAGCGATTCCACCGTCGAGTTCCAGGAGGAGGACATCAACGCTGTGGACAACCTCGAACACATCGATGGGCGGGTTGTCCAGGCCCGCGAAGGTATCGTTGACCGGTGCTCCGACGACGACTGCACCCGTGTCATCGACAATGGCCACTGTCCCGACCACGGCAGTGTTGAGACCGAGAAGGACCTTCGCCTCAAACTCACCGTCGATGACGGGCAGGCTGCCGAGGATGTGGTCCTGCAGCGTCCCGAGGCCGAGGCCGCTCTCGGTGTCACGTTCGAGGATGCGATGAGCATCCTCAACGACACCCTCGATGTCGAGGAAACCAACAGCGAACTCTCCGAGGTCATCATCGGCAAGCGCGTCTCGGTGGCTGGCCCGGAAATCTACGGTTCCATCCAGGCTGAAGAGGTCGTCGTCGCTGACGCCCCCCTCGACGACATCGACGTGGACGGGATGCTCGTCGAAGCCCGTGAGGCCCGACCCGCGGCGCTTTCCGAATAGGCCGGTCGCGCTCCTTTTTTTGCCAGTCCGGTTAGCACGTCCCGCAGCGATATTTGAGAAAGCAGGCTTCAGTGAGAGAGATGAAGGTGACTGTGTGTTGGCTCCGAACGTTAGTAGTCGGTACTAACGACAGCACGCAAGCCGGCGTCTCTCACCCCCGCAGCACCGCCTGCCTCCGCAGCGATATTTGGGGAGCCAAGGCACAAGTGCGGGGGACGTGGGGCGAACAGCGTCTCCACAGACCCAACACGGTGTTTACAACCAATGAGTGAATCCAACAACGGTACGGACGAGAGTAACGACTTCGAAAGCAGCGGTGCCCGCCAGCCGACCAAGCGCATGATTCCAGACGACTTCACAAACGCTGACCACATCATCCAACCGGGCGATGGGGACCAGTCGCCGAAGTTCCTCATCACCCCAAGCGGTGCTGGCGCGAATCGCGTCATGCTTGCCGGCGTCGTCACCGATGTCGAGGATGTGGGCGATGACCAGGCGTACCTCCGAATGCGGTGTACCGACGTGGCGGGCAACGACTTCCTCACCTACGCTGGCCAGTACCAGAAGGAGGCCCGGAGCGACATGGCCGAACTGGAGGCTCCTGAATTCGTTCAGGTCATCGGCAAGCCCAACACGCTCGAAACCGACGATGGCTCTGTCCTGACCTCTGTCCGGCCAGAAGTCGTCAACACCATCTCGGAGAGCGAGTACTTCTCCCTCTGTGCGGAGAACGCCCAGCACACCATCAAGCGCCTCACCGGGGAGCACGGTCACGAGTTCTTCCAGGCCGAGGCCGATGACCTCTACGAGGGCGAATACGACGAGACGGTGTACGAGGCGGCTGTCGAAACCCTCGAACGGGTGGCCGACCAGCTCGATACGGGTGCCGACGAGGACGAACTCTCCCGGTCCGAACTCGAATCCATGGAGTACGACGAACTCCGTGGCCTCGCGGCGGAGTTCGACAACATCAACGGCAACGCCAGCGCCGACGCGCTCGTCGATGCACTGGCCGACAAGCCGGTTCCGGCCTGACCAGGTGCGCCCCCTTTTTTGTCGAAACGTCTCCAGAGGACCTGCCACTTTGTGACCACCAGCGAGACGGCCAGTGGCGCGGCCGTCTCGCTCCACCTCCCCACCCTCCGCTCCTTGCTCGCTTCGCTGCGCGAGCAGCCACGACCTTTTCAACAACCCGTCTCCGCGAAGGCCATGACACCCCATTGCTCTCAGAGGCAAGCAGGCGCTATTTGAGCGGAGTCAGCCAGAGTGAGAGGCAACCATGGGCGAGCCAGCGTCCCGCGCAGTGCGCGGCGAGAGAGCAACCACAGCCCGGCAAGCACTGCACTGCCACAGCGTTGGCCCCTCCTCGATTAGCACCAATGTCATCGACACCTCACAACACCACGTCCCAGGACCGACTCATCAGCACTGACGGCGACCTCAATGCCGATCACGAAGCCCCACCGTCGATAGCAGTCATGAAATCCGCTATCGACTATGGGCGCAACCAGAGCGTCAAATCCGCAGAGGCCGTCGCGAAGTACGTCGCTGTGAAGCACCCCGATTTCGACCTGTTCCCCGCCCTCCCGAGCAGATTCACCGTTGAGTTCCAGTCCCAAACGCTCCAACCGAGGGAAGGCGGGGACTACGTCCAAGAGACGACTTTCGCGATCTCCTTCGGCAACCAGTACCTCTTGGAGGAGCTCGGCTACGTGACTGTCAAACGAGTGTACGATTGTTTGTCGGATGCTCGCGAACAGACGCCCGAGTACCCGACGGCAGACACGCAAGTCCACTATACGGAAGCGAAGACGGCGTAGACGGGCTGTAGCAGTCGATGGTGAATCCACTCCCCCGCAGCGATATTTGAGTCACCCAAGCAGTGACGAGGCAGCATGAAGCAGATTATCGACCAGACCAGCATGGACGAACCGAACTCCGAATCACCTGACGGCGTCGTGGCCGTTCCGAGCGTTGTGCAACACAGTTGCGGGGAGACGTACGACCCCCGCCGGTGGGTTGACTGTCCCACTTGCCTTGCCGAGTCCAGTGGGGCCTACGCCCTCGAGTGTGAGGACTGCTTGACGGCAGTCCTCTCTTTCGACAGCCAGCACGAGTGCCCAGAGTGTGGGTCGACCGATATGGACATCAAAGGCTCGCCCTCGGTGTGACCAGCCTGGACTCTTTTTTTGGCACTCCAGTGAGCGTTTATATACTCCCGCAGTGGGAGTGCAGGGGTTGAAGAGAGACCCTGTGCAGAGTGAGTACCTATGTCAGATGAAATGGAAACTTCGGTCGGGCATTGGATGACAGACGATTGCGATGTGTATGTTGGCCGCGGCGACTCCCAGGTGAACTTCCGGGACTACGTCGACGGGGAAGTGGCCGCTGGAGATCGCGGCTGGTTAGGAAACCCCTTCATAACGCAGGAGGCCGGTGGGCCGTATTCCCGGAAGGAATCGGTCGCACGATTTGCAGCAGCCTTCGAGGCGCGGCTCCAGTGCGACCCAGAACTCCGCAAACGGGTCGCGGCATTCCACGGCAAGACGGTGGGCTGCTGGTGCCAGCGAGCTGATGAGGAAGATGGGGATGCGTGCCACGGCGAAGTGATTGCCCACTGGGCCGACCGCCTTGGTGGTGAGTGAGGCCCGGCGAGAACAGCGCCGCAACTACTCGCCTCTTCACGCTCCGCAGCGGTACCCGACGGGTTCACCCCACGAGGGGGCTTCGGTCCGACACGCAGTGTCGGACTTCACCTTCGACGTTCTGAGAACGTCTCACCCCTATTAGTTCCGGGGCTTGGGGGTACGCTCCACTTGCGGCCTGCACGCTCAAACCGCGAGCGAGCTTTCCCTCAGTCCAGTCTGCTGTTGGTGCGGGCTACTACAGCCGGGGGTCCGATTGGAGCGTGACCGTGGCGGCATCTCATCCCCAGACCCCCCTCGTCCCGCTCGCGGGTCCCGCTGCGAGGCATATCCGGGCAACCCGTACCCGGATAGGGGCCACGCAGCGACCGCGACTCGCCGGGTCGCCCACCAGGACCGCCAGACTGACCGCCTCCCCACCCTCCGCTCCTTGCTCGCTTCGCTGCGCGAGCAGCCACGACCTTCTCCGGTAGTTCCTCCGGATTAAGTATTCAGCACGACCGCTTTTGTGAGAGTTTACCGCATGCAACAGCACAGTGGACATCCCGGTGATCGCTCCCGGGTGGGTCGCCTGGCACGCCCGTCGACGACGACCGCAAACATGAGCGAATCGAAGATTCGCGGGGTCGGACCACAACGTCGGTCCACCCCGCTCGCTGCCGAAGCGCTCCAGAACCTCACCGCACCGCACATGAGTCGCCTTCGGCGACGGGGTCGCGTGCGCTCCACCCCGTTCGGTGCGAATCCGGTCCAGTACCGCACAGCACAGCCCAGCACAGCACAACCCAGCACAACACCACACTGAATAATATTTGAGGAGGGGAGAGAGGGAGGGGATGGAAAAGAGTAGCAGAGATGGATTCCAGCGCTGCCAGAAATTAGAAACGGTCTCCGTTGCTGTGGATCTCTCTAGTAGAGCCCTCCGTTGCCCCACATCAATCCGCCCCAGCCCCTGGGTGCCGGGCAGCCACGGGTTCCCGCCCCCCTCGATATAGCAATGCGGTCTGCTGTCCCCCAACCAGCTTTGTGGCAGCCCATGTCTCTGGTGGAGAGACATGCTGTGTAGTGCTGTAGCCTAGCTGTACTCCCACTGAAGAACAGCTATAGCGGCTCTCAGGAGGCCGCTTAGACCACACACTGCTAGAGTTGGAATCAGAAGTATTCAGTACTGCAAGCAGGGATGAGCCATGTCTGGAACAAGTAAACAGGCTGCAGGCGATAGCCAGTTTGATGACACACTTTCGTCGAACGGCCCACAGCCTCCACAGTCCCCATCGGCAGACAAGAAACATCAAATCACAGTGCCAAACACTGTCCCCCGGGGAGAAATCCGGGAACATATTGTCGCTGCCCTTGAGAGTATCCGCGCCGGTACTCGTGTTGCAGTGTTTGATGCAGCACCGACAAGTGAAGTCCCCACAACGGTCGTTCGGTCCCAGCCGGGGACGACAAAGTTCATTCTGACTCAGTTCAACCCTGATACCATGAATAGCAGTGAAACCCTCAGCGAACAGGAAACTGTGGGGAGACTCGCGGATATCATCGATACCCGAACACGAGCAGCTGTTGGCGAGTTCTATACCAAGTCTTCTGTGGGTCCCGGCTCGGGGACTCTCGTTTCGAAGTATTAATCCGATTATGAGCATGTCTTCGCTTATCGTGTTACAAATGAAACCCGCCCTTCTAGTCTTCGCGGCGGTCATTTTTGTTGCCGGCTTTTTCGCTATGCTCACTATCGGCCCGTTAGGCGGTGTCATCGTCCGAATGGCACTCATGAAGCAACTGCTCGGTGATTCATCAGCAGATGATGGGGAACGAGGAACGATAGAAAGTCTCGCCATCATCATCGGAGTGATGGCCGGGACGTGGGGACTGTTTATCGTTCTCCCCGATGCAATAGTATTCGGGCTGCTGTGCCTCTGTGCAATCGCGGCCGTTGTCCACAAGATCGCATCGGCCCGATAACGCAGACTCTCAAATTATGACTTCTAGCATCTCTCAAGAGAAGCCCGACCGGGTGGATGTTGATACTGAACAGGTTCAGGAAATATACAATAACTACGGCGTTTCCCTCCCCGATCTTGAACAGGCTCTCGTCGAGTGCCTTCAGGAACGCGGCTGGGAACAATACGAAGACACTGAGAAGTTCCGAGATGAGCTACAGCGAGCCTTCGAAGACGCTTACCTACAGGAGACAGGGAAGATCGTCATCCCAGAAGCGCTCGATATAGCCGCCAAGGACGCCACACACTGGATCAAAAATCGCCGTTGCTCTACCAATGGCTCATCCAGTGACCAACTCGCTCCTACATTCACAGCTCTCGTGGGGGCTGTACTCCCAGAATACAGTCGGCGGGGACTGGACCCGCACGGTAGTGTCCAGTTCCTCCACTCAAACGATGGGACGCAGCCTTCGCCCAACTGACTGGCCGAATCAGTAGTGCCCCGGTAGCCCCGAAGTAGCACAAATAACTGTCAACAGATTTATGTATATAGGGTGTCAAGAAAGGGTATGGAAGCCCCAACCATGAGCAGTGGCAACACTCGTCAGATCACCCCCTACACGCTGCTCGAACGAGTTCGAGATTCTGAGTATCCAAACACCCTCTATGCCAAACGAGAGGGTGAATGCACAGGGAAATACTGGTACGAAGATGGCCACCTCCACTACGAAGGAGAGAGAGCCAGAGGAACCGATTACCCCTTCGACGCATTTCTGGCCGACTACAACGACGGGAGCATAGAACTACAGTTTGACGTGAACCCAGAAGAAGCTACAGAGCGTTAGATAATCAGCCAACAATATCAGTCGCAAGCAACCCAATGACTAGAAAATCCAAATCTCAGCGGAGTAATACAGAACTCGGTCAAAAAGCGTATGCAGCCGACTCCAACAGCCCAAGCACCACCGAACTCCTTCAGAATCTTGAGGGACAACCAGTCCACCGACTCTCAGAAGGGACCGGTGAACACGCCGGCACGGCCCTGATTGCTATCGAACTGCCAACGGGCGAAGGACTCGGACTGCAAGTGTGCATGGACAAAAAGACAGATGAGCTCTTTTGCTATCCTGACGTCGTCGAAACCGAGGATGGGCTATCAGGCGGTCGCCGCGAAAAAGAGAGTATCGACGCTATAGAAAATCTCTGTCCAGATCTCACCGTCAGTGAAGTAGCTCACAAAGACATCATGAGTCCTGCCGAAGCGCAGGCATTTCTGGTCCTGAATCCAGATGAGCGTGAAGATCAGTTCGCCCTCGAACTATTCTTAGATGACGGTAAACTGAATTTCTTTGCCGTCGACGTCTGAAATAGTCACAATATCGATACATCTGATCAACCCCAGCGTGTCCGCTGTTATTTTCATACAAGTCATTTTCTCTTAGATTAACGCTATTGACCACAACCTTTATGTCAATATAGTTACAATAATGTGGTATGGCAGCTCACACAGCAATCGCCCGTTCGGATGATGACCAGAAAACCGAAGCCAAACTGGACTCCATTATCCGGCAGATTGAGATAGATCGCGGCCCCGACTCAGTGACAGTCCGCTCCGAAACTGGTAAAATTGGAGTGTATACTGTTCAGAACGGGTCGCTAACGTACCAGAGTGGTCCAAAAGCAGTCTCTGGTCAAAAAGCCAAACAGTATCTCATAGCCGATATTGAAGCAGGTCGAGTGCCAGAGCAACTGTGATACCTTTCGCAAGTATGAATCTGGACCCAATCAACTAAGTAGACCGGTAGTCAAAGCGTGGTCAGTAATTGGTAATGATATGGACTCCTCAACAGCCAGAACTCTCCTAGGCGTTGGAACAGACGCGACGGAGGACGAGATAAGAGATGCGTTCCATGAGCAAATAAAGCAATCTCACCCGGATAAGAGCGACGCAGAGAATGCCACGGAACGGTCCAGGCAGATCATCAATGCTCGTGACCGACTGCTCAAAGAAATAAATAGCGAGGATACGGCGGGTAGCACCACTAAAACCGGCAAACGGTCTACCAATAAACAGCCGGAGAACACCACAACTGGTGGGGCAAATACAAGAACATCCTCGCAAGATGACGACAGCTCGAAAAGGAAGCGGACGCGGACTACAGGGGGTCGCCAGTCAACCACTTCAACGAAGAGAGAGACACAGAAACATCGAGGAGGGGACTGGAGAAACCAAACAGATGGGTATCGTCAAGCAACATCGACTGCCGACTCTACCGGGCAATCTCAAACGACAAAACAGCAGACAACACCCAATCAGAAAACAGAAACTGGAACTGGAAACACTACCGTAAATGACACCGCCGATTCCAACAGGACCTCTAAGCCGCCAAGCGACCCGTGGGAATTTTACGCCCTCATGCTGGGACTTTCGGTGACGTACATACTCGGTGCCATCCACTACCTTGCAGAAGTATTGGACACGGTTGGAGCCCTCAGCTACCTCTACCTTGTAGATGGAGGGGCAGGGTGGGGATGCCTTGTGGTAGGTTGTGCTGGGTTAGGGTGGATGTTCCACCGGAGGCCTGCGGGGGCTATCTGGGTGATATACCCCGTAGCCATGATAGTACCCGCCGCAATAGTTGACGCAATAGTAGTGGCTCTTAAGTTTATACTCCCAGCAAGTACTGTCGACTCAATTGGTGCTGTCTTGATCGTTCTAGCTGCCTTTTTCCCGGCAATCAATGGCTTCAGGCTTGTTTACCGGTACCTGAAGTCATTGCGTGAGTGATATCCCGGTCACACAGTCCGATCAACGGATATCTACCTCAAAATGGATTCTCAGTCATGCTTGCTCAGTTTGTTCAGCCCTCTAAAGATAATTCTAGATCTCTCAGTGGGTGCGTTTGGAAGTGTATTCGGCCAAAGTGCGATCTTGAACTATGTCCATTCAGTCCCGCCTGCAGGGATTCTCACACGACGGCGGGCCGGCAGTCGACAGATATCCCGATCCACCCTCTGACGGTGAACTATCCGAAGTTATTGCCCCAGACGAGCTATATCCCTTCCCAGTTGACCAAGTTGCAGGAATCGAAGAACTCCGTCGCGATATACGGGACATTATTTTCTACGCCGATGATTCGCTTGAAGCCTGGTCGCGACTACTTGGGGAACACATCAGCTACGGCAACAAAAAAGTCGCAGACCAGACGGCAATTTTCAATATCGGCTCTGCTCACGATTGCCGGAATTTAGGCACTCGGTATTGTCAGGTTTCGGATGAGGACTGCTACGCCGTCCGGTCTGAACTTAATTATCCGCAGCCGTTGGATTACCGTCGCCGGCAGGCGATTTTGTGGTCGCTCCTTGACGGCGTTACGTGGGCACGAGCATTCCGACGGCACGCAGACCGAAAGCGCAACCCTGTAGACGCATTGCGGTTCAACGAATCCGGGGACTTTGCGGGGAAACAGGATATACTCAAATTGGATACCATTGCCCGTCGGCTTGACGATATCGTGGATACATACACGTACTCAGCCAGCGCGGATCTTCCCTGGGACGAAGTTCAATCAGCGACTGTCAATCAGTCAAACGGGATGCGAGCCTACGGAGTTCGCCGCTTCGTCGTTGTCGATAGTGTCGAGGCAATCCCCGAAGATGGCATCAGATGCCCAAATGACTTGGACGGGTCAGTGCGATGTGGGGATTGCCGTCTGTGTATCGATGAAGGGGCTGGGGACGTCTAGGTCGTGTTTAGTTAAGCGTGAAAAGTGAGGCGGGAGGATTTCTTGCTGGTTCATGGCAGAAATCACCCGCCTCAACGGTCATAGAGAGTGGATTGATTTGGATTTTGTGGAGCGCGAACGGACACCCGAGCCAGCGATGGCGCTGGGTATTCAATCGCACGTTGCTGGGCTGTCACTGTCGAATACCGTTGAATTGCTCGAAGATCTGGGTGTCCAACGCAGTCGAAAAGCCATCCACGACTGGGTGCAGAAAGCTGATCTACAGCCCGAATCTGGGAAAACTCCGAATCAGATCGCGCTTGACGAAACAGTGATTCGAATCAACGACCAGCAATTCTGGCTGTACGCCGCCGCTGACCCAGAAACGAATCAACTGCTTCACGTCCGGCTGTTTCCGACGACTACCACCGCTCTCACCGAGATTTTTCTCCGCGAACTTCGCCAGAAACACGATGTCGAAACATCCGAATTTCTCGTCGATGGCGCTCAACACCTCCAAACTGCACTCCAACGAGCTGGCCTCCGATTTCAAATGCGTCGCCACGGAAATCGGAACGCCATCGAACGGATCTTCCGAGAGCTGAAGCGCAGAACTTCGTCGTTTTCGAATTGCTTCAGTCACGTTGAACCGAAAACAGCCGAAACATGGCTCCAGAGCTTCGCTCGCTGGCATAATGCTCCAAACTAAACACTACCGACGTCTACGTGAAGAATTTTTACGCCGATGACGATGACGGCGCGTCTGAGTCGTCGACGAGCTCCCAGTCGCCTTCAAGATACCGGGACACGCTCATTTCTGCACTATCAGATGAGTGGGAGTTGAAAACGCTTGAAGAGGAAAAACACACTCCTGCTAACCGTGACGGAGTGATTTTTGACGGCGGAATAGCCCATGAAAACACAGATGCTCTAATCCAGCTCGCTCCAGCTACAATTGATTCTGAGACAGACGGGTATGATGCGAACAGAGTCCTCGTCCAAGACAATCAAACAGACCAAGCGTACTACGTGGCTCTCTCGTTATCGGACACTGACGGCAACTACCCGGAGGAGGGTGTTTCTGATGTAGTTGCAGGCGATGCCGTCAACCACCAGGCCCTCCGCGAAGCCGCTTCATTCATTCCATATGAGGCAGTCCACAGCAACACTGGCAGTGACGACGTAGAAACCCGATCGGCCTTTTGGAATCCAGATTTAGTTGTAGCAGCGGTTCTCGCAGGGGCTACAGAAGTAACCAGCAATCGGACGACGCAAACCGGGATATCGAGTTTCGGGGCAATCGCGTCGCCGTCCAATAGTTGATGCCGTGGGCTTCTACGTCGACGTCGCTGTGATGGGCGTCTGTATTCAGTTAGCGGGCAGATTCGAGCCGATGTAAGCACAGGGGCACCTGTGCAAGTGGTGATTCCAAATGGACGTAATCAAGAAAATCCTCGAAATCGAAGGGTACAGTTCTGTTGAAGAAATCCCAATGACGGACGCAATCACGGTCTCTGCGCCCGGGTTTATGGACCTGACAATAGAGAAAGTGGGGGAAGACAGGGTAAGTGTCGCTCACTACTTCAAGCAGAATGGCGACCTCATGGCTGACCCCGAAGTAGTGTTTGACACTGCTGACGGGTGGGTTCCAGTACAGTACCGCCAGGACCCCGTCATCCGGCAAGTAGATGAAAGCGGTCTCAACATCAAGTCGTTTCTAGACACTTGGAATAGCAATCTCCGATCACAGGGATTTGTCGACGCCGCTGAAGCAGATGCCGAGTGAAGAAGAGGTCCAGTGCCAGAATTGTGGGTCGAAGAATGTTTTCAGAAACCCGTTCATCACGTCCCGGAAGGCCTACCATTGCCGTGACTGCCCCCACATAACGTTTCTAGGCCGTGTGCAGTCTGGTTTGGGAGACTTCTCCGATTCCTCTGGTACAGTAGCCAACTGACGTATTTAGCTCTCTCGCACGGATACATGAGTAATACGCAAGAAAGCCTCGGAGACTATGGGATGGAGGTACAAAGCGACCCCAGTGCCCAAGTCCGGCAGGACCCCCACACACTCGATATCCTGGGAAGTGCTGATGAATACACCCATCGACTCGATAGAGACGCTCTTCCAGACATAGATGGATATGACTGGGAAGCGCTACCAGAACAAGAAGGCCCAGCAGAAATCCTAGAGTACTGGCGTTTAGACCAGCAGCACTTCGACGATGATCTCTCACACGAGAATGTCCCCGGAGTTGGCGCAGCGATCCTCAGCGGGGCAGACAAATACCTGCGAGAGCACGCCGTTTCGGAAATAGAGGTTCCAGACTATTACTCCCGGTTTGAAGATATCGAGACTCACTACCGATGGAGCGCTGACGGGCAGACGCACATCACGTGGCAGTTCCTGAAGAAAGTCGTCCGTCTCGCAAATGGATACGGGAATATCGACCCAGTTACGACACGAGTCGTTCTTTGCGATACTGGGTATCTTTTCGTCTCTGGGCCGCGAGGGGGCTTCCTTGTCTCGATTCCATCGGGTCGAGCGCTCAGAGACCAAGATGATCTTTCCAACCCGCCAGAGAGCGTGTTTACTGAAATCCAAGGGATATCGGTCCCCGAAGAGAACCCGCAGTACCAGGATGGGTTCGGTCGGTTCCTCTCATTACTGTCGGACTCACCATATCCATCACCCACTGGGCACGGAGGGTTCAACGGGGCCACTCACATCATCGAGACCACAGTTGATGATGCGCGTGTCACCGGGAACATGCTCAAAGTTGCGCGAACCCACGATGCCAGTCTTCGAGAGACAGTCGGAGTTTATTCTAAGCAGTGTGCTGGAGCCAATTACGTCGTCTCGGTTGACCCAGGGCACTTGCCCGGCATCATCGGTGACGAAGTCGAGATCGGGGGCGATGGCATCTCGATAGGGGCATCAGATGTTACTCGCGGTGTCATTATCGGCTATCGGACAGAGTGGCAAGAGAAGGAGCGAGTGTTTTCCCATTCAGACGTGATCGAACTCAATTTCAACGTCGTCGTCGGTCTACTCACACCGGATCTGGGTATAACCCGGAGACGGCTCCCGATTGCCTCATTCGATACTACGTAGATGATACCAAGAAATCGTCGCGATAACCCTGCCAGTGTGAGTGTCTGTAGAGACTCATAGAAGGCCTACTTCGCCCTTCTTTTGTGCATTCGAGCCCTGTGGCTGAATGAGTAATAGAATATGGACCGACGAAAACGGCGTGTTTTAAGCACAGTCATTCAACAGACATCTGAAAAGCAACCGAAGTGGGTGTCGAAAGGGACCATTAAGCTAACCCTAGTTGCTCATGCAGATCTCACTATCGAAGACGTAGAAGAAGAGCTAGAACAACTAGAAGAGGAGGGGCTTATTCACACGTCTGGGGATGACCAGTATCGTCCGACGTCGGATGCCGAGATTTCCTACTGACCAGTATTTTTGCCAGATTGCTCGCGTGAGATGGCAACTACTGATTCAGAAGCGTCTGAAGCCGACCAAGCAGCAGACATTGAAACCGAGCGAGTCGAAACCGTCGACGAAGGAGTCCGCATCCGATCGTCGATAACCCGAGGGACAGGAACTCGCGATGAAGACGACCATACTATCGAGATTGAACGTCAAAGCGTCGACGAGGCCCTAGACGACCTTGACAAAGCACTCCGTGCATTCGAGTCCGAATTTCTTCAGCGTGTCCGAGACCTCGATCCGCAGCGAAATGAGGAGGCCGCCGATGATTAGTGGCGAATATAATATCACCTCGAAAGGTACGGATGGAGAAGGGCGGTACATCTCTCTTGGTGAAGCCGCCCCAGTGGAGGGTATCACCATCGATGAGGTTGACGGGACCGTTGTGATTCACGAAGAGCGCGGAGATATACAGCGTATCATTGAGCAGTTGGTTGCTCTCGAACGGGACCGGCTACTCGGCTACCAGTCAGACGAGCTCCACGAAGATCCGAAAACAGTGCTTTCGGATGCTCTCGATACGCTTGAGCAGCACGGGGCGGACACCGACAAGGTCGTCATGCCGGAAGACAAGCAGGCGCTCGGACTCACCGACAACCAATGAGCGCACAACAAGCCAAGCTCGCGATGACTGGCGAGCAACGAATCGACGAACACGGTGAGGCCGACCAATGGGACCGGGGCGGAATCTATGATGCCTCGGGACAGTTCGATCTAGAAGCAACAAAGTCCGAACTTGCCGACAGGTTCCAAGATGTAAAATCCCAACTGCCAGATCAAGTCGGCGAGTACACGAAGGAGGACACTTGTGCAGAGTATATAGCAGCCTATCGGTCGTCTGGAGAGACACAATCCAAGAACGGATTCCCTGTGAAAAGCCGGCGGGTTCGGATCTTTGCCAGGGGGCCACATCTGAACGAGTGGACAGTCGAAATTAGAGAAAAATTCGAAGGGGGAGGCAGTCGGAGCTGGTTACACAGCGATGCGGCGGGGCTAAACAATCCTCGTGCGGCAGTAGCGACTGCATTTGCAATAATGCGGTCTGAAGTCCCTCTAAAACCATAGCGTCGGAACTAGACTTGCGAAGCGCTCCAAAATATAACAATGGCTCACGAACGAATTTTGACTATCAAGGCCGCAGACGGAAAGCGGTATGGCGTCGACGGGTGGGAGTCTACACAACGTAGTTCGCCCTCGCCAGAGTACAAGTACCCGGGGTGCGTGCAGAATCTGGAAGATTCGACCCGGTTAGACCGCTGGGAAACGGCTGACCGGGAACTGATGGCCAACAACACAGTTGCGCCGTTAAAGACCGCAGTCGAGGGGCTTGAACGACTGGTGATCGACTGCTATGTCGAACCAGAAGTCGTCACAATCACCCGGCACGCTCCCTTCTCAGCAGATGCACTCGCTGATGCCGTGGACTTGGATGCAGAGTTCGTCGACTCCAAGGAACGGTCCATACGGAAGTAAGCGCCCACGACGGGCAGTAGAGGCAGTTGGTGTAGTATTTAGCCGTCAGCAGAGGTGAGACAATATGGCCTACTTGCCCAACTTCTGCCAGCAGAGTGAAACCGAACGGACTCCCCTGGAGATCGGCGGTGGTTCCGATGAGTGAGATGGAGTTGGTTGATGAGTTCCCCCTCCCGTTCGAGGAAGAAGAGATAATTGAGATGCAGGAGGAATCACTGGACGGTCCGTATGGGCTTACTGACGCCGGACAAATCATCCGGGGCGTCGACGAGTTCCACGAGCAGTACATTGAAGAACTGACTCGGACGGACGAGTGGGTGTTTTTCCTGAATCACTGGCTAAATGGCGATTACATCTACGTCTGGAATCACCAGTTAGGGTACGGGATGAAGTTTAAATCCAACTGGGAAGTTGCCTGCTCATTCGTCGAAGCATGGGACCAGTTTACCGATCAGCACAGCAGTGATGAATTTGAACCATCCCACTATGCGTGGGAACTTCCATAGCGGCCTGGACGATAAAAGACTGAGGCTACAACTCAGTCGAAGTAGCCGTACCCAATCTTCCGCATTTCCTCCAAGAACGCATCCTCGTCCGTGATATCGCAACGGAACGCGGCCAGTTTCACATCGGTAGCATAGATCTTCTCATCGAACTCTGTTTTTGCTAATCCAGTCAACTCCCTCAGCCGTTGTTCGTCCTTTGAGTCAATGTGGAGATTCAGGGGTTCACGCGCCTCTTGCGGGCTGTCATACCGTACCCGATGGGGGAGACTATCTTTGTCGCCTTCTGACCCATCACCTTCAGTAGAGGACTCTTGGCGTGTATCCTCAGTAGTTTGTTGGGCGGATTGCGAGCCGCCGCCCGAAGACGAGTCGCCGAGTCCGTCATCTGCGCCACCGACGTTATACCGCTCCTCCTTACCCATTATGCGTTCACCTCCTCGCTCAGGGAGTCATCAAGCAGCTTCTCGGGAGTTGCATCGCCCATCTCCGTGTCTTTGACTTCGTCCCACCTCTCAATGGCCTCATCGTAGGTATACTCGCCTGTCATCCACCGACCAACCACCTTGAATGCGAGTGGGACGTGCTCTTCATAGCTACGGAGGTCGCGTGTGTCCTCCGATTCCATGAACTCGAAGATGTCCATATTGGCATCCCAGGTATATCGAAGGAGGCTGTGTTCTGGAATAGCGAAGGGACTAACCGGGATATTGCTGTTCTCGAACGTCTCGCGATATTCCTCAAAGATTTTCGCGTTGCCAACTCGTGATGGAACGGTCCCAGCAATCGAGATCTCGATGCCCAACTCTTCGAAGCCCGACCGCATACTGTCGACAGTCGTTTCTAGGCCCTCTTGCGAGGCCATTCCCTTCGGCGAGAGTTCGAGCGGGACCATAATATTCCGAGCGGCGAACACGGCGTTGTCTAACAGTTCGTCGAGTGAGGCATTGCAGTCGATGATGAAGTAGTCGTATTCCGACTCCAAGTCCTCGATGACATCGCGGATAACCCGGTAGCGGTTGAGGCCGTGGAATCCTGCTTCATTGAGCTTGGACGTGAAGTTTGCCAAGTCCTCGTGGCTCGGAAGTAGGTCAAAGTGAGGCGTATCGACAATGAGGTCCTCTGGGTCGACGTCTTCGAACAGCACGTCCATAATCGTTGGTTCAACCGCATCCTCACCCGGCTCATCATGGTCGAGATGGCCGTACCCAGCATAGTTCGTGAGTGCGCCACGCTGTGGGTCACAATCAAGCACTAACACGTCATGACCATCGCGTCCAATAGCTGCAGCACTATTCATCGCGTTCGTTGTCTTACCAGGCCCCCCACTTTCTGACCACCACGCATATGTTCGAGGCATACAGCCTACTATTTCATCACGCATAATAAAACTACGTCAGACAGCTAACCCTCTAACCAACTGCTTGTTCAACAGTTGAGGTAGCCCACTACCCAATACACCAATCAACAGCAAAATCAGATAACTACTCAGTTTGTTAGTTCACTACTCAGAAATACAGCAAAACAGCCAGAAAAATAGTCAAGAAAATACTCAGGAAAATGGCGTTATAGACTCTCTAAATCCAAAATGCGAGCGATACGGGTTTTTAGATTCAACCGGTTCAAGCAACCCGAGCAGTCCAGTGGCTGTATTCTGGAGGGCTGCAGGAGTGATGTCACAGCCAAAAGAGGGTCAGAAAACGAACCCGGCTGCGCGGGATGCAGCAGAAGTTCTTGGGACAGAGAAGCCAGACACGGTTAGCGCCGCGGCCTGGGTCAGGCCATACCGATACCTCGTCGTTCGAGTCGACGACAACCGAATCGAAGCATTTGACGATAACGAGCTTGGGCGCATTCTGTCCAGCGGCCTCCACACGAGACATAATGCAATAGGCCGGAAAGCCGTACTTTCGAGGCGAACGCCGGAATCTACAGAGTATAGGATAATCGCTGAAGAGAACGAATCACATGACCAATCCCAGTGAGAGTAGATAGCTAGAGGAGAAGTGAGGCATCAATTTTATCCAGTTGCTTACCGTTTTGTAGGTCTACTGGCGATCAAAACAACATATGACAAAAGAGCATGTTCTTGCTACCTCGAAGGATATACTAATAATCGGTATAGCGATCTTTGTTGGCGGCAGCATTGTAAATCTCTGGACGGGCTGGATTCAGTCCACGACGAATTTCCTAATCGGGTCAATCCTCCTTTTCATTTCGGCGTACCTGATTTCTCCCAAGTCAGAAGACGCTACCCACATTGACTGGCCGCGGATACGAGGCTATATGGCCGCCTGCATCGGGGCCTATTTTCTCCTCGGTGCAGCCTGATATCTCTCAAGGCAGAATAATGTGCCCGGATCGTCCCACCGGTTTCGAAACCCCGTCCCAAATGGGCAAGAGACTTTCGAGTATTCGGTATCGTGCAGAGACATAGTATGACTGGTACACAACGTCAGATGGCATATCTCAAATTCGGGTATCCAAACGTCGGCTACGTGATTGATGGGCTTGAAGATTCGACAATCCGAGTCGGGTTAGAAAGAGAGTTTGAAGTAGGCCAGCGTATCGAACTGCGTACTCCGAAAGGTGTCGTGTTTGGCCACGCGACCGTCGAAGAGGTCTATACAACCCGCGTCGAGCTCGCACATCACGACGTCGTCGTAACCGACGGTCGCGAACACCCTTCCGAGTCCAAGCATGACCTGCTCACATCGCTTCGAGGGCACTATCCTGATGCTGGCGTGAGGTACGATACTGAAGTGACTGTTATCTATTTCGACGCAGAAACGGTTAGCGATGATATCAGCAGTTAGAATGTAGATGGGCCACCTGTATTTGGTGCTATTGGCTGAGTAAGATGTCTGAAGGGCCACTACCGCTACACAAGCGAAAAAACACGCATCTCTACAGCGGGCCGTTCGAAGAGTTCGCCGCTGAAACCCTCACCACTACCGGTGATCTCCTCGTCGCGGCTCCTAATGATGAGCTTGCCAGTATAATCGTTAATGCGATTCGGGGAAGGGCCAGCAGCGGCTTCAATCGGGTCGAATCATACAGCGGCGATCAAACAGATGTCCCATACCAACCAGATACATTCGATGCTGCTGTCCAGTATAACCCAGGGCGGGGCATCCTACAGCGGCACAACCCACTGTATGAGATGGTTGCTGTGGTTCGGAAACGTGGGTCAATCGTTTATCGAGCACCAAACTATATCGCACAATCAACAGCCGCTTCAGTCGAAGAACTGCAGATTCTCGGCTGGGACGACCACGAGAACCCTACCATTGCTGCTGAAATGGACGTGACAGTCGCCGGAGACCCCCGAGACGAGGAGCACACCGGTAGTAATGAAACCACCTTAGCAGATTTCCCTCAATGAACAAACCAAAAAGTGACCATCAGTTCAAGTCGTCGTGGCGGTGGCCAGAATCTTTTGAATCATGGGTTGAGTCGCTTATCGACGGCTTTACCGTCAACGTTTGTGCTGGGCTCTCACCACTTGGGGATGTCCGGATTGATTTAATGTCGCCGCCTGAGATTATCAGCTCTCTCAGCGATGCAAAGAACACGTCACTCTCCGATGCCCGCAATGTCTGTTCCGACCTCCTTGAGCAGCAATTTGTCGATCATGACGTGGTAAAAGAACTGTACGAATCGTCTGCCACGACTCCCCCCGGACTCACGAGTCAGATTGATACCAATGGCTTCCTCAGAGCAGACGTATTTGGCGGCAACCGACTCCCGATCGGCGATGACACAGCCGACTGGGTCATTTGTGACCCGCCCTGGAAATCGTTGTCAACCAGCAGTAGACGAAACTTGTTTGGCGAACTGACGAGGATAACGGCCCCCGGCGGGCATATCCTCTTCAATGCGTGGTGGGTCCCAACGTCCGATAACACGACTCTCGACCAGATACGGCTTCGTCGGGACGATGAACGGAATGGTGCAGGCACCCCGAATATATCCTACGCGAGCATCCACACAGTCTATCCCTCCCCACACACGGCACGGTATCTCTCTCAGACATTCACTGACCGTGAGTTCACCCCGGAACCGGAATCGCTTAAAGAGACAATCGAAGCCGAGACCGCGTATCGGCTCGAACACATTGGAGGAATCGACCACACCGCCTACGATATCCGTTCGGTAGGCCCAGACACTTCACGCCGGTGTCCACACTGTGGGAGTACAAAGCTCCTGCCCGCTACCGACAATACAAAACTCGATGCGTCCGGGTGTGAGAGAATTTATCAGTGCCCCTCTTGTGAATATCCGGTGCCAGAACGCGAACTGGACGCTATAGCTGCTGGTCACATCCAACAGATTCGGTACGAACATGGATGGTCAGATATTCCTCCCCACGAGTTGAGAGGCATCAGCCCAGAGGACCCGGCAGTAGAGGTTGTTGACCGCCTTGAGGCCGAACCTGGGATTGGGGATGGGGAGGGGGAAGCATACCTGAAGAGTGCATTGGGCGTAGAACTGGATACCGACCAGGAATTTCCTTCAGGTTCCACGGAAGAAGTGCCGGGTTAGTAGTTCCTACTAACTTGCGGCGGTCACAGTATTCAGCCGATAGCCATTCTGGGATTGTTCCAGAATGACCACACCAACACAGGACTTCTACTTTTCAGAACTGAGTCAAATCGGCCGCGATTTCGATGGCCAAATCGAAGAGGCAGAACAGCAAATCCAGCAGTGGAAAAACTCCAAGCAGGCACTCGCGGAGATCGATGAGCATCTCGCGCATTTCGATTCGGTCGCGTGCGGGAGTCTCAAAATAGATGAAAGCACAGGCACCATCGAGGCATCAATCTCTGTCCCAGAAATCGGCGAGCGAGTGAAAGAACTGCACCGTAGTTTTGGCTGGGAAACGTTTGAGGTTGACCACCTGGAGGACTTGGACCTGTTCCAAGTCCAGATGGAAATGCCCTTAACGAGGTTGAGAGAGGGTATCCATGCATCTGATACCGACGACTAACACCAGTTCTCTACTCCGATAGAGTAGTTTTCGATCCAACGAACACCAAAATCTATGGCAGATGATTGATGGTTATTTCAGTCGGCTGGCCTGACCAGAACAATTTTATGGTACAATTGACTACATTCGGGTACAACATGCCGGTCCCTCTAGAGAATCACGAGCCAGACCTCAGCCTTCAACCAGGGACCACGAAATCAGACATCGTGATGTTCCTGTATCAAAACCCCGAGTGGGGCTACTCCCCCAAAGAGGTCAAAGAAGCACTCGAAATCCCGCGAGGCACCGCCACAACCACGCTCGCACGTCTCTACGAAGACGGCTATATCGGCAAGACCGGCGATAGCTACTATCACGCCCTCTCAGACCGGGACGATATCCGCCGGTTTGTTGCGAACCTTGACCAAGCGAACCGAATGTTTGGCCACCATCGTGAAGCAGACGCAGAGCCAGAGGACCCGGAAACCAAAATTGGAGAAGGCCGCACTGACGCAGACCTCGAAGAAGAGCTCGCAGAACTGGAAGAGGATTTAGTGGACTAAATGAGTAAATTCTCAGCAGGCGATATCTGTTGGGCACAAGACCCGACTAACGCCCACCCTCAACGGCCAGTTGTCGTCCTCGCGCACGATACACATCCATTCAGCGCTACCGACTGTACTGTGATGTGTATCGGGACAAGTGCAGGAAAGTACTCACAAACGACACCAGAACTCAAGGAGAAACATCTGACAGGGATCTCATTCACCGAAACCTCATACCTGATGCCATGGGCTATCTATACAGTAGCACCGAGTACAATCATGAACGGGAAGACAAGTGGTGAATTAACAGATCAGGGCCGGAAGTTACTCAAAAAGTCACTAATCTCGCTTATCCCATAGGGTTTACTCAGTGTCAGTAGGGGTGCTGGTAGTTGTGACTTCAGATTTGGAACACCAGTAAGGGCGATGTATTCAGTCAACGCGCTAAGTGCTACAATGCCAAGTACCGAACAGATGTATCTGCGCGAGTTAGCCAAGTACGACAACCGGAAACTACTCTTGTGGCAACTGGCCGCCGATGGCCGGGGGTTCGTCGGTGTTGGGGTTGCCGCACAGGAGCATGGCAAAGGAGATGCTCCAATTTCAGAACAGGTCGAAGTTTTCGTTGACGACCTGACGGTCGACGGCGAGATTCGATCCAGATATGACAAGGGAACGGACTGGGAAGCCCTGGAAGAGGCACACGGCAAGCGGGCTACTGAGTTGCTTCGAAAAGAGGAATAGCTGAACAACACACCTGCAGCTACCCTCCAGAGTACCGAACGCACCACATTTCCGTTGTACCCGAAAGGTCAGAACTCGGCCGCAGTAGTTGAGACTGGCGCTCTCAATGCATACAGCTACGTTTCCCGCGGTTTCGTTCAGAAGAATGATGGCAGAATCGGCAACTCAGTAGGTTTGCGTACTGACCGGATAGCGACTTGTGTCAGAAGTTGTTAATCAAGCCCATAGCGGTCCTGTACTTCATCAATCGGCATGATATCGAGCACTCGGATCTCGTTGTCGTTCTTGAATACAATGGCGACTAAGCAGAGTTGTCCGGTCAAGGACCATGGAGAGGCTATGACAGCACTGCAACCAAGTCCTACCGAAAGGTTTCGGAGAATGTGCGTGACTCCAGTCAATTGGCTCGTTCATCGTCAACCCTCTGAGTCAATTTCCCCGCCTGTGACGATATCAATTGATATTACTCTGTTTTCCGAAGTTGGTCGTCAACTTCGTAGAGCCATCCACGGTCAAGCAACCGATCGATGGCATACACCGCATCGGCATCCTCCTCAATATTCGCATCCTCGGCAAGCAACATCTCCCGAGCGTCGGTGCGGGAGAGTTCGCTGGTCCCAGACGATAACTCAGTTTCAAGCGTTTCGTACGCGTCCCTGATCCAGTTTGGGAGGGATAGTTGGTCTGTATGTCTCATTGATCGGTCACTTGTTACCTATCGGTTAGATGTGATAGCTAGGTTTCATCGGTCTGGCAGGCTGGACACCGATTGTGCATCGTCTGGTGTCTGTCCGCAGTGGCGACACTCCGACGCGTGCCGGAACCAGTCTCGGAGAGTACTGCTCACAGACACCATAGTATGTGATATCCTAGGATACCGGCTCGGAAATAGCTAGGTGCTAAGGCGTCTTACGGTTTCTTTCCACCACTATCTGTCACTGTCTGTGCGCTGTGTCGGTTCGGTCGTGGAGTGTAAATTGTATTGTATCCTGTTTTATTCGGCTATCACAGATATAAATATCTCTACGAGTCTTTGTGCCACCCGACCATGTAATGGTTAGAGAAGTTCTATGATCAGATCATCTAGATATTCAATTGAATTGCGTACTACAACTCTATTTCGGTGTATCGAAGTACAAATACTGTCTAGAAGCAGGAAGAGTAGACTTCTTTGTGCTTAAATTGAGGTGATGCGGTTGAAGTCGTCGTCGAGTGCCTGGGCGTCCTCCGGCAGGAGGGCAACGACCAGATGCTCGGCGTAGTCAGCGAAGTACTCGACGAGTTCGGCGATCCGCGCCGAGTCGATGGCCTCCAGTGAATCCAGCAGCATGAACGGAACGCTCTCGTGGAGGTCATGCACCAGATATCCCGCCAGCGCGAAAATAAAGCCCGTCACTTCACGCTCGCTCTCGCTCAGGTGCTCGATGGTGTCCTCGTAGGCCGCGCCGTTCTCCGTCGTCCGGACGATATGGAGTTCGAACACCGTTCGGTCGACCTTCTGGCGGCCCTCACGGACCGTCTGCTCGACGCGCTCGATCCAGATGCGTTCGAGGTTCTCGTACTCCAGAATGCCGAGGATGGCGTCCATGTGCTCGTTGAACTGGTCGACAGCGTTGGCCTCGATCTGGTCGATCTTCGACCGCTTGTCGGTGAGTTCATCCACTAGCGCATCGCGTTCCTCCCGGAGGTCGTCGGCCTGCTCGACCATCGCTTCGATCTCCTCGATTTCCTCGCTCACGTCGTCGAGGTCCGACTCCAGGCTGTCGATCTCGAACTCAAGCTGGTTGGCCTCCCGGTGCAGCGAGAGGATCTCGTCGAAGTCCTCCGATTCCAGGTTGTCGACCTCATCTTCCAGTGACTCGACATCCTCGGTCAGCTCCTCACGGCGATCCTTCAGCGAGGTGATCTGCTCCTCGCGGCGCTCGATCTCTGTTTCGGTCTCCGTGATCTTTCGCTCGACTTTCTCGCGGCGGCGCTGCTTTTTCTCGGCCTCGCGCTGGTCGGACTTGAGATCGTCGAGCTCCGATTTGATGTCGTTGAGGTCCTCGACCTTCTGCCGGCGGAGGTCCTGCAGGCGGTCGACGGTGTCTTCGATCTGCTTGCGGTCGACTGTCGAGCCACACGTCCAGCAGACGACGGATTCGCCGTCTTCGCCTTCAAGCAGTTGCTTCGTGACATCGCCATCAGAACCATCGGGCGCGTCTTCGAGCGACTGGATGACATCGTAGTCCTCCTCTTCGAGGCGCTCCTCGTTGTACTGGATGAGGCTCTGCAGGTCGGAAATCTCGCTGTTCAGTTGCTGACGCTGGTCACGCAGGCTTCCGATCTCGTCTTCGAGGTGCTGCTGGTCACCCATCGGCGTCTCAGGCAGTTCATCCAGCTCGTCCTTGAACTCGGACTGTTCGCGTTTCAGCGAGGAGATGCTCTCTTCCTGGGCCTCGATGTCCCGGCGGACGGATTGCAGATCCGACCGCGTCGAACGGAGTTCGTCGAGCTTCTCTTCGAGAACGTCCTGTTCCTGGCGGCTCTCCTCGATATCCCGGCTGCTGTTATCGATTTCTTCCTCGCGTTCGGCCAGTTCATCGCGTTTCTCCTCGATTTGCTCGCGGAGTTCAGTCCGGCGCTGTTCGAGGTCCGGGAGGTTGCGCTGGCGGGATTCGATGGTGGCGAGTTCGTCGTTGATGTCGCCTTTCTCCGACTCCAGCTGTTCGACCTCCGAGCGGATCGCGTCGATGTCGACCGGCCGCATGATAATCTCGCGGAGGTCATCGCCCCGTGCCACGGAGCGGCGCGCTTCGTTGGTTTCCAGCAGGAACGCGAACAGGTCGGCGACGTCCGGGTCGTCAAGATAGCCCTCGCCGTCGAACTGGACGGCGTCGCCCGCCCGTGTGAGCGTCCGTTCGTAGACTTCGTCCCCGTAAGTGAACGTCACACTTCCCTCGTCGGCGTCGCCTTTCAGCGTCGCCTGTGTGCTTCCCATCGCCGCCATGATAGACTGCAGAAACGACGTCCGGTTCGTCGCGTTCTTGCCCGTCAGGACCGTCACGCCCGGCGGAATATCGACTGCCGTCTCGTCGATGCCACCGATATTGGTTACATCGAAGTAGGCGCCACTAGATTCTTGCTTTGACTCTGGCATTATGCGAATATTGTGAAGGGCACATAAAAATGACATTGCATCGAGACGCTTCGATTTGCCGTCGTATCGTCAATCAGTCGATTCTTTGATCGGTTCGCAAGAGCCATTCCAGGTGCTCGTGGGTAAACTCATAGGTCAAACGATAGTTACCTGATTCTTCGATGGAATCCCGTTGCCAGCGTCCTATTCGACGGGTTCGTCAAGCCAACGCTTGGTAGAGGCAATTTGTCCTGCGGATTGCTGTCGCCATCGTCGCTACAACTCGATGTCGGTGCGGCGTTAGCGCCGATATTACGCTCTGAAGGCAGAGCCGAGGTACTGGAAGAGAGCCATCCTTGATCTGACCTCTTAGCACACAAGTGTGACTCAAACTTCGGCTTTGCCCGCTGCGGACATCGTCTCAGTCTGCGGAGTTCGATACGGAGGTCCCGCTCGCTATGGTTTCTCTCCGTAGCGATCGAAACCGAACTGAACCTCCGGTGCCCGGATCAGTGCGTCCACTGTGCGTGACCGACTCAAAGGCCACTCAGACAGTGTGCCTCAATAACGGACTCCCACGGACTCTCTCATGCTGAGTAAGTACCTTGGTTCACAGGAATAGGGCCGTCTTATCTGTAGCAGAAGTATTTGTGATAAATATAAAGATAAAAACTCGAAAATAGCTTCTACCATCTAAATTTAGATATATAAAAGGGAAATGTATAATTTTATCGGCCAATTGTGAAATTAGTTTGGATGCTTCTGACCGTACTGATAGAGAGAGGTGCGAAGGTGTACCGATCCACAGCAGCGGCCCGAACAGATGGGAGATACCGCGACACTGAGACAGTGCTATACGATCGGGAGTTCAACAGCTAGTATATTCTGGAGTTGATCAGCCAACGTGGTATTTTCTATGTCGTGCCAAAACGAATGCAGACCAGCGAGAAAGCTCAGGCTTAGGGATGTTGGTTCTGACCGGCGCCGTCCGACTCGCCAGGGGTACTGGGTAAACGCGGTTTCCCTGGCTACACAGACCTTCTAGGCCTGCGGTACGTAGAACATCGGCACTTCTGGATGCTGAGAATACCGAGTAATTCCCGTGTTTCGTGACTGGGACTCCCGCCCCATCTGCGACAATCGTACTCGCTGTCGAGATGTTAATCGTATCGTAGTTGTCTCCACTATTCTGTTGCAGAGGGGTACGGCGTCGGGATCATAGTGCTGAGCAGGCGCGGTCGATATTGTAGATGGCGAATTTGAGAATGTATTCTCTAAATTCACGATACTATATCTGCGCTCGCACGGCGCCTCATGGTAGCGTTCCTCCATCGTCTCATCGAGAAACATGATGTCGACGACACCGGGATTCCCTTCGATGCTAACGGCTATCTGACTACCTTCCCTTTCCATGAACAGAGCAGACACCTCGATTGTAGATCTCGGAATCATATCAAAACGTGGTTCCACTCCGTCACTATGTGGATCGAACCACCTCATTCGTTTGGCAGGGCAGTCAATCGAGTGCTACACGCTAGCCACAACAGTTCAGATGCTACTAACACCGCAATCGAGCAGATCGAGTGACAGGTGGTTGGACTCCTGCTGAGGAGGTACTGAACTATACAGTGCCAGATATCTGCCTTTTGCCACTCTGAAATGTATGATCACTCGAAACTACCGTCTCGTCAGTCAGAGGGCAGAATAAAAACTGCTACGCTACCGTTCCGCTACGACCTCAATTTCGACGTCGATATCAACAGGTAGTTTCACAACCTCAACTGCACTCCGTGCTGGATACGGTGATGAAAGAACCTCGGCATATACTTCATTTACATCGTCGTAATACCGCATATCTCTCACGTAGACCGTTGATTTTACGATGTCGTTCAGGGAGGCATCACCTGCTTGCAAAATAGCTTCAATATTCTGGAGCGTGCGCCGTGTCTGCTCGCTGGGTGTCCCAGACATGATCTCTCCAGTGTCTGGATTAATCGGGCCCTGACCCGAAACGTAGATCCGGTCTCCAGTGATAATCCCTTGTGAGAATGGTCCAATGCTGTCGGGTGCTTCGTCAGTTATTAGCTCTTTCATAATTTTAATTTTCCTATTTTGAACAGAAATTAATGCTGTTTCAATCAGTCCAGACGGTATGCCTCTACAGCATCTTGGTCGACACTAACCCCGAGTCCCGGCTCTTGCGGGACAGTCATATGCGGACCATCCATTTGTAATGGCTTTTGGATTATATCGTCCTCCCAGCCATAATACGCAGTGTCATTAGCCAAATTAAAACCGGGGGTACCATGCACTGTATGAAGGATTGCTGCGGTACGGATACCCAGATCAAATGCACAGTGATGGGCAAGAGAAATTCCCGCATCCTCAGCGATTGAGGCTAACTGGCGGACTCCAGAGATCCCACCAGCAGGAGTAATATCAACGACACCAACATCGATGGCCTCATTTGCGATCATTCGCTTCATATTATGAGGTACATACGTATCCTCATTTGCCGCAATAGGCTGTCTTGTACGTGAACGTAGCATTTTCAATGAACCGTGTTTGTCAATACGAATAGGCTGTTCCATATACTGAAGATAGATTCCATCATCTTCCAACATTGAACCCACTCGGACCGCATTCTCGACGGTCCAACCTTGATTGGGATCAATCCGGAACTCTAATTCACCATTGACCTCATCATGCATTGCACGAATCCGGTCAACATCTGTGCGCCAGTCTCGGCCAGCTTTAGTTTTCAATACATTGTATCCCTGATTCAATGCATAGCGTGCGTACTCTCTGGACTCTTCAGGCGAAAATATCCCCAGAGAATATGCAAACTCTACCTGGTTGGCACCTCCATCCTGCTGAACGTGTTGCCTATGTTTCATTTCCGTCTGGTGATCAACAGTTTGTCCTCCGAATAACTCGTAGACCGGTCGATCTAGTTTTTGACCGATAATATCCCAACACGCAGTTTCGATCGGAGCAAAGAACATATTGGGGCTAGTGTATTCAATGAATACTTGCCTCCGTAATTTTTCAACTTCGAAAGGAGATTGCCCAATAACAAGCGGGCCGACACCGTCTTCAATTACTGAAACAGTCGCTTCAGGAGAAAGAAATGTACGCACCTCACCCCATCCGGTATAACCTTCATCAGTGTCAACACGCACCAAGATACGGTCCATCTCATACAGTTCACCATGATTCGTACGATATGGGGCGATACCTCCCTGCTCGACAGATTTCAGTGGAACTGTTACAGGGATGGCACTAATCTCCGAGATTTGCATATGTGTCGATTATCAACATCCAATATAAGCCTTTGGTTTTTATCGGAATTTTTGTTATACTTCATACAAGGTCTGAGGATAGGGTCATCTAATGGTATATCCAGAATCTCTACCAAGAAGAGATAGATACACTCTCTAGTGGTTTCTCCAAGGGTAAGTTTACGTCAGATCCAGTGTAGTGTGATATGAACAGAGCAATAATCATTTCTTGGACGGTGAGTGCCTCCCGCCCATCGCATTTATTCACTCCCTCTCCATCAGCGAGTTTAACTAAACTCGCAGCCGCACGGCGAAACGCCGAGGACCATTTATTCCACTCGTCTTCAAAAATAGTTATCAATTCAGTCTCATGGACACCGTCCGTAATATTCCAATATTCTATTTCTTCATCTGACTCATTGAAGTATAATCGACCTTCGGATCCAGTAAAATGCAGCCAGCCACTGAACGACTCACGGGGCACAGCACAGTCAAGCATCACTGCCGTCCCATCATCGAGTATCAAGTATCCTCCTCCTCCATAGTCCTCGGTATCGATTGTCGGGTCACCCGAATCAAATGCAGCTGCTTCGTTTAGAAAACCACTGACACGGACGGCCTTTTTATCAAGTAACCAGTAGAGCGTGTCAACAAAGTGAGTTCCATTCCGAAGTAGTTCGATTTTAAATTGAGCATGTACTGTGTGGAGGTCTCCAAGTATCTCGTTCTCTGAAATCTCCTGTCGAAGACGCATATACGGCTTCGCCCATCTTCGGACATGGTTGACTACTAATTCGGTATCTGTCTCCTCACACGCACGAACCATTTCTTGGCCTTCTTTGACACTTGCAGCGATCGGCTTTTCACACCACACAACATCTGGGTTTCCGATTTGGGCTGCATCAATGGTGTGCTCCCGATGAAACGCAGTTGGGGTAGTCACCGAAACGATATCTAACTCCTCCTCAGACAGCATTTTAGTGTGATCTAGGTAGCAGTTTTGTTTAGGAATACCCCATTTGGATGCCTTCTCTTGTAGCGCACTTTCTTCAATATCTGCTACTGCCACGAGCTCGACTCGCTCTGTAGCCTCAAACGCATCTGCATGCCAATCGCTAACTGCACCAGTGCCAACGAGACCGGCTTTATAGGTCATTTCTATAGAGTGAAACTCTCTGCAGTATTAAAAACATTCGGCTTCGGTAGCCGAGTATATTTTCGTCAAATTGCAAGTTCAGATGGAAATGAGGCGAATCTACTGCCTGTGTGTCGATCAGCCTTGCAAGAAACCGTTAGCCTCCGAGACGAGGTTATCGAGAACCCTTTGACTATCCGAGGTCGCCCAACTTCCAGAACTGATCGCTTTGACTGCAGCGTCTGTTAACCGACTTGGGAGTAGCGAACGGGTTCGCCGATATCCCTGTACGAGTGGGGTCGCTCTAGCACTACTTTGCGTGAGTTCGACATATTGCTTCCAGATGTGATCTGATTTAAATGGATCAAACTTTTCAGTTGTTTCTAATACCGCTGGGAGGTAGCCAATTGGCTTCGTATACTCAGCTTGCACCTCCGGACGGAGCAGATAGTCGATCCATTTCGCACACGCATCTTTGTTTTTGGCCCAAGGGTGGATACCAATACTTTCTTGGCCAGTATACGTCACTGGTTCTGCTCCAGACTTTCTACCGGAGGGAACGTTCCACAGCTCAAAGTCTTCTCTGGAAATACCCTCTCTTTTAGTTGCTTTATTGATTACTCCTGGGAATCGAAGGCCGGTGGCGATTCGATCGGCAAACGCGTTATCATAGGCACTTGTATCCCACTCGACGACGTCGTCTGGTGTCAGATCGTGTTTAGTGATGTGGTTGATCCAGAAATCAAATGCATCTACGGCCTCCTCACTGTTGAATACCCACTCAGACTTGTCGTCACTAATTAGTTGGCCTCCGTTAGACCATGTGAGCGTCGGGAAACTTTGTGGGAACGAAAGTCCACCCCATGGGAATGCAGTATAGTGTGCATCCATATTTTCTCGGAATATTTTCCCATATTCTATCATCTCACCCCAATCTTTGGGACGTTCGGGGACACCCGCCTCTTCGAGCATGGGTTTGTATGCTGGGAACCCCCGAGCACCATGCCACCACGGGATTAGATAATTGTTTTTTTCACTGTCATTAGGAGCTTGGTACTGTGTATATTGCGTGGTCGCGTCAAACCATTTATCTGGGTCAATATTAGGGTAGTCACTGTTTCCGACATACTCATCCAGTGTATCCCAACCTTCAATCTGCTGGAGGAACCAGCCACCCGGAGATTCTTCAACATCAGGTCCGCTTTGAGTGCTTATGTCCGTGCTCTGTGCTTGGAAATCCCAGCCCAGAATTTCGTATTCAACAGCAATGTCTGTCTCTTCCTCAAACCGTTGAGTGTGCTTCTCGAGGAATGATTCAGTATTTGGCATCGACATGCAGCGGAAGCTGATCTGCGTGGTATCTCCTGTGCTACCCGCAGAGCTTCCGTTCGATGTGTCGGAGTTGCTCCCACCACAACCAGCTAAGCCAGCAGTGACGCCAACACTTGCTTTGAGATATCCCCGACGACTGATACTAGTGGATGCTATTCTTGTCTTGCGTGACATTGTCCAGCTTTGTGTATATTTTTTAGATACATATAGCTTTCGGTGGCCTTGTAGGCAATACGGTATGGACATCGTTGTAGACAGCTCAGCCTCCGGTACTGTAGTCTTGTTAGTGACTGCAAACGAACTCGTCCATTACACAGTCACTCCCGCGACCTGTTCTAATCCATTATTTGCATTGGGTATATTTTGGTTGTAATCCAATCTTCTATTTTTAACTTTATTGGAAAATATAGTATAGACTCTATACTATCCAGCTTTTACAGAAAGCCAGTCGAAAAATCCAATATGACTGGAGTTATCATTGTAGTATGATTGCACTCCTCAGTGAGTATTGGATAATATAATAAGAGTACGTGTGTTATGACGACCAAATAATCAGATAACTAGTGTACACTTGTTATATCTTTGTATATTTGTGATACTGAATTACGGTAGTGTACCGATGGTCTTGATCCTAATTTCTGGAACTCCTACCCATAAGGGCTAGCTGCGTCGTTGTATTAGTGTAAAATAACACGAATATATGTGATATAGCTCGCTGGGTTTTTTGACACCATATTTTGTTATCGATCCAACTCGCAATTCTACGCCCCGTCCGGTGCCACATTCAGTAACACTCTATACCGGGTCTGAGAGGACACACTTGATCAATTACCGCCCTTGGATCGTGTCGGTAGCAAACCAAGACAATTCGATCGTGATTCAACACGATATATAGCATATGACAATTATGACGAATGCTATTTACATATATATTGGATGGCAGTGTGAAAGTCCATAAATAATGGAAATATGGAATGGGACCACAACATTTTTGTAATCAAGCCCATATCTACAGTATGGTTAAAAAATCGGAAAAAGGGAATTCCATCAAAGGCATCGAACGGGCGGTTAGAATTATAGACACATTACAAAAATATAATTATTTGACATTAACAGACCTTTCGAGTGAACTCGATATACCGACGAGCACTGCGCATGTGTATCTTCAAACGCTTGAACAGCAGGGCTTAGTCGTGCGTAACGATGGAGAATATCGTAATAGCTTAAAATTCCTCGAATATGGCGGATATGTTCGTCAGCAGTCGGAGATCTATGATGCGGCAAGACCTGTTCTAAGGGACTTAGCAATACAAACCGGGAAACGAGCAGGCCTCGGTGTGGAAGAGCGTGGAAAGAGAGTTCTATTGTTTCACGAGGACGGATCTCAAGCAGTGAGCGATAATGTTCCTATCGGGGAGTGTACTGAGATGCACTGGACGGGTTTAGGGAAGTGCCTCTTAGCATATCAACCTGAGACAAAGCAAAACAAAATAATTGAGGACAGTGACTTGCCTAAAGCCACCGACGAGACAATAACTGATCCTGAGGAACTACGCAAAGAACTACACGCAATCAAAAAACAGGGATATGCGATCGAAAACGAAGAACGTCGCGAAGGAATAAGAAGTGCTGCTGTACCAGTACTCACACCTGACGATCAGATCTTAGGTGCGATTGGACTCACTGGGCCAACTGGTCATTTTGGTCACGAACAAATGAGTAGTGATATAGCTTTGCTCCAAAGAAAAGCAAATATCATTAAAATCCAAGCTATCTATTATTAGAGGGAAATTATATCAATTCAAAATAGTGTGATGATATCTTCCTTCAAGTCAGAGGGGAGGCTGTCGTAAGGTTGTCTCACTGCAAGTGTGAAGATTTATGTGACTCAATTCCAAATCTCAACGTGGGCAAATACTGATGAAACAACCAAAGTCACGTGTGGCTAATGACGAAGCAGATTCCCCTTCGCAATTTATTGTTCAGAGAATCGCTGAGGCTACCGATAGGGAGGTAACTCAACTTCCACCGTTATACGATACGGTAGACCCCGATGCACTTGATGATCTGTTGAGTTCGATTGATAATGATAATTCTAGCTTTTCGATAAAGTTCTCATATGCGGGTCAGCAGGTCTCAATCGAAGCAGGGGGTTCTGTTAACTGTGAACAGACGCAATCTACAGTTTAGACTTTGATCTTCTGGTGCTGGCATTGCGATCTTGATCCTTTGTCTCTATGTTGATACCCCACTAGCCAAGCTCCAACCGAAGTAACACGGTAATCATTCGGGCGGAATCGTTTTAAGTTATACGTCAGTACATATCCATGATGCGCTATATTCGATTCAAAGCGCCGAATGGAGCGGTTCGTACAGGACGGTTCGACGAAGGGACAGTTGAGTTTGGAGGGAAGACCTACGAAGTCGGCGAAGTCGATGTATTACCACCTTCAGAACCTACGAAAATAATCTGTCAAGCAGGGGGATACCAAGATCATCGCGAAGAATCGCCGAGAGACTTGCCCGACCGGCCGGACTTTTTTACCAAAGGTCCGAACACACTTGCGGGCCACCGTGATGCTATCCCTATCCCTGAAAACAAGCAGATAGATTTTGAGGGTGAGTTTGCTGTCATCATAGACGAACAGTGTAGGAATGTTCCGGAGGACGACGCTATGGATGTCGTCCGTGGGTTCACCTGTGCAAATGACCTATCGAACCGTGATGATCAAGCGGAAGAGCAAAATTGGCTTCGTGGCAAAGGCTTCGATCACTCATTACCCGTGGGGCCGGTGATGGCAACACCAGACGAGGTCCCAACGGACGCAACACTGGAATTGCGTGTTAATGATGAAACTCGTCAACGCACTAATCGTGAGTTGCTGATTTTCTCAGTTGCGGAATTAATTGCCGAGGTAACTGAACTGGTTACACTTGAGCCAGGGGACCTTCTGGTCACAGGCACGCCAGAAGGGCCAGGACCGGTATCACCTGGAGATAAGATTGAAATCGAATTCGAAGGAGTAGGAGCCCTCTGTCACACGATAACCAGCGAATAGTCGATTTCAAACGGGTACTCATCAATTCAGTTGCTCTCAAGAAAACACTGGTCGATGTATTCTGCTAACCTCGCTAATTAGACCGCTTCTTTCACGTCTTTATACTCGCTATTTTTGAGTGCCTTGCCAGTCTCAGCATCAAACACGTGTACTTTTTTTTCGGGGAAACTTAAGTTAATCTCCTGTCCATTTCTGATACGCATGTCACCACTAACCGCTGCAGTATATTGCTCGTCACCGAGATTGAAGTATACGTTTGTCTGATCGCCCATTGGCTCAGTGACCTGCACCGTCACTGTGAGCGTCTTTTGCGATTTGTCGTTGACGAGTTTAATATCTTCAGGGCGGATCCCAAGGATGACATCTGAGGCGTTTTGTTCAAGATTATCATTAAATTCATTCGACAAGTCAACCTCAAACGACTCATGAACCAGCAATTTATTATCCAGCTCAGCTTCAATGAAATTCATCGATGGAGAACCGATGAAGCTAGCCACAAATTGATTCGTCGGTTTGTAATAGCAATCTAATGGCGTGCCGATCTGTTGTAATCGACCGTTGTTCAAGATAGCTATACGATCACCCATAGTCATCGCCTCTGTCTGATCGTGTGTAACGTATACCGTTGTAACTCCGAGCTCTTCTTGTAACGACTGGAGCTCTGTTCGCATGGATGTACGTAACTTTGCATCAAGATTTGATAGTGGCTCGTCCATTAGGAAGACTTCCGGCTCCCTAACAATCGCACGGCCGAGGGCAACTCGTTGCTGTTGGCCACCGGACAGGTCACTCGGTTCTTTCTCGAGCAAATCTTCGATTCCCATCATTTTCGCTACCTCGTCAACTTTCGTTTCGATGACCTCGTCAGACATGTCTGTCGACATCTTTAGCCCGAAAGAGATGTTCTCTCGGGCGGTCATGTGGGGGTATAGAGCATAGCTTTGAAACACCATTGCAATATCTCTGTCTTTCGGTCGATCAGACGTGACAACCTCCCCATCAATTAGGATATCGCCCTCAGTTGGTTGCTCTAGTCCTGCGATACACCGGAGCGTCGTTGATTTACCACAACCAGAGGGTCCAACAAGAACAATGAATTCCCCATCCTTTACTTCGAATTTGAGATTGTCAACGGCGGTTATCTCGGTTTCTTCACCACTGAATCGCTTGACTAACTGGTCGATATCTAGGCTGCCCATGTGAGAAAATTCGAATGGACTTTAATAAATGTATTGTATCTATCTATGGTCGTGTTTAGTTAAGCGTGAAAAGTGAGGCGGGAGGATTTCTTGCTGGTTCATGGCAGAAATCACCCGCCTCACCGGTCATAGAGAGTGGATTGGTTTGGATTTTGTGGAGCGCGAACGGACACCCGAGCCAGCGATGGCGCTGGGTATTCAATCGCACTTTGCTGGGCTGTCACTGTCGAATACCGTTGAATTGCTCGAAGATCTGGGTGTCCAACGCAGTCGAAAAGCGATCCACGATTGGGGGCAGAAAGCTGATCTGCAGCCCGAATCTGGGAAAGCTCCGAATCAGATCGCGCTTGACGAAACAGTGATTCGAATCAACGACCAGCAATTCTGACTGTACGCCGCCGCTGACCCAGAAACGAATCAACTGCTTCACGTCCGGCTGTTTCCGACGACTACCACCGCTCTCACCGAGATTTTTCCCCGCGAACTTCGCCAGAAACACGATGTCGAAACATCCGAATTTCTCGTCGATGGTGCTCAACACCTCCAAACTGCACTACAACGAGCTGGTCTCCGATTTCAAATGCGTCGCCACGGAAATCGGAACGCCGTCGAACGGATTTTTCGAGAGATGAAGCGCCGAACCTCGTCGTTTTCGAACTGCTTCAGTCACGTCGAACCGAAAACAGCCGAAAATTGGTTGCAGAGTTTCGCTCGCTGGCACAATGCTCCAAACTAAACACTACCATCCCCCAGAGGAATAGATTTATTAGTGGGAATAGGTTACCGCTCCACATGGCTGATTACCGAATTGGCTACTTAGGACTGAATCATAGCCACCGAGATGGTTATTTAAAAAGCCTTGAACAACTCCCAGTCTCAGTAGAAGCCGTCTATCATCCTGACGAGGAGTATAATCCAGAATCCAGTGACAGGTTCGAATCTACACGGTGTTATACTGACTACCATCGACTTATTGAACGGGAAACTCTTGATGCAGCATGGGTTACACTCCCCAATAGGGATACACCTGACGCTGTCCATGCAGCTATTGAGAACGGGGTTGATGTGTTTTCGGAGAAACCAATGGCTCGGTCCGCTGCTGAATTACAAGATGTCGCTAACGCTGCTGAGGGTCAAGATGTCGATGTGTGTGTTGGATACTTATGGAGATTCCACCCCATGTCACTGGATCTTCTAAACCTCGCAGACGACGGCGTAGTTGGAGATGTCAAAGCGGTCAATGCCAGATGGTTTGCGAGTAATCTGGATGTCCGACTTGCTGATAGACCTGGTGACTACCTCTATGACAAAGATGCTAGTGGCGGCGGGATACTACAGTGGTTAGGATGCCACTGGCTGGATCTAATTCCGTGGCTTCTAGGTGGGGATTCTATTGTACGCGTGCATGCGAACCTTGCGAGCGAAAGTCCCCACACAGATATAGAAACCAATGCAACAATTGAGTTTGAGACAGAAAGTGGGGTACTTGGAACGCTACAGGCCGGATATCTTCTGAGAGAGGGCTACGACACAGAGATTTCGCTATATGGGAGTGACGGAACAACTAAATCACATCGTCGAGGACCGACAACGCCAGATGGCAAATCTGAGTTATTCATTGATACGGATGCCACAGAGGAGTTTCAATTCCCACAGAGGACCATAGAGTATGTTGATCCTGAGAAAAAGGGATATTTCGGGCAGATTGGAATGACATATTTTGAGACATTTCTTGAGGGATCGTCGTCAAAACAATATGAGCACTTAGCGACATTGGAGGACGCGATCAAGGTCCTATCAGTACTAGATGCGATCTATCGTTCTAACACTACAGAGTCTTGGGTTCAGGTGGATCGCTAAGCTACGATCGATACCTGACCTTGATACCATTAATTATATATATTGGGAGTCTCCACTTCCAGCAGGTACTAGTGAAACATGGAATTTGCGAGTGAAAAAATCGGTGAGGTTACCGACCAGTTCCGAGCTGTCGGTACTGAGTTGATAACTGATAAGCGGAAGTTCGCATACTTATTATTAGCACCACCACTGCTGATGATGACATTCGTTCATTTTCTTCCCGTCCTTTGGGGTATCATCATCAGCTTCATGGATGTCAACTCTGGTAATCTAAGCACGTGGACACAGGCGCCTATCGTGGGTCTGGATAATTACATAGCGGTATATGACCCATCTTCACAAATCGGGCAGGAGTACTATTCGGCGCTGCGACAAACCATCATATTCTCCTTAGGCACGATTTTTGGGAGCTATATACTGGGTATTGCAGCGGCCATACTGCTTAACCAGGACTTCCGAGGGAAACTGTTAGCCCGGATTGTGATTCTTCTCCCTTGGATCACCCCTCTTGTTGTTACCTTCTACTCTTGGCGGCTCATGTTCGTCTCTGAAGGTGGACTAATAAATAGCATGCTCAGTAGTGTCGGTATCATTGATCAGAACATCCTCTGGCTCGTAGGAGACAATTCGATGTGGGCGCTGATTACAGTCATGGTATGGCGCAATTTCCCGCTTGTTGCTATGCTAGTTTACGCTTCGTTACAGTCTATCCCGCAGGATCTATACGAAGCAGCTGAAATTGACGGAGCAGGTAAATACGGCAAATTCAGGTATATTACTCTACCACACATTTATTCTGTAAGTTCTATTGTTGTTCTATTGCTAACTCTTTGGTCACTGATCAACTTCTCTGCTCCCTATATTCTCTTTGGCCAGGCTCCTCCAGAGCCAGTTCGAGTACTCATGTTATATATCTATCAATATTCATTCAACTCGTTCGAATTTGGCCTCGGATCCGCTATGAGCGTCGGACTATTCGCCCTTGCAATGGCGTTTACCGTCGTCTACTTCAAGAAAACGCTTGGAGAGCAAATCTAAACAATGTCACAGAAACAACCAACCAAATTCCTCGGAAACATCGACCGTCGTGTAGTTAGCAACGCTATTGAAAAAATCACTTCACGTCTCCTGCTAATTGGAATATTAGGCTTCGCAGCCACTCCCATTTACTGGATGGTCGTGTCGAGTCTCCGCCGTACTGGGGACATTATTCGCGAGGATCCGAATCTGATTCCCGAGTATGTCACATTTACAAATTATATTTCAATGTGGGATCGGATCCCGTTAGTGGACTTCTATATCAACTCGATTATTATCGCATCTGTCGCAACTATCATTTCGCTGTTCATTGGTAGCCTTGGCGCTTACGCACTCTCAAGGTACTCTTTCCGTGGCAACCGATTCGTAGCCGGTATAATTATTGGGACCCAGATGATCCCTCGAATCTTGATTCTCCTGCCAATATTCTTGATTTTCCTGTCTGTGCAAAATATCGTTAGCCTTCCGATGCGGAATACATATCACGGAATGATTTATTTACTAACGACCATGACTCTACCGTTCAGTATCTGGATGATGTGGGGTTACATGGACTCTGTTCCTGAAGCACTTGAGGAAGCTGCCCGCATTGACGGGTGTAATAGGGTTCAGGTTCTCCGTCACATTGTCTTTCCGCTGATTGTGCCTGGGCTGGCAGCCACGGGGTTATTCGTCTTCTTGATCGCGTTCAACGAAGTTCTCTTTTCATCCATCTTTGCTGTCCGAGATGTTACCCCGTTCTCGATCGGGATCCAACAATTCCAGACAAATCGGACCACCCAGTGGGGAGAAATGATGGCAGCTGCGACTTCAGCAGCCTTACCACTACTGATCATCCTCTATACATTCCAAAAGCAGATTATTGCGGGTCTCACTGAGGGCGGGTTGAAGAGCTAGGAAGCGAACTTTCACATTAACTTACCCGCTACAGAGCCGGTCAGACCCTCCTCCATCCTCTATAGTGCCCTCTAACGGCATTATCTGGTTTGGCAAGTCTTGGAACCAAGAGGGTGCTTCGGAAAAACTGGTCATGCAACCCATATATCTTACAGGAAGATATTATATACAGACGTTTGAACGAACGAGTGAACGCTGGCAACTGTCTATCGATTCGGCAGAATAGAACCGACTTCGACGTTGTAGGTGAAGTAGTTGTATACATCGGAATGTGGTTGGTCCAATACCGAAGTTCTGGAACCGCCACGTATACAGATACTCCCAGCATAGGTCCACGTCGAATCTGCAGAAGATCTGCATATTTACGCTCTTTAGGCTTTGAGCGGTAGGTTCGATTATGCTATGCTAACCTGGACTAAATTCGCAGCTCTAACCCGTGAGAAGAGGAGTTGACTGTTTTTCCGCCCTCGGTGAGGCAGTTATTTGAGTCCGAACCACTGGGTACACTGCCTCATTTGTCAACATTAGATTCATGTATCTCGACTAGTAAGGTGCTCAACTCTTCGCTAATCCCGTCGAAAATCCGTTCTCCTTTTTCACCACTAGCGAGTCCGGGATTACCGATCGCACCGCTATCAGAGTATGCCTCAAATGGCCGATAAACAGAGAGAGGGCCCCCTTCGAGAAGATCTTGACCGCCCAGGTCATAGTGTTCTTCCCAATTTACTGCTGGGTTATCATCCTTATCAACAAGGTCAGGATACAAGTGGAGCATTAGTGACGTTTCAAATTCGCCACCATGCGCCATTCCACCAGTCTCACTTTCGCGGATATCGTCAATGAATGAATTGGCGAGCTCAAAATACGTTAACCCGAGTACTTCGACCTCGGAGTGTTTACGACCCACTGTTGATACTGCTGCGTCGACAAGTGCAGTATTTCCTCCATGGCCATTAAGGAAAAGTACGGCATCAAATCCATTTTCTAATACTGAGTCTGCAACCTGTTCCAGTAATTCGTGGAGAGTATCGAACTCCCCAGTCACAGTTCCACCAAAGGAGGTATGATGTGGCGAATATCCCATCCAAACCACTGGTGCCACCAGTAGTGGCACTTCCTCAGCAACAGCTTCACCAGCTGCATTCGCAACTGCTGACGCAAGTAAGGAATCAGTGGCAACTGGTAGGTGGTGTCCGTGCTGTTCTACACTTCCAACCGGTATAATAATCGTAGACCCATCCTGTGACCCCATTTCACGAATTTTGGGGGCGGTACTACCTACTAAAGACACATCGCTCTTAAGCGCACTCTGAAGCATCGTTATAATCTTTGATGTTGGGTCAATATAATTCGTTTGGTAACCGGTCGTAACTCGGAGAAAATTGTTTTAATACGTTATATTACGCCCCACTATGCCTCGGAAATTTCAGCCACGAATAGAATGTCACTGTGATTGATATAGCTAATATATTATTAGGATATGTAAAAAATATAATATGGAAATAAACCCATCAAATGATGACTGATTTATTGTCCGTAATCGGATTATCAGTAGTCGAATACCGGATATAGTTTGATAAGTAGGCTAATACCACTATTTGGTGTATTATATTTCCATCCGCCTCATTTTTTAATGTATATTAGACAATATAGTACTGAATAAATAAAATATAGGTAAATATGCACACATTATTGAGTTTGTTCCACAGAATTCTTTGGTAGACCTTCTATTTTCACACAACTTTGCTTTATCATATTCATCGTCTACTAAACCCTGTGTCTAGTCGTTGAGCGGGACTGCCAGTACGACGAAGCGGGCGTCCGCTATCGCCATTTCGAGTTCGGACGGCGTGTAGACCCAATCGACCGCCGGTCTGGGACGGGCGTTCGCCGTACCCCGTCGACGTCAAGACCGAGACCGGTCCGTCGATCGATGATTCCTCGCCCAAGACCGACTATGCAGGCCCGTTCCCCAGCGATGGTCCAGGTATCGTCCCGCATTGGACAGGGATCGAACTCGATTCTACCCTCTTAACACCGAAAGCCCTAGATCAAGTAGTGAAAAAGAATTAGTGAAATGTCGTAGCTTGTTCTCTTCGTCGCTGGCTCGGTCTAAATCGCTTGTGCGATTGGGCTAGAATATTCTGACGGTCTCACGGAACCTATTCCAACGGTGGGAACGGTCGTTGTATTCATTGTCAGCATTGTGTTGCTTGCAAGAGCAGTTCAGGACCTGCTGATCGGGACTGCGTATGCCGTCGGGAATCGGTGCTGGCGGAACCGCGTCGCCTGGTATCGTGCTATTCGATGAACCAACCACGAGTATTCGCCTCCTATTCATCTCCGTGATTATCTTCGGAATCATTGGCCTCCACCTCGTCTCCGGGGGACACTAACGACACTTCGGTATTCGTCTTTCGAAGGCCTTACCAGTCGTATTCTCGGTGGATGTGACGGCCTTCGTCGTTCAACACATGCCCGATAACATCGCTAACGCCATCGAGAATTTCTGCGGAACGGACTTTCGGCTCGTTTCCGGTGAACGCCGCAATTTCATCGCTTCCGACACTGTAGACGACACGCCCGAATCCCGCAGTTCTCATTCCGCCAGCACACATCGGGCACGGCTCCGTGCTCGTGTACATCACCATCTCCGTACGTTCGTCGGGATCGTATTCTTGGCACGCACGGTACGCGAGGTGGAGTTCAGGATGTCGCCGGATGTCATCTTCGGTGACGACACGATTCGAATCAGTCATAATGACTGTATCGTCGCGGACGAGCACGGATCCGAACGGTCGATCGCCTTGGGCAGCGGCCTCTTGAGCGAGTTCCAACGCCTTTCTCATATGCGAGTCATGATCGAACTCGTCGAAGGTGGAGCCAGACATGCGTACTGTCGAGTAACTCGGAGCAGTTCATAAAAGCTCTGTTGGATTATGTTTACGAGCTTTATTACAAAACTCTCGTGACAACCGTCATAATCCAGTAACGGCCGGTTTACGGTGTGGGTTTATGAAGAAATAGACAGAACAAATGGTATGAACTCGAACCCTCCGGGACTCGCCGGAAGCAGCGGTGATTTTCGCAAGTAGGCTAGTCGCTGTTATGGGCGTTTCACTTATCAGCCCAACACTCCCTGCAGTGCAGGATACGTGGAACATCTCGGAGTCACAGGCCAGTTTCTTATTATCAGCGTTCACGCTTCACGAGATATTTCTCATACTCCTCATCGGACTGCTGGCGACCGAATCGGTCGGAAACCGATTTTAATCCCCTCACTTGGCGTCTTCGGATTCAGTGGGGTCGGTATCATCTTCATCTCCGATTTCACGCTGATTCTCGTATTACGACCAATCCAAAATGCAGCGAGTAGTGTGATTGTGATGCTCACGGTCACACTTCTTGACGACCTCTTTACCGGTGAACAACGACGCGTGTTAATTGGCACGAACGCAGCGATTCTGGCGGTGGGTGCTGCCAGCTATCCGCTGCTCGGTGGGACACTTGCAACACTGGCATGGTCGGCCCCTTTCGCATGTTTCCTCCTTGCCCTGCTCGTCACAATCTCCAGGATAACATTGCTGGAAGTCCCTAATCAGGGCAGGTCCAATTCGAGTTCGAGTATTCGTGTGTTCCTCACGGGATCGACTCCGATGACCCCTTCGCTGTGCTTTACCTCGCGATTTTCGGGATATTCGTCACCCTCTATGGCGCACAGCTCACTGCTGGTCCGTTCCTGCTCGCCAACGACATCAGCTCTCATCAGTTGGTATCGGCCTTCTCGTGGGATTACTTGCGGTCACGATGGGAATGACCGCGATGCAGGGCAATCGAGTGCTTCGAGTACTCACGAGTTTTCAATCGATTATGTTCGGGTTCGTGAGCTATCGAATTAGACTTGCCGTCATCGCTCTTGTGAACTCCATCTACGTGGCTGCGGGCGCACTCCTCCTGTTCGGCCTTGGTTAGGGGCTCGCGGAGCCGATTACGGATACGGCACTCAACGAGCGAGCACCGGACGAATTTCGGGGGAGTATTATGAGTATTCGGACAAGCGTGCTCAGACTCGGCACGACCGTTGGTCCGCCACTCAGTGTCAAGCTACAACAGTGTTCGGCTACCGACAAAAGCTGTTAGTGTCTGGTACCGCTGCCTTCCCCATCGGAGTAATGTGGTTCACGACGAGACGCTTGTGAATACTCAAAGTTACCTAGGAGACTGGGTGTCATAGAACATTTCGCATACTCTTTTTTCGATTTCCGACAAACGGTAAATACGAAAGAACTAGCCATCAGTTAGTGCGACGGAAAAATGCGTTATACAGTTATGGAGAACTCGGATGCCACTCCGCATCATACTTTACCGTGTAGACGGTGAAATACTATCGAATCAACAATGAGGACTCCGGAGAACTCAAATTCTACCTTCCGGCTTCACCACGTCCGTCTCGGGCACCAAGTGCGATTGAACGTGCCGTGACTGCGCTGTTCAATTGGCCCCTCTCCCGTACCAGGGACGTACATACAAAGATCTTCGATCAGTAACACTCAGGCTCATCGTGTCTCGTCTTCGTGATATCGTTGCATTCTTATCGATCGCCACATTTTGGGGATTCAGTTTCACTGTCGTCGAGATGGGGCTGTCGTCGCTTCCCCCGCTTTTGTTAATGGCATTCAGGTACGATATCGCAGGCCTCATTCTTCTCGGCTACGTGATAGTGAGATACGATATCTGGAGGCCCACCACACAATCGGATCTATTTGCGATCTGTGGTGGGGGCGTTTTGTGGATTGCTCTCGGGAACGGCGTCTGGTTCGTTGGCCAAGCGCTTACATCAAGTGTGCTATCCGGGGTGATGCCGAGCCTGATCCCGATCGTGACAACTGTGTGTTCGTGGGTGTTCCTTCCGAATGACAGACTGGCGCCGTCTTCACTCGTCGGAGTGCTCATCAGCTTTGTTGGTGCGATGATTCTCGTCTGGCCGACAGGCCCAGTCACACTGAATGCTGGACTCCTCGGGAAGAGCCTCTTGTTCGTCGGTGTCATCGGTGCAGCACTCGGTAGCGTTGTGATCCGCTGGGCGTCACCATCATTGGCAACCATCCCACTCGTGGCGTGGTCGGTCCTCGTGGGAGCAGGGAGCATCCATCTATTGAGTTCCATCGTTGGCGGATCCTGGTCAGGGAGTGTAACGGTCCTCGGCGTGCTATCCGTGGCCTATCTGAGTACTGTGGCCACCGTCATATCGTATATCCTGTATTTCAGGCTGTTGGACCGATACACGGCCATCGAAATCACGCTCGTAACGTATCTTGTCCCCCTCGTCGCAGCCACAACCGGAGTCATCTTCTTTGAGGAACCGGTTACTACGCGTATCATTGGTGGCTTCCTCATCATCCTCCTTGGGTTTGGGCTGATGAAACGAGCGCCGATTCAATCACAGATAAGCCACTTGAGTGGCTGGCCCTGAACAATCACACACAGTCAGATTAATGACAACGGAGAATCAATAAATGGCTAAGGGAGCAGTTCAGTCCCTCGATGCACACCGCCCCTATCGTACAGAGAATGAGTGATGTAACCGCTTTCGTCCGAGTCCAACATCCAGATTTGGTCCTGACCCAGACAGTCACACACGACCAAACGGCAACGGTGAAACCAGTCTCAGAAGCCGGGACGGACCCGCAATCCGGTAAATATCTGTATCACATTCACTCGGATGATTTCGATCGGTTTGAGGTGGGGTTACAGTCAGATCACACGATTGCAGACTACCAACAAGTCCTTCGGAATAGAGATGAATCGATCTACAGCTTCGAGTATGCCGAGCAAGCGAAGCTGTTCTCCCCAGTCATCTCGATTGCCAACGGCGTAGCACTTGATATGGAAAACGACGGAACAGCCTGGACGATGACCGTCTGGATGCCCAGTCGGACACAGCTCTCCCGACTTTGGGAGTACGCGACAAAGAATAATATCGAGATCGAGCTCGAACGAGTGAATGACTATGCGAGCCCGCTGGAAACAGACACTGGGCTCACCGAACAGCAGCGTGAAGCGTTACTCATCTCGCTTGAAGCGGGCTATTTTGAGGAACCCCGAGACGCGAATCTCTGTGATGTGGCGGCGAAACTCGGAATCTCCCAACCGGCTGCTGGTGGTCTGCTCCGTCGGGCCATCAAGCGCCTCATTCTCTCTTCACTTCCAACCGACAGGTAACGAAACGGAAACTCACCGTTGCAGACGTGAGAACTTAAGTCTCAGACATACTTATCCATTAGTTCATAAAAATGATAGATGTAATCAACACTGTGGGAAGAGATCCGGGACTCCCTCTAGCAGATCGAGACTGAATGAGCTTACTGTTGTTGGGCCTCCCGAATTCGACGTACGGTGACCTCGGCAAGCCGTGTGAAATTCACTGTATCTGGCATGACATCGACAGCAATCCCATACTTGTAGAGAGCACGTTCTGTCGGTGCTCCTATCTCTCCAACAATTGTCTCCTCTTGCCCGCGTTGTAGTGTAGCAACAGCGTCACGTTCAATCGTGACCTGAACGAAGTGCTCAACCGTCTTTGGCGACGTGAACAGTATTCCGTCTAACTCACCGTCTCCCGCAAGTGAAACCGACTGCCCGGCCGTCACTGGTCGTTCCAAACGATACAGGTGCGTTTCGCTTACAACTGCACCAACTGCTTCCAGGCCTTCAACAAGCATGTCGCTGCCGTGTGTGCACTCCGGGTGAGTTCAACGGTGTGGCCCTCGACATAGGGAGATAACTCATCGACGAGTCCAGTGGACGTGAACGTAGATGGAACGACATCGACCGAATAGCCCCGATTGCGTAATACAGTCGCGTTCTAATCTCCGACGGCACAAACGGTGGTTTCTCCTTGTTCCCATCTCGCTGTGGCAGTCAGATCGACACCGGTTTCGCTTGTAAAGACACAGTAGTCCGCATGCTGTGGAACCTGACCGGTTGGTTCGATTTTCAACATCGGGTCTGGGGTCGGTGACACACCGAGTGACTGAAGATACTCGATTGCCTCGGCGATACGGTTGTTGTCAGGGTGGAGGACGGCCACCGTTGGCTGAGACATGCCAGACCGTTAGGCGATGCTGGACTTGTGTGTATCGAGAATCGGTGACCAGTCTCGAACGATTCAAACCCTCATCTTGCAAAGTACCGGTATGGACGACACCTCACACAACCACGTTGTTCCCGGAAGTGGCGAAGCTTTGTCCACGCCAGACGTACAGGGCTACGACTTCCACGGAGAATTCGATTTTCAGGAGATGCTGGAAACCTATGCGACGACGGGCTTTCAGGCGACGCTAGTCTCCCAACTGCTCGTGGCGGGTGTTTTCAGCTAATGACCGAATTCACGCAGCGATCAGCACGCGAACTCGCTTCGGAAATCCGTTCTGACCAGGCGTCTGCGCTTGCTCTCCTCGAGTCAACCCTGGAGCATATCGAAGTAATAGATGAGTTGAATACGTTCATCACAGTCACCGAGGAAACGGCACGCAAACGCGCTCGCAAGGCTGATGCAGCAGCTGCGCGTGGAGAGGATCTCGGCCCGCTCCATGGTGTGCCAGTTGCAATCAAGGATCTCCGGTGTCGGAAGGCAGGTATCCGAAATACGATGGGGCTCGCAACGCTAGCCGATAATGTAGCAGAAGAGGATTCCATCACGGTCGAACGCTTGGAGGCCGCCGGGGCTGTCATCGTCGGCACGACTAACACACCGGCACTCGGCCACACCATCAAGACGGAGAATCGGCTCGTTGGAGCGACCCCAACCCCGTTCGATCCCGACCAGTCCGCAGGTGGCTCATCCGGTGGCTCGGCAGCGGCGCTTGCAGCGGGCGTAGTACCGCTCGCTACCGGGTCAGATATCGGTGGCTCGCTCCGAGTTCCGGCCTCCTGTTGTAACGTCATCGGGCTGAAACCGACCTTGGGGCTCGTACCCGAACGCATCCCATTCGACGGATTCGGTACCCACTCTCCGTTTTTTGTGGGTGGACCGATGGGACGAACAGCTGAGGACACAGCCCTCCTGCTCGATGTTCTGGCAGGCTACGACGACCGAGACCCGTTCAGTGTGCCTCGCCCGGAGACGGAGTACATCGAGGCCACTGACCGGGCGACTCCAGAGCTATCGGTGGCGTACAGTCCGAACTTGGATTTACAACCGGTTGAACCGGCGGTGCGTGAGACGGTTGACGCCGCTGTAACGGATCTGGCGGCCGCCGGTGCGACAGTTGAGACTGTAGACATTTCACTTCCGTCGTACGAGGAACTGTCGATGGCGTACGTCACGCAGATTGGCGCCTTTTTCAGTGCATTCGCCCAACAACTCGCAGACCGGTACGACATCGACTTTGAGACGGCAGATGTCGAAGACACAGTTCGGTCGACGATCGCACTTGGAACGGCGACCGCCGCTACCGACGACCGATTACAGAATGTGCTCCGGACTGCTGCATACGATGGCATTCAGGACGCGTTGACCGGCTACGACGTTCTCGTGGCACCCACTCTTACCGTCCCAACGTTCAGCAAGCATCTCACCGATGGCTATCCAACTGAAATCGACGGTCAGTCAGTGATTGGTGTTCCGACCGATGTGATGTTGACGTGGGTGTTCAATATGACTGGCCACCCAGTGGCCTCTGTTCCGGCTGGGTTTACCGACAACGGTCTCCCTGTCGGATTGCAGATTGTTGGCCGACGATTCGCTGAAGCAGATCTTCTGAGCGTCGCTGCAGAGCTCGAACGAATCCGGCCGTGGACGACTCAGTACCCTGTGCGGTAACCGGTCGATCATCGGTAGTTGACCCTGTATCTGGACCAACTTGAGCCGTTCCCGAAACCAAACGTAGTAACCACTTTAACTATTATATTTCGCAAAATATTTTTCTTTTATAAAAGCCCGCTTACTATCTCCGCGAGGCATGCTTGGATAGCCCTGAATGTGACTCGGATAGTAGCGGCACCAAATCCAAAAGCAATCAAACTCATGGTGACGACGAAATTAGCCTTCGAATCGTTGGGGCTAAGCAGGACCATGAGCACTGCGAGCGTTCCCGACATCGCACAAATGAAGAGCCCTGTCAGAAATGATAGACTCGTAAAAAACGGGTCAGTGAAACCCATCACGGAGTACGCTGGCTCATAGACCCCAACGAACGATAAACTGAAGCCGATAACGACGTATCCGAAAAAGAAGACAGTACTGAGAATGGCTCCAGGAGTAACAAGTTGATACAGTCGAAAAAACCCTCGCTCAACCGCGGTGGTAGGCTGTCGGATCCGTCTGAATGGTCGGCTGTCCATCTCCCTACGGCCAGAGCCCCCGCGCCTCGTGGGCTTCCGAAATGCGGGACAGTGCTACGATGTAGGCCGCATCACGCCAAGTGATGTCTTGCTGCTCGAACTCCGTTAGTACAGCATCCCAGGCGGCCTGCATCTCGCTTTCGAGTTCGTCATTCACCCGTTCAAGCGACCACGCTCTCCGATTGATGTCTTGGAGCCACTCGAAGTAGCTGACTGTGACACCGCCAGCGTTGGCGAGAATGTCGGGAATCACTGCGACATCTCGTTCGGCAAGGATCGCATCAGCCGAAGATGTTATCGGGCCATTTGCGCCTTCAACGACGATGTCTGCAACAATCGCTTCCACGTTCTCTTTGGTGATTACATTGCCAAGTGCTGCGGGGATGAGTACGTCGACATCGAGTGTGAGCAACTCGTCGTTCGAAATAACGTTGTCAGCGTACTGCGTGACTGCCTCGGGCTCTTCGTTATGTGACGGTACGGACGCTGTATTGATCCCATCTGGCTCGTACATGGCGCCATTCACGTCACTGATTGCAACTACAGTCGCGCCCCACTCGTCGAGGAGGCGCGCCGCGTTTGCTCCGACACTCCCGTAGCCTTGGACTGCAACAGTCGTCTCTTCAAGCTGGCGGTCGTAATACTCACAGGCTAGTTGTGTAATAATCGCAACACTCCGACCAGGAGCTTCTTCACGCCCCTCGCTACCACCGACAACCGGCGGTTTGCCAGTTACGACTCCTGGCGTGGTTTCCCCTTGCTGCATGCTGTACGCATCCATGATCCAGGCCATCGTCTGTGCGTCTGTCCCCATATCTGGAGCGGGGATATCCCGAGCAGGACTGATGACGTCACGGATCTCCTGTGTGAACCTGCGAGTGAGTCGTTCCTTCTCATCTGGGCTCAAATCCTTCGGATTAACGACGACACCACCTTTCGCACCCCCGAACGGAATGTTCATGACTGCACACTTCCAGGTCATCCACATCGCAAGTCCAACGCACTCGTCACGTGTAACATCGGGATGATACCTGAGTCCACCCTTGTAGGGACCACGCACGCTATCGTGTTGTGCCCGATAGCCGGTGAAAACCTCTACAGTACCGTCGTCACGCTGGACAGGTACAGTGACCTCGTGGACTTTCGCAGGATATTTGAGCCGTTCAACGATGTTAGGGTTGAGGGCTGAATGACTAGCTGCATGAGCGAGTTGCCGACGGGCCGTTTCGAGGGCTGATTCGAATTCGATTGGGTCGGTCTGATTCTGCTTTTGAGATGAATTCGGTGTCATGGCTTATTCCATTGGGATCAGCCGGTTTCGCATCTCACTTCCACAGTCATCACAGTTACCAGGGTTCGTTTCGGCGACGACGATAGTGCCACAATTGAAGCACTCATATGCCGATTCTTTTTTTGGGTCGTAATCAACGTCTTTCATCACTCACGCCCAACTACGAGAGGTGCAAGAATTACTGTAACAATTGAATAACTAAGCTAATCTAAAATTGTATGTTCGTTATTGAACATACCAGCGCCGCCCTTATATCATGGCCGATGTCATAGGTACTCCGATATCGTCGAACAACGTCGTGAACAACTTTCGCTGGACAGTTCGGGCGTGCTGATAGAACGCAGGTGGTGAGATACCTAGTGTCGCTGCGACCTCTTCTCCCGTACTCTCGCGTGGCGATTCGAAGAAGCCGCTGTAGTACGCCGTCTGAAGGACTTCAAGCTGGCGATCGGTTAATCGTTCGAGGAATTTCGAATAGAGATCCTGTGTTGACGACCGATCGAGTGTTTGTTTCGACCGGAGATCGACCTTTGAGAACGACTCAGTCACGAGGTCGGTAATCGGCCGAAAGTCGACGCTTTCCGGAACGTCTACAACGAGGACAGTCCCCATTTTGTCAACTGTTGCACTTCTGAGAACAGCGCCGTGGTCAGCCAGTTCGAGTGCGAGAAATGGTTGTGAGAGTCGCAGTCGAAGCACGCCTTCTCCCCCGTCGACACTAATCCGTTGCACTTGGTCGATGGCGACGAGTTCAGTTGCGGCCTGCTCGACGACTTCCATGTTAGCGCCGTTGACGGTTACGAAAACATAAGTTCCTACATCGGTCTGTTGGACACCCCCTTGATATGAGAGCGTACATCCAGCTTCTTGTGCCAGTCGCGAGAGGACAAAATTCGGGTCATCGATCTCAAATTCAAATCGCGTCACCGACGTGGTGAGCAGCGCGTTCTTCCGTTCTATTGCACTCGTCGCGGAGGCGATCGTCTCACCAAGTTCCGCGAGCACCTCCCGGGATGTCTCATTGAAGGCGTCTTGTGTTTGTGCGTAGACAGTGAGCATGCCGTATGAGAATTCATCGTAGGCAAGTGGGACACTGAGCGCAGAGAGAAAGTCCCGAGATACAGCCTCTTTTCGCCACGCCTCTTGTCTAAGCTCAGAGGCCACGTTCGTCACCATCGTCACGTCCATCGTCGCCGCCGTTCGGCCCGCCGGTTCTGTTGCCGAATTATCGACATCGATTGAGACGCTGTCCAGATAGCCTTGTTCGTTGCCTGCCCATGCCCGTGGTTCGATGGTGTTGGTGATGGGATCGACGACGCCAATCCAGGCGAAACTAAACCGATCGTTTGTCGTGAGGAGCTCACAGACCGCGTGGTCGATCTCCGTTCGGGTCTCTGCTTGTACGAGGGCCTGATCGATTTCTCTGATAATCTCGTTCACACGGTTCAGGGCGATGAGTTGGTTGTTCTGCTGCTGGAGTTCTCTATCTTGTTCGCGTAGTTGGGTCTCCCGACTGACCCGATCAAGTGCAGCTTCGGTGGTTGCAGCGAGTAGATCGGCAAGTTCGCGGGTCACAGCGTCGAATTGCCTGACTTCGGCTGAGCCCGCGGTGAAGACGCCGTGGTCTCCAAGCGGAATGTACGCGGCACTCCGGATGTCGGTCGCTTGATTTTCGAGCATTTTGGAGTCGTGTACGTCGTCGAAAAAAAGCGACTCATTTTCAAGAAAACTGTATCCGGGGAGGCTAGTCGTGTCGGCATGCACTGTCGAAAGAGGCCCATTCAGTCGCTTCATCGCGGACGACTGTGCGACGGGGGTAAGATTGTTCTTGTCGGCGTCGAAGAGGTACACTGCACTCGCATCAAGATCAAGGACGCCACGCGTATCATCGACGATATGTTGGGCAATCTCGTGTTTGGTTTCAGCGTACAGGAAATCCCGCGCTGTCTCTTGGAGTGTAGCTAGCGCCTCTTCCCGCTGTTTACGCTTCGTGATGTCTCGACAACTGTATAGAAGGCTACCATCCTGTATCGACACTTCCCGGACGTTAACCAGCAGTGTGCGTTCTCTACCGGCTTTGTCCGTTGCCGTACATTCGATATTTTTCAATACTCCGTTTGCGGGGAGTTCCTCACGGTCGAACAAGTTCTCACCAAGAAGTTCATCAATCGGGCCCAATTCACGGATTTCGTCGGCGGTGTAGCCAAAAATAAAGTGGACATTTGGGCACACGTATGTGTATCCGCCTGCCTCGTCGGTAATGAGGACGGTATCAGTCATGTTATTGAGCGTGACGCGATGGAGCTCTTCGGACTGCCGAAGGTCTCGTTCGAGCCCAACCCGATCGGTGATATCAACTCCCTCGACGACGATTGAGACAATCTCACCACGTTCGTCCTGTGCTGGCCTTGCAGAGAGGTCAATGACGCGTGGCTCCTTGCCAGCGGATAGTCGCGTAACAACCGCGTTTCCGAACCTCCCCTCTAAGGCCTGTTCAGTAATCCGTTGGATGTCTTCTTGCAGGCCGTCCGTCTCACTCCACCACGGAAGCGTCCAGAACAGTTCCCCCACGAGCGTGTCGACGTCCGCATCGATCATATCACGGGCGGTCTGGTTCACGCGAGCAAGCGTTCCATCCGGTTCGAGCACCCACGTTGCCGTCCGCGTATCGTGAAAGATTGCATCGAACTGCCGCGCTCGGTCGCGCTGTGTAATGGCCCGCTGTGCGGAACGAACACTCCGTTCGGTTCTCTCAAGCAGTTCGCTGAGCATCTCGTTGGATTGCCCGCGGAACGTGATGTAATCCGTGACGCCGGCTGCAACGGCTTCGCTTGCGACAGCCTCGCTTCCAGCGGCCGTACACAGGATTACGGGGAAGGGTTCGGTTTCGGCACGAACAGATTCGAGTAGCTGGATTCCTGTTGCATCGTCGAACTCGTACTCGGTGACTATACAGTCGACTGGCTCATTGTGGAAGATGTCCAGGGCTTCGTCGACAGTGGCGACAGTCTGGACGGATGCCTGGATACGCGTTTCCAGAGTGACAGCAAAGTCCTGAACCCACTCGGTCGTGCCAACGAGAAGAAAACGGGTCGACTGTAACATGCTGGACGGAGGCGACATACTTGAAAATGAGATGTCTAGGGAGTTCAATATATCGCCATCCGACCAGCACAATATATTTAGAGAATGTCTTCTTTGAGGTAGACGAAATCGGCGTTCTGTTCGGGTGGAATCTCTCAGTAATGGTGAGATGGTTTTTTACGACGGGAGGTCTTCGACGATTCTACCACTCAGTACGTACTGGTTCGGTAGTTTTAGATCGATTCAATGACATCGCTTAGTACGTCTGCATCCACAAAGATCACGACGTGATCCCCAGGGCGGACCTCAGTCATGCCACGAGGCGTCACGAGATTCTCTCCTCGTGAGATTGCACCAATGACGACACCGTCAGGTACGTCGGCCATCGCCTCTATAATCGGTCGGCCTGTAAGTGTGCTGTCCTGAGTGGCTTCTATCTCAATTACTTCTGCCTGGTCCCGTTCGAGCATGACGATTTTTTCAGGCTGATTCGATCGTGTGAATCGAATGATTTCCTCGGCGGTTTCCTCTTGCGGATTAACCGTTACGTCAATCCCGACAGTTGCGAACAGTTCACCATACTCGGGATCTTCGATAACGGCTACAGTTCGTTCAACACCGAGGCGACGACTCAGCAGTGCCATCAGGAGGTTCTCTTCGTCCTCGTCGAGCGCAGAGATCACGATATCAGCCTCATCGATATGCTCTTGGCTAAGAAAATTGAGATCAGTCGCATCACTTTCAAGAACCGTCGCCTGTGGTAGTTTCTCGGCGACATCACGTGCCCGGTCGTGGTCCTGCTCGATCAGGCGTGGATGGTAGCCATGGTTGACAAATTCCTGAGCCACCTGAAAGCCGATCTGAGATGCACCGACGATGACTACGTCGTCACTGTGATCGGCCGTGCAGGCTGAAATTTCTTCTGCAAAGGTCTTTACCGATTCGGTACTCCCAATGACTACTACACGATCACCGGGTCGAAGGACCGTCTCACCTGTAGCGACCTCCATCTCGTTGGCTCGAAAGATTGCTGCGAACGTCAGCGAGTCGTATTGGTCAGCCTCATTTACCGTCTGGTTTCCGATCGGACTGGACTCCTCAATTTCGAATTCAGCCATCTGAATGAGGCCTCCGGCAAACGTGTCGACATCTCGAGTAGCCGGGATCCCAGCGATACGGGCGATTGCCTGTGCAGTAAGTAAATCTGAGCAAATCATGTAATCCACGTCAAAGGAATTCTGCGACCTTCTCCAGGTGTTGAATAATATTCGTTTTCTCACGCGGGCAATAGTGAAGGCATCGCTCACAGTCTTCGTCGTCCCGCAGACGATGATATTTGTCTCGTCGTTGTTAGTGCATGCGATCACTAGGTCAGCTTGACTGATACCCGCTTTGTGGAGTGTGTTGAGGTTCGTCCCATCCCCGTGGATGAAAAGAACGTCAAGCGAGTTCGTGAGTGCCTCGACGACGGCATCGTTTTGTTCGACGACTATTACGTCGTGTGGTTGTGCGAGACTAGAAGCGATTGAATGACCTACTTCGCCAGCCCCAACGACGATTACATGCATCGAAAAGACCTCCGATGTATATCTAGAAATTGGCATTGGATTGTCATGGTACGACTGAGTCTCATCTGTCACGTGTAGCTACAAAATACGATAAAATCGTATTCATTGTTGAACAGCGAAGTAACTCCTAGAATGAAGGTTTGTTATTGAATATATATGGAAACAACTCAGTTGAGAACTACAATATTATTATTATTGGCGAAGAAACCGCAAGTACAACTACGATACCGACGGTACCGTCGTCGAATTGAATCTGGGAAGAATTCAGGTATCACAACCTCTCTCCCATGCAGTCTCCATCGCTACCCTCGTAGATCGACCGCAGTCTCTTGGTTGCTCTTTTTACCCGTACACAGACGAATCAGACACTCATCCAAAATGTGAACCACCTCGAGATCACCCTCGAGGTACTCAGCCATCTTCGTCCGTAGAACTATCTATTGAGGCTGTGTATCGCCTTGTCCCTCACATTCTCTGCAGCTTCTTTTATTGCTTCTGCTAACGTCGGATGAGGGTGTATTGTTGCAGCAACCTGTTCAGCTTTCGCCTCGAGTTGGACCGCTAGTGCGATCTCAGATATCAGCTCAGAGGCTTCTGGTCCGACAATCGTCCCACCAATGATCGATCCGTTCTGGGACGTTATGATTCGAACGAAACCATCGGTCTCTGCCATTGAAAGAGCCCTACCGTTGGATCGCAGAGGGATCTCACCAATACGGGTATCGTAGCCATCGGCTTCGGCTTCTTCCTGAGTATACCCAACAGTAGCAATTTCTGGATCAGTAAAGATGACTGACGGAACAGCACAAGCACTCACTGATGACTCGTCCGGGGCAATACTTCGTGCTGCTCTGATTGCCTCGTGATTAGCCTTGTGAGCTAGCATCGGTTCGCCTGCAACATCACCAATAGCAAAAATATGATCACGAGACGTCCGTAGACTCCCATCTGTCTCAATGAATCCTCGGTCGTCTCGCGTAATTCCGATTTTCTCAGGAGCAACTGTCTCAGAAATCGGTTCTCGTCCGATAGCTACCAGAATACGGTCGCTCAAATATGTCTTCTTTTCATCTACGGACTCAGTAACAAGCTCGACTTGACCCGTGTCTGTTGATTCGTTCCAAGACGCTGCTCTTTCACCAAATTGCAGATCTACACCGAGTTCTTTGAGCCGTTTCTTGACTACGTGGGTGACATCAGATCCGTACGCAGGTAATGCATCGTCAAGGGCCTCAATGACAGTGACATCAGTGCCTATCTTCGAGAACATCGTTGCCAATTCCATACCGATATATCCCGCACCGACTACGACTAACTCATCCGGTGAAGAGGACGCAGTCAAAGCGTGGGAAGAGTTCCAGATAGGCTCGTCTTCGTAGTTGAACCCAGGGATAGAGATCGGCTTACTCCCAGTTGCAATGATTGCATATTGGAAAGAAATGGAAGTTCCGTTTGATTCATCGCCTTCGGTCCGGGTAACAGTTGCTGTGTGGTCGGATTCAAATTGAACCTCACCGTCAATTAATGAAATATTATTTGCCTTACAAAGCTTCTCAACACTCCTTGTGAACTGAGAGACGATATTCGATTTCCAATTCGATAGGGTAGAATAATCAACAATTGGATTAGCATCGATTCCCATTTGCGCCGCGGTACCCGCCTCGTGGGCCATGTTAGCTGCTGAAATGAGCGCCTTGGAAGGAATGCAACCCGTATTTAGACAGGTCCCGCCGTATGCATCTTTTTCGGCAAGAGTCACATCCACGCCCAGTTGTGAAGCACGTATTGCAGCCGTGTAACCAGCGGGCCCGCCTCCAATTACTAACACCTCAGTATCGTATCCCATGTTATTCTCCTGCACCGTCTTTGTCGGACTCGATTGATTGCCAATTGAGAACGGGGTTTCTAGCAGCGATGGTCTGATCTATTCGCTTGGCTGCCGTACTGGTCGGCGTACCAGCAAACTCACTGTCTGGGATGTCTTGCACGGAATTAAATGCCTGGGCCAATTGGTCGAGGGTTTCTTTATTTTCCGCTTCGGTCGGTTCGGTCATCAATGCCTCATCGACGATTTCCGGCCATTTTGTCGTCGGTGGATGCACCCCGAAATCGAGCATTTCCTTCGCGAAATCGGCAGCATTCCGGTCACCCGCACTCGCGACGAATTCGTGATGGAATGGCTCGAATGGAATCTCTAGGTCGAGCTGTGAAGCAAGATAGTTTGCGTTGAGCACCGCCTTTGCGCTGGCATCAGACAGTCCAGAGTCACCCAGACGCGAAATATAGGCGTGAGTTTTTAGTAAGACAAGCCAGTTACCCATCGACCCGTGTACTTTCCCGATCGAGTCACTGGGTTCGAGAAATTCATACTTATCATCTTCAACTGTTACTTGAGGTGACGGAAGGAACTTTTCTAAGTCGTCCTGGACACCAATTGGTCCTGCGCCTGGCCCACCACCTCCATGTGGAGTGCCAAACGTCTTGTGGACGTTATAATGCATAATGTCGAAACCCATGTCACCTGGCCTCGCCCGACCGAGAAGTGCATTCAGATTTGCACCGTCATAATACAACAACCCTCCAGCATCATGGACAATTGCTGCAATGTCTTCAATATGCCGCTCGAATAACCCAAGTGTATTTGGGTTCGTCAACATGAGCGCTGCAGTCGAGTCACCCACTGCCGCAGAAAGTGCTTCGACATTGACTCTCCCGCTGTCGTTAGCTGGGAGTTCAACTACATCATATCCTGCCATTGCCGCGCTGGCGAAATTAGTTCCGTGCGCACTGGATGGCACGATAATCTCATCCCGCTGATCGCCTTCCCCGTTATCCTCGTGGTATGCTTTGGCGATTAGAATACCTGTAAGCTCCCCTGCTGCACCGGCGGGTGGCTGGAGTGTCACAGTATCCATTCCGCCGATTTTTTCGAGATACTGTTGTAACTCGTAGTATATTTGTAGAGTTCCTTGGGCGTTTTCAATATCTCTGTCCGGGTGGACTGAGGCGGACGGCAGAGAGGCGATGTCCTCAGTGAATTTTGGGTTATACTTCATTGTGCATGACCCGAGGGGGTACACTCCGCTATCAATACCATAATTCATCTGCGAAAGTCGCGTGTAATGCCTTGCAATCTCGGGCTCCGATAGCTCTGGAAGTTCAATTGAATCTCTCGTTAGATCATCCGGGAGGTTACTGTTCTCAGGCTTGACACTGGTAAGATCCTTTTCAGATAATAAGGGTTCATAACCTTCTGTCTCGGTATCATTCCAAGTCGTCTGCGTATGCTGTTGCATTATTTCATCACCTCTGTGAGCGCGGTAGCAAACTCCGAAATCATGTGTTGGTTCTGGTCTGTCACGCTGATTTGTATCGTCTGTTCGTCCAAGTTGTGGACAGCAAATCCCTTGTCAGATAGTTCTGAAGCCACTTCCGACGCATCAGAATCTAATTTGGCCTTGAACTCTCGGAAATGATACCCATCGTGAACTGGGGCCGTTACTCCCTCAATCGAATCAATTTCGTCAGCAAGTGTCTCTGGCAACTCAGTGCACCGGTTTGCTAGCGATACTAACCCATCCGGACCGAGGCATGTGGCGTGAATCGCAGCACGGAGAGCAATCCAAGCCTGGTTGCTACAGATATTACTCGTAGCTCGTTCACGACGGATATGTTGCTCTCTGGTCTGAAGGGTGAGCGTGTATGCTCTATTATTATCATCATCCTCTGAGCTACCGACGAGTCGTCCAGGCACCTGACGGAGGTAATCCTCACGACAAGCAAAGATACCCATACTCATTCCGTATGAGTTCCCGAGACCGAGTACGCCGCCGTTTCCAACAACTACGTCAGCACCAACTTCGCCTGGATCCTCCAGCAGCGACAAAGCAACCAGATCTGATCCGATACAGAACAGCGTCTCCCTCCCCTCGAGCAACTCACCTACCTCAGTGAGATGCTCTTCAATAACTCCCTCTGCCGTCGGGTTCTCGAGATAGACTAGTAAGCTCTCGTCGTTGAGCGCCTTTTCGAGAGCCTCAGGATTGATCATCCCATTCTTGGTCGAAAGCCGTTTTATATTTATTTCTGCCCCCTGTGTGTAGTTTTCTAATACCTCAAAGTGGTCCGGCCGGACGTAATCTGGAATCAAAACGTCTGAACCGCTAGCATCTCGAACTCGATCAGCAAGGGTGACTGCTTCGCCAAGTGATGTCGCAGCATCATACATCGAACAGTTAGCTATGTCCATCCCAGTCAGTTCTGACACGATTGACTGATACTCAAACAAGACTTGGAGAAATCCTTGGGAGATCTCGGGTTGGTATTGCGTGTAGGAAGTGATGAATTCTGAACGCAAAGAGAGATGATCAACTAGTGAGGGAACATAATGTGTATAATAACCTCTCCCAAGAAACTCTACCATCTCAGGGTTTTTTGAGAGGGTCTTTTCTAATTCTCGTGTCACCTCCTGCTCGGTAGCACCGTCGATTCCAAATGCACCGTCATAACGAACGGCTTCCGGAATATCGAATAGATCCTCAACATTTCGGACCCCGATCTCATTCAACATCGCCTCAACTTTCGCATTGTCGTTCGCCGCGTATGGACTACCCACGTCCTTCGATTCACCCGTCATATCATCCTGTCTGAAATTGCTCTGTTGCATTGGTTACTGGATTTGCTCCTTGTACTCTTCGGGACTCAGTAGATTATCAGCTCCGGACTCAACCTCAATAGCGAGAAGCCAGCCGTCTCCATAGGGAACGTCATTGATTAACTCAGGCTCGTCGAATACACTTTCATTTATTTGAGCGACTACACCAGTGACTGGTGAGTAAATATCCGACACTGCTTTTATACTTTCAACAACACCCATTTCTTCGCCTTGTGTGAGAGCATCTCCCTCAGACGGGAGTTCCGCAAAGACAATGTCTCCGAGTTCATCCTGGGCAAAGTCTGTAATTCCAACTCTGGAGGGACCCCCATCATCTGGCTGTTCTACCCATTCATGCGATTCAGCGTATTTTTTGTTGTTTGGAATTTTAAATGACATTTTAATCACTCCTTCGACAGCGAATCTAAGAACCGGTGTCCGACAACGGTAGCATCAACTGGACGATCCCGTATCAAGACCTCCACCTCAGTTCCGGTCTCCGAAAACTTCGTATCAACGTAGCCGATTCCAATCGGCTCGGAGAGGGTTGGACTGAGTGTTCCACTCGTCACATGACCGATTTTGCCGCCCTCTGAATGAATTTCGTACCCGTTCCGAGGAATACCCCTCTCATTCAATACGAGACCGATCAATTTCTGCTCTGTTCCATCAGCTTGCTGGGTTTTCAATGACTCTTGGCCGACAAAGTCTGGTTTTGACAGATCAACAAAGAACTGTAGCTTTGCCTCAATCGGCGTTCTCGCCTCAGTCTCCGGATCAAAGTCTTGACTAGATAGTAAGAGTCCCGCCTCCATTCGTAGGATATCTCGAGCTCCCAGGCCACATGGTTGGACTGATTGGAATTCACTCCAGACACTTTCTGACCCACTTGCAGGACAGAAAATTTCTACGCCATCTTCGCCGGTGTAGCCAGTTCTAGCTATCAAACAGTTTATCCCAGCTATCTCAGATTGCTTCGCTTCAAACCTGCTCAGATCACTCAATTTGTTTGCTGCAGCGTCTTCCACAGTGTCCATGGCTTCTGGCCCTTGGACAGCGAACAAGCCCGTGTCTTGCGTGACATTCTCGATGCTAACTGACAGTCCCATATTGTGAGCGCATTCGGACCAATGGTTCGCCATCTCCTCGTCATGGCCTGCGTTGGGGACAAACAGATACCCATCTGACTCCGGATATCGGTAGACAACTGTATCGTCAATAATGATCCCTTCGTCATCGAGGATACAGGAGTACTGAGCTCCACCAGGACCTAGCTCACGAACATCATTGGTTGTCAGTCGGTTCATCAATTCTGTAGCATCCATGCCACTGACTTTTATTTCACCCATATGGCTGACATCGAATATGCCTACAGAATTTCGCACTGCGGAATGCTCGTTTCGGATTCCATCGAACTCGATAGGCATAATCCATCCACCGAAGTCAGTGAATTCCGGATCAGCGTCACTATGGATTTTATACAGCGGTGGCTTTCTCAACGACACATCAATAATCTATGGTGTGGTGGTAAATAGCTTTCTGTGGGCTATACTGTTCAATCGAGAATCCGAATCATGCGTAATCAGATGGTTTTTTATAATTTCACAATAATTCCCCAGTATGGGAAAAGAATCTCGGAGGACATCTCAAACCTCACTACGAATCATCGAAGCTGTCTCAGAGTTGGGGCATGCGACTCTAACGGAGATTTCAGAGTACTGTGGGATACCAACCAGCACCTTGCACACACATCTTCAAACGCTCGAACAGGGTGAGTATTTGATAAAGCAGGGGAATGAGTATTGTCTCGGTATGAAAATGTTCCATCTGGGTAAGAAGGCCCGTAGACGGGATGAGCGATATCAAATAGCGAGAAAGGAAGCATGGGAGTTATCCAATAAAGTTGGTGAAGAAGTTAGCTTCGCAATTGAAGAGAACGAGCAGATGATTATTGTGTATGACGAACTTGCATCACCCTCAGACAAGGGTTTTCAGATAGGTCGATACTTCAGTATGCACAGCTCTGCTTCCGGAAAGGCAGCATTAGCAGAATTCGAGGACGACAGGGTAAGAGAGATAGTCAACAAACAGGGTCTTGAGAAGTACACTAAAAACACAATCTCCTCAGAGGCCGTCCTATTTGACGAACTTGACCAGATTCGTAAACAGGGGTACGCGGTCAACAACCAAGAAGAAGTTGACGGGCTCAAAGCAATCGGTGTCGCGATTAACGAACCAAATGGTAGGCTCTTTGGAACACTCGACATAGCCGGACCACCGTACAGATTGCCAGATAATGAGGTAATCGCGAAGAAACTTCAGAATGCGGTCAAAAATATAGAAAAAAGTATCAGCGAAGTTTGAATGGGAAACCATGCGAATGTAATATCACTTAAGCTGGTTCCTCGCGCTCATTTCATATAACAAGCGTACTCCTGTGATAGAATTTTGCTAGTTCCCCAATACAGGAAGATGCATAAATAGGAAGTTATTGTAACGTCCGAGAGTTGATTAGCAATATTAGTAGTCATTACAGTGCTATGTAGAAAATACATATCTTGCTAATCGCCAACTGTCCCTTCTGTTTGGTGTCAAAACATATCTTTACCCATATTGGGTATAGAACAAGAGACAATATCATTCGGCTCTTTAGTTTCGCTGCACGAAAGTCCCACGATCTCATTATTGCCGTAGAAAGCGAAGAGACAGATTTACTCTTCCGTAGCACATTCTTGATGTAGAGTTTTCTTGGGGTTCTGTACTGGATTGAGCGAGAGCAGAATCAAGCCGTGGGGTAGGGAGACAACCATTTTGTTTCAACTTTGCTGAGATAAATTGTATCAACGAATCCCACATAAGTGCGGACAGATTAGTATGATATCTGAAATTTGTCTCTTCACCCGTGTTGTTGCCAAGTGCAAATGAGTTGTTGATAACCCAGGCGAATCGCTGACCCTGAAGTGGATGGCGGATTTGGCGAATGGACGATGCTAACGGTCCATACGCTCCGTATCGGGCTGGCAAAATCCTACCGCGTCACACTGGATTGAATTCCGTGAAAGCCTCCTCAAAGCCACTGTTTATAACCTCCGCCGGACCTTCGGATATCCTATTCAACAAGACTATCGGTGAGAGTCTCTTCGTCATACTGCTGAAAGGGGTAATGGCTATCTAGTTCCCGTTCTATCACAAAGGTTGAGTCCGTTCGCCTAACTACGTCTAGATCCTCAAAATCAGAGATAAGCCGTTCAACGCTGTCGCTATCTGGAAGGCGAGCCAACGCGATGAAATCTGTTCCTCCCATGGTAAAAAACAGCTTCGTCACGCCACCAATCTGGGCAATTTCTTTGCCACTCTTTGTGTGGTTCTGGTCGTCGTTTGTAAACACCTCCACAAGAATCGTTACCCCCAACCCAATCTCATCAAGATCGATATCCAACCGGTCGTTCTTGATGACACCAGTATCTCTGAGATTGTTGAGCCGGTAGTGAATCGTCGACAATGGTATTCCAGTTGAGTTACTAACTGCCTCAGTGCTGGTCGTTTCCAAGTCTTCCAATGCTTTCAAAATCTTGATGTCCTTTTGATCTAGTCCCATCATCATAGTATTTGTAATTATTTCAAATAACTCTGGCGAAGTCAACTATTATTTGGAAAGTATTCCCAATCTCCGAAATCCCTCCTGAGATATGCCGTAATAATACCATTATTGACAATAGGGGCGAAATCTGTATCGTATGAGAGATATTTTGAACAGATCACACTCACGTGTTCCTGCCCCCCTAGCAATCATCGGATTGGGATTTCTCTGGGGTGCTGGATTCCCAGCTATTGAGGTCGTGGTGGCTGAGATTCCACCACTCACTGCGGCGGCTATTAGGTATGTCGTGTCAGGGACTATAATTTTGGGCTATGCAGTGATTACCACTGACCGAGTCAAGCCACAAACAGCTCGTGAGGTGGTTGCCATACTCTTGGTTGGTAGTTTCATGTTTGGGGGATTCCAAGCAGGAATCTACCTCGGCACGCAGTACATCTCCGGTGCTGTCGCCTCAGTGGTCGCTACTATGTCGCCGGTGATTGCTGCACTCATTGCCGTACCGGTGCTTGGGGAGGCACGAGGCCGCCCCGATATCGCTGGGTTTTGTTTAGGTCTCATCGGTGTCTTCATTCTGACCCGACCATCAACGAGTTCCGCTTCGCAGTCCATGACTGCTATCGGTGTCGGATTTGTGTTTGTCGGGACGATTCTGTTCGCTGTCGGGTCAGTAATTGTACAGCTATTCGATGAAGACTTGCCTACTGAAGCACTCCAAGGCTGGGCGATGCTTGCCGGCGCAATGCTTCTGGTGGCATGCGGTATGCTGCGCGGCGAATCTCTCCCTGCAGTCTCGTCGATTACCCCAGCAGCAGTCAGCTCGCTCCTGTACATTACTATGATTGCAGGCGCTGGTGGTTACTTATTGTACTTTCGACTAGTTCGTCACGTCGGGGCGACCGAAACCACACTCGTCGCATATCTTGAACCAGTCTCGGCGACACTTGTCTCAACCATGATCTTAGAGACAACGATTAGTGTTGAAACTGTTCTTGGCTTTCTCGTCATCAGCAGTGGATTTACACTTGTCAGCCGACGAACTATCCGACGGGCAGCCGATGATATCCGAGCGAATACAGCCGACAAGAGTGAACAGACTACGCGGGGTGATTGACAGCTTCCGTATCTGACGGGGTGCAATCTCACTCACTGACGGCCATACTTTGAGACGCTCACTTATATTGTATCTCGGTAGATCAGCCTTCTGTTGAGAGAGAAACGAGAGAAGAAGTTGCTAAATTCCCCAGCGGACCATTCCACCAACAGCTAGTTGGAAGACCCCGAATTCCGCTGCTACATCACTGGGGCTCGCGTCTTGGGGTTCTTCAAAATAGCCTGCCTTGGGTGCAATAACTAACGCTTCACGCTGACTCGTAGTGAGCCCAGCATTTTCCAGTGAGCTCGCGTAATATTTCCCTCGTTGTAGCTCAATCTCTATGTAGTTCCCCGTCGTGTACTTCCAAAGGAGGGAGAGTTGCTCTCGACTTGGCATCCAAATAGTCCTGTTCCAGGCTGTCACATCGTTTTTTATATCGAGCCTTACTCCCTTGGCAATCGAAATGATTGGGGAGAATAGCTTCGACTGGTCCGCGTACTCAAAACTGTAAATCGCCTCATCACCAGTCTGGAGTGCTTGCTCGTAGTCTGCTATTGAGTGGTGCTGTTTAATCCAGTCGAAAAACATTCGAAGCAATATGAGTGAATGTGATACAGATATTCACTCTATCGGGTGTCAGTTCCAACTTTTGAGACTGGTTCCACTGTAGCCGTTTGGTCATGAGTTACTGTCCGTGTTATGACCAAATGTTGGACACGAATGACAGCCGTTACATCACTCATTACCCGTACGATACGGATAGCAAGTATGAACAAACTGGGTTGGGGACTCCTGGTCCATATTGCAACTTCAATCCATCAGCCAAAAGTGGTGAAAGGGCACAGTTACCGACGTGTGGGTTCTGGAGCCTTCCGTGCTACCACGAGACCAAAGACAGCCAGGATACTAGCAATTAAGAATGCAATATCAAATCCAGCATTATTAATGATAGCTCCGCCAGCGATTGGGGAAATAAACGCACCCGCCAATCCAATACTCGTTTGAAATGCAACTGCCGTTGCAGCAACATGAGATTCCACTACCTCCCGAACATATATAAACGACAAACCAAGTGTAAGTTGGACTGCAAAACCTGCTAAGAGCAGAACCGTGAGAAGAATCGGAACCGATTGAAAGTATATAAAAAATAAAAGAAGCGGTGCTGTTAGGCTGAAAGACGCAAAAATAACAGGCTGACGACGACCATCAAACACTCGATCTGATAGAAGACCACTACTGATACGAGAGATGACACCTACTGCAGGAAAAACTGCTACCAGTAGTCCACTTATTCCTAACGAGAGTCCTATTTTTTCGGTGAGGTAAGATGAGCCCCAGCTATTCACAAACAAATACAGTGAATACCCCAAGAACCCGAGAATCCCGATTAACCAGACAGATCTATTGCGTAGGACAGATCCGAACTCGGCTAAACTTGGAGGGTCACTCTGTCTTTCGGTCATCTTTCGACTTGTGGGCCAGAATACTAGCAGACCAGCGAGTGCAAATACGGTGGGTACGAGAAAGATTGCGGGCCACCCGAACCAGTCTGCGATGAGCGGGCCAGTTCCTTGACCTAGTGCGAATCCAATGGGGCCACTTGCAGTGAAGATACCTACTGCGGTTGCTCGTTGTCTGTCGTCTACCGCACGACTCACCATATCAATGCCTGCATTCCAGACCACGACGTACGCGACACCACCTAAAATGCGGGACGCGATTATCCCGTTATAATTCCCGTTGCGTCCAGCAATCCATCCCCAACAGCCAGCGACAAATACTACTAATACAGCGGCTGCCATTGTGTTGCGAGAATTGGTTCGATCAAGAACAGCACCAGCAGGCAAACTAACCACAACTGCAGTTCCAAACATAATCCCTACTAAGAGACCAGCGATGGTCGGGCTGATACGCAATGATTCACGAATGAGTGGTGTTACACTTGCTGGAATAATCTCATAAGCGGCCACCCCAGTTGACACAGAACTTACACCAACCACAGATATCCACGTTCTCCAATCGGACCAGACAGATTTATTGCTCTTGTCAGGTCTCGATGGTTCATCAGGCATGGGTGTGCTCATTGAAACAGGTCTTCATTACCCGGTACATGATAACTGAAAATAAGTGTTACGAACTAATCATAGACTATTTCGGTAGGATCGACTATGACGTGTCCTTATTGAGACCATATCACAAATTCCTCCTAGAGGTGGATTGTAGATATACAGCCGGATTACTACTGATACCAATATATTGTCATTCGGTCTTAGATCCGAATGTTAGAGGTTATTATTAATCTGTTTTTCTGTGGTCAAGGTATACATGTTCCTACAGACCGTATAGATGATCTAAGAACGAGAAGTTTATTTTCGCTCGTATAGAATCTGCATGTATGCACTTGGAAACGAAAACATGGACAGACTTAGATAGTGTCGAGACGGACCTTGCGCTGCTTCCCGTTGGGAGCACGGAACAGCATGGCCCGCATGCACCGCTGGGTACTGACACTCTCAACGCCGAGACAGTCGCTGCAGCAGCTGCCGGTCAATACGACGACCCGGTTGTTATTACACCGACGGTACCAGTCGGTATAGCAGAGGAGCATCGGGAGTTTACTGGAACACTATGGACCTCTGAATCGACTTTCCGGTCCTATATTCGTGAGATAGCTAACAGTCTTATCGCCCACGGTTGGGACCACATCGTTATGGTCAATGGACATGGCGGAAATATCCCAGCACTGCGAGAAGTCGCCGAACAAGTCACAAGACATGACGACGCGTATGCTGTGCCATTTACTTGGTTCGACGAAGTCGGCGAACATAGTTCCGACATGGGACATGGCGGACCGCTAGAGACATCGCTACTCCAGCACACCAACCCAAACATAATCAAAGAAGGCCGGCTTGAGTCTGCAGCAGAGAATGGGAGTCAGCGCTGGGGTAATTGGCAAGGACGTGTCAATCTCGCAGTTGACTCTCACGAATTTACCGAAAACGGCGTTGTCGGAGACCCTCGAGAGGGAGGTCCCGAATTGGGCGCGATATTATTAGAAGCAGCAGCAGATGCACTCGTCGAACTGCTTGATGCTGTAGATGGATACCCGACGGATACATCAAATCCGATTTAACTGCCGTGTTGAATAGATGCTGAGTCGCGGTTAGAGTGGTTCACAGAGGGGTTCTATGTTCGAGATGGCGAACATCAGGACAATTTCACGGAACTGCCGATACCAACCGAGTGCTCGCACGGCATCGCCGTGCGAGCGCTTTGTTGCCGAATACGAAGTCTCGGCCATCCAGTGCTGAGAGTAGCCTTTTGCCCGGATAAGTGCGTTGTGTCCTAGTCAACGACCTCGATCCATGCTGTAAGATGAGTGGTTCAACGCCAAGTGCGTAGAACTCGTATTTCGTGATACAGTTGTGGAACGCTTTGTCAGCAGCGACGGACCGCAGGTCGTCCGTGTTCCGGCGGACGACCTGCGGTCCAGTCTTCGTATCGTGTTTCCACCGGGCCGAGATATGTACGTCAAGGACAGCAAGAGACTCTCTACCGGTTAGCGTATCACTTTCATCGTTTGGACGTTACTTCCCGACCGTTGGCGGTAGTACGACAAGGCTGAGCGGCGGTCGAAGAACGTGCTGTCGAGTGCTGCGTGGCCAGACTGCGGGTGTTGCTGCGCTGAAACGCGCAACAACGCCCGCCACACCCACATTTTCAGCCGATCATACGATTTGTAGATCGTGATGTAGTCCGGGAGATCATCTCGATCTAAGCCGAGCACGTCAAGAACCTCGGCCATATACTTCAGCCGATTCAGCGTTTCTCGGTTCCTGTGGCCGTCTTCAAGCCGAAGACAGTGTAGAACGACGTATTTCCAGCGGGCGAGCCCGCCAGTGGCGGGCTCGCCCGCGTGCTTCCCAACGCTTGTTTGACTAGGTGCCGACACTGCACAACGAAATCGAGGAGATTGACTTCCATAGATCAGAATCTTCCTCGGCCTCGCCTTTCTAATCCGGGAAATTAGTCGGTTAGATCACTATTCAACACGGCAGATTTAACTGACACTGTAGTCATTCAGTGAGTCCGTTCCAGTGCATGGCAAAGGAGGACGTCTGGGACAGCTGGTCAGTGGTGTGGTATCAAATAGATATTGAGAAGGCACAGTCCGACGACGACATCGTGCTCAACCCCGGCGACGCCGACCCGAACGAAACAGTTCGGATCGTCGAAATTGACGGCTGGTACATCTCCGCCTGTGGCGGAACACAGGTATGGAATACGAGCGAAATCGACCACATCGAGGTCGTGGACGTCTCAAATTCGGGGTCCATTAATTGACTGTAGCGATATCTTAGTTTGAAAATTGGGGACGGTATTAGTAGCTGGCATCAACACTGGCGCCGTTCCGCTGAATCAATTCACAAAACTGTTTCCGATCCGCTTCAGTAATGGTGCCAGCCTGCTCTCTCGTGATTGTTTCAGTCACTGTCTCGACGCCTCGCATCACTTCGCACATATGTGTCGCAGTAAGTTCAACGATAACACCCCGAGCGCCTAGTTCTTCGGCCAACCCTGTTGCTATATTTTGACTCAATTCTTCTTGTGTAGTGAGTCGACGCGACTGCCACCGGACATAGCGGATGAGTTTTGAGAGTCCGACCTTCTCGTCGTCTGGACGGTATGCAACGTGTGCCACACCGTAAAACGGGAGTATGTGATGTCCACAGAGACTATATAGTGGAATACCAGTCTTGACAATAAGGGTATCAGTATCGGCATCAAAGGTTCGCATCACTGGTTTCTCTTCAGAGCGCATCCCCTCAGTTAGCGTCTTCAACATCGATGGGACCCGCCGGTCCCATGTATCGAATATATCTGCTTCTTCAGGATTCCGACCCATAGCTTCGAGTAGTAGCTTCGTGCCTTCTCGGGCTTTCTGTTCGTCGAACACGACGTTTGAATCGGTGGTTGAGTCGGTCGACGGCTTCTTCTGATAGTCGGCTTCCTGTTTCGGTGAGTTCATCATTTTCAACAAACAGAAACCAATATATAAATCTATTGCTGGTTAGCTATGCTCCAACCTCTAGGGAGTGAGGGGACTATCTCAAACGCTGGCAATGTTAGTACAGAAGTTCTTGATGATACGTTTCCCTGCATTAGTGAGAATACTTTCTGGGTGGAATTGTACACCAAATTGTGGCCTATCAACATGCTGGACACCCATCACCACACTCTGATCGGGATCGACGGCGACCGTATCCGACGCGCCACCGTACGCAGTGACGTTTGTAGTGTGTGCCGTTTCCTCCAGTTCGGCTGGAAGGTTGTAGTCCTGCACTGCCAGCGAGTGGTACCGACCAACTCGGAACGGATCGTCAACACCTGTGTAGAGGGGAGTCTTATCATGGCTGACGATAGATGGCTTACCATGAACCACATTGGGGGCATGCTCAACAGGTGCCCCGTATGCTGCACAGAGAGCTTGATGACCAAGACACACGCCGAGAGCAGGGTAGGTGGACTTTGAGAACACATCGATAGAAACGCCTGCCTCGGCTGGTGTCCCAGGGCCGGGAGACACAACGATACCGTCTGGGTTGAGTTCCCTGATACCGTCAATATCGATGGCGTCATTACGTTTAATCATCACCTCGCCAAACTCCCCGATGTACTGGACCAAGTTGTACGCGAACGAATCGTAGTTGTCTATGAGGAGTATCATCCAGTGTCCTCCATTGAATCAGTAGATGATTCGATGCCGAATGAACCCTGTTTTCCCAAAGCCTCGTCGACGGCGGTAACGAGTCCTCGTGCCTTGTCCAACGTCTCTTGGTATTCGGTTTCTGGCACCGAGTCATGAACCACACCACCACCCACGCGGAGTCGGTACTCGTCCTCATACCGGACCAGCGTCCGGATAGTGATATTCAGGGTGGCTTGGTCATCGAAGCCAAACACACCAATACTCCCGGTGTACGGACCTCGCCGGGTCGCTTCCACTTCATCGATTATCTCCATGGTGCGCGGTTTCGGTGCGCCAGTGATAGTACCGCCTGGGAACACTGCTGCGACGGCGTCCGCAATGCTCAGCCCATTGCGCATCTGTCCCTCGACAAGTGAGACGAGGTGCATCACCTCAGAATATTTATCGACACGACGATACTGCGCGACATTGACGCTTCCGTATCTACAGACCTTTCCGAGGTCGTTTCGTTCGAGGTCGACAAGCATCGCATGTTCGGCACGTTCCTTCTTATCTGACGTGAGATCGCGTTGCAACTCCTTATCCGCCTGGGGACTATCTCCGCGGGGTCGAGTACCGGCGATAGGCTCAGTAAGGAGGCAGTCCCTATCGACGTCCAACAGTAATTCTGGACTGGCACTGACAAGGTCTATTCCCGGGAATTCCAGTAATCCGGAGTATGGTGCAGGATTTACCTGACGTACTGCGGCGAACGTCTCGACTGGGTGGACCGCTGCCGGTGCCCGCAACCGATGTGAGACGTTTGTCTGGAACGTATCTCCCTCCCTGATATATTCCTTGATAGTCTGAACCCGATCGGCGAACTCAGTCTTGCCACATTCGCTCTCGAACGTCGCTTGCTGGTTGATGAGTGGCTTAGATGGAATTTTTCGATCTCCACCCAGTGCTGCCTCGGCCAGCCCCAATGCCTGTTCTCGCCCCTCTTTATAGGCCACTTCTGGCGACATTTCGACTGGTGGACAGGCAGTGATGTGAATCTGTACTTCATCACTCTCTGATGCCTCCCAAGCGGCGACAGAGTCGAACACGCCCAGTTGGAGTCGCGGTAGGCCGTCGGAAACGGTCGTTTCCGGGATCTCTTCTAGCTCCCGTGCAACGTCGTACGACAGCCACCCGAACGCGCCACAGGGGTACGGAACTGTACAGTCTCCGCGAACAAGTTGTTCACGAGTCAACAGCGCGTCGATAGTCTGGATGCTGGGGCTATGGTCAGCTCGTGCCGTCGCCGCTGGATTTACTTGTATTCGTTCGACTGAATCAACGCCGAAATACCCCCAACCAGACTGACCGCCAGTGGTTTCGAGGTAGAACCCATCCGTGTCTTGCTTCCGAGCACGTCTATATGCCTCGAACGGGTCTGAGACCGTAATGCGTACTTCAACTGGTACACGAGCACCGCACGGTGCTTCGGCCGCAGTCTCTATGAAGGATTGCTTTTCGGTTACGATTCTTATATCACTCATATATCACTAAATGGTACATAGGCGGAGAAGCTTCTTTTCAATGTGATTGTATAATATGGTACGGTGGTCTCGTAAATACCTTTCGTAGGCCATCTGTCCAGTCAATATAGACTAAACTCTTGCAGATACAACTGAGAATCGAATTTCGGTATCCGTTCCTATTCTCATGAACAAGTCAGAATATCTCAGTCACCCCATTTAATCGAGAGTCGATTCAAGAATGAGGCGTTGTTCCACGCGCTTAGCCTCGCGTTGTGCATCGCAAACAGCATCCACATTTACGCTAATAGACGTGATACCAGCCTCAACGAGTTGCTGAATCATCTTCGGCTTGGAGGCTGCCTGCCCACAAATACTGGATGCGATGTCGTTAGAGCGGCACGTCTCAATGGTTTCACGCATCAATTGCATCACAGCCGGGTGAAGTTCATCATAGCGGTCGGCAACCGTCCCGTTGTTGCGATCAACAGCCAGCGTGTATTGTGTGAGATCGTTGGTTCCCAAGGAGACAAAGTCGATTCCTGTTTTACAGATTTCTTCGATACAGAGTGCGCTGGCTGGTGTCTCAACCATCACACCCCAGTTGCGCTTGTTAGGATCAATACCAACATCTTGCATCAGATTTTTTGCTTTATACACGTCTTCGGAATCATTGACGAGCGGGAACATCAGTTCCACGCTACCGTAGCCCATCTCATAGAGTTTCTGGAACGCCTGGAGCTGAAGTTTGAACGTCTCTGGTGTAGCGAGCGAGCGACGGATACCACGATAGCCAAGCATTGGGTTGTGCTCATGGGGTTCATCATTGCCACCTTCGAGCTGTCGAAACTCATCTGTCGGTGCGTCAAGCGTCCGAACACGTACCGGTCGCGGGTAGAACGCTTCAGCAACAGTCCGCATTGCATCGGTAAGTGTATTCACGAACGCATCCGCACCATGGTCTGCGACATACTTTTCAGGTGTCTTATCGGTCGAGAGAATCATGTGCTCCATCCTAAGCAAGCCAACACCGTCGGCATCCGTTGCTGCAGCTCGATCGGCAGCCTCTGGAATGGAGACATTAACCTTGATATCGGTTGCAGTCATGGGTTTACCCCCTGAACTCTGGGGAGAAGTCGACGAAGTCTTACCGCTTTGTGAGTTCCCACTGTCCGGTGACCGCTTCCCGTCAGCCACGACACCACGGTCTCCATCAATGGAAACCATCTGATCGTCAGTGAGCCTATGAGTTGCGGTTTCAGTTCCGATTACAGCTGGAACACCGAGTTCCCGAGAAACGATGGCGGCGTGGCTCGTCATGCCACCTTCATCAGTGACCAATGCACTTGCCCGTTTCATCGCTGGCACCATATCCGGCGTTGTCATTTCTGTGACGATGATATCGCCCTGGTTTACTTTATCGAGTTGGTCAAGTGTGCTAACAATACGAACGGCACCTGTCGTTGTCCCCGGACTAGCGCCAAGACCATCTACTAAATAATCTCGGTCGCCACCTGTTTCACTTGAGATTCCATCCATACTCTTATTTGAATTATTATTTCCATGACTCTCATTGATAGTAGTTATCGGGCGGGACTGCAGAAGGAATACCTGGTCATCGGTAATCGCCCATTCAACGTCTTGTGGTTGTCCGTAGTGTTCCTCAACGAGTTCGCCTAATCGGTGAAGGTCGTCCAGCTCTGAGTTATCAAGTACCTGTTCAGTCTGTTTGTTGTCTGGTACGGATTTTGTAAGAGTTTCGCCAGTCTCAGGTTCTCTTATGTGCATGGTCTTCTTTGTCGCGACAGTTACAGTTTCAAGAGAGTTGGCCTCCCGATCGTAGGTATAGTTGTCAGGAGATACTTCACCAGAGACGACTGCTTCGCCCAAGCCCCAGGCTGCTTCAATAGTTATTTCGGGCTCACCAGTTGATGGATGGCTTGTGAACATGACACCGGATTTTTCGGCATCGACCATACGTTGAACGACAACAGCGATATCAACGGTCTCGTGGTCGAACCCTTGCTGATCCCGGTAATAAATGGCCCGCTGGGTAAATAATGATGCCCAACAACGTTTGATTCTGTCTATAAGTTCCTCACGATCTACATTAAGAAATGTCTCTTGTTGGCCGGCAAATGATGCGTCAGGCAGATCTTCAGCAGTCGCTGAGGACCGTACCGCCACGAAGGGTTCATCCTGGAAACCGGCATAGGCATCAAGGATAGTCGACTCAACACTGTCGGGAATTTCCGCATCGAGAATAAGTTCCCGAGCTTGCTGTTCTGCTTCGGCAAGAGCAGCGGAATTCTCACTATCTACCTCAACAGCGTCAAATAACTCCTCAGCAATTCCGGCTTGATCGATGAAAGTACGGTACGTGTCTGCAGTAACAACAAATGCAGTTGGTACTGGGAGCCCGGCTTCTTGTAACTCTCCGAGTGAGGCACCTTTGCCGCCGGCGGTGTCAACATTACTGTTACTAATGACGTTCAGCCAAGCGATTGGCATGTGTGGTTTCCTTGAACCTACTTCTACTAAAATAGGTCGGTTAAAAGCGTCCATAGAGCAGGGACAGAGCGCAAAAAATCCATCTAAAGTCTAAACACAACCTATCTAAACCAGGGATTATATTCTTCAGCCAACATGTATTAGTGCTCCTGTGCAATTCTACCCATCTGAGGAAGATGCCACTCCCAGTATATCGCCAATATTCGTACGATTAATATGGTCACTGCACAAGCGACAGCACTAGTTTGGGTAGATATATCGGTTGAAATAAGCAGCCAGAACGTACCAGCACCAATGAGTGCGCACGTTGCATAGAAATCTTCCTTAAGAACGAAAGGAATCTCACCGCGAAGTAAATCAGCGAGGGCCCCCCCACCGGCACCAGTAACCATCGCGAGAATAAGGATACCAAACGGTGATGTTTCGGCTGAATGAGCAACAAGGGCACCCGTCGTGGCAAACGCAGCGAGTCCCACGGCATCTGAGATCACAACTACTGGATGGTTGGCAAACCCATCAATAGTCCAGACACCAGTCAAGGCGATAAAAACACCTAGAAGTGCAACGCTTATATCAATAGTTGAGTGTAAAGAATTCGGGACCTGGTTTACGAGTAGATCTCGTATCGTACCACCCCCAAGCGCTGTCACGACACCAAGAATTGTAACGCCCAAGAAATCAAGTTCGGCATCGACTGCTTTCAGCGAACCAACGATAGCAAATGCCAGGAGACCGATGACGTTCATGATTGTAAAAGCTTCAGCGGACATATCTAATCATTATCGGTTGTCCAGTAAAAGATTATCTACTTACTCTCAGATACGACAGAAAACGAGTCTAGTTGAGCAATGTATTATCTTTTGCCCTGTTGAACGTAAGACAGCGTCGGAGTAGAGTCGACTCTCCACACTCTCACAACGTCAGAGACGGTATCTTGGAGTCGGAAGATGCAGTAGCTGTCATTACCGGTGATTGTTGAAGGGTCACAACTATAATCTCTTGGTCCATTTTTTGCTGACGATGGCGATGCCTCTCCCGTATCCGTCCGGAGAAGGGGAGCAGGCGACGAGCCCTAGCTCGCCACCTGCATGAGGTTATGCACGGTGCACTTCCAGGTGAGTTCCCGGAACTGACCATCCCAGCTCCGGGAACGGAGTTTCTCGCCGTCGTCTTCTTTCATCTTCGAGAAACCCGTCTCACTCATCCAGCGTGGGTTGTAGTCTTCGTTCACACGGGCGTTGTGAGATTTCTGTAGCGGTGTCTGCTCCCTGTGCTTGATCAACGGCCGCGTAGAGTTGGAGCGACACTCCTCACGGAGGTTGCTCCATGAGTGGTTTGCGTCGGCAGACAGTACACGCACGTCTTCCGCGTTCCGGTGGATAACCTACATCCCGATATGGCTGTCCCACGCTTTCTACGTCGTGTAATGAACGTCTTTGATCGCTAGCGAATCCACCTCATCAAGATTATCGTCTTCATCGACTGTAACGAGGAATTCGCACGGTTGCGGTAGTGGTAGCGGTTTGGTCGGCTAGAATTTACTTTTGGATTAAAAGTCAAAACTATCCAAAATTAGCTCGTCAGATCATATCAAACTCCACGACTCTGCAGTTTCTCACCTTCTTGGAGGTCAACGTTTGCGTCGCCCTTCATCCCCTTGCCAACATTCTTGCTAACCTCGGTCAGTATTTCGGGGTCGTCCCAATTGTTGACAGCTTTAACGATAGCGGTGCCCATCGCTTCGGGGTCCTCGGCACCGAAGATACCAGACCCGACGAAGATGCCGTCACAGCCATGATGCATCATCAGGGCGGCGTCGGCCGGCGTCGCGATGCCGCCCGCGGCGAAGTTGACAACCGGCAGCCGTCCCATGTCAGCTGTTTCATGGACAAGATTGATAGGCGCCTCGTGTTCGCGGGCCCACTTCTTGCGTTCCTGACGATTCATGCCTTCGAGTTTGCGGATAGCACCCTTGATGTTGCGCTGGTGATGGACAGCCTGATTGACGTCGCCGGTGCCGGCCTCTCCCTTTGTACGAATCATTGCCGCGCCCTCATCGATACGGCGGAGCGCTTCAGGTAAATTACGGGCACCGCAGACAAATGGTGCCGTGAACCACCGCTTATCGATATGGTAGCGGTCATCAGCCGGGGTGAGTACCTCGCTCTCGTCAAGCATGTCGGCGCCAGCGGCTTCGAGGATTTCGGCCTCCTTTGTGTGGCCGATACGTGCCTTTCCCATTACTGGGATAGACACTTCGTCGATTACCGCCTGCAACGAAGCCGGATCCGCCATCCGTGCGACGCCTCCACGCTTGCGGATATCTGCGGGTACCGCTTCGAGATTCATGACGGCGACTGCGCCGACATCTTCGGCAATACGGGCCTGCTCAGGTGTGACGACGTCCATAATGACACCGCCTTTCTGCATTTTTGCAAACCCCTGTTTTATTAAATCTGTACCATATTTGAGGTCTGTGACTTCTGTGTTATTCATTTTGATCTCAGGTCTTTATTCTATCTCAATTTCAGTAGGCAATTAATTGGTGTAGGATGGGATAATCATTCATAAACCGGGAATTCCTCGCAGAGCCGATCTACACTATCTTTCACTTCGGCTGCTAACTCATCATCATCTGGATTATCGAGAAGATCAACAATAAGGTGTCCCACCGTCTCAATCTCCGATTCAGTAAACCCACGTGTAGTGAGTGCTGGAGTGCCAACCCGGATGCCACTAGTGACAAATGGAGACCGAGATTCTCCTGGGACTGTATTCTTGTTGACAGTGATACCGACCGGCTCAAGTCGTTCTTCAGCATCTTTTCCAGTAATATCGGGATGGGACTCTCGAAGATCAATTAGGAGAAGGTGTTTATCTGTACCATCGCTGACGAGAGATATGCTACGATCCTTGAATACCTCAGCGAGAGCATTTGCATTTGCAACGACCTGCCTAGCATAGTCATTGAATTCGGGTGTCAGTGCCTCTTTAAACCCGGCAGCTTTCCCAGCGATATTATGCATGAGGGGCCCTCCTTGACCACCAGGGAATATTGCCTTGTCTATTTGTTCGGCATATTCGTCAGTCGTGAGAATCATTCCACCTCTACCAGCTCGAATCGTTTTGTGGGTACTACCAGTTATGAAGTCTGCGTCTCCTACAGGGTTTGTATGTTCACCAGCTGCTATGAGACCTGTTACGTGTGCAATATCCGCTAAGTGGAATGCGTCAACAGAGTTGGCCACCTCATTGATCCGTTCGTAATTGAACTCTCGAGGATATGCAGAGGAACCGCTAACAATGAGATCCGGATCGAATTCATGAGCATGATCTGATAGTGCATCGTAGTCAATTAACCCGGTTTCGGGGTCTACGCCATATTGTTCGACCTCGTAGAGCTGACCAGAGAAATTAACGTGGTGACCATGAGAAAGATGGCCCCCATGATTCAGATCGAGTGAGAGGATACGATCCCCGGGTTCAAGCATCGCAAAGTACACACCCATATTAGCCTGTGTACCACTGTGAGGCTGAACATTCGCATGCTCCACACCAAAGAGTTCTTTTGCGCGGTCTATAGCAAGCTGCTCAACGGTATCTACGTGCTCACACCCACCGTAATAGCGTGCTTCAGGATAGCCTTCAGCATACTTGTTAGTAAGTACAGACCCTTGAGCCTCTAAAACGGCTTTTGAGACATGGTTTTCTGATGCAATCATTTCGAGATTGTTCTCTTGTCGCTGTTCTTCTTTTATGATGGCAGTATGGACAGCAGCATCAACTTCAGCTAGGTTGGTACTAGGTACCATGAATAACTTATTATCTAACATAGGTTAAAAATCTTTCTGAATTTTGGATGCCGGACGGAAGATACTTACTACAATCAAACCAGTAGTAATACCCGGAACTGAATTCATAGTGTCGTCCCAACTGAGAGAGTATCCACAAAGTGAGTGGATAATTTATATTGCGGAGGGATATTCTCATGACATGGTTTAACCGTGGTCCATCTGTGTGATCTCATCTATCAGTATCTTCCAGAGGACCACAGATTCAGCCCACCGATTCACTCTTTGTCATTCGTCTTCTCACCTACCGTCGATGGGTTAATTAGGCAGGTGCTGAAAGTGTTTTTCATGGACTATCAAGAAGCAACCGATTATTTGCACACACTACAGTGCCAGCGCCCTAAGCTCGGGACAGAAACAACGCGACATATAGTAACCTATTTTCATGACAAGCAGGCGAGTATCGATTTCGTTCAGATTGCAGGCTCAAACGGGAAAGGGAGTACCGCCCGAATGCTTGAGAATATTCTACATACTGCAGGTTTTGATGTTGGGTTGTTCACCTCGCCAGCTCTATACGATATCCGAGAACAAATACGAGTCAATGGTCAAAAAATATCAAAAGAGCGGATCACAACCTACATCGAGAATATACAACCTAGGATTGAATGGCTCCGAGCGGTCAACGACACACCGACACAATTTGAACTCATTACTGCACTGGCGATTCATCATTTCATGCTTAAAAAGGTAGACATAGCTATCCTCGAAGTCGGGATAGGGGGCCAATACGATGCAACGAGTGTGGTCAATCCAGACGCAAGTGCAGTTACAAGCGTTAGCTTAGAACATACTGACATCCTTGGAAATACAGTCGAGGAGATCGCTCACGACATGGCCGAAGTCGCTCCAAATGAAAATCCCCTGGTCACGGCGTCATCCGGAAATGCTCTAACTGCTCTTCAAAATAAAACGGATGTAATAACAGTAGGTTCGACCGACAGTGATGTACTAGTAGCCGAAAACCTCCTGCGATCTGCGGTGAAAAACAATATTTCGATTTCAGGCCGAGACTGGTCAGTTCAAACACAGATATCATTGCTCGGCCGGCACCAAGCAATGAATGCAGGCATTGCTGCAACTCTAGCTAAGCAAGTTGCTGCAGTCGATAGCGAGGTTATAGCGGAGGGGCTCAAAGAGGTCACTTGGCCAGGCCGGTTCGAGATTGTCGCTATGAATCCAATGGTTGTTCTGGACGGTGCACACAACCCAGAAGCTGCTTCTGCATTGAGTGATCTCCTCGCTCGCCACACTTATGACGACCTTCACGTTGTCTTCGCGGCAATGTCTGACAAAGATTACGAGCAAATGATTAAGCAACTTCCGTCTTTGGAGACCGCGTTTATTACGCGTCCGGATACCGACCGTGCTGAAGGCATGTATCCACTAGCAGAGGCTTTCGAAGGGCATGCAAATCACATCAGCAAAATCGGAAACATTCTAGAAGCAACAGAAAAGGCACTCACTCTAGCTAAAAAAACAGACCTAGTACTCGTAACAGGATCTCTTTACAATGTCGCTGAAGCAAGAAATAGGTGGGATCATCCAACGTTGACTAAGCGAAAATTCGCATAAATGCAGTCGATTACGATAGTTATACCAACTATATGAACTCTGGTACAAGTATAAAAAAAGTCGCACCTTGTTGAATATCTCTGTATAATGTGCTTGTTCATAGACGAGATCTGGTGGGGAGTTAGGATAGTCAGTCTTAGCAGTAGAATCCATCTCAGAGGGTGTGAACATTCGTCTGCTCCTCTTTGAAGTCGGTGATCTGTGAAGAGACGGTCTTAGAACTGATAGGTCTCAGCCATATCGCAGCGTTTCCATCAGTAGATATGCTGTAGACGAAAGCAAGAACACCATGTTTTAAGTTAATACAACAAGGTGATTGTGATATGGTGCGAACCATACAGACGCAAGAAGCTCCGCCAGCTGTTGGTGCGTATAGTCAGGCGAAAACCGACGGAGACCTTGTCTTTACTGCAGGGCAAATTCCGATGACGGCCGACGGTGAACTGCTCGACGAAAAGCCGATTGGGGAGCAAACTGAACAAGTACTCGACAACGTTCAAGCGATCCTTAGCCACGAAGGTCTCTCGATGGATGACGTGCTCAAGGTCACTGTATTCCTAGATGACATCGACAATTTTGAAGAGATGAATGAAATATACAGCAGTTATTTTGCTGATTCACCACCTGCACGTAGCGCCGTCGAGGTAGCGAATCTTCCAAAAGGAGTGGGTATCGAGGTTGAAGCCATCGCCACAGAGTAGAACTTACCAGTAGTCATTTTGAGAGTTGCCAGAACGTATATTCTGTACTTTGGCAAGCACGTCCAATACGACGGTCATCAGAATGAGTCCCCTGGTCGGGTTTTCTTTGAGCCTATTGCAGTTAGTGTTCGCGCTATATGGGTCAATACTGGTATCACCCCAATATTGGGCATAGCTATTGCTCAATACAATAGTGATGGTCCTTATCGTATATTCCGAACTTGTCCAAACACATTTTATAACTATATCTAAGAACGATGCAGATTTAGGTTTTCACTGGATCTGTTGCAACCGATATTCAAATCATGAACACCACCACAAATAATCCTGCATGAGACTCAACCGTTGGATATTCAGTAGATATCACCACCGAATGGAGCTACGTAAATCAATAATCGAGATTGTGTATTGTATATTTCAAACGGAGTAGCATAGCCGTACAAGCTCACCTATCAAACGAACATCATCAGACAGTACGATAGAAGTCCTGCAAATTGGGTAAGCACATGCACTGCTATAGCACAACAAGGAAAATTAGATATCCTGATAAGATTACAAAACTAGATCTGTAAAGTTTTGCTGATAACGTCATTTGGGTCTGTAGTTTCGCTATGTGAAGGGGCCGCGATTGCGTTATTTCCGTCGGAAGCGAAGATACAGATTCGTTTGATATCTGGAATCCGTCTCTTCACCCGTATTACGATAGATAAGTCTAAATCAGTTGTTGCTAACACCGACGAACCCACCGATTCCGAAGAGGACTTCGGGTTCAGCGTTTAGGCGAAGCTGACGCTCCATATGCTCCACATCGAGTTGGCAAAATCCTACCGCGTCACACTTGATATGCCGAGCGAAATGCCGGGTGTGTTAGAGGAAATTGGACTCACACGACGACCTCACAATACGTTTCTCCGCTCCTGGTTTACCCGGGTTCCGACCGAGACTTGGCAGCATATCTCGGCACCTTTGCTGAGAAACGCACAGCCCATGATGTAATCAATGTAACCGGCTGTGACCGTGACCAGCCAAGCCAGTACTATCCAACCAGACAGGCTACCGCGTCCGGGCGTCGAAATTGACTTCTCCGTTATATGTCAACACTATACACACCACAGACATCCACCCAGTACTTCGAAAAACACGATGCCAAGGTTGGCCCTCAGACCGCCCGACAGAACCGGGGCGATCTGCGAAGGTTCGCTGCTGCCAAAGGATATGCTGCGAAATCTTTTGATGGCAAACTTTCGCTACGACCACCTAACTTCTCAAACTCGCTCAACTAGACAGTGCCATATGCCTAATTCTGATCTGGCATAGACATTACAACCATAGTTTTGTAACGGACAATGGGTATTGATTTCTTAGTAATCAGGTCTTAGTTTTACAATTACAATGCCCTCGGTCCAAAAGCTCAAAAACGTTATAGTGTTGGTTACAGTCAGTGCAGACTATCTGAATAGTAATGATTACATCAAATGACCCTAACACAAGCCGCCCGGTAGAGACCATTCTCTTGACACTATTTTCGGTTACCGCTTGAAGCCGTCCCTGTAATCGTTTAATTGTTTCCTGAGTCTTCGTTACTTGGTTTGTGTTGTCATCTTCACGTTCGACTCTACGGTCTTTCCGAAGATATGTGTGGATTGCCTGATGAGAAACGAAATCTTTCTGAATCCTATCGATATCAACTCCTTCTTGTTTTAGATCATTGATTACCTCCAGCCGTGTTCCTTCAGTAGTCTCATCGTCCGTAAGTAGCGTGTACAACTGATCTACTTCGTCTTGTCTTACCAACATACCTACGTCTGTCATTGCAGATCTCAATACTCGACGGTTCATGACATCTGCAAGAGTCCGTAGACTTTGTTGTTCACAACCATCACCCAACCAACGTTGTTCGAGTTCCGCTCCGAATTCACCGAGGTCGTATTCAGATATGACCCGCGCTACCTTACTGGAGCGGTTAGTATTTTTTTGGTCACCCTTGATGTTGGATTCTTTTTCAGTCATACGTTCTCTATGGTAGGCTGTTAAATAAGCGTTCTGTCCTTACCCTGATTGGTTTTCCCAGAGATTACAAACACAGCCATGTGGCCTCTACAACCAAATTCAATCTTTGGAATATACAATTTGTATTCGCATAGTTTTGGGATGCTAAATTGCGGTATTTTCATTTATATATAAAATATAATAAATATTTAATTGAGAATTATAATCTTGATACTATTAACATACTATCTGTATTCGCTTTTGTAAGATGGATATAGTCTAAAGTGATGATCAGCGGCAATAATAAACAGTCTGGTTTGTATATTACAAAATATGAGGTCTGAGATATGAAACTACTAAGTTAGAAGCGAAGATCTGTAAAATCGCTTCAATCGTCGAACGTTTGTAATATAGGAGTGTAAATGAGACAGCCATATGCTGGCTGTGAATCTATAGTGTTTCACAGAAGGGTTAGGTGTACTCTGTATGAATAGAGTCATGACCGGATGGAGAAGAATCATCCCTCACCACAGGACAACCTCGACCGCTTACTCAAAGAGTGACAGAGAGAAGGTGAGCAAGCGATATATCTTTATCAAACGTCTGTACAAAGATGCTACACTCGAAAATACATCGACAACTGTAGGATGTCCCAATCAACGAGGAGTCGCTGGGTCAGCCTCTAGAAACAAGATGGTCTCGGAATCCTCACACCGTGCTTCGGGGCGGCCGGCCCCCGAAACACGACGATGAGCAACGAGGGCGTCTCCTCGAACACTTCGAAGAGAACGAACGCTGAAAAAACAAGGAATTCAGCACCTCTTGAACGCAGGTTCGACGTTGAATTCCGCCCGAACTACCTGCCACGGCTTCTCTCTGAGCTTGGCCTCTCATACGCGTTTCCGTGTACAGAGTGGTCAGTTCGACCAGAGGAGGCTGACGACATCCTCGACTAACACGTTGCGGACGCATTCGGTGAGGATGAGAAGTACGACCCACAACATGTACTGACAACGATACTGACGAGGGATGGATGATTGCCGACGATGTCAGAGCAGGTGGCAGAACAACGATCGACTTCTTTGATGTCTTACACCCATAACCGTGGGCCAATTTCCAGTGGCTCTACATAGAGAATCAGCTGACAATTACCCAGCAGCTGGTGAAAATCGGCTCACTAGCGGCCTAGGGTGTCATACAACGGTTCACATACCCGTTCTTCGATTCCCCGATTCACTCAGAACAGGGAACCCAAATATTATTGTGATAGATGCTTGATTGTCCAAGTGGGAAAGTGGTAAACAGAATAGAAGAAGCGGTAAAACAGATTCGAATTGTCAAGGAAGAAGTAGATGACCCCGAAGTGTCCCAGGAATTGAAGCATGCTTTGGAATCGCTTCAAAAAGCGGTGAAGTCACTCGAAGACGACGGTTGATTCATTCCATTAGTGGTTCTGACGGGACAAGATTTGCTCAATAAGTAGACGTACTAAGCAGATGATTCATTCACGACAATCCAGAGATCAATCACCTTGTGAATTGTTCTATGATATCCTCTAGCGGCCGGGTACCGTATGCTCAACGGGAAGAATGTCCTCCAGGTTCCGCCAGTTCAGGAGATAGACCAGATCTGCGCGTATCTCGAAGTGATTTGCGAGCAAACTCCGAGCGATCGAATTCTACTCGTCTTGGCAAACTCCCGTCAGACATCTGTGTGTACACGAAGGACGCGGCCACGAATTCGGGATCAACCCCATCTTGCTCTCAAGGCTCGCCGCTTCTCAACCTAATCGAGCCCATCACGAAGAGTTTCAAGTGGGAATCGGCGTCCCTAATCGTTGATGGTGCGCATGATTACCGGGCCCCTCCTCAATGCGATATAGAACCACATTAGCGGATTCATTCAGAGATTGCGTTAATCATAACGACCCCTAGCAAGCAGACGATGAACTTCATGGGTGTCAGCTCATTAACTTTCTTGCCAACTCACTTTACGAAGAGGTTGTACCCAGATTCGGCGACGATATTAAGGTTGACGCTAGGGAGTAACAGGTTCCTCGTCAGTATATACGCTTAATCTTCACTCTAAAACACGAAGCTACGGGGTTACGAGCTCTGAGTTGATATTGGGGTTCCAGAGTGTCATAGAAGAGTTCTCACCCGTGTTGATCGTGCTTCCCGGATTTTCTCCGCGTTCATAGTTGATGATTGCGACGACGAGCCGAAGACACAGGGCAAGAAACACCTGCGCTCGGCGTGGACAGGGCCTCGGGCGTGGGTTCACCCGAGGTCTCAGTCCTTCACTGATTCGTTGGTTCGTTCAACTCCAGTACGGCGGTTGTACGTCTCGTCTAGGATTGATTGCTTCAGCTGAACCCCCTCACTGTGTTCCTCGATGCGGTCTTCGACCCTATACTCAATGTCTATTGGGTCATCGGTGTTTCGTGCGTTGTACGGAGCGACTGGTACGACCACCTGCTGACTGCAGGAGTCGTGCCAGTCGAGAGTGTCGTAGGCGCTGTCACCAACCATCCCCATCCAGATTGGTGTCTCGACGGCGAGCGCGTCACGTGTGACGCGCATCGCCGTCTCTTCTGGTTCTTGTTTGCTCTCGGTGAACTTAGCTGCTATCTGGATCTTTTGCCCGGTCGAAACGATCGTACAGCCGTAGCCGTGGTAGTATTCGTCCTCGGTTGGATCGTAGCACTTTGAAGTGCCTTGATCGGCGGGCATCGCCCTCACATCGGTTGAATCGATGCAGTAGGTCAAATCAAAGATGTCGTCAACGACGTGTTCGAGGTCGGTGAGAAAGTGATCGACCGCGTCTCTCGACAGCGGTCGATCGAATCACAGCTAAGCCAGACAACCGTGTTCCGAAGCTCCCGCTCAACCGGACGAATGCCGTAGATATCCTTGTAGTAGCTGTGGAGAAAGCCACGCATCAACTCTGGTGGATCATGATCTCGTGTTCGCCCCGCCTCCGCCGGGGCGAACACGTCGAACTCTTCAAGAAACTCGAAAGGGGGGTGCTCAAACAACGCTAACGTCTCTGTCTTCGCGACATTAAAGAACGGCTCTATCGAAGAATCATCCTGCAGAGTAGCTGAACTAATTCCACCTCAGCGTTCACCCTGCTTTTTGGTGTGCTACTCGTTCTATGACACTCTCATTGGGTTTCAGCAGTTTCACAATATACTAACAAATAACTGACAAGATATAGGCCAAATTATAAGTCGCTACATGAAAAACGTTAATTATGGTAATCCTTGCAGCTATTGATAAGTCAGAGCGAGCGCCTGAAGTGGTCAAGCAAGCAGACATACTGGCTGAAAAGTTCGGAGACGAAATTCATGTAGCGCATGTAATGAAAAAGTCAGAGGTGATTGAGTCTAAGAAGTCGGATGTCGGGAGCGTAGAAGCCCCCAATATAGACAAAATGCGGGCAACAGCTAAAGATGTTGGACAAAATATACTCAACGATTGCTCAGCGGAATCGGAATTGGAAGTCATTGGTCTTATTGGCAACCCAGCTGACGAAATTGTAGAATATGCACGCGAAGTAGATTCAAGATACATAATTGTCAGCCCGAAGCGACAATCTCAGACTGGGAAGATACTCTTTGGAAGCGTTGCCCAATCCATTCTTTTAAATGCACATTGTCCAGTAGTATCCTTCACAGATCTCTGAAAACAGTCTCGTCGGTCTTCATTTAACATTACAGAGTCCTATATTTGACGACGCACCTGAACCACCAAACAGTTGACTCCGGTATTGCCGATCCATATGGCGGTTCAGATATCTCCTTTTTAGCTTATTTGTAGCATTGTTGAATTCAGAGCGTCGCCTGGAGAGCATGTTTGAGTGCGTCTCGTTCCGGTTCTCGTGATAACTCTCGCCAGTTGGAATGATCTGAGATACTACGCCACCTTGTCCTTTGAGAAGCCCCGATTGGGTGAGAGCCACGGTCACGTTAGTGACGTGTGGCGCTCGTAGGTATTGGCATGCACCTTGTTATTGGTGTATTCGGGGTTGTCCTGGATGTAGTATTCGCAGTCCAATGTGTGTTACTCTTCGAGAAACTCATACGCTCGAAACTGGTCGATATTGACGGTCAGCAACTCTCGTTTGCAGTCGGCCAGCAGGAGTAGAATCGTTGATTCATCTGAGTCTGCCACCGAGATCACGTACTGCTGTCCAGTTCTCCGATCAGCGAGAACGATTACAGGCAACTTGTCACTATCGTACGAACCACCCCCCACGCGAGCGTGACGCCCCATCGCGCTCGTAGCTTCTCTTTCCGGCATAGACGTACACTTCGTCGATTTTGATCGGCCTGACAAGAGTCAACAGAGGCAAATCAAGCGCTTCGCCAGAGCGCTCGATGCGCCGGTAGTTCGTCTTGTACATTACCTCAATTTCACACTGTAGTTACCGAAGACTCGTGTTGAATAGGAGAAACACGTATATTGAGAATAACTACCTGTGGAGTGCAACCTTCGAGTGAGCGAATATTGTGCTCGTCTTCTCGTTAAATGTGCGATCGGGAATTCTTACAGAATACTGCTGATATTCACGATAGCTGGCTATTTAACCACTACTCAAACCGACAGCGGGGCTACTCGACGCCATTTTGCCACGGAATCCTCTAGAGCAGGTTTGCTTCGGTCTCTCTGAGCTTCTCATTTAAAACAAAATATTCCTCCAGATGACGCTACTAGGTCACCCGTGCTCACTATTTTTCCCAGTGCTATCTCACTTGATCACCGATCCGCTTCTCGAGAGCTTATTGAAGTTTATTCGGCCCTTTTAAACAAGTTACTGTCTTTTCAATCATCGTTTTCTGCAGCAGAAACCTCCTTTAAGGATAGTTCTTGAATGTGTTCTGCCTGTTCAACATGCGCCTGTGTGTACCTGCTTACCACGTAGATTGCTGCGAATGACAACAGCATCGGCCAGATGTTCCACGTGATTAGAATGGGGTGGAAGCTTCCAATATATGTGAAACCGAGGATCGTCCCAACTAGGCCGACAACCATTCCAGCAGCTACTCCTTCAGAAGTCGTATGCTTCCACCACAGAGTTGCGAATATAGCCGGACCGAACGTCGCCCCCAATCCGCCCCAAGCGAATGCAACCAGTTGCAGCACCAGGGAGAGATCTAATGCTGCAATTATCGTCGAAATTACGCCGAGAGCGAGGACGGAGAATCTAGCTATCTGTTTCGATCGTTGGTCGGAAATCTCGTTACCAAGCAATCGTTCATAGAGATCCCGAGAGACTGTCGTTCCACTGATCAACAACTGAGAGTCACCCGTACTCATTAGTAGTCCAATGACTGCTGCTAGTACAAAGCCAGCTGCAACGGGAGGGAGTTGATTAATTGCTAAAACCGGGTAGACGAGTTCCTCATTGCTGAGCGAAGACCCCTCCAGTAAAATGCGCCCAGTTAGCCCGATGAAGACAGCAGTAATTGCAACTATAAGCTGGGCACCCCCGCTCCAAGCCATGGCTGTTCGAACGTTTTTTGAGTCATCAATGGCGAAGAATCTTATCAAGGATTGCGGGTTTCCAAAGTAAGCCATACCGATGAATCCCCAGAAAATAATACTAGCAAAGAGAGCGAACCCTTGATTTCCTCCAGTAAATGAAACAAGAACCGGATCTACAGATGCTAGCTTATTGAATAGCTGCACCGGTCCACCAACCTGCATTGTCGTCCAGATCACAAAAGTGAATGATCCGAGAACGACAAGTACACCCTGAATGAAGTCCGATACTGCAACAGCTTGGAATCCACCTGCGACCGTATACAGCACAATTATTGCCCCCATTATAAACGCAGACGTCATCCAAGGTAGGTCAAAGAATGGCTGCAGTGCTGTTGCGCCAGCAGTAATTTGCGAACTCACATACACTGTTTCGAAGACGACCAAAGCAATCGAGGCTATAAGTAACACTAATTTGCTACCAAACAGAGTTCCAAGATATGATGGCAGCGTTTCCTCTCCGACTACAGTACTGGATCGTTTTAGCCTGCCTGCAACGCCATAATACATGATGACCCAGCCAGTCACCTGTGAAATAATGGCGATCCATGCCCATGTCCCGACAACATAGGCAAATCCAGTGATTCCAATCAACCAGAATCCGCTCATAGCTGAAAAGAGCTCACTGATACCGGCAAACGAGCTTCTCAAATTACCGCTCGCAATCATGTAGTCTGACGAGTCATCAACGCCTCTGTACTCATAGTACGCGAGGGAGGCTAAACCAAATACATACAGCCCAAAGACGGCCGCATAAGTGAGTTGGCTCATTCTTCAACCTCCGGATTTGAGACGTAATAAATATAGACGCTTAGAACCGTCAACAGAGAGCTCACAACAACCATAAGCACTACACCAAGTGCGATGGAGTTCCCATCTGGATCACCAAATGCGAAGCTAGAAACGAAGGCGACGAGAAAGAAGGATCCCGCGAATAACCAGCCAAGTAACATTCGTTGCCTCTCCGTTCGTATCTCCAAGCCTAAGCTTGACATGAAACTTGTTGTCATGGCTCCATCAGTAGCTGATACAACCATAGTATTTAAACTTATCGTAATACTATTGATAGATTGGCCAGGGGGGAGAGCCACCACGAAATTGGTATTAAAGCGGATGAAGAGATCTATCCGAATAGTGTGTAGCAGAAATATATATTATAAAATCAAACCCCAAGTGAGTACAGTCACGCTGCCTGTGAAATAAGACCAGCTGGCGTGTACTCTGTAGCCCACTTAGCTTGCTGACGGTAAGCGATTACCAGACTTTTTCCAGTGAATCCAGAATGTTCTCTCCCAGAACCATCTGGATTTCATCGTCAGTGTATCCGTTCTTGACCAGCCAACGGACAATGTTGTGCCAAGCTTCGGTGGGGTTTTCCATGCCCAGCGGAGCGCCCATATCCTCGACCGAGTCAAATCCATGTCCTTCCTTCGGCGAGTTATAGATCATCTCCACCTTTTTGCTCCCCTCCGCCTCTTTGAAGTAGCTTGGGTACACCTGATCGTCATCTCCGTACAGAAGATCAGTACCGAACGCCACGTTTTCGATACCGACTAGATCAACGATGTACTCGAAGTGATCCATGATCGCGTCAATCGTGTGATCCTCCCTCTTCGCCGACGTGATGTTCGGCGGTGCAGCTGTAATGGCAACGACGCCACCAGTGTCTGCGACAGCCTTGATGCACTCGTCGGACTTCATGCGATTGGTGTGCCAGAGTTCCCGTGCTCCGATGTGGTTGTAGAATACGGGATCGTCGCTTACCTCACAGACGTCAAGTGCGGTCTGGTCGGTAGAGTGACACAGATCGATAGCGACACCAAGCTTGTTCATGCGCTCGATAACACTCTCACCGAACGTCGATAGACCACGGTCGCGACTTTCGTCGTTATCGATGATTCCGGAGGCGATGTAGTTCGAGTAGTCGAAGGCGAGCCCCATCATCTTGATCCCGAGACCGTAGAGGATATCAATTCGATCGAGTTCGTTCTCAATCATTGCGGTACCCTCTATGGAGGGAACGAAAGCTGTTTTCCCCTCCTCGTGGGCGCGCCGTATATCATCCACTCCATCGCATCGTATAACCTGATCCTGGTGAGCGATATCGCTCAACCGCAGTCCCAGGTCATAAATCGTATCATCCCACTGCCACCCGTTCGGCGATCTGACCGTCCCATAGTCGTTGATCAGGTGGTCGAATACGCCGTCAACGTTGGACTTTGCGAGTCCCTCGTAGCAGGTTTCTACTCTACCCTGTCTAAAGTAATCAGGAATCTCTTCCGTTTCTAAGGGGAAGTAGAACGGGTGCTCGTGGAACGAGATAATAACACTTTCTTCACTAAGTTTTTCCGCCCGTGTCTCTTCATCATCTCTTAATGGCACCTCATAGGGTTCTCCGTTGTGGATCTGGTCTGGAAGGGAGAATGATTTGTAATCTTCTCCTTCTTCTAAGTACTCGAACGCCTCATAGCCACTGTAACTTGACATGCATATCGATGTGTACACTCCTACAATATAAATGTAATGGTATGGGTCAATTCATCCCCAAAAAGTTCGATTTTTACTAAACACCCAACCCCGTTGAAACTCAGTAAACATAGATTGATTGACTGCCACACTAGAACGATTGGAAGCGGTCGATTGGCCTATTCACAGTATGAAACCATCTTTCAATGTGGTTCCGGATCTGGTAGTTGGGTTGTTTGCTCGATCCGTAACCTCCACGCGCAGCCAGATAGCCACCAGCTTCGACGAGAAACTCTATATCGGCAAGACACTGTTTCTCAGTGAGCCAATGCAGGAATGCCACTGCGGGGACAGTCCAGTTGCGGCTGAACAGGTTAACTTCGAATAACAGCTTTGATTCGATATCCAGTAATTCTAAGATTGCTACCATCACCCTGATCGACAGCCCCATGATCTGGAGACGCACCCCAAACCGACGGACATCTGTCAGGGTACGCCTTTTTCCTACACGTATTGATTACCCGTTTCTAGCAGTTCTCTGAGCAGGTCTGCGGGTGACATAGGAGATATTTCGCTATGCCCTACTCACTTCTTAGTCACTCAACTATACAGCGACCACACAGCAAAAGATAATAAATTGTAATATCCAAAGAACTATCTTCGTTGGTATCAAACGATTAGGCAATGACAGACGATAAATCCCCCCGGACAATGAAGACGGTTGAGACAAGCTGGGATATCATCGATACACTTGAAGAACTGGATGGAGCACGAGTTTCGGAGATAGCCGAGCGACTCGACATTCCACAAAGTTCTGTTTCTACTCACCTATCCACACTGAAACAAAGAAAGTATGTAATAAAAGATGGTCAAGAATACAAACTGAGCCTATATTTTTCGAGTATTGGGGAGTATGTAAAGAATAGGTGTACTCTTTATGAAGCTGGGAAAAATGAAATTGAGCGGCTTGCTCAGGAGACAGAAGAGTATACTCATCTCGTTGCCGAAGAATACGGTCAAGCGATCTATTTGCATGAAGCAAAGGGGGAGAATGCCGTTGGAGAGGATCATTTCAGTAAAAGGTTCGAAATGGCGACAGAGCTTCACAGCTCGGCGTATGGAAAGGCGATTTTAGCTCATTTCTCTGAAGAACGGATCGAACAAGTGATTGATGAATACGGATTACCAGCAAGGACTGAGAACACGATAACGACTCGAAATGAGCTGTTCTCCGAGTTGGACCAAATTCGAGAGCAGGGATTCTCGTTAAACGATGGTGAAGAGATTCGGGGGGTGCGTGCCGTCGGGGCCCCTATTCAACAAGCAGATGGAAGTGTACTTGGAGCGATCAGCGTTTCAAAACCGGTCAGTAGAATGGGCGATGAGATGTTCAGAGAGAAGATGCCAGAGATAGTCAAGAGCACTGCTAACGTGATTGAAATTAATATAGAAACATCCAAAAGCAAGCTTTGAAATTTGCATCTGTTTATATAATTCACTAACCATCGAAAAATATCTTATTCTTGATCTGGTATTCCATCCATAAGGGATATTGCAATATGCGAACACCGTCACATAACGGGAGTACACGTGTTACGTTCATCAGAGGCCCCCTCTCAAATGAAACGAGAATACCATTTCTATTCATAGAGGAGGCACAAACGAATCAATGTCAAATATTGTTCCAAGTGATTCATTAATCGAGTACAGTTCAACGAACCGCATTCCAGGACATCTAACAGAGTGGAATTCGTATATTGCAAACTCTAGTTGGTAAGCGTCCTGAAATATTTTACTCGAATCAGTTCTAACTCATAACTTTATGTAGAATTTTAACTTATTTATTTATTGAATTTAACTCATCATGGTGGGAATTTTGATAAGATCTGTGGGGTAACCGAATGCATGGCTGTTTTGAACGGGGTACTACTGTAACGGTCTTAAATCTTCGAAAAATATATTAATGAAGACGTTGCATGTTAAGATGTAACGATGGAATCAGCTACTAGTCTACCGGCAGAAGCAGATACTGTCATCGTCGGAGCTGGAATTGTTGGATGTAATCTGGCTTATCAGCTGTCAGAGCTTGGTCGGGAGGATATCGTGGTCGTCGATCAGGGCCCAATGCCCACGACAGGCGGCTCATCTACCCACGCACCGGGCATTATGTTTCAGACCACAGAGCACAAGATCCTGACTAAATTTGCAGGATACAGTCGCGAACTCTACTCTGAGCTGGAAGGCCTCGACGGTGAACAAGCCTACAACAAGACAGGTGGAATCGAGGTTGCCCGGAGCGACGAGCGTATGGATTATCTTCGGCGCCGAGTTGAGTGGGCGAAATCCTGGGATATCCCAGACCCACAACTTCTCTCACCAGACGAGGTTGAGGAGAAACTACCATTAGTCGACGGAGATCAGATTCAAGGAGGGTACTTTTCGCCCAGTGACGGTCAGGTTTCAGGAGTTGTCGCGTGTGACGCGTTGGCCCGAAAAGCAATAGACAATGGAGCGACCTTTGTCCCACATACAAGAACGGAAGATATTGAAATCACAGACGGTGAGGTCCGCGAGGTTGTAACCGAAAACGGGACCATTGCGTGTAACGAAGTCGTTGTCGCAACTAACATCTGGGCACGACAACTCGGCGAAAAGATTGGTGTCCACTTGCCAATCGCCCCTGTTGAGCACCAGTATACCATGACTGAGTCGCTCGAGGAGCTTTCGGACAACCAAGTGGATATCACTGATCACCCGCTGTTCGAGAATTATCAAAACGTCTCTGGCGAAAAGGCAAAGCGGCTACTTGTTGGTCCTGACCGCCCAATCCTTCGTGACCAAGACAATGCGATGTACTTCCGGACCCACGGGGATGCTTATGGCATTGGCTCATATAATCACGAGTCAATTGTCCCGGACCCACGGGAACTCGGAGGCAATGATCCGGACGGTGAACAGGGGTCAGTCCACGAATTCACCGAGTATCATATGAACAATGCGACTCACCCGGACCGGCAAGAAAAGGCCCCGCGACAGGCCAGCAACGAGCTCCTGCCTGCTACCGACGGTGCTGATCTCGAGTTCAAATACAACGGGATGTACTCCACTGCACCGAATGGTCTCCCTGTACTAGGGCCGGTTGAAGGATATAACGGGCTCTGGACTGCGCTGGGGAGTTGGGTTACCCACGCTGGAGGTGTTGGCAAATCCCTTGCCGAATGGATGGAAAACGGTGTTCCGCGGTTGGGAGATGAACGAATTGACCTCGCTCACGCTGACGTAAACCGGTTTGACGAACACGAAGGAAGCTGGGATTTCACACGCGACCTCGGTGCTGAGGAGTACCGGATGATCTACAGCATCGTGCATCCGAAGTGGGTCTGGACGGATCATCAGCGAGATATACGTCGGACACCGATGTATCACTCCCACAAAGAACTCGGTGCCGAGCTGTGGGCCGAAGCCGGCTGGGAGGAACCGCAGTGGTTTGAGTCGAACGCGGACTTGTTGTCCAAGTACGGCGACCGGATTCCCGAGCGTGGAGAGTGGGCCGGGAAATACTGGTCCCCGATTGAAGGAGCTGAAACCTTGAACGTCCGAGAGAATGTCGGTCTGCACGACATGACCTCATTCAACAAAATGGAGGTCGTTGGCAAGGAATCCGGAGAGTTCCTCCAGTATCTCTGTACGAACGATATGGACCTCGACGTCGGTGACGTCAGATATACGCTGATGTGCAACGAGAGCGGCGGCGTCCGCGCCGACATCACGGTCACGCGCACGGACGAGGACCGTTACCTGCTCCTGACTACCGGCCGTGAAGTCGGGACTAACCACGTGGCGTGGGTGCGTGAGCAATCACCGGAAGACGTTGTTGTCAACGACGTCACGTCCAGTTACGCGGCGATGGTGTGTACGGGCCCGAACGCCCGGAAGGTGCTGTCGAAGGTCACAGACGTCGACCTCTCGGACGATGCCTTCCCGTTCTTCACCAGTCAGGAGTTCTACGTGAACAACATTCCCGTGACCGCGCTCCGCGTGTCTTATGCCGGCGAACTCGGCTGGGAGCTGTACACGCCGTCAGAGTATGGCGAGCGGCTGTGGGAACACATCATGGAGGCCGGCGAGGAGTACGACATCCGGCCGTACGGCAACGGCGCCCTCAACGCCCTGCGTATTGAGAAAGGGTTCAGACTGTGGGGCGAAGACCTCCACACCGAACACAACCCCTACGAGGCTGGCCTCGGGTGGGCCGTCGACCTCGAGACCGACTTCATCGGCAAGGAAGCCGTCGCTGCGGCCGCCGACGGCGACAACATCGAACACAAAGTCGCCTGTCTAACCCTTGACGATGAGGACGTCACAGTTCTGTCCCACCGACCAGTACTTGACGGCGATGAGACGATTGGATACATCCACAGTGCTGAATACGGCTACACTATCGGTGCCTGTGTGGTGTATACCTACTTGCCGCCAGAATACGCCGAACCTGGGACCGAGGTAGAAATTCTCTATGAAGGAACTCGATATGACGCTACCGTCCGGGAGGAACCGCTCTTAGAATAGATAACTACCACCTCTAGATCCCCCGTCAGTAGTCTTGTTCACTACTGAGGGCCGTGGTGAGGCATCGATTCATACGACCATTCCGACGCGAATACAACAATTCTGATTATGAGTGAATCACGTGAATTTCAAGTAAGTTACCAGGATGTAGAAGAGGCTCGTCAACGGACAGATGACGACTCAATAGTCAAGCGAACACCAGTAGAACGCAGTACATCTCTTGGAGAGATGACCAACAGTGATGTCTTCTTGAAAATGGAGCATCTACAGTGGACGGGGTCATTCAAAACGAGGGGTGCTTACAACAAAATCTCACAGGCGGTTGATAGGGGAATTGATGAGTTCGTCGCTGCCAGTGCCGGAAATCACGCACAGGGTGTTGCACTAGCAGCGACAGAGTGTGGAGCTGAATCGACGATTGTTATGCCGGAAACGGCACCACAATCGAAAATAGATGCAACTCGTGGCTATGGAGGCACTGTCGAGCTCGTTGGTCAAGACTTCCAAGATGCGATGTCATACGCCCAATCAATGGCAGAGGGTACTGAGGTGGAGTTTGTTCATGCGTATGATGACCCCGATATCGTCGCGGGACAAGGTACATTGGGCATCGAAATGTACGAGAATTGCACAGACGTCGATACAATAATTGTTCCTATTGGCGGAGGTGGTCTAATAAGTGGTATTGCAACTGCTTTTGATCAGCTTTCGCCTGAGACTCGTATTATTGGAGTTCAAGCAGAAGGGGCCTCAACCGTCCATGAGAGTCTGAACAAGGGTATGCCAGTCACTCTTGAGGAGGTTGATACAATTGCAGACGGAATCGCAACCGGAGGGATCTCAGAGATGACAATGGATATCATCAACTCAAAGGTTGATGAGGTGGTTACTGTAACAGATACCGAGATCGCGACTGCTACTCTTCTCATACTGGAGCGTGCTAAGCAAGTCGTTGAAGGAGCCGCTGCGGCGTCGGTCGCAGCAATTCTAAGCGACGAACTCGACGTGAGTGGGGAAGTGGTGATGCCCTTACTTTGTGGGGGGAATTTGGATATGACGACTCTCAGGACGGTTCTCATACATGCCTTGACCAATCGAAAACAAGTCCTCCGGTTGCGAGTTCGGATTGACGATAGCCCCGGTAAAATGGCAGATCTCTCTGAGGTTATTGCCAGTCACGGTGCGAATATTCATAATGTTCGCCACGAACGAGCGGTGCCAGAATTGAGCGTCGGTGAAGCAACCCTCGTATTCACTATCGAAACGCAGGGTGCTGAACACGCCGATACAATCGTAGAGGCAATTAGAAACGAAGGGTATACTGTTGAAGGTATTGACAGTCGCTCTGAATCGGTCACAGAGTAGTTTTTCACCCATCGTTCTGCACCATCTTTCGTCTCTATAAGATTGTAAATAAACACTTTTTTGAGATTATCTCTGGAGGAAGTATCCCATAATCCAGCTAGAATCTTCTTTGAATCCACTGAATCAAAAAATGGGTCGCAAAATCAAGAATCAGGTGCCGAACGGTAATTGTCAAATGGGGAAGTATTCTATCCGAAGTTGCGTCAGCAGACAGGTCCTTCACGCAGACCTCAAGACTATCTATGAGAGCGGCATGAAAACGACTGTAGCGGATAATCAGTGACTCAGTTATATGACTTGAGACACACTATTCAAAACGGTACAATTTCATCCCAAATCTAGGTAGCGCAGCAAGTAGTATCTCAGCAACTGGACCCTACATAGACACTCGACTATGGACTCAGAGACAGCACTAGTAATCTGGAATTTCGCCAACTACTACAAAACCCTGTAGAGTGACGCCGTCGATCCCGATGGGAACGGCGTGGTTGACAGCGGCGTCAACCCCGTTATTACTCTTGATTTTCTTGATCGACCGGTAATCTGGCTCATATTTCGACACCGGCATCGTTTACAACAAACCACGACCGTTAATCTCAGCGCGACCCTCCTTCGCGTAGAAGCCGCGATCCAGCAGAACTTCGTTGGTATCGATACTTACTACCAGCTATTATGAATATTGAGGTATTCCAAGTCTCAATTTGAGTATTCACCGAGTAATCCGGAGCAGGTACAAATAGATAGAAATTTTCATGGCTGTCACTATGTTGAATGGTTTCAAGTGCGGCTTTTTTACTTCGCGTTTGCGTGTCTCCTGTATTCGATTTGGATATCCGTTAATTCACTCGTGCAAGTTGAGTTAACCGGCGAGTACGAGCACGCACCGATTGTTTCAGCCGATAACACGCTAACGCTGTTGAAGAAGGAAACCGGAATCGGGTAGAGAGGCGACTCGATCCAGGTGAATGCGGAGTCTGAGTGGCTACACTATCGAAAACCTTCGGAATCTGACAATATAGTCAGTAGTACGACATGAGTGTCTGATTGAGAGCTTATCTGGAACTGTTTTCGATCGACGATTCGTCCAAATACATGCATTACAGCCCCGCTAAACCCGCTGTAGTCTCAACTTCCACAGGTTCGGAGGATGTCGAAAATACAAGCGAGATGGGGCTGAAGACGGTGTTTCGTGGCGAAGATTAGTGGTGGGACGACAGGATCAATGCATGGATCGGCTGGAGTATACGGCATTGGCACTGGGAGTCGGGCTGAGACGATGACGGAGCGGGACTCGGGAGGGAGTTGGAACTCCCGAGTCCCGCGGTCTGTCCGGGTCAGTAGCACGACGGTCAATCAGGTGGGACCAGGCAGAACCCGACGAGTTCGACGACTTCGCCGGCGCGAAGCGGCGGCTTCGCGCCAAGACTACTGGAGACCGCCTCACGAAGCAGGAGGTTCGTGAGGCGCCAGATGTTGTACATGACAACACCGAGGACGAAGTACAGGAGGCGCACGCGGTAATCGGTGGAGGCTGCGGTCGGGAGGAAGTGGTGTTTGATGGTTTTGTATTCGCTTTCGATCTGCCAGCGGTGGCTGTACTGTGCGGTGAGTCCCATCGCTTGGTCCGGTGTCACGTCGCGATTGGTCGTGAAGACGGCGTATTTCCCGTCTTCTTCGGTCGATGGGACGTACATGAACGTGAGCTCGTGCGTACGGTCGTCTACGGAGAGGGTCACCGCTCGCTCGACGGCAACGTCGGCGAGCGGGTGAGCCTCGATGTTCTCGATATGGTCGAGATCGGCGGCGTAGACCGGCCGTGGAATGAGGTAGGTGATGTCGTGTCGGTCGACCACGTCGCGTACCTCCATGGCGTCGAACTCGCGGTCTGCGAAGAGCTTGTGGATTTCGACGTGCTGGGTCGCTTGCTCAAGCAACCGCCGGACGATGTCGGCTTTCGAGTGACTGTCGACCTGGGAGGCGTCGCCTTCCCAGGCCGACGCCTCCCGGACCGGTTCGATCCCGAGGACGATTGGTGTGTCTTGGCCGATGATCGTTAGCGTCGCGAATTTGTAGCTGCGACCCTCTTTGTCACCACTGACCATCTCGGGAAACTCCTCCTTGGGGATTTTCTCTTCACCGTTGACGATGACGACGTCGTCGTCCGGTTCGACGTCGTCATCGTCTTTGTAGGGGGAGGGATAGAACTCCCAGTGGGTGATGTCGACGGCCGCGACGACGGGCTCGGCGAGCCCGTCAGTCGCGTCGAGTTCCTCGAGCAAGCATTCCAAGCCAGCGTGAAACGGCTTGAGGATCGCGTCACGGATTCGCCGCCAGTCGCGAGGCCGCTCACCGTCTGCATAGTCGGTGAGCGACGTCTGTTGGGCGGGTGCAGCTATCTGCTTCATCGTGCGGAGGTGGGTATCGCCGTGAGGTGTTTTGTCCCAGTCGCTGAGTCTGTCGAAGCGCCGACGTGGGGTCGTCGTCCCCACGTCGGCAAGGTTGAGGTAGGCCTGGCGTTCGAAAAACAGGTCGTCGGGGTACTGTGCGTTGGCTGCGCGGTCGGTCTCGAAGGCACCGAGTCCGCGGTCACGAGCAGTCCGGATCGCTTGCATGATGTGCTCGTCAGTGACGCCCTCGTCACTGACTTCGTCGGGATCGAGACGTGGCTCTCCATCGGAGACAATGTCGTGGTCAGCGGCCACCGCCCGTATCTCGCGGGCGGTGGCCTCGATCGCTTGGCGGTCAGCCAGCGAAAACCGGCGCCGCCACATGTAGTTGATCGCCTGCTGGGTCGGTGCTCGCCCGAGTTCGAATCGGATGTGCACGTAGGCGGTCCCTTTCAGCCGGCGGTGGAGTTCGCTGTCGTTGAACCCGCGCGCGTGCTGGTAGAGAAACATCCGCACGACCGACTCGAACGCGAAGTCGGTCGTGCTGGTCCGTCCGTACTGGTCGGAGAATGACCCTTTCGACACGTCGAGAGCGGCGATCACCCGAGTGATGTGATCGTGAAGCGTGCACAGTTCCTCAGCCTGCTCGACGAGGGCATCCACCGCGACTTCCGTTTGTGGCGTCGGCATAGCAGAATGCCGACGCCGCTCCCGACTGAGAGTACCGATTATCCGTCGTATCGCTCCGCTAGTGCTTTGTATTCTGCCATCCTCCGAACCTGTGAACTTCCAAACGTATACAGTAGTTGAGACTTGCGCTCTCAATGCATACGGGCCAATCTTCCCGTGATTTCGTTCAGAGAGATATTGGCAGGATCGGCTACTCAGTAGGCTTGCTTATTGTTCAATTATTAGACTCCCCCACCATCAGCTATACTTTTACAGTGATCCTCAGCTTATATTTCATATGACCTGCTCGTCTGAAGAGTTGCCTCGACATATTATCTATTTGCAGTCGGACCGGCAACCGAATATTGATTCGTCGCGTCTTGAAAACCATCTCACTGCATGTTCTATCACAATCGCTCATAGTCCTGGTGAGGCTGTTGCATGCTGTGACGGAACCGTTGATTGCCTTCTGGCAGATTCAGCAGGCGCGGAATGTGCTGGCGTTGAACTATTAAACGAATTACCATCCAACCAAGTTACTCCTCCTGTCATTCTGCTCGCTGATGCAAGTGATGGAACCATCCCTGTCAGTGCACTCAGAGAGCCATTTGCCGATGTCGTTCCGATAGACGATACCAGTGGGGTGGCGACTGTTGCGGATGCTATTGAAGCTGTTATACCCGATGTAACCAACCCAGACATTGCAGGAGTCAACATCTCCGACTCTCAGTCACTGATTAATTGGAAGGCGAATATTCTTGACCAATTTTTTACAAAAATCCCACTCCATATGTTTGTAAAGGATGAGTGTGCAAAGCATGTTCTTGTAAGTGAAAGCTATGTGGAGCGCCGCATTCACGGCTTCGGGAACACGTATCTCGGTCGGCGTGATATTGATGGGGTTGTTCCCGAAGAAGAAGCGCGTGAACCTTACGAGGATGATATCAGGGTTATCGAGACAGGCGAACAGATTCGCAATAAGCAAGAGTACTATGATGAGAGTGGGCGATGGTTCTTGACATCGAAAGTCCCCTGGGAGAATGAGACAGGGGATATTATCGGCGTTCTCGGTATTTCACAGGAAATCACGGAACAGAAAAAACGTGAACGACAACTCAAAGTCATTAACCATCTTGTTCGTCACAATCTGCGAAATAAATTGACTATCATTGGTGGACGAGCTGAGTATCTCCATCGGGAGACGCAATGTCCTGATGAACAGATTGAGACTATTTTGAGTGCTGTAACTGATCTCTCCAACCAACTCGACAAGCAGGAGACAATTGTCAATATTCTCGCACAGTCTCCAGAACCAACGGAGCTAAATCTCTCGACGCTCGTCTCAAACGAAATCGATGTTCTCTCTCAGATCTATCCCCAAGCACAAATTTCGACTGATATAGAGGAGGATCTGCTCGCTTGTGCAACCGATGGTATTGTCCACGCTATCTCAGAACTAGTTGAAAATGCAATTATTCACAACGATAGTACGTGTCCAACTGTCGAGATTATTGTTGAAACAGACCAAGGCTCTGCACAGATTCATATTCTTGATGAGTGCGCTCAAATACCTACCTTAGAAGTTGAAATACTCACTGGACAGCGAGATATTGACGAACTCAGTCATAGTACTGGGCTCGGCCTGTGGATATCAAGATGGGTTGTTGACTATTCAAATGGATCCATCTCTTTTGAGCAAGGGGAGTCGGGAGGGAATGAAGTCATAGTAACGGTTCCTACCGCAGAACAGGTGATCTGAGTACTCCCTTATCCGTTCAACGTATGATTTCAATCCATTATTACTTCTTAAGCAAGCTCTCGAATCGTTTCTTTCGTCTCGGATATAGCGTCTTTATTGGAGTCAACATGTGAATTCGTGTCAAGAGCAAGTTTGCCGAAGACTACGGCACCGTCTTTTATGTGCCAGAACTGTACTGACTTCTTTTCCACTCATACTGCTTAGCGCCATTGAGAGCGGTATATGTTTTTTCTATTACCAGTTAGAGGGGTTTTTGGGAGTGCCGTGGTCGGCAACTTGTAGTGGTTGCGAGTTGTGACTCCCGGCGCAGTGTCTTTCGGCGGATCGCACAACAGTCATACAGTGTGTGGCCAGCATATGAGTCGACACCACTGTACGACCGGAGTTCTCTTGGCGGCCTGGAAGAAGACATCCGGACCGTTGCATCCACATGGTTCGACCATGAGGCCCACCACTCCGTCGATGAGTTCGTGTTTCACTACCCAGTAGCATATTTTCAGTTTCGACCACATGACCGGTATTCGGGAACCACCCAGTACGGGATGGACCAACTGTTCCGACTGTTTCTGCTCAAAGAAATTCACGGCTGGGCCCACGAAACGTCACTCCTCACGTACCTCAGCCACCACCCAGACCTCCGTGAGCAGCTAGGCATAGAGGCAGTCCCGGACCAGTCGACGCTGTGGCGTACATGGCACGAACGGTTCACTGCAGAGCTTCGCGAGACAATTGAGGCAGTTGCGCGGACGATTCTGATCAAAGCCCAGAACGCGGATGTTGCTGTTCCGCGCGAGCCAGAACGGAACTTTCCATCTCACGGTGACGAAGAGGAACCAGCCCCAGACGATCAAGCTATCCTCAACGAAGCGGCATCGATTAATGACCACATCAGCCGCATCGTCTTCCCAGCGTTTTCACTGAATCGTGACGACGGCTGTGAGATCCATCAGAACGCGTATTGGGACTTACAAACGCATCTCGGACTTCGTGAGGGGCTGGCTGCTAACGAAGGAGCCCGCAGTTTCATCTACGAGTCGACCCGAGATCGGACGCCGTTGGGCCACGCCCATCGCGATCAGATTCGTGACCTCTCGGTTGAACAGGTCCGGGAGATGTACCGACGAGCCGTGAATCGATTACTGGATGAAGTCGCAGAGACGGAAGAGTTCTTCCGAGCTGGGATCGTCGCTATCGATATTACGGAAGCCGACCCGTTTACTGGGGATCGGACCGGACACGAAGAAGATATCATCGGGACAAAAGAAAAGAGCGATGAGTACGCCTACCAGTGGGTGACAGTCCAACTGGTCGGGAACGCTGTCCCAATCGTACTGGATGCGCGACCAGTTCGGAAGGGCGAGAGTCGGAAAGAGATTGTCGAAGACTTGCTCAACTCTGCCGAGGAACTGGTCCACGTCGATAATGTGCTGATGGACCGTGAGTTCGACAGTCAACATATTCTGGAGATGCTCAGCCAGCGCAGACTGTCGTATATCGTGCCCAAGCGGATGCAAACCAGCGAGAAAGCCCAGGCCAAACGCCTGCTCCAGCGGGGTCAAGACCGATACGAGACCGAGCGGAAACTCCATCTCGGGAAGAACAAATGGCACGAGACAACGCTGATCTATCGACGAAAGGAGGACTCTGAGCATGATGATTACCGGCAGTACTCGGTATTCATGTCCAATCGCGGTAGTGGCTTACTTACTGAGTACGGGTATCGCTGGGAAATCGAGAGCGGCTACAAATCCATCAAGCGGTTCATGGCCGCCACCACATCCAAGGATTTCGGGCTGCGATTCTTCTACTTCGCGTTTGCGTGTCTGCTATACTCGATTTGGCGAGCGGTGGATCTGCTCGTCCAGGTCGAATTAACCGGTGAGTACGAGCACTCTCCGATGGTGACGGCCGATAACACGCTGACGCTGTTGAAGAAGGAAACCGGAATCGGGTAGAGTGATGCTCAATCTGGGATAGCACGGTGTTTGAGTGGCTACACTACAGAAAACCACCAGAATCCGGCGATATAGTCAGGAACACAACATGAAGGGTGGTTGAGAGCTTATCTGGAACTGTTTTCGACCGACTATTCGCCCAAATACATGCATTACAGCCCCGCTAAACCCGGTGTAGTCTCAACTTCCACACATATGCAAAAGTTGAGACTTCTCTTCTCAATGCATACGATCTCATCGAGATCGATTGAGTCCAAGAACCACTAAGCGAACCAACGGTGAGATGGGCGTCATTTTCTGCAAGCCTTCAGGTATTGGCCAGTATCCGATTCGTCGAGAGTGTCCGTGTCAATATGCCCTCCTTACTAAGCTCTCATATTAGCTATCCGCCGAGATATTAACTTACGTATTGGATATAGCCAGATTTAACATAACAATCTCTATTGTTAATAACACGATGGCACACATCCACCTCGGTGAAGGCTCGTTCCCCCTGTGGGCACTTGTGCTGTGGACGACCCTCGGCGTGGCACTCGTCGGTGCAGTCGTCTATCGGATCCGCAAGGGCGGAATCAAGACCCACCAGATCGCACTCGCCGGAATCGGTGCGGCAGCGAGTTTCGCAATCTTCCAGCTGAATATCCCCGTCTGGGGTGGCATCCACATGAACCTCACCGGGCTCGTCGGCATCCTCGCCGGGCCGCTGCTCGGAGCACTCATCGCACTGGTCGTCAACATCTTCTCGGCAGCGTTCGGCCACGGTGCAGTCGGCCTCCTCGGCGCGAATACGCTCGTCAACGCGAGCGAAGCTATCGTCGCCTACTACGCGTTCAAGACGTTGATGGGGATAGACTGGGATGTCTTCCCCGCCAGTGCCAGTGCCGCGACGCTGGGCCTCTCCGCAGGCGCGTTCCTGATGGGAGCGATCATCGTCATCAGCGGCGTAAACGGGAGCGCGCTGCCGCGTGGTGACCTGACGATCGCGGTCGCTGGTCTCGTCGGGCTCAACCTCGGCGTCGCAGTTATCGAGGGTATCCTGACGGGATTCATCGTTCAGTTCCTCGCGTCCGTCCGTCCCGACCTCGTCGGCCTCGCCGACCGTGACACCAAGGAGGAGCCGACCGGGGTGACGGCCTGATGCAGCGCTGGAAGCAGTACGGTGGTCTTGCTGGCCTCTTCGTTGCCTTTCTCGCCGCTGGGTACTGGGGCTTCACCGCAACCGGCGGCGCACTGCCGTGGGCCAAACGCTCAGCGAAAGCCCTCCAGCGCGGTGTACAGGAGGGTGGCGGTTCGCTCGTCGACTTCGGCCGCGGTATCGTTGTCGCCGGCCCCATTCGGAAGGGCGGAGTGATGCTCGAATTCGGTGCGATCGTCCTCGTACTGGTTGTCCTCGGTATCGGACTGTACGTCTACGTCGACCGCTACGGTGGCTTCGAGGACGGAGAACGCCCGGTTCGGTAACCGTGACGACACTCTCGAACCACGTTCCCGATCCGCGGCTCATCACGGCGTTCGCCGAACGGCGAGACGGACCGTTACACCGCGTCAATCCATGGACGAAGGTCGGTGTCGTCGGTGCACTCGTCCTCGCGGTCACGGTGTTCGACCGCCTTGCGCTCTTGGCCGGACTATGCGGAGCCGTACTGGTGGTCTATGGACTCGCGGGACTGCCATACCGACGACTCGCTGGCTGGTACACGCTCCCGATGCTGTTCATCGTCTCGGTCGCTGGGCCGCTGGCGTTCCTCGAACCGGGGACGCCGATCGGTGGCGCGCTCTCGACACCGCTCGGTGAACTTTCTGTCACGTGGACAGGGCTCGTGCTCTTCGGGGAACTCACCTGTCGGTCACTCACGGTAGTCACGTTCACCTTGACGGCGTCGATGACGACCAAATACACGGACGTTGCGTACATGCTCGGACGACTACTCCCACGGCCGATTGACCAGATCGCGCTGCTCACCTATCGGTTCACGTTCGTCATGATCGAGACGCTTGAAGACTTGGTGAAAGCCGCGCTCTCCCGTGGAGCGAACTTCTCGGAGTTCTGGTCGAACAAACGGCTGTACGCGAGAATCCTCGGCATGACGATGTTGTCGGCGATCGAGCAGTCAGAACGACTCGTCAAGTCGATGGAAGCCCGTGGCTACAACGGCGACATCACGCTGTACGGCGACGTTTCGCGACCGCCGGTCCACGAACTGTTCGTCGTGGTGGGTTCGTATGTTGCCGTCGTCGGCTACGCAGCGGTCGCGGTCTACGGGGTGAGACTGTGAGTCGAGACGATTCACCGCTCGTCGATCTTCAGTGTGAGGCCCACACCTACCCCGACGGGACGGTCGGCATGCACGACGTCGACTTCTCGGTGTACCCCGACGAAGTCGTCGCACTCGTCGGCGGCAAC
>Ga0207757_100012_pt1 | contig 242709 bp, 207 predicted proteins | sample A23P3SouthBayCA_2_FD_187752 | JGI IMG/M metagenome (GOLD analysis project Ga0207757, IMG submission 187752) | Aerobic enrichment media microbial communities from Eden Landing Ponds, California, USA - A23 P3 (2) (SPAdes) | ecosystem: Environmental > Aquatic > Marine > Unclassified | place... | reverse complement strand
AGTAGACGGTCCCGTCTATCAGGAAGTTCTTCCAGTTTCTCGTTCGAGTCCACAGCATGAACCCGAGGAGGACGACCAGCGACGGGACGTGGTAGTACGCCCCCACGAGGTCGACGACGTCCCCGGGCTCATCGATGTCCTCGATTCTGCCCCGCCATTGACTCATTAGCCGATGACAGTCCCATCGCGCGCATAAGCCTTGTCATCTCGCGACTCCGAGGACCGCTCGCTGTCCGCACGGATCGGCCGCGAGACGCCCTCCTGTCGGGTTCGACCGGCGTTCGCGGCGCGCAGACGGAAAGCCTATGCCCGGCGCCTGTCGAGGGAGCGATATGCGCGTGTCGGTGGTGCTCTGTGCCCACACGATGGACCGCTACGATGCGGTCGTCGAGGCCGCCGAGAGCGTCCTCGCACAGACGTACGACGACGTCGAGTTGGTCTTCGTCAGCGACGGCGACCCGGCGGTCGCCGACCGGTTCGAGACCGATTTCGGCGACCAGAAAGACGTCGTCGTTCACCGCAACGACGAGAACCGCGGCTTGCTAATCAGCCGAAACAACGGCGCTGAAGTCGCGAACGGCGAGGTGGTCGCGTTCATCGACGACGACGCTGTCGCGGACCCGGAGTGGGTCGAGCGCCTCGTCACTGCCTACGATGACCACGACGCCATCGCCGCGGGCGGAAAGATGACTCCGATGTGGGTCGCCGGCAAGCCCGACTTTCTCCCCGAGGAGTTCTACTACCTGATCGGTGTCACCCACCGCGGGTTCGAGGGCGGCGCCGACGAACCCGGCGAAGTCCGCAACACGAACGGTTCGAACATCTCCTTTCGTCGCGAGGTGTTCCTCGACCTCGGCGGGTTCGAACCCGACATCGGCGGCCGGAAAGGCGACAACAATCTTCAGGGCGGTGAAACCGAACTCTGTGCACGTCTGCGCGACGAGTACGACACCGGCGTCTACTACGACCCCGACGCCGTCGTCGCCCACAAGGTCTTCGAGTACCGCACCGACCCGTACTGGCTTCTGGACCGGGCGTTCTGGCAAGGCTACTCCAAGCGCGGGATGGCGACGTTCGCGCCCGAATCGTCGGGCGAGGAGTGGTCGTTTCTGGGTCGATTGCTCGGCGAGTACGTCCCGACCAGACTGCGTGGACTCGTCTCCGACCCCGAGGCGGCGAAGGCGAAACAGCTCGTCTGGCTGTTCCTCTTGACTGGTGCAGTCGGTTTCGGCTATCTCTACGGCATCTACGAGTGGGGATAGATCGACACCGGGTCACCCCCGACACATCCGCCATGGTTAAGCGCTCGCCGGAGCGAGGAGCGACCAATGACCGACTCGTCGGACGCTCCGGGCGCGCCCGCGCTCCCGGACGTCTGCGTCGTCACGCATCCGCTCGCGGCCGCCGGCGAGAACGCGACCCGGAGCCTCCTCGATATCCTCGCCGCGGTCACTGGTGTCGCGCTCGTGACCGCGGACCTGCCCGCGGACTCGGCGATCCGTGACCGGCACGAACTCGTCGAGATTACGAGCGAGGGTGCCGGCGACTCCGTGCCTGTCGCGGCGGCGCGATTCCTCCTGAATCAGCTCCGGATGTGTCTCGTCCTCGCGCGCCGCGACGAGGAGGTGGTGCTGTTCTACGGCGCGACCTCGTATCTGCTCCCCATTCTGTTCGCCCGCCTGATCGGACGAACGGTGCTGGTCGAACCCCGCGGCGACGTGCCGCTGACACTCCGCATTCAGTGGGAGCGGGAACTCCCGGGGCCGGTCGCCCGGACGCTCGCGGGGCTCGTCCGGACACTCGAACGCGCTGGATTCGCCGCCGCGAACGGCGTCGTAACCTACACGCCCGCGATGGCCCGGCAACTGGACCTGGATCCCGACTCCTCAAGGGTCCATCCGTGGGGCGCCCGCTACGTACAGACCGACCGGTTCGCCGTGCAGACTCCCTTCGCGGACCGCGAGCGTCGGGTCGGCTTTCTGGGCCGACTCGACGAGGAAAAAAACGTCCGGGGACTCGCGGCCGTGGCGAAGCGACTCCCCGAGGACGTGGTGTTCACGTTCGTCGGCGACGGCGACCTCCGCGAGTGGCTGGAGACCGAACTCGCAGCGGAGATCGAGTCTGGGGCTGTGGAGATGCGCGGCTGGGTCGACCACGACGAGGTGCCCGCAGAACTCAACCGGCTCCGGCTGGTGGTACTCCCGTCGGAACCCACGGAGGGGCTTCCGACCTCGATCCTGGAGGCGCTGGCCTGCGGGACGCCGGTCTACGCGACGCCTGTCTCGGGCGTTCCGGACGTGGTCCGCGACGCCGAGACGGGGTTTCGCATGGACGACACGGACCCTGACGCGATCCTCGCGGACCTGGAGTCGATCCTGGAGCGCGAGGATCTGGCCGCGGTGAGTCGGAACGGGCGCGAACTGATCGAGGCCGAGTACAGCTTCGCGGCCGCGAAGCGACGGTATCGCGACATCCTGCTCGCGGCCGGATGAGTAGGGCGTCGACCCTCTTCAGGGCGTCCGGTTCGACGACGCGGTCACGTCGACACCAGGGCTTAAGAGGTGGAGGGGCTCGCCCGCGGGGTCGGTGAAGCCGTTCGTCTCGAAGACCTGGTTCTCCCGAAACTCGACGCTCGCCTCGTACAGCGGCCACCGCTCGTGGCGGATCTGCGCGTAGCGGAGGTCGCCGCTCGGCGACTCTGTATAATAGCGATAGCGCTCGGTGAGAAAGGCTTCGAGCGAGTCCGGGTCGGCGCGGAACTCCTCGCCAACGGACTCGTAGGTTGCGTCGAAGTCGTTTGGTCGCGCGCCGGGGTGCGTGCGACGATTGGTAAACCTGGCCGCGCCGTCCTCGACCGTCAGGTCGATGTCAGCGGCGTAGTAGGGCAGGTGGTGAAAGAGGCGCGCGCCGGCGACGCCGAGGAAGCCGTCGGCGTCGAGGCTGAAGAAGTAGACGCCCCGCTCGTCGCCGTGGGTCACGTACGTTCGGAGGTTGAGCTCCGGGAGCGGGAAGCCGAGACTCGTGGGCAATCCCTTCGGCCGGACGGAGACGTTCGTGAACGGGACGACCGACAGCCAGGCATCGCCGTCGTAGGTGTCGACTGCGAGCCGGTCCGGGAGGTGTGCGTCGACCACCTCGGGGTCGACCGGCCAGTTGGCGAACAGCACCGACCGCCAGCCCATCTCGACCGGGAGGTCCACCTTCTGGAGCATTCACTCGGTCCTACGGGTCGATCCGTCTTCAGGAGTCGGATCGAACCGGGAGATGTCCGTCGGGGTCGAGGACGCTCGGCAGGTCGCCGAGCGTCGAGATCCGAACGTCGGGCTCTCGGTACGGCGTTTCGTCGTCGTTTTCGACCCACACCGAGGTCATTCCGAACGCCTCGCCCATCAGGAGATCTTCGTTGTACTCGTCGCTGACGAAGGCGACCGGGTCGTCGCACTCGGGGAGACACTCGACGTATCCCTTCGGATGGGGCTTGGACCGCTGGATGTCCGAGGAGACGACGAGGTCGTCGAAACAGTCGAGAACGCGGTGTTCGGAAAGCACCGTCTCGACCCACGGCCGCGCCATGTTCGAAAAGAGGGTGAGGGTGTGGTCGTCGGCCAGTTCCCGGAGCACGTCGACGTGTTCGTCGGGAAACTCGGGGTCCAGCCAGGTCCGTTCGGCGTACTCGCGACACGCCTCAGGGGACGCCCCGGTGAGCGTCGACAGGAGGTCGACGTACCCTGCGGTGGTCTGGACGAAGCCATCCCGAAACGCGAAGTAGGCGATCCAGCCGGGATAGGGGTCGGTGTCGGCGTCGACGCCGAGGCGATGCGCCTGCTCGCGCTCGTCGCCGTGTTCGACGATGACGCCGCCGTAGTCGAGGACCAGATGCATCGGATGCGAGTGGACTTCGCCAGCAGTGTTCAATTTTAGGGATCTAAACGGGGATGCTCGTGGTCGCAGAGAGATAGTCGAGGACGTGGATCGCCTCGTTGACTGCTGTGGGTCAACGGATAGCTGACAGAGTGGAGCGCTTCGTTCCGCTAATTACCTCTCTCCCGGCAGACCGTACCGTGACCGCACCCGACCTTGAGAGATGGAAGCCCTCGACGCGCTCGCGGACGCTGAGCGGGATATCCCCGCTCTCCGCGCTGCCCGCGCGGACAGAGCCCGCTCAGCGACTGCACTGAACACGAGCGCGTCTTACGGGTCGCACTGCTCCCCGTTCGACTCCGAGGCTCTCACTCCGTTCGAGCCTCGCCTGTCTCGCCCTTCCAGTCCGCCAGAACCTGCACCACACCCGCCCCTCACAGAACCGCGGCCGCGGACAACCACATACCTCCCCAGCCGATTCGCTCGTTCGTTTCACTCACTCGCTCATCCCTCGCGCGGCTCCGTCGCGCCACAGAGGGCGCGACGGCGCGCGCCACCGCAGGTGCTCGATCGGTTCTACGAATCGAGACAGAGCGCCTCCAGCGCCGAAACTACGCTCACTCCATGTAACCGAGTTCCTTCAGCCGGTCGGCGACCTCCTCGTCGTCGCCGCCGCCGCCCGCGCGGTCGGGGTCGATCGGGTCCTGGGTCCCCACGTCGGGCGCCTCGCGGAAGATATCGAGGACGTCGCCGTCCACGTCGGTCGGCGTGTCGACGCCGAAACTCGCGAGGATGGTGGGCGTGATGTCGCGGATGTCGATCTCGCCGATATCGCCTTGCGCCTCGTAGTCCGGGCCGTTCGCGACGAAGATGCCGGTGGGGGTGTTTTCGGCGGCCCAGCGGTCGGGTTTGGTCCGGACGACGCGGCGGCCCATGCCGTCGTTGACGTGGACGCCAGGGCGCTGGTCGACGACCACGTCCGGCCCGATGTCGACGTACGGGCCGTCGTAGACCTCTTCTGCTCTGTGGACGCCGGTAAACAGCGGATCGCCGTTCTCGTCAGTCACGGCTTCGAGGTCGGCGATCAGGTCCTCGCGGACCGACTCCACGTCGAAGGCGGGGTTGACGTAGATCGGTCCTTGCCCGCTGGCGAGCGCTTTCGTCTCGCTCGGGACGACGAGTTCCATCTTCCGCTCGCGCTTGGCGCCGGCGCTCTGCGGGACGAGTTCCTGAACCCGTTCGGGGACGGTCTTCGCGAGGACGTCGACGAGACCGAGCCGCTTGGCCACGTCGAGGGCCCGCTCGCGGGTGAGTCCGACCGTCTGGAGGTAGTCGTCGACGCCGGTCTCGCGGGTGAGGTAGCCGTTGCGCGCGAGCCATTCGTTGACGTAGAACTCCGTCGTCGTGGGAGCGGCGCCGTGGTCGGACATGACGACCACGTTGGTGTCTTCGAGGTCGTCGAGTTCGCCGAGCCACTCGTCGACGAGTTGCCACGCGCGCTTGGTGGGTTCGTCGTCCCAGAAGAAGTGATGCAGGACGTTCAGATAGAAGAGGGTCACGTGGACGAACTCCAGGTCTTCTTCGACGAACAGGTCGCGGGCGACTTCGAGACGGAGTTCGAGCAGGTGGAGGATCTCCTCGACTTCGGCGCCGCGCTCCTCGTTGGAGGACAGCAGCGGGTCGGGGTGGACGCTGTAGTCGTAGCGCTCGCGGAGTTCGTCCTCGAAGTCGGCAGGACTGGTGAATCCGGTGTCGAGCGAGCGGTACTCACCTTCGACGGCGTCGGGGCCGCCGGAGACGACGTACCCGTCTAGGTCGCGGGGCGGGTACATCGACGGCATGTTGACGACGCCGGTGCGGTAGCCGTCGGCGTTGAGGTAGTCCCAGAGCTCTGCCGTGTCGTAGTCTCGGCCCGACATGATGTCGATCGTCTCGTTCGCGAGGTCGATGCGCTCCCACCAGAAGACGCTGTGTTTACCGGGGTTTTTCCCGGAGGAGTAGCACTTCCAGTTCGGGTACGTGACCGGCGGGAGACAGCTCCGGCTGGTGGCGTAGGTGCCGGTCTCGCGAAGCGCCGCGAGGTTGGGGAGGAGTCCTTCGTCGATCCACTGCTCGGTCAGCAGCCAGCTGCCGCCGTCGAGCCCGACCACGAACGTCCGCGTCATGGATCGAACCCCGCGAGGCCCGCTGAAATACGTTACGCTCGCCCGGCTGTCCCAGACTCATCTCCTCCTGCCCACCACACGCGAACGAGCCGCTCATCGCCGGTCGACCGAACCGCGGGATAAATTATCACGAGAAAAAATTGGCGTCTGGGGCTCCGCAGACACTCATCCAGACAGACACGGAATAACGTGTTTTGAGTTCCCGAATTGGGGAAGAAAGTCCGGATTTCGATCCTTGTATTCGGATGGCGACCACCGGGAATCGAAATATCGAAGCTGATTCCAGTGAACCGTCTCCTCCGTTCAAGACGGGTTGGTGTGAACGACAGAGTGGAATGGCACAGATGAAGAGAGTCATACGCAGGAGCGGCGTCGCGGTTCTGGCGGGCTGTCTGGCGAGCACGGTCGCCGTCGGGCCGGCGCTGGGGGCGCCGGCCGGACAGTCGAGCAGTCCGGACCTGTTCTTCGCGACGAGCGAGATCGCACAGGTGATGCTGTCGATCGGGGCGGTCAGTTTCGCGGTGATGGCCGCGCGGCTGTACGGCGGCGAGATCGGGAAGGCGATCTACACGGTCAGCGGTGGCGTCATCCTGTTCAGCACGTGGCAGTTGCTGAACGGCGCCTCGCAACTCGCCCAGGTCGACGGGCCGCCGGCGGAGTTCGGATCGACGATCAACCTCATGGTGACCATCCTCCTGCTCGCGGGCTTTTACATGCTCTACGAGACCCTGAACGGAGCGACGACAACCACATGACCTACGAACACCTCACCGGCAGACTCGTCGAGACCCAGCGGTCGATGCTCGGCGGGTCGGCCATCGACATCGCACGCTCGGTCGACGGCGTCACCGTCACCGACGACGGCAACGTCACCGGCATCGAGGGGGACGGCCGCGAGGTCGTCGACCGACTGGCACGCAGGTATATCGACGTACTGGGCGACCCCGCGAAACAGCGGCTCACCGCCGCCGCGCGCGAGTTCGAGGACGAACTCGTCTTGCCGCCGGTGCTCGGGGGTCCCGAAGAGATCGAGGAGGTAACACACCCCGGACCACGAGCCAACCACGGCCCCGCGGCCGCGTCAACTGCCTCGGGCGCTGTCTCCGACGGCGGGACCGTCACTCTCCACTCGCCGACGCCCTCGGCCAACGGGGAGTTCTCCAGCACCGTCGAACCGACCGGCGGGGAGACGAGCGTCGAACCCCCCGACTCCGGAATCGCGGAGAGTGACGATTCGGTCGGCGAAGTCGAGACCCACGCGGACGAACAGACGTCCGAAGCGACAGCGGAGGGGGCACAGTCCGGGCCGACGATCGTTCGATACACGGTGTCGACCGACCTCGAGAGCCGGAACCGCGAGACGGCTGCCCTAGAATCGGTCTACCTGCTCCCGACCGGCGAGAGCGGATGGCAGGTACCGGTCTCCGTCGCTGACGCTGTCGTCGAAGCGGTTACCGAGGCGACCGACCTCGACGACGAACAGCGTTACCGCCTGGTCGAATCGATCGATACCGCGCGACTCCTCGCGACGCTCGCCGGTGACAACGGCGAGACCGTCTCCTTCCACGAGGCGGACGTGACCGTCACGTTCCACAGGACCGGGTCGCTCGCGGTCCACTGACCGACCGCGTCATCTCCGGCTCCCGCGTCATCCCTCTGTCTCGCCCGCGAGCAGCGACGCGAGGTCGATCTCCGCCATCGGTATCCACCCCAGGAGCGCGGGCAGATAGACGCCGAACGTCCGGTCGACGAGGACCACTGCCCCGGCAATCTCGGGCGCGACGCCGAGGCTCGTCAACACCAGCGTCGCCGAGGCTTCCGCGACGCCCACGCCACCTGGCGTCAGCGGCAGAATCGTCACGCTGTAGGCCATCACCAGCACGAGCGGCAGGGCGACCGCTGGCGAGAACTCCCCGCCCAGCCCGGTCAGGAGCAGCCAGACCCGGAGCCCGGGGAAGACCATCAGCGTCCCCGCCCAGCCCAGTGCGTACGGGACGACGACCGACGGTCGGCCGGTGAGGTCGCGGAAGACCGCCGCTGACTCCGCCGTGAACGATGGCAGTTTGCCGACCAGCCCGGCCAGCCGACCGCCGATCCGCGGGATCCGAGCGGCGATACGTTCCAGCGTGGTGAACAACGAACCCGCCAGTTCCAGCCGACGACCCGCGAGCACCACGACCGTTCCGCCGGCGATGTACAGCCCCGTCGAGAGCGCGATGACCGCGAGCACGCCGTTCGGGAGTCGCGTCGCGAACAGGCCGACACCCGCGAGCGCGACCCAGCCGTACAGCGAGGCGTAGAGGCCGGTGTTGAGCGCCGAGACGGTGACCGCCTCGGACCAGTCGGTCTCGGTGTAGTGTCTGACCACCAGTGGCGAGACGGAGTGGCCCGCGGCCTTCGAGGGGATGACGTGATTGACGAACTTGATCACCAGGTCGATCCGCGCGGTCGTCCCGAGCGACGTCGGCTCGCGGCCGTTGAGCAGGACGTACCACATGGAAAACCGCGAGCCGAACTCCAAGATCGTTACGCAGAGTATCGCCAGCAGGATCCACGGCTCGACCGTCGCGAGCTGGTCCGCGGTGGCGGCCCAGTCCACGTCCCGGGCGACCCACCAGAACGCGCCCAGCGCCACCACCCACTGGACAGCCGTGAGCGCCCGTCGTCGCAGCCGGTCCCTGGCGGTCACAGTGACCACTCTCGTTCGTCCGTCCGCTTCGTCAGTCCGTCGCCGGTGCCCGCTGAGCGGTCGTCTGCGGGGCCGTCGACGCCGTCAGTCAGCGAGCGGACGGTGACGAAATCGAAGTCGGTGGCGAGGATCCGTTCGACGGCCCGGCGCATGTACGCCCCCGACCGGTAGTAGACACGGTTGGGCACGCCGTCGACCTCCGGCAGGTCGACCAGTTCCCACGGGTGGACGTACAGCACCGGCGCGATCCCCCGCCGCGCCAGGAGGCGCATCCCCAGAAGGGTGTACCGGACGCCGAAAAACCGGATCCACGTCCCCGTCAGCGGGAGTCTGAGTGCGGGCATCACCGCGACGGGGACCTCGGTGAGTCCGGCGGGTGCGGCCGGGTCGACGACGCTCGCTGGTACCGGCCTCTGTGTGTCGAACTCACCGCCGTACCAGCCGGGGATCGACCGACAGGGGACGACGCTGGAGTCGTACTCGTAGCCGAACTCGGCCAGCGTCGCGAAGTGGTCGTCCGTGATATCGAACGATGGTGCGCGAAAGCCCGTTACATCCGCATCGGTGACCCCCTCCAGCCGACCCTTCGAGACGGCGAACTCCTCGCGACGCTCGGCCGTTGTGAGGTCGGTCAGGTGGCGGTGGGAGTGCGTGTGTGACGCAAGCTCGTGGCCCCGGTCGACGACCTCGCGGAGGACGTCGCCGTGGGTCGCGGCGATGTCGGAGACGGTGAAGAAGGTCGCCTCGGCGTCGGCCGCCGCGGCGGCGTCGAGCAGGAACTCGACGGCGTCGATACCGATAGCGGATTCGGACGCGGTCCCGCGGGCGGTGCGGTAGGCGGGCGCGTGCTGGAAGAACTCGAAATCGACGGACAGGGCGGCTTGGACGCGTGACATCGCGGACTGGCTCGTCACCCCGTAGCGGGCCGTCCTACTTGGATCCTCCGTTTGCGCCCGCGTCGAAGACCGGCCGGCCCAGCGTCGCGTATGGTGTGACTACCCGGCTCGGACCGGCAGATACAAATCGGCGAGGTGTCTGACATCGACAAATGCTCCCGTTCACCCCCGAGACGCTCCCGAGCGAGTGGGTTTCGGGACTGCAGTCAGGGTTCCTGCCGGGACTGCAGTCAGGGTTCCTGCCGGGACTGACCAACGAGTCGCTGACGCTGCTGTTGCTCGGCGTCGCGGCGCTGGTGTTCCTCTGGGGCTTCGAGCGCTATCGGACGACGTTCTCGCGGGTCGAGTTCGGCCTCGCCGTCGCCGTCTCGCTCGCCCTCGTCTCGGTCGCGCTCGCGCCGGGCATCTACGGCGCCGTCGCGAACGCGCTCGATATCGAGAGCCGCTTTCTCGTCGTCCAGATCCTCACCAACGCCGTCTTCGTCTTCCTCATCCTCTATCTCCTCTCGCAGGTCTACGCCAATCGTACCCTCGTCAACGACCTCACGCGCGGGCTAACGGTTCAACAGGCCGCGCTCACCGAGGACGCCGCACCCGACGGTGACTCGGTGTACGTCGTCATCCCCGCGTACAACGAGGCCGACACGATCGGCGCGGTCCTCGAATCCCTGCCCGAGACTGTCCACGACCGGACCGTCCGCGCGGTCGTCGTCTCCGACGGCTCCGCTGACAGGACCGTCGAGGCCGCCCGCGGCTACGACGCCATCGTCGTCGACCACCCCCTCAACCAGGGCCAGGGCGGCGCGCTCAAGACCGGCTTCGAGATCGCCCGTCGCCACGGCGCCGAGGTCGTCGTCACCATGGACGCCGACGGTCAGCACCCCGCCGACCAGCTCCCGGAGATAGTCGGCCCAGTCGTCCGCGACGAGGCCGACTACGTGCTGGGATCGCGCTATCGCGGCACCGACCAGTCCGACAACTCGCTGACCCGCCGCGGGGGCATTCGGACGTTCACGTGGCTCATCAACCGCCTCGCGAAGACGGACATCACCGACTGCACGAACGGGTTTCGCGCCATCCGCGGCTCTCGGCTCCCCGAACTCACGCTCACCGAGGAGCGCTTCTCGGCGCCCGAACTCATCATCGAGTCGCGCAAGAACGGTCTCCGGATCCAGGAGGTCCCCGTGACGATCCTCGAGCGCGAGGCCGGCGAGACGAAGAAGCCGGGACTGGGATACGCGGTCGGCCTCGCGCGGACTATCTTCGTGACGTGGATCCGCTAACCGTTCTCGCCCCGCGCCGCCCGGTGTGTCCGGTTCCGCGTCCGCACTGACTCACGGGCTATCGTCGTCGACACGCTCGCGGCGCCTTCACAGGCCGGTCGCTACTTGTATCCGAGGTCTTCGAGCAGGCCGTCTATCTCCAGTCTCTCCGCGTCACGGACCCCCTCGTCGGGGAAGCGCGCCCGGAGTCGGTTCGCGCGGCGCTCGTCGGAGACCGGGTTGAGCTCGGCCGGGTCGGACCCGAGGTCGTACAGCTCCGGACTCCAGTCGCGTTCGGGGTACTCGACGTACTTCCACCCGTTGGCTCTGACCGCACGCTGCCAGTTCTTCTCGCGGACGAGCGACTTCCCGCAGGCCCGCATGTACGCGTCACGGTCCGAGACTCCATCGGGTGGAAGCAACGACTCGCCGTCGATAGCCGGCGCACCGGTTTCGCCTTCCTCGTCGAGGGGTGGTTCTTCACCGCCGTCGGCCGCCGCCTTGGTTCCCGCTCCATTCGTGCCCGGAGGAGCCGTCGCCTCGCGGTCGACATCGAGGAGGTCCAGCAGCGTTGGCATGATGTCGACCTGTCGGACCTGCGCGTCCACGGTCGCGGCGTCGACGTTCGGCCCGTCGACGACGAAGGGGACGTTTGCGGTGAAGTCGAAGACGTTCTCACCGTGGCCGTCCTCCATGAAGTGGTCGGATATCGGCGGATTTCGGTCGTAGCGTCGCTTCAGTCGCCGCTCGATGTCACGGGTGTCGATACCGAGGCCATAGCGGAACCCGGTTCGGAGGAACTTACAGACCTTGTGGCGGTAGCTGTCGCGGTACGCGAGGGACTCACCGTGGTCGCCGTGGAGCGCGACGGCGGTATTCGCCGGGAGTTCGTCGCGGAAGTCCGCGAGGCTCCGGTCCAGCGCCGCGAGTGAGCGAGCGTACGGATACCGCCCGTACGATGGGTCGTCGAACTGTGCGGGAACGTCGATCGGGGTGTGGATCTCCCAGAGGTGGAGATAGAGGAAGAACGGTTCTTCGAGGTCGGTGGCGGCGGCGACAGCGTCCTCGTACCAGTCGCCGACGAGTTCGTCGCGACGGTCGCGGTAGTCGTACTCGTCGAACCCTCTGTCGAGGCCCGTTTCGGCGACGATGGGGCCGGTAACAAGCGCGTGGGTGTCGTAGCCTGCAGCAGAGAGGTGCTCGGCCAGCGTCGAGACACCGTCGTTCAGTCGTGCCTCTTCCAGCGAGTAGACGCCGTTGCGCTCCGAATACGTGCCGGTCATGAAACTGGTGACCGCGGGCGTCGTCGTCGTCGCAGTCGCGTACATATCGGTGTAGTGGACACCGCTCTCACTGAGGTCGTCGATGAAGGGGGTGTCAGCGTGGTCGGTATCGACGAAGTCCGCGCGCAGACTGTCGATACAGACGAACAGGAGATTCGGTGGCACGGTCAGTCACCCGCCATCCGTGTATCCGAGGTCGCGAAGCTGGCTCTCGACATCGTCGGAGATGTCGGCGCTCTCTACGCCGACTGTGTCCCCGTCGGAGCGATACGATACATCGGCGTCGCTCGCAACGAGCGTCCGCTCGCGGTCTCGCCAGGCGACTGTCGCCTTCTCGTGCCAGGGCGCAACCGTAATAGCGTCGTCGGTCCGGCCAGCCGTGAGGTCGTTCCCGTCCCACGAGTCGGGAATCGTGATATCCATCGCGCCGGCAAGCGTCGGTGCGATGTCGAGCAAACTACACCAGTCGGCCTCGACGTCGAACCCGTCGAACACGACTGGCACCTCGACGATCGGGTCGGGCACCCGCCGGCGGTAGCCCTGATGATAATAATACCCTTCCTCGCCGAATTCGTCGCCGTGGTCGGAGGTGAATGCGAACACAGGATCGACGGCCTCGATCGAATTCAACAGGCGACTGATCTGGCTGTCCGTCCGCCCCAGCGCGTTGCGGTACTTGCCGAGGATTATCTCGCGCTCCTCGTCGGTGACCGTCGAAGACCCGAACCAGTGGCGGCCGCCGGCGGCCTCGGCTTTCCTGTCGACGGTTTTGGGGACGGCGTCGGAACCGGTCCCGTACGGGCGGTGAGTGCCCATGAGATGGACCCAGAGGAAACGCGGGGGGTCGGCGGCGTTGAACCGCTCTACCGCCTCGTTGATCACCTCGCTGTCGTCCGGCAAGTCGTCCATGTTGGCCTCCATCGGATAGATACGACGGTAGACCTGCCGAACGAAGTCGAACGAACCGAGATACTCACGGAGGCGACTGCGGCGATTCTCGACCGCGTTGCCCCCGCCGCTCAGATAGTTGTCGTAGCGGTGGTACCCCTGGTCGAAGTCGAACGTCGGGTCGGCCTGCGGCGACGGCACCAGTCCGATCGTGGTGTAGCCGGCGTCGCCGAACGCGTTTGCCAGCGTCGGTCCGATGACTTTCGACTGCACGGCGGCCTGGAGCTTCGATGACTGCAGAGCGGCGAGACTGGGGCGGGTGTAGTGGCCGGCTGTCACACCGGTCAGCACCTCGCGCATCGAGACGAACGACATCGAATCGACGAAATCACGGCGCACAGAGTCCGCCGTGACCAGAACCACGTCTTGCATGCGAGTATCGTTGTCCACCCGTTCCAGCGATGCGTATACAATAGCTTCGGAACGGCCGTGGCCAGTCAGTGCAGAGCCACACAGTGAGACGGACGACGATGACGCCAGTGTGAGACTGTTATCCCCGACGCAGGATCACGACGTATTCTTCCTGACCTTCGATGTCGGGCGACAGCACGGTGTCGCGGAAGTCCTCGGCCAGCGAGTCCGCGGGCGCCCACTCGCCGAACTCGGCGACGACGGTGTAGTTGAACTCGCCGTCGAAGAGGCCGGAGACGAAGGCGCGTCGGCGAGGGTACTCGTCGCTTGCGGGGTTCGTCTGGTCCGTGTAGGCCAGTTCGTTCGCCGTCAACTGAATGTACTCGGGTCGGCGCTCGGTGGCGTTGGCCATCCACGCCGTGAACGCTTCCTCGTCGAGAACGAGCGAGGAACTGTTCGTCGCGTTCTCCTCCTTGAAGTCGTAGTGGCTCACTTCGCGGCCGTGGGGCGTGGCGATATCTGCGATGGAGTTCTCGTAGACCTCCACTTCGGCGGACTCGTTCACGTTCTCGGCGATCCACGCCGTCGCCTCGTCGCGGGGTTCGGTCGCGTAGCTGTACTCCGCGACGCCGACGAACGCCGCCGCGGTCACGAGCGCGAGGCCGAGCCCGATCCGGACCCCCACTCGAAGCCGCCGCCGGTCGGACGCGTGCCAGCGACTCGCCGTCGCGCCGAGCAGGACGACGAGGACCGGTATCGTCGGCACGAGATGGCGCGTCCGGACGAACTCCCAGCGCGAGTAGACCACGAGGAAGGTGGCTGCCGTGGCGACGAGGATCACGACGAGCGCGTCGACCCGTTCCTCACGGCGACCCTGGTGGGCGAGTGTCGCGGCGGAGCCGAGCACTGCGGCCGGAAAGAGGACAACGCCCATCCCCTGGACGTACTGGCGGACGATCCAGTAGCCGATCGACGCGTCGAGGCCGCCCGCACGCCCGGTCTTGCTCCCGACCTGGCTCGTGGCGCGGGCGAGCAGTTCCTCCGGTCCGCCGACGAGCACGCTCGGGATGCCGACCAGCACGGCTACGAGGCCGACGGCGGTACCCCCCAGGACAACGCGCGGGGCGAGGAGGGTTCTCCAGGGGTCATCGCTCCCTCGCGCCCGGGAGAGGTGCGCGACGCCGAGCGCGACTGCGGCCGCGCCGCCCGAGAGCTTGAACGCGATGGCGAGCCCGCCGAGCGCGGCGCCAGCGAGAAAGACTCGTGTCGAGCCCGTCTCGACGTAGCGCGCGGCGAGGACCATCGTCCCGAGGAGACAGGCGAGCATCGGCATCCCCTCACCGAGGACGTGCGCTTGCGCGACGAAACCGAGCGAGAGCGTGAGCGCGACGGCGGCGACCTGCCCGGCGAGGCGGTCGCGCAACCGGACGCCGAGTCGATAGGTCAGGTAGACGCAGACGACCGCGAGAGCCACGGAGACCAGTCGGCCCAGCAGGACCGACGCGGTCCAGAACCAGTCGGGGACCGCGTGCCAGAGCGTCCAGCGGGACTCGATCCCGCCGAGCCCGGTGAACGTCCCGATCTGGCCAGTGACGACGACGAGGACGAACACGGGGGCGAGCACGAGCGCGTAGAGGTAGAACGTCGCCCCGAGCGCCCGCCCGTCGAGCAGTCCCTGGCGGAAAGCCCCGAAGCCGGGGTCGCCAGCGACGCGGCCGACCGGTTTCATCGGGTGCAACAGTCGGGAGTACTCGTCGGGGCCGGCGAAGTTCGGCACCCGGAACCAGAGGCCGAAGGCAGCTGTCGCGAGGGCGAGCAGGAGGACGTACCGCAGGCGCGGGTCGGCGGCGAGGTCCGCGCGCAGGACGGCGAGTTCCGCGCGGAGCGGGCTGACCGCGGCCGTCGCGACGGTCCGGGCCGTTCGCGTGACCCGCTCGACCGCGTTCCCAACGCCGGTCATGCTCGCCGGTAGCGCGGTCGGAGGGCAAAAGGGTGCCGTCTCCGGCCGCGTTGGCGGTCTGCCTCTCGCGGTCAGCGTCCATCGACCGGCAGGAGTGTCCAGCACTTTCCGCGAACCCGAGCCGAGATGGCGAGCAGGACAGCGACGTAGACCGCAGCGCCGACGCCGATGACCGCGAGCGTCCAGCCCCTGCTGCGGGGAAGCGCAGGGTCGAGCGGGAAGACGACGACGGCCATGACACCGCTCGCGAGTACCTGCCGCCCGACCTCGCCGAGCGGGAGCGGGACAGCCCCGATCTCGCCCGCGAGGACGCGGTAGCCAAGCGCCGTCCGAAAGACGGACGCGGACGCGGTCGCGGTGGCGGCGCCGTACCAGCCGAAGGCCCACGTCAGCGAGACGGTGAGGACGGCGCTGACGAGGACGAACGTGAGGTTCACGCGGTAGGCCAGCGACGGGCGGTCGACGGCGTTGAGGACGCTGACGAACTGCGAGCCGTACGACTCCGCGAGGTAGGCACAGACGAGGAGCACGAGGATCCCGGCGCCGCGGCCGAACTCGGGGCTGTAAAAGCGGAGCGCGCGCTGGCCGACGACTGCCGCGCCCGCGAACCCCGGGATGGCGAAGATACCGCTGAACGCGAGGCCGTCCTCGAGGATCGACCGGATCCGACCGAAGTCCTCCTGCGCCGAGAGCTCGCTCACTTCAGGGAACAGCGTCCGGCGGATCGCGAGGCTGACGACCCCCAGGAGGGCGGCGATCCCCCACGCGGCCTCGTAGATACCGACGAGCGAGGCGCCGACGAAAAACGAGAGGACGAACGTGTCGAACCACCCGAAGACACGCGTCCGGAGCGCCCCGAGCCAGGCGTACTTCGCGTAGTTGTAGACGCTACGGACGTGTTCGCGGGTCGGTCGCGTCGCGCCGACCCCGAGGATCCAGAATCCCACCAGTGACGCTGTGACCATTGCGACGGCATGGCCCGCAACGAGAGCCGCGACGCTGTACCCCGCCAGGAGAGCCGCGACCTGGCTACTGGTCCTGAGGACGCGGTCGAGCGCCTGCAAGAGGCCGCTCGTCCCGACGCGCTTGGTCCCTTCCAGCCCGCCACGGACCGTCCGAAAGCCGGCCGAGGCGAGGACGAGAGCCGCGATCTCCACGTCGTAGGTCGAGACTACCGTGACGATCTCTGCCGAGGGAACATCGAGCGTTCGGAGGCCGGCCCCGACAGCGAGGATCCCACCCGCAAGCGCAAGCGCGAGGACACCGTTCGCGAGCAGGCCGACACCGAAGAAAGCGCGTTCGTCTCTGCCCTCGCTGATCCGCTTTTTGACTGCCTCCGCGGTGGCCTGTATCGGGACGATCAGCAGGAACCCACCGAGAGAGACACAGATCGCGTACTGTCCGAGGGTGTCGCTCCCTTCGAGAACCGCGATGGAGAAGGTAGCAGCAAATCCTGCGAGCGAGATGATACCCTGCGCGCCGACGTGGACGAGGGTGGTCTTGCTCAGACGCACCATCGCCACCTCCCCGGCCGGCGCGCTCGAGACATCTCGATCCGTGACATACGCCATATCGTCGCCGAGTTTCGGTGAAAGTCTATCGGTTGCGCTACTCTGTCGGTTGCGCTCTCAGCGAGTCGCTGGGGCGGCGGGTCGACCCGGGTACCACAAGGCGTATTGGTACGTCCGTCCTCACCTCGGTCGAATGCGGCCGAACGTGTTGCTCGTGGTCCTCGACACCGTGCGCGCCCGCAACACCTCGCTGCACGGCCACGTCAACGAGACGACGCCCTTCCTGACCTCGTTCGCGGACGACGCGACCTGGTACACGCAGGCCCGCGCCCCCGCGGCGACGAGCCTCACGAGTCACGCCAGCATCTTCACCGGACTGTCGGTCCCCGAACACGGTCTCACGGCGACCGACCGCTCGCTGGAACCCGGCCACTCTGTCTTCGAGCGACTGCGCGATGACGGCTACCGGACGGGGATCTTCTCGGAGAACACGTGGATCACCGAGGTCGACGTGGGGCTCGATCGTGGGTTCGAGAAAATCGTCGGTCCACAGAATCTTCCGTTCCCCGACGCCGTCGACCCGCGCGGATTCGTCGCTGACGCCGGCCGCGGCGACTACGTGGGCTACGTCCGCGAGTCGCTCGCGAGCGATGCTCCAGTGCGGTCCCTGGTCAACGGCGTCGCAATCAAACTCGCCTACGACTATCCCGCGCTCCTCCCCGACGCCCTCCGATCGCGTGCCCGCGGGGACGCCTACGTCGACGCCTTGTTCCGGTGGATCGACGACACCGACGGTGCCGGTGATGGCGGTGGTCGCCACGACGACGACGGCAATGGTCACAGCGACGGCGATGAGCCCTGGGCGGCCTGCATCAACCTGATGGACGCGCACAACCCGTACGAACCGCCCGCGACGCACGACCACTGGGGCGGCGAGCGCGCCCGAGCGATTCAGAACGATCTCGACGAACAGAAGTGGGAGTTCGCTGGTGGACAGCGCCCGTGGTGGCAAAAGCGAGCGCTCGAGAGTCTCTACGACGGCGCCGTTCGACAGGCCGATGCCGTCGTCGCGGAACTCGTCGGGAGACTCCGCGAGCGTGGCGTCTACAGCGACACGCTCGTCGTCGTCACGGCCGACCACGGGGAGGGCTTCGGCGAGCGCAGTCACGTCCGTCCGGACGTTCGGATCGCCAAACACAACGTCGGCATCCACGAGGTGCTGACGCACGTCCCGCTCCTGGTCAAGCGACCGGGCCAGGAGTCGGGCGAGCGCGTCGACGACATCGTGTCGCTGTCGGCGTTCCCGACGGCGGTCGAGCGTGTCCAGAACAGAGAACAGTCCCGCGACAGCGCGACCGCCGCGCCGGACCGACCGCTGTTCGTCCGCGACGGCCCTGTCGTCAGTACAGCGGTCGGGCTCAACGAGGCCGAACGCCGGCGTGCGGCCCCGTACGTCGACGACCTCAGCCCCTACACCGCGACCTCGCGGGCGGTCTACGAGCGTGGCGACGACGGCCGCGTTCGCAAGTACGTCACCTGGCGCGACGTGGTGAAGACCTTCGAGGTCCCGGACCCGGAGACGAGTTTCGTCGCCGCCGACACCGACGAGGGTCGCGTCGATGCGGTCTTCGAGGACCTGACCGACGCGGGCGTGACCGGCGACGGGACGGCCGTCGACGACCTCGACGGCGAGACGAGGCGCCACCTGGAGGACCTGGGATACGTGTGAAACCGTACTGTGTCGCCATTGTGGCTGGGATTCGGTAGTCTCGCCAGCGGTACTTCCCGTCGCGCAACCCCGGCGCTACTCGGGTTCGGGGTACTCGGCGCGGCTCTCGTACTGCCAGATCAGGTCGAAGTAGCGTTCGAGGCCGGCGACGAACGCGCCGTTTTCGGTGATCGCGGCCTGACGCATGTGGTTGGGCACTTCTTCCTCCTCGACCAGCAGGATGGCGGTTCCAGTGTCGTAGTCGAGGCTCGGGTCCGCGAAGGTCCCGCGGAAAGGGAGCTTCCCGCTCGCGTAGCGGATCTCGATAGCGGAGTACTCGGACTCGATGCGGTCGACGATATCGCGCTGGATCGCGGGCTCGTCGCGGGGGTCCGTCGAGAGCTGCGGGGGTTCGAGCATCAGCACCGAGATGCCGACCCCGCGGTTCAGGGCGTCCGCGACAGCGGGCTCGACCGCGTCGAAGTACTCGAAGCTCTTGGTGACGACCCGGACCTGTTCGTCGGCCTCGCGGTAGAGCCGACGTGTCTCCCGCTCGGAGGGCGCCCCCACGTCGACGACGTGGAACAGTTCCTCGGCGGGCCTGATGTCCTCGCTCGCGCTCTCGAATCTGGGTCGAAACGCCGCGAGAAACTCCTCTCTGAGGTCCTGGACCGTCGCCGCGAACGTCTCGTAGTCCTGCCGATGATTCTCGACGGCGCGGTCGAGCACCTCCTCGGGCGATTTCGGCTGGTACTCCTTGGGTCGTCCGGGGATGATCTTGATGAACCCCCGGTCCGACAGCGACTCCAGCACGCCGTAGATCCGCGCTTTCGGGATGTCCGTCGCCTCCGCGAGATTCGGGGCGGTCGTCCGCCCGAGCGACAGCAACTCCGCGAGCGCCGTCGCCTCGTACTCGGTCAACCCCAGCGTGTCGGCCCACCCCGACGGTTCCTCGGCCATCTCGGTCGGTCGTAATCGTGGGCGTGTCAAAAGCTCCCCGAAAAGTATTTACTATCGTATATCATGGTTACTCACGAACCGAGTAACTATGCCCCGCTCAGAGCACGCGAACGACGACCATCTGGAGGACGACCACCTGGAGAACGACCACCTGGACGACGTGGAAGACGGCTGTGGCTGCACGGAGATATGGGAGCACCTCAGCGAGCAGCGTGCCGACGACTGACGGCGTTTGCGGGACCGGCGCGTCGTCTGGGGGCGTATCAATCGCCGATATTCGAGCGGGAACCTTTTTCTCTGGGAGGGGCGAATCGGTATCGATGACCGGATACGACGACGTCTGTGTCCTCGTTCCGACGCTGGACGAGGCCGAGACTATCGGGCCCGTCGTCTCATCGTTCCGATCCGAGGGGTTCGAGAACGTCCTCGTCATCGACGGCGGGTCGACCGACGGGACGCAGTCCATCGCCGAGGAAGAGGGCGCACGCGTCGTCACACAGCGCGGCGACGGCGGCAAGGGGCAAGCGCTGCAGGAAGGGTTCCGGATGACCGACGCACCGGTCGTCTTGATGCTCGACGGCGACTCGACGTACCGGGCCGAGGACGCCGCGGCGATGCTCGAACCGATCTTCGAGGGGCGGGCCGACCACGTCATCGGCGACCGCTTCGCCGACATGGAGACGGGGGCGATGACACGGCTCAACCAGTTCGGCAACGGGATCATCAATCGCGCGTTCAAACTCATCCACGGCCGGAACTACCAGGACATCCTGAGCGGTTACCGCGCGCTCACCCGCGACGCCATCGAACGTCTCAGCCTCTCGGAGGACGGGTTCGGCATCGAGACGGAGATGGCCGTCGAGTGCGTGAAACACAACATTCGGACGGAGGTCGTTCCGATCCGCTATCTCGCGCGGCCGGACGAATCCGAGACGAACCTCCGGCCGTTCCGCGACGGCGGCGATATCATCCTCACGCTGTACAAGATGGCGAAGACGAACAACCCGCTCTTTTATTTCGGGAGCGTCGGCATCGTCTCGACGCTCGCTGGCGGGACCCTCGGCGTCTACGTCGCCGTGGAGTGGGTCACCCGGAACATCTCCCACGAGGTGCTCGCTGTTGTCGGCGCTTTCGCCATCGTCTTCGGCGTCCAGTTGCTGATGTTCGGCGTGCTCTCGGACATGGTGGTGACGATCAATCGTGAGCAGACACGCCGACTGGAGGACCTCGCCGAGCGACTCAGCGAGCAACCGTCGGCGCGGGCCGAGGATGCGGTCCCGCCGACGGATAACACGGCCGACACCACCGCGGCGGATTCGACCGACCCGTCCGAGGGTACTGCACAGCCTGAACCAGAGCGAGAGAGGACCGCCGACCAGCAGCCCACACAGCCTGACGGGGGGTAGTCAACCGGATCGCGTCCTGGAAGCGCCAGCCCGAAGCAGACGGTCAGCGAAGTGGACGGTTACCCGAGAGGGCCGCTAGCGAACCAGAGTATCAGAACGGAACGAGTGCGCGGAGTCGAGAGACGATGCTCGTCGACGCGGCCTGTCGTTTGTTCTCGAACACGGGGTGGAGCGCATTGAGCAGGTCCTGTTCCGATTCGAACTGCTCGCGGTCGGCCGCCGCCAGCGCGTCGCTGAACGCCATCGTGTTCCCCGCCGCGTCGTATGGGATGTCAGTGTGCCCGAACCGGTCGTCCAGTTCGGACGCCGTCGTCGGGAACGACACGTCGGCGCTCTCGAGCCGGGCGTCCAGTGCGGCGATGCCGAACTCCACCACGTCCGGTTCCTCCTCGACGTCGTCCGTTGGTGGCCGAACTCCCATCGAGCGGCATATCCACGGCCGCCACCGAAAATCCTGCGGCCCGGTCTCGCTTGCTGGTCTGCCGGTCACTCTATCGGGCCGAGAGAGCGGTGGTTGGACAGCCAGATACCACCGCCGTCACTGATAACTAACCCCACCACCATGTGGCGGGTATGCTGCAGTCCTCCGTCCTGGATCCCCTCCCCCTGTTCGTGATACAGCAGGTGCTTCTCGTCGGAGCTATCTTCGTGTCTCTCGCCGTCGCTCGCGCCCTCTCGCCGGCCGACTGGCGGTGGACTGGGGTTCTCAGGCGGCGGTTCGTCCTGGGCGTCCCGTGGGGAACGCTGCTCACCATCTTCGGCGTCCTCTCGGTCTACTGGTTCGTCCAGGGCGGCTGGGACCACCCCCGAAACCCGATGACGATACCCTTCTACTCGTGGTCGTACTTCTATCCGCTGGGGACTGTCGTCGCGCCTTTCGCCCATCAGGGGATGGGGCACCTCACCGGAAACCTCCAGGGGACGCTCGTTTACGCGCCGATCGTCGAATACGTGATCGGTCACTATTCACGCGAGCGGGGGAGCCAGTCGTTTTCGTCATGGCGGACGAATCCGTTCGTTCGAGTGCTCGCCGTCCCTGCAGGCGCGCTGGTCGTCGGGTTGCTAACCGGCGTGTTCACGGCTGGCCCGGTGATCGGGTTCTCCGGTGTGGTGTTCGCGTTTGCGGGCTTCGCTATCGTCACCCGGCCGCTCGTCGCCGTCTTCGCGCTGGTGAGCGAACGGATCGTCTCCGTTGTTTACAGCGGCTTGAAGAGCCCGACACTGGTCCGTGAGCCCAGTCCGGGCCTGTTCTCGCCGTGGTGGTCCGACATCGCGATACAGGGCCACGCGCTCGGCGTCCTGCTCGGCGCCGGCCTCGCCTTCGTCGTTTTGCGCGCCCACGACGACCGCCCGAAAGCGCTCTACCTCTGGTTCGCAGCCGTCGTCTTTGGTATCAGACAGTCGCTGTGGGCCATCTACCGCCCGCGCGGGGACAACCAGTTCGTCCTTTACCGCGCGGTCGGTGTCGCCCTCGTCTTCCTGTTCGCGGCGGTCATGGCGTCGGCGGTCTGGGCGTCGGACCGACCGCTCACGTCCCGGTTCGACCTCCCGCGCAAGCAGGCTGCCATCGGTATCGTGCTCGTCTTCCTGCTCGGCCTCTCCGCCGCGGCGATTCCTTTCGGGTTCGCGAGCGTGTCGGGTGACCTGCCCGAGCGAGCCGAAACCGTCGAGGTCCGCGACTACACCGTCACCTACGTCGAGGGGGTCGAGAACGAGTACGTCTCGTTCGCCAACGACCGGATCTACGCGGAGGGCGAGCAGATACGGTCGAGCGGCGTCGTCGTCATCAGCGACCGCCGGGGCCTCTGGCTGGAGAGCGTGTCGAAACAGAGCCTCGCGTTCAACGGCTTCGCCCGCGTCAGAGTCGGCGGTCTCGGCTGGCGTGAGACGGTCTACGCCAACCGCGACGGCTGGTCGCTCGTCGGTAACGGCTCAGCATATCGCGTCCAGATATGGGCACACGGTGAACCCCGAAAGCTCGCCTACGCGACCGGGCCGGTCCGCGCGCAACCGGTGATCGCTGGCCGGAACGTCTCCATCGCGCCCGTCGACGATGGCTTTGCGCTCCGCGTCTCGCGGGGCAATGTCACGCTCGGTCGCAGTCGGATGCCCGGACCGGTCAACGAGACGGAGGTCGGTGGTCTGACGCTGGAGCGTGACGATCGCGAGCTCTACGCTATCTTCAATGACACGCGAGTCCAGGTCGCGAAGAAGGCAAAGCCCGGTCGGGCACGGTGACCGTCTCGCGGTCGCATGAATTGCGGTCCAACTCGTTTCCGACCCCCGAGCGCGACCGTGCAGCCCGATGCGCCGCCACTGTTCACGTAGAAACGCTGCTGTTCAGTCTCGGTGCCACTCGATCCTGAACACTTCGACGGGGATCGTTCGTCGGTCGTCGTCGTGGAACTCGAACTGCCGGGGGAGGTCGAGTTCGGCCTCGAAGGCGTGGGTCACGTCGCCGGCGTTGTCGGCCGCGAACGCGTCGACGAACTCCTCGCTCCCGCGGTTGTGGATCGAGTATGAGACGTCCGCGATGTCGGCAGCTGTGGCGAGAAAGCCACGGTCCGCGTGTTCGTTCCCTGACTGTGCGCCGAACGGCGGGTTCATCACGACCGTCGTCGGGCCGTCCGGGCAGAGCGGTGGAGCGGTCGCGTCGCCGCGCACCCACTCCACGTCGGCGGTGGCAGCCACCCGCTTCTCGTTGGCCTGTGCCGTCGCGAGTGGCGTCGGGTCGAGATCGACGCCGACGACGGTCTCGGGCCCGCGCAACACTGCACCGAGCGCGAGCATCCCGGTCCCCGTGCCGAGGTCGACGACGACTCGGTCCTCGATGTCGCCGTGGAGGTCGGCGGTGTGGATCAGGTGGGCCGCGATATCGGGCGGTGTCCGGTACTGTTCGAGGTCGACACGAGGGTTTTCGAACCCCGCGACGACGGCCAACTGCTGGGCGAGTTGCGTTTTCGTACTCATGTGGAACCTCCCGCCGTCCGGGTTCGCGTACCGCGGTCGCCACCCGGTCGGACGCGCTTGCGTCGAAATACCTGCTGTGAATGTATAAACGTTATCGCATGCATACGGGTAATCTCAAAAGGACTGCAGGGGGCGTCGTGGGGGGAGTCGTCACCAGGTGCCGTGGAAGGTGTCGAACGAGAGGTCTTCGAGGGGCTTCTCGCCGATGGCGATCTCGTACTCGCCGGGGGTCAGCATCGGCTGTTTGAACTGCGGGCCGTCGTCGGTGGTGATCCGCGGACAACCGGTGTTGACGTAGGCGTCCATGCCGAAGTTCGTCAGTCGGTCCGGGGTGATCTCGTCCATCGTGATGAGGTAGGCGTCGTCGTTTTCTTCGACGACCTCCTGGGCCACGTCCCAGCGGCCCTGTCCGATCTTGGTACAGAAGATGACGCCCCACTCCTCGGCGTCCATCGCGCGGTGGACTGCGCCGTAACGCTGTTTCAGGAACTTCTCGGTGTCCGCGATGGAGAGCGCGTTGTTAACGGGGTCGGCGATGACGACCGTCTTGTCGGGGTGTTCCATCGCGAGGCCGAGCGGGTGGAACTTCCCGCCGCCGACGTAGAGGATCTGGTCGGCGTCGACCTCGGCGGAAGCGTAGTTACAGCCCAGCACCTGCCCCTCGTGGGTGAGCCGGTCGTCGCCGCGGCGGGTGTGGACCGTGTACCCGCGCTCCTCGAGAAAGCCGCGCATCTCGTCGAACTTGTTCATGTGCTGTGCCGTCGTCACGAGCCCTACGTCCGGGTCCGCGTTGGCAGCGGCCAGTTGCTCGTCCACCGCGCGCTCCATCATCGGGAAGACGTCGACGTTCGAGAACAGGGGGACGTAGATGATCTTCTCCGACTCTTTCATCGGGCTGTGCCCGAAGTGGACGAACACGTCCGTCCGGCGCATGAGGTACGTGTCGAGGTCGCAGGCCCCGTAGCAGGGCTGGCCCGATAGCATAACGGTCACGTCGTCGGGCAGTTCCGCGCGAAGGTCGTCGGCCACGCGCGGCCCGCGCCGTTTGAGTCCTTCGGGGAACTGCAGGCCGACCGTCTCGGCGTCGCGCTCGTGGACCTCGCCGACGATCCGGTCGAGTTCGTAATCCCACTCCCGGTCGTGCTTGAGCGACATTCCAGTCCCGGTGAGGTCGCCATCTGTACGGGGCGGGTCGCCGTCTCGCCCGCCGACATCCGTCGAGTCCTGGCTCATTGCGCCGTAGTATCGGTCGAACCCCTAAAACCTCCGCGGTCCGGATCTGTCGTGGTCGGGATCCGTCACGACTCACTCCATCTCGGAGTCGGTCGGCACGACGCTGGAGTTATACCGCTCCGGGCCACAGTCCGGGCCGTGACACTCGGCTCCTGGGCCGAATCGACTGCGGACTTCCTTCTCGCGACGCTCGGGCTGTACGTCGTCGTCTTTCCCGGGCTCACCGTCTGCTACGCGCTCGCGACCGGCGCGCCGATATTCGCGCGCCCGCCACAGGCCGCCGCGCTCGTCGTCGCGGCGGGCGGGAGCTACCCCTTCGTCGCCGGCAACTGGCCGTTCCACCGCCTGTTCAAGTTCGCAGTCGGTCTGTGGGTGGCAAGCGGCGCCGTCGGACTGCTCGGACTCACCGCCGTCGCGACGTTCGACTGGCCGCTGCCCTCGGCGGTGCTCGCCCGCACTGCGGTGCTCGCGGTCGCGTATCCCGCTGGTGCGACCGTCGCCTTTCGTGACCGACTCCCGGTCCCGCAGCGGTCACGGCCACCGGAGTTCCCCTGACCAGTAGCACTCGCCAGCAGGGTGCCCCGGCCCAATCACCGAAGGGGAATCTTGATATCGCCGTTGTGCAAACGCGCTACCCGAATGACGCCAGAGGCGATCGCCGGCGGGTGGGTCGAAGTCGTCACCGGCTGTATGTTCTCGGGGAAAACCGAAGCGGTGATCCGACGCCTCGAACGCGCCGAGATAGCCGGCCAGGCGGTCACGGTCTTTACGCCGAACATCGACGACCGCTACGGCGAGACGGTCATCGGCTCTCACCGTGGCAGCGAGTACGAAGCCATCGTCGTCGATGTCGACGGTCCCGTGACCGAGACGCTCCGCAGGCAGGCTGACGGCGAGGTGATCGCCATCGACGAGGCCAACTTCTTCACCGACTCGCTCGTCGACGCGTGTCAGACGCTGGCCGACGAGGGCTACCGCGTGATCGTCTCCGGCACCGACCAGACCTTTCGAGGAGAGCCGTTCGAACCGTTGCCGGCCCTGACCGCCATCGCGGAGTACGTCGAGAAACGGCGGGCCATCTGCGCCCAGTGTGGCGACCCGGCGTCCCGGAACCAGCGGCTCATCGATGGCGACCCAGCCCACGTGGACGACCCGACCATCGTCGTCAGTGCCGAAGAGAAATACGAGGCTCGCTGTCGGGACTGCCACGTCGTCCGAACCGACTGACGGCCGCATCGGCCGCCCGGACGACGCAGTCGGCACTTTCAAACCGCTGAGGTCCGTAGCGTCGACCGATGAGCACCGACACCGACGCCGTCGGGACAGAGGCGACCGCTGACGTCGACCAACTCGCCCGGGACCTCGGCGACGCCATCGCCGAGTTGCCTGTCTACCAGCGCTTCGAGGAGAAGAAAGCCGCCGTCGAAGCCGACGAGGAACTCCAGGAAGAGATCCGCGAGTTCGAACAGGTCCGCGAGGAGTTCATGCTCGCGCGACAGTCGGGCGAAGCGACTCGTGACGACCTCAGGGAACTGCAGAACGCCCAGCAGGACCTCCACGAGATCCCGAAGATGTCCGAGTACCTCCAGGCGCAGAACGAACTCGAACTCCGCCTGCAGGAACTCAACGAGACCGTCTCCGACCCCCTCGATATCGACTTCGGTCAGAAGGCCGGCGGCTGCTGCGAGGACTGAGACCGACCCCGTCCGTCGCGATCACTGCTGATACCCCGCCACGCATTCCTGTCGATCCGGTACACCTTAGCCGCGTCCGCGAGCAGGCTGTTTCATGGTAGACAGTGACTGGAGCGACTGGCTCGTGCGCGCGGTGGAGAACGCGTCGCCGGAGGGCGTCGCCGTGTGGTATCTCGGCTGCAACGGCTTCGTCCTGAAAGCGAGTGATGGGACGACGGTTTTCATCGATCCGTACCTCGGCATCGGGAAGCCGCCACGGACCGTCCGGATGATCCCGGTCCCGTTCGACCCCACGGACGTCCAGGAGGCCGACGCCGTCTTCGGCACCCACGAACACACCGACCACGTCCACGGTGAGAGCCAGGCGCCGGTCCTCGCAAACACCGGCGCTGACTACTACACGACCGATTCCGGTCACGAGGTCATCAGCGAGGAGGACTGGGTCGGCGAGTACGCGGTCACCGACGACCAGCTCCACGAGGTCGAGGAGGGCGACACTGTCGAAGTGGGGTCGTTCACCGTCCACGTCGAGCCCGCGAACGACCCGGACGCGGTCCACCCCGTCTCCTTCGTCTTCGAGCACGACGCTGGCACGTTCTTCCACGGCGGTGACGCCCGTCCCGGCGAGTTCGGCGCCGTCGCGGCGGACTACGACATCGACCTGGGGGTGCTCGCGTTCGGGGTGATCGGCAACATCGACGACTCCGAGACCGGCGAGCCCGTGCGCACGAAGTGGTACAACGACGAGAACCAAATAATCGAGGCTGCGAACGAGGCCGAGATCGACCGACTCCTGCCGAGCCACTGGGACATGTGGAAAGGCATGACCACCGAACCGACCGTCCTGCACAACCACGCCGCGAGCTTCGAGTACCCGCGCTCGCTGGAGATCGTCGAAATCGGCGACCGGGTCGACCTATGAGTAGTAGCCGGGTCACTCTCTGAACAGTGGTTGTGTTCCCCTCGGCCCTCGTGGGGGTGGTCGAGGGGTTCGAAAGCGAGCGAACGGGCTCGTGACGGCGTTCGAACGGGAAACTGTATGGTAACGGACAACAAGTATCATTAAGGTGGTCCCGCCAAGTGAGAGCATATGAGCGACTCACAGCAGTACGAGAAAGTGAGCGTGTCTTCCGACGGGGTGACGGTGGACAAGCGCTTCGAAGAAGACGAGTTCCCGGTGCCGGCGATCGCATTCGAGATCAGTTCGACGCGGTCGGAAACAGTAACAGTCGTCGTCGTCGACGAAGTGCCGGAGGACGTCGCTGTCGAGGACCTGGGTTTCCACCCGGAGTACGGCAGCGAATACTGGAACATCGACGAGGACACGATCACCTTCGAGCGGGAGATCGAGACGAACTCGGAGTACACGACGGTTTACGGGATCCGCGCGACCGGTACCGACAACGTCGAGCAGTTCCTGACCGAACCGGTCATCGAGAGCGTCGACCCGCCGCTCGAGGAATCTGACGTGGTCGACGAGAGCGGGAGCGACGTGGTTCGGGACGTCATCTCCGGCGATAGCGACGCCGTACCGGGTCTCGAAGACGACGCGAGCGAAGGCGATGACACTGACGCGGACGTCGATACCCTCGACCTGAAAGACCCGAACGCGCCGGACGAACCGGCGACTTCCGACGGCGGGTCGACCATCGAGTCCGGCGGGTCGTCTGACTCGGGCGGCGAAGTCACGCTCGACGGGGCCGACACTGACTCGCTCGTCGGCGCGCTCGCGACCGAGATCCGGAACGGCAACGTCGACGGCGACGACGTCAAACTGCTCCGCAAAGCGTTCGACCTCGCCGCCGAAGACTCGGGGAGCGTCGACGCGCGCATCCAGCGACTCCAGACCGAAGTGGCCGACCTGCTGGCCTACACCGACGCGCTCGAGGAGTTCCTCGACGAGAACGGGATGGGCGACGAGATAATCGAAGACCTCCGCGACGAGGTCGAGTCCTTCCAGTCCGACCTCGCGGAGGTCAGGGAGCTGGCATCGAGCCACGAACAGTCGCTGTCGGGGATCGAGGAGACGGTCGACGAGGTCGAGTCTTCGATGTCCGCCCTCGAATCGGACATGGACGACGTGTTCGACGAGGTCGACACCGTCCAGAGTGAGGTCGATTCCGTCCAGACCGATGTCGACACCGTCCAGAGTGACGTCGATTCCGTCCAGACCGACGTCAACTCCGTCCAGACCGACGTCAGCAGCGTGGAATCGGAGATGGACGAGGTGTCACAGTCGGTCGAGGATGTCGAGAGTGAACTCGAGAACCTGGAGTCTCAGGTGGGCGATATCGACGTCGAGGCGGTCAAGGGCGACATCGACGATATCGAAGACGAGATAGAGGAGCTCAAGGAGTGGCGCGAACAGCTCTCGTCGGTTATCGGCGGGAGCTAAGCCGCGTCCACGTGGGCCGCTATCGCGTCCCAGGGTCGTCGAGAACCGGACTCGTTTTACCACGCGCCGCTGTGTCGCCCACTAATGAGTACTGTCAGCGTCGCCGTCCCGCGCAAGGGGCGGCCGCTCGAAGCGGTCCTCGAACGGCTGGCCGCCGAAGCGGGGACGGCCGCCCTCGTCGACGATATTAGCTCGACGCTGCGCTACGAGAAGGCGGTCACGAAGGGCAACCAGGAGGCCGATGGCGATGTCTACGAGCGGCTCGCGCGCTACAGCGACCACGAGGACCGGACCGCGCCGGAGTACACACTGATCCGCGACGACCGGAAAGGAATGCCACGGCGCGTGGTTTTCGACAGCGTGGTGGTCCCGCTGGCCGACGACCTCGACCTGCGGCTGGTCGGTCGTGAAGAGCCGTTCCGGGCGCTGCGGAAACACGAGGTGCCACTGGGATTCGACAGCGCCGACCTCGTCCTCGAGGAGGTCGTGGAGCTGCGGTCCGACCCGCTCTCCTCACTCGGTGACGTGAACGACCGGATCGACCCGCGTGACACGGACGTGCGGCTGGTCTCGGGCCTGGGCGATACGGTCTGGCACTCTCTGCTCGCGACGCGAGACACCGCGGCCGAACACGACCCCGACCTGGATCGGGCGTTCGTCGACGATTACGACGGCGAACTCTGTCTCTCCCCCCGCTACGAACGGCTCGTCCAGGCCGTCCTCGGAACGGACGTCACCGACGGCGTCGAGTTCTCGTACCCGAGCGACGACCAGACCGAGGAGGAAGCCATCGCGGAGACGGGCATCGGCGTCTATCTGACCGTCACCGGGTCCACGGCGCGCGACCAGGGGCTCGTGGTCGGCGAGCGACTCTTCCCGAGCGAGACAGTCCTCCTCGAGAACGCGGCGGAACGGTCGCCGGCCGTCGAGCGGGTGACCGACGCGCTGACAAGCCAGGTGACCGAGACGCGACTCGCCGCGCAGTAGCGAACGCGTACTCAGCAGAGGGTTCGCCGTCGAGAATCAGTTGCCGTCGTCTTCGTCGCCCTCATCTGTCGCTTCCGTCGCGATGACTTTGAGCGGCACGTCCCGGAGCGCACCGCCCACGTCGCTTTTGGCGATGCGCTGGGCGTGTTCCTCGCTCTCGGCGTTGAACACGTCCATCTCGAGGACGAGGCCGACCAGCGCTGTGTCGGCGGCGATGTACGCTGAGTCGAACGGCTCGCCGCAGGCGGGACAGGTCGTCGAGCCCACTCCGACCTCGACGTAGTCCATGTCCTGCTCGTTGAGTCGCTTGCCCGCTTCGCTGATCGCGACGCCCAGCGCGTCGTCGATGTTTTCGACGTCGTGAACCAACCAGGCCGCCTCCATCACTACGATGTAGTTCATACCTGTGCGTGGTTCCTTCTCCGTAATCGGGCTTTTGATCCGCTGACGTTCGGGAATCGGAGGTCGAACCGAAACCGTGTCCGTTCGACCTGTCTGATCGCTCGTCTGCCCCCAGCGAGCAGGCTCCCGTGGCTGCGCACGTCACCGCAATCGCAGCCATAACTTATGACGATACGTCGCTTCACCAAGCGACCTGTTACTTCCTGACCGAAACTGGGGCGCCTCTGCTTGCGTTGAGAACAACTCCGCTTTAATCGCAAGACTGCGTCGGGGTGATCTATCACGATCGTATACTCAGATCCGAAAATCGAGGAGTAGGTTTATATACAACCCTCACTGGAGTCTGAGTCACACCACGATGCGTTCCCTGCCAATCCGCGCAACCGCGTTCGTCCTGTACCAGTTGAGCCTGCTCACCGGCATCGCGCTGTTCCCGATGGCCGTCGCGATGCGGAAACTCGGGGTCACCCTCCCAGTCCACAGGGTCGTCGACCGTGCCGGCGATGTCTACGACAGCGCGGCCGCTCAGTAGTCACGAACGTTCTGGCGCTCCGATTCGTCTCGGCACCGCACCCGTTCCGGAGTCGCGGCTTCGTCGACACCATCTCTATCCTGACACCGCGTTGCGGAGCAGTCGGCCGACCCGGTGACGCCACGGCGAACTCCGACCGAAACGGTGGTATTATCAGCACAGAACTGATATGCTGAGCCATGCGTGACCCATACGCCGGTTCGGACTTTTCGCAGAACATCGAGCGCCACGGCGTCGGCCCGGCAGACCCCACTGAGCCCGAGATCGGGTCGTTCCCCGAAGAGTCGGGCGGCGACCGCGACAAGGTCAACGAAACCGGGACGACGACGGTCGGCATCTCCACCGAAGACGGCGTCATCATCGCCACTGACATGCGCGCCTCGCTGGGCGGCCGCTTCGTCTCCAACAAGACCGTCCAGAAGGTCGAGCAGATCCACCCGACTGCAGCGCTGACCCTCGTCGGTTCCGTCGGTGGTGCCCAGTCCTTTATCCGCTCGCTCCGCGCCGAGGTCAACCTCTACGAGGCCCGCCGCGGCGAGGACATGAGCATCAACGCGCTGGCCACGCTCGCGGGTAATTTCGCCCGCGGCGGTCCCTTCTTCGCGATCAACCCCATCCTCGGTGGCGTCGACGACGACGGCGCGCACGTCTACAGCATCGACCCCGCCGGCGGCGTGATGAAAGACGACTACACCATCACTGGCTCCGGCCTCACCGTCGCCTACGGGACTCTCGAGGACCGCTACGAGGATGGTCTGGACATGGACGGCGCCCGCGACGCGGCCGTCGCGGCCGTGCGTGCCGCCGCCGAGCGCGACACCGGTTCCGGTAACGGTGTCTACGTCGCCGAAGTCACCGCCGAGGGTGTCGATATCGAAGGCTTCGAGAACTTCGACGGCGTCTGAGGTCGACTCACGTTCTGTTCTGGCTCCGCGCCCGGACGAGCAGTCACCACGATTAACACCGCCGCCCGCGTGACGTCCGCCATGGAACTGTTCGGAACGGCGGGGATCCGCGGCGACGTGCGGACGACGGTGACGCCCGAGCTCGCGCTCGCCGTCGGCCGCGCGGTCGGTGACGATGCGGACGGCGGAGCGGTCGTCGTGGGCCGCGACGGCCGGACCACGGGCGACGGACTCGCCACCGCGGTCGAATCGGGACTCGTGAGCGCCGGTGCAGACGTCGAGCGCATCGGGCAGGTCCCGACGCCAGCGCTCGCTTTCGCCTCCCGCGACCGCCGCGGTGTGATGCTCACAGCGAGCCACAACCCGCCCCACGACAACGGGATCAAGGTCTTCGTCGACGGAGAGGAGTACGACGACGACGGCGAGGCACGCATCGAGCGCCGGGTCGCGGACGGCGCCGAACCCGTCGCGTGGGACCAGTGGGGTCGGTCACGACAGGCCGACGTGTTGCCAGCCTATCGCGCGGCCGTGGCGGACTTTGCAGCCCGCCACGGTGCGGCGCTCGACGGGCTGTCCGTGGCTGTCGACTGTGGGAACGGGATGGCGAGCGTCGCGACGCCGCACGTCCTCCGCGAGCTTGGCGGCCAGGTCGACGCGATCAACGCGAACGTCGACGGCCACTTCCCCGGCCGCGAGAGCAAACCCACACCGGAGAGTCTGCGGGATCTGCGGACCTACGTCGCCGACGGCCACGGCTCCGACGAGGCGGGGCATGGCGGCGCCCCACTCGGGATCGGTCACGACGGCGACGCCGACCGGATCGTGATAGTCGACGCCGACGGTGACGTCGTCCACGAGGACACGGTCGTCGCCATCCTCGCCGAGCACTACGTCCGGGCCAGCGACGCGGGTGACCCCGTCGTGGTCACGACACCGAACGCCTCGGCCAGGATCGACGAGCGGGTCCGCGCCGCGGGCGGGCGCGTCGAGCGCGTCCGACTCGGCGCGCTCCACGTCGGTATCGCTCAGGCCCGCGCCGCGGGTGACGACGACACGGCCGTCGTCTTCGCGGCCGAACCGTGGAAGCACATCCACACCCGGTTCGGCGGCTGGATCGACGGCGTCGCCAGCGCCGCGGTCTTCGCGCGACTGGTCGCAGACAGGGGGCTCGACGCCCTCCGGGAACCGGTCACTGAACGGCCCTACCGCAAGGAGAGCGTCGAGTGCCCCGACGAGTCGAAGGGGGCCGCGATGGACGGGCTGGCCGAGTCGCTCCCCGACCAGTTCCCCGCTGCCTCCGTCGACACCGAGTACGGTGTCCGCCTCGAACTCCCCGACGGGTCGTGGACGCTCGTCAGACCGAGCGGCACCGAACCGTACGTCCGGGTGTACGCGGAGAGCGAGGCGGTCGACGAGCTTGTCGAGACGGTCACGGCGGCCGTACGGGACGCCATCGAGTGCGCGTGACACTATCGAGTGAGCGTGACACTATCGAGTGCGCGTGACGGGTCGGCCACCGAACTGGGTTCGCCACGGCCCCGCCTCTTTTGGTTTCGCCGCCTCTCTGGGCGAGCATGCGCGACCTACTTGACCGGGCGCGGGCGGCCGCGGAAGACGCGTACGCGCCGTACTCGGAGTACGCGGTCGGCGCAGCCCTCCAGACCGCGGACGGGTCGATATACACGGGCTGTAACGTCGAGAACGCGAACTACTCGAACAGCCTCCACGCCGAGGAGGTGGCCCTCGGCGCGGCCGTCCGCGACGGTCACCGCGAGTTCGACCGCGTCGCGGTCTCCTCGGCCGCTCGCGACGGCGTGACCCCCTGCGGGATGTGCCGACAGAGCTTCGCGGAGTTCTGCGACGATGCGTTCGTCGTCGTCTGCGAGGGCGACGCCGACCCCGTGGAGTACCGCCTCGGTGAACTCCTCCCCGCGGCCATCTCCGGGGAGATGGTCAGCGATGGGTGACGACTCTGAAGCGGGCGACGAATCCGTCGAGGACGCCGGCGGCCACGACGTACCAGCCAGCGAGGACCCGAACGCCGAGAGGCAGTACCACGTCGATGTCGAACCCGGCGACGTGGCCGACAGCGTCCTCCTGCCGGGCAATCCCGAGCGCGTCGAGAAGATCACCGGCGGCTGGGACGACCACGAAATCGTGGCCGAACACCGCGAGTACCGCACGGCGACAGGCACCCACGAGGGGACGCCCATCTCGGTCACGTCGACGGGGATCGGCTCGCCCTCGGCGGCCATCGCGGTCGAGGAACTCGCGCGGGTCGGCGCCGACACGTTCATCAGGGTCGGTTCCTGTGGCGCGATCCGCGAGGAAGCGTCGGTCGGCGACCTTGTCATCACGACCGGCGGTGTCCGCCAGGAAGGAACCAGCACGGAGTACGTCCGCGAGGACTACCCCGCGACCGCGGACGACCGTGTCGTCGGGGCGCTGGTTACTGCTGCGGAGCGACTGGGGTACGACTACCACCTCGGGATCACCGCGAGCACGGACAGCTTCTACGCGGGGCAGGGCCGGCCGGGATTCGAGGGGTTCGAGGCGGCCGGCAGCGACCGACTGGTCGAAGACCTCCGCGAGGCGAACGTTCTCAACGTCGAGATGGAGGCTGCGGCGATCCTGACGCTCGCGAACGTCTACGGCCTCCGGGCGGGCGCCGTCTGTACGGTCTACGCCAACCGCGTCACGGGCGAGTTCCGCACCGAGGGCGAACGCAAGGCGGCGAAGACGGCCAGCGAAGCCGTTGCGGTGCTGGCCGAGATGGACGCCGCCGCCGACGCCGCGGGGGCTGACCGCTGGTATCCCGGCCTCGGCCTCGGCTACGACGGAGAGGACAGAGACCACGGAGCGGACGCCACGTGAGCGGGCGCTCGCTCTACGACTGGTGGAGCCGTCACCGGGTCGCGCTCAGGGGGCTGTACGCGGTTGCCTTCTTCGGCCGCGGCCGGACCGTTCGCCGACGGAGCGTGGCCGCGCTCGACCTCCAGCCAGGTGACCGCGTCCTGGAACTGGGCTGTGGCCCCGGCAACTCTTTCGAGCGCCTGCGGGACGCGGTCGGTCCCGACGGCACTGTCGTCGGTATCGACTACAGCGAGGGGATGGTCGACCGGGCCACCGACCGGGTCGCCCGTGCGGGGTGGGACAACGTCCACGTCGTCCTCGGCGATGCCACGCGGCCGCCGGTTCTCCCGGGGAGCTTCGACGGCGTCTACGCCGCGATGTCGCTCAGCGCGATGCCGAACCCGGTGGCCGCCGTCGAGGCGGCCGCAGCGGCGCTGGCGTCTGACGGTCGCCTCGCCGTTCTCGACGCGCGCCCGTTCCAGTCGCTCCCGTGGTCACTGACCAACCCCCTCGTCGTGCCGATACTCGCCCGACTTACCGACTGGGACCACGAGACGGACATCCCCGCCGCCATCGACGAGCGATTCGAGCAAGCCACCCTCAGCGGGTACAACGGCGGAAACATCTACGTCTCGAGCGCGAGCGGGCCGCTCACAAACGGGTGAGTCGGAGCAAACGGGGCCGACGGGTTGCGTGTGGGCTATTCGAGCGCGCTCCGGAGCGCGTCGTTCATCGCGTCGACCGGCGCATCCTCGCCGGTCCACAGCTCGAAGGCGACGACGCCCTGGAACAGGAGCATCCACGCGCCGTCGACAGTCGTGGCGCCGACTTCGTCCGCCTCGCGAAGCAAGCGGGTCTCCATCGGCGTGTAGACGGCGTCGAGGACGGCGAGGTCACGGTGTAACGCTCCTTTCGGCACCGGTGTGGCGTCGGGCTCTTCCATCCCGACAGTCGTGCAGTTGACGAGGACGCTCGCATCGGTAAGCAACGCTTCGAGTTCGTCGAGCCCGTGGCCAGTCGCGCCGGGCACGTCCGCGGCGAGGTCGTGGGCCTTCGACTCGGTGCGGTTCGCGACGTGTACGTCCATCCCCTCGTCGGCCAGCGAGAACGCCAGCGCGCGACCGGCGCCGCCCGCCCCGACGACGATGGCGCTGCCGCTCAGGTCGACGTCGTGGTGCTCGAGCGCCTCGACGGCACCTGGACCGTCGGTGTTGTGACCGACCGGTCCGTCGTCGGTGAAGTCGATGGTGTTGACGGCGCCCAGACGGTCGGCCGACTCCGCGAGTTCGACCTCGGACATCACGTCCTTTTTGAACGGACTCGTGACCGTTAGCCCGGAGAAGTTGAGCGTCTCCGCGGCTCCGACGGCGGCGCCGCCGTCCGTCTCGTCGGGTTCCAACGCGTTGAACTTCGCGTCGATCCCGCGTTCCTCGAACGCCGCCTCGTGCATGACCGGTGACAGCGAGTGAGCCGCCGGATTCCCGATGATCGCGTAGGCGTCCATAGCGGCGCATCGCGGAGTTACCGAATAAAAGACTCGAAGCGACCCCTTCAGGAGGACGAATGGGCCCCGATTCTACATGTCGGGCCAGGCGTCGAGCGCGTTCCCGAAGCCGGAAACGTCGAAGATCCACCGCGCCGCGATGCCTTTTTTCAGGAGTTTCGCGGGCGTCCCGCCGAACGTCGAGATGGGCACGCCGATCACGTCGTGAGCGACTGCCTTCTCGCCGACGGAGACGACGGTGCCCTTGTCCTTGTGGGTCCACTCCGCGAGGGGTTGGCCGTAGACGCGTCTGGCGAGGTTCTCGCCGGCGACCTCGGCGGCCTGCCAGGCGGCCTGTGCGGTCGGCGGCGCGGGGTTCTCGCCCGGCTGGTCGACCAGCGCGCAGTCGCCGATAGCGAACACGCGGTCGTCGTCGGTCTCGAAGGTCTCGCCGGCGAAGATGCGGTTGGACCGTTCGTCCTTGTCGACGTTCGCTCTCTCCACGGCCTCGCGGCCCGTGATGCCGCCCGTCCAGACGAGCACGTCGTACTCGATTTCGGTGTCGTCGCCGATGTAGACGGTGTCCTCGTCGACTTCGCCGATGAACTCGCCGGTCCGGATGGAGACACCGGCCGCTTCGAGCCGCTTGCGGAGTGCCCCCTGGAGCTGTGGGTCGTTGTTCGGGAGGACCCGATCCAGCCCCTCGACGAGTTCGATGTCGATGTTCGCGCCGTAGTCGTCGCGGTACTCCGCGACTTCGCCGGCGGTCTGGATGCCCGAGAGGCCAGCGCCGCCGACGACGACCGTCGCGGGGTCGTCGCGGGTGGCCGACGCGGCGGCCTCGGAGAGCGCGTCGTGAATGCCGAGCGCGTCGTCGAGACCCTTGAGCGTGTGGGCGTACTCGCGCAGTCCCTCGATGCCGAAGAAAGCCGTCCGGGAACCGATCGCGACGAGCAGGTAGTCGTAGTCCACGTCGGTGGCGTCGTCGAGTTCGACTGTCCGCTCGTCGGTGTCGATCCCGTCGACCGTCGCCTGCACGAAGTCGGTCGAGCGGGACTTGATCTCCGAGACCGGGATAGTGATCTTGTCGCGAACGCTCGGGTCCCGGATACAGCGGTGGGACTCGTGGAGGACGAGATGGTAGTCCACGTCAGAGATCCACGTCACGTCCGCCCGCCCGTTGAGATGGGACTCGAGACTCTTGATCGCGCCCGCGCCGGCGTAGCCGGACCCGAGCACGACGACGTTCTCGCTCATACGACGGACTGGGGAGTCCGCCGATACAAACCCTTTGAATCGGAGTCAGGAAATTCCACTTCTCACGGCCTGTCTGTCATGAACGTACAGGTAGAACGAGACAGCGAAACGGCGGACGTGCCCTCACTCGCCGCCGTCAGTGGTGGTGCTGGAGTGAATCAGTGCTCGGGTTCCTCGGCCGGGGCGCGCATGTCGTCGATGGTGAGGATGAGCTTGTTGTTGGTGTCGTCCTTGCCTTCGAGCGAGCCGATTATCTGCAGCTTGGAGAGCGGCGTCGGGCCGACGGTGATGGTATCGCCCTCGTGGAAGTCAGCGATAGAGCCTTGCATCTGTATCTCGGCGCGACAGAGTTCGGGGTGGTGGACGCTCGTGAGGTCGATCTCTTCGACGTTCGCGTCCGGAACCACCTCGCCGTTGTGGGCGAGCGGCACGTCGGCAGCCTGGTCGAGCTCCTGGATCTGGAGCGCGTCGTAGGCGGTCGCCGTCGGTTTGTACCCGCCTTTCGGGCCGGGGACACCCTCGACGAGCTGGAGGGCTTTGAGACTCTGCATCTGGTTGCGGATTGTACCGGGGTTCCGGTCGACCTTCTCGGCGATGTCCTCCCCCTTGACCGCGCTCTCGGACTCCCGATAGAGGTTCACCAGCTCCTGCAGGATGTTTTTCTGGCTAGGCGTCAGTTCGATCGATGACATGCAAGAACCTTGGTGATAGTTTTTCTTAAAACCGGCGGTGGTCACCGGTGGATGTGTGCGCCCGTTTTGATCGCGGATTCCGGCGTTTCTCACGCCCTCGCGAACGATTTCGTGGACCGGCTCCGATCCGGAGACACGGGGTCGAGAACGTGTGAACGAACGGAAACGTCGCTTATTTATTCCTCGACTGCGGCCATGGAACCACATGCAAGACAAGCGAGTACTCGTGACGGGCGGGGCGGGCTTTATTGGGTCGAATCTCGCCAACACACTCGCCGAGGACAACGAGGTTGTCGCAGTGGACGATTGCTATCTGGGGACGCCGGCGAACCTCTCCGATGGCGTCGAGTTCGTCGAGGCCTCCGTCCTGGACGACGACCTGCCGACCGACGTAGACGTCCTGTTCCACATCGCGGCGCTGTCATCCTACGCGATGCACGAGGAAGACCCCACGCGGGGCGCACGCGTCAACGTGGAGGGATTCGTGAACACCGTCGAACAGGCCCGACAGGACGGCTGTGACACCGTCGTCTACGCGTCGACGTCCTCGATCTACGGCGACCGCACCGACCCTTCGCCCGAGGACATGGACGTGACCGTCAACACCGGCTACGAAGCCTCCAAGCTCGCCCGCGAGCAGTACGGCGAGTACTTCAGCAACCACTACGACCTCTCGATGGCTGGAATGCGCTTTTTTTCCGTCTACCAGGGCATGGCCGGAGGCGCCGAGGGTCACAAGGGCGAGTACGCCAACCTCATCGCGCAGTTCGCCGACGACATCGCGAACGGCCGTCGCCCGGAGATCTGGGGCGACGGCTCACAGACCCGCGATTTCACCCACGTCGACGATATCGTCCGTGGCCTCGAACTCGCGGCCGACCACGAACTCGACGGCATCTACAACCTCGGCACCGGCGAGCAGTACAGCTTCGACCATCTCGTCGCGGCTCTCAACGAGGAACTCGGCACCGATATGGAACCCGTCTACGAGGAGAACCCGATCCCCCAGGACGTCTACGTCCACGACACGATGGCAGACGCGACGAAGATGACGGAAGCGACCGGCTGGGAGCCCGAGATCTCCTTCGAAGAGGGAGTCGCGCGGGTCTGCTCGCAGTATCAGTAGTCCTCGCTCGTTCCGGGAGGGCGCTCGCGCTCAGTCCACTGCCGCGAAGACGAACTCCGTTTCCGCGCCGAGCGGGTCGTCGGCAGTCACCGTTCGCAGGTCCCCGAACCCCGCCGCGCGTAACTGCTCCAGCGTCTGTTCGCGCCCCGGCGCCGAGAAGAACATCGATCCACCCATCCAGCCGCGTCGGACCGTCTCGAACCGACCGCCCGGGAGCGTCATCAGGAGGGATCCTCCCGCCGTGAGCACCCGCGCGAACTCGTCGTAGACACCCGGCTGTTGCTCGCGTGGAACGTGGAAGACCGCGTGGTACGCGCTGACCGCGTCGACGGTGCCGTCACCCAGCGGGATCGTCGTCATGTCTCCCTGGATCAGCCGCGACTCCGGCACTCGTTCGGTGGCGAGTTCGAGGCCGCGACGCGAAATGTCGAGTCCGACGCTCCCCGCCGGCAGGTTCGCGAGTGTTCGCGCGCCGTCGCCACAGCCCACGTCGAGCACGAACGGATCGGCCGGACAGGTGTCGAGCAACTCGTCCAGCAGGGCTGCGTCGGAGCCAGTCGGATCCCGGCGGTCCGCGTACGTCTCGGATACGTCCTCCCACGCGCGGCGCACCTCGTTTCGGTCCATACCAGGGGTAGGCACTGGATCGGCTTCAGCCCTCGCTCGGTGGTCGCGCGGCCCGTCGCGACGGACGCGGCTCGCCCCGACGGTTTTGTCGCTCGGCGTCGAAGACCGGACATGGACAGACCGGTCCGGATCTTCGGCGTTCCGATGGACCTCGGCGCCGACAGGCGCGGCGTCGACATGGGGCCGTCGGCCATTCGGTACGCGGGCCTCGCCGACCAGCTGGCGGCTATCTGCGCCGAAACCGACGACGGTGGCAACGTCGGTGTCCCCAGCCCCGAGCAGGCCGACCCCGACGCGGGGTGCCCGTCGGTCGGCCGCGCGAACTACCTCGCCGCGACCGAGCGCGTGTGTCGTGACCTCGCCGACCGCGTGGCGGCCACCGTCGACGAGGGGCACCGTCCGCTCGTACTCGGTGGCGACCACTCCATCGCTATCGGGACCGTCACCGGTGTCGCCCGCGAGCAGGACGTTGGAATCGTCTGGTTCGACGCGCACGGGGACTTCAACACGCCGACGACGACGCCCAGCGGGAACGTCCACGGCATGCCCCTCGCCGCCCTGCTCGGTCGCGACCACTTCGCCGACTGCGACTGGACGGGCGTCGACGGCCTCGCCGCGGAGAACGTCGTCCTCGTGGGCGTGCGCGACCTCGACGACACGGAGCGACAGGAGGTACGCGACAGCGACGTGACCGTCTACACGATGACCGACATCGACGAGCGGGGTCTCCCCGACGTGACGCGCGAGGCTGTCGAAATAGCGACCGACGGTACCGACGGCCTCCACGTCAGTCTCGACCTCGACTTCCTGGATCCGACGGAGGCACCGGGCGTCGGCACCCCGGTCCGCGGCGGCGCGTCCTACCGCGAGGGACACACCGCGATGGAAGTCGTCTCGCGGACCGCCGGCGACCGCCTCGCGTCGCTCGAACTCGTCGAAGTCAATCCGATCCTCGACGAACACAACCGCACCGCCGAACTCGCTGTCGAACTCGCCGCCAGCGCGCTCGGGAAGCGGATTCTGTAGAACCACCTTTTTCGCCTCGGGGTTTCCTCGGGCCTCTGGCCCTGCGGGAACCCCGCAGTCAAAAACGTGGGCGAAAAAGCCGGCCGCTCACGCTGTTCGCGGCCAGTGAAACGCCTCGCTTCGCTCGGCGTACGCCAGTTTCTACTCCTCGACTGCTGCAGGCACGACGTCGACGCTGGCGACGCGGTCACCCTCCGCCAGTCGCATGACCACGACGCCTTTCGTGTTCCGGCCCACCTCGCTCACGTCGCCGGCGCGGATCCGCATGATCTGGCCGTCCTCGCTCATGATGACGAGGTGGTCGTGGGATTCGACGGCCTTGACCGTGCTGACTGGGCCGTTACGTTCGTCGGTCTTGATGTCGATGAGTCCCTTGCCGTAGCGGGACTGGGTGCGGTACTCCGAGAGGGGGGTGCGCTTGCCGTAACCGTTGACGGTCACGGTGAGCAGACACCGACCGTCGGCCTCGTCCGTGGCGACCATCCCTGCCACGTGGTCGCCGTCCTGCAGGTCGATCCCGCGGACACCGCGGGCGTTGCGGCCCATTTCGCGGACCTCCGCCTCGTCGAAGCGGATAGTCATGCCCTGCTCGGTGGCGATGACCAGGTCCGCACTCCCGTCGGTGACCTCCACGTCGACGAGTTCGTCGTCGGCCTCCAGCGACGCCGCGATGATGCCCGTCGAGAGGATGTTCTCGAACTCTTCGGCACCCGTCCGCTTGGCGTAGCCGTTCCGCGTGACCATCGTGATGGCCTCGTCAGCCTCGAACTCGTCCGTGTTGACGACGGCGGTGATCTCCTCGCCGTCGTCGAAGTCGATGAGATTCACCGCGGACTTCCCGCGCGCCGTGCGGGACATCTCCGGGATCTCGTACGTTTTGAGCCGGTAGACCTGTCCCTGATTCGTGAAGCAGAGCAGGTAATCGTGGGTGTTGGCCCGGAAGACTTTCGAGACACGGTCGCTCTCCTTGGGGTCGGCGCCGATGATACCCTTGCCGCCCCGTCCCTGCGGGTCGAAACGCTCGACTGGCATCCGCTTGATGTAGTCGTCCTCGGTGATGACGACGACGACGTCTTCCTCGGGGATGAGGTCCTCGTTGGTGATCTCGTCGCTCTCGACGAAAGTCGTCTTGCGCTCGTCGCCGTATTCGTCTTTGATCTCGCGGAGTTCCTCTTTGATGACCGCCAGCAGCTCCGATTCGTCCCCGAGGATCGTCTCTAACCTGTCGATTTCGGCCTGGAGGTCCTCGTACTCGTCTTCGATCTCCGCGGCCTCCATCGACGTGAGCGACCCGAGCTGCATCCGGACGATGTGGTCGGCCTGGTCACCCGAGAAGTCGAAGGTGACGTTGGGATTGACCTCGTGGTCGCCGTTCAGCTCGCTCGGGTCTCTCTCGCCGCGGAGCGCCGCCTTGGCCTCGTCGCGGTCTTCGCTGTTCCTGATGGCAGCGACGACACTGTCGACCTGGTCGAGAGCCTTCAGTCGCCCTTCGAGAATGTGCGCGCGGTCCTCCGCTTCGGCGAGCTCGAACTCGGAACGCCGGCGGACAACCTCCTTGCGGTGGTCGAGGTAGTGCTGCAGCGTCTCCTTCAGCGTCAGCACCTGGGGCTGACCGTCGACCAGGGCGAGGTTGATGACACCGAAGGTCGATTCGAGGTGGTGTTTGGTGAGCTGGTTCTCGACGAGGTCGATGTTCGCGCCGCGCTTGAGGTCGACGACGACCCTGACGCCGTTTCGGTCGGACTCGTCACGCAGGTCTGAGACACCCTCGATCTTCCCCTCGGTGACGTCCTCGGCGATGCGTTCGACCATCCGGGCCTTGTTCTCCTGGAACGGGATCTCGGTGACGACGATCCGCCCCTCCTCGCGCTGGAGCTCGTAGTTCGCGCGGACGGTGACGCGCCCGCGACCGGTCGCGTAGGCCGAGTAGACCGCTTCCTTACCGACGATGGTGCCGCCAGTCGGGAAGTCCGGGCCCTGGATCGGGCCGGGCGTGCCGTTGCCGCGCTCGTCGCGCGTGTCGACGAGGTCGTCGACGCTGCAGTCCGGGTTGTCGATGAGGTGGACCACGGCGTCGACGACCTCGCCGAGGTTGTGCGGCGGGATGTTGGTCGACATCCCGACTGCGATGCCCGAAGAGCCGTTCACGAGGAGATTGGGGACCCTCGCGGGAAGGACCCCCGGTTGGGTGAGCCGGTCGTCGTAGTTGGGCTCGAAGTCGACGGTGTCTTTCTCGATGTCCGCGAGCATCTCCTCGGCGATGGGGGCCATGCGGGCCTCCGTGTAGCGCATCGCGGCGGGCGGGTCGCCGTCCATCGACCCGAAGTTGCCCTGGCCGTCGACCATCGGGTACCGCATCGAGAAGTCCTGGGCCATCCGCACGAGCGCGTCGTAGATGGGGGAGTCGCCGTGTGGATGATAGTCACCCATCGTCTCACCGACGATGGACGAGCACTTCCGGTGAGCGGTGTTCGACGTGACGCCCATCTCGTGCATCGCGTAGAGGATGCGCCGGTGGACGGGTTTGAGACCGTCGCGAACGTCCGGGAGGGCGCGCCCGGCGATGACGCTCATCGCGTAGTCGATGTAGCTCTGCTCCATCTCGTTCTCGACGCGGACGCGGTCGACCTCCGCGGCCGCGTCCGTCACATCAGTCTCGGGCAGGTCCGAGCTCATATGTCGACCCACTCCGCTTCGGGGGCGTGTTCCTTGATGAACTGCTTCCGAGGTTCGACGGCGTCACCCATCAGGACCGAGAACATCTTGTCGGCCGCCGCGGCGTCCTCGATGGTGATCTGCTTTAGCCGGCGGTGCTCGGGGTCCATCGTCGTGTCCCAGAGCTGCTGGGGGTTCATCTCGCCGAGCCCCTTGAACCGCTGGACCTGCGAGGGGGTGCCGTCGCACTGCTCTTCGACGATCCGGTCGCGCTCGGCTTCGGTCATCGCGTCGTAGGTGTTGCCGCGGTAGCGGACACGGTAGAGCGGCGGCTGGGCCGCGTAAACGTAGCCAGCCTCCAGCAGCGGGCGCATGTGTCGATAGAAGAAGGTGAGGAGGAGCGTCCGGATGTGCGCGCCGTCCACGTCGGCGTCGGTCATCATGATGATCTTGTTGTACCGACACTCCTCGATATCGAACTCCTCGCCGATGCTCGTGCCGATGGCGGTGATCATCGACCGGATCTCCGTGTTCTCCAGGATCCGGTCGAGTCGGTGCTTCTCGACGTTCAAGATCTTCCCCTTGATGGGGAGGATCGCCTGGAACTCGGGGTTGCGACCCTGTTTCGCCGACCCGCCCGCGGAGTCGCCCTCGACGATGAACAGTTCGGCCTCGTCGGGGTCGCGGGTCTGACAGTCCGCGAGCTTGCCGGGTAGTGCGGTCGAATCGAGCGCGGACTTCCGGCGTGTGAGTTCCTTGGCTTTCTTCGCAGCCTGGCGCGCCTTGGCGGCCTCGACGGCCTTTCGGACGACGACCTCGGCGGTGTCCGGGTTCTCCTCGAAATAGGTTCCGAGATGTTCGTGGACCGCGGACTCGACGACGCCGCGGACCTCGCTGTTGCCGAGTTTCGTCTTCGTCTGCCCCTCGAACTGTGGGTCGGGGTGTTTGATCGAGATGACGGCGGTCAGCCCTTCCCGGATGTCGTCGCCCTTGAGCGTGCCGTCGATGTCGTCGAGGAGACCGTTATCCTCGGCGTAGTCGTTGACGACGCGTGTCAGCGCTGTCTTGAACCCGGTGAGGTGAGTCCCGCCCTCGCGGGTGTTGATGTTGTTCGCGAAGGCGTGGATCGAGCCCTGCAGTTCGCTCGTTCCCTGCATCGCGACCTCGACGTGGACGCCCTGGTCCTCGTCTTCGAAGTAGATCACCTCGGAGTGCAGCGGCTCCTTGGTCTCGTTGAGGTACTCGACGAACTCGCGGATACCGCCCTCGTAGCGGAAGGCGCTCTCGGCGTCGTCGCGCTCGTCGGCGAGCGAGATCTCGACGCCGGAGTTGAGAAAGGCGAGTTCGCGCAGCCGCGATTCGAGCGTAGAGAAGTCGTACTCCGTCGCCTCGAAGATCTCGGGGTCGGCCCTGAAACGGATCGTCGTGCCGGTTTCCTCGCCGGGGTCCATGTCGCGAACGCGTTCGAGCGCGGCGGTCGGGACGCCCTGTTCGTAGCGCTGGCGCCAGACGGCGCCGTCGCGTTTGATCTGAACTTCGAGGTACTCGGAGAGGGCGTTGACGACGGAGACGCCGACGCCGTGGAGTCCGCCGGAGACCTGGTAGGACTTGTTGTCGAACTTCCCGCCAGCGTGGAGGATCGTCATGACCACCTCTACCGCTGGCTTGTCGTGTTTCTCGTGGGTGTCGACGGGGATCCCACGCCCGTCGTCGTGGACCGAGACGGACCCGTCGTCGTGGACGGTGACGCCGATCGAGTCGCAGTGGCCCGCCAGTGCCTCGTCGATGGAGTTGTCGACCACCTCGTAGACGAGATGGTGTAGCCCCCGCTCGTCGGTCGCCCCGATGTACATCGCCGGCCGCTTGCGGACGGCCTCGAGCCCTTCCAGGGCCTGGATCTGTTTCGCGCCGTACTCGTCGGACTCCCCTGACATAGAATCTGTCTCCGGGTAGTACACCACGGTCCTTAAAGCCCTCGCACGCGCGCGAGCGCGAGCCTGTCGGATGGCTGACTCGAAGTGCCGTAATGAGACGGACAGCCGGCCATACCGAAGAGCAGGCTGTGCGGGTCGTTATCTCACGTACTCGATACTACCGACTCAGGGTACCGGACTCAGGGACCGGCGAACCAACTTCTATGAGCGCGCACGACCCAGGGCATCACATGCGGATCCTCTACGTCGACTGTGACTCGCTCCGGCCGGACCATCTCGGCTGCTACGGCTACCACCGCGATACGTCCCCGGCTATCGACGACGTGGCCGAAAACGGTCGCGTGTTCACTAATTACTACGCGAGCGACCTCCCCTGTCTCCCGTCCCGGACGGCGCTGTTCTCGAGTCGCTTCGGGATCCACTCCGGCGTGGTCAACCACGGGGACACGAACGCCGACCCGCGACCACAGGGCCCCCAGCGGGAGTTCACCACCAGCCAGACTCGACCCACGTTTCCGGCGGTCTTGAACGCCGTGGGCTACCGGACTGCCCTGGTCAGTTCCTTCCCGCAACGACACGGGGCCTTCCACGTGACCGACGGGTTCGGCGAATGGCGTAACCCGGGCGGCGGTGGGACCGAGCGGGCCGAGGTCGTCTATCCGCTCGCGGCCGACTGGCTCGCGGACCACGCCACCGAGGACGACTGGTACCTCCACGTCAACTTCTGGGACCCGCACACGCCCTACGACACGCCGATGGACTTCGGGAATCCCTTCGCGGACGACCCGGCGCCAGAGTTCCCGGACGCGGACACTATCGCCGCGCAATACGAGGGCTACGGGCCCCACAGCGCCCACGAACCCCACGCGTGGGGCGACGGCAACGACCTCGAACGGACGCCCGACGAAATCGCCGCACGTGCGGATTTCAAGCGGTGGGTGGACGGCTACGACGTCGGTGTCAGATACATGGACGAGTACATCGGCCGGTTACTGGACGTGCTCGAACAGGCCGGTGTCCGGGAAGAGACACTCGTCGTCGTGTCGGCCGACCACGGCGAGAATCTAGGGGAACTGAACGTCTACGGCGACCACCAGACGGCTGACTTCGCGACCGCCCGTGTGCCCCTGATCGTCAGCGGCCCTGGCGTCGAGTCGGGACGCGACGACGGCTTGCACTACAACGTCGACTTCCCCGCAACAGTGGTGGAGTTCCTCGCGAGCGAGGACGAGTGCTTCGCCGAGGATCTCGATGTGAGTGCCGATAGAGTCGAGGACCCGGTGCCCGACGCGTGGGATGGGCAGTCGTTCGCCGGATCCCTCACCGACGGTCGAGCGGTCGGCCACGAGTACCTCGTGGTGAGTCAGGGCGCGTGGGCCTGTCAGCGCGCCGTCCGCTGGGACGAGTACGTCCTGATACGGACCTACCACGACGGGCTCAAGCAGTTCGCGCCGGTCGAACTGTACGACGTCGAGACCGACCCCCACGAGACGACAGATCTTGCGCGTGACAGGCCCGAGGTCGTCCGCGAAGGGCTGTCACTGCTCGACGACTGGTCGAGTTCGCGCTTGCGGGAGACCGCGACCGATACCGCCGGCGGGTCCAGCGCCGGGCCGCAAGCGCTCGAGGACCCGCTCTGGCGCGTCATCGCCGAGGGTGGCCCGTATCACGCGAAGGGCCACGCCGAGAGCTACGCGAAACGGCTCCGCGAGACGGGACGAGCGACACACGCCGACGACGTCGAACGGCGCGAGGGCGTCGTCGAGACGAGCGTCGCCGAGTATCTCTCTGACGGGGATGAGCCGCTCACGGACGAGGAGTGAGGCGGCCACTGGGTGGCACTCTCCGACCGCGTCGGCCGGGATCGCAGTCGCTGCGACGTTTCACTTTCACTCCGCCGGCGAACGCCTTATAAACTGTCCGTTAGTAGGGAAGCGCACGGATGACATCGTTTCAGTCGCAACTCGGCGAGGGAGAGGGGATCGCCGAGGAGCTGGCAGAGAGCCAGCGCTCGATCTCCATCGCCGAGTTCTTCGAGAAGAACAAACACATGCTCGGGTTCGACTCGGGGGCCCGGGGCCTGGTCACAGCGGTCAAGGAGGGTGTCGACAACAGCCTCGACGCCTGTGAAGAGGCCGACATCCTGCCGGACATCTACGTCGAGATCGAGGAGGTCGGGGACTACTACCGCCTCGTCATCGAGGACAACGGGCCCGGTATCACCAAAGAGCAGATCCCGAAAGTCTTCGGGAAGCTGCTCTACGGGTCCCGGTTCCACAAGCGCGAGCAAAACCGCGGCCAGCAGGGGATCGGCATTTCGGCCGCAGTCCTCTATTCGCAGCTGACGAGCGGCAAGCCCGCGAAGATCACCTCGCGGACGAAGGGCGGAACCGAGGCCGAGTACTTCGAACTCATCATCGACACGGACACCAACGAGCCCGAGATCGACGTCGAAGACACGACGACGTGGGAGCGCCCGCACGGGACGCGCATCGAACTCGAGATGGAGGGGAACATGCGCGCCCGCTCGCAGTTGCTCGATTACATCAAACACACGGCGGTGGTCAACCCACACGCTCGCGTCGAACTGGTGGAGCCGGACTCCCACATGAAATACGAGCGGGTGACCGACCAGCTCCCCGACGAGACCGAGGAGATCCGTCCCCACCCCCACGGGGTCGAACTCGGGACGCTCATCAAGATGCTCGACGCGACCGAATCGTACTCGATTTCGGGCTTTCTGCAGGGTGAGTTCACCCGCGTCGGCGCCACGACGTCGGACAAGGTGATCGACAACTTCCGGGACCGCCACTACGGGCGCGAGATGTCCTGGACGCCGCCCGAAGCCCACGAGGACGCCGACGTGGCCGCGGCGCTCGAAGGGGCCGTCGCGAACAAGGGCAAGGAGGCCACCGCGGAGTTCGCCGAGCGCGTCGCGGACGCACTGGGGGGGTACGAGCGTGTCTCCCACCACGAGTTCGGTGCGCTCGTCGACGACGTGGCCGACGACATCGAGGAGAAACACGACAAGTCCTTCGGAACCACGGTCCGGGAAAACGCCGTGGCGGCCGGCTGGGCAGCGATTCTGGGTACTGCGGGTGCGGTGGACGGTGATGCGGACGCCGACACCGACGGTAGAGACCGGCTCCGCTCGGACCTGTACGTGCTCGTCGACGACGCGACGAGCACGCGGAAAGACGACGCGACGGTCGAGGGGTTGGCCGACAGGCTCGGCTCGAAGTTCGCCGACGCGGACGACGAGCGCCACCGGGTCACCCGCAACGAACTCGGCGAGTTCGTCCGGCGCTCGGCCGACGCGACCGAGGAGTACGACGACGCGACGTTCGGCGAGACGGCCCGCGAGAACGTCCTCGCGGCGCTCTGGGCGGCCGCCCGGCGCGTGCCGGACGACCCGCCGAAGGTTCGCACGGTCGCCGACGAGCGCGACACCGCGAGCGAACTGCTGGAGGCGATGCGCGAGACGGATATCATCTCGCCGCCGACGGACTGTCTCGCGCCCATCACCGACGACCTCATCGAGCAGGGGCTGCGCAAGGAGTACGACGCCGACTTCTACGCGGCGTCGACGCGGGACGCCTCCGTCCACGGCGGCGACCCGTTCATCGTCGAGGCGGGCATCGCCTACGGCGGCGACGTCCAGAGCGAGGGCAACGCCGAGGTGATGCGCTTCGCCAACCGCGTCCCGCTCGTCTACCAGCGCGGCGCCTGCGCCACCACCGACGTGGTGAAGTCGATCAACTGGCGCAACTACAACCTCGACCAGCCCGGTGGCTCGGGTATCCCGAACGGCCCCGCCGTTGTCATGGTCCACGTCGCGTCGACGAACGTTCCCTTTACGAGCGAGTCCAAGGACGCTGTCGCGAACGTTCCCGAACTGGAATCGGAGATCGAACTCGCCATCCGCGAGGCCGCCCGCGAGCTGAAATCCTTCCTGAAAAAGCGGCGCTCGATGCAACAGCGCCGCGAGAAACAGGACAAGCTCGCGACGATCCTCCCCGAAATGGCCGAGAAACTCACGCAGGTAACGGGCAACAACGAACTCGAAATCGACGACACGCTTGCGCGGATCATGAACAACGTCCTGGTCGAGCGCCGGCGCGACGGCGACACCGTCCGCCTGGTCGTCGAGAACAACTCCGACCGCGTCGCGGACGTGGAGATCACGGACATCGTCGCGGGCGGCGAGCCGGCGCTGGCCAACGGCGACGCCAGTGTCGTCGAGATGGACGGCGAATGGTTCGTCAAGTGGTCGGCCTCGGTCTCCAGCGGCGACGAAGCCGTCCTGGAATACGACGTGAGCGCCGACGCGGAGTTCGACATCTCCGTCGACGGGATCGAAGACGAGCGAGTCACGGTCGACGCCTGAGCCGCCACAGCGACGACAGCATCACACTACCCACAGCAAGACAATGAGCACGGACACAGACGCGGACGCGAGAGAACAGCTGATAGACCTGGCCGAAGAGTTCTACGGACAGTTCGAGGAGGGGGACGTCCCGAAGATGCGGATCCCGACCCGGACGAAGTCGAACATCGAGTATGACGACGAGAAGGACGTCTGGGTGTACGGCGACCGCCAGAGCACCCGGACCGCCAAGACCATCTCCGGCGCGGAGAAACTGCTCAAGGCGACCTACACGATCGACTTCCTGGCGCGCCAGTTAGACCAGGACCGCTCGTCGACCCTGCGTGAACTCTACTACCTGTCGGAGTCGTGGGACCTCGACGAGGCGCAGTTCAACACTCAGGACGAGTCGAACAACCTGATCGAGGACCTGGAAATCGTCTCCGAGGTCAAACGCGAGGACTTCCACATGCGCCCGGAGGAGTCGGGCGCGAAGGTAATGGGCCCGCTGTTGCTGCGCGAGCAGACAAACCGCGGCGACCGTGAGATCCACTGCCAGGACGACGTTGGGCAAGGCGGCTACCAGATCCCGAACGATCCCGACACCATCGAGTTCCTCGACAACGACGCGGAGTTCGTCCTCTGTGTGGAGACCGGCGGCATGCGCGACCGTCTCGTCGAGAACGGCTTCGACGACGAGTACGACGCCCTCGTCGTTCACCTCGGCGGCCAGCCCGCGCGGGCGACTCGCCGGCTCACCAAGCGCCTGCACGACGAACTCGACCTCCCTGTCACGGTCTTCACGGACGGTGACCCGTGGTCGTACCGCATCTTCGGCTCGGTCTCCTACGGCTCGATCAAGAGCGCGCACCTCTCGGAGTACCTCGCCACGCCGGAGGCGCAGTTCATCGGCATCCAGCCCGCGGACATCGTCGAGTACGACCTCCCGACGGACCCGCTCGCGGACTCGGACATCAACGCCCTCGAATCGGAACTGGAGGACCCGCGTTTCCAGACCGACTACTGGGAGGAACAGATCGAACTCCAGCTCGATATCGACAAGAAATCCGAACAGCAGAGTCTCGCCTCCTACGGGCTGGACTTCGTCACCGACACCTACCTCCCGGAGCGGCTCTCCGAGATGGGTGTGCTCTGAAGACTGCGGCCCGTCGCTATACTCAACTGTTCTCGGGACCGGCCGCGCGAGCGCCGAGTGCGGTTACGACGAGCCCCAGCAAGAGTCCGTAGACCAGATGGCCGACGAGCGGTCGCGGGGCGAGGTATGGCACGCTGGGCGCGGTCGACAGGGACACGGCACTGAGCCACAGCGGCCAGAGGACGACGATGTTGACGGCCCAGAGGGCGACGCCGTAGGCCGCACCGCTGACGGCGCCGGCGGCGTAGCCGTCGAGGACCGAGACCAGCCGTGGCCCGCCGAGGACGGCGAAGAAGGCTCCGAAGAGGACGCTGTGGGCGATGTGTGCGACCCAGCCGACCGAGAGGCTCGGGTCGCCGAGCGTGTACATCGCTCCGATCGCCGTCATCCGCCCGAGGGCGAGCTGGATCACGAGGCCGAAGACGATACCGGCGAGGGCGCCACCGACGACGCCGTGCTGGAGTCTGGTCGTCGGGCTGTACGAGTCGAACGCGGACCTGGTTTCGGTCGCCATCGACAGCACGGTCGCTCGGGTGGTGAAAAAGGATACTTCGGACGCGACGGTCGTGTACACGCCCGGCACAGGCGCTAGAACCGGGGAATCGCGTCGCCGGCTACAGTTCGTCCAGGACGACCGGAACGCCGCGACCGGCCACGTCGGCCGCGAACGCGTCACTGTCGGCTTCGAGCGCGTCGAAGGTGTTGTAGTGGATCGGGAGCGTCAGGTCCGGGTCGAGCGCCGCGGCGAGGTCGGCGGCGTCGTGACGGTCCATCGTGAACGACTGGGAGATGGAGGGCACGAACAGCGACACGTCGAGTTTCTCGTGACCGGGAAGGGCGTCGGAGTCGCCGGTCCAGAAGACGTTCGTCTGGTCGACAGCAGCGACGAATCCGCAGCCGATCCCCTCGGGGTGGATCGGCGTGCCGTCGTCGCTGACGTTCTTCCCGTCGGGGTCGTTGTACGCCGGCACTGTCCAGACCGGGACGTTGTCGACGACCAGTTCGTCTTCCATGCCGACCTCGATGACATCGTATGGCAGTTCGTCCACCGGGCGGAGGTCGCGCGACGAATCGGTCACGTCGATGCCCTCGTAGGCGAGAACCGTCGTGTCCTCGTTCGAGACGCGCTCGATGCCCTCGTCGTCGTAGTGGTGGATATGCGTGACACAGACGATATCGGCGTCTTCGGCGCGGTAGTCCTGACCTGGGGGGTGGCCGACGCCGGGCGTGTCCGGTTCCCAGGTACCGTCGAGCGTGCCGTAGCGGCCGGGGTCCATGTAGAGGACGGTGTCGTCGCTCTCGACGCGGAGCGTCGCGTAGCCGAGCCAGTCGACGGTGAGGCCGTCGTGTCGGATCGTCATATCCGGTACTGCGGCCCCGCGTTGCAAAGCCGTTGGGTTACGAGCGGGACCCTCCGGTTTGGGCTGTGCGGTCGGTCGAGGCCGACCCCCACCGGGTCACAGCGACGACGCCACAGCGAGTATCGCCGTCCAGCATCCGCAGTGACGGTTGGGATTACTGCCGTTCGGCGAGGCGTTCGACCCGCTCCAGCGAGTCCGCGTCGGCGGGGGCTTTGTCCTCACGGACGCCGAGAAAGCGCGGGAACCGCAGCGCGTAGCCCGCCGAGTAGGTCGGCGACGCCTGGATCTCCTCGTAGCCGACTTCGAAGACGACCGCGGGAGCGATGTCGACGTCGGTGCCGTCCTCGCTCCGGACGTGCGGTTCGAGCAGTTCGGTCAGGTCGTCGAGTTCCTCGTCGGTGACGCCGGTCGCGACCTTGCCCAGCGTGGCGTAGCCGTCGTCGGTCCGCGCCGACAGCAGGAACGTCCCGAGGACGTTCGCGCGGCGCCCCTCGCCCCACTCGGCGCCCGTGACGACGAGATCCAGCGTCTCCACGTCGGGCTTGCGCTTGAGCCAGTTCTTCCCGCGCCGGCCCGGCGTGTACGCCGAGTCGGGGTTCTTGAGCATGATCCCCTCGTGGCCCGCCTCGAGGGAGTCGGATTCGATCGCGGCGATCTCGTCGGAGTCGTCGGAGACGACCAGATCGGAGACGGCGTCGCGACTGTCCTCGCCGAGGACCCCTTCGAGGCGGTCATGGCGGTCGACCAGCGGTTCGTCGAGCAGGTCCTCACCGTCGGCGTGCAGGCAGTCGAACGCGCGGAACTCGACGGTGACGTCCTCGCGAGCTTTCGCGACGTCGTGTTTCCGGCGGAACCTGCGGAGGATCTCCTGGAACGGGAGCGGCGAGCCGTCGTCTGCGACGGCGACGACCTCTCCGTCGAGGATCACCGACTCGTCGAGCGCGCGCTCGACGAACTCGACGACCTCCGGGAGCGGGTCGGTGACGTCCTCCATGTTGCGCGAGAAGAGGCTGATCTCGTCGGTCGCCGCGTCGTAGTGTGCCTGCACGCGAGCGCCGTCGAACTTCCACTCGACGGCCGCCCGACCCCAGTCGTCGAGCGCCTCGGTCACCGTCCCGGCCTGAGCGAGCATCGCGCCGACCGGCCGGCCGACTTCGAGACCGAGTGCGGACAGGCCATCGACACCCTCGTCGCGCGCGACCACGGCCACTTCGCCGCAGTCGTTGGTCACCTGCAGCGCACGCTCGACCGACTCGACGGGGGCGTCGAACGCGTCGGCGACCGCGTCGCGGACGGTCCCTTCGCCGACGCCGATCCGCATCTCCCCGAGGACGAGTCTGGCGAGGTACCTGGCCTCCGCGGGGCTCGCGCGGTTGAACAGCCCGAACAGCAGGTCGCGCTTGGTGTCGGTGCTGCCGGCCCCGGCGACGGCCGCGAGGTCGCGGAGTTCGCGGTCGACGGCCGCGACGGTGAGTCCGCTCGTGTCTGTCTCTCCTTCCTCGCTCCCGTCGCGACCGGCGCCCGCACCGAAGGCCGCGAGGCCCTGCTGACCGCCCATGTCGTAGCTCGCCGCGACCGCACCTATCTCACCCTTCTCGGCGAGGCGCTCTTCCACGTCGTCGGCCGCGACGTTGTGGCCGGCGGCTTTCGCGATGGCCTCGTAACAGAGACTCGGGCCGACATCGAGTTTCGTCGAGTCGTGGGCGGGGAAGACCCGTCCCTGGACGAAGCGCGCGACCACGGACAGATCCGGCCCGGCCGCCGCGAACAGGTCGGCGACTTCGGCGACTATCTCACCGTCCGCCGTCTCGGCTTCGATGGCCGCTGCACGGTCTGCGAACGCGGGAAACTCCATCGTCTTCGGGAGGTGTCGCTGTCGTGTAAAACCTGCCGAAGGTCCGCCGTGGGAGTCCATCGAACACCGGTCCACCACAGCACACTGCCGACCATCGACCCGCCGCGCGGCACAGTCACCCCCGGTGCGCTACACCCCGCCTGAGGGCCTGACGAATCCGGCACCGATGTCGGGAACGCGAAGCGACCCCTGTCGATTCTCCCCTGACGGTGTAATCGTCGCGCTGTCGTAGATGCGCGTCATCTTCTTCGGATACGTCCCGTCGGGTGAGCCGTCGGCGGTGAAGTCGAAGCGCTCGTTGCCGTTCGTATCGAGGTGTGGGACCGCGTACAGATCCGTCCCCTCGCTGATGTTTCTATCGAGGGCTATCTCGACGTCGCTGTGTTCGCCCGGGCCGAGGTACTGGGTGTGTCCGATGACTTCGCCGTCGATCGACCCGACGCGGATGGCGAGGAAGCCGCCACTGGAGAGCGACGTCGAATCGACGGTGACAGTGTCGCCTTCGACGGACTGGTCTGCGAAGGTGACCTGCGCGACCGGAGAGGAGAGCACGAGAAAGACGATGTAGGCGAGCGTCAGCATGATCGCCGCGTGCTTGGCGCCGTCTTTGATCGAGCCCTCGCCGATCTGGCCGCCGATGAACCCGGAGAGGACCGCCTGTGCGAGCGCGGTGTGGAAGAACACGAGCGTGTATGCGGCCTTGTTCACGTTGCCGAAGCGGGCGAACGCGGTGACGTCGACACTCAGTTTGTCGGTGCTCTCAGGCGTCGGGACGTTGTTGGGCAGACTCGGGACGAGCACCTCCTGGATCGCGCCGATGATGACGAGGAAGACGAGAAAGGAGATGTAGATGACCACGAGGTAGGTGAGCATCTGCTGGCGCCGCTTGCGCCGAAGCGTCAGTTCCGAGGAGGCCTGTTCGCCGGCGATCCGCAGGACCGGACCGACGTTGCCACTCGCGCGGAGCGCGTTGGTGAGCAGGGTCACGACTCGCGTCGTCGCCGTGGTTCGGACGCGGAGACCGAACCGGCGGAGCGCGTCGTCGATGTTCGCTCCGTACTGCAGGTCGCGCCAGATGCGGTCCACCTCGATAGAAAGCGGCCCGAGGTCGCTCTCCCGGACTCGTTCGAGGCTCTCCACCATCGACATGCCGGCGTCGTTCAGGCTGGCGAGGCGGTCGAGCAGTTCCGGCAGTGCGGCTTCCATCTTCGAGATGCGACGACTGTACAGCTCCCAGACGACGGCGAACGTGATCAGGACGAACAACAGCGCCTGGACGAGGATGTCGTCGAGCAATCGGATCCGTACGTTGCCGCCGTTGATCGCTCTGGGTGCCCGGAGAGCGATCGACGCGACCGCGACCGGAACCGTAACGTAGAGGATGCTCGTGGGCCGCCGCAGGAGCGTCTGGAGCGGTTGGCTGAAGACGCTCTTGATGCGTGCGAAGCGGTCGTAGGTCGCAAGCTGCCGGCGCAGCGACACGGTGTCGCCCGCGTCGACGGTGCCGCCGTCGGTCCGTTGGGCAGTGTCGCTGCGTTTCGTCGGGGCCGGGAGCGAGTGCTTGTCGCTGATGGCCGACCTGAGTGCGCCGGTGCTGCTCCCACGGCCCACCCCCAGCAGCTCGAGTTTACCCGAGAGGTAGACGATGAACAGAACGTTCGCGAGCGGGATCAGCAGGTACGCGAGCAATTTGAGAAAGGAGAGCGTGTTCGCGGTCGTGAGACCGAAGACGAGCAGGATCGTCATCAGGAAGAGCGTCCCGGCGACGAGCGTCGTCACGTACGCCTCCGCGATGGTCGCAAGCAGTTCGAGGATTTCCTCCTGTCTGTCCTCGGCCTCCTCCCGGTAGCGTTCGTACTGGTCTCTGAGGAAGGCCGAGAGGTTCTGGCCGCTCTGGAGGACGCTCGCCAGGTTCTCGGAGAACGTTTTGAACTGCTCGCTGGGCGTCCGCTGGCCGACGTGGCGGACAGAACTGACGACGCCTTGACCGAACAGGTCCATCTGCCGAACGGCGACAGAGATCTCGTCGGCGCCGTGCCCGTAGACGTCACGGTTCTCGGCAAGGGTACGCATCACCTTCGGGACGGCCATCCCGCCACGCGAGAGGGCGTAGACGAACGCGACCGTCCGCGGCAGCCCCTCGTTGATGCCGCGACGGCGCACTTCAGCGTGGCTTCGCGGGCGTTCCCAGCGGTACCAGTAGGTCACGCCGGCCACGATGAGACCGATCACCGCGCCGCCGACCGTGAGGACGGCGAACACCTGTGTCTCGGTCAGCGTCGGCACGACGATGAGGGGTCCGAGGACAGCGGCCATCGTGCTGGGGAGACTCTCGACGAACGCCGCGACGGTCGGCAACAGGAGGAGGAGCCCGCCGGTGATGTAGACGCCGAACGCGACACCGGCGACAGCGGCCGTCGCGGTGACGAGGTAGCTCTTGGCGGCGTAGGACCGGTAGGTCTCGTCGACGTACGCGGCGCGGAGTCGCTCTCGCCGGTCCGGCGCGTCTTCCGGGACGTACCGGCTGAAGTACTGACGAGAGACCCGCGTCACCCGTGTATCGAGCCACCGGCTGTGGGGAACGAGAAACACGAGGCCGACCAGGGCCGCGGCGACGATCAGCGGTGAGAGTCCGATGGCGTTCATGGATTGGGCGTTAGGACTCGACGTTCACCTCGACGCTGGCGTCCTCGATCATGTCGAGGACCTCGTCTTTGTCCGCGTAGTACTTGTTCACCATCGCGGTGAACCGACGGTAGTCCGTGATGTCCTCCGCGGCGAGGTAGGTCAGGAACCGGCGCCGGTTGCGCAGTTCGCGCCGGAGTTCGCCCTGGCTCCAGCCCTGCTCCTGTCGGACCTCCTCGAGGAGGTCGCTGTTGTTCCGCGTAAACGCGTCCTCGGTGCCCTGCCAGGCGTAGGTGTTGGAGTAGTCGAGTTCGCCCGTCCGCTGGTCGATACCCTCGATCTCGGAGATGCTACGCGAGCGCCGGACGCGCTCGCCCTCCGAGCGGGTCAGCACCTGCACGCAGAGAAGGTCCAGTGACTGCACCATCGGCCGAGGCACGTTGATCGGTTCGTTCTCCAGCCTGTTGATGGCAGTCTGGACCGAGTCGGCGTGCATCGTCGAGAAGGTCGTGTGGCCGGTGTTCATCGCCTGGAAGAGGGTGATAGCCTCTTCGCCGCGGACCTCGCCGACGATGATGTATTCGGGGCGATGGCGCAGCGACGAGCGCAGCAGGTCGTACATCGTGATGTCGCTATCGTCCATGCGCTCGCGGGTGACCGACGAGAGCCAGTTGTCGTGGTACAGCGACAGTTCGCGGGTGTCCTCGATAGTCACGACCTTCGACCGGGGCGGAATGAACATCGAGACGGCGTTCATCGACGTGGTCTTGCCCGCCGCCGTCCCGCCGGCGAAGATCAGGCTCTTGTTGTTCTCGATGGCAAGCCAGAGAAAGGCGAGCATCCGGTCGTCGTACGTGCCGTACTCCATGAGGTCGACCGGCGTGAACGGCTCCTCGGCGTACTTCCGGATCGTAAAGGCCGACCCTCGGGGCGTGACCTCCTCGCCGAGGGCGAGTTCGACGCGGGAGCCGTCCGGAAGCGTCGTCGAGACGACGGGTTCGCTGACGCTGGCGTGACGGCCCGACCGCTGGGCCAGTTGCACGACGAACTCGTCCAGGTCCTCCTCGAAGACGACGTTGGTCTCGACGTCCGTGTACTCCTCGTGGTAGACGAAGACTGGCAGGCCCGCGCCGTCACAGGAGATGTCCTCGACGCCGGGGTCGTGCATGACCGGGTCGAGTTTGCCGTAGCCGAGAAATGCCCGGTGGAGGTAGTAAAAGAGCCGGTAGAACGACTCCGTGTCGGTGTCGACGCCATACTCCTCCAGGCGCCGACGGACCTCCTCGCGGAGCGCGCCGACGGGGTCGTCGCTCACGCTCTCGCGGTAGAGCAGCGGGTCTCGCACGTCGTCGAATAGCCGGTCCAGCAGCGCGACCTCGTCCTCGCCGAGACTCGGCTCGACCACCTCGTATCGGTACTCGTTTTCCTCGTCGTCGTACGAGAGCGAGACGTACGCGAACGGAGCGTTTACCCAGTAGCGTTCGATTTCGCGGCCCCGGTCCGGCGGTTCGTCGGCGACGAGTCGGCCGTGTCTCGCCGGGTCGTAGTTCGGCACGTGGATCTGCGTTCCGCCGACCGCGGCGACCGCCCTGGAGAGCCAGCGTTTCAGCCCCCCGGCCTGCCCGGTGGCCGCGCCCTGTCGTGACTCTCTCTCCGGTCTCCTCTCGCTCTCGCGGCCGCCGTCTCGTGACATGGTCGCGGTGTCGTTACACGAGGTTTGCCGACCGGACACTTAAACTCGAACCCCCGGTAATCAGGGATGAAACTGACGCTCGGCGCCGGGAACTGAACGCGCACTGGACGCCGTCTACGCGACGAGTGCTTCCGTCAAATTTGATCGGTGTCCGTCACGGTCGATGCCAATAATTCGGAGATACCACTAGCCGACACACGGCTGGGCGGCCAGGGTCGGGACCGACCTCGCCGACGGCTTTGCTGTCGACGGCACCACTGAACCGGAGGTGCGTGACTGATGATGGCCACCGGGAGCACGCTGTTCACGGCGCTCGTCTGGGCGAACGTCGCCCTGGTACTCGTCGTCTTCGCTTACGAAATCTACGTCGTCGCGTCTGAACTTCGGACCGTGACCGGGTGAAATCGTGCGGCCTGCGGTCTGGAGTACGTCCGTATCGCCACGACAAATCGACTCTGCGGCGATCTACAGTTGAATGAACTGGCCGTGTACTCGTAACTGCCCCTGATCCACTCGAATGTACTCCGTCGTCGAACGAGCCGCCGATCAACCGAGCCCTGATTCGGTCGCGGATTTTTTAATATACTATACATCGACATTCGAGCCCTTCTCTAGCCCATTTATGTAAACTACGCATCTGTGGTGTCCCCCGATGAGCGACCGACGTTTTCGGTTAATAGGAACGGACAATAATTATAAATAGTCCCACTTTGATGTTGGAATCATGCCAGGCCGTGGCTGGAACGGAAATCGGATGGTAACGCAAACCGGGGCCCGGGTAGGCGGGCGCTCGCGTCGAAGTCCGTGGCGGCGGACCGCGGGAGGCGACGATGGTTGACGCGGCGCTGGTGGCGATGGCCCTCGCGCCGCTGGTCGCAATCACGGTGTTGATGGTCGGTCTCTACCAGCCGGCCACACGGACGATGCCGGTCGCGTGGCTGATCGCCGCCGCCGTGGGCTACGTCGGGTGGGACATGAGTCCGGATCTGATCGGCGCGGCGACGATAGCTGGCGTGTTCACGGCGACCGAGATCCTGTGGATCGTCTTCGGCGCGATCCTGTTACTGTACACCCTGAAACAGTCCGGCGCGTTCGACGTGATAAACGCCGGCTTCTCGTCGATCAGCGACGACAGGCGCGTTCAGGTCGTCCTGCTCGTGTTCCTCATGGGGTCGTTCATCGAGGGGGCGGCCGGGTTCGGAACGCCGGCAGCGATCGTCGGCCCGCTGCTGGTGGGCCTGGGCTTCCCGCCGATGGCAGCCGTGGTGGTCGCGCTGACGGGCAACCTGATGGCCATCACCTTCGGCGCCGTAGGGACGCCCCTGATCATCGGACTGGAGGACGTCTTCACCAAGGACACCGCTATCCAGTCAGCGATCCAGGCGGAAGGGATGACGGTGACCGAGTACGTCACCGAGGCCGCGGTGTGGGCGGCGTCGATACACGCCGTCGTCGGGATCTTGTTGCCCTTCATCGGCGTCGCGATGATGACGCGCTTTTTCGGCGAAGAGCGGTCGATCCGTCCGGCACTCGAGGTGCTTCCGCTGACGACGTTCGCCTGGGCCTCGTTCGCGATTCCGTACTGGCTGACCGCGTACTTCCTGGGACCGACGTTTCCGGCGCTGATCGGGGCGATGGTCGGACTGTTCGTCACCGCCGTCGTCCTGCGCGCGGGCTATCTCCTCCCCGAGGAGGAGTGGGACTTCGGGCCGCGCGAAAGCTGGCCGGACCACTGGGTCGGCGACATCGAACCGGGCGAGAGCACCGCCGGCGGCCGGACGGTTGCGGCCGACGGCGGGACCGCCCAGGTTTCACCCGAGCGGGAGATGTCGCTCGGGATGGCATGGCTGCCGTACATCCTGACCGCTGCGCTGCTGGTCGTCACGCGGGTCTGGGACCCGCTCCAGGAGTTCTTGCAGTCGAACCTGATCATCGCGTGGACGAACATATTCGGCTTCCAGGGCCTCTCCGGGTCGTTCCGGACGCTCTATCTGCCCGGTGCCATCTTCGTGGTCGTCAGCGTCGTCACCTACGGCTTGCACGGGATGGACCGCGAGGGCATCACGGAGTCCTGGAAAGAGACGTTCTGGAAGATACTGCCCGCGGTCATCGCGCTGTGGTTCGCGGTCGCGACGGTCCAGATCATGATAAACTCCGGGCGAGCCGGCGACCTCGACAGCATGCTGGTCATCCTGTCGGACCTGACGGCCAACAGCGCGGGCGAGGTCTACCCCTTCTTCGGGGCCCTGGTCGGCGCGTTCGGCGCGTTCATCGCGGGGTCCAACACGGTCAGTGATATCCTGTTCGGCACCTTCCAGTTCAACGCTGCCCAGAACATCGGCGTTCCGACCCAGATCGTCGTGGGCGCACAGGCGGTCGGCGGCGCAATCGGCAACCTCGTCGCCATTCACAACGTCGTCGCCGCGCTGGCCGTCGTCGGTCTCGTCGGCGAGGAAGGGCGGGTCATCCGTCTCGAACTGATACCGCTGACTTACTACGCCACCGCGACCGGTCTCCTGACGCTCCTGTTCGCGTACGTCGTCGCTCCGGGGGCGTTCTAACACACCGAGTCACAACCATGTCGAACGAAACACAACCGACGGGAGCGGGACCGCCGGGCGACAACGAACCGGTGCCCGCTGTCGACCCGGCGACGGACTCGCGAGCCGACTACGACTACGCCGGCGACGGTGTCGAACGCCCCAATCTGGTGAGTGCGCTAGAGGCCCGGGTCGACGGTGACGTCCGCTTCGACACCTACAGCAGACAGCTGTACGCCACGGACGCCAGCGTCTACGAGCAACTGCCAATCGGCGTCGTCGCGCCCGCCTCGACCGACGACGTCGCCGCCGTGATGCGCTACTGCGCCGACCGCGAGATACCTGTTCTCCCGCGGGGCGGCGGCACCTCACTGGCTGGGCAGGCGGTCAACGAGGCGGTCGTCCTCGACTTCAAACGCCACATGGACGCGTTCCTCGAGGTCGACCCCGAGGCGCGGACGGCTCGCGCACAGGCCGGGATCACGCTCGCGAATCTCAACGACAACCTCCGCTCTCACGGCCTGAAATACGCCCCCGACCCGGCGTGGGGGGACAAGAGCGTCCTCGGCGGCTGCATCGGGAACAACTCCACCGGCGCCCACTCCCTGAAATACGAGAAGGCCGACGGCTACGTCGAGTCCGTGGAGGCTGTCCTCGCGGACGGGACGGTCACCACATTCGGCTGGGTCGACGTCGCCGATCTCGATCGGCTCGCCGAAGGGGCCAACCCCGGGGCAGACGCCGGTGGCGACGGTGCCGACGGAGCGGAGGGTGACGACCTCGATATCGAGGCCCGGATCTACGCCGAGCTGCAGCGGATCCTGGAGGCGGACGCCGACGAGATAGATGCCCGCTACCCCGACCTGACGCGGAACGTCTCGGGGTACAACCTCGACCGACTCGTCGCCGACGCCCGCGAGCGCGGGACGGTCAACGTCGGTCGACTCCTCGCCGGGAGCGAGGGCACGCTGGCCATGGTGACCGAGGCCGAGGTCTCCCTCGAACCGATCCCGGAGACGACGTCGGTCGTCATGTTGACATACGACGGTGTGCTCCCCGCGATGCGCGACGTGGCGCCGATCCTCGAACACGACCCTTCCGCCGTGGAGGTCATGGACGACGTCTTTCTCGACCTCGCCCGCGACACCGCTGAGTTCGCACACCTCGTCGAGACCCTCCCTGAAGAAACTGACTCGACGCTCCTCGTCGAGTTCTACGCGGAGTCCGACCGGCAGGCCAGACGGAAGGTCGCGGATCTCCTGGCCGACCGCCTCCCGGGGTACGACGCGGCGGAACAGCCACGGGAGGCCGCGAGCGAGACGACCGACGCCCCGGTCAACGCCGTCGACGCCCTCGAAGCGTACGACGCCGACCGACAGGCGGAGTTCTGGAAGATGCGCAAGGCGGGGCTGCCGATCTTGCTCTCGCGAACCGACGACGAGAAACACTGGCCGTTCGTCGAGGACACGGCCGTCCCGGCGGCAAACCTCCCTGAGTACGTCGCCGAGATCCAGGCGATCCTCGACGACTACGACACGTTCGCGGCCTACTACGCCCACGCCGGGCCCGGCGTGTTGCACATCCGCCCGCTCCTGAATCTCAAGACCGAGCGCGGCGTCGAGCACATGAACGAACTCGCCGAGCGTATCACCGACCTCGTCGTCGAATACGGCGGGTCGGTCTCAGGCGAGCACGGCGACGGCAAGGCCCGGACGAAGTGGAACCGCAAGCTCTACGGCGACGACCTCTGGCAGCGGTTCCGCGAGCTGAAAACCGCGTTCGACCCGGACTGGCTGCTCAATCCGGGGAACATCTGCGGGGATGTCGAACCCACGGAGAACCTGCGATACGACCCGGACTACGCGTTCGACGCCGACTTCGACCCCGTCCTCTCGTGGGACAACGAGAACGGGTTCCAGGGCATGGTCGAACTCTGTCACGGCTGTGCCGGCTGTACGGGTCACCAGGAGACGACCGGCGGCGTCATGTGTCCGACCTATCGCGCTGCCGAGGAGGAAGTGACGAGCACGCGGGGCCGCGCCAACATGCTCCGGGCGGCCATGAGCGGGGACCTCCCCGACGACGTCTTCGACGAGGAGTTCGCCGCCGAGGTGATGGACCTGTGTATCGGCTGCAAGGGCTGTCGCAACGACTGCCCCAGCGGCGTCGACATGGCGAAGCTCAAAGCCGAGGTCGGCCACGAGTACCACCAGCGCGAGGGCGTCTCGCTGCGCGATCGGGTGTTCGCGAACGTCGAGACGCTGCTGGGCCTCGGGAGCGCGTTCGCGCCCGTCTCGAACTGGGCCACGAGCCTTCCCGGAGCCGACTGGCTCGCGGAGCGGACACTGGGGATCGCCAGCGAACCGGACCTGCCCGCGTTCCACCGCGACACGTTCCGCAAGCGGGTTGCCGACCGGACGCCGGCCGTCGGTGCGGACGAGGCCGACCGGAAAGCGCTGCTGCTGGCGGACCCGTACACGAACTACAGCCACCCGGGCGTCGGCGAGGCCGCGATGGACGTCCTCGAAGCCGCTGGCGTCCACGTGCGTGTCCCCGACGAGGTCGGTGACAGCGGACGGCCGGCGTTCTCGAAGGCCATGCTCGACCACGCACGGTCGACCGCCGAGGCGAACGTCGACGCGCTCGCGCCGCGCATCGAAGCGGGCTGGGACGTCGTGACCGTCGAGCCCTCGGACGCCGTGATGTACCAGCTCGACTACCCGGACCTGCTCTCGAGTGGCGCCGTCGAGACCGTCGCCGCCAGCACCTACGGCGTCTGCGAGTACCTCGACGTCCACAACCTGGACCGCGACGCCGCGTTCGACGCGCCGGACCAGGCGCTCGCCTATCACGGCCACTGCCAGCAGAAGGCCACCCGCAAAGACCACCACGCCGTCGGCGTGCTCCGGCGGGCGGGCTACGAAGTCGACCCGCTCGACTCTGGCTGCTGTGGCATGGCCGGATCCTTCGGCTACGAGGCCGAACACCGGTCGATGAGCGAGTCGATCGCGAGCGTCCTCTTCGACCAGATTGACGACTCGCCGGCCGACCGCCCGGTCGCCCCCGGAGCGTCCTGTCGCTCACAGCTCGTCCCGTACGGCGACGCCGAGACCGAGCCACCGCACCCGGTCGAGAAACTCGCTGCGGCGCTGTAGGTCGCCGCCGCGGTGGAGAGGAGCAAACGTCGGTCGGACCGCGCCGTCCCGCGCGGCTCCGGGCTACCGCCCGGCGACGAACCGCCGGAGGCTCGCCACTGGGCTGTACCCGATCCCGGCGTGTTGCTCGACGTCGAACCCCCGCCTATCGCCGAGTGAGCCGAGCGCCGCCGCGAGACTCTCCGCGTCGACCGGCGCGTGGACACGGTAGGCGTACGGCGGCCCAGACTCTGTGACGACCGCGATTTTCGGCCTGCCGACGCTGCTCTGGTAGATCCGGACGGCCGTCACGTCGTCGTAGGGCAGTCGATGGACTCGCTCGGCCAGGTCGACGAGCCCCGCCGGTCCCCCCTCGTGGAAGCGGTCGCGGGCGCGTTCGCCGGCCGTGCCGACGCCCGACTGTGCGACCCCGAACAGTGGCGTGAGGTACTCGTACTCCGGAATAACGACCCCGTCGTCGGTGAACAGAACGTCCGCGACGCGGAGCGGGAACGCCCCCGTCACGGCCAGATGAACGTGGACGTGGACGACGAGGGCGCCGCCGGTCAGGCTCTCGGGACGGTCGGGCGACGCCGTCGGTTCGGCGCCGTCGGATGAGCGGGCCATGGGTTCAGCCGAGCAACCCCCGTGCGTCGTCGGCGTCGGGGACTGTATCGCGGGCGGCGAGCTTTCCGCGTGCCGAGAGCGCGACGACGACCGCCTGGACGAGACCGACGGTGCCGAAGAGGAGGTACCCGCCGGCACCGCTCCCGAGAACGGTGATCTCGGTCGCGAACACCGGGTCCACCGCCACGCGGAGCCAATCACCGACGAGAAGCGTGCTGAAGAACCCGAGGAAAGCGGTCGCCCACCACAGCGCCGCCAGTCGGGGCCAGCCCGGCTGGGTGTGTTCGGGGAGTCGCGTCGTGTTGACGACGGTCAACAGCGCAGTGTAGGGCCACATCAGTAGTCCTGAGAGAGAGGCGCCCGCGACGAGCAGGCCGAACGGTCGTTCGAGCGAGTACGGGAGCGGGAGCGCGAGGATGGCGATCCCCCAGGCCACGAACGCCGTCAGGACGACCCAGAAGATACGCGGGAGACTCCAGCCCGCCTCGCGGCCGTGGAGTTCGTAGACGATGTCGGCGCTGTTGCGGACGACCGACTCGACGATGCCGTACTCTGTCGTGAACAGCGCGCTGAACAGCGCGACGAAAAGCAGCGCGGACGTGGCCGCGCCGAACTGGGGAGCGACGTTCTCGGTCCACATGACGACGGCGTCGTCTGTCGTACCCGACGCGTGGGCAGCGGCCAGTGCCATCAGCATCGTTCCGGTCACGACGAGTCCGAGGACGAACGTCAACAGGTGTTCGAGCTGGACGAGGCGCCACCACCCTCGCCACCGCCGGAGGTTCGCCGCCGACGGCGGGAAGGTGAAGCCGTCGCGCTGGACGGGTTCGGGGTCGTCGCCGACGACCGGGTTCTTCACACGGCCCTGGTAGCGCCCCATCCCGTAGCCCTTCTCGCGCACCCAGAGGCTCTGGGAGAGGTTGAGATAGCCGCCGGCCCCGGCGAACGCGATACCGCCCAGCACAAGTGCGACATCGCTTCCCGGTGGCAGGGCACCGTCGCTGACGACGGCACCAGGGGCGGACGCGAGTTCGCCGCCGGAGCCCGTCAGCAGGAACAGCGCCACTGCCACGACGACCGAGAGCGAGACGAGTAGGATCTGGGCCCGTTCGACGACATTGTACATGACTGGCGTCACCTGATAGGAGAACCAGATGAGCGCGAGGAGGCCGATACCGGCTGCCTTCCAGGTCGCGAGTTCGACGCCGGCGACGCCGACGGCGTCGGTCTCGATGCCGAGTCCGATACTGCCGATGCGGGCGGCACTGGCGGCCCAGCCCGGCCAGCCGAGGCTGACGAACCCGCCGACGAGCAGTGCCAGCGGCCAGCCGCGCCAGACGCGCTCGAACGCTCTGAACACGGATTCGCCGGTCGCGACGGTCCAGCGCTGGATCTCGGTGTTGATGAAAAACTGCGTGCAGACGCCGACGACGAACAGCCAGTAGATACCCCACCCGCTCGTGGCCACGAGCAGCGGCCAGAACAGCGTCTCGCCGCTGCCCAGCGACGCGCCCAGCAGGATGGCGCTCGGGCCGACGACGTGCGAGAGCTTCGGCACTCGCGGCAGGTCGAGGACGCGGAACCCCGCGTCACGGCCGTCGCGGTCGTCGGGCGGGCCGCGGTCGGGATAGGCGTCGGACTCCGGCGCGAGGTCGAGGTTGTCGTACGCCGTCGGCATGTAGGAGCTACCGTAGTAACTCCGGCCCTCCTCGCGGGTGGTGTAGACGTCTTCGTCGGGCACGCCACGCGTCTCGTCCGTCATCCCAGCGGCCCCTCTCCGGTTCGGTCTTTCATGTGATCGACAGCCTCGCCGAGGCAGTCTCCTGTCACTCCCTCACGAACGATCCGACTAAAAGGGTTTGTACGCTGGCGGTCGGTCTGAAGCGCTGCCCTCGATCCCTGGTACCGGTGCCCGTCCGTGTGCCGCGACGGGCCGCCCGAATCACCCGCCCAGGAAGTGCCAGATGTGCCCCCGCTCCTCCGGTGGGTCGACACCCGGGAGGTCGGCCAGCGCCGGTTGCAGGGCGTTCCACCACCCCTCGGCCGTCTCGAACCCGGCCGGATGTTCGGGGTACACGTCCTGCAGGAAGTCCGATTTCTTGGCTTCGGGATACTTCTGGAGGTACTCGTAGGCGGCGACCAGCGCCGCCTCCCGGGATTTCAGCGTCTTGCCGGTCCCGGGCAGGTCGACCTCCTCGACGAGGTCCAGTCGGTCGGATTCGCCCCGCGAGCCCCCGTCATCGGTCCCGATAGGGATCCACCATACGCGACTGCGCGAGCCGACTTTCCTGGTCTTGAGAACGCCCCGTTCGACGAGTTCGTTCAGTTTGTTGTGAGCCGTCCGGCGGGAGCAGTCGACGGCGCCCATGATGTCACTGGCCGTCAGCGGGCGCGCCCTGTCCTCGCGGCGGCGAAACACCTCGTGTACCTCTCGGACCGGAACCCGGGATCTCCCCCTGGAATCGACGTCCGAGTCCGATCCCTGTGGCATCTCTACCCGATGTTGGCGAAGTAACGACAAAAGCGTTGTGCGGTCGGCCGATACGACCGCGGCTGGGCCGCCTGGCGCCTAAACAGTAAAGAGATGGCCGTCCTCGGGCACGTCGAACAGGCCGATCCGCGCGCCGGCGTCGAGCCAGGCGTGGCCGTAGGAAAAGGAGGCCAGCGCGTTCACGGGGTCGCCCTCGTCGCGGAAGTGACGCCCGTCTTCGAGATAGGAGTTAGCCATCTCCTCGCACTCGGCGGCGGCGTCGGCCATCGGCGTCCCATCGGCCGGTGCGACCTCGGCGGCCGCCAGCGCCTCGGCGAGCAGGTCCTCGTATCGGTCTGTCTTCTCCGCGAGGTCCGCAGGCATACGACGAGTGACCGCCGCCGTGGCCCTAAGCCTTCGGGCCAGCGCCGACGTGGATCGGCCAGCCCCGCTATCACTGTGTGACACGATACCGGCCCGGACGTGTCCCTGCGAGACAATACAGCGGAACCTACATACACCGCCCAGCAGTAACGTCTGGTAATGACAACTGAGCCAGTCGAGCACCGCCGACTCGTCATCGCAGGCACCGGTATCTCCGGGTTGACTGCCGCTATCTACGCGGCGCGGGCCAACCTCGACCCGCTCGTCTTCGAGGGCGACGAGCCCGGTGGCCAGCTCACCCTGACGACCGACGTGGAGAACTACCCCGGCTTCCCCGACGGGATCGGCGGCCCAGAACTCATCAACGAGATGAAAGAGCAGGCCGAGAAGTTCGGCGCCGAGGTCGACCACGGGGTCCTCGTCGACGTCGACGACACCGAGCGACCCTTCGAGATCGAACTCAAGAACGGCGACCGCTACACGGCCGACGCGGTCGTCGCCGCCAGCGGGGCCAGTGCCCGCACGCTCGGGGTCCCCGGCGAGGACGACCTGATGGGTTTCGGCGTCTCGACGTGTGCCACCTGCGACGGCGCCTTCTTCCGCGGCGAGGACATGGTCGTGGTGGGCGGCGGTGACGCCGCCTTCGAGGAGGCAGACTTCCTCACGCGCTTCGCCGACACCGTCTACCTGGTCCACCGCCGCGAAGAGTTCCGCGCCGAGGACTACTGGGTCGACCGTCTCCAGGAGAAAGTCGACGAGGGGGACGTGGAGATCATGCGCAACACCGAACTGCTGGAGGTCCACGGCTCGCAGGAAGCGGGCGTCGACCACGTGACTCTCGCGCAGAACGAGGCTGGCTACCCCAGCGAGAACCTCGACGACTCCGACACCGAAACCTTCGATTTCGACGTGGGCGCCGTCTTCGTCGCTATCGGCCACACCCCGAACACCGGCTATCTCGAGGACACGGGCGTGACGCTCGACGAGGAGGGCTACGTCGAGACGGTCGGTGGTGACGGTGGGAACCAGACTGCGACCGGCGTCGAGGGATTGTTCGCTGCGGGTGACGTCGTGGACTACCACTACCAGCAGGCTATCACCGCTGGCGGCATGGGCTGCAAGGCCGCGATGGACGCCGACGACTATCTCGAAGACCGAGAGGACGCCGCCGAGACGGCCGGGGTCGAGGGCGAAGCCGCGGCGGACGACTGACTGGCGCCGACAGGGACAGGCGCTGTCAGAAGACCGTTTCTGCGTCGCAGCCGCCCCGACCCACCAGAGCCTTAAGCGGCCTTTCCGAATGGAAGCCATGGCAGACGCAGAGACAGTCACGCTCCAGCTCGAATCGGACGACGGCGCCGTCGACGACCTCGAAGTCCCGACCGCGCTACTCGATATGCTCGCCGAGGGCGACGAGACGGCGCCCGAAGTCGTGGGCGACATCGCGATGTTCGGCCTCTCCCAGCGCGTCCACAGCGCCGTCCACCATAGCGAGGGCGACGTCGACGACGAACTCGAAGCCGTCGAGGAACTCACGCTCGACCTGTTCGAGGACCGGTTCGGCCGCTCGTTCGCCGAACTCACCGGCCACAATCACTGAAATCGGCGGGTCCTTCAGATTCGTTTCTGACGACCGTCGTCCGTGTGAGTCCCGACAGCCGCTAGCGATCCGTTCCCTGGGCGGGGTTGACTCACTCCGCTCGATGGCAATCTGTCGCACTCGGGGACGATTCGGACCGCTCGGCAGCGACCCGTCCGGTCGACGACTGGGCGGGAGCCAACGGGAACATTTTTTCACATAACATTTTTCCACCGTTACAATGTAGTATCCTGTCATGTCGCTCGAACAACCCGACGGCATGACGCGGCGACACCTGATGACCGCGGCTGTGCTGAACGCCGTCGGCATCGGGACGGCGCTGGTGGGGATCGGATTTGGGGCGCTCACGGGCGTCAGCGACGGCGGACGGAACAGACTCTCGGTGATGGCGCCCCAGGGTGTGTTCTCGCAGCGAACGTTCAACCTGAACCCGTTCGCGACCGGCGCCGGTCAGGGCGCCGGCTTTCGCCTCTACTTCGACCACCTCGTCTTGCCCATCGAGAGTCCGCTTGGTGAGTTTCGGACGAGCGGCCACGCGGTCGGCACGGGGGACGGACAGGCGGTCACAGTGCCCTGTGCAGTCACCGACTACGAACTCGTCGGGCCGGGAGAAGTGCGACTGACGTTCGACGACCGACTCGACTACTGGAACGGCGAGTCCTTCGACGGCCGCAGCTACTGGCTCCACGACAGAGTAGGGTTCTTCCAGTCGGGCGGCGCGTTCCGCGGCGACTCGTTCGAAGGAGACCTCGAGAGCGATGTCGTCTACCGGCGGTCAGTCGACGCGGGGGAACGAACGAACCGATTCGACACCCGCAGCGGCGTCCATCCGGGACGGCCGCCGTTCCCGCCGTCGTTCACCGAACAGTGGGTCGAACGCTTCACCGAGGCGGCGACGGCGGACGAATCGACGACGATCGCGGGCGACCTCCTGAGTACGCACGTCAGTTTCCCCGAACTGGCCGACGAAGGCTATGGAACCGGGGTCTACGAACTCAAGTCAGCGGAGGACGTTCACCAGACCGGGCTGGTCGGACGGCTGCGGGAGGACCATCCGGGGTCGGCCACCGTCGAGGAGATATGGGTGGAACCGATGGGAGCCGGCCTCGAGGGCAACTCTCAGGAGATGAAAGTGAACAATGGCGAAATCGACGTGGGCCGGGGACTGATCGACGAGCACCGGGGGCAGTATCATCCCGGCTCGCTCCCGGAGAGCATCGAGCAACTGACCGTCTATCCCGAGCCCCGGGTTCCCGGACTCCAGCTGGTCTTCGACTGGTCGAACGACCACCTCCGGCGACTCTGGGTACGCCGCGGCCTGATAGCCGCGGCGGCTTTCGAAGCCGGCCTCGCGAACCTCCCGGACAGGGTCCGGGTCGGGCCGTACCACGATACAGGGATGCTCTCCAGCATCGACGAGCGAGCGTTCGACGACAGCTTTCTCGAGCGTCTCTACGACTACCCCTTCGCGATGGACCGCGACCGCGCGGTGAGGTGGTTCCGCGAGGCCGGGTACACTCGTGCGGGCGGGACATGGCGCGACTCCGCGGGGGACGCGCTCTCGCTGACACTGCTTGCCCCGCTGACCTACGAGGCGCTCGCGAGGACGATCAAGAATGCGTGGGAGGAGGTCGGCGTCGATGCCGACGTAACACTCCGCGTCACGAACGAGGTGGCATCGAACGTCGCCGTGGGCGATTTCGACGTTGTCATCGGACAGACGCCGGCTGGCTGGCATCGAACCGCGTATTACAACGACTGGTTCGTGGCTTCGAACGACACGGTTGCGGGGTCGCCCGTCGCAGTCGTCGGAGGGCAGCTCGGGAGTCGCGAGGACGAGTCGGGCCTTTCCTCGCTTCCGGACCGGGTGACACTTCCCGAGCGGCCCGGACTGCGCGTCGACGACGTCGAGTACGCTGATGGCGGCGCTCGGTATCGGTTCGACGACGTTGGGGCGGAGTACTCGGTCCGCGAGACTGTCGAGCGGATCCACTCCGAGGGTGTCGACGAGGCCACGCTCACAGCGGACCTCCGGGTCGCCGCCCGGTGGTACAACTACGCAGTCCCGAACTTCGTGTTCGCCCAGCACCAGATCGCGCTCTGGGGCGACGTTGACACCTACTGGTTCACCGACGACGACCGCGCGCTCCGGACCGCGCCTGTGAGGGAGACGATCCCGAACCACTACCTCCTCCAGTCGGGAGCGATCCGTGTGAACGAACCGACGACAGCCGGCGGTTGACTCGCGAGGTCACCGAGTTACGCCACGTCCCACTCTAACAGGACGCCATCGTCGATCCGCTCGACCGAGCGGAGCTCCAGCGCCGGGAACTCCTCGACGAAGCCGTCGCCGTCTGCCAGTGTCGGTGCCTGGCGACCGCCGATCACCGACGGGCCGACGAACACTGACAGTTCGTCCACGAGGTCGGCCCCGAACAGCGAGAAGATGAGTTCGCCGCCGCCCTCGACCAGCAGTCGCTCGATCCCGTGGGCTTCGAGCGCATCGAACGCCGCGGCGAGGTCGACGCGCTGGTCACCAGCGGTCACGACCGTCGCGCCGGTCTCCTCGATCTCGGCGACGAAATCGGGCGGTGCGGCCTCACTCGTCAGGAGGTACGTCTCGGCCTCGTCGTCGAGGATCCGGGCGTCCGTGGGCGTGCGGATCTGCGAGTCGGCAACGACGCGAGCGGGGTTCTCTGGATCGCCGCGGTCGCTGCGGGCGCGCCGGCGGTCGGGGTCGTCGACAGTCAGTGACGGGTCGTCGGCGAGTATGGTCCCGACGCCAACCATCACGCCGTCGCTGTCGGCGCGCACTGCGTCGACCCGGTCGAAGTCGTCGGGGCCGCTTATCGCGACCTGCTCGCGGTCGCGCGAGGAGAGCTTCCCGTCGGCGCTCATCGCTGCGTTGACGAGGATATGCATACCCGTGACTCCGACGCCGGTCGAAAACCGCTTTCGGTGTCTCGACCCGGTCGTTGACGCCGCTCTGCTGTGGTCTCGACCCGGTCGTTGACGCCGCTCGTTTGGGGTCGCGGTCACTCGGGCCGTGGTCTGAGCCTCCCCGTATCGAGTCGCTTGCGTCCGTCGAACGCGACCGCGTCGAACAGGATCGCGTCCCCGTCGAGCAGCAGCTCCTCGATGTCGATGACGCGCTCACTCGACCAGGACTTGAGTCGCGCCTCGCCCTCGCTATCTATCTCGAGGAAGGTTCGCGGCGTCTTGCCGGTCTCGATCTGCCACTCGTCGTCGCCGAGGCCGAAGGATTCACCCTCGGCCTCGCTCCATGCGAAGACGATCCGATACTGCTCGCGCGGCCGCTCGGAGCGCTCGTGGTCGACTCGCCTGGCTGTCTCGAAGTCGATGCTGCGGTGCGCACACCACTCGCGGAGGCGGTCCTCGTCGAACCGCTTGTCCGCCCCACCCTTCCGCCGCCAGATGACGTGGCCATCCGACGGCTTCCCCCGGAAGGTTGGGGGCTGCATACACACCGATCCTCAGTCATTGCATAAATACGCGGGGGGTACCGTCACCTGCGATGACACGCGGTCGGCGAAGTTGGTCATCCGGAGCCACCCTGGAGCCTGCCGGCGACCGACGACAACCATTTTTACCGGCCCCAGCCGAAGGGGAGACGATGAGCTTGGACGACCATGCCGAGGAACTCGCCTCCAGCCTCGGCGTAGACAAAGCGGAGGTCAAAGCGGATCTCGAGAACCTCGTCGAGTACAGTGTGCCCGTCGAGGAAGCGAAAGACAGCCTGCGCCGCAAGTACGGCGACGGGTCGAGCGGCAGCGGCGGCCCGACGAGCAAGGCCATCGCCGAGATCGCCACCGGCGACTCGAACGTTACCGTGACCGGAACGGTCCTCACTGTGGGGCGCCGGTCGATCCGGTATCAGGGATCGGACCACGTTATCGTCGAGGGCGAGATCGCAGACGAGTCGGGATCGATTTCTTACACCGCGTGGGAGGAGTTCGGCCTCGAACCCGGTCAGACCGTCACTGTCGGCAACGCCGGCGTGCGCGAGTGGGAGGGGCATCCCGAACTCAACCTCGGGGAGAGCACCGCAGTCAGCCTCGCCGACGAGGATCTGGCCATCGACGACACCGTCGGTGGCGACGCGGCCCTCGCCGGCCTCGAACCCGGTGACCGTGGTCGGAACGTCGAGGTTCGCGTCCTCGAAGTCGAGTCGAAGACCATCGACGGCCGCGACGGCGAGACGGCCATTCTCAGCGGGATCTTCGCCGACGAGACAGCGCGCCTCCCGTTCACTGACTGGGACCCGCACGACGAGATCGATGCCGGCGCGTCGATCCGTATCGAGGACGCGTTCGTCCGCGAGTTCCGCGGCGTCCCGTCGGTGAACGTCTCGGAGTTCTCGACCGTCTCCGTCCTCGAGGCCCCCGTCGCGGCCACGGACGACGCCCAGCAACTCGCGGTCCGCGACGCCATCGAGGAGGGCGGCCTCTTCGACGTCGAACTCGTGGGTAACGTCATCGCCGTGCGCGACGGCTCCGGCCTGATAGAGCGCTGTCCCGACTGCGGTCGCGTCGTCCAGAACGGCCAGTGTCGCCAGCACGGCGCCGTCGAGGGCGTCGACGACCTGCGGATCAAGGCGATCCTCGACGACGGCACCGGAACCGTCACCGCGATCCTCGACGACGAACTCACCGAGGAGATTTACGGTGGCGGCATCGAGGCGGCGAAAGAACACGCCCGCGACGAGATGGACCAGGAGGCCGTCGCCGACGCCATCCGCGAAACACTCGTCGGCCGCGAGTTCCGCGTACGCGGCTCCCTGTCGGTCGACGAGTACGGCGCGAACCTCAATGCCCGAACGTTCGACGAAACCGACGACGACCCCGCCACGCGTGCGAGCGACCTGCTGGCGGAGGTAGGAGAATGAGCGGGTCTGAGGACCAGGGTGGCGCCGGCCGCCGCGAAGTCGCCTATCGCATGTTCGCCGCCGAGTTCGAGGACGCCGACTTCTCCTACTCGGAGAGCGACGAGGAACGGGCCCCGAACTACGTCGTCACCCCGACCGGCGCGCGCGTCAATCGACTGTTCGTGGTCGGCGTCCTCACCGAGGTCGAGAACGCCAGCGAAGACGTCCTGCGCGCTCGCGTCGTCGACCCGACTGGCGCGTTCGTCGTCTACGCTGGGCAGTACCAGCCCGACGCGCAGACCTTCTTCGACCGCGCCGAACCACCGATGTTCGTCGCCGTCACCGGGAAGGCCCGCACGTTCCAGCCCGACGACTCGGACGTGACCTACACCTCAGTTCGTCCGGAGAACGTCAACGAGGTCGATTCCGGAACCCGCGACCGCTGGACGGTCGGGACTGTCCGGCAGACGCTCCACCGCGTGGCGACGATGGCCGGCGCGCTGGGGATGGACGAGCGCGGCGACGAGCTCGCGGCCACACTCGAAGCACGCGGCGTTGATGACGGCCTCGCCGCCGGGACCGCGCTGGCCGTCGAGCACTACGGTACCACGCCAGCGTACCTCCAGGCCGTCCGTGACACCGCCGTTTCGGCCGCGGAGGTCGTGGCGGGTGAGCGTGACGAGGTCGCCCCGCTCCGGGCCGACCCGGACAGCCCTGGCGAGGCTGACCTGGCCACCCTGGCCGCGCTGGATGTCCCCGCGACCGTCGGCGGGGCCGGTGACGCCACCGCAACGGACAGTGCGACCGAATCAGACACCCCGGACACCACGACTGGTTCCAGCGCCACTGATACCACCGCGGAATCCATCGACACTGAGACCGCCGCCGAATCCACCGCTACGGACGCTGAGACGACGACTGAACCCACTGCGACGACGACCGAACCCGAACCGGCCCGCGACTCAGAACCGACGGTCGACGCCGAGTCGGCGCAGTCGTCTGGGGCGACTGTCTCGACGGAGACCGAGTCCGCAGTTGAGACTGAGTCGGCTGTGGAGACCGAGTCCGCAGTTGAGACCGAACGAGCCGCCGAAAGTCAAACGGGGACCGCGGCGGTCGGCGACGAGAGCGACGCGGTCGGCGAGGCTGCCGGAACCGACGAAGCCGCTACCGATGACGAGCCGGACGACCTGGGGGATTTCGACCCCGGCGAGTTCGAACTCGACGAGGACGAACGAGAAGAGATCGAACAGGAGTACGGCACCGAGTTCAAAAGCGGGACCGAGGTCGGCGACCCCGGCGAGGCCGACATCGAGACACCCGAACCCGAAGCCGAGCCCGAATCGGGGGCACCCGCCGAGCCTGCGTCCGGGGCCGAGACCGATGCCGAGCCCGCGTCCGGGACCGAGACCGATGCCGAGCCCGCGTCACCCGACGCCGCGTTCGAATCGGACGATGCCGCGCCCGAACCAACAGTCGACGACCCTGAGCCAGAACCCGAGACAGACGAGGCTGCGAGCGACGACGCCGAACCCGCCGACGACGTGGACATAGACGACGCCGTGATGGACGCGATGGCCGAGGAAGACACCGGTGAGGGCGCCGCCGAGGCGGACATCGTCGACGCGGTGACCACGCGGACCGGCGCCGACGCCGACGCGGTACGTGACGCCATTCAGGACGCGCTGATGCAGGGGCAGTGCTACGAGCCCGAGGACGGCGTCTTCAAACCGATCTGATGGCCGTCGAGCCGATCCCTGGCGAAGCGGCCGCAGTCGCGAACTTGGGGGACGAACGCGCGGTCGTCGTCGCCGACTACCACGCCGGGATCGAGGCCGGCCTCCGGCGCGACGGCGTCGAACTCCCGAGTCGCGCCGACGAGCGCCGCGAGCGACTCCTGCGCATCCTCGACCGCGAACCCGCGGACCGGTTGGTATTTCTCGGTGACCTCGGCGACGCGATCGGCGACCCCGGACGCGACGAGCGCGAGGAACTGCGGGCGCTCTTCGACGCGCTCCCGGACCACATCGCGGTCACGCTCGTCCGCGGCAATCACGACGGCGACCCGACCGCCGTCACGGACGGCCTCGACCGCTCTGTCGAGGTTACGCCCGGTCACGGCGTCCGGATCGGCGACGTGGGCTTCGCTCACGGGCACGTCTGGCCGAGTCCGGACGTGCTCGCCGCGGAGACGGTCTGTACGGCCCACGAGCACCCCGTCGTCCGCCTCGAAGACGACGTGGGCGGCCACCGTGTCGAGCGCGTCTGGCTCCGGGGCCGGCTCGACCCTGCACCGTTCGAAGCGTTCCACGATGTCGACCTCGGCACCGACAGCGAGAGCGGGTCCGCTGACCTTGTGGTCTGCCCGGCGTTCAACGACCTATCAGGCGGCACATGGGTCAACGTGGAGGGAGACTTTCTCTCGCCGTTTCTCCCCGAGGGACTCGCCGATGGCGAAGCCTACCTGCTGGACGGGACGCGACTCGGCGACTATCGGACGGTGTGAGACGGAGGGGACTGGAACTGGGCTCGATGCCAGCCTTCACGGCGTTCGGTCTGCGATAGTTCGACTCTGATCAGATGACGATACTGCCCGGGGCTGCGAGCAGGCGAAACTGCCCGCCGGACTGGTCAGGAACGTCTGACGACTCCCGACTCGGACGAGTGGACGGGACGCTCGACCTGACCGAACTACCTGAGACGAACGTGTACGAAATAGAAGAAAGCGAGTCCGTCGGGAGAGACGACGTTGACGAAGACGACAAAGAGAGTCGCCTTCAGGGACTCACGCACAGGCTGGCAGCGACGGAAGAGGAGGGAGCCGACGAACTGCGCGAGGAAACCGAGGCACTCGAGGAGCGAATTGACGAACGCTCCGGTCTCCGGTCGGGGTAGTCGTTCCCACCGTCTGCGGGTGGGCAGTCGTAGCAACCGGTTCAGGCATGCCGCCTGCCGATCAGATCACCACCGAGTCCGGTGCGTTCGAACGTGCTGGTGGGTAGTATCTTCCCGGCCGCGGCAGCCATCTGGACTCGAAAGGGGTGGGCTCGATACCCCTGCCAGAAACAGCTATTCCTCGCTCGTAGTATCGATACCGAGCGTCTCGTTGAGGCCACAGAAGCCGGTGGTCGCGTTGAACCCGAAGCCGAGCGCACCAACGAGCGCAAGAACACCCGTCTTTCGCTTCCCGTTCCGGAGTGTACGTATCGCTACGATGGTCAGCAAGGCAGCGAGTACTGCGCGGACGAGCCGGTCGCGGCCACCGACGTTTGATTCGACCATATCCGGGTGGAAGGACGCGTCGGGTTTGTATCTTCTCCCGTGGGGGGTACGCGACACGTCTCAACCGGCAGTCGGCAGTTCTACGACGAAAATCGAGCCTTCGGGGTCGTTATCTTCGACGTACACGTCACCATCGTAACTGGTGACAAGTGCTTCGACCAGATAGAGGCCAATGCCGGTCCCCGTTACTTCCAAGTCCCGTTCACCCTTCCCGAAGATTGTTTGTTTCTGGTCGTCTGGAACACCGGGGCCGTTGTCCGCAATCCGGACGGTCACTATTCCGTCGTGGGTGGTTGCCGAGACTGTTACCTCTGCCAGTGGTTCGTCGTTGTGCTGGATAGCGTTTTTCAGCAGGTTCCGGAAGATCGACGAAACCATCTCCGTCGCGTTGATCGTGACTGGCGGAATCGCCGTGTCATAGGTTACAGCCGCGTCCGGGTACGAGGACTGCACCTCGCTCACCTCTTTCTCGAGAACGGCGCGGAGATCGACCTGCTGATCTTCCCGTGTGGCCGAGAGCATCACGTCGGCTATCTCTCGTGCTGTTCCGGTGAGTTCAACAGCGTGGTTGGCGCTCTCTCGTATCGTGGTGGTGTACTCCTTCAGTTCCTCGTCTTCGCACTCCTCGAGGAGCAGGTCGGCGTAAGCAGTGACGAGCTGGAGGTCGTTGCGAACATCGTGGCGAAGGACCTGGTTCAGGACTTCGAGGTTGTCACGCTGTTCTTTGAGTTCCTGTTCGTACTTCTCCAACTCGGTTATATCACGAGCATAGCCGAGTACCGCACTTTCACTTCGTTCTACCATTGCGAACGGGATTCTCGTCGTCCGGAAGACGTGCTGTTCCCCGCTCGGACTCGTCAGTTCCTCTTTATAGGTCCTGGACTCACCTGTTGCCATGACCTCTCGCTCTCGCTCTCGATACCTGTCGAAGTCAGTAATATTCTCAACATCACGCTCGATCTCTCGCTCTCGTTTCCCTTCGATTTCGTCCGGAGTCAATCCGTGTAACCTGGCGTTTGCCTCATTCGAGAGTAACACTTTGTCGTCCCGATTCTTGACGAAGATAGGGTCGGGAATCTGGTCAATTATCTGTCGCAGTTCGTCGCGGCTTCTCTCAAGCGCTTTCTCGTACTGCTTTTGCTCCGAAATGTCTTGCACATAGGCGACGAGTCGGCCATCTTCGAGTTCTACGGCTTCGATGATTACGTCTACTGTATGGCCGTCCTTGTGACGTATCTGGTATTCAGTCCGCATATGGCCTGTTTCGCGGACTTGAACGAAGTTAGGCATGTCCTCGGGGTCGTCATGTTCGGGGGCCAAGTCAGCGACCGACATATCGAGTATTTCATCCTGTGAAAAGCCGACCATATCAGAGGCGGCTTCATTCACATCGACGTATTCGCCGTGTTCGTTCACCTCGAAGATTCCGATGGGTGCTTTCTCAACATGGGCACGATATGACGGGTCTCCCGCCGGTGTCGTCATGCCCCTGACTATTTCCGTGAGCAGTTAAAATGCGATGGGAAACATCACTTATCTGCACTTTCCCAGGTATCAGTAAACTATTCTCTGGCATACCAGACGTGAAAGTGTGATACGGTGGGGATGGGATTTGAACCACGCCGAGACGGTCCTGCTCGTCTCGCTGCGGGGGCTGCGACTCGTCTGCTTCAGATCCATATGAACGTTCGCCCGCGGCGCGGGTGCGCCGCGGTCTCACGGTGGGGATGGGATTTGAACCGGAGGAAGACGGTTCCGCTCGGTCGCGCTGCTCCCTCTCGAACTGCGACTTCCGGGGCTCAAATCCATATGAACGTTCGCCCGCGGCGCGGGTGCGCCGCGGTCTCACGGTGGGGATGGGATTTGAACCCATGAGTCCTCTCGGACACCTGCTCTCAAGGCAGGCGCATTAGGCCGCTCTGCCACCCCACCGCACTCTCACATTCCCAGCCCCGACCCTAAGACCTATCGGTCGCTCAGTCCTGGACGACGCGCAGGTCATCGCCGTCCGCGACCACACTGAGTCCGAGGTCGTCGACAGTTGCCGCGGTGTGTGGCGGAACCCACTGCTCCGCTCGGAGGCGCACTCGTAGCGCCACGAGTAACTCCGCCAGGTCGGCGGGCCGTTCGACGACGGGCAACCGCTCGACGAAGTCCACGTCGTACCCTTCGTCGCGCGCCCGGTCGGCGAGTGTCCGGAGCGCCGGCGGCTCGAACGCGTCGGTGAAATCGATTGGCTCGCGGAACGCTCCGTACCAGACGCGCCCACCGGAAGCGGGGCCGAGTACGACTGCCGACCCGCGGAGTTTCATCGCCGCGCTATCGACGTGGCGCCGTTCGAGCAGTGCCGCCGACGGCTCGACGACCGCCGCGCTCTGGACGCCTTCGCGTTCGAGGAGATGCGTGACCGTGTTGCCGACTCTGGCCGCATGCGAGGAGCCGACCTGCACCTCGAAGCGCGCCTTCGACGGGGCCGAGAGCCCGTCGGCAACCAGTTCGCGAGCGGCGTCTTCGGCGGTAGTCTGGTCGCCCTCGCTCGTTGCCTGGTCGTCCTCGGTCGCTGTCCCGTCATTTTCCGCCGCGTAATTGACGAGCAACTCACCGCCGCTGGCCTCGATGGCCCGACAGACATCACGCGCCATCGCCCCGTAGAGGTCCCTAGCCTGCCCGGTCGAGAGGAGATCGGCTTCGACACACGCCGAGAGCGGCGTCCGCTCGAGTGACGGGTCGACGAGTACCGCGACTGTGGTCATACCGAACGGTTCGCCCCCGGCGTCTTCAAAGCGCTGTTGTGTCTCGGAGTTGCCGACCGACGCGCGCCGGTTCCGGAGTCACGACGGACTGTCCTCCCGGTTCCAGGTGAACGCGAGGACTGCAGCACCGCCCCGGTGCCAGTCGAGGAGCGGTGCGTACGCACCTGGTCGTTCGGGCGTGGAATCCCACTGGGTGGCGTCGCTGGCGCTCGCGAATTCGATGTCGTCGCTGAACCCGTCGAGGTCGGTGTCGCCGATCCGCGCGCTGGTGCCGATGTCGAGCTCCAGTCCGTCGGGGAGCGAGTCCCCATCGGTGTCGGAGTCCGTCGGATCGGTCCCCATGGCGACTTCGAACCCGTCTGTCAACCCGTCAGAATCGGTGTCGGAATCGAACGGGTGGGTTCCCAGGTCCCGCTCGGCCGCCGTAATCAACCCGTCGTCGTCGGCGTCGGCCGTCTTCTTCGGTGCCGTATACGCCCACGGGTTCGTCGGCGGGGACACCGGATTCGGACTCGCGACGTGTGCGTCGAGCCACGCGGTCGCGTTCGTGTCGCTGAGGTTCCCGACTATCCCCGCGAACCGGTCGTACCCCAGCGTTCCGTTCACGGCGTTGACCCGTCGAAAGACGTCCTGAAGCGTGCGGTTTCTCTCGGTCGCGGCCCGGATCCGCGCGTCGAGAGCGGCGAGCACGCGAGGCCCTTTCAGGTACGGGGCCATCCCCGTCTCCCACGTCGATTCGTTGCTCAAGACGGCATCAGCGGTGTCGTTCCGTTGCAGTCGGTCGACGAACCGCTCGAACCCGTTCCGACCGTCGATTCCCTGTCTGAGAGACAACAGTCCTGCGTAGTAGGTCGCACTCGCCTCCCGGAACCAGGTCATCTCGGGCCCGAGCGTCACGTTCTGTCGCGTGTGGACGTACTCGTGAACCCAGAGGTTCTCGGGCGCGGCCACCGACCGATTCGCTGCGACCCAGAAGTCCTGTGACTCCCCGCGAGCCGGGGCCGTCAGGCCGCCCGTCCGCAAAGGCTCGGGCCCGACGAAGGCGTTGACAACCTCGTCGCGCGCTCCCACCTGGAGTTGCGTTGCGGCCGCGGTCAGCGTTTCGAGCACGCGCGCCGGGTCCGCCGCTCCTCCGTCGTCACCCGGCGGCCGGACGACCCGGAAGCGCTGGCCCGCTGCGGTCTGGTCGAACGTCTCGTGGGGGCCGAGATACACGACGCTCCCGCCGGTGTAACCAGTGCCGGCGAGCCGAGTCTCGCGGTCGTACGCTGCAGTATCCCGCCACGAGTAGACCCAGTCTTCGTGGCTCGAACTTCGATAGGCGAACGATACTGGGGGCCGAGTGAGCGACCACTGTCGCGTGTCGGCCCATTCCAGTCCGGCGAACTCCCCGCCGCCACCGCTCCTGTTGACGGCAATCCGGAGCGTGAGGGTCGGTTGCCTCTCGTTCCCGTCCCAGTTCCAGCGGCCGCTGGGCCGCTCGACGAACCCATCGGAATCGAGGACTGCCACGTGTTCGTAGTCGTAGACGACGACGGACGACGTGTTCGGGGCGACCCTGTAACGGTGCGTGGCGCGGATCGACCCCGTCACGTTCGGCGTCCGATTGTACGTCACCGTCTGGACCACGCCCGGCCGTGTCTGGTTTGCCGGGTCCGGGTCGGAGGCGTTCGGTCGGTCGTCCGACGCGGCCGCGTCTTCGGCCGACCCGCTCGCCCGGTCCACCGCTCCGTCCGGCGGCCCGCTGTGACCGACGACTGCGCCGACTGTCGATGCGGTGCTCACCAAGACGACGAGCAGCGCGACGACGGTGGCCGCTCGGACGCGTGACACACGTCAGTATGTGTCGGTCTCCCGCATAAATCCACTGGGCGCTGTATCGGGCTTCTCCGGCCCGTTCGGCGGGGATACACCGTTCTGTCAGGCGCCGAATTCGGCTTCGGTTACGCGTTCGACGAGCGTCTCGTCGACGTCTCTGAGGTCGTAGGCCGGGACGTCCTCGCCCGTTCGTGTGACGTACATCGGCTCGACGAGTTCCGCGGGGTCGTCGGCTGGGTCGTCCGCTCCGCTCTCGCTGTCTGGACCGTTCTCGCCGTCCGGCGCATCTCGTTCGGCGGCGGTCGACGCGAGGCCGTACACTTTGAGAAACCGACCGGAGTCGTCGACGCTGACCTCGTCGTCGCGGACCGCCGTCGCCAGGTCCCGGGAGAGCCACTCCGTCTCACTGACGCTCGGTTCGAGGACCATCGCCTCGTCGACGAACCGCACGAGGTACCAGTCCAGGTCGTTCAGCAGAGCGACGGCCGCACCGAGGCTCACTGTCTCGACCCCGACCGTGTTCTCGAATGGCTCCCGGAGGTCGTAGGTAACCAGCGCGTTCCGGGCCGTCTCGCGCGAGAGCAACTCGTACCGGAGGTTTACGTCGTCGTCGCCGACGAGACAGACCCGCGTCATATCAGTCTGCAGGCGGGGCCGCCCCTAAGCGGTTTCGCCTGCAATGGCGACGGTCGCGGTCCATGACCTGCGCCATCGGCGGGTCGGTCCGTGACCTGCGACAGCGGTAGGTCTGTACGCGGTCGGCCGGCGCGGTCGTCCGAGACAGTCAGCCGGGCCGTTCCGCCGGGGCGGTCACCGAGGGATCGGCGACACGGACGTTCTCGGCGACGCTCCGCGCTCGCTCGACCACGTCGTCGGGTTCGGCCGCAGCGACGCTCGCCGGGTCCGCCCGCGTCTCCGGGAAGTCGGGCGCGAGTCGGTGGCAGCCGGCCGGGATCGACGACTCTTCGAACGTGCCTATCCTGTCAGCTTGCTCGGTGATGGTGGGTTTGTCGCGGGTCAACAGCGGTCGGTGGACGGGGAGGTCCACCGCCGCGCTCGTCGCCGCGAGGTTCGCCGCCGTCTGACTCGACTTCTGTCCGATCGCCTCTCCGGTGACGAGTCCGACCGCCCCTTGCTCGCGGGCGACCGCCGCTGCGACCCGGAACATGAACCGGCGGAGGACGAGCATCCGCCCGTCCTCGACGCCGGAGGCGATTGCGTCGATCTCCTGGCCGGCGGGAGCGACTCGCAACCGCATGTCCCGTTCGGGCGCGTACCGTGCCAGTTGCGCGACTGTCGACGCAGCCCTCGCCTGGTGGTCGGCGCCTCCGTAGTCGCCGAGGTCGAGGTACAGCGGGACAACCGGGCACCCGCGTCTCATCAGTTCCCAGGCCGCCACCGGTGAGTCGTGCCCGCCGCTGACCAGCGCGACGACTGGGTCTTGGGTCCCCAGCGGCAGACCACCCGGCCCCGCGCGTTCCTCCAGGAAAACGTAGGCTGTCTCGTCCCGACACTCGACAAAAAACTCGATGTCGGGGTCGTCGAGGTCGACCGCTGGTTCGACGCCCGCTGCTTCGGCCGCTGTCCAGACAGCGCTCCCGCCCTCGCGCTGGATATCCTGGGAGGTGAACGGGTGGTCACCGCGCTCGCCCGCTCGTCGCGCGCTCACGGCGAAGGTCCCGCCGTCGTAGTGCGCTGTGGCACACGCCGCGAGCGCGTCGGAGATGGCTTCGACTGTCGGCTCGACGCGGCGGGCCGGGCTGGCGGAGACGACGCCGAACGCGTCCGTGGCGGCGTCCGCGGCGGCCTCTGGGTCGTCACTGTGGAGGAGGAGTCTGTACCGGCGTGTCTCGATGGTCGCCTCGACCCCACGGTCGGCGAGGAGTGACCTGACGTTCTCCCGAAGCCGACGGATCATCTTCGCCCGGACCTGCTCGCTTTTTGTGCCGACCTCGCCCTGGCGCGTGATGACCACGTCCGCACCCGGCGGGAGACCGACACCCCGGTCTGTCATTGCTCGTCGTTGACGACCCGGTGTATAAACACGCTTCGCACGCGGACGGGACCGTCTGTTTCGGCCCGCTCAGAACGTCGTGAGTCTCGCCCGCTCAGAACGTCGAGAGGTCGCCGTCGATGACTCGCTCGGTCAGGCCAGTCACATCGGCCAGTTCGCGGTCGATCGCGGCCTCGATTTCGTCCTCGACATCCGTGACCGAGACGCCGTCTTCAGTGACCACCGACGCGTCGGCGACGTGCGGTTCGTCGATCGGGCGCCCGATCTGCGAGAGCAGGCGGATCTGAAGCTGCCTGATACCGTCCACGTCGGCCACGACTGACTTCGCGATCTCCGTGCTCAGCAGGTTGTATATCTTCCCGATGTGGTTGACGGGGTTCTTGCCGCTCGTGGCTTCCATGCTCATGGGTCGGTTCGGCGTGATGAGTCCGTTCGCGCGGTTGCCTCGACCCACGGAGCCGTCGTCGCCGTGTTCTGCGGAGGTGCCCGTGGTCGTCAGGTAGATCGACCCCTCATCGTAATCGTCGGCCGTGTTGACGTGGACGGTCACGTCGCGGTCGGTGTGTTCCAGCGCGACGTCGCGGGCGTACTCCCGGACGGCCTCGATCTTCGCCCTGTAGTCTTCCAGCCCGCTGACGTACTCGTCGATCATCGCGACCGCGGCGGTCACTTCGACGTGGTCGTCCTCCCGTTTGCCCATCACTTTGATGTCCTGCCCGACCTCGGGGTTATCGTCGGAGTAGGGTCCGTTGAGGCGCTCTTCTACGTCGCGGACGATCCGTTCGGTCTCGGTCAACGGCGCGTGGCCCACCCCGTAGCTCGTGTCGTTGGCCATCGGGACCGACTGCCCGTCGCCGAACACTGACTGGAGGTCGCCGCTGCCCTCGCCGAGTCGGACGTCGACGATGACGTCGGTCCCCACGTCCATATTCGGGAAGGTTTCTTCGAGGTAGTCCGTCGCGGCTTCGAGCGCGATGGTCTCGGCCGGTATCTTCGTCCCCTCGTACTCCTTGGTCGCGCGGCCGACCACGAGCAGGTAGATCGGCTTCTGTACCTCGCCGCCGCCGAAGGCCGGCGCAGCAGTCCCGGCGACGAGCTGGCTCTCGTCGGTGTTGAAGTGGAGGACTTTGCCCACGCGTTCGATGTAGGTGCGAGCGAGCGCCTGCGAAACCTGTTCGGCGACGCCGTCACAGATAGAGTCCGGATGCCCCAGTCCCTTTCGCTCGACGATCTCCACTTCCTGGTCCTCAACGGCCCGCCCCACCGCCGGCTGGACGCGAATGTTCCTCTCCGTCATTGTCTCGCCGTTCGCTATCGCCCCTCGTATAACTTGCGGAAACCAAAATCACCGTTCTCATTACTCGCTCGCATCACCCCGGATGCCGATACGAGCGGTCCCGGTCACTCCTCGTCGGCGTCCAGAAGCAATCCGAGATAGGACGTCCGGATCTGCTCGTCCGGGTCCAACCCGAGTTCTGCGAGGAGGTCGCGAGCACCCTCGCGGGCCGCTTCGATATCGGCTGATTCGGTCTCTGTCTCGACTTCCACGAACTCGCCGAGTCCGTCGACGGTGTCGAGCGTGACGGTGTACCCGTCGAGTTCGAGGCGCGCGCGTTCCTTGCGGACCGTCGCGGCCGGTTCGAAGCCGAGGTGTTCGACGATGGCTGCCATCGTCTCTCCGTCGGCCACCGTGGTTTCCGCCTCTTCACGGGACTTTGACTCGGCTTCGAGCAGCGGTCCCTTGTAGGTGACACGGGCGGTCGCTGCCGCACGCTCCCCGCTCGTCTCGCCGTCCCACTCGCGGCGGATGCGGAACGCTTCGTCGGTTTCGGCGAAGTCCCGGTGTGGGGCGTTGTAGTACGTGTCTTCCTGAACGACAGTGCCGAGCGAGTCCGCACCCCGCTCGCGGAGCGCTCGCCCGACCACGCCGTGGTCGGCCCGGACTTTGACCTCGACTTCGTACATGGTGCCCGAAAGGACGAACCGGTCAAAAACGGTTCCGCCTCGGCACCGGGCGTGTCGTGCTCTGGGTGACCCGACTCACTCCAGTGCGTCAGTGAGTTCCGACGCGAGCCCAGTCCCGATGGCTTCCATCCCCGCGTCGCCCGGGTGGAGCAGATCGGTGGTCAGTCCGGGACCTGGCATCAGGTCACGCCCGTCGACCACGCGCGTCCGACCGTGGTCACACTCGCGGACGATGGTCTCCAGCGTCTCGCGGAAGGCGCGCGCGCGCTCGCGGTCACCGTCAGTACACAGGTCCGCGAAGTACGGGAACAGCGTGACGGCGATCACTGGTCGGTCGGGCGCTGACGCGGCGACGGTCTCCACCAGATAGCGTGCGCGCTCCCGGAACTGCTCGACAGTGAACCCACGGTTGGCCATGTTGACCGAGAGCGCGAGCGTGGCGACGTCCCAGTCGTCCCGCTCGGCGATGTGGTCGGCGACGACCGGTTCGCAGAAGGCCGACCCAGCCATCCCGAGGTTCAGCGGGTCCAGCCCCGCGCCTCTGGCCGCGCGAGCGACGTACGACAGATGTGTCGCCGACGCCGCCGCGCCCTCGGTGATCGACGTGCCGTAGGCGAGGTGTCGACGGTCGGGAACCTCGCCCGGTTCTGGCGGTCGACAGTCGCCGGCGACGCCGTGGAGTGCGACGGGTATCCACGGCTCGAACCGGAGCCGACACACCCGCGGGTCGAACGCGCCCGCGTCGCTCGCCTCGATGTCGAATCCCCGAATCGCCTCCGGAACAGAGAGTTCGATGTCGGTGGGTTCGGGGCCGATATCCACTGGCTCTTCGCCCTGGAAGGCGCCCCAGAACGGTCGAAAGTTTACCGCTTCGGCGGCCGAAATCGTGACTGTGACGGTCGCGTCCCCGTCGGGAACGAATCGGACTTCACAGCCCGCGGGGTGTCTGATCCGCTCGCGAGCAGCAACGTTCAGTTCGTTCGCCACGGCCGGTGGAACTCGGTCGAGCCTGTCGCCGCCGGTCGTCCAACCGGGGTCGGCGAGGAAGCGGACGTTGTGAAGTCCCACAGTCGGGTACGCGTCGAGAGTGTGCGCATCTGTCATGGATATCTGGGCGGCCTCGTGGCCACGACCCCTATCTGGAGCATCCCGAACGAAACGGTTCCGGTCCCGGATAGACGCGCCCTCGGATCGCGACCTCTCACTATCGCCAGTGAAGTTTTAACGCGGGGTGAAGTACGCGGGGGTATGAACTGGAAAGTGATCGCCGTAGTCGTCGTCGCCATCGTGTTTCTGATGGTTGGAGGACTCGTCGGAGCGGTCGTGCTCGCCGACGGCGGTGGTGGCGGCGGGGGGACACCGACAGACGAAGGCGTCGTCGACGACCCACCGCCGACGCCGACAGCGACGGCCACCCCGGCCGTCAGCATTCCCACCCCGACACTGACAGCGACGGCGACTCGTTCATCGACGCCGTCGCCCACTGCGACGGCCACTCTCACGGCGACGGTGGCTCCAACGCCCACGGCCACCCCGACGGTTGCACCGACCCCGACACCGACGGCCACGGCTACCCCCACGCCGACGGCCACGCCGACCCCGACCGGCACCCGGACGCCGATCCAGACGCGACGGTTCGACGAGGTCACGCTCGAGTTCGCGTTCCGGAGCATTCTGAACGACTGGCGCAGCGACCAGGGGCTCGGACAGTTCGGAGAGCCGAACGCAAGCGTCGTCGCCGACCTGAATCGGATGTCCGTCAACCACAGCGAGGCGATGGCCGAGATGGGCCAGGTCACGAGTCGTAGTAACGGTCTCTCGGTCAGACAGCGCTACCGCGCGTTCGACAACTTCCAGACCTGCAAGTTCACCCGCGACGGGAATTACATCGTCGAACCCGACAGCGACTTCGAGGTGCGCGCGACCACCTTCATCGGTCGCAACTACGAGGGGCCCGACGGGACGGAGTTCAACGAGGACGAGCAGGCGGCCGCACGCGCGCTCTTCGAGAAGATACTCGAAAACAACATCTTCGAGAACCGCTTGCGAACCGCCGAATTCAACCGCGTCGGCGTCGGCGTCGTCATCACTGACACCAACGAAGTCTGGCTGACCGTCGACTTCTGCACCCTCAATTAGACACGCCCCTCGTTTCCTGGCGCTCGGGGGTGACGACTGCTCGTTGCGGGCACGGACGGCTACTGCGGGCGGTTGCCGGTCCGGAACGCCGCACCGAAACCGGAAACAGGATAAAGCTGAGCCGAGGATACCGGGGACATGGTCGAACTATCGCTCGTGTTGCCGCGGCAACCCGACGAGCGCTGGCAGCTGGCGAAGCAGATGGGGGTGACGCAGGCGGTTATCCACCCGCTGGAGGTCGGCGACGGGAAGACCGACTGGTCGTACGACGACCTCCTGGGAACGAAAAACTGGCTCGAGGACGCCGGGCTCGAATTCGCCGTCCTCGAGGGCAGCGTCCCGTTGACGGACAGGATCCGCCTCGGCAAGGACGGACGCGACGAGGACATCGCCGCGTTCAAGAAGTTCCTGCTGGACTGCGGCGAGGTCGGCGTTCCGGTCGTCTGTTACGACTGGATGGCAGGCGTCCGCTGGGCGCGAACGGAGGCCCACATCGAGCGTCGCGGCGGTTCGTACGTGACAGGCTACGATAACGAGAAGAACTCGGGCGGTCCCGAGGTCGAGGGGACGGACGTGACTCGCGAACAGCTCTGGGAAGCTATCGAGTATTTCCTCGAGGAGGTTGTCCCGGTCGCGGAGGAGGCCGGTGTCAAACTCGCGCTTCACCCCGACGACCCACCGCGCGAGTCCGTTCGCGGCATCCCCCGCATCGCGAACAGCGTCGAAAACTACGACCGGATCCTCGATATCTACGACAGCGAGTACAACGGTGTCACGTTCTGCCAGGGTAACTTCACTGCGATGGGCGCAGACGTACCGTGGGCAATCCGTCACCTCGGCGACCGCATCAACTTCGTGCACTTCCGCGACGTTGAGGGCGACGCCAACCACTTCGTCGAGACCTGGCACGACGCCGGTCCGACCGACATGCAGGCCGCGATGGACGCGTTCGTCGATATCGGCTTCGACGGCCCGATGCGGCCCGACCACGTCCCGACGATGGCCGGCGAAGACAACTCCAACCCCGGCTACCACACCAACGGGCGCCTGTTCGCCGTCGGCTACATGCGCGGACTCCTCGAATCCGCGGAGGGTCAGTAAATGAGCGGTGACGCGTCCGACACCATCGATACCAGTGCGGAACCCAGCGTCGTCGCGGACACCCACAATCACACAGGCGAGGGGCCGATCTACCACCCCGACGAACACGCCGTCTACTGGCTCGACATTCCGAACGGCGACCTCTTTCGCTACGACCTGGCGAGCCAGGACCACGAGCGCGTCCTCGACGACGACGGGATGGTCGGCGGCTTCACCATCCAGGACGACGGCGACCTCCTCCTGTTCTGTGACGAGGGCCGGATACAGCCGTGGAACCCTGAGCGCGGCCTCGGTGACCCCGTCGTCGAGTCCATCGACGGCCACGCCGACTTCCGGTTCAACGACGTCATCGCGGACCCACGCGGTCGGGTGTACGCGGGGACGATCCACCAGACCGAGCCGGTCGAAAACCCGGGCGAACTCTACCGCGTCGACACCGACGGCTCCCTGACGACGCTGGAGACGGAGATGGCCATCCCCAACGGGATGGGCTTCGCCCCCGACCGGAGTCAGTTCTACTTCACCGAGACGGTCGGCGGCCACATCTACCGTTACGACTACGACCAGGCGACCGGAGAGATCACCGACCGAGCGGTGTTCGTCGACACGGACGCCGTCGAGGGCAACCCCGACGGCATGACGGTCGACGCCGAGGGGCACGTCTGGGCGGCGTTCTGGGACGGGAATCGCGTCGCGCGCTACGACCCGAGCGGTGAGGAAGTGGCACGCGTCGAGTTCCCTGCAAAGAAAATCTCGTGTGTGACCTTCGGCAGCGCCGACTACGACACTGCCTTCGTCACGACAGCGCTCGGCCCCGGCGAGGGCGAGGCGGGCACGCGGGAGGATGAAGGCGACGGTGCCGGCGCGCTCTTCGCCGTGGACCTCGGTGTCGGCGGGATGCCCGAGTTCCGGTCGCGGATCGAGGACTGACACAACGCGTCTCGCCTGTCGCTCGTTCGAGACCCATCTGGAGTCCCTGACAGCCCACCGTACCGCTCGACTCAGCGTTGACCGCTCCGAATCGTGGAACGGTAGCCATCAAAAGATTTATATTATTATTGACGTAAAACCCAGTCCGGTCACGATGTCCGACATGGCTGAGGCAGTCAAACGGTACGTTCTCTCCCTCGGCGCTGCTCTGGTCGCGGCCACGATCGCGATCGGTGTTGTCGGAGGGAGGGGGGACCCTGGAACCGTTTCGAGAGCGGTCGCCGTTCTGATATTCGGTACTGTGTTTCTCGGTGTCTTCGCGAAAGACGACATCGTGGCCGTCTGGAAGTACGTCCAGAGGTAACTGGTGCTGTTGACGGCAGAGGACGCAGACGGTTCTGTACTGCTCCGAACCGACGATTCCGTCTGTGTGAGCGAGCTGGCGACCTGCTCCGTTCCGATGCGGATCGACGGCGGTATTCCTAAGACGGCGGCCGACAGAGTGCATCGCATGTCCGACCCGGAGTTCGTCGAGACGACGGAACCGGACGAGGCGTTCGCCGCCCTCTCCGACGAGACGCGCGTGGCCATCCTCCAGGCGCTCTGGGACGCCGAGGGGCACGAAGCGACGTTCTCGAAACTGCGCGAGGCGGTCGGCGTTCGTGACTCCGGCCAGTTCAACTACCACCTCGACAAGCTCACGGAGGAGTTCGTCCGCAAGACCGAGGACGGCTACGAACTCACCGCCGCGGGGGCGCAAGTCGTCGGAGCGGTCGAGGGCGGCTCGTTCACCATGGTCGGGAGCATCGAACCGAGGAGTCTGGACGAGCCGTGTCCGGCCTGTGGGGGCGATCGGACGCTCAGCTACGAGGACGACCTCCTCGCCATCGAGTGCGCGAACTGCGACATGTCCGCCCAGGGGGTCGTTCCGCCCAGCGCACTCGCCACTGCCGACGAGGCAACCGTGCCGACCGTCGCGACGAGGTACTTCCGGTCGGTGATCCGAACCGTCGACGACGGGTTCTGTATCTACTGCGACGGGCCGGTCGACCCCACCGTGACGGCCGTGGAAGACCAGGCCCCGCCCGACGCGGATGTCCCGGACCGGTTTCGGAACCTGCCATTCGTCGAATACGTCTGTGGGCGTTGCGGCGAGGAGGTCGGCAGCGACCTCGGGATGGCGCTCCTCTCGCACCCTGCGGTCGGGGGGTTCTACTACGACCACGGCGTCGACGTCCGCGAGGCGTCGCTCTGGGAGTTCGTCGCATGGAACACGGATGCTGCGTGCGTCGACAGCCGCGACCCGTTCCGGGCCGTGGTCACGTACGAGGCCGACGGCGACACGCTTCGACTCGTGGTCGACGACGAACTCGTCGTCCACGACGTCGAACGCTCGGACCGCTGAACAAGCTTTCGCTCCGCAGAATACGCAACCGTCGTCAGGCGAACGCGGTCATTACCTCGTCGCGGACGACCTCGCAGAACTGCTCCTGGTCGGGGCTGGAGCTCTGGAAGACGATTTCGTCGAAGCCGCAGTCGACGTACGTCTCGGTCACGTCGATCAGGTCCTGCGGGTCGTCGGTGATGACGAACGCCTCCTTCAGATACTCCTCGCCGACGCGGTCACCGTGTTCCTGCAGGTACCGAGGGTCCGCGATGTCCTCCTCGAAGAACACCGGGAGTAGGGTACAGCGCCAGGGTTTGCACGGTTCCAGGGCTTCGGCCTCGGTGTCCGCATACGAGACGTGAACGTGGACGGTCCGCCGGACATCCTCGGGGTCCTCGTTGTGGTCCGACTTCGCCACACCGCGTTCGATAGCGGGGAACAGGTCTTCCTGTACCGTCTCTGGGTCCTCGTAAACGGTGACGAAGCCGTTGCCGAGGTCACCGGCCATGCGTGCGCCCGTGGTCCCGTTGCCCGCCACGTGGATGGGTGGGACTTCGTCGGGGCCGGTGTAGAGGTTCGCGCCGTCGAGTTGCCAGTAGTTGCCGTCGAAGTCGACGAACTCCTCTTCGAAGAGCCTCCGGATGATCCGGATCGATTCGGCAGTGCGCCTGGCACGCTCGCCGTACTCCGGGAGGGCGTTGCCGAACGGACTCTCGTTGAGCGCCTCCCCGGTGCCGAGGCCGAGGAACACGCGGTCGGGGTACAGTTCGGTGAGCGTCGCCAGCTGGTGGGCGACGTTCGCCGGATGATACCGGTTGAGGATGGCGGTGACGCCAGTTCCGATCCGGATATCGTCGGTCCGTTCGAGCGCGGCGGGCATCCACGACCAGCAGTTGCCGCCGTGGGCCTCGGAACCGTCGGCCAGTTGGTCGAACCACGGATGGAAGTGGTCGTTGACCCAGACGCTATCGAAGCCCGACTCCTCCGCAAGCGACACCTGTTCGAGACACGCTGCCGGCGAGAACTCTTCCAGCGACGCGAAATACCCGAAATCTACCATACCGGACACCCCGGACTGCGGTCTCTTAATCCCCTAGTGTTCGCTCTGAGCGACCCAATGCGGGCTCGAACGGCCCGCCAGTTCGAGCAGCGGGTCGAAACGTTGACCTTAAGAGTGCAACGCCTGTCCCTTCGGGTATGAGTAACGAGTCCGAGGCCGAGGAGGCCGAGCAGGACCCGGCCGACGAGGCCGCCGAAACGGCGCCCGAGGCCGATGCGGAAGTCGAAACGGAGACCGAGGACGACGAGTCCGAGCCCGAGGGGCTCCAGCGCGGCGATTTCATCCGTATCGATTACACGGCCCACACAGTCGAAGACGGCCATCTGGTCGACACGACCGACCCCGAAGTCGCCGAGGAGGAGGGCGTCGGCGAGGACCAGGAGTTCGCGCCTCGCACCATCATCCTCGGTGAGGGCCACATCTTCGGCCCCGTCGAGGACGACGTGGTCGGCACGGACGTCGGCGACACCGGGACCGTCACCGTCCCCGCCACTGAGGCGTTCGGCGAAGTCGACGACGAAGAGATCCGGACGATCCCCTCGGACAAGATCCCCGAGGACGACCGTTACCCCGGCGCGCACGTCGAGATCGACGGCGACCAGGGTCACATCGAGACCATCATCGGCGGCCGGGCACGCGTGGACTTCAACCACCCGCTGGCCGGTGAGGACATCGAGTACGAGTACGAGATCCTCGAAGAGGTCACCGACCGCGAGGAGAAGGCATCCGGTCTGATCGATATCTTCCTCGACATGGACCTCGATGTCTGGTTCGAGACTGACGTCGAAGAGGAAGAACAGCTCGTCGAACCCGACGACGAGGGCGAAGCCGACGACGATGACGACGAGTCCGAACCGGAGTACGAGACCGTCGAGGTCGAGAAAGACACCCTGTACATCGAGGCGACGCCGCAGCTCTCGATGAACCAGCAGTGGATGTTCCAGAAACAGCAGATAGCTCAGCAGCTCGTCCAGCACCTGGGCGTCGACCGGATCATCGTCCAGGAGACGCTCGGCGAGGGCGGCGGCATGATGGGCGGCATGGGCGGCATGATGGGCGGCATGGGCGGCGGTGGCGGCCTCGAGGAAGCTCTCGAAGACGAGGACGTCGACGCCGAGGAAATCGTCGAAGAGCTCGACGTCGACGAGTAACCCCACTTTGCTTTCCGCTTTCGACCGCCGACCAGCCGCTGGACTCTCGCGACGTTGCTGTCAAGAACCGCTCTCAGACAGCGTAGGTCTCGAAGTCGGCGCCGACTTCGAAGCCGTGGTCGCTGGCCGTCGCGACCATCTCCTCGGTCGGACCGTCGAGGAACTCGTTCAGGTGGACCAACACCGTGCGACCGGCGTTCGCCTCCGCGAGCATTCCGACGTAGTCGCTGTCCTCGAACAGTTCGTCGCGGAGGACCGGTGAGCCTTCGACGAACAGCAGGTCGGCGCCGCGATAGGTCTCACCCGCTCGGCGGTCCGGACAGAACCGCTCGATGTCGGACGCGTAGACTATCTCTTCCTCGCCGCGCTCGACCGCGAAGCCCACCGTATCGAACTCGGGCCGGCCGTGTGCGACAGGAAACGGAATCACAGTCAGGTCGCCGACCGGGATCCGGTCACCGTGGTCGAACGTCCGCGGTGCGAGGTCGTCGACGAGATAGGCCCGCTCGTCGCGGCAGTGGTCGAGCGCTGTCTCGGTCATCCACGCGTCGACGTGGAGGTGGTCGGCGACGAGTCCGAGGTCGTCGATGCCGCCAGCGTGGTCGTGATGGAAGTGCGTCAGGAAAGCGGCATCGAGTCGGTCGACCTCGAGCTCGTGGACCTGTTCGTGGATGTCCGGGCTGACATCCAGCAGTACGGTCGCCTCCTCGGATTCGACGACCAGTCCCGAGCGCCGCCTCCGGGCGTCGGCACCGGCCGTTTCGAGGTCGGCACACAGCGGTGGCACCCCGGTCACGTCGCCGCTCCCCAGTATCGTCGCGTCCATATCTGTCCCGGCTGTGGCGACAGAATAAACGCTTCGATAGCGCGGCGGTCGAGAACAGCCGAGGCGAGCGGATCCGTCGTGGAGCGGTGCGGTGGCCGGGAGCGGTGCGGTGGCCGGGGGCGGCGCAGTGGCCGGGAGCGGTGCGGTAGCGGAAGCGGAGCGGTGGCCGGGAGCGGTGCGGTAGCGGAAGCGGAGCGGTGGCCGGGAGCGGTGCGGTGGCCGGGGGCGGCGCAGTGGCCGGGGGCGGCGCAGTGGCCGGGAATGGTGCGATGGCCGGGGGCGGTGCGGTGGCCGGGAGCGCGTGCCGGCGCGACTACGCCGGTCGCGCGACCCGGGGACAGGCAGGCCAGCCACGAGCATCCGCGCCGGAGGCGCGGTTCACGGCCGCGAACGGTGCGAGGCCGACCGTAGGGAGGCCTCGATGTGAACGGGGAGTGCGCGGCGCGAAGCGCCGCGAAGTCGGGGCGGCGGAGCCGCCCCGCGCGAAGCGACCCGTGAACGGAGTGAGCGGCCGCTTTTTGATCCAGCTTTTTCGAGGAGCGGGTCGCGGGCCATCGGCCCGCGACCGCATGACGTGGCGGCGAAGCCGCCACGCGGTACCCGCAGCGCTCGGAGAGCGCGAGGACACCCCACGAGCAAAAAGGTGGCTAGGCAATATCGCGGCTGGTGTCGATGCTGACCTCTTCGACGAGGTCGAGTTTGATGATGTCGGCGGGTGCGCGGCCGCCGCGGAACTTGGGGATTGCGAGGCGGTTCTCCACCTCATCGTTGGTCGTGGTCGTGCGCAACTGGAAGACCACGTCGGCGAAGTGTTCGGTCGTGTCGCGAAGCGGCGGGACGCTGCGCCCGTCCATGCAGTGGAGGATGGCGAGGCTGCCGGTGTTGACGATGTGGTTCTGGAGGTCGTTCATGAACGACCGGAAGCGCGACGGCGGCTCCTGGGATTCGAGCACGTCGAGCGGGTCGACGATGAGGTTCGACGCCTCGGGGAGCGCGCTCACGAGTTTCCCGGCGTTGTCCAGCGGGGCTTCCCCTGAGATGGACCGGACGGTCGGGTCGCCGGTGGTGGTCGGCGTCTGCTCGATGCTCGTCGTCACGGACTGGGCCGTCCTGTCGAGCGAAAGGTAGAGCGTGCCCCGGGTGGCGGTGAGTTCGTAGAGGAACAGCTCCGCCTGGCTGGCCGGCTGAGCACAGAGAGCGACCATGCTCCCTTCCGGAATGCCACCGCCGAGCTTCCGGTCGAGCACGTCGATGCCCGTGTGGAGCCGGTTGACCATGCTACAGTGAATTCCGGGACAGACCGAATTAAATATTGCGGCTCTGCAGGGTGCGAGCCAGCCGATCGTACGACGCGCGTCCGACCCTACTGTGTAACGGCTCGCCGGGAACTTCGGGGACTGTCTCCACGACGAGACACGTTTCGGAGAGTGCTTCACCGCCGCCGTCGTCCAGTGAGACGCCGCCGTCGACGCGAGTGACGACGGCACCGACCACGTCGGTCCCGGCTGCCACAGCCATGCGCGCGGTTTTCGCGGCGTCGGTGAGGCTCTGTCGGTCAGCAGTCGAGACGACGAGCGCACCGTCCGCGGCGCGAAGTGGCGCGCCGACGGCGTCCGTCGCACCGGCGGGACAGTCCAGCAGGACCGGCCCGGATAGCCGTGCCAGCCGACCGAGCGCAACGGCATCGACTGACTGCGACGCCCGGCCCGCCGGAACGATGTCCACGCCGGGATACGCTCGACTCCGGTGCAGACAGCGTTCGACCGGACCGTCGCCGGCGAGCGCTCCGAGCCCTGGCGTCCTGTCGGTTTCGGCTCTGGTGTGGAGGTTCGGCATGTCGCAGTCTGCGTCGGCGACCACGGGGCGGTCACCGCGCGCTGCGAAGGCCCGTGCAAGCCCGAGGGCTGTCGTGGTTTTGCCACAGCCGCCTTTGCCGCCGACGATCGCGAGCATGACGGGCATGGTCGCAGTCTGGTATTTGAAGGTTCGCCACACGGTGGAACTGATTCGCCGGCTGCGGAGCGGTCTGGCAGCGCCGTCGATTCGGTGTCGGGAGTTTCAAGAGCGTCGAGAGCGCGACTCTACTCGATGCGTCACGACCACATTATCAGTGCGAAACAACTCTCGCGGGCGGACATCGAGGAGGTCCTCGACAGGGCGGCCGATATCGCCGCCGACCCCGAGGCGTTCGCCGACCGCCGCGAGAACACGCTGCTCGGCCTCCTCTTTTTCGAGCCGAGCACGCGGACGAAGATGAGTTTCACCGCCGCTATCAAACGCCTCGGCGGTGACGTGGTTGACATGGGCACTGTCGAGTCGTCGAGCGTCAAGAAGGGGGAAAGCCTCGCGGACACGGTGCGGGTAGTCGAAGGCTACGCGGACGCTCTCGTCCTCCGGCATCCCAGCGAGGGGTCAGCGAAGATGGCCTCGGAGTTCGTCGACGTGCCGCTCATCAACGGCGGCGACGGCGCCGGCCAGCACCCGACGCAAACGCTGCTCGACCTGTACTCGATCCGGGAGTCGGCCGGTTTCGACGACCTGACTATCGGGATCATGGGTGACCTGAAGTACGGCCGGACCGTCCACTCGCTGGCTCACGCGCTGACGAACGTCGACGCCCGGCAACATTTCATCAGTCCCGAAAGTCTCAAACTACCGCGAAGCGTCCGCTACGACCTCCACGAGGAGGGCGCGTCGACCCGGGAACACACCGAACTGGAGCCCGTGCTCCCGGAACTCGACGTGCTGTACGTCACGCGTATCCAGCGCGAGCGCTTCCCGGACGAGAGCGAGTACCGCGCGGTCGCCGGGGAGTACCAGATCGACAGTGCGACCCTCGAGGCGGCCCGCGACGACCTGACGGTCATGCACCCGCTCCCGCGCGTCGACGAGATCGCACACGACCTCGACGACACCGACTACGCACACTACTTCCAGCAGGCCCACAACGGCGTGCCCGTTCGGATGGCCTTGCTCGATATGCTCCTGGAGGGGCCCCGATGAGCGACCGCGAACTCCGCGTCAGCAAGATCCGCAACGGTACCGTCGTCGACCACATCACTGCCGGCCAAGCACAGCACGTTCTCGCCATCCTCGGTATCGACGCCGGCAGCGGCGAGACTGTCAGCATCGGCATTCGCGTCCCCAGCGACCGTCTCGGTCGCAAGGACATCGTGAAAGTCGAGGGCCGCGAACTCAGTCAGGACGAGGTCGATGTCCTCTCGCTCATCGCGCCAGCCGCGACTATCAACATCGTCCGCGAGTTCGACGTGGTCGAGAAACACCGCGTCGAACGCCCCACCGAGGTCGTCGGTGTGCTCTCCTGCCCGAACCGCCACTGCATCACGACCGAGGACGAACCCGTCGAGTCACGCTTCGACGTCCTCGAAGACGGGATCCGTTGTCAGTACTGCGATACTATCGTCCGAGAGAACATCGCTGACCAGATCGACGTCGCCTGAACTGCGTCCAGCCCGCCCGGGATTTTTTCAGATAAACGCTTCGTGATTGATAGTATCGAATCTGCCTGTCGGCTGGCGCGCTGTCCCGAAAGTCGGACTTTTGAACATCGAGGTGGGACGGACTATCGGTGTCGCGGGCCGGGTGGATTTCGACACCCATCCGATCGTTGGTGTTGGTACCAGAAAATTTTTATCGTGCTGGTACGACGTGTCGGGCGATGTCGAAGAAATCACTTGTCCTGCTGGTCGCCCTGGTCGCAGTCGCCCTCGCGTACAAGTTCTCCGCGGGCGAGTGACCGGAGAGTCGCACAGTCTTCCAACAGCGTTTCCCAACCTCTTAGGCCGTCGCTCCGTAGCAACAGGTATGTACGGCGTCGTCACCCGAAACGAACCGGAACTGGAGTGGGCGGAGTTCGACGTCGGCTTCTTCGAGGTTAAAGATGTCACCGGCCGCGCGTCCGAACCGGTCGCCGCGGGCGTGAACATGGTCTCGTGTTTCGGTGACAACGCGGCCGCTGAAGGGAACCCTGACCTGGTTCCGGTGAGCGACGAGGGTGAGCGCGCGACCCGCGACCGCCCCTACTTCGACTGGGCGTACGTCTGCCCGAACGACGACGCCTACCGGGAGGGACTCCTGGAGATGATCGCCGAGGCCGCCGAGGTTCGCGAGGACGTTCGCCTCGACGACGTGGGGTTCCCTCGCGAGGAGTACTGTCACTGCGACCGCTGTGAACGGGCCTTCGCGAACAGCGAGTTCGACGACTGGTTCGCCTGGCGGGCCGATGTCATCACCGAGTTCGTCGCCGAGGCGCGCGAACGGGTCCCCGGCGACCTCTATCTCACGTTGTACCCCGACCCGTACCCGGGCCACGTCTACGAGCGCGCCGGTCTCGACGTCGACGCGCTCACCGAGTACGTCGACGAGTTCGTCGTCCCCCTGTACGACATGGCCTACTCGACGACCTACTGGCTCGAGATCCTCGCCCGCGGGTTCGTCGACGAACTCGACGCGCCGTTCAGCATCGAACTCTACGCGGTCGACGTGGACATCGACGACCTGGTCCACGCAACCGAAGTCGCCGCCGAGTACGGCGAGCGCGTCCTGTTTGGCTACGACGCGAGCAACGCACGCGCGACGCTCCGGCGACTGGAAGCCGATGCCCGGGACGGGAAGCAGTTCGGCCCCGACTGAGCGTCGGTCGCCGACGGCGCCCGCTGGGTGCCGTCGCGGTTGTCACTCGAAGGTATGGTCGAGCCAGGCGCGCAGTTGTCCCCGGTCGCGAGTATTTTCGGGTAACTCAGAGAACCAGCGCGCCTCCGTGATCTCGCCGTCGGGGTCCGAGACGGACGGCTCACCGTCTCGCGCTTCGCCCTGATAGACGGGGAGAACGCCCCACGTCTCGTGGCTGTCGTTGCGAAAGCGGACCTCTCCCAGGATCCCGAGCCCGTCGTAATCGACTGCGATACCGGCCTCCTCGCGGAGTTCGCGGCGCGCGCCTTCCAGCAGCCGTTCGTCGGGTTCGACTTCGCCGCCTGGCAGAACCCAGGTTTCGATCGCGGCCTGCTTCACGAGGAGTAGCTCTCCCGAAGGCCGATAGGCGAGTGTATGGGCGCCGTACGGGAGCCCCTGTCGCTCGATCCGCGAGGCGACAGTCCGAAAGCGTGACCGCGAGACACCGCGAGTCGTGGTGAACTCGAGGTAGTCGTCGTGGTCGTCGGCCAGCCGGTGGTACACCTGTTCGGCCTGCTGGCGGGCTTCCGTCGCGAGATACCAGAGGTCGTCGACGGCGGTCATCCGCGCTGTCAGTCACTCACCGGGACTGGTCTCGGACGCGGTCGGCGGTCCTCGGCGACTCGGGCGGTCATCACTCGTGGTTCACAGCACGCTCAGATAAGTCTTGGACTTACGCTGGTGCGACTGGTCAACGTGTCGAATCCCGTCTGCCAGTCGTCTGACGGGTGTTTATCACGGAAATTCACCGATAACGTAGCTATGGAAGGTCTCGACCACGCAGGGCGGTTCGTGGCGGAGGTGCAGTGTCGTGTCTGAGCGCTCGTCCGAACGGTCGACGCTAGTTCTCGAAGACGCGTTCGCCGCCGGATCGCCCGACTGTTTCGACGGCGTCTTGGACGGATGCGAGGCGGCAAACGGGACCGGCGAGACGGATGAATGCGACAGGACGGACGTACTCTCGGTGGTCTTCTGCGGCCAGGTCGACGGCCGCCTCGACGCGTTGCAGGCCCGAAGCGATGTCGTCGGTTCGGTGGCGGTCGTCGCTGTGGGACCGGCCGCCGCCGGTGCCGGAGTCAGCGAGTCTCCGGCCGTGCAAGCGGTCCCGGACCCGGCGGATCTGACCGGGGTCGGAATAGCCACAACGGAGTGGGCGCGCGGTCGCGACCCCGACGGGCGTGCGGTCGTCTGTGTGGATTCGCTGTCGACCGTCCTGCAGTACTCCGAGGCCGAACGCGTGTTCAGATTCCTACACACACTGCTCGGGCAGTTCCGGACGGCGGGGATCGACGCACACGTCCACATGGACCCCGAAGCGCACGACGACCGGACTGTCGCGCAGTTCCGACAGCTGTTCGACGAGGTCCGAGAGGCCAGCGCCGACCCGGGCCACCGCGGGAGTCGTTCGGACGCGAGTGCTCGCGACATGGCGACCGACGGCGGCGAACTGGACTGACGACGATTCGAGGCAACGGACGGCGAACGTGGGCCGGCAGTGGCCAAATCAGTCCCTTTTTGTCCGGGCGTCGAGTACCGCCGACCATGTCATTCGAAGACGGCGACACGGTCGTCCTCCATGACGAGCACAGCGAGCACGACGGCGAAGAAGGCGAGATCACCCAGGTCGTCGAGACGATGTTCGGCGACGAGAACTACGTGGTTTCCTTCGAGGAGGGCCAGGTGGCCGGTGTCCCAGAGGACAACCTCGAAGCCGCCGAGGAGTAGCGCCTCGATGTCGTCGGTCCCGCTCCACTACGTCGACCTCCGGGCGTTCTGTTACGCCACCGAGGACGAGAACCGCGTCGAGCAGGCGCTGCGGACCCTCTTGCCCGAGGAGACGACGGTCGACCGCTCGGTCACCGAGGGTCACCACGGCGACCGGATAGTCGTGTTCTCGGCCCGCGTCGAGCGTGTCGACGAGATCCGACACGTCCTCGACGCGCTGGGCGAGGCCGACGACATCGACACCGTCGTCGACGAACTCGACGAGCGGGTCGACGACAACTGTGCCTTCTTTCTCACGCTCGACAAACAGGCCGCTTTCCGCGGGGAGGTGGCCATCGGTGACGGCCTCACCTTCCGGACCAAGGTCGAGGCATACCCGGCCAAACGCGAGACGGCCGTCGAGAACGCCCGCGAACTCTTCGAGGCGCTCTAGCGCCCACGCACCACTTATCCAGCATGCGCTACGAGGCCGTCCACGCGTCGCCTGACGGTACCGACACGCTCGACCGCGTCGCGAGGACGGCGAGCGAGTACGGCTTCGACGGACTCGTGGTCAGGAACCACGGCGACGCGCCGCCGGATGCTCCCCTCGAGACGGTTGCGGAACGTTACGATATCGACCTCGTCTCCGGCGTCGAAGTCCGCGCGACGGACCCGTCGCGGGCGAGCGGGTTCGTCGGGAATCACCGGGAGTCCAAGGAGATCGTCGTCGTCCACGGCGGCACCCCCGAACTGAACCGCTTCGCCGTCGAGCAACCGGCGGTGGACGTGCTGGCCCATCCGATGGCCGGCGACGGCGATGTGAACCACGTGCTCGCGAAGGCCGCCGCCGACAACGGCGTCAGACTGGAGTTCTGTCTGCGGGACGTACTCAGAGCGACCGGGGGTGAGCGCGTGCAGGCGCTGCGTGGCCTTCGCAAACTCCGCGAACTGGTCGCGACCTTCGACGCACCCTACGTTGTCAGCGCCGACCCGCGGAGCCGGCTCCAGCTGCGCGCACCACGGGAACTCGTCGCGGTCGGTGAAGCGGTCGGCTTCGACGCCGAAACCATCGAGACGGGCCTCGCCGAGTGGGGCCGACTGGCCGAACGCAACCGCTCCATCCGGAGCGACTCGTTCGTCGAACCCGGCGTCTGGGTCGAGTCGAGCGGTGGCGACGCGGATGCGGATGCAGGTGCTGACGTGGAGGGTGACGCGGATACCGATAGGGTAGCTGACGTGGAGGGTGACGCGGCTGCTGACGGTGACGCCGATTCTGGGTCCGCTGGCGACGGTTCGTGATACGCGCGGTCGCTGGTGCCCATCCGAGTCCTTCATGGTCGGCGCCCTCGGATCGGTGGCCATGAAACGGAGTCTCGACGAGCACGCCGCCCGCTTCGACGGGAAGGCCGACGAGTACGACGACTCGAACAGCGAGGAGTACCGCGCCTGCGCCTCGCTGGTGATCGACCACGCCGCGCCCGAATCGGACGACGTGGTCCTCGACCTCGGGACCGGCACGGGCGCCATCGCCCTCCCGCTGGCCGAGACGGCCGAACGGGTGCTCGGCCGGGACATCAGCGAGGGCATGCTCGACGAGGCGCGCGAGAAGGCCAGCGACCGTGGGCTCACGAACGCCGAGTTCGGCGAGGGGAGTTTCAGAGAGCCGAACGTTCCCGCCGACCAGCGCGTCGATGTCGTGACCTCGAACTTCGCGATGCACCATCTCGACGACGCGGCAAAGCGCGAGGCGATCGAGACGATCGCGGCCCTCGACCCGCGACGGGTGGTCCTCGGCGACGTGATGCTGTTCGGGGAGGCCGACCCGGAGGCGCCGTTCTACAGCCCCGAGGTCGACGACCCAGCGACAGTGGGCCTACTCGCGGACGCGTTCACGGACGCCGGGTTCGCGCTGACATCGGTCGAACTCGTTCACGAGCAGGTCGGTGTTCTCGTCGCCGAACCGACGGAACCGGCCGGGGAGTCAGCTATCCCGGCCCTGCATCCCGACTCAGATCATGAGGGCGAGGAGAGCGACGACGGCCATGGGGACGACGGGACCGTCGTGGCCGGCGAGGCCGACGGGACCGACGAGGAATGAAACACCTGCCCAAACACCTCCAGCCGCGGTGGCGGTATCTCGCTGTCGAGTTACGGACCGAACCGGGCGCGACCATCGACCGGCGGTCGTTCCAGCGCGAGTGCTGGTTCGGTGCACAGAACCTGATCGGCGACACCGGGAGCGCGGCGGTCGACCTCCCGGTCGTCCGGTTCGACCACGACGGCGAGTCTGGCCACGCGGTCGTCCGCGCTCGACGCGGCGAAGTCGACCGCGCTCGCGCAGTGCTGGCCTGTATCGACGGTGTCGACGGCGAGGCAATCGGGCTCCGCGTGCGAGGGACGAGCGGCACCATTCGAGCGTGCGTCGAGTCACATCTGGCGCTGGATGCGGCCTGATCGGAGGGTGGGTTTCCATCCCCGATGGGCTCCCGACAGCGTGTCCCGTTTTCGTCGCCGGCCGGCGACCGACCGCGGGGCGAGAGCGGTGTCGGCGGGACTCCGACAAGAAAAGTATATACGCCGCCGACCGGAACCAACGGACCAGAGAAACGTCGTCTTCGAGAACGCCGAGCGGCGGCCCGTCGTGCGCGACGGCGCCGCTGTCGCGCAGGTCGACGACGCGCGGTACGACGACGCGTTCGTCGGGGCGACTGAACTCGATCTATAAGTATGCAGGGACAATCGCAACAGCAGGCGTACGACCGTGGGATCACGATCTTCTCGCCGGACGGCCGGCTCTACCAGGTCGAGTACGCCCGCGAAGCCGTCAAGCGCGGCACCGCGAGCATCGGCGTACGAACATCGGACGGCGTCGTTCTCGTCGTCGACAAGCGGATCCGCTCGCCGCTGATGGAGCGGTCCAGCGTCGAGAAGATCCACAAGGCCGACGACCACATCGGGATCGCCAGCGCCGGCCACGTCGCCGACGCCCGCCAACTGATCGACTTCGCCCGCCGCCAGGCGCAGGTCAATCACCTCCGCTACGGCGAGCCCATCGGCGTCGAGACGCTCACCAAGGCCGTCACCGACCACATCCAGCAGTACACCCAGGTCGGCGGCGCCCGCCCGTTCGGCGTCGCGCTCATCATCGGCGGCATCGCCGACGGCGAGCCCCGCCTCTACGAGACCGACCCCTCGGGCACTCCCTACGAGTGGAAGGCGCTGGCCGTCGGCGCCGACCGCGGCGACATCCGCGAGTACCTCGAGGAAGAGTACACCGAGGAGATGGACCTCGATAGCGGCGTCGCCCTCGCGCTCGAAGCGCTCGCGTCCGTCCACGACGACGCTCTCGCCCCGGAGGGTATCGGCGTCGCCACCATCAGCGTCGACGACGAGCGGTTCACCGAACTGAGCGAGGAAGAGAAGGAAGCCCACCTCTCGGAACTCGACATCCTCGAGACCGACGAGGACGACGCCGAAGACGACGAGACCGAGGAGTAAGGCGGCGGTCATCGGCCGTCTCGGCTCGCTTTCGCGGTGTCGACCGTACACTTCCAGACTCGTCTTCGCGGTGTCGACACTCCGCTTAGAAACGCCGCTTCGACTCGCGTTTTCGCGGTTGTACCCCCCACTACGACACAGCGGGGCCACTCATTGGGGCCGTCGCAGAGTGGCGTATCCAGGATGTGACCGGGAAACACCTTTTTGCCCCCCGGCGCTACGACTCGACATGATATCGTTGGAGGATGCAGTGACGGCACGCCTCGAATCCCACGGGCAGCGCTTCGAGGTGCTCGTCGACCCCGATGCGGCGCTCGCGATCAAGCGAGACGAATTCGAGGGCGACCTCGAGGACGTGATCGCGGCCGAAGACGTTTTCGAGAACGCATCGCGGGGGGACAGACCGCCAGAGAACTCGCTCGAAGAGGTCTTCGAGACCACCGAGCCCCTGGAGATAATTCCTGAAGTGATCAAACGTGGGGAGATCCAGATCACGGCAGAGCAGCGCCGGGAGATGCAGGAGCGAAAACACAAGGATCTGGTCAACCGGATCACCCGCAACGCGGTCAATCCGCAGATGGACGACGCGCCTCATCCGCCAGAGCGCATCGAGTCGGCCCTGGAGGAGACGGACTTCCGGATCGACCCGATGGAACCGGTCGAGTCGCAGGTCGACGACGCGCTCGACGCCCTCCGGCCCGTGATCCCCATCCGGTTCGACACCGTGAAAGTCGCCGTCCAGTTGCCGCCCGATTACGCCGGCAGCGGGCAGGCACAGGCCAGGGAGTTCGGCGACCTCGAACGCGAGGAGTGGCAGGCCGACGGTTCGTGGGTCGGCGTCATCGAGTTCCCTGCCGGGATGCAAAACGATTTCTACGACCTGGTGAACGAAGTCTCCAGCGGCGAGGCCGAAACGCAGATCATCAAGGACGAAGACGACATCGAAACGCGCTGAACCGATCCGACCGGGAGACGCCGCCAGACGTGTCGTTCGGTGGTTTGTGACACCGTCGCATTCTCTCCAGCCGTTCGAGCGCCATCCGGCGGTTTTCGACTGCTAGGTCCGGTGATCGAGTGACGTGAACGTTCCGGTGTTGATATAAGGATCGCCGGTATATTTCGGATTATGCCCCACATTTGCCGCAATTGCAAACGTACGTTCAGTACGGAACTCGAACTCGAACTCCACCGGGACACCTGCTCGGAGGGGCAGCTGTTCTGCGACGAGTGCGGCGAGCGATTCGCGGAGCGAACCGCCACAGAGGACGGTTGGCACTATCGCTGCCCCACCGAGGATTGTGACGGCGAAGGGATGGGCGAGGACATCTACAGGGTCGACAACGTCCGCATCGAGAACTCGGTCTGATTCGGTTACGCGGTTTCTCCGGCGCACGTGGTTCGCAGCTACAGCGCCGGCTCACTGTGCTGTTTCGGCGAGCGTGGCGATCCGGTCGAGCGCCCGTTCACAGACGACGGCGTAGCCTGCGGCTAGCAGCGGGATCTCGAAGACGACGCGGGCCTGGCCGTCGGCGACCGGTTCGACGCGGTGGCCGGTCGCCGGGATCTTCGCGACGCGCCAGGTCCAGCGCCGGTCCGCGCAGGTCTCGATCTCGAACGGGACCCACGGGCCGCCGGCGACCTGGACGTCGCCAGTGGTTCCGGCCTCGATGACGCGCTCGCCGGAGCGGACAGCCGAGACGCTGGGCCCCCAGTCGGGCCAGTGCTCGGTGTCGGTCAGCAGCGTCCAGACGGTCTCCGGGTCGGCATCGACGGTTCGGTCGACGACCAGTCGGTGACCGTCCGGCGTGCGCTCGACGCTCGGAAAGGCGACCATATCGGGACCTGGTGGCCCGATACACTTCGCTTACCGGGGTGTGTCTCGTGCTGTCCGCGTTGCCGTCATCGACTCAAGTTCCGATAACGGGGGACGAAAGTATACAATCCCCCCGCCGCAAGCGTCGGTCGAATGATCGCTGCCCGCGACCTCCGGAAGGAATACGGCGATTTCGTCGCAGTCGAAGGATCGACGTTCGAGGTCGACGATGGGGAAGTGTTCGGTATCATCGGCCCGAACGGCGCGGGGAAGACGACGACGCTGAAGATGCTCGCCGGGCTGGTCGAACCGACCGCCGGCTCGGTTAGCGTCGCCGGATTCGAGGCCGGCGAGACCGAGATGCGGCGGCGACTCGGCTTTCTCCCCGAGGAGTCTCCGCTGTACGAGGAGATGACGCCGCTCTCGTATCTGCACTTTTTCGCCGACCTCTACGACGTCCCCGGCGACGTGGCGGACGAGCGGATCCACGACACGCTGGACCGCCTCGACCTGGAACACCGCGAGCGCCCGCTCGGTGACATGTCCAAGGGGATGAAACGCAAGGTCGCCATCGCTCGCTCGCTCATCAACGACCCCGACGTGTTGATCTACGACGAACCGGGCAGCGGCCTCGACCCGCTGACGACGAACTACATCATCGACTTCACGCGCGAACTCGGCGAGCAGGGCAAGACCATCGTCTTCAGCGCCCACAACCTCTATCACGTCGAGAGCATCTGCGACCGTGTCGCCATCATGAACGAGGGGGCGGTCGTCGCGAAAGGCGACCTGGACCAGCTCCAGGCCGACCACGGGCACACGAACTACCACGTCTACACGACCGTCGAAGTCGATGGGAGCGTCCGGGAAAACGGGCGATTCCACCGGGTCGTCGAGAGTATGGACGCCGTCGAAGCGACCCGCGAGGCGGCCCAGTCCGCGGGCGGTGAGGTCGTCGACATCCGCACCGAGGAGTCGAGTCTGGAGGAGGTGTTCCTCAACGTCGCCGAGGACGGCGCGGAACGGTCGCGGGAGTCGGCGGAGGTCGACCCGTGAGCGAGGCCAGCGGTGGGGCCGCGAGCGACACTCCCTCGTCGCGGTCGCAGCGCGCGCTCGCCTGGGTCCGAGAGCGAGCGGGAAACGTCACCCGGATCGCTCGCTGGGAAGTGACGAAAAACGCCGGCGGCGTGGACAAGCGGACCATCGCTGTCGCCTTCGTCGCGCTGGTCGGGTTGGGTGCGCTCGCACCGGTGGTCCTCAGTCAGGGTATCGCGCTCGACGACGGCATCTACCGCGTCGGTGTCAGCGAGGACAGCCCGTACTACGACGCCGTCGCCGCGGACGACACCTTCCGGGTCCAGGACCCCGACATCGAGGCGCTCTACGCCGAGAACCAGGAGATAATCATCTCCAGCGACCGCGTCGCGCGGTACGCGGAGACGACGAAAGGGCGCGCCGCGGTCGCGGAGTTGCGCGCGACGGTCCAGCGGTACAACGACCAGGTGATGGGCGAGGAGGCCAACCAGACCGCCGCGTTTCCAGTCCTCGTGAACCTCACCTACGTCTCGCGGAACGTCACACGCGTCAACCCGCCGTCGCAGCTGGCGGTCGTGAACCCGGGCAACGGAGCTGACGAGGAGACAGCCGACGGCGACGGTGACGGCCCCGCCGGTGACGGAGGGACGGGGGACCAAACCGGGACCGACGGCTCCAGCGGAGACGGTACCGCAACGGCTGGCGACGGCAGCGGGTCAGACGGGTCCAGCGGCGACACTGCGACGGGTGTCGACGGCTCCGGTACCGATGGATCAGGCGCCGGCGATGGAGGTGGACAGAGCGGCGCGGACTCCAGTGACACGGACACCGCAGGCGACTCCGGAAACGAGAACGTCGGCGGGTCGAACATCGCGGACCGGCTGACGGGCGGGAGCGCGAGCGGTGCGCCGTCGGACATCTCGCCGCCGTTCCCGTTCCGCTCGCTCGTCCTCGCGTTCATCTTCGTCCTCCCGCTGAACTTCATCATCCAGGCCTACGGGTCGACGATCCTGAGCGAGCGGATCAACCGCCGCGGCGAACTCCTGCTGGTCGCACCCGTTTCGCGGGGGGATATCATCGCCGGCAAGACGCTTCCGTACTTCGCCGGGGCGCTCGGCGTCGCGACCGCGATCACGCTCGCGCTCCAGGGGTCGGTCGTGTCTGTGCTCGCGATCGTTCCGCTCGCGCTGCTCTTTCTGTCGACGACCTTCCTCGGCGCGATGTTCGCGCGGTCGTTCAAGGAACTCACGTTCGTGACCGTGACGATCACCGTCTCGCTGACCTCGTACGCGTTCGTCCCGGCCATCTTCACCGAGGTAACGCCGATCGCGCTCATCTCGCCGCTGACGCTCGTAGTCCGGGACCTGCAGGGACAGGCGATCACCCTCGGACAGTTCGCGTTCTCGACGGTCCCCCCGACGCTGACCGCGATGGTCTGCTTCGGGCTCGGCGCCGGTCTCTACCGCGAGGAGGACATGTTCACCCAGCGTCCGATTCCGCTGAAGGTCCTCGACGCGCTCGCGGGCCCGATATCGAAGGTGCGCCACGTCGGCGTGATGACCGCGGTGCTCCTGCCGTTCGTCGTGGTCGCGGAACTCGTCGTGGTCGCGCTCCTGTTCGCGCTCGGCGAGATCTCGATCGTCCTCGTGCTCGCGGCGGTCGCCATCGTCGAGGAGGTCGCCAAGAGCCTGCACATCTACGCCTCCTACGCGCACTCGCGCTTCGACCGCGGGCTGCGGCGCGCGCTAACGCTCGGCGTCGCGAGCGGTGTCGGCTTCTTCCTCGCCGAGAAGTTCCAGCTCATCGCCCGTCTGGGCGACCTGACCAGCCGAGATATCGGCCAGGCCCAGCAGAACGACCTCGCCGTCCTCGGCGCCGACGTGCCGCTCGCGGTCGTCGCGGTCGCGCTGCTGGTCGCACCGCTCGTGCTCCACGTCGTCACTGCCTCCATCTCGGCGGTCGGCGCGCGCCGGAGCAAGGGCGCGTACCTGGGGGCGATATCCGTCGCTATCGCCGTTCACTTCGCCTACAACCTCACGGTGGTGAGTTTCCTTGTTGGGTGACGGCCTGCTGTCGGACCCGCGAACGACCATCGCTCGCCGCGATCTGTCGTCGCTTAGCCGCGAGAAGACGATCGTCCTCGCGTTGCTCATCCAGCTGTTCATCGCTGCGTTCTCGTCGTTCCTGGTCGTCGGGCTGACTTCGCTGTACGACCCCGGCTCCGTCGCGGCGGACGACATCGTCATCGGGGTAGCCGGCGACGACGCGGACGCTCTCGTGGACGCCGCCCGTGAGATGGACTCGGTGCGGACGCTCACGTACGCGAACGAAGAGCGCGTTCGGGAAGCTTACCGCCAGGGCGATGTCCACGCGGCGATAATAACAGACGGTGCTGGCGGGCGGATCAACGTCGAGGTGGTCGCGCCAACGGAGAGCATCGAGACGACGCTCCTGGTCGACCAGGCGCGAACGCTCCTCGAAAAAGTCGAGGCCAACGAGCGGACCGAGCGCGCGGGGTTCCTCGAGCGCTCGCTCGTGCCCGTCCCCGACGACGTCGACGCCAGCCAGTACTTCGGGTTCACCTACACCGTGCTCGTGCCGCTGTTGCTCTTCCTGCCACCGTTTATCAGCGGGTCCGTCGCCGTCGACGCGCTGACCGAAGAGATGGAACGCGGGACGCTCGAACTCCTGCGGACCGCGCCGGTGTCGCTCGTCGACATCGTCGATGGCAAGGCGCTCGCGATGGTTCTGATCGCTCCGCTCCAGGGGCTGTTGTGGATCGGCCTGCTCGGGTTCAACGGGATCAGCGTCGCGAACGTCGTGCCGCTGCTGGCGATGGTGACAGCGTTCGCGACCATCGTGGTCGTCATCGGCCTGCTGCTGGGCGTCCTGACTGGCCGGCGCCGGCAGGCCCAACTGCTGTACTCCGTCGTGGTCCTGTTCGGGTTCGGGACGCTCACGCTTCTGCCCGAACATCCGGCGACCACGGTGGCAAAACTCGCAGTCGACAGCGCGACCACAGGGACGATGGCCCACGTCGTCGGCTACGTGGTCGTCGCCGTCCTCGCGTTCGTCCTCGCCAGGCTGCTGGTCGCGCGGACCGACGCCGAGAACCTCTCCTGAGCGGCTCTCGCGCGTCGGTACTATCTCTCCGCCGGCCGTCGGTCGTCTCTTCACTACCTGCTGTTGGCGCCTCCTTGCGATACCTGCTGTCGGCCGCTCCTCGCCACTTGCTGTCGAATTCTCCTCACCAGCCGCTGTCGGTGTCCCGACGGCGCCCAATCTATTAGACGACTGCGGCCCGACGTGGCGTATGGAGTACACGACTCTCGGTTCGACCGGTGTCGAGGTCAGTCGCATCTGCCTGGGGTGTATGAGTTTCGGGACGAGCGACTGGCGCGAGTGGGTCCTGGACGAGGACGAGGGCATCGAACTCGTCGAGCGCGCTCGGGACCTGGGGATCAACTTCTTCGACACCGCCAACATGTACTCGCTGGGCGAGTCCGAGCGGATCCTCGGCAAAGCCCTGGAGGGACACCGCGAGGAGAGCGTCGTCGCGACGAAGGGCTACTTCCAGATGGACGAGGAGAACCCGAACTCGGGCGGTCTCTCGCGGAAGGCCATCGAGCAGGAACTGGACGCGTCGCTCGACAGGCTCGGCATGGACACCGTCGACCTGTATCAGACCCACCGCTGGGACTACGACACACCCGTCGAGGAAACGCTCCGGGCGCTGGACGACGCTGTCCGTCGTGGCAAAACACGCTACGTCGGTGCCTCCTCGATGTGGACCTACCAGTTCGCGGATGCGCTGGCGACTAGCGACCGCCTCGACCTGGAGCGGTTCGCGACCATGCAGAACCACTACAACCTCCTCTACCGGGAGGAAGAACGCGAGATGCTCCCCTACTGTCAACAGGAGGGCGTCGGGGTCATCCCGTGGAGTCCGCTCGCGCGGGGGTATCTGACCAGACCCCACGAGGAGTCCGAAGCGACGGCGCGCGGCGAGACTGACGACTATGCCCGCAGCCATCCCTACTTCGAGGGCGGCGGTCGAGAGGTCAACGAGCGCGTCGAAGAGCTGGCGGGCGAGCACGGCGCGACGATGGCGCAGATCGCGCTGGCGTGGGTCCTCGACAAGGAGTGGGTCGATGCGCCCATCGTCGGAACGACCAGCATCGAACATCTCGAAGACGCCGTCGCGGCGCTGGACATCTCGCTGTCGAGTTCCGACGTCGAGTACCTCGAAGCACCGTACGAACCAGTTCACGTCTCCGGTCACGAGTGAGCGTCCGGCCGCGAGTGGGCGTCCGGCCGCGAGTGAGCGTCCGGCCGCGAGTGGGCGGTGTCGGGGAATCCACGGCTCCCGCGAGGTCGTGGGCTGCCGGTGGGACTAAATCCCGTCCGTCCCAGGAATCGGTCGATGGCAAACCCCAACGAGGGCGACGAGCCGGCCGACACGCCGGCGGATCGGTCCGCCGAGCGGGCGGCGGCCGCCGAGGCGAGCGCCGATATCGACGCGGACGCCAGCGGCGGGGACGCCCTCCAGTCTCCCACCGACAGTGACGAGTCGGCAGTCGACGATGGGACCGAGCGCGACCCATCGGACGGCCCCTCTGCCGTCGCTGCGGTGGGCGACCCCGATATCGAGGATGTCCTCGGCGAGAACCGGCGACTCGACTCGCGGGTCCAGATCCTGTGGATCGCACGCCGACTCGTCCCGGCCCTGATCCTCGGTGGGGTGGCCGGCTTTCTCGCTTTCAGATTCGACGCCGTGGCGGACACCGCGACCGCTGCCGGCGTCGGGGCCGCCGTGTTCGCGCTCGTGATGGTCTACGGTACTGTCCGCGCCGTTTTGCTGTACAGATCGTGGCGCTACGTCGTTCGCGATGACTCGCTGTACCTGACTCGCGGCGTCTTCACGATCGTCCAGACTATCGTTCCGTACGTACGCGTCCAGCACATCGACACGCGACGGAGCGCGTTCGAGCGGGCGCTCGGTCTCGCCTCGCTCGTCGTCTACACCGCAGGGTCGCGCGGCGCTGACGTGACGATACCCGGACTCACGCCCGAGCGCGCCGAGAAACTCCAGTCGCGACTGAAGCGGCTGGCGATCGAATCCGAGGACGAAGACGCCGTATGACCGACGACCGAACCGACGCGGACGGGACCGTCGAACCGGACGCATCGTCCGATACAGACGCGGCCGTGGAACCGGACGCATCGTCCGATACAGACGCGGCCGTGGAACCGGACGCATCGTCTGATGCAGCTATCGGACCGTCCGCACCAGAGTCGGCGGGAGCGACCGCAACCGCCGGATCGAAGGACCCAGTCGAAACGATTCCAGACGGGCCGCGCAAACTCCACTGGCTATCGGTCCCCTACCGCATGCTCCAGCAGAGCCTCGGCATCGTCTTCGGCGTGTTCATCATCGGTGGCGGCGGGATATCGAACCTGCTCAGTTCCGGGCGGACGCTGGTCGCGGTCGGGACCGCCCTCGCGATCGTCGGTGGCATCCTCGCGCTCGTCGGTTACTTCGTGGCCTACTATCGGCGCTTCGAGTACGAACTCACCCCCGATACGTTCGACATCCGGTCGGGCGTGCTCTCCCGGCGCGAACGGGAGATCCCGTTGCGGCGGATCCAGAACGTCGACATCAGTCAGAACGTCGTCCAGCGTGCGCTCGGCGTGGCGGAAGTGGGTCTCGAAACCGCTGGGGGCGGTGGCACCGAGGCACAACTGCGCTACGTAAGCGAAGACGAGGCCGCGGGTCTCCAGTCGGAGATCAGCCGGCTGAGCCGGGCCGCGAAGACGGGGGCGAGCGGGGCTGGTGAGTCCGTCACCACCGACGAGGAGCGCTTCGACACCGTCTTCTCGATCACCGAGCGGGAACTCGGGGTACTCGCGCTCGTCTCGATGGACCTCCGGCTGGCGTCGGTCCTCTTCCTCGGCGTCTCCGTCTTCGCCCCGTCTCTGGCCCCGTCGGCCGACTCGGGGTTCGTCTTCGGCGCCGAGGACCTCGCGCGAGCGGTGTTCGGCCCCCTCGCCGGACTGGGGACGATCCTCGCGCTCGCACTGGTCTCCGGCGCGCTCAACGCCGCCCGGTACTACGGGTTCACGCTGGACCGCGGCGAGGACGAACTCCGCTACGAACGCGGCCTCCTCCAGCGGTTCAGCGGCACCATCCCGCTGGAGAAGGTCCAGACCCTGACGATCAAAGAGAACGTCATCGCGCGAGCCTGGGGGTACGCCTCGCTGTACATCGAAACGGCCGGGTCGGCCGCCGGGTCACAGGGGTCGTCCAACTCGCAGTCGGCCATCCCGCTCGCCGAACGCGAGCGAGTTACCGAACTCGCGACCTCACTGGAGCAGGCAGACCTCGGATCGTTCGAGCGGCCGCCGACTCGGGCGCGGTATCGCTACGCGGCCCGCTACACGATCGCGCTCCTCGCCCTCGCTGGACTGCTGTATGCGGGCGGCCGGCTCACGGAGTACGACCTGTTCTGGTATCTCCCGCTCGTCGGACTGGTCGTGGTCCCGCTCGCGGCCCACCTGAAGTGGAAACACCGCGGCTGGGCCATCGACGACGACCACGTCGTCACGCGAAACGGCTTCTGGGTCCGCCAGACGAAGGTCGTCCCGCTCCACCGCGTCCAGACCGTCTTCAGCTCCGAGACGATCTTCCAGCGCCGCCGGGACCTGGGGACGGTGACCGTCGACACCGCCGGCGCGTACTCGTTCGCCAGCGGCGATCCGCAGGCTGTCGACATCGACGCAGCGACCGTCGCGGAACTTCGCGGGCGCGTCGCCGACGGCCTCCACGACTCGTTGCGCCGCCGAGCGCGCGAGCGCGACTCGGGCCCGACGAGCGACGCCGAATCCGCGGCGGACTGATCGGTCACCGTCGCCCGACCGACATCGCGGACGCTCAGACGCCGAGATACCGCAATCCGTCGAATCGGAAGACGAAGAAGTACACCTGGAGCAGTCCGGCGAACACGATGACGACGCCGGCGACACGAGTGATACGGGCGGTGAGTCGCGGGATTCTGCCGAGGACAGCGTCGCGTCCGAGCGCCGAGAGGAGGGTCACTGCGACCATCAGGGCGCTCATCCCGCCGGCGTAGGCGACGAGCGTCGCGACCCCGCCGACAGGGCCGGTCGAAAGCGCCGTCGTGACCACGGCGATGAAAAGCGGTGCCGTACAGCCGGCGGCCGCAGCGGCGTACACCACGCCGAAGGCGAAGAAGCCGAGTGGGGTTCGCCGTCTCGCCGGGAGTCTGACATGGAGCGAACCCGGTGCGTAGACACCTGTGGCCATCGCCGCTCCGAGAGCGACCATCACCACTCCCGCGACGAGTTCGAGGACCGTCACGTTGCCCAGCACTCGGGTCCCGACGACGACCGCGACCCCCGTGAGAACGCTATAGACCAGGAAGAACCCGAGGCTCGTCAGCGCGCCCACGGCGATGGCTCGCCGGAGTCGGACTGCGACCGGTGGCGTTGTATCGGCGTCCCGACCGAGGAAGAAGGCGACGTAGCCGGGCAACAGCGGGAACGCACAGGGCGCGAAGAAGGTCGCCGTCCCAAGGCCGAACGCGAACCCTAGCCGGACCGATCCGAGTTCGATCACGGTTACGGTATCGCCCGTTCCACTTGGTCGCGGATACTGTCTGTCGCGGCGAGCCCGGTGTGTCGCCAGACTTCGTTGCCCTCCGGGTCGAACACTATCAGCGTCGGGACGCCCGTCACGCCGAATTCCTGGCTGGTCTTCGCTTTGCTGTCCGTCGCGACCGGCCAGGTGCCGTCGTGTCGCCGCCAGAACGACCGGACTGCATCGGTATCGGACTCCCACGTGACCGACAGCATGTGGAGGTCGGGAAACGCCTCGCGAACAGTCCCGAGGTGGTCCATCTGCGGTTCGCAGGGTCCACACCAGGTAGCGAAGAAATCGAGCAAGACCGCCTCACCGCCCGGGGCTACCGTCACTTCTCCACCGGGAGAACCCCCCACGGCGATCGTTTCCAGCGTCATCCCGGACGGCGCGCTCGAACCGCCAGTCAAGGGATTCACGCAGCCGGCGAGGCTCGCGCTGACTCCCAGGCTCGCGAGAAACGTGCGCCTCGCCGGTCGTCGCATACCGACACGTCCGGGCGGCGCGACCGTATACGCGTTGCGGGTGTGAGTGGTAGTCACACAACCCCCCGCGGACTAAGCCGGCGGTGCGCGTACTGTGGACCGATGAACCGACGCAGATACATCGCGGCTGTCACGGCCGCGGCCGTCGCCGGGTGCTCGACGGGGGACGACGGGACTCCCTCGGCGGCCGGCGGCGAGGGCGGTGGCGACTCCGGTGCAGATGGTGGTGACGGTGGTGACGCGGGGCCGGACAGTGCTGGTGGAGACGCGACGACTCGGAGGGCAGCGGGAGTGACGGACCAGCCGAACAGCGGGCCGACGGGCGACGTCCGCGGGCCGGCCGACTACGAGTTCCCCATCTCCCGCGACCAGTTGAACCGGGGCGCGCCAAAGGACGCCATCCCCGCCATCGTTGACCCGAAGTTCGCCGACGACTGGTCGGACCTCGGGGGGAGTAGCGCTGCCCTCTCGCTGAGCGCAGAGGACGACGTGATCGGCGTCGAACGCGATGGCGAGGCGCGCGCGTACCCGCTCTCGATACTCAACTGGCACGAGGTGGTCAACGACGAGTTCGCTGGGCCGCTGCTCGTGACGTACTGTCCACTCTGTGGCAGCGGCGTCACCGCCGAGCGACGGGTCGACGGTGAGGTGACGCGCTTCGGCGTCTCCGGACTCCTCTGGAACTCAGACCTCGTGATGTACGACGAGAAGACAGCGAGCCTCTGGAGTCAGCTCATCGGAACGGCCATCCGGGGCCCGAGGGCCGGCACGTCGCTCTCTTTTGTCCCCTCCACGCTGACGACGTGGGGCGCGTGGACCGAGACCCACCCCCAGACGCAGGTGTTGCTCCCACCCCCAGAGTCCGGAACTATCGCCGAAGACGGCAGCAGGAGCTACGGCCGCGACCCCTACCGCGGGTACGACAGCAGCGAGTCCATCGGTATCGGATACAACGACTTCCAGGACGACCGACTGCATCCGAAGGCGTGGGTCGTGGGCGTCCGACACGGCGGCCAGGCGAAGGCCTATCCGACGACAGAACTGGGCTTCGACGCGACTGTCGAGGACACTGTCGGCGGCCTCTCCATCGTCGTCACGACCACCGACGAGGGGTCACTGGCGGCCTACGAGCGGGCGGTCGATGACGAGACACTCTCTTTCTCGAACGCTGGCCCCATGCATCTCCGCGCGGGCGGGTCACGCTGGAACAAGGTGTCGGGGCGAGCGGTCGACGGGCCATTCGAGGGGACGACGCTCACCCGCGCCAACGACCGGAGCGAACTGTTCTGGTTCGCCTGGGCTGACTTCTACCCCGACACCGAGGTCTATCGATCCGACGAGTGACTCCACGGGTCGGACTGTCGCGCGTTCGAGGCGCGTCTTCTCGATCTCGAGCCGTCGCCCGGGAACGGGGTTCGCCGTTCAGGCTGTCAGCCCAGCACTGAGCAGTACGAGGTCGCCCAAACGACTATTATCCGTCAGCGGACACACCAATGAACAAGCGACGGCGCCGACTGGGACAGGCCAAACCGGTCGTGTCGGCCGTCGCCGGGACCAGTATGCCAGCTATCGAGACGACGGACCTGACGAAGACGTACGGTGACGCCACCGCCCTCGCGGACCTGTCGCTATCGGTTCCCGAGGGGGAGCTGTTCGGGCTCCTCGGGCCGAACGGCTCAGGGAAGACGACGACCATCGAGATCCTCACAGGCCAGCGCGAGCCCACGAGCGGGTCGGCGCGCGTGCTGGGTTCGGACCCCGTCGCCGACCCGCTCGCGGTGCGCGAGTCGGTCGGTATTCTCCCCGAGCGCGAGGACCCGCCGAGTTTCCTCACTCCGCGGGAGTACCTGCAGTTCGTCGGTGACGTGCGTGACATCGACGACATCGACGACCACATCGACACCTGGGCAGACCGACTGGGCTTTCGCGACACGCTCGACACCCTCTCGACGGACCTCTCCGAGGGCGAGCGCCAGCGCGTAATGCTCGCCCAGACGTTCGTCCACGAGCCGGACCTGGTGTTCATCGACGAACCGCTGGTGAACCTCGACCCGATCATGCAGGCGGAGGTCAAAGACCACCTCTGCGACTACTGCGACCGCGGAAACACCCTCTTCCTCTCGACGCACTTCCTCGAAGTGGCCGAACAGCTCTGTACCGGCGTCGCCATCGTCCGCGACGGCCGACTCGTCGCCGAACGCGACCCGCGCGAACTCGGCTCCGACGAACGGCTGCTCGATTACTTCCGGGCGGAAGTAGCGGACGGTTCGGCCGAAGGCGGGACGGAACCCCGGAGCGAAATCCCCGCTGAACCGACCGAGCACGATGCATGACCGGTGCCAGCACCCGCGGCCTGCTCGGTCGGATGATCCGCGAGGAGTATCGCCTGCACTCGGAGCTGTTCGGTGACCGCTTCGCCGCCTTTCCGCTGCTGGTCGCAGCCATCTCGGGGGCGGGCTTCTGGCTGCTCACGCTCACGGACGTCGGCGTCGGTGCCGTCGCGGTGGGAGTTCACGGACTCGTCTTCTTCTTCGGGTTGCAGGTCGGGAGCATCGGCCTCGTCGGTCGCGACGCGCTCCGGGACGTGCTCGGTGACGTGACCCTGCTCGTCTTCTCGGCGCGGACGCTTCCGGTCACCTGGCGGCGCCTGCTTGCGGTCTTTCTCCTCAAGGACCTGCTGTACTACTCGGTGCTCTTTCTCGGTCCGCTGGCCGCGGGCTACGCCGTCTTCGCGGTCACCGCCGGCGTCCCGGCCGGCGACGTGGGGCTGCTGTATCTGACGACTGCGGCGACGTTCGCCTACGGCGCCGGCACGAGCCTGACCGCTGCTGGTGTAGCGACCCGGAGCCGGATCGCCCGCCTCGGACTGCTCGTGGGCGCCGTCGCTGTCACCGCGGCGACGGTCGCGGGTCAGGTCGACCCGGTCGCTGTCTCGCCGCTCGCGTTCTACGACTCCCCATCGGTAGCGACGGCGGCGGCCGGATTCGGGCCGGTCCTCGCGCTTTCCGTGCTCGGCCCGCTGACCTTTCGGCCGGCCGACGGGGGCACCGCGCGCTCGTCTCCGGACCGCTACTCGCGCGTTCGGGCGCAGCTCTCGGACGACACCGGCGTCGCCACGCGGACGATGCTTGAAGTGGCTCGGTCCTCGGGGTCAGTCTGGAAAGTGCTGTTCTCGATGGGTGTCCTGTTCGGCGTGACGGCGCTGCTGGTCAGGGAGGTCGGCCGCGCGACGGCGCTCGACCCGTCGCCGGGCATCGCCTTCGGTACCCTCCTCGGCCTGGGCGCGTTCACGACCTACAGCTGGGTGACCCAGTTCGACGACCGCCGGGAGTATCTGCGCTATCCGCTCTCGATGGACGCCGTCTTCGCGGGGAAGCGACGAGCCTTTCTCGTCCTCTCGGTCCCCGCGGGCTACGCATACCTCGCGCTGTCGCTGCTGTGGGTCCCGCTCACGGAGGTCGTACTCGGAGCCGTTGTCTTCCCGCTCGTCGCCGTCTACGTCTTCGGCGTGACCGCGTACGTCACCGGGCTGTCGCCAAACGAGTTGCTGTTCGACACGCCGCTTTTCGCCGCCTTCGGCGCCGCGCTGGCGCTCGTCTCGCTCCCGCTCGTCGTCACAGCGCTCACCTACACGGAAGCGCCGACGACCTCGCTGGCCGTCGCGCTCGCGGTGTCGGTCGCTGGCGCAGTCGTCGGGGCCGCGCTCGCGGGTCGGGCCGGACCACGGTGGGCCGCAACGGGCCGTTGACTCCCCGGTTATTGTGCCCATCCGACCGGTGGACACTTGCCGGTCCAGCCGAAGTCCTCGGACGATGAGAGCGGGGACGCGACCGTGTGAGCGAGACCGGGATCGGCATCGCGACGGTGACCGACATCGCGACGGTGACCGACAGTGATCCGCGGCGCTATCGTCGACCTCGACGGCTGCGTGTATCGCGGCCAGTCGGCAATTCCGGGTGCGCCGGCAGCGATCGAACGACTCCGCGAACGCGGTGTCGACGTGCTTTTCTGCTCGAACAACCCCACCAAAACCCCCGCCGAGTACGTCGAGCGATTCACCGGGTTCGATATCGACATCGACGAGCGGATGGTCCTGCCCGCTTCGACGGTCACGCGTGACTACCTCCGCGAGCACCACCCCGATGCCCCGACCTATCTCGTCGGCTCGGACTCGCTACGGGAGTACCTCGCGGACGGCGGACAGTCGCTCGTCGAGGACCCGCGCGACGCGACTGTGTTCGTCGCCTCGTGGGACGACCGCTTCGACTACGACGTCATGCACGACGCGCTCGCGGCTATCGACGACGGAACCACGTTCCTGGGAACCGACCCCGACCGGACAGTCCCGACGGGCGACGGGCTGATGCCGGGGTCGGGCGCGATCACGGCGGCGATCGCCGGGACCGTCGGCCGGGAGCCAGACAGAGTGCTGGGCAAGCCGGCCGACGAGACCGCACGAGCGGCGCTCTCACGGCTCGGCGTCCCGGCCGAGGACTGTATCGTCGTCGGCGACCGACTCGACACCGACCTTGCGATGGGCGAGCGCAACGGCATGACGACGGTCCTCGTCCGCAGCGGTGTCTCTGACGATGGAGACGTGGCCACAAGCGAGGTCGACCCCGACTACGTGCTCGATTCGTTGGCCGACCTGCCCGACGCACTGTGCTGATCGGCAACCAGCGGACAGACAGGAACCCTTGCGATCGTTCGGGATAGATTTATGCCGACGTGTCGCCTATGATGTACTGTCCCAGCGGGGGAGTTCGATACCCATGACTGGCAAGAACATTTTGCTCGTAACAGGCGATTTCGGCGAAGACCTCGAAGTGATGGTGCCGTTCCAGGCGCTCCAGATGGTCGGCCACGACGTGACCGCCGTCTGTCCCGACAAGGCGGCCGGTGACACGGTCAAGACGGCCGTCCACGACTTCCGTGGCGACCAGACGTACATGGAGTCGCGCGGTCACGATTTCGAACTGACGGGCACGCTTGACGACATCGACCCCGAAGCGTTCGACGCGCTCGTCCTGCCTGGCGGTCGAGCGCCAGAGTACATCCGTAACTTCGACACCGTCGTCGACACGGTCGAACACTTCTTCGCGGCGGACAAGCCCGTCGCGGCCATCTGTCACGCGATGCAGATCCTCGTCGCTGCCGGCGTGGTCGAGGGGCGGACCTGCACCGCCTATCCCGCCCTGGAGGCCGACGTGCGCGCGGCCGGCGGCACCTGGGCCGAGGGCGTCGCACGTGACGACAATCTCGTGACCGCACAGGCCTGGCCGGACCACCCCGAGTGGCTCGCGGAGTTCCTCGACGTGCTCGGCACCGAGATCGACCACCAGCAACCAGTGACGGCTGATTGAGCACGGGCGACGAAGAACCGTCGACGGAACTCGTTCGGACGGGGTCCGTCGACCGTATTACCCGTCCGATTCACCCTGTTATTACCCTTCTCTCAGATTCCGTTGCTGAAACCACTGAGCGACCTCTTGCTGGAATCTATCGAACCACTGGAGGTCCTCGTGCAAGACTGTGTAGACGACGTCGTGGTTGACATCGCCATAGCGATGCGCGAGGACGTTTCGGAACCCGACGGCCTCTTCCATTTTGGCTTGCGTTTCTCGGGAAATGACGTTCGCGTCACCCAGCGCTTCGATCTCTTCTCTCGACGTGTTGCTCGGAGCGAGGTCCTCTCTGGAACGAATATGCTGGGCGAGGTCGATACACGCTTGAATCAGATTCATAAACGTCCGTTCGACGGCTCGTTGCGTGACCATATCGGAGGTGTAGGTCTCTTTCGACATCCCCCGGAGCTGTTTCAGGTCGTTCGTGTACTCGTTGATATGTCGGAGTTTATCGATGACGATGTCGTCGTCGACCATCTACACGTCTCCGCGGGCGAGGCGCTCGATGAATTCCTGCCGGTCGCGTTCTCGCTGCGATGCTGTTTCCTCGTACTCCGTCTCGACGTTCTCTCGATACCTCTCGAACCTCTGTTCGTCACCTACGAGGAGTTTCCCTTCCCGAAGTGCGCTACGGGCAACGTGGAGAGGGAGGGACTCGATATCGCTCACGTCGACGAATCCTTCGGCGTACCCCTGGAGGTCGGCATCGATCCGATTCCGAAGGCGAAATCGCTCGCGCTCGTCCATCCGTTCGGGGAACCGGACTGCAATATCGAGATCGGAAGATTCGTCGGCCGTTTCCCGAGCGTGTGAGCCGAACAGAACCGCAAAAGAAACGTCTATCTCGGTGAGGTAGTCCTCCATCCCCTCGGTATCCACACCGTCACCAGCCGGCTCACTCTGACGTACCATACAGGTGGTAAAATGGGTGGCGCGCATGTGAATGTTGTCCCCCGTACGATGTTTGTCGGAACACTGAGCTGCTCTCTGGTCAATTAGTACATGGACTCGAACGAGGGGGTCCAACGGCTACACCCCTCGGAGCCTGAACAGCGACCCCGTCGACCCCTCCACGCCGCTCTCGGCGGTAGTACAGACCAGCAATTCGCCGTCCGGCGTCCGCCCGAACGAGAGGACGCTCGGACCGAACTGCTCGTCGGCGTCGACGGAGAGCGTGGCCATCGGCCACAGACCGCCACCGTCTTCGGCGGCGACGAACAGACGGCCCTGCGCGCGCCAATCGGCGAAGACGTAGCGGCCGCGGAGGTCAGAGATGGCCTCGCCGTCGTAGAGATAGCCCCCGATGACCGCGATACCGCTGACGGGCTGCCCGCCGTGGGGATACTCGATGACGGGGTCGCGCAGCGGCCGGCCGTCCGGGCCTTCGTCCGGACAGCTGTCGGCGCCGAAACAGTGGGTGCCCTCGCGGACGTTCCAGCCGTAGTTGCCGCCGTTCTCGACGACGCTGACTTCTTCGAACGCGCGCTGGCCGACGTCGGCGACGAACAGGCGTCCGTCGGGACCGAACGAGAACCGCCAGGGGTTGCGAAACCCCCAGGCGAACTGCTCGTCGCGGCCGTCGCGGCCCACCAGCGGGTTGTCGTCTGGGACTGCGTAGTTCTTCTCGCCCGCCGCGCCGTCGATGTCTATCCGCAGCACGCTTCCGAGCAGGTTCTCCGTCACGTCCTGTCCGTTCCCGCCCGCAACGGCGTCGTACCAGTCGTCGACGTGGCCGTTGCCCTGGTCGTTTGCGGCCCCGCCGTCACCCACGCCGACGTAGAGATACCCGTCGGGACCGAACGCCACAGCGCCCGCGTTGTGGTTTCGTTGGGGCTGTGGGATCTCGAGCACTGTCCGCTCGGAGTCAGGATCTATCGTCCCCGACGCGGGGTCGACCCGGAACTCCGAGAGGACGAACGTGTGTGAGTATCCGACCGGCGTCCCGTCGCGCGGCGGTGCGCTGTAACGGACGAAGACGCGGCCGTTCGTGGCGTAGTCAGGGTGGAAGGCCAGCCCGAGCAATCCCTTTTCGGTGTAGCCGCCGACCGAGACCATCCGGTCGGTGACATCGAGGACCGGGCTGTCGTGGAGTCCGTCGTCAGTGTGACGATAGACCTGCCCGGCCTGGTCGACGACGTACCGCTCGCCGGACCGCGGGACCGCGACGCTGACGGGCGACGTGAACCCGGTCGCGAGGCGCTCGGCTGACACCGAGAGTCCTTCGAGCGGCGGCGAGGGGGTCTCCGTTTCAGGCCCTGTCTCACTCTCGCCGTCGTGTCCGGTCGCCGTGGGCCCCGCGGGACTCGCGGTCTGGCTCCCGGGCCCATCCCTCGGCTCCTCGTATTGCGTGTCTGTTCCACCACCGGCGGGAGAGCTATCGCCGTTCTCGGTGTCGTCGTCACCGTCGCTCAGACACCCCGCGAGACCGCCGACGAGTACTGTCCCACCCAGTGCGAGCACGTCGCGCCGCGTTCGGGGATCGCGCATAGGTGATCCTCCGGCCCCACCGACAGAAACGTTGCGACCGTCACCCCTTCCCTCGCCATATAATTCAAATAAACTAAAAACTTGTTTTAGGATGTTAATCTCGAACGTTTTATAACCGTTTGCCGATATAATGCAGATATGGCTGACAAGGAGGACATCCGCGAACAGTTCATCGAGGCGTTCGAAGGCGCAGACTACCCGATTTCGAGCCCGATGGACCTCGTTCCGGCATTACCGAACGGGCCTGGCACGAAGTTCGAGTCCGGTGACTTCTCGATGACTGCGATGGAGCTGAACTCCAAACTGGGCGGCGGCGAGTTCCCCTACGATTCGGTCGAGGACTTCGTCGACGACGTGATGGCACAACTCGAAGACCAGGACCTCGTCTGAGGGCGTTCGTTTCTGCCGCTCTGTGCTGTCTGCGGTTTTTCAGAGAGGCGTCGCCGGCGGACTCAAGACACTGGCCTCGCTGGGAACTGTATGAGCGAGCCAGCGATGACGCGGTTCCCGGTTCCGGCTGTCGACGACCTCCCCGCGGACCTGCAAGAGCGCATCGAGGACGAACGCGAGGACGCCGGGTTCGTCCCCAACGTCTTCCGCGCGTTTGCGTACCGCCCCTCGCACTTTCGGGCGTTTTTCCAGTACTACGACGCTCTCGTTCAGCAGACGGCGCTCGAACGCGCGGAGATAGAGATGATCGTCGTTGCCGTGAGCGGCGCGAACGACTGCCTGTACTGCAACGTCGCCCACGGCGCGCTGGTGCGGATTTACGCCGACGACCCGCACCTCGCGGAGCAACTCGCGAGCAACCACCGCACTGCGGACGTTCCGGAGACTCACCGTGCGATGCTCGATTTCGCGGTGAAGCTCACCGAGCGCGCTCCCGAAGTCGACGAGGCTGACTTCGAGCGGTTGCGCGACCACGGGTTCTCCCAGCGGGCAATCTGGGATATCGGCAGCGTCGCCGCCTTCTTCAACCTCTCGAACCGCATGGCTCACCTCGCGGACATGCGCCCCAACGAGGAGTTCTACACGCTCGGTCGGTGACTACCCACCCGATACGTGTTCATCACGCTCTCGTAGTCCCACCTGTGTCGACCCCCATGTCGTGTCCATGGTGATGACTCCAGGGATTCGGTTTTATCCGACACACTTATGAATTAGATGTATCTAATCCACGTCAATGCTCAGTGCGAAGATGGAGGATTACCTGAAGGCGATCTACGAACTCCAGCGCGAGAGCGAGGAGCCGGTGTCGACCTCGCACATCGCGGAGTTGCTGGACGTGACGCCGCCGACGGCGACCAGCATGATGGAGAAACTCGAAGAGCGGGAGTTCGTCGAGCGCGAGAAGTACAAGGGAGTCAGACTGACGCCGGAAGGGGAGACGGTGGCGCTCGAAGTCGTGCGCCATCACCGCTTGCTGGAGACGTATCTCACCGAGGAGCTGGGATACGACTGGGCGGAGGTCCACGACGAGGCCGACCGCCTCGAACACCACATCAGCGAGGTATTCGAACGCCGGGTCGCCGAAGTGCTCGACGACCCGACCGTCGACCCGCACGGCGACCCGATTCCGGCGGACTCGCTCGAACCCGTCGACGAGGCGGGCGGAGTGACGCTGGGCGAGTGCGCGGAGGGACAGCATGTCGTCGTCCAGCGCGTCCGGGACCGCGACCCGGAGGAGTTAGCCTACCTCGACGACGCGGGTGTCACGCCTGGAACCGAACTCGTGATCGACGAGGTCGCACCGATCGACATGATCACCGTCCAGGTTGGCGGCGAGGAAGTCTCGCTCCCGGGATCGGTGGCTGACGCGATCTTCGTGTCTCCCGCCGACGAGCCAGCGAGCGACAGCGCGAACGGAGCCGTGTGATCGAAAACCAATGCACGAGACACGCGACGAACGGGCAGTGACGCGACGGGACGCGCTCCGCGCGGGCGGTGCGGCGGCGCTGGTGGGAGTGACCGGTTGCACGGCGCTGCCGAGCGCACCGGTGCAAGCCGGGGGTAGCGGAGACGACGAACCGGTGGCAGTGGCCTCCTTTTTCAGCTTCTACGACTTCGGCCGACAGATCGCCGACGGAACCCCACTGAACGTGAAAAACCTCGTTCCGACGGGGTTGCACGGCCACGGCTGGGAGCCAAACGCCAGGATCACCCAGCGCATCATCGAGGCCGACGCGTTCGTCCACGTCGGGAAGGACTTCCAGCCGTGGGCCGACCGCGCGATCCAGACGATCGAGAGCGACGACATCGACACGGCGCTGATCAACGTCCGTGAGGGGATCGGCCTGTTGGACCTCGCGGCGACGCTCGACCCCGACGAAGAGGGAGTCGGTTCCCAGCGTGGGAAGGACCCGCACTTCTGGCTGGACCCTCGACGGGCGAAACAGTCTGTCGACAACATCGCCGACGGGTTCGCGGCGATCGTCCCGGACCACGAGGACGCCATTCGCGAGAACGCCGCGGCGTACAAGACCGATGTCCTCGACCGTATCGACGCTGATTACGAGGCGATTTTCGACCGGTCGGGCCGCGACATCGTCCAGCTGGCCGCGCACAACGCCTTCCAGTACATCGGGGCGCGCTACGGTGTTCGGATGCGGCCCCTGGTGACGAACCTCGCGGCGAGTGGAGACGTCAAGCCCGCGGACATCACGGACGCGACGCGGGTCATCCGCGAAAACGACATCCGCTACATCGCAAACGGCGTCTTCGAGTCACAGCGGCCGGCCCAGCAACTCGTCCGCGAGACCGACGTCGAGGCGTACTTCCCCGTGACGCCGTACGCCGGCGTCCGCGAGGAGTGGGTCGAGGAGAACTGGGGCTACGAGGAGATAGCGGACAACATCAACATGCCCACCCTCGAGATCGTTCTCGGGAACGAGACGCCCACCGACGCGGCACCGACGACGGACTGGCTCGACCAGTGGCGGAACTTCGAACCGATATGAGCTCATCAGACACCGATTCCGGAACGGCAACCGACACGAACGAGCAGCCACCCAGCGCGACTGACCGCGGCGACCCGGCCAGCGACCCCGTCGTCGACATCGAAGACGTGACCTTCGGCTACACGGCGACGCCAGTCGTCGAGGGCGTCTCCCTGACCGTCGAGTCGGGCGAGTACGTGGCCATCGTGGGACCGAACGGCTCTGGCAAGTCGACACTGATGCAACTGCTACTCGGTCTGCTCGAACCGGATTCGGGTACGGCCCGGTTGTTCGGCGAGCGTGCGGACCGCTTCGACGACGGTGAACGGGTCGGTTACGTCGCTCAGAACGCCGATGTTGGCAAGGAGATGCCGATCACCGTCCGAGAAGTTGTGAAGATGGGGCGGTTCCCGCACATCGGGTTCGACCGACTCGTCGACGACGACCAGTCGCTCGTCGCAGCGCTTCGCGAGAAGCCGCTCGGGACGACCCGAGGCGCCGTGGAGACGGTCTTCGGACGGCTCACCCGGTCGGACTGGGCAGCCGTCGACGACGCCCTCGAAACAGTGGGAATGACCGCGTTCGCGGACCGCCGTATCACTCAGCTTTCCGGCGGCCAGCGCCAGCGCGCGTTCATCGCACGGGCGCTGGCGAGCCAGGCGGACCTGCTCGTTCTGGACGAACCGACCGTCGGCGTCGACGCCGAATCAGTCGATGCATTCTACGACCTCCTGGCGGCGCTGAACGCGGAGGGGATCACGGTCGTCCTCATCGAACACGACCTCGGCGCGGTCGTCGAACACGCTGACCGCGTGGTCTGCCTGAACCGCGAACTCTACTTCGATGGCCAGACCGAAGCGTTCGTCGAGAGCGACGCGCTGGCCCGGGCGTTCGGAACCGAAGCTCGCCTGCTCACGGAGGGGAGCGAATGAGCATCGACGTAGCCGCTCCCCTCGTCTGGAGCGTCTTCACCATCGTCGATCCGTCGGTACTGTTACCACTACAAGGCGGGGTCGGCGCCGTCGGCGACCTCGTGTTCGGCGCCCTCACGTGGTTGCTGGAGCAGTGGTACTGGCTGATGGACTGGGCGTACTACTTCACGCGCCTGGAGATGCTGAACCCGCGGTATCGCTTCATGCACCGGGCGATACTCGTCGGCCTCTGCATCGGCGTGATGGCTCCGCTCATCGGGACGTTCCTCGTTCACCGCCAGCTCGCGCTGATCGGGGACGCGCTGGCCCACACCGCGTTCGCCGGGGTAGCCGTCGGTCTGTTCCTGAACGCCGTCATCGACCTGGGCGTGTCGCCGTACCTCACGGCTGTCGTCGTGGCGATGATCGCCGCACTGTTCATCGAGATCATCTCCGAGGTGACCAACGCCTACAACGACGTCTCGATGGCGATCGTTCTCTCGACGGGGTTCGCGCTCGGGACGACGCTCATCAGCCTCAACGCGGGCGGACTCGCCGTCGGCGTCAACCAGTACCTCTTCGGCAACCTCGCGACGGTGTCGCCACAGAGCGCGGCCATCCTGCTGGTGCTGTTCGCCGTCATCGTCGCGACGGTGACGGTCACGCGCAATCAGCTCCTCTACGTGACCTTCGACGAGACAGCGGCCGCCGTCTCCGGCATCCCCGTCAACTGGTACAACCGGATCACGGTGATGCTAACGGCGATGGTCGTCGTCGGCGCGATGCAGATCATGGGTGTCATCCTCGTCGCGGCAATGCTCGTGGTGCCGGTGGCGGGCGCGACGCAGGTGTCGCGAAGCTTCTCCGAATCCCTCGTCGTCTCCGTCGTCCTCGCGGAACTCGCGGTGGTGCTGGGCATCGCTGTCGCCTTCTATGCCGGCGCCACGGCTGGCGGGATCATCGTCCTCGTCGCGGTGGGGATTTACGTCTGTACTGTCGCGGTAGGCAAGGTCCAAACTATTCGCGGTAACCAGACCACGCCCGACGTGGCCAGCATCGAGACCGACAGCACCGAGGCCAGCGCCGGTGTGGGAGACGACTGACCGGCGCTGCGGTCACTCGCGATTCGGTCCCTTACCGCCTCGCGTTCAGGACGACGTGCTCTGCTCCGGCGGCGACCCGCTCGGTCGTTCGGAACGCGTCGAGATGACAACTGAGATCGAGCGACCGGTGATGGACGAGCGACAGGCGACCGCCCGGTCGTAGTACGCTCCTCGCGCCACCGAAGAGGTCACGGAGCACGTTCTCGCCAGCGTGTGTCGGCGGATTCGACAGGACGAGATCGAACGATTGGTCCGCGACCGCAGTCACGCTGTCTGCGGTTCGAACCGTACCGGTGACGCCGTTCGCGGAGAGTGTCTCCTCGGCGCAGGCCGTCGCGCGACGGTCGTCGTCTGTGAGCCAGACCTCGCAACCGCCGGTCAGCGCCGCGTATGTCCCCACCGGGCCGTAGCCACAGCACAGATCGAGGACGCGCTCGGCCGCGGACGCGTCTACCGTCTCGCAGAGCAACCGCGTCCCGTCGTCGAGTCCGCCTGCGGCGAACAGACCGGGCGCGGTCACGAGCGCTAGCGACGTTCCAGCGACGGTCGCGGTCACGCGTCGCCGTTCGACGAGCGACGGTGGGTCGAACTGTCGCGGTCGCGTCCCGCGGACCAGCGCCCACTCGCCGCGGCCCGCGACGGTCTCGCTGGTCCTGGCGTGGCGGTCGAGACACGATTCGAACCGCGTGAGGCCGGTCTGTGTCGTCGCGGCGACGAAGACGGACCCGCCGGGTCGCAGAGAGGCGAGCATTTCGAGGATGCGCTGCTGGGCGAGTTCGAGCGGCACGTAGGGTTTCGGCACGTAGACGGCGGTGTCGAACCCACCGTCGGGGCAGGTGGTGACTGCTCCGAGGTCGGCGACGAGTTCGACCGCGGCGTCGACGCCGTTGCGCGCGGCGTTGTCTTCACAGAGCGCGGCGGCGCGGGCGCTCGATCCGGCCATCGTCACCGAGTTCGCGGCGGCGCCGAGCACGACGCCGGTGACACCGTACCCTGGTTCGACCGCGAGCAGGCGCCCCAGGTCGCGGTCCCAGAGGGATTCGAGTGCGAGCAGGTCGCCAGTCCGGAACGCGTCGTGGCTGTGGACGCCCTGCGCGGTTCGGAATCGAAACCGGTCCGGGCCGGCCTCGACCTGCGCGTCGAGAACGAGGTCGTCGCTCACGGGCGACACCTCCGTTCACGGCGGGCTCGACCGCTTCTCTCCCAACGAGGGGGTCGGCGGACGGGACAGACGGTCGGGGACTGCGTGGCGATGCGATACTGTCGTGGCTGAGTCCTGTGTGGCATTCGGCTGGTCGGCAGCGGTGGTGGTCGAAGACCGACGCAGAGCCACGCCTGGGGACACTCAGCAGTTCAGTTCGCAGAACGGAGGTGCCCCTCATCGGGAGGCGTGGCACCGACGTCCGACGCGGAGCCGTCTACGGGGTGGGCGGCGACCGGCAGCGACCCGGTCGCGCTCCCCGGACGGCCCTCGGTCGGACGGGCCGGTCGGACCGCCGTCGGGACGCTCGAACCGCCGTCGCTGCCGTCGACGGCCTCAGCGAGCGCCGGTGACGAACACGGCCGACCTCGAGCCGTTGTCCACTGTAGCATCGAATTCCTCGTCCCGATACTAAACCTTTGTGTCACTATCCGGCACCAGTGACACGAGAGGACGAGACTACGGCCGAAACACACATTGGAAACAAAACCAAAGTGGCCTGATCACATATTTTTCTGAAGGGCAAACCGAATCAAAGAGTAGCCCGTAGTACTAGCCACCATGACAACGAGACAGGCGCATCTCGAACTTCGGGGGATGAGTTGCGCGAACTGCGCGGGGACGATCACGGACACGGTCGAGACACTCGACGGTGTCGTCTCCGCGTCTGCGAACTTCGCCACGGACGACGGGAGCGTCGAGTACGACCCCGACGAGGTATCGCTGGCCGAGATATACGAGGCCGTCGCGGATGCTGGCTACGAGGCCGCGAGCGCGACGGTCACCGTCGGGGTCACGGGGATGTCCTGCGCCAACTGCGCGGAGACGAACGAGAAGTCACTGCTGTCGACACCTGGAGTCATTTCTGCCGAGGTGAACTACGCCACCGACGAGGCCCGCGTCGAGTACAACCCCGCTGACGCCTCGCTCGAAGACATCTACACCGCCATCGAGGACGCGGGCTACACGCCGATCCGCGAGGACGACGGGGAGAGCGGGGCGGGTGAGACAGACGACGCGGACGGCGATACCGGCGAGTCCGCACAGGACCGCCAGGACGCCGCGCGGAACGCCGAGATCCGCCGCCTGCGGAACCTGACGCTCCTCGGCGCGCTCCTCTCGCTCCCCCTGCTGGCGATGCTCGCTGGCCACCTGTTCGCCCCCGAATCGCTCCCCGACGAACTACTGGGGATCGAGCTGGGCTGGTACGCATTCGCGCTCGCCACGCCGGTCCAGGTGCTACTCGGCAGGGAGTTCTACGAGAACTCCTACAACGCGCTCGTCAGGAACCGGACCGCGAACATGGACGTGCTGATCGCGCTGGGCTCGTCGACGGCCTACGTCTACAGCGTGGCGCGCCTGCTCGGATTCCCCGGCGAGGGACTGTACTTCGACACCGCCGCGCTCATCCTCGTGTTCATCACGCTCGGCAACTACCTCGAAGCCCGCTCGAAGGGGCAGGCCTCCGAGGCGATCCGGAGCCTGCTGGAGATGGCGGCCGACACCGCGACGCGCATCCGCGAGGACGGCACCGAGGAGGAGGTCCCGGTCGAGGAGATCGAGGTCGGCGACCGCCTCAGAGTTCGGCCCGGTGAGAAGGTTCCGACCGACGCCGAAGTCGTCGACGGCGAGAGCGCGCTCGACGAGTCGATGGTCACCGGCGAGTCGGTGCCCGTCTCGAAAGAACCCGGCGACGAGGTCATCGGTGCGACGGTCAACCAGAACGGCGTGTTGACCGTGGAAGCCACGAAGGTCGGCGAGGAGACGGCTATCCAGCAGATCGTCTCCCGGGTCAAGGAGGCCCAGAGTCGCCAGCCCGAGATACAGAACGTCGCCGACCGGATCAGCGCATACTTCGTGCCGGCTGTCATCCTGAACGCGCTCCTGTGGGGTGTGCTGTGGTACGCCTTCCCCGACGCGTTCGCCGGGTTCGTCACTGGACTGCCGGTCTGGGGGCTCGCGGCGGGCGGCCCGAGTGCGGTCGGCGCATTCGAGTTCGCGGTCGTCGTCTTCGCGAGTGCGGTGCTCATCGCCTGTCCCTGCGCGCTCGGCCTCGCGACGCCCGCAGCGACGATGGTCGGGACGGCCATCGGTGCCCGCAACGGGGTCCTCTTCGAGGGCGGCGACATTCTGGAGCGCGTCCGCGACGTCGATACCGTCGTGTTCGACAAGACCGGGACGCTCACCGAGGGCGAGATGGAACTGACCGACGTGGTCGCGCTCCCGTCCGAGAACGAAGGGGCGGTAGACGGCGGAACCCCTGCACCCGACGGCGGGAATCCCGCGCCCGACGGCGGTGCGCTCGCCCGCCCGGACGTCACGGAGGATTTCGTCCTCGACGTCGCCGCGAGCGCTGAATCCGGCAGCGAACACCCGCTCGCCGAAGCGATCGTCGGCGGGGCGCGCGAGCGCGGCGTCGACCCGGAAGACCCGAGCGAGTTCGAGAACGTCCCCGGCCACGGCGTCCGGGCGACGACGAGCCACGGCCGCGTGCTCGTCGGCAACCGCAAACTGCTCGAAGACGCCGGCGTCGACATCGCCCCCGCCGAGGAGACGATGGACCGACTGGAGCGAGAAGGCAAGACCGCGATGCTCGTCGCGCTGGCCGACGGGGCCGACGGCGATGACGCGGACGAGGGGGACTACGAACTCATCGGCGTCGTCGCGGACGCCGACACGGTCAAAGAGTCCGCCCGGGAAGCGGTCTCACAACTGCGCGACCGCGGGACCGAGGTCTGGATGATCACCGGCGACAACGAGCGGACCGCCCGTGCCGTCGCCGAGGCGGTGGGTATCGACCCCGAGAACGTGATGGCCAGCGTTCTCCCGGCGGACAAGGCCGACGCTGTCGAGGGTATCCAGTCCGACGGTCGCCGCGCGATGATGGTCGGTGACGGCGTCAACGACGCACCCGCGCTGGCCACCGCGTTCGTCGGCTGTGCCATCGGGAGCGGGACGGATGTGGCTATCGAGGCCAGCGACGTGACGTTGATGCGATCGGACCCGCTGGACGTGCTGAAGGCCATCCGCGTCTCCGAGGGGACGCTCTCGAAGATCAAGCAGAACCTCTTCTGGGCGCTCGGCTACAACACGGCGATGATCCCGCTGGCGTCGCTCGGACTGCTGCAACCTGTGTTCGCCGCCGCGGCGATGGCCGTCTCCAGCGTCTCCGTGCTGACCAACAGCCTCCTGTTCAGACGGTACACGCCCGACGAAGACTACCGCCTCTTCGGTCGGTAATCCGTTCTGGGTCTGTTGATCGATATATCGGGACCTGCTCGTTCGCCATAGAGGCTGTCGACGGGTCGCAGTATGCAACTGACACGGCGTTCTCGACCGACCGTCATCTTGCGGCGACCGCGTTACTCGATCGCACGCTGAACCTGTAGTGGCAACTCTCTTTTCGTGTCCCCCTCTACTGCTGAATTACGAATGGAACGACAGTTTTCGCGGCGTCGGGTGGTCGGTGGAATCGGGACGATAGTCGCCGCCGGTGTGCTCGCCGGCTGTTCGACGGAGATAGCGGACGACACGGATACTCCCGATGACGGCAGCGCGACGCCGACCGAGGCGTCGGGGTCAGACGGCGGCAGCACGACACCGACCGATTCGTCGGGGTCAGACGGCGACAGCGGGACACTGACCGATTCGTCGGAATCGGACGGTGGCGCCGTCCCGTCCGAGGTGTCGGAGTTCCTCTCGAACACGTCGAACTTCGACGGGTCACTGGCGGACGAGACCGGCACGGATTCAGTGTCAGTTACCGTCGGGGGCGATGCCGGACTCCTGTTTGCGCCGGCAGCGATCAGGGTTTCGACCGGGACGACCATCACCTGGGAGTGGGCAGGCGGCTTGCACAACGTGGTCGCGCAGGACGGGGCCTTCGATAGCGGCGGCTCGGTGTCCGACGAGAGCACCACGTTCGAACACGAGTTCACCGAATCAGGGATGTATCTCTACTACTGCGAACCCCACCGGAGACAGGGGATGAAAGGCGCGGTCGTCGTCGAGTAAGGCGGTCGATTCTCCCGGGTGCCGTTCTCGCTACTCGCCGCGCATCTCGGTGACGTGGTCGATACGCTGCTGGACGAGGTCCGCCTTCCCGATATCGTGGCGGATCCGCACGTCCTCTTCGTCAGCCGGCGCGAGCGCTTCCTCGGCTATCTCTTCGGCCTGCGTGATCGAATTCGCGAGACCGACGACCGCGAACGCCCGCGAAGTCGTCGTGTAGATGCCATCCTCGCGGGCGTCCACACTGGCGTAGAACAGCAGAGCCCGCGGGGGGAGACCGCCGTCCGCGGCTGTGTCTGCGCCCGCCGCCCCGCCGCTGAAGCACTCGTTGATCCGCTCGATTGTCTCCTCGTCGACAGCGACACGCGCGCCGCTGTCGGGGTCGGTCGGGTACCCCGCGGGGACGGCGTACTTGCAGACGGTTGCCTGTGGGGCGAACGAAAGCTGCGGGAGCGGGTCACCGTCGCGCGCAGCGGTGAGCACGTCGAGGAAGTCCGTGTTCAGGATCGGGAGCGTGTTCATCGCCTCCGGGTCGCCGAAGCGGGCGTTGAACTCGACGACCTTGACACCGTCCTCGGTCAGCATGAACTGGCCGTAGAGGACGCCCTTGTAGCCGTCCAGCGCCTCGACGGTCGCCTCGATGACCTGCACGGCCTCCAGGTAGTCGTCCTCGGTCATGAACGGGAGTTCGAGCGTCGCGTCGGAGTAGCTCCCCATCCCGCCGGTGTTCGGTCCCTCGTCGCCCTCGTAGGCGCGCTTGTGATCCTGGACAGCGGGAGTGACCCGCACGTCGCCGTTGGCGACCAGCGCCTGGACGGTGAACTCCTCGCCGACGAGTCGCTCTTCGAGGACGATCCGCTCGTGACCGGACTCGCGGATGTACTCCTTGGCCTCGTCTTTGCTCACCTGGTCGCCGGTGACGCGGACGCCCTTGCCGCCGGTGAGGCCCGCGGGCTTGACCGCCATGTCGCCGTCGTAGTCGTCGAGGAACTCGCAGGCGGCGTCCATGTCCTCGAACGTCTCGAAGTCCGGACAGCCGGGGATGTCGTGGCGCTGCATGAACCGGCGCTGGAAGGCCTTGTCCGTCTCGATGCGCGCCTCCTCGGCTTCCGGACCGAAGGCGTACACTCCGGCATCGTCGAGCGCGTCGGCGACGCCGGCTTCGAGCGGCGCTTCCGGGCCGATGACGGCGAGGGTCGCGTCGACTTCCCGAGCGTAGGCGGTCACTGCGGAGGGGTTGGTCGTGTCCAGCGACTCGAAGCCCTCGGCGACGGCGCCGATACCGGGATTGCGATTGCCGGCGCAGGCGTAGATGTCGCAGTCGGAAGCAGCGAGAGCGCGAGCGACCGCGTGTTCTCGGCCACCGCCGCCGACCAGCAACACTGTCTCTGTCATAGGCGAGTGCCCGCCCGCAACCCGCCTAAACCTTCCGCTCCACCGCTGGGCGCTCGGTCTTGCCGTCATGCGGGCTCGCCGCTCCGGGTCCGAGCCACCGTCTTTTACCCCGCTCGGCCCGGACCGTGCAGTATGACCGACGACCCCACCGCTCGCAACCGCCTCGACGAGGAGCAGAGTCCATATCTCCGCCAGCACGCCGACAACCCCGTCAACTGGCAACCGTGGGACGAGCGAGCGCTCGACGCCGCCCGCGAGCAGGACAAACCGATCTTCCTCTCCATCGGCTACGCGGCCTGTCACTGGTGTCACGTCATGGAGTCGGAGAGCTTCGAGGACGAGGGCGTCGCTCAGTTGCTGAACGAGCATTTCGTCCCGATCAAGGTCGACCGCGAGGAGCGCCCAGACGTCGACAGCGTCTACATGAGCATCTGTCAGCAGGTCACGGGACGCGGCGGCTGGCCGCTCAACGCCTGGCTCACGCCCGACGGCGAGCCGTTTTACGTCGGCACCTACTTTCCGCCGGAACCGAAGCAGGGCGCGCCCGGATTCAGCCAGCTGCTCGAAGACATCGCCGGGTCGTGGACTGACCCCGAAGAGCGCGAGGAGATGGCGGCCCGCGCCCGCCAGTGGAGCGACGCTATCGAGAACGACCTCGAATCGGTCCCGGACCAGCCCGGCGAGACGCCCACGGAGTCGCCGCTGGAATCGGCCGCGAGCGCGGCCGTTCGCGGTGCCGACCGCGAGTTCGGCGGCTGGGGCCGCGGCCAGAAGTTCCCCCATGCCGGTCGACTGCACGCGCTCATGCGCGCCCACGACGCCACTGGTCGGGATGTGTATCGCGACGTGGTTACCGAGGCGCTCGACGCGATGGGGGACGGCGGACTCTACGACCACGTGGGCGGCGGTTTTCACCGGTACACCGTCGACCGCGAGTGGGTCGTCCCCCACTTCGAGAAGATGCTCTACGACAACGCCGAACTCGCGCGGGCTTTCTTCGCTGGGTACCAGTTCACCGGCCGCGAGCGCTACCGCGAGACCGCCCGCGAAACGCTTGCGTTCGTCGAGCGCGAACTCACCCACCCCGACGGCGGTTTCTACAGCACGCTCGACGCCGAAAGCGTGGTCGCTCGCGACCACGAGGGCGAGCGGGGAGCGCAGCGACCCGCGAGCGAAGGCAAAAACGGTGAACGAGAAGAAGGTGCGTTCTACGTCTGGACGCCCGGCGGTGTCCGCGACGCGATCGAATCCCACGGCCCCGACGCCGGTATCGAGGACACGGACCTCGCCGTGGACCTCTTTTGCGACCGCTACGGCGTCACACCGGCCGGGAACTTCGAAGGGAAAACGGTCCTCACGCTCAGCGCGCCCGTCGACGACCTCGCCGCGGAGCACGACACGGCTGTCGACGAAGCCGAATCGATCCTCGACGCCGCGGCGCAGGCAGTCTTCGAGGCCCGGAGCGAGCGCCCGCGACCGCCCCGCGACGAGAAGGTGCTCGCTGGCTGGAACGGATTGATGGTCTCGGCGTACGCGGTGGGCGCGCTCGTGGACGGCGGGGACGAAGGCGACGCGGACCGGTGGACGGACACCGCCGTCGAGGCGCTCGAGTTCGTCCGGGAACACCTCTGGGACTCCGACAGCGAGCGCCTCTCCCGTCGGTACAAGGACGGCGACGTGCGCATCCAGGGGTATCTCGAGGACTACGCCTTCCTCGCTCGCGGCGCCCTGGACTGCTATCAGGTGACCGGCGCGGTCGACCACCTCGCGTTCGCGCTGGACCTGGCCGACGTGATCGTCGCCGAGTTCTGGGACACCGAGGCAGGCACGCTCTACTTCACGCCCCAGAGCGGCGAGTCGCTCGTGGCGCGACCGCAGGAACTGGCCGACCAGTCGACGCCGTCCAGTGCCGGCGTCTCGGCGCAACTGCTCCTCGCGCTCGGCGCGTTCACCGGCGACGACCGCTATGCGTCGGTCGCCGAGGGCGTTCTCGCGACTCACGAAGGGACCTACGAGTCCGACCCGGTCCAGCACCCGTCACTCGTCCTCGCCGCGGACGAGTTGGTCGCCGGCGCCAGCGAACTGACGGTGGCTGCGGACGACCTGCCCGACCAGTGGCGCGAGCGCCTCGCCCAGACGTACGTCCCGCGACGACTGCTCGCACCGCGGCCGCCGACGGACGACGGACTCGACGAGTGGCTCGACGCTCTCGAACTGTCCGAGACACCGCCGATCTGGGCCGGTCGTGCGGCGCGGGACGGCGAACCCACGGTCTACGCCTGCCAGTCGCGCGCCTGTTCGCCGCCGACCCACGACCTGGACGAGGCGCTCGCCTGGTTCGACGCGAGCGTCGACGGACCGGAGTCGTAGGACGGCGGAGTGAGAGCGGATTGCAGGAAAGAGCGGTGTGGCCCCTCGAAGGGATCCGTTCAGACCCTCGGGTCGAGGTCTTCGAGTTTCTGAGCGAGATAAACCGCGATCGGGACCGGTTCCTCCTCGACGAAGCGGGCGACCTCTTCGCCGTCACGTTCGACGACGACGGTGGGGATGTACTCGATGTCGTACTCCTCGACCTCTGGACCGACTTTCGAGCCGTCGTCGGCCTTCTCCACGGGGAAGTGTTCGATGCGTGGGTCGGGAACCTCGGCGGCCTCGAGGGCGGCGGCGAAGTCCGGGAGCTGCGAGCGACAGTCGATACACCAGTCTCCGCCCCAGACTTTGTACGTCACTTCGCGTCTGTGCGAGGCGAGCGTGTCCACGGAGTCCGCGTACGCCTCCTCGGTCCACACGGGGTTCGGTTCCATCGTCTCGAGGGTCATACCCCCCTGTACCCACCGGGACGATTTAAGTCCACCCACACGTTCACCGGCGAGTACTCCGGTAGATGGACCGATCGCTCGGTGTCACGGACACGGGCACGCACTGCCGGAGCCACGGGGGATTTAATGGCGGGCGGCGTACTCGGATGCAGTGAAATCGAACATCCTCGAGACGATCGGGTCGCCGCTCGTGGAAGTCGACGGGCCGGCGGGCGCGACCATCGCCGCGAAGGTCGAGTCGTTCAATCCCGGCGGCTCGGCCAAGGACCGCCCGGCCCATCGGATGGTCGCGGCAGCCGAGCGCGACGGGACGCTCGAACCCGGCGACGCTATCGTCGAACCCACCAGCGGCAACACCGGGATCGGGCTTGCCCTCGTCGGCGCGGCGAAAGACTACGACGTCACGCTCGTGATGCCTGCCTCGAAGTCGCCCGAGCGCCGACAGATCATGCGCGCCTACGGCGCCGAGATCGAACTCGTCGAGGGCGACATCTCCGACGCTCGCGAGCGAGCCGACGAACTCGAAGCCGCCGGCCACGTCCAGCTCCATCAGTTCGAGAACCCCGCGAACCCCGACGCCCACTACGAGACGACTGGCCCAGAGATTCTGGAACAGGTCGGCGACCGCACCGTCGACGCCCTCGTCGCCGGCGTCGGCACCGGCGGCACGATCACTGGAATCGGCCGGAAACTCCGCGAGGAGTTCCCCGGGATAGAGGTCGTCGCAGTCGAACCCGCCGAAAACGCCGTGCTTTCGACGGGCGAGAGCGGGTCCGACGACTTCCAGGGGATGGGACCCGGCTTCGTCAGCGAGAATCTCGACCGCGACCTGCTTACGAGCGTCGAGACGGTCGAGCTCGATGCCGCCGAGGCCGAGTGTCGCCGTCTCGCCCGCGAGGAAGGCATCTTCGTCGGGCAGTCCAGCGGCGGGACGAACCGCGCGGCAAAGCGTGTCGCGGAACGGCTTGCGGCCGACGATTCCACAGCGGACCCGCTGGTCGTCACAGTCTACTGGGACAGCGGCGAGCGATACATGTCGACCGGGATGTTCGACTAAGACCGCCCGCCTGTGGGCGCTTCGCTACTCTACTCTTCTCGCGCGTTCTCGAACGCCCGCTTGTCGCCGGTGACGCGCCGTCTGCCCTGTCGCGTGACGTACTGGCCGAGGACGAGCATGGCGCCCGCGGCGACCGCACAGACGACTGCGACGGCCCGGAACGTCGAGCCGGCGGCGGTCAGGTCGAACCCAGCGTTCCCGTACAGCAGTGACACGGGGATCAGCGCCGTGCCGACGGCGAGCAGGTAGAGGCTCCGGCCGAACGCCTCGATCGGGACCCGCGCTCGCGAGAGGGCTGCGCCGCAGACGAACCAGGCGACGAGGAAGACGACCGGTGCAGTCCATACTGTCATCGAGACGACGCTGTTGATCAGGAACAGGGCCAGCGGCGCGACCGGGATCGCGACCGCCATGCCCGTCAGGGCCCGAACGTGGCCCGCCGCGCGTCGCTCGCCGTCCTCGGTTTCGAGCAACTCGGGCTGACCCTCGACGTCGAACCCCTCCAGGTCCGAGAGGTCGACCACTCCGCCCTCCTCGTCAATGGCCGTCTCGCAGAACGGGCAAAAGCGGGCGCCAGCGGGGAGCGACTCGCCGCAGTCGGGGCACTCGAAAGCGTCGTCGGTTTCGGCCCCGTCGCCTGCCATGATACAGCGTAGGGCCGGGGAGGTCAAGAAGCCCCGTCCGATAACTGGTGTTGCTGTTCCGACTGGTCGAGTCGACCAGATGTCGCCACAGGAGACATTTCGCGACCCGGGTGCCCTCTCCGGCACGGAGTAGCCTGGCCGGTTCGAGGTCGTCGCCGTCGCTCTCGCGGTGGCCGCGCTCGCGAACCCGGTGGTGGTCCCGCCCGGCTGGCAGTACAGCTACGAGGCCACGCCCGGCGAGGACTACTACGACGATGTTTCGGGGTATCAGACCGTCCGTCACGACGCGCTCTCGGCGGCCGAACGGGACCTGTTTCGACAGCTACTGGAGAACGGAACCGTGACCCTCGACGAGATTCCGGACGGTGAGCACCTGGACGCGGGGTCGGACGAGACAGCACTGTCTGTCGTCGATGACAGCGGCCGGCGCTTCGTCGTCGAGAGCCATGGGGACCGGGAGAACTTCGGCGTGCGGTACTGGGGTCCGCCGGTTCTGTTCGTGCTCGCGGCGCTCGCTGTCGCGCTGGCGGTCGTCTCGCTCGTAGTCGGGAACCTCCGCAGTCGCCGCCGTCGGCACTGACGAGTAACGACTATACCGCGGCCGACCCACGGGACCCGCATGCGACTGGAGGAGTACTGGGGCGTCGGCCCGAAGACCAGGGAGCGACTGGAGCGGCAACTGGGCACCGAACGCGCGGTCGAGGCGATCGAGACCGCCGACACGCGAGCGCTGGTCGGTGCCGGCCTCTCGCCCGGGCGCGCCACCCGGATCCTCCGGCGGGCACAGGGCGGCGAGTCGATGGACCAGCTCGCCACGCGGGACACCCGTGAGGTGTACAAGGAACTGCTCGACCTGGCCGGCGAGTACGCGCTCACGGAGGAGGCCGCCAGCCGCGTCCGGATCCTCACGCCGCTCTCCTCGCGCGAAGCGATGGAAGACCACGTCGACCGCGTGCTCGAAGCCCGCGACGCCTGGACCGCGCTCGACGATGAGACGCGGGCCGCGGTCCGCGACGCCTTCGAAACCCACGACGGCGGCGGCGACCTCGCGGCCGTCCGGACCGCGCTCGCACTCGCCGAGACGGGCGTCTCGGAGGGTGTCTTCGAACCGATCGCCGCGCTCGACGATGACGTGCTGGAAGACGCGGCGGCCGCGCTCGCGGGGCTGGACGGTGGCGGTGACCGCATCGGCGAGGGCGCCGACGACCGCCTCGACTCCCTCCGGGACTCGCTCGCCGCTATCGAGGACATGTCCGCCACGCCCGAGGCCGTCGTCGAGGAAGTCCAGTCCGGCGCCCGCGGCCCCGACGAGTTCCGCGAATCGTTCGTTCGCCACGTCACGAGCGAGACGAGCGTCGACGTGGCCCGCGTCCGCGAAACTATCCAGACCGAGGCGGCCGACGCCAGCGACTTCGTCGTCGGGTCACTGCGCGCACTCGGTGACGACCTCCGGTCGGCCGTCGAGGAGCGCGAGCGCGATGTCGCCGACCGGCTGGAGGGGACGATCCAGAGTGCGGGGGCGGAGATCGATGCCGCTGCACGGGCCGTCGGCGACGTGGCGCTGTACGTCTCGCTGGCCCGCTTCGCCGACGCTTTCGACCTCTCGCGGCCAACGTTCGTCGACCGCGAGACCGTCGCCGTCGAGAACGCGCGGAACCTCTCGCTGGTCGGTGGCGGCGCGGACGTTCAGTCTGTGACGTACGCCGTCGGTGACCAGGACCTGGACCTCGCGGGAGCGACCGTTCCGCCGCGGGACCACCGCGTGGCCGTGCTCACCGGCGCCAACAGCGGTGGGAAGACGACGCTGCTCGAGACGCTCTGTCAGGTCCAGCTGCTGGCGCAGATGGGACTGCCCGTGCCCGCCGACAGCGCGGAGGTTGGCGTCGTCGACGCCGTGGTCTTCCATCGCCGCCACGCGAGTTTCAACGCGGGCGTCCTCGAGTCGACGCTCCGGTCGGTCGTCCCGCCGCTGACCGACGACGGTCGAACGCTGATGCTCGTCGACGAGTTCGAGGCGATCACCGAACCCGGCAGCGCGGCCGACCTGCTGCACGGCCTCGTCAATCTCAGCGTCGACCGCGGGGCGCTCGGCGTGTTCGTCACGCACCTCGCCGACGACCTCGAACCGCTCCCGCCGGAGGCCCGCGTCGACGGCATCTTCGCCGAGGGACTCACGCAGGAACTGGACCTCGAAGTCGACTACCAGCCGCGCTTCGAGACTGTCGGGCGGTCGACGCCAGAGTTCATCGTCTCCCGGCTGGTCGCCAACGCCGCCGACCGGACCGAGCGCAGCGGCTTCGAGACCTTAGCACAGGCCGTCGGCGAAGAAGCCGTCCAGCGGACCCTCTCCGACGCGCGCTGGAGCGAGTAGTTGGGTTCCCCGTAGCGAGGCACCCGTTTCAGCGGTTGTAACGCGGCCTTTAGTTTTATTATATCGGTGCGCAGACGGATAGACATGAACCGAGAGCAGGTGTTCCTGCTGGTCCTCCTCGCGGCCACCGGCGTCGCGAGCTTTTTCGTCCTCCTCCCGTTTATCCAGTACGTCCTCGGCGCGTTGCTTCTGGGCTATGTCCTCAGACCGGTCCACTGTCGGCTGGTGCCGAAACTCGGCAATCGCCTCGCGGCGGTGTCGGTCATCGGTGGCGCCGCAGTCGTCGTGATCGCGCCGCTGGCCTACGTCGGGTTCGTGGCCTACCGGGACGCGAGGCGAATCGCCGCTGGCGAGGGCGGCCTCGAACTGGCACGTATCGAGCGCGAACTCGCCGACCTCACTGGCGAACAGGTCGACATCGTCGGCACGACCGACAACGTGGGCGCGTTACTCGTCGACTTCTTCAATGGGAACGCCCCACAGATCGTCTCTTTCGTGACGCACATGCTGCTCGGTCTCTCGCTCGTGCTCTTTCTCGTCTACTACGTTCTCGTCGACGGCCCCGATTTCGTCCAGTGGGCAGTCAGAACTGTGCCGCTGGACGACGCCGTTGCCCACGAGATCGTCGCGCGGATGGACCGAATGACGTGGGGCGTCGTCGCGGGCCACATCTTCGTCGCGTTCGTCCAGGGTATCGTCGGCGGTGTCGGCTTCTGGCTCACTGGCGTCCCGAACACCGTCTTCTGGAGCGCCGTCATGGTGATAACCGCACTGCTCCCGGTGATCGGTGCGTTCCTCGTCTGGGGTCCTGCGGTCGCCTACCTCTATCTCGTCGGGAGCCCTTTCATGGCTGGAATACTGCTCGTCTGGGGGCTGATACCGGTGAGTCTCGTCGATAACTACCTGCGCTCGATCGTCATCGACCAGTCGGCGGACGTGAATCCCGGTGTGATACTCGTCGGCGTCGTCGGGGGTATCTACACGCTCGGCGCGGTCGGTCTGTTCGTCGGCCCGCTCGTCATCGGCCTGTTCGCCGGGATGATCCGGGCGTTCGACGCCCACTACGACGCGCTCGCGACGAACACGCCGCCGCCGACGCCACCCGAGGAGGGGCGCCTCAGTTGGCTCGATACGGATCCCGCCGCCGCAAGAGACGACTACGGTGGCCATGCCGATCCGGGCGCCGAAGACTGAGAGTAGGGCTCGCTGTCCAAGGCGGAAGTGAAAACTCTCCGGCGGGAATCGAACCCGGTTCGCCGCGATGGCGATGCGACCACGCTGGTCCGGAGAGCGGACTGCGCTGCGGGACCGACTGGGGAGTTCCCCCGAGCAATGGGCCCGGATTCACGCGTCAGCGACCTCGACAGCGAGGACATCTGCCGACATGATCGCGAAGCCGTCCTCCAGCGTCTCACGGACCGCACGCCTCTCCGTGGCGTGGTCGGGGAGCGTCACCCAGACCGTCGCGGTCACGCGGATGTCGGTCGCACGCGGCGTGACATCGGTCACGCCTGTGACTTCGGCGGTTCGAACGCCATCGGCGTCAGCGACGACGCTTCTGACGCCGCTTTCCAGGTCGGCCATGGTGTCTCTGGGGACCCACAGTTCGACCTCGGCGGTACCTTCGACCGCAGTGGTGGCATGGACTGCCATATGACCTCCGGCGCGAGTCGAACGCGCGTCGCGTCATCCGGTCGGTTGTAACGACGTACGGTATTTCGCCGGGCAGTCCGGCGAAATCCGGAGATGACGTACAACCGACCGCATCAGCGACCGCCGTGCGGAGGTCGGGGACCCGGGCGTCTGTCCGTACCCGCTGGACAGTGACGCCTCTCTCCGGACCGCGCTGGCCCGTTCGGGGTCGATTTCGCAACCGCCCGGTGCGTGCCCGAACGCCGCGTGTTCGGGCCGGCCCTGTCGTCAGGTCGCGCCGGGGCGGATCGGGAGTCGGTGCATTCGTTGGGGTTCGGGGGGTGGGGTGTCGTCGCGGGTCGGTCGGATACGACCCGAGCTCGTCACTGGTGCAGGCCGGGAACGGACCGGTGGCTGCCACGCGCGGGACGGACCACCGTCGGGGTCGAAATCACAGGAAGAGCCGAGAGCGGCTCGGACCGACCGTCGACGGGGTGACCCTCGCGGGTCGTCCGTGCGTCACGCGGCGACGGTCGGTTCGAGCCTGCGGTTGGCCCCAATCGACCGAATCGGCGCATCGAGAGCGCCGAATGCCACTGCACCACCGTTCGCCGGGAGATACGAGGCTAGAGCCCCGGCGAGTTTCGGTGACGCAGTGTCGGTCATCATGGGGATCACCGCTCACGTGGTGGGTGAGCGTGTTTCCACCTCTAAGCGGGAATATATTAATTCTTTTGCACGTGTGTAGAGCGTTCACACACCGCACGTACGGCCCTCTCGGGCTGGGCGAACGGATCCACAGCCCGGTGTCTCGTCTCACTTATCGGGCACAGGTTTATAGCCTCCATCGGCGTACAGGTTGTTATGGCATCACGATTGAAACTCGTCTTGAGCCGTGCCCGCTACGCGGCTATCGGGGCGGCGATCGGCGCAGGTATCGGCGGTTTGATCAGTCGGAGGTACGCCAGCACCGGCGGTGCGATGGGCGCACTCGCTGGCGCGACGATCGGCGAGAAGCGCGTCTCGGTCGACGAGTTCGTCGAAGAGGTGAAAGAGAAGGGGCCCGGCAAAGCAGTCGCAGCGGACGAGGACTGAACACTCTCTGTGTACGGGTTTCATGCTTCGAGAGGCGCTCGACAGCCACGAGTTCCGACCCACAGTCCTGCTCTCCTGACAGACAGGACCGGCTCACTCGACGTGGACCCGCGTCACGTGACCGCCACAGCCACACTGTTCGACGTACTCCAGTTCGATGGCGTCGCCGAACGTGTCGGTGAGTGAGTCGTAGAGGTACGACTGGGGGTGGCCATGCGCACCGTGGCTGACGAGGTTGACGTGGTTGCCGCTGGCGGTGTGCTCGACGGCGTCGACCGCCTGGTGGACGACGAGGTCGCGATCGTCGGCGTGGGGCGGTTTCTCCAGGTTCGCAGACCAGGAGTTGTCGTGGACATGCTCAGTCACCGGCTCGACGTCGTCGTGGCTCACGGACATACTAATATCTACGATCGCGAGTGGTGAGACTGTATCGCCGAACATGTTCGTCTCGATATCTGAGAGCAGTCGTCTGGGTTCGAATCCAGGATCAGTCGTTTGGGTTCGAATCCAGGATCAGTCGTCTGGGTCCGACTCGGCTGCGGGCGAGTCGGTCGTCTTTGCACCGCTCTCCTCCCGAGACGAATCACCTGCCTCGACTCCGTCCCCCTTATCGGCCGAGTCCGCTTCGTTGTCGGTTGAGTCCGCTTCGTCGTCAGTGACAGTCCGTTCCCTGACACGAACGCCTTTGCCGGCGAGATACCGCATCTGCTGGCGGACGAACTCCTCTTCGCGCGTGCCGCGGGTCGCGAGGACGTAGACGAGCGCGCGGCCCGCGGGCCGCATCGTTCGACCGGCTCGCTGGGTACCTTGTCGCCTGGAGCCGCCGAGTCCGGAGGCGACGACTGCGAGGCTGGCGTCGGGCAGGTCGATGCCCTCGTCACCGACGCGGGAGACGACGAGGGTGCGTCGGGAGCCGTCGCGGAACTCCTGGAAGAGTTTCTCCCGCCGGTGGTGGGGTGTCTCACCGCTGACGAAGGCCGCGTCGAGGGCCGCGGCGACCGCCCGGCCCTGGTCGAGGTAGTCGACGAACACCAGCGCCTTCTCCTCGGGGTGGTGCGCGAGCACGCGTTCGATCTCGGGTATCTTCGCTGGGTTCGAAGCCGCGAGTTGGCGCCGTTCGTGCCCCTCGCTCCCGACGTACTCGTTGCGGCTGTCGTCGTCCGTCCACGGGACGTAGCGGATCTCGACTTCCGGCTCGGCGACGAACCCCTCGTCGAACAGCGAGTCCCAGTCAGTCCCGATCGGCGGGCCGATGAGCGTGAAGATCTCCTCCTGCAGGTCGTCTTCGCGGACGGGACTGGCCGACAGGCCAAGCCGATGGCGCGTCTGCAGGTCGGCGCTTCGGCGGTAGATATCGCTCGGGACGTGCTGGACCTCGTCGTAGACGATCAGACCCCACTCGCGCGAGTCGAACAGGTGCCGGTGGCGGTCCATCCCCGCGGTCTGGTAGGTCGCGATGGTCACCGGCCCGATGTCCTTGGTCCCGCCGTGGTACTCACCGACCTGGTCCTCGGTGAGCGTCGTGTGAGCAAGCAGTTCGTCGCGCCACTGTCGGGCGAGTTCGCGGCTGGGAACCAGTATCAGCGTCTCGCCGCCGACCCGTTCGAGGGTCCCCATCGTCGCGACGGTCTTTCCGCTGCCGGGCGGCCCCACTAGCACGCCCGATTTCGTCTCGACGAAGCGCTGGACCCAGTCGTGCTGATACGGGCGGAGTTCGAGCCGTATCTCCAGGTCGAGACTGGCCCCGGAATCGAGGTCGCGGCGGTCCTGAACCGGGTAGCCGGCCTCGTAGAGTATACGTTTGACTTCGGCGGTGGCTTCCTCGGCGACCCAGCTCTCAGTGTCGGAGGTCGGCGCTCTGAGCTGGTCGTCGTCGAGTTTCTGGCGGGCGACGTTCCCCATCAACTCTGCGCTCGCGGCTTCGAGGACCGTGTAGCCGTCCTCGTGGGTTCTGAGCGTGAACTGGTGGGCGCGGCGCCACTGGTCGGTGATCCACTCCTCGAGGGCAGGGTAGCGCTCCGGGAGCACGTCCCGGATAGTCCCGAGCAAGTCCGACAGCGACTCGTAGGGGGACTGCCAGATATCGGCCGGTTCGACCTCGTAGATGTACCCTTCCTCGCCGTTGGTGTCGACCAGATGCGCGACCTGCGACAGCTGTGCCCGCGTGAACTGCTCGGGGTCGTCGACGACGATCCGTCGGCGGTCCGTGAACACCACGAACCGCTCGCGGTTCGCGTACGCCTCCCACTCCGCGGGAAACCACACCTGCGGGTCCTGAGAGACGTCCCGCCCGGAAACTGCGCCCGCCGAGTCCAGTCCGGAGAGGAGTTCTTCCACGCTCGATCGGTCCGAATCGAGGTGTCGCGTCACTTCGTCCGTCGTCACCACCGGACTACCGGCTTGCTCGATCACCGCGTGAAACCGTTCCAGCGGGCTCTCGTCCTCGTCGTCAGTCACACCTGCTGTTCCCTTTGTGGCAGCATGATCCTTTCGGCTCGACCGCTACCACCGGGAAGTGAGCACGACTCTAACTCATCAAAATAAAACATATAACAGGAAATTTAGTAACGGATGCGTCTCGAACTTCACGCATTCTACCATGGATAGTGAAAATACGGCTCAGGGAACTACTGCGGCGTAATGAAAGCGATTTCAGAAGATGGTTTGGCTTTAGCCGTCACTTTCCGTGGAATAGTCGCAGGGTGAAAATTTCGGACAAAAGCGGAAAGAGAGTGGTTCTATAGGGCGTTCTCAAGATACGGGGTCGGAACGGTACTCAGCACCCAAAGCATACGATTTGATATAATAACGGTTACGTAACGCAATACCGACAATTTTTTCGGTCGACTTACGAGTAGGTGACGTTGAGTTCGAGGACGTTTGCGGTTTCGAGGATCCGCTGGGGGAGTTCGTCGCGGAAGCGGTCGTCGTCGAACCGATGGGAGGGGCCGGAGATACTGATCGCACCGAGGACAGCCCCGTCGTTGGTCAGAACCGGCGCCGCGACACAACGGAGCCCGGAGAGTCGCTCTTCGTCGTCGAACGCGACGCCGCGATCCCTGACCGCCTGCAGCACGTCGTCGAGTTCCGCGCGGTCGGTGATGGTCCGCTCGGTGGTCGCCGGCATCCCGTGGCGGTCAAGGATCTCGTCGACGCGGTCCTCGGGGTAGTGGGCGAGAACGGCCTTCCCGAGCGCCGTGCTGTGGAGCGAGACGCGGGTGCCGATGTGCTCTTTCACCCGAACCGCGTTGTCTCCACGCGTGCGATAGAGGTAGATCCCCTTGCCATGTTCCTCGACGAGGAGGTTCACTAGTTCGCCCGTCTCAGCGGCCAGCCGGTCCAGTTCGGGCCGTGCGACCTCGAAGATCGGCGATTGATTGCGCGCGAACGCCCCGTGTTCGAGAAACCGAAGGCCGACGCGGTATTCGTCGTCCTCCTTGACGACGTACGCCTGCCCCTCGAGCGTGCTCAGATAGTTGTGCGCGGTGCTTTTCGGAAGGTCGAGGTGGTTCGCGAGTTCGGTCACGCCCGCACCGTCGAGTTCCTGCAGCCCTCCGATTATTTGGAACGTCCGTTCTACCGATTTGACGGAGTTTCGTGGTTTGTCCCCCATACCTCCGTCTCTGTAGCCGGACTGACTTAACCGTTCTCCACCGTGGAACAATCGTTCAGAAAACAGGGATACCGTCGGTCAGACTCGCGTGACCGGGTTCCGCAGCGTTCCGATGTCCTCGATGTCTATCTCCACCACGTCGCCCGGCTGCAGCGTGAAGTCACCCTCCGGAACGAGGGCTGTTCCGGTGAGCAACACTGTGAGGTCCGGCACGACGTTGTGTCGCACCAGGTACGACGCCAGTTCCTCGCAGGACCGAACCATCTGGTCGGTGTTCGTCGTCCCGTCGTAGACAACCTCACCGTCCCGGTGGATCTGCATCGTCATCTCCAGGCCGTGGGGGTCCTCGACCTCGTTGAGCGACGCCACACACGGGCCGAGCGAGCAACACCGGTCGTAGACCTTCGCCTGCGGGAGATAGAGCGGATTAGCTCCCTCGATCGACCGACTGCTCATGTCGTTGCCGATCGTGAACCCCACGATATCCCCTTTGTAGAGGACGATACCCAGTTCGGGTTCCGGCGTGTCCCACGTCGAGTCCCCCCTGATACCGACCGCCTCGCCGGGGCCAACCGTCCGACTGGGCGTCGATTTGAAGAATATCTCCGGACGTTCGCTGTCGTAGACATCGATGTAGACATCCGGTTTGTCGCTTTCTTCCTGGCGGGCTTCCTCACTGATCTCGTAGGTGACACCCGCGGCCCACACCTCGGGCGGCGACACGGGTGTGGTCAGGTCGTCGGTCGCGACACTGACCGTCGCCGCGTCGTCGATAAAGGGCCGAGCGAGCGCGTCCAGGTCGAGTTCCTCGTCGTCGCCGCTCGTCAGGAGGTCCGCTATCGAGTCCGGGCCACCGGGAGCACTCGAGAGGTCAGACGCGGTATCGCCGTTCGACGCGACCAGTCTCCGTTCGCCCCCACGCGTGACGCTATAGTACCTCATTCTGTCTGCTGTAACCACACGGAGTGGCTATATTTAAACGTGCCGGGAAAACTGTCACGAGTGTCAGTTGCACTCTGGAGCCGAGTCGGTGAGGTCCCACCTCCGGCACACCGCGCCGGAATACAAGGGTTTTTGCTGGCTCCGCGTGCCACACTGAGGCATGGACGTAGGTGTCCTCACCGTTGCACTCGGCGGCGAATCGCTTTCCGACGCGCTCGCGTACCTCGACGACGAAGGGGTCGACGCGGTCGAACTCGGCTGCGGCGGGTTCGTCGGCGACGACCACCTGCCGCGCGAGGAGTACCTCGACAACGAGGACGCGCAGGCCGACCTGCACGACCTGCTGGACGAACACGACATGTCCGTCTCCGCGCTGGCGACACACAACAACCCGCTCCATCCCGACGAAGAGCGGGCCGCCCGCGCCGACACGGAGTTGCGCGAGGCCATCACGCTGGCCGACCAGCTCGATGTCGACGCCGTCACTTGCTTCTCGGGCCTGCCCGCGGGCGGTCCCGACGACGACGTGCCGAACTGGGTGACCGCGCCCTGGCCGGGTGAACACCTGGACGCCCACGAGTACCAGTGGGAGGTGGCGACGGAGTACTGGTCCGACCTGGCCGAACACGCCGCGGACCACGGCGTCGATGTCGCCATCGAAATGCATCCCAACATGCTGGTCTACGAGCCGACCGGCATGGTCGAACTCCGCGAGGCCACCAACGAGCGGATCGGTGCGAACTTTGACCCGTCACACCTGTTCTGGCAGGGTATCGACATCACCGAAGCGATCCGCTTCCTCGGCGAGCGCGACGCCATCCACCACTTCCACGCCAAGGACACCAAGGTGTACGAGTCCAACAGCCGTGTGAAAGGCGTCCTCGACACCGAACCGTACACCGAGGAACCGGACCGCTCGTGGCTGTTCCGGTCGATCGGCTACGGTCACGGCGAGGAGTTCTGGAAGGACGTCGTTTCGACGCTGCGAATGGTGGACTACGACGGCGCCCTCTCGATCGAACACGAGGACTCCCTGACCTCCCCCAACGAAGGCCTCGAGAAGGCGATCGACGTGCTTCAGCGGTCCGTGTTCGAAACCACGCCGGGCGACGCCTACTGGGCCTGAGGTGTTCACGATGAGTGACGAACCCCTCTCCGTCGGCATGCTCGGCTACCGGTTCATGGGCGAGGCCCACTCCAACGCGCTGGCCCGACTGCCCATGTTCTTTCCCGAAGCACCGGCCACCGAACGCGACGTCCTGATCGGCCGCGACGAGGAGGCGCTCTCCGAGGCGGCCGACCGCCTCGGCTTCGACCGGGTCTCGACCGACTGGGAGTCGGTCGTCGACGAGGTCGACGTCTTCTACAACCTCGGGCCGAACAACCTCCACGCGGACCCCTCGATAGCCGCGCTGGAAGCAGATACGCACGTGTTCTGCGAGAAACCGCTGGCGCACACGCTGGCGGACGCCGAGCGGATGCGCGACGCCGCCCGGGAGTCGGACGCGACGGCGGGGGTCGCCTTCAACTACCGGTTCATTCCGGCGATCCAGTACGCGAAGAATCTCATCGACGCGGGCGAACTCGGGGAGATACACCACGTCCGCGGACAGTACCTCCAGGACTGGCTGGTCGACCCGACTGCGCCCTGGAGCTGGCGTAACTCGGCGGAGGTCGCGGGGTCTGGTGCGCTGGGTGACCTCGGCGCCCACACGATCGACCTGACGAAGTTCCTCGTCGGCGACCGGGCCGGCGACATCACCCGTCTCTCGGGCCAACTCCAGACGTTCGTCGACGAACGACCCGTCGCCGGCGGAGGTGAAGGGTCGCTCGAATCCGGCGGTGGGGAGTCCGCGGAGACGCGCGAGGTGACCGTCGACGACGCCTACACCGCACAGGCCGAGTTCGAGAACGGCGCCATCGCGACCTACGAGGCCTCGCGGTTCGCCACCGGTTGCAAGAACGACCACACCGTCGAGATCAACGGCTCCAACGGGAGTCTCAAGTTCTCGCTCGAACGCCTGAACGAACTCGAACTCCTGCTCGAAGGGGACCGCGGCTTCCAGACGATCAACGTCACAGAGGCCGACGACCCCTACATCGACCGCTGGTGGCCCGCCGGTCACATCATCGGCTGGGAGCACACGTTCGTCCACGAGAACTACGAGTTCCTCTCGGCGGCCGCCGCCGGAGAGGCCCACGCCCCCGATTTCGAGGACGGCTATCGCGTGCAGGAACTGCTGGCGGCCATCGAGGAGAGCGACGAGCACGGCGAGTGGGTCGCGGTCTGATCCACGGCGGCGCGCACTGCTCGTACTCCCCGAGGTTGTTTCCGGGAAAGATGCTTATTAGTCACTGTTGACGCTCTTTGCAGTATGACCTACACTGCAGCGGTCATCGGTGCCGGAGAAGACCCGGAAAACCCCTCGGCGAGCGGGTTCGCCATGGGCTACGGCCACGCCGACGGCTACGAGGCGACCGACGACGTCGAGCTGGTCGCAGTCGCGGATATCGTCCTCGAAAACGCCGAAGCGTTCGCCGACACGTACGACATCGCCGGCGAGAACGTCTTCGAAGACTACGACGAAATGCTCGCGACCGTCGAACCGGACGTGGTGAGCGTCTGCGTCCCCCCGGCGCTCCACGAGCGGATCAGCGTCGACTGCATTCGGAGCGGCGTCGTCGAAGCGGTCCACTGCGAGAAGCCGATGGCGCTGACTTACGGCGGCGCCACGCGGATGGCCCAGGAGGCGACACGTCGGGATGTCCATCTCACGTTCAACCATCAGCGCCGCTTCGGGCGCCCCTTCCGAAAGGCGAAGGAACTGCTCGACGCCGGTGAGATCGGGTCCCTGGAGCGCGTTGAGTTCTCCGCGAGCAACGTCTACGACTACGGGAGCCATTCGTTCGACCTCTCAAACTATTACACCGACCAGGCGACGCCCTCGTGGGTGCTCGCCGGCATCGACTACCGGGAGGAGAACGTCTTCTTCGGCGCACACAACGAGAACCACGCGGTCGTCCAGTGGGCCTACGAAAACGGGGTCACCGGCCTCGCGACGACCGGCGTCGGCGAGGGGTCGATCGCGTGTCACAACCGCCTCGTGGGTTCGGAGGGTGTCATCGAGGTCGGCGCTCACGACCAGGACGACGGCGTCCTCCGGATCCGCCGCGACGGCGACGGCTGGGAGTCCCTCGACACGGACGGTGAGGGACTCCACGACGACGCGTACATCTACCGCGCCGTCGCCGACGTGGTCGAAGCCGTCGACACCGGCGACCCCTCGGAACTCGACGCCGCCAACGCACTCGACGCAACGGAGATCATCTTCGGTGTGTGGGAGTCCGCGCGCCGTCGCGGCCGCGTCGAATTCCCGCTCGAAATCGACGATAACCCGCTCGAAGCGATGGTCGACGCGGGAGAACTCGGGATCGACTCGACCGAGTGAGACCACCGACCCTCGGCCGGTCCAGTTCGCCGACCCCGGCCCTGGGTCAGTCCAGTTCGCCGACCACCGGTCTCTTCCCGGAAACCGATGACAACCGACGAGACGAGTCGGCGGTTTCTCCGCTGCTCGACTACCGAGGACCGACTGGATTTCACTCGTGGAGCCAGCACGTTCTCTCTCACAGGACAATCGATAGATATACAGAAAATCCGGCCTCAGATACCATCCGGACTGGCGGACAAACGATTCTATGGCTCTTTGCGGGCCCAGGACGACCGATTTCGCTAACCCCTTGGTCCGAGGGCCCTACCCCTACGATCGCCCGGTCTGTATTCATACGCCGTGTTGATTACAGTGATAATTGTGTAATCTGGGCCGACGAAAACTGACTCTGCGTACGAGGGGATGGACTGAGACAGTACACCCATACCAGACGGTTGTTCTAATATAGAGAACACCCGTTTGTTCGATGCGATCGCGGGTTCGTGTTCTTCTGTAGGGATAGGAGGGGAGTCGGTCCTGCGATGCAGTGTCGGACGTGCAGGACACGGCCGCAAAACACGAGTGACGGAGTCACCAATCGGCGCCGCAGACGTGTCTACTCGACGAGTTCGACGTTGGCCAACACGGAGGGGTTGTCCCAGGCGTTGTCTTCATCGTTGTGCCAGTTCACTTTGCCGTCGCGACTCTCGCCGTCGTCGTCGTCGTTGACGTGGGCGTCGAACCCGATCACGTGGCCGGGTTCGATCGCGGCGCTCGGCGCGAGGGCCGACCAGGGGAGTGCGACTTCGAAGTGATAGCCGTCGTCGGTCTCCTGCCACGCGTAGTTTTCGCCGACGTCGGTCGGTTCGATCCCCGCCGTTCGGTCGGTTCCGCGGACGAACTGGAGCTGAAAGTCGTTCGTATCGTCGTAGTTCGGGCGCTTCGAGTTGTCGCCGTCGACGTACACCTCGACGCAGTCGTCTTCGTAGACGATGTCGGAGTCGACCGATTGCTGGTCGTCGACGACGTCGAGATGAACGTACAGTGCGTCCCCGTCCCAGACGGCTCGCCACCCGCCGCCGAGGTCCGCGTCGGAGTCGACGCTCCCACGGACCACGTGCTGAAACTCGTGGAGCGGTGCTGCGTCGTACGCGTCGTCGACCGACCCGTCGATCGCGGGTGCGCTCTCGGTCCGTGGGATTTCAGCGTGAATGTCGAGCGACCCAGCGGGCGCGTACTCGACGGGGCCGCCGACGGCCGACTCGTTGCTCACACTATCGACCGCCGAGACACCGATCTCGTAGGTGTTGCCGGGTACGAACCCCTCGAGTGTCGTCTCGAAGCGCAGGTCGCTCCGCTGGAAGGCGTCGTCAGGCTCCGCCTCGTTGAGGAGCGTGATCGTGTCGATCTGTTTGCGGACCTCGCCGCCGACGAAGACGTTGTAGTGCATCACCCGGTGGAAGTTGTCCGTCGTCTGGTCCCAGGCGACCGTGACGGTGCCGTCGTCGTTCTCGGAGACGGCCGGGTTCCCGGGCTCCGATGGGCCGACACTGTCGAGCGGTTCCTCGTAGTCGGCCCCTTCGAGCCGGAGGTCGGCAGGCACGTTCTCCGCTCGTGTGTCTGCCAGCCACTGCTTGACGAAGCGACCGTGGAAGAGTTCGCCGCCGGTCGTGTTGTGGTCGTAGTCGAGCATCGTCGGGTGCCAGTGTGAGTCGAGACACCACGCCGTCCAGCCGACGTTCTCGCGGCCGTCGAGCCACTCGCGGAACGGCTCGCCGAAGTTGGACTTCGTCCCCGGCTGGACGTCACCGGTGCCGTCGAAGCCCCACTCGGTGATCATCACCGGGACCTCTTCGGCTGGCGCGCCATACTCGGGGTCCAGCGCTTCGGCAGTTTTCCCGTCACCGGGATAGATGTGCCCGGCGTAGATCAGGTTCTCCCCTTCGAAGGGGCTCTCTGCGGCCCATTTTGTCAGCGACGTCCAGCCTGGCGACCCGACGATGATCGGCGTCTCGGGGGCGTCCGCTCTGATCCGGTCGACGAGCGGTTGGGCCACCTCCTTCCACGCGTTCCAGTTTTCGAGCGTGTTGTCGGCCGGGTTCTGTGGCTCGTTCCAGAACTCGTAGAGGACGTTGGTGTGGTCGGCGTAGCGCGGCGCGAAGAAGTCCCAGAATTCCCGGACTCCCTGGTGGACTTCTTCGTTTTGCCAGTCCTGAATGATGTGGTAATCGACGATGACGTAGACGCCGGCCTCCCGACACAGTTCGACGGTCGGGTCCACGAACCGGGTCGCGTACTCCTCGTAGCCGATCTCGTCGATCCCCCAGGTCGTTATCGGCACGCGGACGATGTTGTTGTACCACGCGCGTTCGGGGTCGATCGCCATCTCGAGCGTGTCCATGTACGTCCCGCCGCGGTTGCCCTCGTTGCGGTGGCCGAACAGCGGTTCGATGACGTTCGCGCCCCGCGGCGTGAATCGCTCCCCGTTCTCGGTGACGACCCAGGCGCCGTCCGTCTGGAGTCGGGGGAGCGCGGTCGCGTCAGCAGGTGTCGGCGTCGACTGCTCTGTCGTCTCCGGCGGCGTCGCCGTCGGCGCCGGACTGGCCGTCGCCATCTCCGTTGGCGTCGCCGTCGGTGTCTCCGCGTCTGTGCCACGCTCCGTGTTCGTCGGCGTGTTGTCCCCGCTACCACCCGGACACCCCGCCAGGCCCGCGATGGACGCAGCGATGCCTGACCGGAGGAAGGTTCTCCGTCTCATGCGATACCGTGACATCCGATGTCTGGGTTTTAATTCTTTCCATCCGGAGAGTCGGCATCCGGCGACAGCCAGCCCGCTGTGACTGGTGGAACGCCAGTTCTTTGAGAGTTCACCCACGTACGCAGGGTATGGACATCGACATCAAAGCGCGGCACGTTACGCTCTGTGTCTACAATCTCGGGGTTCTCGTCACCGGGATGGGTATCGCCAGCGGCGGCCGACCGACGTTGACGCCGGTTTCAGTGTCGCTGCTGGCGTTCCTCGCGGTCGGCTGGACGGTGTATTTCAACTGGCGACTGGGGCCGGACTTCTTCGCTACCCTCGAAGCGGACGACGACGAGGGCGACAGGAGCCCGATGGAGTAGCCGGGACCCTGCTGACGGTCGCGGGTCCCCGAGGAAGTCGGCGGGGTTCGTCGTTCAGTGAACGGTTCGCTCGTCGCTCGTGTCGATCGCTTCCCGCGGTTCCGCGTTACCGCCGGAGGACGTGGCGCGGTCGTCGGCCGGGGCCGCCCACTCGACGCCGTTTGCGAGGACGCGCTGGATCTCTTCGTCGTGATAGATCGGGTATGTCTCGTGACCGGGGCGGAAGTAGAAGACTTTCCCCGCGCCGCGGCGGTACGTACAGCCCGAGCGGAAGACTTCGCCACCCTCGAACCAGGAGTTGAACACCAGCGTCTCCGGTTGCGGTATATCGAAGCGCTCGCCGTACATCTCGGCCTCCTCGAGTTCGAGACAGTCGTCGATCCCCTCGGCGATGGGATGGCTCGGCTCGACCACCCAGAGCCGCTCGCGCTCGGCTGCCTCGCGCCACTTCAGCCCGCAGGTCGTCCCCATGAGCGACCGGAATATCTTCGAGAAGTGCGCGGAGTGGAGCACGAGCAGGCCCATCCCGTCGAGGACGTGCGATTTGACACGCTCGACGACTTCGTCTTCGACTTCGTCGTGAGCAGCGTGGCCCCACCACGTCAACACGTCGGTGTCTTCGAGGACCTCCTCGGTCAGCCCGTGTTCCTCCTCCTGGAGCGTCGCGGTTCGAGTCTCGAAACCGTGGTCTTCCAGGGCCGCCGCGATGGTCTCGTGGATGCCGTCGGGGTAGACATCCCTGACGACGTCGCTCTCCTGTTCGTGGACGAACTCGTTCCAGACCGTCACCGTTGTGGCGTCCATGCACCGACGACGACGCCGCGACCTAAGGCGATTGGCCAACCGGAAAATCTGTCTCGGATGCCGGTCCGCGTTCGATTCGCCGGAGCGGGCTTCCCCGTTCAGGGGTGTTATCCGTCGTCGCGTCGACGCTCCCCGTATGAGTGAGCGCGAACTCGACATCGAGCGACCCGAGACGCCCGTGCGGGTGAATCAGGTGGGGTACCTGCCGGCAGCCCGAAAGCGAGCCGTCGTCGCCGTGGAAGACGCGGGGGCCGGCGCACTATCCGCGACCGTCGACGGGGACGTAACTTCGTTCACTGTCCGATCGACCGACAGCGACGACGTCGTCGCGACGGGGGAACTGTCCGAACCGATCGACGACGAGGACGCCGGGGAAATCGTCCGACAGGCCGACTTCACGGACGTGACCGAACCGGGCGAGTACGTCGTCGAAGTCGGTGACGGCGCCGCGCGGTCGGTCCCGTTCCGGGTCGCGCCCGACGTCTACGCGGGGACGCTCGTCGATGCGACGCGGCTGTACTCCCTCAAGCGGTCGAACACCCGGATCGACGATCCGGTGACCGGCCTGGACGTCGACCCCGGTCACACACAGGACGAGCGCGCCGCGATGCGCGCTCGCGACGAGTTCCACGACGCGGGCGAATCGGCCGACGTCGGCGGCGGATGGTACGACGCCGGCGACTACGGGAAATACGTCCCGCCAGCCACGCTCACTGTCGGGCAGCAACTGCTTGCGTACGAACTCGTCCCCGAAGCGTTCGAGGCGGAGGAATGCGATCTGCCGGTCGACGTTCCCGAGGCCGACCGCGAGGCGGGGCTCCCGGACCTGCTCGTCGAGGCGAAGTTCGAACTCGAGTGGCTCGAGCGGATGCAACGGCCCGACGGCGCAGTCTACCACAAGGTCGCCGGAGACACGTGGCCCTCGATCGACACTCTGCCGACCGAGGACACCCAGCAGCGGTACGTCTACGGACTTTCGACGTTCGGGACCGCGACGTACGCGGCCGCCATGGCGATGGCCGCTCGCGTCTACGCCCCCTTCGACGCGACGTTCGCTGACCGGGCGCTCGACAACGCTCGCGACGCGTTCTCGTATCTCGCGGCCAACCCCGAACCAACGTTCCGATTCGACGATGGGCAGGACGACGGGTCGGGGCCCTACCGGAAAGACGATGACCTGAGCGAGCGGTTCTGGGCCGCCGCGGAACTGTTGAAAACGACCGGCGAAGACCGCTACGCCGAGGCCCTACACGGACCGCTGGCGGACGTGTTCGACAAACCGGTCCGCGCGCCGGTCTGGAACGACGCGACCGCGCTCGGCCAGTGGGCCTACCGGTCGGCAGCGGCGGCCGATACGGACCGCGCCGCAACCCTCGACGCGGCGTTCGTCGACCGCGCGGACGCCATCGCGGCGGCGGTCGAGGCCGACGGCCACCGCGTCGCGCTCGACACCGACGACTACCACTGGGCGTCCGCGAAACTCGCTCTCGCGAGAGCCGACGTGCTCCTGCTCGCGAACGAGATCGAACCCGACGAGCGCTACGTCGAGGCCGCCCTTGACCAGGTCCACTACGTCCTCGGTCGGACCCCGACTGGGTACTCCTACGTGACCGGGCAGGGGACCCACCCGCCGCGGAACCCACACGACCGACTCGTGGAGAGTACCGGCGTCGAAATTCCGGGGATGGTCGTCAGCGGCGCCAACGCCAACGGAGACGACGACTTCCTCGCCGGCTTCATCGCGGAGACCGACGCGCCCCCGGCGAAGGCGTACGTCGACGCGGTGCCGTCGTACTCGGCGAACGAGTGGGCCATCGACTACACCGCGCCGCTGTTCCTCGCGCTCGCAGCCCCGTCCGTACGAACGTAGCGGGTCGGGGCGGTCAGCAGCGGTCCGCGCCCGCTCAGTCGAACGCGGGCTGGACCTCGTCTCCGAAGGTTTCCATGCCGGTCGTCTCGGGGAAATCGAGAAACATGAGCTGCAGTTTGTCGAAGCCGAGGTCCCGGACCGCCTCGATCTGTTCGGTGACTTCCGCGGGCGTCCCGATGAGGAAATCGCCCTTCTCGCGCGCCTCTGCCGGCCCGGACAGTTCGTCGTCGACGTCCTCCTCTTCGCCCCACGGGAGCGGGAATATCTCGTCACAGAGCGCGTCGAGTTCGGCCTCGTCTTCCCGGACGAGCACGTGTGCGAGCCACGACCGCTCGACGTCGTCCGGGTCTCGACCCTCCTCGCGGAGGTACTCGTCGAACTTGCGGGCTTTGAACTCGACCGGCTTGCCGCGTGCTCGGCCCGAGATCTCGACGTTCCACTCGTCGGCGTGCCGCGCAGCGACCCGGAGCATCCGGGGGCCCGCCCCGCCGATGACGATCGGCGGATGGGGATCCTGTATCGGCTTTGGCTCGTTGTGTGCGTCCGCTATCTCGTAGTGGTCACCCTGGAACGTCGGGTCGTCGGCAGTGAACATCCGCGAGATGACCTCGAGCCCCTCGTCGAGCATGTCGATGCGCGTGTTCACCTCGGGGAAGTCGAAGCCGTATGCCTCGTGTTCCTCTCGGTGCCAGCCACACCCCAGTCCGACCCGAGCCCGTCCGCCGGAGAGGTGGTCGACAGTCGTGACCATCTTCGCGAGCAGCGCTGGGTTCCGATACGTGATCGATCCGACGAGCGGGCCGAGGTCGACGCCTGTCCCCCGAGTCCGCTCGGCCAGCGCCGCGAGGAGCGTCCAGACCTCGAACTCCTGGTGTTTCGGCCCGAGCATGAAGTGGTCGGGCGCCCACAGTCCCTCGAGCCCCGCCTCGACGGCGGCGTCGACCCCCGCCATCACTGTCTCTCGGTTCACCTCGTCGAGCAGCGGCGTGTCGCGGTGGACCCCGGCGCCCGCGTAACATTGAACCATCCAGTCGAACTGCATAGCAGGGTCTCTGTCCCCATGCCACAAGAGCCCAGGGGTTCCTCACGTCGAACGTGACCCTGTGCCGACACCCACGGCGGAACTCGAGAGGGGGCGTTGGACTGGGGAAATGTAAATTCATAATACTTGTAATAGGGTGTGACTTTGTGATAGAATAATAAACACTATTATTAACCATCTGGGTAACGTTCGAGTCGCGATGCCATTCGACAGCAGTTCACACAGTAGGGTGGATCGGAGCAGCAGTGACAAACAGAGTGGTTCGACGGCCGGCACGACCCGCCGGACGCTGCTGAAGACGACCGGGGCGGGGCTGGGAGCGCTCGCAGTCGCTGGCCTCGGTGCGACGGGGACAGTGAGTGCGGCGACACCGCGGCTTCACACGGACGGGAAGTGGATCCGTGACCCGGACGGGAACGCAGTAACGCTCAGGGGCGTCTCCCCGTCAGGAATGAACTATCTGAAACAGTCACATCCGAAGAGTATAACGGAGGTTCTCGGAATGGCGACTGCGGACGACTGGCACACTGACGTTATCCGTCTTCCCGTCACGGAGTGGGCGGTCCACGATTACGGCATGGAGTACGTGGTGAACGACTTGCTCCGTCCGGCAGTCGACTTCCTCGCTGACCAGGGCGTGTACGCGGCCATCGACTTCCACCTCATCCGACCATACGTCGAGGTGGAGGCCCATGCGGAGGGAATGGTCGCGGACGGGTGGGCCGAGACGAAAGACGGCCTCGGGTTCAAGTGGGACGTGCCGACGGACGACCTCCTGCGGGATTTCTGGGGTGCTGTCGCCCCTGAGTTCGCCGCTGACGAGCACGTCCTCTTCGAACTGTTCAACGAACCGACGCTGCCGAACTGGTGGTCGACGTACGGGTCCGCGGCGGACGACGTGAACGGTCGCGAGGACTCGTGGCTCCTCTGGCGGGACACGGCCCAGCCCTGGGTGGACCTGATTCGCGACAACGCGCCCGAAACGCCGATCATCATCGGGTCGCCGGACTGGACCTCAGAGACACAGTTCGCGCCCGTACACCCCTTCACCGGTGACAACCTCATCTACTCTGGGCATATCTACCCGGACAACGGCCAGCCCTCGGAGTTCGACGCCGACTACGGCGCACCGGCAAACGACGTTCCGGTCATCATCTCCGAGTTCGGCTGGGATCCCGACGAGGAGTTCGCCGAGAACGTCGAGTACGGGACGACGACGGAGTGGGGTGAGCCGTTCCGCGAGTGGGCCGACTCCTACGACAACATGGGCTGGTTCGCGTGGGCGTTCGACGACACGTGGGCGCCGTCGATGTTCGATTCGCCCGGCGATGGCGCCGGCGAACCGTGGACGCTCAAGGACAACTACGACCAGCACGGCTGGTTCATCAAGCAGTGGCTGGCCGACTACGCGGACGACAGCGGTGGGGGCGGAGGCGGGGATACAACTGCCCCGGCAGTCCCGACGACCCTCTCTGCGACCGGTTCGACGACGTCGTCGGTCGACCTCTCGTGGTCCGGGTCCAGCGACACTGGCGGGAGCGGCCTCGACCACTACACGGTCTACGTCGACGGCAGCGCCGACCAACAGGTCGCGGCCGGGACGACGACGGCGACGGTCGGCGGTCTCTCCGCGGGCACGAGTTACGACTTCTCCGTGACGGCCGTCGACGGCGCCGGAAACGAATCGAGCGACAGCAACACCGTCACGGCCGCGACGGGCAGCGACTCCAGCGGCGGTGGCGGAGGCGCCGTGAGTGTCCAGCGCATCACGCTCACGGACACGACGAAGTGGAACAACTGCGAGTACAGCCTCGAGTACGAGCTGAGTTCGGGCAGCGGCGTCGACCACGTCGAGGTGACCTTCGCCGACCAGACCAACACCTGGGCGAACGGAACGAAATCGTCCAGCGGCACGCCGACCGGCACGGTCTCCTTCTCGGCCGGCGGCACGGAGGACGACACCTACGAGATCACCGTCGAAGCGCTCGACGGCAGTGGGGGCGGCCTCGCGAGTCACACGATCATCGATGTCGCGGACGGCTCGAACACCGAGTGGACGGCCTGAAATCGGAGGTTATCCTGTTCTCACGTTTTCCTCCCGTGGCGGCGCATCCGATTTCCCTCCGTTGCGAGGGTCCGCGCCGGTTGCGGTCGACCGGGTCGCTCAGCTCCCGAGAAGGACGTTTACCAGATACGATTCGAATCCATCCAGGTCGTGCCATTCGAGGGCCACGCGCGCCTCGAACTCGCCGTCCGGGTCGGGTTCGGTGACGCCGTCGTCGGTCACGTCGAATCGCTCCACCTCCGTCTCGACGAGCGACTCGTCGGCGGCAAGATAGACGGCGACGGCGTCGAACAGTGTCGACGACCGCCGCGTGAAATCATCGTAGCCCATCCACGACACTCGCAGCGCGAAGAGACAGTTGTTCTCGACCACGCACCGGACGAGCGGGTCCTCGGTCGACCGCCACACCCTGTTGTAGCGCTCGCCGGAGAGGGTCACAGACCCGCAGGTGTCGAGCGGCGTCAGGAGCACGTCACGCCACGGCGCGTCGAGGACCGTCCGAAACGCGTCGGGGTCGACCGCCACGTTCGTCTCGGCGCTCTGCTCGCCCCCGTCGTAGCCGCGATAGAAACTGCCGTGCATCCCGACGAATCGACACGACGATGCGACCTCGGGACCGGGGTCGAGCGCCGCTGCCAGCGACGGCGTCGGGCCGATCGAGACCACGGTGACCGGTTCGGTCGCCGCTTCGACGACACGCCGAAACGCGGCCACGCCGTCGTCGTGGACCGTACCGGGGTACTCGTGGATGTCGTAGCTCTCGACCCACGGCCGCTGATGGCGCTCGTCCTCACTCGTCTCTCCGAAGTCGACGCCGAGCGCAACAGGCACGTCCGTCCTGCCGGCACGTTCCAGGAGCTTTGCGGCGAGCGAGGCACGATACGCGGCGTCACCCCGTTCGGTCAGGACGAGTCTGAGGTCCAGTTCCGGCGTGCGAAGCAACTGGGCCAGCGCCCACGTGTCGTCGACGTCGTTCCCGATGTCCGTCGCCAGAACGACGGGAGTCGGGTCCACGTCGACAGCGGTATCGTTCGCGTCTTTCGCGGCCATACCGCTCGTTCCAGCGCGAATCAGGTGAAGCTACGTCAAGCGGCGCGATTCGCCGGCGGTCGAGAGGCCCCGACAGCGCGAATCCGGGCCGACCAGACCGGCCGACTATCGGTCGATGGTGACGCTCGTCTCTTCGCCATCGTAGTCGAGCGTCGCGGCAGGACCGGCGCGTTCGACGCCGGTTCCGGTGCCCTCGTCGCTGACGACGACGACCTCGATATCGCGCTCCACGACGAGGTCGGGGAACGAGCCCTCGCGGTCGCCGACGGTGAGCTCGCTCTCGGCGTCGTCCCACGACAGCGGTGTGACGGCGTACTCGCCGTCCTCGTACTCGTAGCCGTCGCCGGCGTCCTCGTAGACGTCGAACTGACCGTCACGGCCTGGATAGACCCGCACCTGCCACGGGGCGTCGGTCTGCGCACCAGTGTGGTCGACTGTCGGGCCCATCGGCACGACGCTTCCGGCCTTGACGAACACGGGCATTTTCTCCAGCGGTGCGTCGGCGGCGACCGTCTGTCCGCCCTCGTAGCGCTCGCCCGTCCAGAAATCGTACCACGCCTGGCCATCGGGGAGGTAGACCTCGCGGCTCTCCGCTTTCTCGGGGAGCGGTTCCGACTCGGGGCCGTAGTACATCGGCTCGGTGACCGGACAGGCCATGAGCGCGGGACCGAACATGAACTGGTCACCGACATCGTGGGCGCGCTCGTCGTCGGGGAACTCCAGCGCGAGGTGGCGATACATCGTGTAGTCGCGGTGGGTTTCCCACCCGGCGAGTGAGTAGATGTAGGGGAGCAGGCGGTAGCGCAGGCGGTCGAATTTCACGAGCGTGTCGTAGGTCCGGTCGCCCGGGTCGCCGAAGCGCCACATCTCGCGGGGGGTGTCGGTGCCGTGCGAGCGGAACATCGGGAGGAAGGCGCCGTACTGGAACCAGCGGACGTAGAGTTCGCGGTAGCCCTCGTCCTCGTGGCCGGCGTCGTAGTCCCCGTCGGTGATCCACGAGAAGCCGTCGTGAACGAAGAAGCCGCCGATGTCGAGGGTCCACTTGGGGTTGCCCGTCGCGGTGAACTGGAGGCCGTCGGCTATCTGGGTGCGATAGCGCTCCCAGGTGCCCTCGATGTCGCCGGACCACGTGATCGCGCCGTAGCGCTGCTGGCCGGGGTAGCCGCTCCTGGTCAGGTTCAGGACGCGCTTGTCGTCCGTGGCCGCGCGCTGCCCCTCGTACATCCCTTTCGCCTGGTGGATCGAGTAGGTATTGATCGAACCCGGGTCGAGGACGTGCTTGAACGCGTCGGTCGTGTGTTTCGCGAGGCGGAAGGTGTCCGGCTCGGTCGGCAGCGTCCACGTCGGGTCGTACGGTTCCGTCGAGTCACACCACCACGCGTCGACGCCGTGGTCGAACAGGCCCGTCTTCGCCTGGTTCCAGTAGATGTCCCGGGCCTCCTCGGAGAAGGCGTTGTAGTAGCGCTGTTCGTTACCTGGCGCCGGCAAGTCCTCGTCGTCCAGGATGTGCCCGGCCTCGCGCATCTCGTCGTAGTTGTCACCGGCGAGCATGTTGGGCCAGATGGAGATCATCAACTGGACGTCTCGCTCGTGGAGTTCGTCGATGGTCGCGGACGGGTCGGGGTAGCGCTCCGGGTGGAACTTCTTCTCGCCCCAGCGACCCCAGTCACCCGGCGGCCCGCCCCACTCCTCGAAGTTCGGGTCGTCGTCGGTTGTGTCGGGCCAGTACTGCCAGTCCTGGACGATGCAATCGATGGGAATCTCGCGGTCGCGGTACTCCGAGACCACGTCGACCAGTTCCTCGCCGGTCTCGTAGCGCTCCTTGGACTGGACGTACCCGTAGGCCCACTTCGGGAACAGCGTCGACTCCCCGGTCAGTTCGCGAAAGCCCGCGATGACCGCGTCGGGGTCCTCCCCGGCGACGAAGAAGACATCCAGCGCGTCGTCACACTCCGTCCAGACGTAGCTGCCCTCGGCATCGTCGCGGAACGTCGTCAGCGACCCAGTGTTCCAGAGCATGCCGTAGCCGCGCGTCGAGAGCAGCGCCGGCATCGCGACTTTCGTGTTGCCCTGGTAGAGCAACTGCGATTCGCCGCGGTAGTTGGCGACGCCGCCGTCGTGTTGCCCCAGCCCCAGGAGCGCCTCGTCGTCGGCGAATTCGAGGTCGAGCCGCGTCGAGTACGCCTCGCGGTCGAGCGACTCGCGCGGTGTCGCTACTTCGCTGTCCCCGACTGTGAGGTCCTCGGGGTCGACCGGTGTCACCGACTTCCCACCGTCCTCGGGTTCGCCGACCAGCCGATTCCCGTCGTCGTCGCGCCAGGTGATCGCCGCCGTCTCGCGGTCGACCGCGACGCGAAGGTCGTCGGTGACGACTTCGTAGGCGTCCGCGCGTTCGACCAGCTCCCACTCCTCGCTGGGTGTCTGGTCGACGACCATCGGACTCTCCGGGTCCGGAATCGCCCCCTGTGTGTAGACCGTTCGCACGATCTCGGAGGCGATCACTTGCAACTTGAGTCGTCCGCGCGCCGTCTCGAAGCGCGGCCCGTCGGACTCAGCCGTGACTGACTCTATCGCCATGCGCTGAGTGACTCTCGGGCAGGCGCTTAGGCTTTTCTCAACGGTGTCGGTCCGTCATCGGGCTCTGCCGCGCTCACTGCGCAGTCACTCCTCGGGTAGCGAAACCCGGCGCCCGGAGTCGACGGACTCGTACACCGCTTCGATCACCTCGGTGTCGACGACGCCGTCCGCGCCGTCGGGTTCGGTCTCCATGTCTGTCAGCGCAGCCGTGGCGAAGTAGTCGAACTCCTCCGTGATCTCGGGCGGTTCCGTCACGTCGACCGACACCGCAGCGCCGTCGCGTTCGACCGTGATCGTGCGGTCGGTGTCGACATCGAAGACCGGTTCGAGGACGACCCGGCCTTCCGTGCCGAGGACCGAGAGCCGATTCGCCGTGCCTGCACCGTAGCTCGCAGTACACGACGCGGTCACGCCGTCAGGGAAGGCGAGCTGGAAAGCGACGTGCTCTTCGACGCCGTCGAACTCGGGCGGACGCTCCGTCGTTTCGGCGCTGACCGCCACCGGGTCGGCGTCGAGGAGAAATCGCGCGGTGTTGAGCGGGTAGACACCGATATCGACGAGCGCGCCGCCACCGGCCAGGTCGGGGTCGAGGCGCCACTGGTCCGGGTCACCGTCCGCGAGAAGGTCGAAGGAGAACTCTCCATGGACCTGCACTGGGTCGCCCACGACCCCGTCACGGAGTTGCTCGCGCACCCAGCGGACCGAACGGGTCGCCTGCATCCGATAGGCGGTCATCAGTTCGACGCCGGCCTCGTCGCAGACGGCCACGAGTTCGCGACCGCGGTCGGCAGTCGACTCCAGTGGTTTCTCACAGAGCACGTGTTTGCCGTGCGCCGCGGCGGTTCGGACGTGAGGTAGGTGCAGGGCGTTCGGCGTGACGACGTACACCGCGTCGTAGGCGTCGGCCCCTGCACCGTCGGCGTACTCGTCGTACGTCAGCGCGCGGTCAGCGTCGGCCTCGGTAGCGACTGCTTTTGCCTTTTCCCGGTCGCCGCTGACGACGGCGCCGAGTTCGCAGTGATCGGACCGCTCGATGCCCGGGATCGCGATATCGCGGCCGAACCAGCCGAGGCCGACGACCGCCATCCGGAGTGGCGCATCGGGAAGCGTTCGTTCCCAGTCGCGTTCGCCGAATCGCGTCGGGACGGAGATATGCATACTGAGAGTGTGCGTGCCAGCCTCAAAAGCTGGGTGTCCGCGAACGCTCTCTCCGGGACCGATACCGTCTTCGAAGCGGCGTCGACCGCGCCCGAGAGATATAACTTGCAGGCGGGTCTTGGACCGGGCATGTCAGACGGTGCCGTCCCCGTGTTGTGGTACGACGAACCAGCCGAGGAGTGGGTGGAGGGGCTCCCTCTCGGCAACGGTCGGCTGGGTGCGATGGTTCGGGGTGACCTCGAGTCCGAACGGATCCAACTCAACGAGGAGACACTCTGGGCCGGTGGGAACGTCGACCGCGTCGTCGAGGGTGCCGCCGACCACCTCCCCGAGATTCGCGAGTGCCTCTTCGACGGCGAGTACGAGCGCGCCCAGGCGCTATGCAACGAACACATGCTCGGCGACCCGCCGGATATCCGGCCGTACCAGCCGTTCTGTGACCTCCTCGTCGAGCAACCCGGCCACGACCGGGCGACAGGGTACCACCGGGAACTCGACCTTCGCGATGGGGTCGCTCGCGTCGCCTACTCTGTGGGGAACACACGGTACGCACGCGAGTACTTCGCCTCGGCGCCCGACGACGTGGTCGTCGTACGCCTCGTCTCCGAGGAGCCGGGCATGGTCGATGCAACCGTCCGTCTCGACCGCGAGCGTGAGGCGCGCGCGGGTGCCGTCGACGACGAACTCGTCCTGCGGGGACAGGTGATCGACCTCCCCGACGTGGATATCCCCGACCTGCCCGACACAGTCGACAAGGACGCCGGCCCGGGCGGGTGGGGCGTCCGGTTCGAAGGACGCGCGCTCGTCCGGCCCGAGGGTGGGACCGTCTCCGGCGTCGAGGGCGATGACCACCCGCGACGTGCGCTAGAGATCAGCGATGCGGACGCGCTGACGGTCGTGTTCGCTGCCGCGACCGATTTCGACGGGACGGATCCGACCAGCCACTGTGAGGAGACGCTCGATGCGGTTCGCGACACCACCTACGGGGAACTGAAGTCGCGACACGTCGACGACCATCGTGAACTGTTCGACAGGGTGTCGATCGACCTCGGGGACCCGGTAGCGAAACCGACCGACGACCGACTCGACGCCGTCAGAGCCGGTGCGGACGACCCCGACCTGGCCGCACTCTACTTCCAGTACGGCCGATATCTGCTGATGGCCAGTTCGCGCCCCGGCTGTCAGCCCGCGAATCTCCAGGGTATCTGGAACGAGGAGTACCACCCGCCGTGGGACGCGAACTTCACGATGGACGTCAATCTGGAGATGAACTACTGGCACGCCGAAGTGGCGAATCTCGCCGAGTGCGTCGACCCGCTCGTCTCTTTCGTCGACCGCCTGCGCGAGTCGGGGCGAGAGACCGCACGCGAGTACTACGACTGCGACGGGTACACCGCCCACGTCAACACTGACATCTGGGCCACGGCGGTCCAGACCGTCGACGCCCACTGGGGGTTCTGGCCGATGGGCGCGGCGTGGCTCTGTGAGAACCTCTGGGAGCGGTACGCGTTCGACAGATCCGAGGAAACGCTTGCCGAGATCTATCCACTCCTTCGTGGGGCCGCCGAGTTCGTGCTCGACTACCTCGTGGAGCACCCCGACCGCGACTGGCTGGTCACCGCGCCGTCGTCGTCGCCGGAGAACCAGTTTCGCACGGTCGACGGGCAGGAAGCCACGGTTTGCGTGATGCCGACGATGGACAACCTGCTCGCTCGCTCGCTGTTTTCCCACTGCGTCGAGGCCGCCGAGCAGTTGGAGTGTGACGCCGAGTTCGCCGCCGAACTCGCGGCGGCGCGGGACCGTTTGCCGCCGCTGCAGGTCGGCGAAGATGGGCAGCTCCAGGAGTGGCTGCTTGACCACGCGGCGGTCGACCAGGGGCACCGGCACGTCTCACACCTCGTCGGCTTCTATCCGGGGTCGGAGATCACCCCGACCGACGACCCCGGACTGACCGAGGCCGTCCGGACCTCGCTGGAGCGACGACTGGAACACGGCGGCGGCCACACCGGGTGGTCCTGCGCCTGGGCTATCTGTCTGTTCGCACGGCTCGGAGACGGCGACCGCGTCGGCCACAGCCTCCGGAAACTCCTGGTGGAGTCGACCTACGACAACCTCTTCGACTCCCACCCGCCGTTCCAGATCGACGGCAACTTCGGCGGCGCGGCCGGCATCGCAGAGGCCCTGCTCGGTAGCCACGACGGCGCGATACACTGCCTCCCCGCGCTCCCGGAGGCGTGGGACGACGGCAGCGTCTCCGGATTGCGGGCACGCGGTGGCTACGAGGTCGCGCTGTCGTGGAGCGACGGCACACTGGACGAGGCGACTGTCCACGCGACGGCTGACGGTCACTGTCGGGTCCGCACCGAAGCAGCGCCTCTTGGCCGAGTGGAGACGACCGACGGTGTGGCTGTCGAGTTCAACCGTGAGTCGTCCAGCGCGGTCTCCTTCCAGGTGACCGCTGGTCAGTCCTACCGCCTGGTGAGTAAGTAAGCCTCGCAGCGCTCCGGCCGCCGCTCGAGCGCACCGCTTTCCGAGTAGCTCTCTGACCGCGCGCTCGAAGCAGTCGGTCACGCAACCATTCACTCATCGTGAACAGCACTGCGTATCCGTCGTCCCATTCTCGGGAACGAGATACGAGCTGTTCGGTGGTGGCCGCTCTCGTCCGGCGATTCTATTGTGAATGATAGATCACTGTATCTACAACGAAACAGACCAGTCAGTTTGTTTGTGAGCGATTCACATGTTCTTCCGTCCCAGCGGGCTCCAGTAGTTTACCGACCAGCGAACACTGTTTTCAAATCTCGCAATATAGTGGATGTTAGTGTAGTAATTGACCCTATTGTTGTACTTGCGATTGCTTAATTATGAATAAACCTGATGTAGTAAACTCACGGTGAGTTTGGCGTAGGTCCATTGTGTCACGGTTCATCGCGATTCGGTCCGACGAAGACGGTTCGTTTGCTGCATAACTACCTGTATGAATATGTGATAATAGAATTAATAAGCAGTCAGTGACTGAGCGAATTGGGACCGGAAACAACGCGATCCTCCCGAACTGGACGGCCATCACGTCACGGTCGGGCCGGGTCAGATTCACTATGGAAAGCTGACAGTCCTGACAGGTGAGTGGGTGCGCCGGTGCGTGATCACTCCGGAGGGGAAATTTCCCAGCAGTCAGGGTTCGACCACATCCGTGGCCGGGAACAAGAAACTGTTTTCAGACGGCTTGATACGGACGATCTCGCCCAGTCGGCCCGTGGCGTGACACCACTTACCGAAATATTTAATCCGCCGTCTTCAAAGGGTCAGACCATGCCTGAGAGCGACGAAGGCGAGAGACTTTCGGTGGTGGATGGTGAGGGCTCCAGTGGTGGGGCCGACGGTGATCGAACTGACCGGGACAGGGTGTCTCGGCGGCACCTACTCGGTGCCTCCGGGCTCGCGCTCGTGACATCGCTAGCGGGGTGTCCCGGTGGTGGTGGGGGTACCGACACGCCGGAGTCCACGGCAACCGGGACACCCACCGACGAACCGACAGCCTCGCCGACGGCGAGCCCGACTGACTCGGCGACTCCGACCGCTCGCCCGACGGACGCGCCGACAGACACGCCGACGGATACGCCCGAGGACACACCGACCGAGACGGAAACCGACACCCCGACGTACGACATGGAACCGGTGTTCGACGAGTTCGTCTCGGCCGACGGCACCGACTTCGCCGTCGGTGGGGAGTCGTTCTACCCGGTCGGCGGGAATCACCCGCAACTCCGGAAGCAGTCGGAGTCCCAGCAGACCACCTGGTTCGACGACTGGTTCGAGTCGGTCGAGTCCACGAACGTCCTGCGGGCCACGGCCTTTGGCACCGGACGGGAGACGCCGACCGACCCGCTCCAGCCGTCGCCCGGCGAGGCGAGCGAACAGGGCTTCGAGAAACTCGACAGACTCATCGCCCACGCCGGAGAGCGCGGTGTCAGGCTGATCCTCCCGCTGACGAACTACTGGGACTGGATGGGCGGGATCCCGCAGTACCTCGACTGGGCCGGTCTGGACAACAAACACGAGTTCTACTCGAGCGACTCCTGCCAGGAGTGGTACCGGAGCCACATCGAGAACGTGCTCACGCGCACGAACACGTACACTGGCATCGAATACCGGAACGACCCCACGATCATGATGTGGGAACTGTGCAACGAACCGAGCGTCGGCTTCGAGGCCCGAACCGACGAGACGCTACAGGCCTTCTACGACTGGGTACGGGAGTCGGCGGCGTACATCAAGGAACTGGACTCCAACCACCTCGTCTCGACGGGGATGGCCGACCCCTATCCCTGGGACAGCGAGGAGCTGAACCGCCGCGCCCACGAACAGGATGCCATCGACGCCTACTCGGTCCATCTCTGGGCCGACCCGGAACACTCCGACATCGGCATCGCGCGGGGCAAAGACCGCATCGAGAGTCACGCGGCTCACGCCAGCGACCTCGGGATGCCGGTCTACATGGGTGAGTTCGGCTGGTCGATCGACCGGTTGACCGACGACCGGAAAGAAAAGTACACTATCGACTACCGGAATCTCGCCTTCCGAGAGTTCCTCAGCGCGATGCGGTCGGCGGGCTACGACGGCTCGCTCGTCTGGGACTTCCGACACAGCGCTGAGTGGCCTCTCTCCTGGAACAAGCAGGCCGTCTTCCCGCGTTGGGACCAGACCACCTCGCTCGTCGAGGAACACTACGCGAACATCACGACGCCGCCCGGCGACGGCACCGGCCTGACCCTGCAGTCTCCGAGTCTCTCCTCGCAGACGACGCCCATCGAAGGGCGGAAGATGATCGCGGTGTCGAACACCGGCGGCGGGACGACCGACGAGGCCGCGTTCTCGCTGGCACCTGAGGGCGACACCTACACGGACCCCGACGGGACGAGCAGTTCCGCTGACTCGTCGGACGTCTCGGCGGACTTCTACCTGGGCTACGACGCGGACAACCTCTACGTGACCGCCGAGGTCACCGACGACACCCACGAGGCCATGTCGGGATCGAACATGTGGCAGCAGGACTCGATCCAGGTGGCCGTCGGGACGAGCGGTGGGTACGGGCCGGAGTACGGCATCAGTCACACCGGGAGCGGCAACGTACACCGCTGGCTCGACGGCAGCGCCGCACAGGCCGCCTCGAACGTCGAGGCCTCGACCAGCCGCGACGGGTCCGTGACGACGTACGACCTGACGTTCCCGTGGAAGACACTGTTCGCCGAGTCGATGGGGAGCGGTGACAACTTCGCCTTCAGCGTCCTCGTCAACGACAACGACGAGGCCGACAGCAACCGCAACAACATCCTCGGGTGGACGCTGCCGGGGATCAACGGGTCGAAGCAGGCCGGCGATCTCGGCGTGCTCGTCCTCGAGGGCGAGGGCGCGGTCTGGAACGCCCAGCCCGGGACGGGACCGAGCGACCTCACGACCGGTGAAACGGGAACGTGGACGTTCCAGGTCGCCAACTTCGGTGGCTCCGCCCAGGAGTTCGACATCGCGCTCGACGGGACGGATGTCACGAAGACGATCGAGATCGAGGCCCAGAGCACGGCAACGGTCTCGGTCGAAGGCTCGTTCGAAAAACAGGGGAGCACGGAAGTCGCGATCACGGTCACCGACCCGACGACTGGCGACAGCCAGACGCTCTCGCACGACGTGACCGTCCTCTCCTCCTGACGTCGCCTTTTCTCTCCTGACGGCGTCCCGCGGCCGGACGCCGTTCGCAGCATCGGCACGCCTCTCCCCGATCGGCCGGTTTGAAGAGCCGCAGCGACGACACGAGCCTATGCATCGGGCTTTCGACCCGTCGCCGTCGCGGCACCGTATCGCGCTCGACGGTCGCTGGGAGTTCACCGCCGGTGACCCCGATAGATACTGTGGGACCGACGAGGGCGGGGCCGAGGACAGCGTGACCGACGACGGCGCGGGGTTCGACCCGACTACCGCCTTCGACGGCGCCACTGACCGGATGACAGTCCCGGGCTGCTGGCAGACTCGCGCTCGCTATCACGACCACCACGGCGTCGGGTGGTATCGACGCGAGTTCTCTCTCCCTGACGCAACGAACCTGCGTCTTCGGTTCGAGGCCGTCGCTCACGAGGCGACCGTCTTCGTCGACGGCGACCGTGTCACCTCGCACACGGGCGGATACACGCCGTTCGAAGTCCTGCTCCCCGACGTCGAGGCGGGCGAACACGAGGTTATCGTCCGCGTCGACAGCAGACTCGACGAGACGACCATCCCGAAACCAGACACGGACTGGTTTCCCTACGGCGGGATCACCCGCGAAGTGTTCGCCGAGGAACTACCGGACGTGTTCGTCGAGGACTTACGCCTCGAGTACGACCTCGACGGCGACACGGCGGTCGTCGACGCGAGTGTGACGCTCCGAAACCTCGGCGAAGCGGTCGAACCAGACGTGGGTCTCGCTGTCGGGGGACGCGACACGACCGGGAGCGTCGAAGTACCCCCGGGCACGGCGACTGTGCGGCGCACGCTGGCGCTGGCCGATATCGACCGCTGGTCGCCCTCGGACCCGCAGCTGTACGACGCCGCCGCGTGGGTCGACTGTGCGGAAGGCGCCTCGGCAAGGCGGGACGAACGCCGCGAGCGCGTCGGTTTTCGTGACGTCTCCGTCGACGGTCGCGGGATCCGTGTCAACGGAGACCCCGTCGAGATCTGTGGTGTGAATCGCCACGAGGACCACCCAGAGCACGGCCACGCCCAGCCCGCGCGCCTGATGGAACTGGACCTCGACGTGCTCGCCGACCTCGGTGCGAACACCGTCCGCACCTCCCACTACCCGAACCACCCGCGATTTCTCGACTACTGTGACGAGGCCGGCCTCCTCGTCATCGAGGAGATCCCGTACTGGCAGTTCGGTCCCGAGCAGGTCGACCGCGACGGGATTCTCGCGGCCGGCGAGCGGATGCTCGCGGAGATGGTCGACCGCGACTATCACCACCCGTCGGTGATCGCCTGGAGTCTTCACAACGAGTGTGCGACCGAGTCGGACGCGCTCGTCGAAGCGACCGAAGCGCTCGCCGAGACAGCCCGCGAACGCGACGAGACACGCCCGCTCACCTACGCGACCAACAACGACTACGTAGGCACCGCGGAGCGCTGTCAGAACTTCGTTGACTTCCTCTGTCTCAATGCCTACTGGGGCTGGTACGACGAGTCGCGGACCTGGACCGAGTACCTCGACGAGATGGCCGACACCTACGACTGTCCGCTCGTGGTCTCGGAGTTCGGCGCCGGTGCCGTCGCGGGTGAGCGGACCCACGAACGCCAGAAGTGGAGCGAGACGTACCAGGCGGCTCTCCTCGTCGATGCTATCGGAGCGATCCGCGACCACGAGGCGTTCGCGGGGTTCACTATATGGCAGTACTGTGACACTCGCACGCAGCCGAGCGGCTTCGCCGGCCGCCCCAAAACGAAGAACAACAAGGGGATCGTGACCGAGTACCGGCGGCCGAAAGACGCCTTCGACGCCGTCAGGGACCTGCTTGACGGCGAGTGAGTCTGTCTCCCGATCCGTGGTCAAGCCGGCGAGACCCGGAGGAAAGCGACGCCGTGACCTTCGACGGTCGCTGCGATTTCTCCCGAAGTTTCCCACTCCTCGTCGGTCCAGAGGTCCCGGACCGCGTAGGAATCTGCCTCGATCGGTTGGTCGACAGTGTCGACGTCCGTCTCGATGTCGACCGGTTCGGTTCCTCGGTTGAACAGGATCACGGCGGACTCGCCACCGGCGAGGCGTTTGCTCCATACCTCGCGGTCGCCGCGCTTCTCGTCGCGCGTTCCCTGGATGCCAAGCGGGTCCTGGTCGACGGCGATGGCGTCCTCGTTGAGTAGTATTCGTTCGGTCTGATCGTCCCAGTCGCGGAGGTCGTTGCCGGCCATCAGCGGCGCCGAGAACAGACACCAGAAGCTGAAGTGGGTAACCTGTTCGGCCTCGGTGAAGGGGTCCTCGACGTGGAAGGAGTCGTCCTGGGAATGGATCGAATCGGGGCCGTTGCCGACCTGGAGCATGTCGGGGTCGTTCCAGCCGCCCGGCCCGTGATAGCCCGCGATGTCGTGCTCGTGGCCGTGCCGGTCGATGATCTCGACGAGTCCCAGGCCGTGCTCGTCCTTTTCGCTCGATTCCCACTTCGCGATGATGTCGCCGGTTGTCCGCCAGAGCTGGCCGCCGACGTTGCGGCCCCACTGCCAGGGCTCGTTGTTGCCCCACTCACAGAGGCTGAAGACGATGTCGCGGTCGGCCGCGGCGAGTTCGGCGCCCATCGCCTCGTAGCGAGTGCGCGCATCGAGACCGTGGTGTTCGCCGCAGTTGTCGTATTTCAGGTAGTCGACGCCCCACTCCGCGAACTGCCCGGCGTGGATATCCTCCAGTCCGAGACTCGCGGGCAGTTCCGCGCACGTGTGCGTGCCAGCCGATGAGTAGATACCGAACTGCAGCCCCTTTTCGTGGACGTAATCCGCCAGGTCCGCGATCCCCGAGGAGAAATCCTCCGGGTGGGGTTGGAACTCGCGGTCGTCGGTGAGCGACTCGGCCATCCAGGTGTCGTCGACGACGAGATACTCGTACCCGGCCTCGCGCATGCCCGTCTCGACGAGCATATCGGCGGCGTCTCGCACGTCATCCTCCGTGACTGTCCAGCTGTAGGCGTTCCAGGAGTTCCACCCCATCGGGGGCGTCCTGACTCGCGGTGTCGATCGGCTCACACCTGACCGCGACACCGGAGCGGATAAACCGATATCGATCCCGGAGCGTTCGCCCTGCGATACGCACCGCCCGACCGCTCCGTGACACGACACCCGACACCGTGTCGCGCCGACGGCGCCACTGTCTCGCCGTCGGCCACTGGAGACGATAGTTTGAAGAAGGGTGGTTCGCAATATCTGGGCAAATGAGTCAGGCTGTCACACGGGCGAACCAGATGTCCAGCGGCTACAAGAAATATCTCCTCGCGTTCTACTACATCATTTCGGCCAAGATATCGTTGAGCATCGCCGGATTCGGCCTCGTCCTCATCGGTCTGGGTGCGGCGACGGACCCGTTGGGGCCGGAGTCGTACAACTTCGGCGTCCATCCGATCAACGCCATGTCGGGGATTATCGCGGTCGTGGGCGCGTCGTTTTTCGTCTTCGGCCTGCTTATCTACATCATCCTGCTCGCCAACCGAAAGATCGGCGAGTGGACGAACTGACAGCTTCTGTCTCGTGTCTTCACAGCACCACTGTCGGTGTTTCAACTGACCGATGTCGCATCAAAACCCGACGTTCTTCGAAGCGCTCTGTGACAGAGTCCTCGCGATCCGCATCCTCTTCGGCGTCTCGTTTATGTTTTTCATCCTCAGTTTAGCCCTCGTCTTTTTCTACGAGTGGGGGTCGGCCGAAAGCGTCGTCACCGTATTGAACCTCGTCGGCTCGGCCGTGTTTGCGTCCGCAAGCTACTATGCCGTCCGGAAGTGTCGCGAGGTGAATGCACTGTCAACCGACGGGCTGGATACGGCCGACGACGACAACGATTAACTCCCGCCACACACAACCGGGAGGCAATGTCAGAAGCCGGACCGACAGACCGCGCACGCGACCTCGCTGACCTCGCTCGCGAGGACCCGTCGGCGGTCGACGCTGACGAACTCACGTCGTTGCTCGAGGCGGACTCGGCCGACGCCAGGTGGTACGCCCTCCAGGCGATCCGGTCGGCCGGTGCTACCGGAACGATCGACCTCTCGTCGTTCGTCGACGACCTCTTCGACGCCATCGACGACCCGGACTCGCGCGTCCAGACCACCGCAGCGATGGCTATCGGTGACTTCGCGGACCGCGACCCGGGCACCGTCTCCGACGGGATACCCGAAATGACGGCGCTGCTCGCGTCCGACGAAGAACTCCTGCGGACCGCTGTCACGGACTACCTCATTCGGGTCGCGAACGCCGCTGGTGACCCTGAGAGCACGGTCGCACCCGAGACGCTCGAACCTGCGGTCTCGGACCTTCGTGCGTTGCTTGACGACCCGGCACAGCGGGAAAACGCCGTCCGGGCGCTCGGGGCCGTCGCCGATCAGTACGCCCACCGGTTGACCGACGACGTAGCAGACTTCTGTGAGGTGTTCGTCGCGGCGTCGGAGGGGCCGAGCGGCGTCGACATGGACCGATCTGTGGCACAGTCGACACGCGAACACGTCCAGGATTCGACCGCGAAGGCGAAGATCAATCAGCGGGCGGTCCGTAACGCTGCGGGGGAATCGCTCGTCGCAATCGCCCGCGAGGACCCGACTGCGGTCACGGACCGTCTCTCGGCCCTGGCCGACGTGCTGGACGACCCCAACCCCGACGCTCGGAGCTACGTCCTCGAGGTGTGCGAAGCCGTCGCGTCGGCCGAGGCCGACGCCGTCACTCCGCACCTCGACGCGGTGGCACCCAGGCTGGAAGACGGACCTGGCGTGCGCGAGCACGCCGTGCTGGCGCTCACCGCGCTCTCGCAGTCTGACCCCGACGCAGTCGTCGACGCTATCGAGCCGTACCACGACGCCGTCGTGGACCTCCTGGGTCACGGTGCACCGGCGGTCCGGGGCGCAGCGGTCGGACTGCTCTCCTACGTGGCCGAGGCGTCGCCGGACGCCGTCGACCCGGAACCCGTTCGCCCGTTGCTCCACGACGACACCGCCTACGTCCGCGGGAACGCCGTCTGGGTACTCGGTTATCTCAGAGACGAGACGGCGCGAGACGACATCCAGGAGCGTGCGGAGTCCGATCCCGACCCAGAGGTCCGCTCGGCCGCCGAAGCCGCGCTCGACCGCCTCTGAGCGACACTCCGCTCACCGATAGGTTGATTAGGACCGGACGGTGACCCACGAACCGTTCACGTGACCCGCAGCCGACCCGCGCCGCGTTCGTCCGTTCGCGACCCCGAGCAGCGGGACGCTTCGCCCCGGTCGATCGCCTTCCAGACGGACCGCCCGGAGCCGCTATGACGTCGAGCGACGACAGCGTCTGGCCCACACGACGCCGATTCCTCTCCCTCGTCGCTGGAGGCGTAGCCGGACCCCTCGCCGGCTGTGGCTCTCTCGACGGATCGGACGGGAGCAACGTCAAGAACTCGACGGCAGTCATCGGTCACGGCTTCCCGCACGACCCGAGCAATTACCAGCTCAATCCGTGGGCGCTGGGATACCTGCCGGGGTTCCCGTCGGTGCTGTTCGAACCGCTTTCGGTCGACGTACACGGCGGTGACAGGGAACTCACCGATCTGGTCGCCGACTTCACTGTGAACGGGCGCACAGCGACGATCGAGTTCAGCGAGGCGTTCTCGTGGTGGAACGGCGAGCCTGTAACAGCCCGTGACCGCTGGGTTGCACACCGGATCGACGACCGTCTCGGTGTGACACACCCCTGGGACTCGGTCACCCTCGTCGACGACTACACGCTCGAATACACGTTCGAGGCGCTGTTGCGCGACCGTATCGCCGCACGAACAGTCGTTGGAACCCTGTTGGACACCCCTGCGTGGCTGTTCGACGACTGGCGGGCTCAGCTGGCCGATGCCGACAGCGAGAACGAACGGCGACAGATAGCTGAAGACCTCCAGACCACGGCCCTCTCGCCGGAACGGGCGATGGAAGAGGGCTACGGCTGTGGTCCCTACGAACTCTCGGAGGTGTCCGTCAACCGGATGCTGTTCGAACGGTACGACGACCACCCCAACGCTGATGCGGTCTCCGTTCCCGAGCTGTGGTTTCCGATCGCCGAGGGGAGGCGCGCCGAGGAACTCACGCGCGACGGCGTCCTCGACGTGGGCGAAGGTGTTCCCGGCGGCAGCCGGAACGCCGACCTGCCGGAGTATGTCGAGCAACTGGCGAGCTACCGGACCGACTTCGGGACGAAGTACTCCTTCAACTTCGCCGCCCGCCACCTCGGCCGTCGAGGAGTTCGCCGAGCCTTCCTCTGTGCGCTCCCGCTCGACGGCCTCGTCGGTAACGCCGGCTGGGGGACCCCGATGGCTCTCCAGACCGGCCTGTCGCCCGACGCCGCCGACCGCTGGCTGGGTCCGGTCGCTGACCGTCTCCACACTACCCCAGTCGAACGGGATATCGACCGGGCCCACGAGTTCCTGCGGAGCGCCGGCTACGACCGGCAGGGCGGCGACTGGGTCGGCCCCGAAGGCGAGCCACTCGCGATCAGACTCCGCGCCCCGCGCTGGGAGGAGTGGGGACTGTTCGGGCAGCAGACGCGGTCCGCGCTCCTCGAGGCCGGGTTCGACATCACGCTCGATACGGGCGGGCTCACCACTTACGGCACCAAGCTCGAATCGAACAGTTACGACGTGATAGGCTGGTGGACCCAGGGTGACCCCTTCTACGCCTACGACGTGTTCGACGAGTCGCTCGTCGGTCTCGGATTCGACGTCACCGACCCCCAGCGGTCTCGCACGGACCGTGACAAACCGGTGGAGGTGACGATCCCATCGGAACCGGGCCGGCTCGAAGTCGAGGGCGACGGCGTGACCATCAATCTCGTCGACCTCTGGGACGAGCTCCGCCGGCCGGTCTCGGCGGACCGAACCCGGGAGATCGTTCGGCTGTTCGCCCGCTGGTGGAACTACGACCTGCCCGACCTGCACCTCGCGACGTGGGACAAGCGCGTCTGGGGGAACACCCGCGACTTCGACTGGCCCGACGAGGGCGCCGACATCTATCGCCACGTCGGGCCCCAGAACCGCGTCGACTACAACCTCATTCGGACCGGCGCTATCGAGTCGACGGAGTGACGCTCGACGCATCTTAGGAGCAGTCACTGGGCTATCGGTGCTCATACCGACGCGAGAACTGTAAAACGAGAACTACAACGAATGGACGAGCACGGTGGCAGAAGCGCGCTGTCAGCGTTGGTTACTCCCTGTCGCCCCGGGAGAAGCCGATGGTCTCCTGGCCTTCGAGTTCCTGGCTGTTCCAGTACTCGTGGTTGCTGAGCGCCCGGAAACAGCTCGCTTCGGTGCCGCCAGTGTCGTAGACCTCGGGCTCTTCGCGCGTGCAGACCTCGCGGGCCTCGATACAGCGCGTGTGGTACTTACAGCCACTCGGTGGGTCCGCGGGGTCCGGGACGTCGAGCTGTCGCACTGGCGGGTCTTCGTTGACTGCCGCTTTCGCGGCCTCGGGGTCGATTGCCGGTGTCGACCAGCGCAACACCTCCGAATAGGGGTGTGTCGGGTTCTGGAGGATCTCGTCGGGCTTGCCGATCTCGACGATGTTCCCCAGGTACATGATCGCGATCCGGCCGCCGCCTTTCTTCGCGAGGTAGCGAGCGTTCGCGAGGTCGTGCGAGATGAAGAGAAACGAGGTGTTGATGAGGTCCTGGAGTTCGAGCATGAGGTCCATCATGTCGACTCGCAGGGAGACGTCGAGCGCGGAGACGGCCTCGTCGGCGAGCACGAGGTCGGGGTTCATCAACAGCGCGCGGCCGAGGACGACGCGCTGTTTCTCGCCGCCCGAGAGCTGGTATGGGTACCGCTCGGCGTAGTCTTTCGCCGGCGTCATTTCGACGTGTTCGAGATAGCGATAGATGGTCTCCTCGCGGTCTTCCTGGTCCAGGTCCTCTCGCCACTTCTTGAGCGGGTCCGCGAGGATAGCCCGGACGCGGCGGCGGGAATTCAGTGCTTCCCCCGGGTCCTGGTGGACGATCTGCATCGCCCGCCGGATGTCCGGGAACTCGATGTCCGCCGAGTTCGGATTGTCTTTCGCCTCCCAGATGTCCTGTCCCTTGTAGCGGATCGACCCACCGGTCGGTCGCTGGAGGCCGATCGCAGTCTTCCCCAGCGTCGTCTTCCCGCAGCCGGACTCACCCACGAGCGCGACGACGTCGTTTTCTTCGATGTCGAGCGACACCTCGTCGACCGCCATTATCTCCTCGTCGGAGAGGTACTGACGGAGGAGGCCGCCGGGTGCGAAGTCGACTTCCACCCCGTCCAGCGAGAGGAGGGGCTCGTCGCTCGCGGCCTCCGCCCCCGCTTCGGTCGCTCCATCCGGTTCCACGTCGGCCGCCATGTCGATGTCGCTGTCGTCTGTGCTCATTCGTTGTCCTCCACTCCGCCACCGTGCAGGGTGTAATCGATCTCACCCGCGGACTGCTCCCAGTAGAAACAGGAGACGCGGTGGTCGCCTTCTACCTGAACGAGTTCGGGGTCCTCGATGCGACACCGGTCGTCAGCCAGGGGACACCGCGGGTGGTACGAACACCCCGACGGAATGTTGACCGGGTCGGGACTCGATCCCGGAATCGTCTGCATCTCGTCGAGTGGCGAGTCGATACTCGGCACCGACCGCAACAGCGACCTCGTGTACGGGTGTGCCGCGTCTTCGAGCATCGGCTTCGTCGGGCCGATCTCGATGAACTCGAACCCGTAGAGGACGCCGATCCGGTCAGACAACCCCGCGATGAGCGGCAGGTCGTGCGTGATGAAGACAATAGTGATGTCCAGCTCGTCACGAAGGTCGGTCAGCATGTTGATGATGGTCCGCTGCATCAACAGGTCCAGCGCCGCTGTCGGCTCGTCCATCACCAGTACCTCGGGTTCGAGGACGAGCGAGAGGGCGATGAGCGCCCGCTGTTTCATGCCGCCAGAGAGTTCGTGGGGGTACGAACGCATCACCCTGTCCACGTCGAGATTGAGTGCCTCGAAGAGGTCGTAGACGTACTCGAGGCGTTCGTCGAGGTTCGCGTCGTGGGCGGCGATGGTCTCCTCGAAGTGGCCACGGATCTTCATCGTGGGGTTGAACGAGTTCATCGCCCCCTGGAACACCATCGAGACTTCCTCCCACCGGAAGCTCTTGAGTTGCTGGTCCGATAGGCCCAGGACGTCGACTGATTCACCCTCGCGGGGATGGTACGTGATCTCGCCGGTCGTCAGTCCCGGCGACTCCACGGCGTCGAGCAGAGCGGCGGCGAACATCGATTTCCCGCTCCCGCTCTCGCCCACGACCGCGAGGATCTCCTCGCGGAACACGTCGACGTTCACGTCGTTCAGCACCCTCGACTGTCCCCGCTCCATGTCGAACCTGACGTCCGTGTTTTCGACTTCCATCACGACGTCGCCGGCCTCGTCCTCGTAGGTCTGCTGTTGTTGCGTTCCGTATGACATACAATCACTCCCGTCCGACGGAATGGCCGTCTCTGCCGCTGGACTGATCCGTCTCCATCGTGCGAACCATTCCTCTGGTATTCACTCTCGGTGTTGCATATTAAAACCACACGGTCTCCCATTCCCGGGTCCAGAGTGGGGTGAGAACGCGTCGGTGACCCAGCCGCACCGAGTGGCTGTCACTGCCGCGACCTGGTCGTGCCAGGACTCTCGACAGGCTGTAGCACCCGTGGCGAGCTCGCGGTCGTGACCGGCCGGTGGCTACGAGAGAGCACTGCTATCCACCGAACGAAGTCCACATCGAACCGTGTGAGAGAGAATCGAACCCAATCGAACCGCACCGAACAGGATCCTGCCGCGTCAGGGCCGTTCGTCGCCCTCGTCCGACGTCGTCGAGGAGTGGCGGGCGCGCAGTCTGGGGTTGAACAGCTGGTCCAGCCCCTGTCCCAGCAGGATGAGGAAGAACGTCATCCCGGACAGCGCGAGCAGCGGGAACAGCATCATGTGGCCGGCCTGCGCCCAGTTGTTGACAGCGTCCGCCTGCGAGATCGAGTAGTGAAGCATCACGCCCCAGTTGTCGATGGGCGACGAACTGGGGAGGATGCCGAGGTAGTACAGCGCGACGGACTCACTGATGACGCCCGTCGCCGCACCCGCCGAACTGATGAGCACGAACGGCGCCAGCTGCGGGATCAGGTCCTTGCCGATTATCTCGGTGGTCGAAAGCCCCATCGTCCGAGAGGCTTCGACGTAGGACTCTTCGCGCAACGTGAGGACCTGTGACCGGAGGTTCCGGGCCAGTCCCGGCCAGTTGTCGATAGCCAGGATGGCACCGACGATGAACGGGTCCTGTGGCGGATAGACGGCCGCGATGAGGATAATCAGTGGGAGTCCGGGCAGCGTGATCATCACGTCGGTAAGCGTCATCATCACCGTGTCTATCATCCCGCCTTTGTAACCCGAGACGAACCCGAAGATGACCGCGACGCCGATCGAGAACAGGACGCCAGCTAGCGCCATCTTCAGCATCGCGGGTGTTGCATGGATAATAGACGTCATCATGTCGCGTCCGGCGTAGTCCGTGCCCAGCGGGTAATCTGGATAGATGAACGCTCCGGTGTACGCGACTCGCCAGTTGAGGGTCGGCTGGTCGACCAGGCGCGGCCCGACCACACCCATCAGGATGTACAACAACACGCCGAGGCCGCCGATACGCGCCCGCCAGTCGTTCCACGCGATGCGGAACGGGGTCGCGAAGTAGGTGTCGATGAGTCGTCGGAACCGCTCCTGGGGCGACGTCTTCCGACGACCGCCGTCGCCGTCCCCACTGGTTCCGAAGATCTCCTGTTCGACGGTCCCGCCGTCAGTACGCCGTTCGTTGGTGTCTGAGTTGCTCATCGTTAGTACGCCTCACGTTCGGATGGGTCTCCAGCCCGCGGGTCCACGAACCCATAGGTCACGTCCGCCACGAACATCCCGATCACGGTCAGCCCCGTCAACAGGATGAACGACCCCATGATCAGGGGGTAGTCCTGCTGTGTGAACGCCTCGAACAACAGGAACCCGACGGCCCGGTAGTTGAATATCTGTTCGAGGACGACGCTCGAACTGAAGACACCGGCGATGCCGATGACGATGCCCGTGTAGATCGGCAGGATGGTGTTCCGGGCGATGTACCGCGTCAGGATGCGGTTTCGTCCGATACCGCGGATCTCCGCCGATCTGATATAGTCGGCACCGATGACCCTAACCCCGAGTGCCCGCATCCCTATCGCGCCACCTGCGAACCCGACCAGGAAGTTACTCAGTATCGGCATTGCGGCGTGTTCAACGACGCCGATCATGAAGGGGAGGTTGAATCCAGCCTCGACGCCGGTGGGATACCGACCGCCCGTCGGCAACACGCCCCACTTGATCCCCAGCGTGACGAGCAGGAGGATCGCGACCACGTAGTAGGGCACGGAGGTGACGACCATGATGAACACCGTGAGGCCCTTGTCGAGTTTGGTGCCTTCCTTGTAGGCCATCAGCGTCCCGAAGAGGATCGTCATCGAGAGCCCGCCGATGAACCCGTAGATGCTGATGAACATCGACCACGGCATCGCATCGAACATGAGGTCGAACACCGGCCGCTGGAAGATGATCGACTCCCCGAAGTTCCCCGTCATGACCTCGGAGAGGTAGTTGATGTACCCGACGATGGGCCCCTGATTCGTGTTGATCCCCGTTGCGGCCTCGGTCAAGCGACCGAGTCGTTCGGGGTCCGGTGGGCGACCGTTCTGTGTCGCCCGCTCGATTATCCGTGTTCGCATCGAGTCGATCGGGCCTCCCGGAATGAGACGGTACAGGACGTACGTCAGGAACATTCCGGTGAAGAACGTCACGAAGGCCTGAGTCACTCGCTTGATATAGTAACGCACACCCATGTTTACTCCCTAATGGTGAATGACTGCATATAATCTTTTACCTTACAGCACGCCCGCGTGCCCGAGGAGATTGTTGATGCTCCACAGTACGTAGGCCACGAGGGGAACCGCGACGACCTTGTAGGCGTCCGAGACTGGGATGTCACGAATGTGGGCGACCGCGTGTGCCGCGATGTACCCACTCCAGATGAAAAAGACCAGTCCGACGGCGAGCGCACCGAGCATGATCGGCTCCTCGTAGAGCAGGCCGTAGAGATAGCTTGCGGAATCTCCAGCTGCGCCGCGCTTGACCTCGTCCTCGATCTCTGTTGGCACAGGCGATTCGATGAGCGTCTCCTGGGTGATCACGACCACCGCGGCGATCGACTTCACCAGGTTGGTGAACACGACCGGCACGAGCGTCCAGGCGGTCAGTTTCGCGGTCTCGAAGAGGCTCCCGTAGTCGGAGTACAGCCAGGAGAGCGCGTAGTACCCGAGCGTGAAAAAGCCCCAGAGAACGTACGCTCCGACGATACTGCGGAGGCCGTACACCTGGATCCGGAGCCCGCGTTCGCCCGCGATGACGACCTGTCCCTGCGACCGGTCGACAGCGTTCGTCACGAAGTTCGACATGAACTCCTGTCCGACGTAGAGGATCCCTGCTGCGCCGACCAACCCGATGATCAACAGAACGATCACTTCGTTCCATATCCGGTCGGTCGACGCCTTCTCCTCGAAGAACCGGTCCGGATCGAGGAGTAACATTTTGAAGCGGTTCCATTTCCCGCCCACGAAGGCACGTGGATTTCTGACTGCGGCACTCACACTCATATTCCAAATGTTCACGCAGAGTGTGGTATGTTCTTTTCGGTTATCCCGCCCGGACCAGCGTCTCGATAGGTCGACGACAGCTGGTTTCCGCTCTCACGGTCGGTAGGAAAGGCGAAGAAATCGGGCTGTTCTCAAGCGGTCCCGCGATGCCGACAGTAGCCGTTAGTTCGGACCCTGGACGGTCGGGACCGGGATCTCGTCGAGGATGTCCTGGACGACGACGCGCTTGTCGACGTCGTTGACCTGGGCCTCGGCGGTCAGGACGAGGCGGTGAGCGAGCGCCGGTTCGGCGATGGCTTTGACGTCGTCGGGTGTGACGTATTCTCGACCGGCGACGACCGCCCGAGAGCGAGCGGCTTCGAACAGTCGCTGGGTCCCGCGCGGGGAGATACCGACACGAACGCGGTGGTCGTCCTGTGTGGCGAGCGTGATCTGTGCGATGTACTCCAGCATGTCGTCGTCGACGATGACCGTCTCAGAGACGCTCTGAAGCTCGTTGACCTCACCAGCCTGCAGCACCTGGCTCGCGGACGGCGCGGACGTGCTCCGGTTCGAACGCCGGCGCAGGAGTTCGAGCAGGCCGTCGGCTTCGGGGTAGCCGATGCTCGATTTGATCATGAATCGGTCGACCTGCGCTTCGGGCAGCGGGAACGTCCCCTCCTGCTCGACCGGGTTCTGCGTCGCGATGACGAAGAACGGGTCCGGGAGCTGGTGGGTCGTCCCCTCGACGGTGACCTGGCCTTCACCCATCGCCTCCAGCAGCGCGGCCTGGGTCTTCGGCGGCGCACGGTTGATCTCGTCGGCCAGGATGATGTTCCCGAAGATCGGCCCTTTCTGGAACTCGAACTCACCTTGCTGCTCGTTGAAGATGTAGGTCCCGGTCACGTCGTTGGGGAGCAGGTCCGGCGTGAACTGGATGCGCGAGAACTCGAGTCCCAGCGCGCTCGCCATGCTGTTTGCCGTCAGGGTCTTCCCTGTCCCTGGCACGTCTTCGAGGAGCACGTGCCCCGACGCCATGAGCCCCACCATGACCGTCTCCATGAACGACCGCTCGACAATGACGGCCGACTCGATTTCCTCGATGACTTCTTCGATCCGGTCGCTCGCTTCGCTGACACTGAACTCTTGGACTCCCATGGTCTTCCCAACGAAAATGGTTGCCTTAGAGGTGACGATCCAAAACGGCAATCCGCCGACAGTTCCGGCTGTCGGCGACACCACCACCGCCGTCGGCGGAGTTTCCAGACGGTAACGCGTCGGCTGCACGCACTGAACTCACCCTCCGCTCTCACGAGACACAGGTTCGGTTTGAACGCGCCAGTCCAGTACTCGTCGAAAAACAGACGCTCGCGGTGTCGGTCGCAGAAAGGGGCGGTCAGTTCACGTCCGGAACGACCAGATCAACAACAGCGCGGCGAGGACGAGGAAGACCAGCGCAGGTGCGGGCTGCCCGTCCTCGGCGACGAAGTAAATCCCGTAGGCAACGCCGCCGACCAGCGCGCCGACTACTGTCGTCGCGACCGCATGGACGAACTCACCGCGACGCGTGAACGTGTCCGTCGACATCTGTCGGCCGACACTGACTGCGTTCTGTCCGAGGTCGAGCGCGAGTATCGTCCCGATCATACTGACGAGCAGGAGCCCGGGCATGTTGCCCTCGATCCCGCTGATCATCACACACAGGAAGATCAGGAAGCTCCCGACGGTGACGACTCCGCGGTGGTCGAGAGCGAAGACACCGATTGCGATGCCGCCCAGGCCGAGTGCGCCGAACACGAGCGCGACGACGGAGGCGAATCCGCTCGCGCCGACGGCGATGACGCCGGAGACGAGTGCGAGCCCGCCGCTGATGATGGACGCCGAGTGGTTCACTTCGACGCCATGTCTGAGACTCATCTAGGCCCACCTCGTTTGGGCGCGTTCGATTTCGAGTGTGAGTCTGTCCTCGGGGTCCCAGTCGATGGCGCGGATGCCGCGCTCGCGGAGTTCCGCGAGCCTGAGTTCCCGCTCGATGTGCGCGAGGCGCTGCCCGACCGTCTTGTCGCTGGTCGTGTCCGGGCTGACGATCGTGACCAGGTGGCCGGCCGAGTCGAGCCGTCGCGCCGTTTCGGAGGCGTAGTCGTCGGCCAGCGGCGTGAACAGGAACACCTGTGAGTTGCTCGGGAGCTGTCGTCTGACGTGGGTCATCGGGTCGATGTAGGTTCCTTCGATGTTTGCTTTGCTCGGCGGGATCGCCGACAGCGCGGGGTGTTCGGCGAACAGTTCGCGTGCCCGTTCGAGATGGGCGCTCCCGGCGCCGGGAGCCAGCCAGCACGGCACCGTGTCGAACGCCGCCACGCCGACGAGGTTCCCGGCGTCGTACAGCGAACTGAAGACGTCGGTCGCGGCGTGGACGGAGAGGTCGACCGCGTGCGGTTTGCCGGGCGACTCCGCGGAGTAGGCTCGCTCGCGCGTGTCGAACAGGAGGGTTATCTTCGCCGCTTTCTCCTGGCGGAAGTCGACGGTCGCGAACTCACCGGTGCGGGCGTAGCGCTTCCAGTTGATCCGGTTCATCGGGTCGCCGGCGCGGTACTCACGGACAGAGTGGAACTCGAGCCCGGAGCCGCCGACGGACGTCTCCACGTCGCCCGCGTACTGGGTGGTCTGCGCGCGGACCGGCATCCCGGTGCGGGCGCTCAACACTGGCTTGCAGACGAGATTGTCCTCCGGCGTGACGAGCGATTCGCGCTCGACGCTCCCGCTGAAGTCCCTCGCGAGACACAGCAGCGGCCAGGTGTGATTCCCGCGTTCGACCTCGACGGTGTAGGAGAATGTGTCGGCTTCTCCCGAGGCCAGCGTGGTGTGGAGCCGCGGTGACCCGCGCGTGACGATGAACGGGTCGGGGACGATGTCGATCAGCCGGAGGTCGGGGAGGATCGACGGTCCGGTGTTGCGGACGGTGACGGTCACCTGCACTTCGTCACCGGGGTTGGGGGCGTCGTCGCTAAACTCCCGCTCGACTTCGACGTGCTCGGTCGGGGGGGTTGCCGTCGCGCGTGCGTACGCAGTGTACCCGACTGCGACACTACCGGCGAGAACGAGCCCGGGCTGAGCGACGAAGACGCCGAGGCCCACAGCGAGCAGGGCGAACGTCGTCACGCCGAGCCAGCGGTTGGTCTCGTGAGTGTCCAGGTCGACGAACGGCTCGTCGACGTCGAACGTGTCTATCGACGAGGTTTCCGCGTTCCACTGGGTCTCTGGCCCGTCGTCATCGTCGTCGCCGCCGCCGCGGAGGCGACCCAGCAATCCGCCGCTGTCAGCGGCCGATTTGTCAGCCCCCTCGAACTCCATGTTTCCGAGGCGCGCGAGTTCGTCTATGACGTCCTCGACTTGCTCTTTGAACTCCGCGCTCTCGTTGGAGCTCCCGAGGAGGTTCTCGATACTGCCGCCGCCGTCGCCGGAGCTGCTGTCACTGAAGAAGTCCCTGGCGACGTCGTTGTCGGTCCAGTTGCCCTCCTGTAGTTTCACCTGCGCCTGCACGCGGGAGCAGTCGTCGCGCTGGCGGATGATCCGGATCGCCGCCGCTTCGAGGCGCTCCTCGATCCGGTCGCGGTTCTCCTGCATCCCGTGCTGGAGTTCGATCATCTCGTAGAGCTGCTGGTCGACCTCGTCACCCGGCGGCGGGGTATGAGGCGGTAGCTCCGGGTCGGGTGTGACCGTCTCGGTCTGCTCGCTCTGGAGCCGCGACCGAGCGCTCAAGAGCCCCATCAACATACTCACGACCCCGATCAGGGCGATTGCCGTGCCGCCCGCCGGGAGGGCAGGTCCGACGCCGGCGATACTCATGACTGCGATGCCGAACGCGACCACCCCGCCACCGACGAGCACTCGCCGGACCAGTGTACTGACGTTCATTTGTTGCCCTCCGTGGGTTCGTCCGAACCGTCCGACCCCACGTCCGCATCGGCGGCCGAGTCGGCCGCTCGCTCACCGTACTGCTCGATTTCTCTGAAGACATCGATCGCGCGCTGCTCGCGTGCCTCGGGGTCCCGGTGACCGTACCGGACCTCTTCGAACAGCGTGGTCAGCGCGTCGACGTGCTCCTCGTCGATACCGAGTTCGACAGCCGCCTCGGCGAACTGCCCCGGCGTGTACGTCTCGGGCGAGGAGACGTTGAGGAGTTGCGTCATGTCCCACCACGCGCGGTACACCTCGTTGTCGACGTCGGCGTCACGGGCCTCGAGGCGCTCGGCGGCGGCCGCCGCGGCCGCGGCGATGTCGGCCACGTCGGCTTCCTCTTCTTCTTCGTCTTCATCCTCGGGCACGTACTCGCGGGAGCCCGAAGAGATGTACAGCACCGCCGCGACACCAACGAACAGAACGGCGAAGCCACCGACGAGGAAAATCGGCGGCACGCTGGGGCCGACTTCTGCAATCCCTCCACTCCCGTTGCCGTCCCCGACGGTATTGTTGGAGATACCGGACCCGCTCCCGCCACATTGCGTTCGCAGGAAGTAGACGGTCAGGAAGATCGGGGTAATCGCGTACGCGGCCAACAGCGAGAACCCGAGCGAGGTCCGTCTCCGGACCAGGAAGATGAGCCCCGCCATCACGGCGAAGTAGCCGAGACTGCCTGGGAGACTCGATAGCAAGTCGTTACACCCTCTGAGCTCTAGTGTCTCGCCTCCTGAACTTTCGTTCCCGCTCAGTACGTTATCATCGTTGCTGGTGTTTCTCGGTCCTTCGCTCCCGGGAGAACCCTGATCCCCGCCATTTAAGATCGGGTTTGTGGGGCGTGCCTCCCCGTCTCCCGTCGTGCTCTCGACGTTCGCAACTGTCGCCGCCGCCATCGAGATAGCGGCGACACTCAACAGCGCGAGCGCCGCGAGTGCGAGAGTCTTCTGGTTGACGTACTCACCCATGGCACAAGGTGGGATATGCCGGACAATAAGGTTTTATGGTGTCCGTCGCCGGCGTGTATGAGTTGTTGCGAGCGCGTTCGTCTGTCCGATTGCTCAGTAGCTGATTTAAAGACGCGCGTGTACGCTCAATCAGTGATAGCTTCGACGATGAAGACGGCCGACCGGCCCTCGCAGGTGTCGGTCCGTGGTCAATGGCGAACCGTCGGCCTGAGCGATCCCCCACTGAGAGCTCAAGGAAGCACGCTTGCCCCTTGAGATCCGGCCGCGAGTATAAATCGGTGACTGCTCTTTGCTCTTCGATAGGGCTGTAAGCGCCCGAAGACGGGAAACCCGAGAGACGGCGACAGGACGAACTGCGGGTATCGAGTGTCACTGTCTACCACCCCGATGAGAACCTTTATATATCATGGATACTCATTGCGGACGTATGCCGCAACGTGAGAACAACGGCGACCGGTTCAAGAGACTACGTCGCGCAGCGAGCCGACGAAAGTTCATGGCCACAGTGCTGGCCGCAAGCGTGGGTGGATTGGCAGGGTGTAACTCCGGCGGTGGCAGTGACGATACTGACACCGAAGGTGGCGACGGCGGGTCGACACCGACGGCGACGCCCGGCATGGGTATGACGGACACGCCTGGTGACGGCACCGACGCGTCGACACCGACGGAGACGGACTCGCCGACGCCGACCGGCGACCCGCAGGCGACGACGCTGAACCACTACATCCCGACGAACCCGGCACAGTCAAACGCCAACCGCTATTCGCCCCAGAGCGCAGTCAACAACGCTGGCGTCGGGTGGATGTACGAGATGACCCTCCCGTATCAGGAGGGTCAGTCTCGTTTCTACACCAGTGGGCACACCTGGGACCTGCCCGACAAGGGCGAAGTCGAGATCGCGACGTGGCTGGAAGATTACCGGACCGAAGCCCCGTTCGACTGGTGGGAGACCTACGACGACCGGATCACCTACTGGGACGGCACCAACCTGGACGCGACGGCTCGGAAGTACCACGAGCAGATCGGCTACTTCGCGGAGGGTGCCGGCGCGTTCAGCCCCGGCACGCCGAACTTCGAGCAGGTCAGCGATTGGGAGATGCACCTCTGGAATGCGAGAGGCGAGGCGGAGGAAGTCACCGCGAACCCCTCGAACCAGTTCTCGCTCCAGATGAACGTCGGGATGTACGAGCCGCCGCCACACCCGGACCTGACGGCAGATTGGGCCGCGGCCGCGATGGAAGCTGATTCCGAGGAGGAGGTCAACTCGATCTACTCCGACCAGATCCAGGGCTACGTCCTCACGTTCACCGAGATGGCGGAGAGCGGAAACGGATACGGGTCCGGTCTCTACCGGGCTGAGGGGACCGACGCCGTCAGCGACCAAGGTGTCACCCTGACCGCACGCCAAGACCACCCGAACTACCGGGACGGGACGATAGACGAGATCTTCCTGCGCGTGGCGGGCGTCGAGCGTCAGAACACGTTCATCAACCAGGGAGAGATCGACATGGACATGGGCGTCATCGAGGAGCAGTCGGGCCCGGTCAACCGGCAGACGCTGCCCAATCGCGTGCAGCAGCTCTCGACGTTCCCGGCGACGGCGATGAACGGCTTCCCGTTCAACTGGGACGGCCATCTGGGCAACCTCTGGGTGCGCCGCGCCGTCGTCGAGGCCGTCGACTGGGCTGCCATCGCGGCCAACGCCCACGGTCCGAATTCGTTCTTCCTGACCGAGCACGACACCGGTCTGCTCGACGCGATGGCAGAACGCTGGTTCGACGACTCGTTCCTGGATAGCCTCATCGACTGGAACAAGCGCGCCGACACGGACACCGCCGAAGAGTACATGGAGAAGGCCCAGTACTCGAAGCAGGGCGGCACCTGGACGGACCCACAGGGTGAACCCGCCGAGATCCTGCTGAAAGCCAGTCCGGGCTACGGCCAGCTCTACGAGCTGTCCTGCCAGGCGCTCCAGCAGCAACTCAACAACTTCGGCTTCGACGCCAACTATCAGGGCCTGTCCACCCAGGCGGTCAACACCGCCCGGGACAACATGTCATACGACGCCCTGTACTGGTGGAACAACATGCGCAACCCGTGGGAGGCCTACACGTCCTCCAGCGGCTGGTGGAACCCGAAGATCGTCGAACGGGACCCCGACTTCCCCAACAGCGAAGACGGCTGGGCGGACACGCCCAACGGGCGCTCGCCCGACCCAGAGGACGTCACCAACGCGGAAGGCGAAGTTGTCGACCCCGCCGACACGGAGGACCTCCGCGGCATGCCGCTGACGGTGCAGCTCCCGACCGAAGTTGGCGACATGTCCGCGCCCACCATCGCGAAGAAACAGCCCAACCTCGACGGTGTCACCGACTACCGTGAGGTCAATCTCATCGAACTCCTGATCGAGTTCCACACTGACCCGGACATCACCGCCGAGCGTGTCCAGGAACTCCTGGAGACGTTCGCGTGGTTCTACAACTACTACCTGCCGGACTTCTGGTCCGTCCAGGGCGCGGGCGGCGTCATCGGCAACGTCCGGGACTTCGACTTCACCGAGCGGGGGCACAACTCCTACGCTGCCTCGGTCCGTACCGGTGGCTTCTCCGACCAGTACCAGACCCACTCCGGGCTGGTCCAGAAGAAGTACAACGACGACTTCCCGGACCCGTAACCGGGCACCCCTGGCGGTTCGCTGGAGACGCAGTCGCGGTTCGACGCGGTTCGATTTTTTCGACGTTCGATTCCGACCGCAAAGCGTCCGCTATCGGTCGAAGTCGCCGCGTTCGGCCATGAAATGATTTATACGCGCCCACGCCATTCCTCCGGCCACAATGGCAGACCAGTTCGGACAGCAGGTGACCGCAGTGCTCTCGGAAGACGCACAGCGTCTCTCTGGTGAGGAGGCGGTCTCGATGAACATCGCAGCCGGTTCGGCAGTCGCCGAGGCGGTCCGGACGACGCTCGGACCGAGGGGTATGGACAAGATGCTGGTCAGCGAAACCGGTGACGTCGTCGTCACGAACGACGGCGTCACGGTGCTGGAGGAGATGGATGTCGACCACCCGGTCGCGGACATGGTCGTCGACGTCGCCGAAACACAGGAGACGGAGGTCGGGGACGGAACGACGACGGCCGTGGTGGTCGCCGGCGAACTCCTCGAGGAGGCCGAAGAGCTCCTCGACCAGGGGATCCACGCGTCGACGGTCGTCGGTGGGTATCGCCACGCCGCCGTCCAGGTCGCGGACGTCCTCGACGACATCGCCGTCGAGGTCTCACCCGACGATACCGAGATCCTGGAGCGCGTCGCGAAGACAGCGATGACGGGCAAAGGGGCCGAAGCAGCCGTCGAGACGCTCGCACCGATGGTCGTCGAGGCGGTGACCCGGTCGGTCTACGACGGGCAGGTAAATCTCGACACGGTCAAGATTTCCACGTTCGACGGGCGGACGATCCACGACTCACGACTCGTCGACGGCCTGATGGTTGACAAAGACGTCCCGCACCCAAGCATGCCGACGGACGCCGAGGACGCGGACATACTCGTCTACGATGGCGAACTCGAACTCCGCGAGACGGCACCCGGCGCGAGCGTCGAGGTGTCGAACACGGAGGAGTACGAGGCGTTCGTCGACCGCGAGCGCGAGGAACTCAGCGCGCTCTCAGAGGGTATCATCGACGCGGGCGTCGACGCCGTGTTCACGACCGGTAGTATCGACGACAAGGTCGTCGGGGACCTGGCCGAGGCGGGCATCGTGACTATCCGCCATCTTCGGGACCCGGATCTCGAGAAGATCGTCGGGACGACGAGTGCGAGCGCGGTCAGCGACCTGAACGACATGACCGAGGACGACCTCGGTCACGCCGGCACGATCCGCAAGGAGAAGGTGGCGCAGGTGTACGGCCCCAAGTCCGCACAGCCGGAGAAGACGCTGGTGCTGACGGATATCGAGGACGCCAACGCGGTCTCGCTCATCCTCCGCGGCGGCACCCAGCATGTCGTCGACGAAGTCGAACGCGCCGTCGAAGACGCGATGCAGGCCGTGGCGGTCACGCTCCGGGAAGGTGTCGTCGTGCCCGGTGGGGGCGCGCCGGAAATCACGCTCGCGCGAGCGCTCCGTGAATCGGCCGAGTCGGTCAGCGGTCGCGAACAGCTCGCCGTCGAAGCGGTCGCGGATTCACTCGAAGTCGTCCCGCGCACGCTCGCGCGAAACGCGGGCGCGAACCCGGTCGACGCCATCGTCGACCTGCGGTCGGAACACGAGGGCGGGACGACCAGCGCCGGTATCGACGGGTACGAGGGCACTATCGCTGACATGCACGAGGCCGGCGTCGTCGAGCCCGAGAGCATCAAGCGTCAGGCCATCACGTCCGGTATCGAGGCGGTCAACTCCATCCTGCGGATCGACGACGTCGTCTCGGTCGGCGAACTCGCCGTCGAAGACCAGGAAGAAGAGGGCGACCCCGGCAACCAGAATCCCTACGCCGGCGGCGGGATGGGTGGCGGTATGGGCGGCATGGGCGGTATGGGCGGGATGTAGACTCGGGACCTGTCGAAATCGCGGCCAGCAGGCTGTTTTTTTCTCGCGTTTCCACAGAACGGACACCAGCGGGACCGCTTCGGAGTCGAACGGTCGCGTCGAGGAATTCGATTTCGAGTCGATCCGGGTTGGGAGGTCGTGCTGGTCGCCAGGCTCACTCCAGCGTGAAGTCAGGGTCCAGCCCGGCTTCCTCGTAGTGGGCGCGGCGTCGTTCCTGGTCCTCTCGCTGGATACGGGCTGCGGCCTCGCCGACCTCGCGGGCGACGTCGAGCGGGACGACGACCACGCCGTCGCCGTCGGCCACGACGACATCGCCGGGTTCGATGCGAGTGCCGTCGAGGTTGACGGGGACGCCGTTGGCCTCGAACTCGTCGCGGCCGGGGATGATCGGTTTGCTGATCGTCTTGTAGTAGGTGGGGATGCCCTGTTTGACGATCTCGTCGGTGTCGCGGACGCCGCCGTTGGTGACGACGCCCTTCGCGCCGTCGTTGTACCAGCCGAAGGCGTTGTCCGAACCGATGTTACCGACGTCGATGCCGGTGGCCTCCATGACGACGACGTCGTGTTCGCGGACGTCCTCGGGGCCGCCGGCGAGGTCGTTGTACCACTCGCCCTCCCACTCGGCGAAGGTGTCGTTGTCGAGTTCGCTCGGCGGTGGGAGTTCGCGCGGCGTGTTCGTGGGCAGGTACCGAACGGTGTTGGCGAAGCCGACGAACCGGTGGGAGAACGCCTCGGAATCGCGAAAGAGCGGGCCGATCTCCTCGGTCACCTGGCCGATGTCGTGGTAGCCATTGTAATCGAGGCCGTCCACGACGTCGGTCACGCGCAGGCCCTCGTAGCGGTCGATCAGTTCCTCACGTTCCTCGTCGGACAGCGGGTGGGTGAGCTCTGACACGGAACGGGATCCACCCAGAGCGTCATTAAGCGTTGGGAACGCGGAGAGTTCACCGTCTACTCGCGTGCCGAGGCGGTCGGGTTGCCGGCGAGTTCCGGTCCAGTCCGCCGGGGCGCCAACGCTTTTGTGAGCGCCGGGCGGACCCGCGACTATGACACACATCGGGCTCGTCGGCGTGGGGTACATCGGCAAACTGTTTCTCGACCGGTGTCTCGACGCCGGCCACGACACGACCGTGTACGATGTCGACCCGGAGCAAGTCGCTGCGGCGGAGCAACGGGGCGCGGCCGCGGCCCCGAATCCGGCCGCTCTGGCTCGGGCCGCGGATGTCGTCGTGATGGCCGTGCCCGGCACGCCCGAGGTCGAGGCCAACTTCGAGGGAGAGGACGGCCTGCTAGCCGGCCTCTCCGAAGGGCAGTTGCTGGTCGACGTGACGACGACGCGGCCCGCGACCTCGGTGGTCTGCGAGGAGCGCTGTGACGACGTGGGTGCCGAATTCCTCGAGGCGCCGATCACCGGCGGCGCGGTACCGGAGGGGTATCACATGATGGTCGGCGGGCCGGAGGAGCGCTACGAGGCCGCGACGGAGATTTTCGACGTGCTCTGCGACGGGCACACCCACGTCGGAGCAGTGCCCGACGCGACCGTTCTGAAGCTGGGGTTGCAGCTGCGCTACGCCGGCCACCACGCCGTCGACGCCGAGGTCGTGGAGTTCGTCCGTGACAACGGCGTCGACCCCGCGCTGTTTCGCGATTTCTTCGGTTTCTCCATGTTCGACGGGTACTTTTCAGGCGACTTCTCGCAGGACATCGAGGGGCTTGGCGGGCTGGCCATCTGGCACAAAGACATCGGCTACGCGCGGGAGTTCGCGCGTGAGCGAGGGACCGCCGTGCCGCTCGCGGCCGTGTTGCACGAGGCCTACAAGGCGACAGTGCGGCGGGCGGGTGAGGAGGAGGGTCACGCCTCGGCACTCGTGGACTACTGGCTCGCGCTCAACGACGCCGAAAACAGGTACGAGTAGGATTTCATTCGATCGTTTCCACCGCACCAGATCCTGATCGCTGAAAGCCCTCGACCCGCTCGCGGTCGCTGCGCGGGATATCCGCGCTCTCCGCACGACCCGCGCGGATAGGGCCACGCCCAGCGACTCCACTTCGACGCGAGCGCGTCTCGCCCTTTCAGTCCGCCAGGGGATTTCGTCGCAGTAGGCTGTGAACGACGGCTGTCCGGGTGGGCGTGAGCCTCACGCCTCCCCAACCTCCTGCGTTACTCGGTCTTCGACCTGCGTTACTCGTCCCTCGCACGGATAGGGGCGCGCACGAGAGCGCGCCCAGCGCGCGCCGGAGTGGATAATTCGCGCGGCAGAAATCGTTCTCTGGTCAGTTCGCGCGATACTCCTCGATGGCGTCCTCGTCGACTTCGAGGCCGAGGCCTGGGGCGTCCGGCGGTTCGATGCGGCCGCCGTCCTGGACGTAGACGTCCTCCTGGTTCTCGATGTAGGGGCTGGCGACGTAGCGGCCGGGGTCGTCGACGTCTTCGCTGTAGACGGCGAACTCGATGAGCGAGCAGGCGGGCTGGGCGGCGGCGACGTGGAGGCTGGCGGCGTAGTTGACCACCGGGCCGAACGCGTGGGGAACGAAGCGCTTGCCGTGGGCCTCACAGAGCGTGGCCACGTCGTTGGCGGGGGTGATCCCGCCGACGTAGTCGAAGGCGGGCTGGTAGATCTCGATAGCGTTCTTCTCGATCAGGTCGGTCGCGGGGTACTGCGTGACGTTGTTCTGGTACGCGGAGATGGAGACGCTCGTCCGGCGGTTGAGTTCGGCCATCCCGTCGACATCGGTGTGAGCGATAGGTTCCTCGAACCACTCCATCCCCAGGTCGCTGGCCACTTCGGCGAGCGCGAGCGCGTCGGGGAAGTCGAACGTCGTGTTGGCGTCCATCGCGAGGCCCAGGTCGTCGGGGATCCCTGCCGCGACGGTGCGGATGCGCTCGATGTCGTCGTTCACGTCCGCGCCGACGACGATCTTCATTGTCTCGAACCCTTTCTCGGCGAGCCACTGGCCGGCATCGACGAGTTCGTCGGCAGGCTTCCGATGTGGGAAGGTGGCGTAGGCCGACACCTCGCCCGCCGCGCCGCCGAGAAGCTGATAGACCGGGAGCCCGGCGTCTTTTCCTTTCAGGTCCCAGAGCGCCTCGTCGATGGCCGACAGGGAGCGAAAGGAGCCCGAGCGCTTGGTGTGGACGTACATTTCGTGCCAGAGCTCGCGGACGTTTCGGGGGTCCGCACCGACGAGGTGGTTCGCGAGCGCGTCGACGCCTTTGGCGACGAATTCGGCCTTAGCGCCGGTTGGATCGTCGAGGTACGATTCGCCGAGGCCGACGATACCCTCGTCGGTGTGGACCCGCACGAGGACGGGCCGGACCGTCGCGTCGAAGTCGGCCTTGCCGCCGGGCAGCGACACGGTGCCGACCGCACTTTCCAGAACGATGGGTTCGACGTCGGTGATCTCCATACCGTCTCCCCGACCGATTTCCGATTGAATGTTACGGTCGTCTGGATTCTCGCCGGCAGTCGCCGCGGTCCAGTCGCGGACGCAGCACAGCCGTGGACGCAGCACAGTCGCTGACGCAGCACAGTCGCCGGTGCGAGCCTCAAAGCGGTCGCCAGGTCCGCGGCGAGTCGTTCAGGCGGTCGGCACCGTCCTCGGTGACGACGACCAGGTCCTCGACCCGCACGCCGTACTCTCCCTCGACGTAGACGCCGGGTTCGACGCTGAACACCATGCCCGGTTCGAGCACGCGATCGTTGCCGTCAGCGATAGTGGGTGCCTCGTGGGCTTCGAGACCGACGCCGTGGCCAGTGCCGTGGATCAGGTGGTCACCGAACCCCCGCTCGCGGACGACAGCCTCGGTTGCGCGGTCGACCGCACCCGCGGTCACGCCTGGTTCGACTGCATCGACGCCCGCATCCAGCGCCGCTCGGACGGTTTCGTACGCGGCCTCGAAGTCGTCGGGCGGGTCACCGCCGAAGACTGTCGTCCGGGTCTGGTCGCTGGCGTAGCCGTCGACGAAGCCACCGAAATCCAAGATCACGGGCTCGCCCGCGCGGATCTCTCGTCCCCTGTTGCGCAGATACGGACGCGCCGCGTTCGGGCCGCTCGCGACCACGATGTCGAACGAGAGCCGCGTCGCGCCCTTCGCGTGAAGGCGGCCCCGTATCTCGTCAGCTACCTCGGCTTCGGTCATGCCAACGATCTCGTCGCCCAGTTTCCGGACCGCGACGCTGACATCGTCGGCCACCGCCGCTGACCGCTCCATCGCAGCACGTTCGGCGTCGTCCTTCCGGATCCGGAGCGGTTCGACGAGGTCGCCCATGCCGGCGATGGTCGCGTCGGTCCCGCGTTCGAGCGGGCGTGAGACGCTGTAGGGCGTGCGCTCGTCCACTCGGATCTCCTTGACGTCGCCGGAGAGTGTCTCGACGAACCGCTGAGCGACGGCCCTGGGGTCGTTCGAGTCGAGCACCTCGAACGAGGAGATCGAAGCGCGGTCGTCCAGCAGGTCGAGGGATTTCCGCGGCGTCACTGCGCGGACCTCGCCGTGGGCTGGGACGGCGACCAGGAAGTGTCTGTCCAGGGGTTCCCCGTAGACGCCGGTCAGGTACAGCGCGTTCGGACCCGGGTAGACCACTGCGAGGTCAACATCCCGCTGACGGAGTCGGTCCTGCAGGTCGGCCACGCGCTCGGCGTGTCTCTGGGCGCTCGCGGGGTCAGCAGTCATATCGTCGCGTCCGTCCGCCGTGTGGATAAGCGTGTCCGACGGGGAGAAACACACCTGGAGAGCGGCCTCGAAGTGGGTCGGGAACAGGAGCTACCAGCGTGCGACGCTGCCGTCCTCGTGACGCCAGACTGGGAAGCGAAACCCGGCGTCGGTCTGGGAGCGTTCGCGCAACTCCCCTTCGTCGACTTCGACGCCGAGGCCGGGGCCGTCGGGGATACCGGCGAAGCCGTCGTCGAAGGTGAACGGGTCCCCGAGAGTGAGGTCGTCGAAGATGTTGCGACCGTGTCCGTCGAGCGCGTCGAGTGGCTGTTGCTGGAAGAGCGTCTGCGGAGCGGCGACGCCGACGTGGAGACTCGCGGCGTAGGCGACCGGGCCCGTCGGGCTGTGGGGGGCCAGCGACGTGTCGTGGGCGGCCGCGAGCTGGCCGATCTTGTCCAGGCCTGTGATCCCACCAGCCCGCGAGACGCTCGGCTGGACCACGTCGACACCGCCGCGCTCCAACATCCGCCTGAACGCGTTCGGCGTGTAGACCCGTTCGCCGGTCGCCAGCGGAACGCTCGTCTGACGACGTAACTCGGGAAGGTAGTCGTTGTACTCCGGGTGGATCGGTTCCTCGACGAAGGCCGGATCGAGGGGTTCGAGAGCTTCGCAGACCCTGGGCGCCATCGAACGGGACACACGGCCGTGCAGGTCGACCGCCAGGTCCACGTCGTCGCCGACAGTCGCTCGGAGCGCGGCCAAGTCGTCGGCGATGGCCGCGACTTTGGCCGGCGTGTCGATACTTCGTATCCGTGACGCGGCGTTGGCTTTCACCGCCGTCACGCCTGCCTCGACGACGTCTGCAGCGATGTCGGTCGCGTCGAGCGCCTGGTCACCGCCGATGAACTGGGAGACACGGAGTCGGTCGCGGGCCTTCCCACCCAGTAGTTCGTACACCGGGAGATCGTAGTGTTTCCCCTTCAGGTCGTACAGGGCCTGGTCGATCCCCGAGATGGCGCTCATCAGGATCGGACCGCCATGAAAGAACCCACCGTAGTAGAGCTGTTGCCACAGGTCCTCGATGGCCAGTGCGTCCTCGCCGACGACGAAGTTCTCCATGAGCGCTTCGATAGCTGTCCGGACGATGCTCGAGTGGCCACCACCGGTCGGCTCGCCCCACCCGACGAGACCTTCGTCGGTCTCGACGCGTAGATACAGCAGGCGTGGCGGCACCGCGAACAGTTCGTAGCCCGTTATCGTCGGCATTGCCGGTGATTTCGTCCCAGTGCCAATGAACGTTGGCCCTGCGACCCGAGATTCTCTCCCAACGTCAGCTATTTGTCTACTGGGTACATTCACTCTTCGTGAACATGGTGGCCAACGCGAACACGGTCAAAGCGACCGAGACGAGCTTTCGTGTGATAGCGGCCCTGGTCGAGCGCGACGGGGCCGGGGTGAGCGCTCTCGCTGGCGATCTCGATCTCTCTCGGAGCGGTGTCCACAAACATCTGACCACGCTGTGTGAACTGGGATACGTTCGCAAGGACGGTGACACCTATCGTGCAAACGACCGCTTCTACACGCTCGGCACGAGAATCCGCGACGCCGACACGCTGGTCGACGTGAGTCGCGAACCCCTCGTCGACCTGGCGAGTGCGATGAACGAACGCGTGGCGCTGTACGTTCGCCGTGGTGACGAACTGGTGTGTCTCTACAGCACTGCAGACCGGAACAAGCCCGACCGGTCGGCACCCGATGGGAACCGTCGCCAACTGGCAGATAGCTTCGTTGGCGGCATCGTCCGCACCCAGGAAGGGGGCACGAACACTGAGGACATCGGCTCGAACGTCGAGAAGTTACAGTCGATCCGTGGCCACCAGATCGCGTTCGAGACGGTCGACGGTGTGCGCCGGATCGCGATGCCAGTTCTCGGGCCAGAGGATGTCCCAGTCGGTGTGGTCGTCGTTTCGGGATCGACCGGCCGGCTGAAGGGCCGGCGTGTCGGCGAGGACGCGCCGGGGCTGATGGTGAGTACCATCGAAACGATCGAATCCGCGTACGACGACGCCGTCAGCGAGTAGCCACCGGTTCGTGGTGCGGACAGCCGCTTCAGAGGTGGTTACGAGTAGTTGTGTTCCAGTTCGACGACGTTCGCAGCCCCCAGCACCGCCTTCTTCAATTCGCCGTAGAACCGGTCGTCCTCGGCGCGATGCACGGGACAGGAGACGCTGATGGCAGCGATACCGCGGTCGTTTTCGTCGGTGATCGGTGCGGCGATACATCGCAGTCCGGTGAGTCGCTCTTCGTCGTCGACCGCGTATCGCTGCTCACGGACCGCTTCGAGTTCGTCGAAAAGTGCCCCCCTGTCCGTGACAGTGTTCGGCGTCAGCGAAGGCATTCCCTGTTCGTCGAGGATCGCTTCGACCTCCGATTCGGGGCGGAAACCGAGAATGGCCTTCCCGAGCGCAGTGCAGTGCAGTCGGACTCGCTTGCCTTCGTAGGTGTCGAGTTTGACGGTGTTCTCGCCGCGGGCCTGGTAGAGGTAGACGCCCATGCCGTCTTTCTCCACGAGGAGGTTGACGAGTTCGCCGGTCTCGTCCGCTAATTTGTCCACTTCGGGTCGGGCGGCTTCGTATATCTCGTTTCGCTTGCGCGCGTACGCACCCAGGCCGAGAAAAGCGAGGCCGATGTGATACTCACCGTCTTCTTTGACGACGTACTCACGATTCGCGAGCGTGTTGAGGTGGTTGTGGACCGCGCTCTTGCCTACGTCGACGCGTTCGGCGATCTCGGAGACGCCTGCCCCGTCGAGTTCCCGAATGATCTCCAGTATCTCCAGCGTCCGCTCGACTGTCGTGACTGGATGTTTCGGCTCCATGTATCGTCGTTCACCGCAACCGCCTTAGATGTTCTGTTCAGCCGAACCGGTCTGCACACAGAGTGAAAATACGTCTTCGCGAGAACACCGTCGAAACGCGAATGTCTACCTCGGTGCTGCACGACGGGTGGCTGCATTCCTTGCCGCCTCGTATCGAACAATCGGCGGTTCGAACCGGCTCAGACCGCGTCGAACGTGTCGAATCGAAAACTTACCGGTCGAACCGGCTCAGGCTGCGTCGAACAACGTCTCCCCGTCGATCATGTGCTCTTCGACGACATCGAGGTCGAGAGTCAGCCCCAGCCCGGGTTCCTCGGGGATTTCCATGCGGCCCTCGACGATGAGGTCGTCCTCTTCGACCAGGTCTTCCCACCAGCCGAGCTCGTAGGAGTGATACTCGACCGCGAGGGAGTTGGGGATCGTGGCACCGAGCTGCGCGGAGGCCATCGTCCCGATCGGTGAGGAGACGTTGTGCATCGCGACGGGGATGTAGTACATATCGGCCATGTTGGCGATCTTCTGGCCTTCCCGCATTCCGCCGACTCGGGGGATGTCGGGGGCGATGATGTCGATTGCCTCGCTCTCGATGAGGTCTCGGTTGCCGTGTGTGCGGTAGACGTTTTCGCCGGTCGCCAGCGGCGTGGCGGTCGACTGGGTGACTTCCCGCTGGGCGTCGTGGTTCTCCGGCGGCACGACGTCTTCGAGCCACCAGACATCGTACTCTTCGAGACGCTTCGCCAGTCGCTTGGCACTGCCTGTGGCGTACGACCAGTGACAGTCGAAGGCGACGTCCGCTCGGTCGCCGACGGCTTCGGTGGTCGCCTCGACGATTTCGGCCTTGTGCTCGATTTCGCCGTGCCGGAGGTGGCGATTCGCCCGGTCTTTTTCGTGGCCCGAGGGCACGTCGAGGTCGAACTTGATGGCGTCGTACCCCAGTTCGGAGACGACACGGTCCGCTTCCGCGGCGCAGGCCTGCGGGTCGGCCTCGTCTTCAGTGTGGAGGTCGCAGTACACCCGGACCTCGTCGCGGTACTTCCCGCCGAGCAACTGGTATGCGGGGAGGTCGACGAGTTTTCCGGCGGCATCGTGAAGTGCGATCTCGATACCGGAGATCGCGGAGATGACCTTTCCGGAGATCGAGCCCTCGCCGGACATTTTCTGGACGAGATGCTCGTAGAGGCGGTCAATATCCAGCGGGTTCTCACCGACCAGGAACGGCTTCATCCGCTCGATTATCGCAGTGTCGCCACCGCCCCAGTACGATTCACCGGTGCCGACGACGCCCGCGTCGGTGTACACGCGAACGAGTATCCAGGGGTAGTTCCCGCCGACCATCGTCGTCTGGACGTCCGTGATCACTGCATCGCGCGTGCCACCGCGCTCGTTGTCGATTCCCATCGTCGACGCGGAGAGGTCGCGCATCGTGTACTCCGCGTTCGGGTCGTGCAACTTGTCGAACTCGACCATTACGTCTAAGCCTGGCTGACAGCCTCATATAAACGTTCCCACATCACCGCGACAGTATCAGTTCGACAGAACGCTCGATAGGGCGCGGTCGATGTCACGGAATCGACTGTCCGGGCCTCACGCATCCTCGCTAACTGCAGGTACTGAGTCACTGCCACCGCCTGTGGGTCCTGGGCGACCTCGGCACCGCGACGCTGGCAGTATGAATCCCGTCTGCTCCGTGCGCTCCGAGAGTTCTCCTCCGTGCGCTCCGCGAGTTATACACTGGGACAGCACATACCCTCCCCGTCGTGTCCGACAGGTCGTGGTTCCCAGTGAGTTCGCCCAACGATATCGATAGCAACCACTCTCGTAGACGATATCCTGTCGGGTGATAGTTTCTGACTCAGTAACGCCAGAGAGGTTCATGAATGTCGAACAGCGATGCTCGATACTGAAACACAGCACTCGAGCCGAGGCATTACGCCATGGCTCCCTATGCACCGTTCCGATTGGGGAGAACCACACGTCCGTACGGACAGTGGGGAACTGTGTTCACCGATGAGGAACAGAGGGGCTTGGAGTGTGTAAGCGGCCCACACATACGCTACTCGAAAGGACTGACTGACGCGTCAGATTACACCGATAGTCGTGTAATTCACTCGGAAGGGGCCAATATCGGAGTATATGTGTCGCCCGAGCGATTGGTCTCATCAGATTTTCTCAGAAGTATAGGTGTTCTGGCATCACCTATTTACTCGCGACCGAGTCCGTATCACGGAACAGAAGCGGAATAAATTCACAGAAATTCCCGTGCTGTGGATTCAGAGTACCGTCTCGATGGAACTTCTCTGACGAGCTCCACTGCCGGCACCGGCGTTCGTACGAGTGGAACAGAGACTCCGTTCAACCCTGCAGAGGCCAAGTACAGTCGGCGATTCGATATAGCGCTATATAGTTTATCAGTTCAGCACAGGGCTTTTTCCGTCGTCGCCGTCACAACAGTTTGTAGATATACTCGCCGTAGACCTCGCGAACGCGGTTTCCCCAGTCGTGCGTATACGTGTCGATGATATCCTGGGCGACGTCGCCCCGGAGGTACTTGACCACGCCTCGGTCGCCGGTCCGGTCGCGGAGGTGGGTCGTGAAGAAATGTCGGAAGTAATGCGGCGTCACGTTCTCTTCGGGACCGCCGCCGGAGCGGTACCAGCCGCGCTGGCGGGCGTGTGACTCTACGAGGTGATGCACCATATCAGGGGTAAGCCGACTCCCCCACCGGTCGGCAGTGCTGACGAAGAGCGGGTCCGCATCGGACCGGGGGTCGGGCCGGATCGCCAACCAGCGTGTTAGCGTCGTCGCCAACTCGTCGTCAACCGGAATCGTCGTCGCTCGTTTGCGCTTGTTCGAGGCCGTCCGACGCTCTCCGTTGTGCGGGTGCCCCTGTGAGGGGCTGTCGTCGACGAATATCGAGTCCGGACGCCCGTCAAGTTGGGCCCGGTAGGGGGATTCGTCGGGGGTTCCGTCCAGGCGCAGGTCGCGCATATCGAGATTGCAGAGTTCACCGGCCCGCATCCCCGTTTTCAGAAGTGTCACGACGACTGCGCGGTCGAGGGGATGGCCGATGGTCGCGACGAACGACCGCATCGCTGGCACCGAGACGTCTCGGCGCTGTGGGTCAGTGTTGATCGACTCGTCGATCTCCTCGAGAACCAGCGTCATCGGGTTGTCGTCGAAGGCGCCGACCTGGCTCATGTAGTCGTAAAACCGGTGCAGATACGAGGCATAAGTCGCGACAGTACTCTCACCAACGGACCCGCGGAGTCGGTGGACCCACGCCATACAGTCCCGGTGGTTTGCACTCCGCACGTCCAGCCCTCTGTCTTCGAGGTAGCCCCCGAACTCCCGCAGGACGCGTTCGTAGGCGTCCCGCGTTCGCTCGCTTTTCCCCTGGAACCGAACGTCTTCCAGGAAGTATGCGATCGGGTCATCTTCGATAGTCGTCGACCGCTCAGGTTCGCTACTCATCGATCGTGTACCCCCCGTTCGGCCCGCTGTACCGTACCCTGTCGTTGGACTGGAGTGCCTGGAGTGCGCTCTCCAGACGCGACTCCAAATCGCCAGTCAACTCTTCGACCAGCTCCTCCCAGGAGCAGTACTCCTCTCTCGCGAGAACCTCGACAACCCGCTCTTCCAGCCCATCACCCCTGGGGTCTGGGGCCGGATCATCGGCTTTCTCGGCCCTTTCGCTCTGGACAGCCGACTCCTGACTGCTATCGGCCCCGCTGAACCCCCGACGCCCCGCCTGTACCATCGTCTTGACGAACTCGCTCCGGCTCATGCCCAGATCGTCCGCGTGGTCGTCCCACTCGTCGCGCTGGTAGGCTGGAACGTATGTCCGAACTGTCGTCCGCGACGTGTCGACTTCGTCGGCCATCGATCGCCCCAACTCGGCGCTTTCACTTCAAATTACCCCATATTTACGGATAAAGACCCTTATTTGTAGACGTGGCCTCAATTTGGCAGACGCACCTTCCAGATTAGGCGTGAGTATCGTCAATAGGACTCCCAAATATGTATGCATACATCTAAAAATCTTACTGGTGGCCGGGGTCCCAGCGATCTGTCTGCGTCTTGGTCGTGGAGTGGTGAACCACACGAAACGAATCAGGGTGCCAGACGCCTGCAAGCTACTGGTCGGTGAGAGCTGAGACACTCATCTCGTCGCACCCACGGCGTCGGACTACAAGTGTACACGTCGATTGTGCGCGACACCACATCAATCAACTCTGACGAGGGCTCTATTCGCCGGTTGGTGGTACTGAAATGCTACTGACAGTTCTCGTGACGTGTTGTTACGAGCGGGGAGAGTCAACAGCCTCAGTCACTGTGCGTTCAGGACATCGCTGAACCGCTCGACATACAGTCGCCTGTTTCTCTGAACAACCGTCGCCTCAGGTTCAGCAGACGACCGGGCACAAGCTGGTCATTGCACGATGAACTACCACCGCATGGTGTCCAAACCCACTCGCAAACCACTGAACCGTGTGAGCCACATCGCATTGGGGGTTGGACTTTCGCGGGCTTCACAACTGTGCAAGCCATCCGCAACGTTGACGAACCCTCGCCGAGGCTACTTTCACAACTCCGACCTAATGTCGATCCTATTAGCTACTTGATTGTACTTGGCTGCCTGCTGTCAGACCTCGAGCAGTGGTAGCTTGATATGGTCTCTGTCAACGAGAGTCCGTACGGATACGGCTCAGGATTTGCCCGCAGGCCCTCGCAGCAATGGTTGAGCAGTCGAACTGGCTCCAACGCGACTCGCAGTTGGCCCGGTCTATCGTAGCAATAGATACTCCGCCGGCGGATAATATCTGCCACGCCGACTCGGTGGACGGTCGGTACCCCATCTTGCTGCCAAAGCGCCGGCTCAAGCCTCTTTCAGGCGAATGTGTGGACTGGGCTGATCACCTGCGGGCAGGAATTCCGACATCAAGGCCAGCGGTCTGGTGAGTGACTTGTCGGCACGTACCGAAGTAACGGATCGGAAATCACTTTCACCCTCCCTCAGTCACGCTCAGAGATGCGTTCGCTGATGGGAACAGCGGCCACTCGGCCGAGGCCACGATTCGTTGCATGGTAATACCAAGCCCACGAGAACCCGTGAGCTCGGAGCAGGATCGTAGCGACCTCTATGTTCACACGAACCCACCGAACGAGAGTCCATCCCCTGATGAATTGATACCTCCACAGAGCGACCAGGGGCGGTGACTGTCTACCCTCGATTGCATATACCATATATCGCTATACAGAAGGCCGAGTCATATCTCGAGGTCCGAATGTGCTGACCGACAGATCACCGACCGTCCGACGGTGCCGCTGTCGGCTGGAGAGACTCGATAGTCCGGTCGAGAAATCGTCAGCCATACTGTGTCGTGCCGCGGAGAACACTGAGAGCAACTGCGGTATTCGGGGTCGCGTGGCCGCTGTGTCCGGGAGTGCTGTCGTCGAGGTGTCCAGAGAGTTAGCTAGTCCCGCTGGTGATGACACTCATAGTCAGTATGTTACCACCGGGGAAAGAACCGCTCGTTGGATAAGCTGTCGCCACATGGGTCGACCGTTTCCGCTTCTCTCGCTGGCGTGATTACGTGAGCGGACAGAACTGGCCTCGACGGCACGAACCTCAGTAAATAAGATGGGTGCAATTGGGCAGCGGGCGGTCCCATTCTCGGTACTGGATGCTGGACTTGACGGCGTCGGGTGGACCAGCCGCATCCCGCATCGACGACTACTGCTTCCAACTGTCGCGGTCTATCGGTCTCTTACCGGACTGTTCGACCGCTGTCGCTTGAGCAACAGCCCTATTATCAAATTCTAATATCCAATCCGTGGGTTCATATCCGTTCAGGAATGTCCAATCATATATGCCCAGAGATGGGTTTCGGTCTGGCGATATCGTAAATCGCCGTGTGAACAGTCACATCAAGTCCCTTCTCCCCAGCGCACTATCGACGGACAAAGATTATCACCTCGAAGGACAGCGGTTCCTCGACCCGGAGCACATTCCGGGAAAGGCGGACAGTTGCCTCTGCTATCTCGAGGCGTACGTCGGGACTAAGGGCCGGTTCGAAATCGTCACAACCAGACGGTTCGATCACGAGACGGAGAGCGAGTGGCGGGCCATGAACCGGATCTCGCGGAAAGCGACCGCACAGGGTCGCTCCCTCGAGCCATTTGAATACGGTGTCCGAACGAGGGTGGAGTTCGCCGAGCACTCACACAGTGACCGGTCGCGCGTCGACTGGGAGGCGCTCGGTGACGACCCTATCTTCGGCGGCAGAGAGGCACAGGCGGCCGCACTGTTGGCGGAAAAGATGGCTCACCTGAAGAGCTGTCGCGGCAGCGAGGACAGGACTCATCACGGGTCGCTGAGCTATCTGGGCTCTCTGTCGAACGTGATCGGCAATAGTTCGAAACTCCAGACCGACTGGACGGCTGTAGACGAGCTTCTCGGCCCCGATGCCGATACCATAGCGGCCTCGACTGATTTCGAACCGCTCGAGTCAGATGAGAGGCGTCGCAATGCGAGAGAGATGGGTATCGATTTCCTCAGCGAGACGCTCGAGAACGACCTCGGTCGTTTCGAGCGCGACTCAAATCCTGAGAGCAACGAGAGAGACGACACGGACCGGCGGGAGGCGTGGCAGACACTCCCCGCGGACATGGACGCAACCAAGGCGAAGGCGAAACTCGACGAGATGCAGGAAGAACTGGCGGAGATGCGCGACGACTTCTAACCAGTCGCGGTGACTGGAGCCGCGATTACTCGACTGCGGTCCCTTCTGCGCTATTTCGAACGGCGAAGTCGGCGCGGACGCCGACGGCTACTCTTCGTCGTCCTCGCCGGCCGAGGAGGGGTCTGGCGAACTCGCGCCGGTCTGGAAGACGAACTCGTGTTCTTCTTCCGTCTCGAAGTTACCGAGGCCGTCACCGAGGTACTGCGCGTATCGGGTCAATTCCTCGGCGCGAGCCGACACCTCGTTGAGCTCGGCGGCCTGTTCTTCGGCGGCGCCGGCGACGTTCTCGCTCTCGCTCATGGTCTGTTCGCCCAGTTCGACTGCCTCTTCGATGTTGCTCGCGACCGCCCGGATGTTCGAGAGCGCGTCGTCGAACTCCAGGTCCGGATGGTCGTCCGCCAGCGATTCCAGCGTCGTCGCCACCTCGTCCATCTGCTCGGAGATGCGCTGGAGCCGCTCTTTCTGGTCGTAGGCGTCGTCGGATATCTTCTGGACGGAGTCGGCGACCTGTTCGCTCGCGTCGCGCACCGTCTCGGAGCTCTGTTGGAGCGACTGGCCACCCTCTTCGACCTCGTCGGCGAAGGTCTTGAGCTGGCCGGTCGTCATCTCAAGCTCCGTGATCATCTCGTTGAAGTCGGTGGCGATCTGGTCCATCGCCTCGTTCTCACCCTCGGGTTCCATCCGACGAGTCAGGTCCCCGCGGGCACACGCCTGCATGATATCGGAGTACGCCTCGGCTTTCTCCTGGAGGTAGTTGTTCATCTCCATGGCCTCGGCCCTGGAGACTTCGGCCTCCTTGCGGGCCTGTTCGGCCTCCTCGATCTGCTCGCGTAAGGCGTCGCGCATGTTCGCGAACCCGCCGTAGAGGCGGCCGATGTTGTCGATCCGTCCAGACGCAATGTTCACGTTGAGGTTGCCGGCCTCCATCTCTTCGGCTTTGCCGGTGAGCCGGTCGATCGAGCGCGAGGTGTTGAACCCGAGCACCGCGCCGATGAGGACGATAACCAGACCGAGTCCGCCGGACACGAGCAGGCCAGTCTGAGAGACACTGTTGGCGAAGCCGAACAGCTGACTCCGGGGTGCGTGGATCAGCGTGTGCCAACCCAGATTCTGGCCGGCGACGATGACAGGCGAGTACCCGACCGCGTAGGACTCGTTCATCACACCGGTCGACGACGGCCGGTTCGTCTTCACGCCGCTCTCCGCGTTCTGAAGATTTGTCGACGCATCCAGGGCCGTCTGGTCGCCGTACTGTTCCGTCGTCTTGTGGCTCCGGATCGACTCGTTGGCGATGGCGGTATCCAGCATGATCGTGTAGGAGCTGTTGACCACGTAAGTGAAGCCGCCGGAGACGCGGTCGGACGAGAGCTCCTCGGCCAGCGGCGTCAGTTGCATCTCGGCAACGAACGTCCGGTTGCCGTCCGCGGTCGGACTCGCGAACGCGACCACGTACTTTCCGGTCGTTCCCGCCCGATAGGCCGGTGAGATCGCCACGTCGTTCGGGCCGTCGAACTGCTCGTTTGCGGCCCACTCGTAACGCGATCCCTCTATTCCGCGGTTCAGTCCGCTCCCCGAACTCGCCTTGAATATCGTTCCTCCGAGGTCCGATTCGCCGATCACCCGGATCTCGAAGCCGCTCTCCGAGAGCGCCGGCATCGTCTGTTCAGTCAGCGTGTTCGACATTAGCGTCGTGTTGTTGCTCGTAAAGACCGCGTCGTCGGAGATCGTTCGCACGACTTCCTGCCGGCCTTCGACCCACTGACTGACCAGGTTCCCTTGTTGTGCGGCCAGTGATTCGTACTCCTCGACGGTGCGGTCCTGGGTCTGTGCGGATATCGCGTTCGTCGCCACGAACCCGACCGCGACGATGACGACACCCATCACGAGCAACACGATGACGAACTTCAGCGCGAACCGTCGCCTGATCGCGTTGGGAACGACCGTCCGCAACAGTCGCGTCCCTGTGCCCGCTCCGTCGGTCGCACCCTCGTCTGGGGCCGTGCTTTCGTCGTCACTCATTTCGTCTCTCTCCCTGTAATCCACCGCTAATTAGTTTCTGTCCCATGGTCTGTCTCTCACCGTCTGTTGGCACACACGTCGGTAGGCCGAACCTAACACGACGAGTGGCCCCCAATCGTGCCATAGCAAGGCATGTCTGTACATCTATTATAAAATTTGGGAGTGAGACAGTACCACAGGGGGATCTGGGAGGAGGAACCGAGGACAAACGCGTCGAATTAGTGTGGGCTATCCCAGGGGTGATCCACGCGGATTTAAGAGCGCCGGGGGCACACTCCCGGCCATGACCGACCTCGTCACCTTCGGCGAATCGATGCTCCGACTCTCCCCGCCCGACCACGAGCGCCTGGAGACCGTCGACGAACTCGACGTTCACGTCGCCGGCGCGGAGAGCAACGTCGCCGTCGCAGCCCAGCGCCTCGGTCTCGACGCGACGTGGGTCTCGAAGCTTCCTGACTCGCCGCTCGGTCGGCGGGTCACCACCGCGCTCTCGACCCACGGCGTCGAGGCCGACGTGGTCTGGGATTCCGGAGGTCGACAGGGCACCTACTACGTCGAGTTCGGCGGGAAACCCCGCGGCGCGAACGTCATCTACGACCGCGCAGACGCGTCGGTCACGACGGCGACGCCGGACGAGCTGAACACCGCCCGCATCGCCGAGGCTGACGCCTTCCACACGACCGGTATCACCCCGGCGCTCTCGGAGACGCTCCGGTCGACGACGGAGTCACTACTCGAACACGCTCGCGACAACGACACCACGACAGTGTTCGACCTGAACTACCGGTCGAAGCTCTGGTCACCCGAAACGGCTCGCGAGACGCTCGAAACCCTGTTCCCGTCCGTCGACGTGCTCGTGGTCGCACAGCGGGACGCCGAGACTGTCCTCGACCGCGACGGCGACGCCGAAGCAATCGCCCGCGGACTGGACGAGGCGTTCGACTTCGAGGTGACGCTGGTTACCCGTGGCGGCGAGGGGTCGCTCGCGCTCGCGGGGGATATGGTGTTCGAACAGGGCGTCTTCGAGGCCGACGAAACCGATACTGTCGGAACCGGTGACGCGTTCGTGGGTGGCTTCCTCGCGCGCTGGCTCGACGGCTTCCCGGTCCCGGACGCGCTGGAGTACGGGGCGGCGACGGCGTCACTGAAGCGGACCGTCCCGGGAGACATCGCGGTCGTCACTCCGTCGGAAGTCGAACGGGTCGTCGAGGAGGGCGAACAGGGCGGCATCTCCCGGTAAGCGAAGCGCTGACGGACGTTTGGAGAACGGTGAAATTACCTGCGAGCGCCGCCGTGTGAACAGAGCTTTATCCCTGCCGAGAGAATCGGGACCTATGACAATCGGACAGCGACTGCGGAGGGACGTAGACTGATATGCGGAGCGCGAAGATCGTCTGTACGCTCGGACCAGCGTCGGAAACTGAAGCCCAGATCGAGTCGCTGGCCAGAGCCGGCATGTCGGTCGCCCGGATGAACGCGAGCCACGGTTCGACCGAACACCGCCGGGAACTCATCGACCGCATCCGGGCCGTCGACGGGCGGACAGAGTCGCCGGTCGCGGCGATGCTCGACCTGCCTGGCCCGGAGGTCAGAACCGCACCGATCGACGAGCCGATCCGACTGGACGGCGGGTCGATAGTCCAGTTCGTCGAGGGCGAGGAGGCGACCGCCGAGGAGGTGGGCCTCTCCCACGACATCTCGGCCGTCGAACCTGGCAACGTGGTACTGCTCGACGACGGACGCATCGAAACCACCGTCGAGTCAGTCGATGGCGGCGTCGTCACAGCGCGGGTGGAGAACGGCGGGAAACTCGGCGGTCGAAAAGGTGTCCACGTGCCCGGCGTCGACCTGGAACTGCCGGTCGTCACCGAACAGGACCGCGAGGAGCTGAGGGTGGCCGTGGAAAAGGAGGTCGATTTCGTCGCAGCGAGTTTCGTCCGCAACGGCGAGGATGTCTATCGGATCAGCGCCGCCCTGGAGGAACTGGGTGCAGACATCCCGATCATCGCGAAGATCGAACGCGACGTCGCCGTCGAGAACCTCGACGGAATCATCGATGCCGCCTACGGCGTGATGGTCGCCCGTGGTGACCTGGGCGTCGAATGTCCGCTGGAGGACGTGCCGATGATCCAGAAACGTATCATCCGCAAGTGTCACGAAGCGGGCGTCCCCGTGATCACCGCGACGGAGATGCTCGATTCGATGATCCACGAGCGCCGGCCGACGCGGGCGGAAGCGTCGGACGTGGCCAATGCCGTCCTCGACGGGACCGACGCGGTGATGCTCTCGGGCGAGACGGCCATCGGCGACCACCCGGTTCGCGTCGTCGAGACGATGGACCGGATCGTCCGTGACGTGGAGGGATCGTCGGAGTTCGACGAGAACCGCGAGCAGCGCATCCCAAACGCCGACGAGACCAGGACCGACGCGCTCGCCAGGTCGGCGCGGTTCCTGGCGCGGGACATCGACGCGTCGACCATCGTCGCCGCCAGCGAGTCCGGCTACACCGCACTGAAAGCCGCGAAGTTCCGGCCGTCGATCCCGATCGTCGCCGCGACGCCCAGCGACGCCGTCTGCCGGCGACTCGCGCTTTCATGGGGTATCATCCCGAAGACATCACCCTACGCGGCCGACGGCGCCGACGCCGTGATCAACAACGCAGTCCAGTCGGCGCTGGACACGGACGCGGCCGAGAGCGGCGACACCGTCGTCGTCCTCTCCGGGATGATGACCGAACTCGACGGCGTCAACACCGCGAACACCCTGAAGGTCCACGTCGCTTCCGAGACCATCGCGACCGGACGCTCGGTCGTCGAGGGCATCGTCTCGGGCGAACTGCACTGGACCGAAGACGGCGACCTGACGGCCGTGCCCGACGGTGCGATCCTCGCGGTCCCGGCGGAGTTCGAGGGGGAGTTCACTGGCGAGGTCGAGAAACTCTCCTGTATCGTCGACTTACACGAGGGAATGACGAGTTACGCAGCGATCGTCGCGCGCGAACTCGACATCCCGATGGTGACAAGCGCGTCGCTGTCGCGGGACGTGGAGTCGGGCACTGTGATCACGGTCGACGCCGAACGCGGCATCGTCTACGACGAGGCGATCCGCAACCGGGCCGCCGAGCGCCTCGCGGAGCGAGAGGGCGAACGTCTGACTAACTGACCGAACTGGCCACGTGACCGATGGCGCTCGCTGGAGACGGTTGCAGCGTGGTGTCCAGTGACGGTTCGGGTGTGGTGTTCGGTACTGATTTCGGGGTGGTATCGAACCACACACTCACTGGCGAGTGAATATGTGTAGTTAAGTAGTCGAACGCACTCACCCCACACAATGCCCACCTACGCAGGGGTCGACCTGGGCGCGACGCACGTCCGCGCCGTCGTCGGGGACGAGTCGGGACGCGTGATCGCGTCACGGCGGTCGGAAACACCGCAAGGACCGAGCGGCATTGCGGTCACCGAAGCGGTCCTCGAAACGCTCCGCGGTGCCTGTACGGAAGCGGGGGTCGACCCTTCGGCGGTCCGCGCGGTCGGGGTCGGGTCGATCGGTCCCCTGGACCTCGCCGAGGGCGCCATCGACAACCCGGCGAACCTGCCCGATACCATCGACCGGATCCCGCTGACAGGGCCGATCGGTGAACTGGTCGACAGCGAGAACGTCTACCTCCACAACGACACGACTGCGGGCGTCATCGGCGAGCGCTACTACAGCGACCGCAACCCCGACGACATGATCTATCTCACTATCTCCAGCGGTATCGGCGCGGGCGTCTGCGTCGACGGCAACGTCGTCGGCGGCTGGGACGGTAACGCCGGCGAAGTCGGCCACACCGTCGTCGACCCCAACGGCTTCATGACCTGTGGCTGTGGCATCGACGGCCACTGGGAAGCCTACTGCTCTGGCAACAACATCTTCCGGTACGCTCGCCGACTCCACGACGAGGATCCGGTCGACACCTCGCTACCGATGGAGAGCCCCGACCTGACCTCGGCGACCATCTTCGAACACGCGAACGAGGGCGACGACTTTGCCGTCCACGTCGTGAACCAGGTCGCGCGGTGGAACTCGGTCGCCATCGCGAACATGATCCACTCCTTCGCGCCGCTGGTCATCTACGTCGGCGGCGCCGTCGCACTCAACAACCCCTCGTGGACCCTCGACCCAGTCCGCGAGCGACTCGACGACATCGTCTTCGGGAACGTCCCGGACGTGCAACTCACCAATCTCGGTGACGACGTCGTCGTGAAAGGAGCGCTCGCGAGCGCGATCACCGAGGGCACCGGCGACCGCTCGCGAGCGCCGGGGTGACCGTCGAACGCCACCGGCTCTGAACGGTGCGCCCGAGTGAACGAGATCCAGGTCCGCCTCCGCCGAATATAAATCATCCGTCCGCGAACTGTCGGTAGTGAGCAACGACGTGCCGCCGTTCAGAGAGCGGTTGCTGGACAACATCTGCCAGTTCGACTATATTTACTACCTGGCGTTCACCATCGAAGTCCTCCTGCTGATCGGATCACTCGTATCGTACCTCTTCGGTGATCTCGACGAACAGACACGCAACATCCTGATACTTGACTTCATTCTGCTGGGCGTGCTGTTCGCGCTGACCACCAGCGCGATATACATCTGTTCACGCCGATCGTAGCCTGCACGTCCGTGCACGAGTCTACACGCCCGATACCTATATTTCGTGTTGAATTTATATCAAAATTATAGTAAAACGTTCTACTAAGATACTATATTATTCTCGATTTCTATCTATATATTATTTCGCAAAATTTTATGTTGTAATTAGAGTTTTCTCGCTAAAAAATATCCATATAAGTTCAATCGACTATGAAATAGTTGAAAATATAAAATCACATCTTCAGGTTGTAATGCGCCTAATAATACTATCATTTCTAATGGCATCTAATTAATATGGAATATGGGGCGTTTCGGATCGGCATCCGATCGCGAGAGAGCCAACAGTAGTGCTTGGGAGCGGTTTCACCACCAGCCGATATCGCAGGTCACCTATACGAGCACCGTAGTCACGCAGCGTCGACGGCACGCCCGATGCGAGTCACCAGTTTCCCGACGAGGACCGCTGCGGCTCCGAGCAGCCCGAGCCCTGCCGCCAACGTCGCGTAGACGGCAAAGAACCCGGTCGCCGTAGCGTTTCCAGTCACCGCATCGACGACAACGCCGCCGAGAACGAACGCTACCGACAGCAAAAGCAGGCTGAACAGAACCGGATGTTCTGTCCATGCGCTCAGTCTCGATACCGCCCTCCGTAACATAACAGTCAATGTCAGTTTCTCACACTTAAAATTATCTACTGCGCGAGAGATGCTGTGTCCGCTGTAGCAGGGTTTCATCGTCATGGGTGCGCTGGCGGAGAGTCCCGAGTGAAACAGCACTATGGACCGATCGTTGACGCTGGTCTCTCACTGCCGGTGAAATTCACTCGGTCGACTGGTCCGACAGCGGCCGACTACCGACTCGCGCCGAACCGCAGTGATGGTCGACCCCAGCGTCGACGGCAGGGACTACTGGAAGCCTCGGTCGATTCGCTCATATCTGCGGGGTCGAGAGACAGCCGACCGGAGAGGCCCGGTCATCGGCACGTGACTGGAACAGTTTCACCCCGTCGTACTGTGCAGTAGCCAGGACGGACCGGCAGTTCGCTCGTCGATCGGTGACTGACGACCAGAGCCGACCAGTTAATTTAAGTAATCGAGTTCTGTTCGATCGGTATACGAATGCTCCGTGGCCTCCTGACGGACCCGGACAGTTTCTTCGAGCAGAAGGTAAGCCAGGCGGGTATCCGACTGGAGGTCGGCGTCGTCGTCCTGGTCGGGGCGGCGAGCGTTCCGGGGGTCGCGTTTGTTCTCCTGGAGATCCTCGCTGTCGAGGACACGTCACAGATGGAAATCGCTGCCTATGGGCAGGCGCTCAGACCCCTCCTCGTCGCTATCGTGTTCTGGGTGGGATACACGGTAGCATTGCACTTTTTATCATCCGTCTATCGCGGACGTGGTCCACCCGGGCCAGTTTTGAAAGGGACGGCCTGGGCGTTGATACCTGTCGGGTTGGGGAACGCGCTGCAGTCTGCAGCACTCTACGTGGCCTTTGCCGACGCCGATATCGAATCGCGTCTGACAGGTATCGAGGCTTCCGGGCGACTCCAGGCCGTGTTCGATAGCGGGATGCCGGACCCCGTCGTAATCGTCTCGACTGTTGTCTTCGCCGGCACACTCGTCTGGAGCGCGCATCTGATGAGTTACGTTGTCGCGCACGCGAAGGACATCGACGTGGCTGAGGGCCGCAAGGTCGTCGCAGTTCCGCTGTGTCTCCACCTCATTACCGTCGCCGTCGCCATTGTGGAAGAGACGGCGAACTTCGGACTGGTTCTCTGACCGTCGAGAGGAGCGATTCGGACCGGTCGGTCGAGAACGACCCAGTCACCGTCGAAGACGCGTCGGTGTGTCCACTCGATGTTGGTGCTCTGTGTCGAGACGAGTCCGTGGCAGTCCCGTCACACAGAGATTTATGTAGTTATGCTCCCACGCGCCTCCATGGACGCGGTACTGTTCGATATGGACGGCGTTATCGTCGACTCGGTCTCACACAAGCACGAACAACGGACGCGGGTGGTACGTGAGGAATTCGGTTTGTCCGAGTTCGACACCGGGGAGTTGATCGGTCTGAACACGGAGGACAAGTACCGCCACCTCATCGAGTCGACGGAGTTCGACCGGGACTTCGATGCGTTTCGCGAGGCGTTCGACAGTGGCATCGAGCGAGTGTACACCGAAAAAGTCGACTGTATGCCCGGACTTGTCCCGTCGCTCGCGTGGTTCCGGGACGCGGGCGTGGCGGTCGGGCTCGGGTCGGCATCGAACAGGGAACGGGTGGATCTCGTCATCGATCGGTTTGACCTGCGCGATCGTTTCGACACGGTCGTCAGTGCGAGCGATATCGAAGGACCGAGTAAACCTGACCCTGGAATCTACCTTCGAGCCGCTTCGAACCTCGGGGTAGAGCCCGGATCGTGCGTCGTCGTGGAGGACTCGACTCCCGGTGTTGCCGCTGCGAGGAACGCGGGGATGTACTGCGTCGGGTACGAGCCTGATGGCCATCCGGAGCAGGACCTCGGCGAAGCCGACGAGATACTGTCCGGGCCGGACGCGTTGCTGACCAGACTGAAAGAGATCGTCGGCTCCGGGTCGTAGCGGAGTTTCCGCTCGCGTCGAGTGGCAGACAGATCGGTCGTTACCACGGCCACGATAGGCGTCAAGTCTCGCTTTCAGATTGGGCGACTATTTCAATGATGGGAAGAGTATAAATACCAGCGCTGCCAGGGATACAGATCAATGGACGGCCGTGACCGCACTCGGTTACTGACGTTTGTGGTAGTAGTACTTGTGATCAGTTCGATCGGGTTGGTTTCCGCGACGATCGACTCCGTGGCCGTGGAGAACGCGACCACTGGCGGGTTCGAACAGCAATCCGACAGCCAGTCGTCCGATAGAGGAGGTGCCGATTTCGCGGTCGACGGGAGCGAAGGCAGCGGCGACGGGACGCAGGAAGGGATCGACCTGCGGTTTTGTGTGGGACTACTGCAGAGTCCTGTCTCGGTGGCCGGCATCGTCGGTGGTATCATGGCGCTCGGCTACCTCGTCTTTCGGCGGTATAACGCTGCCACGGCGGGCCTCGTCTCTGCTGGCGTGATCCCTGTCGTCATGTTCTCCTATTTTCTGCTCACGAACTGCCAAAGCTCGGGGCCGGACAGCGGGGCGCTCCTCGACGGTTCCGACGTGATGAGCGGCTCCGGCTCGGCACAGTCACCGGCACTCCCGCCGTGGGCTCTCGCCGTCGCATTCGGCGGTGTCGCTGTTCTCGCAGTCGGCCTGATAGTTCGTGCCACAGGCGCGGAGGAGAGGGTAGAGGTGGCCGAACGCGGAGAGGACGACCCCGAAGTCTCGGAGTTCGCAGAGGCCGCGGGGCGGGCAGCCGACAGGATCGAAGAGACCAACGCAGAGGTGGACAATGCGGTGTACCGGGCGTGGCTCGAGATGACCGGGTTGCTGGACCTCGAGAACGCAGAAAGCGCGTCGCCACTCGATTTTGCCGAGGCAGCCGTCGATACTGGACTCCGAGAGGACGACGTGGCGGAGCTCACGGACCTGTTTACCGAAGTCCGGTACGGCGGAAAGTCGCCCGAAGGCCGAGAGGACGACGCGCTCTCAGTCCTCCGGACTATCGAACAGACGTATCAGGACGCCGACGACGTCGACGGTGGTGAGACGTGATGGACATAGTCTCTCTCGGGCGACGGGCCGGTATCGCGCTTGGAACGATTGCGCTTGGACTCGGTATCGTGTTCCTGTTCGCCCCTGGGCAGGCGGCGGCGGTCCCGGTGACGGTCCTCGTCGTCGACGTCGCGGCCGTTGTCGCCGTCGTCCTCGGTCTGTGGGCGGTCCGACAGCGCCTGAAGGGTGGCTCCCGGCGCATCTCCGTCCCGGACGTCGAGTTCAGACTGGCAACGCCAACCCCCGGTGACGAGATCGACGAGAAGGTCTATCGGATGACCGAGCTTCGAGAGGGGACACTCGAGTATCGCGAGCAGATATACGAGCGCGTACGGGATGTCGCAGTCTCGGTTCTCCGTCAGCGACGCGACTGTAGCCGCGAGGAAGCCGAAGGGCTGCTCGAGCGGGGAGAGTGGACTGCTGACGACCATGCGGCGGCGTTTTTGACGTCGAGAGGCAGCGGGGGCGGTGGGCAGTCCCTGGTCACACAGGTCGTCGACCGATTCACCGATCGTGAGTCCGCGTACGAACAGCAGTTGCGCGCCACCGCCGGCGAAATCGAAGCACTCGCCGGCTACTCCGATGAGCCAGGGACCGACAGGACCGGCAATTCCGGGGACTCGGAGGGGCCAGACGCGATGGCGAGCGACGTGTTCTCCCGAGACGTCGAAGCGAACCGCGTCGCCGACGACGTACTGTACTTCGGCACCCTCACGACGGGGCACTGGTCGGGGATCGCTGCGTTTTCGCTCTTCGCGCTCGCGGTGGGCCTGCTGACGTCACAGCCGGCGATACTGCTAGCCAGCGCCCTCGGCGTGGGGCTCGCCGGATACGCGCGGGTCGGGACGCCCCCAGCGTTGACCAACCTGGCCGTCACCCGCACAGTGAGTGACGAGTCGCCGGAACCGGGCGCGGAGATAGACGTCTCAGTGACGGTCGAGAACGAGGGATCGTCGTTCATGCCGGACCTGTCGTTCGTCGACCGCGTTCCGCCGACGATGAGCGTGGTTGAGGGGTCACCCCGTCTCGGGACGGCATTGCGTCCGGGCGGCCGTGCGTCGTTCAGTTACCGGGTCAGAGTCACACGAGGAGAGCACGACTGGCCGCTCCAGGTGATCGGCCGCGACCTCTCGGGGTCGGCCGAACGTGAGGCCGAAATTGAACCCGAGACCCCGGTCTCGTGCGCGCCGCGGCTGGAGACGGTTGTTGACGCGCCGGTCCGCCTCCAGACGTCCGTTTACGAGGGCGAGGTGAAAACGAAAACCGGCGGCTCGGGACTGGAGTTCTTCTCGCTGCGCGACTACCAGCCCGGGGACCCGGAGTCCCGTATCAACTGGAAGGAGTTCGCCAGAACCGGAGAGTTCACCACCATCGACTTCCGAGAGGAGCGCGCCGCGCGGGTCGTCCTGTTGTTCGACTGTCGAGAGTCGTCGTACGTCTCCTCGACACCGGGCGAGATGGACGCGCTCAACCGCTCCATCGAAGCGGCCTACGACGTGTTCGCGTCTCTGACTGACCAGGGCCATCTGGTCGGACTCGCCGCCTATAACGGCGTCCCCTGCTGGTTGGGGCCGAGTACTGGGAGCATGCATCGTCAGCGAGCGCGGGAAGTATTCGCCGAGCACCCAGCGATGTCTGCGCTTCCGCCCAGTCTCGCCGCGAAAGACGAAGGTCGATACGTCGACCCGATGGTCCACATCAGGCGGCAGCTCCCGTCGAACACGCAGTTGTTCCTCTTCTCGCCGCTGGCTGACGACTATACACACGAGGTCGCACGGCGGCTTCACAGCAGCGGGCATCTGGTGACCGTCATCAGCCCGAACCCCACGGCGGGGAGAACGCCTGGGCAGCGAGTTGCACGTCTCGAGCGTCGCGTGCGTGTCAGACGACTCCGAGACCACGGTATCAGAGTTGTGGACTGGGAGACGGACGAATCACTCGGTCTGGCGCTCGAATACGCACGAAAGAGGTGGCAAGCATGAGTACTAAATCGACCGGCGAAGAGCAGTCGGAAGAAACGGTTTCCGGCGCGAGATCGGCCGATGCGAGAGTCGAGGAAAGTCAGGAGAGCGGGTCGGTACAGGGAGTCGACCACGCCCCGCCGCGGCCGAGCCAGGTCGTCGGAACTGCCACAACGGTGCTCGGGGCATTTGTCACAGTGGTCTTTACGCCGCTCGCGGTCCCGTTCGGCATTGCGGGTGCGGGTGTGTTCGCGGCCGGGCTACTGGTGACGTACTCGACTCGCTGGCTGACGATCGGGACGGCGATGATCCTCACCGGCTCTCTCATCTCGGGGGCGTACGGTGCACTGACCCCCGAGGTCATGATCCTCGCCGTGGGCGCAGTCTTCGTCGGATGGGACGCCGGCCAACACGGTATCGCCGTGGGCGAGCAGCTCGGTCGCCGGGCTCGAACCGACCGTAACCAGCTAGTTCACATCAGCGCGACGACCCTCGTCACCGCACTCGTCGGCGCACTCTCGTATCTCGTCTCCCTGTTCGGACGCGGCGGCCGGCCAGGCCCCGCAGTCGCGACGGTCGTCGTCGGTGTTCTCGTTCTCACGTGGCTCTACCGGCTCTGACCGGGAAGCACGACACGCCAGGCGTAGCTCCGCGTTGTTGCTGGCTGCGGCCGGCTGACTTTCCCTCGGCTCCCGAGTTCGACATCGGCCCGGACTGACCGACGCGCAACCGTCACACACTCCCCAGCGCGTGTTTACTCGACAGGGGCCCGGAGGTCAGCGTCGAGAGTGCCTGTTCGTTGGCCCACAGAGAACAGCGACCAGGACAGCCAGCGGGACTCGAAAGCTGCACCGATGAGCGGTCGCTCGACGTGACTCTGGCATCAGTCAGTGAGAGTGAGGGGCGCCGGTACTACCGGCTACTCTGGTCCGAACAGTTCGCGTCGACGCCCGGACGAACCGGTTCAAGCGCAGACGCACTCACCGGCACAGTGGAATAGATACTGGACGGGGGCGGGATCAATGGAGTTGCTACATCGTCCCCGAGTGGTTAAAAAACCCGGACTGGAACGTCATCCGGGGACACCGCGGGTCGCCTTACTCCCGTCGGCGGAGCAACAGCGCGGCGGCGATGACCGCGACGAGTCCAACAGCCACCCCAAAGCCGGGACCGCCGTCAGAAGACGTTTCCGTATCCGTCGCCGTCTCCTCGCCGCTCATCGCATCGGTCGGCGTCGCCGTCTCGTCGCCGCTCATCGTGTCGGTCGGCGTCGCCGTCGGATCGTCTGTCGGTGTCGCTGTTGGCGTCGGGGTCGCAGCCGATTCGACCGTCAGCGTCGCCGTCGACTCGGCGTCGCCGACGTAGATGCCATGGGTGTACGAACCGGCTTCCAGCGCACCGGTTTCTATCGCTGTAAACTCGACGGTGGTGTTCTGTCCACCTTCGAGTGTCAGTTCACTCTCAGCGACGGTAGTGTCTCCGACGCGGAACTCGACAGTCTCGGTTCCTCGCTGGTCACCGGTGTTCGCGACTGTCGCCTCGACTATCGGGATCACGTCTCCACTGGTCACCGTCACGTCTGCGGGGTCGAGCCCGGAGACGTCGAAACTGGCTGGCGCGAGCTCCGGGAAGTACTGGGTCCATTCGACCGACTCGTTGCCGGCGAGTTCACCAGAGTACTCACCGTCGAGGATCGGCTGCCCGGCGGGACTGGTGATGTTGATCCGGTCGCCCCCGTTGTTGAGGGTCGGTGATCCGAAGTCCGCGTACACGTCGTAACGGACCTCGTCGAGTTCACCCGCGCCCATCCGCAGGCGCATGGTCGTCCCGGACGGCAAGCTGAATCCGTCGGGGAATGTGAAGTTGTTGTTCGCGCGGTCGCGCCAGATGAACCCCGACATGTCCACCGAGCCTTCGCCGATATTCCTGATCGCCATGAACTCGCCGTTGAGATTCTCGGCGTCAGGACCCGGGGCATTGGCCTGGAGACCGACGACCCGCAGGCTATTTCGGATCCGGTTCAGTTCTTCTTCCTCGAGCGGGAAGACCTGTGTCACGTTCGGACGGACGTCGAATCCGGGGTCTTCCTGATATCGTACTCGGTTGATGATCTCGCCCGCGGGCGCGGCGACGGTCAGCGTGTCGCCACCGTTGTTGAGGGTGGGCGACGGGTGTTCCGCGAACAGACTCACGCCCACGCGCCCCGCCGGCGTCGACCCGCTCTCCTCGTCCTCGGCACCCATGTGGAGTGTCAGTCGCTCACCTGGTCCGAGCGTGAAGTCCTCGGGGAAAATGTACACGTTGTAAGCCGCGTCCCGCCAAGTCCAGCCACCCATCTCGAGGGTCTGGTCACCGACGTTCTCCATGCGCACGAACTCGCCTGTGAGGTTCTCACCGTCCGGCCCGCGTGCGTCGCCGTTCAGTTCGTACTGTCGGAGGCTCGAGCGGGCGTTCTGCAGTGTCTCCGTGTCCATCTGCTGTGGGAAGTACTGTGTCCAATTGACCTCGTACTGGTCGTCGAGTTCACCCGTGTACTCTCCATCGATGACGAGGTTGCTTTTGCTGTCGAGGATTCGGATCCGGTCGCCCCCGTTGTTCACTTTCGCGTCACCGAAGCCGAGGTACACGTGCGTCGTGTCGTTCTGCGCGCTCTCTTGGTTTTCACCTTCACCGATGTGAAGGCGCATGGTCGCACCCGGATCGAGGACGAAGCTGTACGTGGTGTTCCAGCCCGCGCGGTCCCGCCAGGTCCAATTCAACATTCGGATCGGTTCGTCGCCGGTGTTCCTGAAGTCCATCCACTCGCCGTTGGGATTCTCGTTGTCGGGGCCGTTCGCGTCGGCGTGCAGTCCGATCAGTTCCAGGGACTGTCGCGCCTGGAGGGTGTTGCTCGGTCCCTCGTCAGGGAACGACAGCGTGCTCGCGGTTGCTTCACTGGCCGAGGCTCTCTCGTTCTCCACAGCGCTTGCCGATGCGTCCTGTCCACTTGCTCCGGAACCTGTCACGGCTGCTGCGGCGGCCGGACCGGCCGCTACGACGGCCACTGTCACCGCCACAATCGTGATCGCTTTCGTCAGTCGTGATATTCGTGTCATGTAGCTTTGTTTTATTTTTCGTTCGATAGCCGGTACGGCCCTCTACCAGTCTGTCGCTGTTTCCGTCTCTCACGTACGCTTGCAGGTGAGTATATTTAGAGGCGTTATTTATTCTTTTCGTCATAGGTCTGACTAAAAGTGGCCGGACACTAGCAGTTAAAACGTCATACAGGCCCAACGCCCGTAGGCCGGGTGCCCCGGGCACACAGGCGGCGAGTGCGGCTCCACGTGGCGACGCTCACAGCAACATTTAAGCCCGAGAGTTCGAATTGACCGGGAAGGAGCAATCCGAGAGAATGTTCCCGTCTTCGTCTTCCCCCAGTACCAGAGCGAACCGTCGACAGTTTCTCGCGCTTGCCGGCAGCGTGGCCGCCGGAGTGGCCGTCGGGTCCGGGCGGTCGACAGCGAGTGCGTCTCCGAACGTCCGGACGATATTCAGCTACCCGACTCTGGACGGGTCGAGCGACCGCCGTCACGAAGCATCGTTCGAGCGACTCCTGTCCCGGGCGGTTCCAGGAAGCGAAGTGTACTTCTCGATATACATCTTTACACGCAACAACATCGCGGAGGCACTCGTTAACGCTGCCGACAGGGGCGTCGACCTCAACCTCATTATCGACGCACGGAGCGAGTACAGGGATGCCACCGGGATCCTGCGGGATGGCCTCCCCGACGACAGCTTGACGATCGTCTCCAACGGTGGTATCGGCAATAGGATCAACCACAACAAGTTCCTCGCACTCGAGGAATTGGACACCGGTGACCGGAACGTGGTCTGGCAGTCCTCGTCGAACTTCACCGGCAATCAGATTTACTACCACAACAGTACGATTGTCGTGAGAAACGACCCGGCGCTGTTCGACAACTACCGGTCGTACTGGGCGGACCTCGCAGACGAGAGTGTCGCCGGGCTCGACTACAACCGTACCGAGACTACAGACACGGCGACAATCCATTTCTCGCCGAGGAACGATTACGACCCCTACATCCGGGCGCTACAGAACGTGGTTCCGACGTGGCGGACGAAGATACACTTCGTGCAGTCTATCTGGACTGATTCGCGCGAGCGAGAGACGCGGCTGATCCAGGACAGGCTCACCGAACTCGCCGAGGAGGGTGCTGAAGTGCGCGTGATCATGCAGGAGCGAGACAACTCGATACCAGGTCTGCTCGAGGAGGCCGGCGTCGAAGTCGTCCAGTACCCGGACGACGCGGCCACGCAAGTCCACTCGAAGAACATGCTCATCGAATCGGCGTTCCGGACCGAAAACGGTGAAACCGAAGAGCGCCGCGAGGTCTGGGCCGGAACCCAGAACCTCAGCCGCCCGGGTCTCCGCCGGAACGACGAAGTCATCTGGCGCATCGTCGACGATTACGTCTACTACGACTTTCTCCACGACTGGGAGCGAATCTACAATCAGGCCCAGCGGGCACTCGGTGAACGCGACTCGGTCTCCGGCGACTCCGGGACCGGGGGCGCCGACCGAACCCCGACAGGGACCCCCACTCGGACCTATTCCGCGACTGCAACCGATACCGATGCCAGTCCCGGCGACTCTGATGACCCGACTGCGGCGCGGAGTACGTCGGAGTCCGGACCAGGGTTCGGACTCGTGACTGCGATTGCGGGCGCGCTCTCGGGGTCTGCCTACGCCGTATCTCGACGAGCCGATTCCGAGAAGTCCGACTGATATCGATCTCCGCAGCGATGCGCCGTTTCCTGACGACACCGGAGACGGTGCGACTCGGAACCCACCTACAACGCTCCTGTGACCGATACTGCCGTTCGATGGTCTCCCCCGGGTGACTTGCAGCGTCCGGTGGGTTCGAGCGCCGGACTCGAAACGGGTCTGGCTGCTTCTATCAAAACGAGGAGGAAATATTTTATATCCTTTTATCGTATCAATCGGCGTACCGATGACGCTGTTAGAGTGTTGTGTCAACAACGTCCGTGAACGGAAGTACGAAACGCTGGAGGAATCGAGCCACAGAGTCCGCCTGAGCAGTTGTCTCGACCGATGTGGGGACTGCCACGAGAGAGCGGTTCTGGTAGTCGATGGGGATATCCACACTGGTGAGTCGTATCAAGAACTGCTCGTGGGCGTGAACGGTCGATCTCCGGTGACAGATGAATGAACGTGCTACTGGTATCCATCGACAGTCTCCGGCGGGATTTCCTGACCACGTATAGCGAGAGACCGTCGGTTGCCGAGTACGAAGTCGATACGCCGAACATCGACCGCTTCGCCGAGCGCGCGACGGTGTTCGACACGCACTACGCGGGCAGTCTGCCGTGTCTGCCGACGAGGCGAGAGTGGCTCGCGGGAGTCCGAGAGTTCTTCTGGCGGTCCTGGGGACCGGTCGAACCGTTCGACGAGACAGTTCCGCGTCTCGCGAGAGCAGCCGACATTCCGTCACAACTGGTCACAGACCACTATCACTACTTCCAGCACGGGGCGAACGGCTATTATGAAGATTTCAACGGGTTCGACTTCATCAGAGGTCACGAATACGACGCCCTGGAGACGACCCCGCGGGAACCGGACGACCGATTTCTCGACCAGATAAACGCGAGAGAACCCGAGAGCCAGCGGTTCCTCAATCGGGCCGCGTACGCCAGAAACGTCTCGGAGTTCGATACCGAGGCGGACTTTTTCTCCGCGCGTGTCTTCTCGAAGGCCGCCAAGCGAGTCCGTACCCTCGCCGACTGGGACCAGTGGTTCTGCTACGTCGATAGCTTCGACGTCCACGAACCGTTTCACTGTCCGGAGCCATACGCTTCGATGTACACGGACGAGGACCCATCGGATCCTGATCTACCCGTGTGGCCGTACTACGGACGCATCGACGAGGGTCAGGGGTCGCTCACCGACCGCCAGCTAAAGTTCGTCCGCTCCCAGTTCGCCGGGAAAGTCACCATGGTCGACAAGCAGTTCGGGTCGCTACTCGAGACGCTTGACGACGCGGAGCTCTGGGACGAAACCATGGTAATCGTCACGTCCGACCACGGATACTTTCTCGGTGACCACGGCTGGGTCGGGAAGAACGACCCGCCCGTGTACGATGTCCTCGCGCGAACGCCGCTGATGGTCTGGCATCCAGACGCCTCTCGACAGGGCGAGCGCGTCGACGCGCTCACGTCGGCCGTGGACCTCTATCCAACGATACTGGACGGCCTCGGGCTCGAAATCCCCGATACGCACGGACACAGTCTCTTGCCGACCCTCGAAAGCGGCGCGGAGACGCACCGCGACTGGGCGCTCTATGGCTACTGGGGTGCGACAGTCAACGTTACCGACGGACGATACACGTATCACCACCCGAGCGTCGGTGGCGGGCAGGTGTACAACCACTCGACGCAGATGATCAACCCGTTCGGCTGGTTCCTCCCCCCCGAGGTCCAGAGAGACGCCGAGTCCGGCGCTTTCCTCCCATACGCGGACACCCCAGTCTGGCGGTACACACCGACCGACGACGGAGGGCCAGAGGAACATCTCAAAGTTTCGGTCGAGCACGACGACCCGCTCCTGTTCGACACCGAATCGGACCCGCGACAGCAGACGAATCTCGCCGACGACCACCCGGACCTCCGGGCGCGCATGCGAGATGGCCTCATCGAGGCGATGTGCGGCCTGAACGCGCCGGAATCCGAGTTCGAGCGGTTCGGACTTCAGTAGTGCACCAGGACCAACGGGACACCGCAGACAGGATGCTTGTCAGCGACCGCATACCAGTCGCGAAGCGGTCCCGCGCGGCGGTGGTCGTTTCGGGCGAGTGAGTGGTGGCGCAAGGTACTTCAGCTTCTTCGAATTAAGTCAGAGCATGGATGAATCGCAACAGAACGGGGGCGCATGTGAGAAGCAACTCCTCGTTTTGGAAGCCCTGGACGACCTCGGGGTCGCCGGTGTCACCGAGGTGGCGGACCACCTCTCTCTCCCGAAGAGCACGGTCCACTATCATCTAGACATACTCGAACAGGGCCGATACGTCGTACGAGACAGCGGGAAGTACGAACTGAGTCTGCGGTTCCTCGAACTGGGCGAGCGCGTCAGGCGACGACTCCCGCTGTTCGACGTCGCGAAGCCCGAAATCGAGAAGTTGGCCACGAAGACCGGCGAACTGGCGCTGTTGATGGTCGAACAGCGTGGAATGGGTGTGTACGTTTACAAATCGAAAGGCGAGAACGCCATCGACATCGACGCCCCGATCGGTCGTCATGCACACCTCCACAACAGGGCGATGGGGAAAGCTATCCTGGCGTTTTTGCCCGAAAACGAGGTCGAAAAGAGCGTGCATCAACACGGCCTGCCCGCAACCACGGAGAACACGATCACTGACAGGGAGGACCTGAAAGCGGAACTGGAGAGCATCGAAGAGAGCGGCGTCTCGTTCAATCGTCAGGAGTCGGTGAGCGGAATGCGAGGGGTCGCCGTACCGATACTCGGCAGTGGGGGCGTGCTCGGGGCGATGAGCATCGCCGGGCCACAAGCAAGACTCGGCGACGACGATACCGAGCGCGAACTGGTCAATCTCCTCAACCGGTCTCGGAACGTCATCGAACTGTCGATCCAGAACGCCTGAACGGAGGTTCCGATAGCCACGACGCCCGACCTATTTGTCTCGCTCTCCCGCCCCAGACCAGTTCGCGACGTGCCCCTCACCTGCGACGGCCGCCTGGCCATCGTCTCCCTTCGCTGTTTTTCTGCCCACACCTGGGTTCCCAGCGGGCGCAGTCTCGCTTCAGGCACCACGTGCAACTCGCAACCGGACACCGTTCACGAGCGAGACAGCGCTCTCGCCGCTGAGTTCAATTCGTTTGAACCCGGTTCGAGTCTGAACCGACCACACACGATTACAATGTTATATCCGTAATTGTAACGAGAGACACGGAGAGATACAGACTGGTATTGAGAGTTCATACCAGGATATATCACGAAATTACACGGATATACCTGTAAACCTGGTCTCACATCTCTCCGAGCGCGTCCTGCTGTGTCTACGCCACACCCACTGGATGCATCTTGAATTACAATGTTATCTCTGTAATTCTATGTTGTAGTACTCTGTGCACCCGTCCAGTGTTAGCTATATGTATCTCTCTGTACGGCCGAGTCTATCGTAATGGGTATTGCCGCGGCCTGGACCACGACGAAACCAGTCCAGGTTTCGGCCAGCGTGTTCGACTGATTCGAACAACGGGTGGTGGAAGCGAATCGTTAGGGGAACGGGAACAGACGCAGTGAGGTGCCCCGGTCATGGGATAGTGGTAGTTCGCACCACGACCATCGACACCGAATACTCGCCGGCAACTCCATCCACCGTCGATAGAGCCGTTCCCCGGACGACGAGTCCCTCAACACACCGGTCCGTCCGAAGAGGCCGCTACGCCGTGTCGTCCGTCTGACGGCGTGCTGACACAGTCCAAGTCGTTTCCTGCTTGCCAGCCTCCCGCCTCATCCAAAAATATATAAATTGTGGATGCAATTTGGTACCTGTTTATGGAACGCAGATCCGAGGGTAGCCCCGGAGAGGATGCTGGACTCGCTTCTCTGACGCGCAGGAAGCTGCTACTGGCCGGCGCCATGGGCGGGTCTTCGCTGCTTGCGGGTTGTCCGGGAGATAGTGGTAACGACGGAACACCGTCGTCCGGGTCGAGCGATGGAACCGGCGGTGGAGACGGTGGCGGCGGGTCGAACAACAATAACGGTGGGTCTAATCCGACCCCGACCGACGTCCCGGATGTCTTCGTTGAGGGACAGACCCTGCGACTGCCTTCACCGAACAACCCACAGCAGATGTACTTCGCGTGGCAGATCGGGAACGAGGTCGATTCGCAGTACAGCTTCCCCGGCGACGTGTTCGCCGCGACGATGGAGCCCGGTCTCTGGGGCCGGTTCTTCGACACCCTCTACTGGAACCGAGACGTCCCAGAGACCTATCCGGGGCTGTACGAGTCGGTGGAAATCGGCGCTGACACGATATCGATCACGATCCGAGACGACGCAACTTGGAGCGACGGAGAGCCGATCCGAGCGAAAGACGGCATCGCTCCACAGGCCCTGTGGAAAGAGGCCCCGAAGTGGGCGCCCTCGCCCACAGAGACCAGGTTCCACATCGGAGCAATCGGCGACTACAGTATGCCGGACGGTCCGGATGGGAAGCGATACGAGCTTCACGCCGTTGACAACGACGAGTGGAACGAGTTCGGCGGGTTCGAACCGTACGGCGAAGGAGAGATACTTGCTCGAATCGCGGGCACGGGCGGCGTCTTCCAGATGCGTGCCGGCCCGGTGTTCCCCACCCACCTCGACCCCTACGAACCCGCCGTGGACGAGGCTATCGAGATCTGGGATGAAAAACCCGAGGACCTGACAGGGCTGGTCTTGCAACACGTCACTTCAGACTGGACGAACGAAGTGCTCCAGTTCTCGCGGGAACCGGAGAACATCGTCACGTCCGGCCTCTGGACGGTCTCCGAACTTCGGGGGGCCCAGGAAGTCATTCTCGAACCAAACGAACACCACCGGAACGTCGAAGACCTGAATTTCGGCAGGATCGCGATGGAGTGGAGCGAAAACGAACAACGGACACGAGCAGGCATCCAGGCCAAGGAGTACGACACGGGGCAGTTCACCGCCTCGCCACAGGAGTTGCCCACTATTCCCGACAGGTACGAACAGGTCCTCTGGCCGGATGCGACCGGCTACTCGTTGGGACTTGACCACGACTCGGTCTTCGGCGAACGGCTGGTCCGGCAGGCCGTAATGTTTGCACTCAACAAGGAAGACATCGCGGGCAATATCCACACCGAAAAGACGCGGCCTATCCAGATTCCGGGCTTCGACCACTGGGGTATCGAGGAGTTCTTCGACGAGTCCTGGGCACAGGAGAACCTCATCGACTACTCACAGGACACCGACAGAGCCGCATCGCTGATGCGAGAGGCGGGCTTCGAGAAACAGAGTGGCGTCTGGCAGCGAAACGGGCAACCGTTCCAGATTACCATCGCGACGTCGCGAGAGACCCCGATCATGGAGACGACCGTCTCCGAGCAGTTGAGCACCTTCGGGGTAGACGCCGCCTTCCAGACTTTCGAGAGCGCGGACTTCGTGAGTCGAGTCCGGGGCGCAAACACCAACCAGCGTATCGACGAGGAGTACGGCGGGTCCGGCGACTTCACGGTCTGGTCCTCGGCGGGTCCGGAGGACCTCTGTGCCGGTCATTACAGACAGCTCTGGCATCACTGGTGGTGGGGACTCGCGAACGGTCGCCGCGTCCGCAGACGCAACTACTTCAGTCACGACACACAGGAGTCCGCCCTCGAGCAGTACGCTTCGAACGGGTGGGTCCGCGGTAACTACCCGCTGTGGGACGAGTGGACAATCGACGTGCCGCCGGTCGGCGAACCGGACGGGACTCCCCAGCCGTTCAACCCCAGTTTCACCTGGGGATCCGTGCGAACCGGCCCCAACTCGTTCGACAGTCCGTTCGACGACAATCCGTACTACGATCCGCCCGAGGACGCCGGGATCGAGCACTGGACAAAGCAGTTCTCGTGGGTGATGAACTGGTGGCTGCCGGTACTGCCGCTGGTGTTGAATCAAGGCCAGAGCTTCCTCAACACGAAAAACTGGAACTGGCCAACGGACCACAGTATGTGGCAGTACTTCGAACAGGGATGGGACGACGACCACCTCGCCGGCATTGGTCGGGTCTTCGCTGACGCCGACAACCCCAAGTCGGGAGCGAACGTCCGCCAGGAGTAACGCCGCTCACCACCTCTCTGCGCGGTCGAGTTCTTCTTTTCCCCGCGGCTTTCGGCATTGGCAGCCAGCACGTCGGTAACTCTCGACTCGTGACAGGACAGAGTGGCGCTCGCGCGGCGACGACTCAGTTCGGCGACGCCTGCGCTTCGGTTCCCGTGCTGGCGTCTTCGACCGAAGGAACAGGGACTTCATCCAGAATCTCGTGGACGATTGCGGACTCCTGCACGTCGTTTACCTGCGCCTCAGGCGTCAGGACGAGGCGGTGACCGAGGACCGGCCCAGAGATGCGCTGGATGTCGCTCGGAACCACGTATTCTCGCCCTTCGATGACCGCGCGGGCCCTTGCAGCCTCGAACAGGCGCTGTAGACCACGCGGTGAGACGCCGACTTCCGTTCGATGGTCCTCGTGGGTAAGGTCGACGACTTCCGACATGTAAGTGTAGAGGTCTTCGTCCACGCGGACCGTCTCCGGCACGTTCTGGAGTTCGCGGATCCGTCCGGGGTCGTCGACAACTGGGGACGCCGACGGGATGCTCTGGAACCTGTCCGCCCGGCGACGTAGCAACTCGACTTTCCCCTCCGTGTCGGGCTGGCCGATCGTATCTTTCACCAGAAAGCGGTCGACCTGAGCTTCAGGTAGTGGGAAGGTCCCTTCCTGCTCGACGGGATTCTGCGTGGCGATGACGAAAAACGGCTCCGGCAGGGGACGCGTCTCGCCTTCGAGCGTGACCTGTCTCTCGGCCATCGTCTCCAGCATCGCGGCCTGTGTCTTCGGCGGCGCGCGGTTGATCTCGTCGCCCAGAATCACGTTGCCGAAGATGGGCCCCTGCTTGAATTCGAACTCCCGACTCTCCTCGTTGAACACACTGGTTCCAAGCACGTCGGTCGGCAGGAGGTCCGGAGTGAACTGGATACGCGAAAACGAGACGTTGAGCGCCTCGGCGAAGGAGTTCGCTGCCAGTGTCTTACCGGTCCCCGGAACGTCTTCGAGGAGCACGTGCCCGTTCGCCAGGATGCCCAGCATGATATTCTCGAGGACCCCCCTCTCGGCGATGACCACCGACGCTACCTCGTCGATGACATCTCTCGCCAGTGCTGACGCCTCATCGACTCTCATGTCGACACGTCCCATGACTCTCTGGAGCATATGACAACATATATTTCCAGCGGATCCGGCAGGGCTGCGGTCCGGCGACGGACAGGGACGAGCGATGAGGCCATGGGTTTTTTTATTACGGACTCGGCATTTCAGGCTGTGCTTTCCAAACCGTCTGGCGACGGCATCGACGAGCAGCTCATCGCACGGTTTCCGAACCCGACTGTCGACGGGTCGACACGGATCGCTGTCATCGGTGACCCGCACGTCTCGACGAGGGGCGAGGGCGGTCAGCGGCTTCCAGAGTTCTCCGAACAGCATCTCGAGCGTGCGGTGTCGGACATCGACGACAGAGGCTTCGACGCAGCGTTCAGCGTGGGTGACCTCTCGGCCAACGGCGGCCCGTGGGACTTCGATGCCGTCGATGGGATACTCGAGGGACTCGACATTCCGTTCGTGAGCATCCCCGGTAACCACGATGTGCCGGCGACATCGAGCGCCGACCACGAGGTGCTCCCGCGGTCCAGGTTCGAGACTCGATACGCTGGCGGGACGGTGCCGTTCGTTAGAGAGTTCGACGATGTCGAGATGGTCGGTCTCGACAGTATGCGGCTTCGGGCTTCCCTGGCCGCGGGCGAAAGCGGCGAACAGGTGCAGTGGCTCGACGAGACGCTCTCCGGGACCGAGGACCCGATAGTCGCACTGCACCACCCGCTCCCAGGCATCACAGACTGGCTGATGACCTACAACGAGCGGGTCGACGGAGCCGATATCTCCCGCCTGTGGCAGAACGTCGACCCGCTCGTGGATGTCCTCGACGCACACGACGTTTCACTGGTCTTGAGCGGTCACAAGCATATTCCGGGCGTCGCTCAGACGCGTGACGTCTGGGAAGTGATGGCGCCGTCGACCTGCACGTTCCCACAGGGGTACCTCGGGCTCGAGGTCACTCCCGACGGGACCGACGTCACCTTCGTTCCCGTGGCGAGTGCCGAGGGCCTGGAAGAAGCCTTCCTGCGGCGGTACAACGCGTTCACGAAAACTCGAACGTACGCCAGTGCGGGCGCCGTGTTCCTCTCAGGCCCTCCGGTCGACGCGCGGTCCGGCGACGGGTGACTTGGTTTCACTCGGCCGCTTCGTCCCCGCGCCCACTGGCTTCAACAGACAAAGCGACCCCGTTCGCTGTCGCCCAGTCTCGTTTCGCTCACTCGTCGCATTCGACCACTCATACTGATTCGCCGACAAGTCGCTGCCTGCGGTCGTAGAGAAAGACGACGCCGGCCAGCGCGACGGCGCCACCGGCGGCCCCGTAGAACCAGAGGGCGCTCAGATTCGTGGCCGAAGCGACGCATACCACCAGGCCGAAGCCGATCGCCGCGACGGACCGAAGCCTGCTCCGCAACGCCGTCCCACAGTGTGGACAGCTATCCGATTCGAGCGAGATCTCTTCTCTGCAGCTGCGACACTGGATCCGTTGTTCTCCGGTTGCCATCGTTCAAAACGATTCGTCATGAGATTATATAAATTCCGCGTCGGAACGGGAGCACCGACCGTGACCACCTATCGCCTCACGGTGGCTTCCGCTACGGATTGCTGCATCGACTTACCGGGACGACCGCACGACAAAGGGCAGTCACTCGACAACGATTGACAGCGGTCGGTATGGATCCGAGCACGACACAGACGGCACCTGACCGCTGTGTTGGCCAGGACCGCTCGACTGCGTACCCGGGAACCAACCGAGAACCCTAAATTTATATTCAAGGCTCCGAACTATCGACACATCCCCGACCAATAATGGCGTATCTTCGAGACAGATTGATCCAAGCGGTCGTGACTATCTGGGGTATCGTGACGCTGTCGTTCTTTCTGAACAAGTCGCTGCCGGGTGGGCCGATAGAGGCCTTGCAGGCGGACATCAGGGAGAGCCCGTTCAAATACGGGCTCTCGCAGAACCCCTCACAGGAAGACGTCAACCGGGTCATCGAGGGACTCGTCCAGATTCCCCCCGACAAGCCACTCTGGGAGGCGTACGTGGACTACGTGACGCAGGTTTTCGTCGAATTCGACTTTGGGCAGTCGATAAGCGTCGCTGGCGGGACCGACGTGATGCCGCTTATCCTCCAGCGCGCGCCGTGGACGATTTTCCTCTCGACAGTCGGACTCCTGTACGGGGCCATCATCGGCATCTTACTCGGTTCGGTCATGGCATACTACGAGGGGACGAAGTTCGATATTGGTATGTCTGTCTCGATCGTTCTCAGCAGGAGCATTCCATACTACATCGCCGCAATCTTCCTGCTGTTCGTCCTGGGATTCCAGTGGGGGTGGTTCCCGACCGGCGGCCGCGTGAACCCGGACCTCGAACCGGGTATGAACCCGGACTGGGTCATATCGGTCTTTTATTACGCCACGCTCCCTGCGTTGTCGTTTATTCTGACCGGGTTCGGTGGGCGAGCGCTCGGGATGCGCGCGAACTCGATACGACTGCTGGGCTCGGAGTATATCCACAACGCCCGCTTGCGAGGTCTATCGACGTACAGGATCTCCGTAACCTACCTCGCACGCAACGCGATCCTGCCGATCTGGACGTCTATCGTGGTCAGCCTCGGTGGCCTCCTCGGGGGGTCTGTTATCCTCGAACGGATATTCCAGTACCCTGGAATGGGCGACCTGATGTTCGAGGCGGCCCGACTCCGTGATTTCCCCGTCCTCATGGGGGCGTTGATCATGGTGACGTTCCTGTTCGTGCTCGGAACGCTGATAGCTGACTTCACGTATCCACTGATCGACCCGCGTGCGGATATGAAAGCGAGCCGGGAGTGAGACGAGATGGGAACTGAAACTGACGGTGACTCGCCGTTCGAATCGACTGCGTCGTACGAACAGACACCGCTGGAGGTGTACCAGAACAAGTTCGACCGAGCCGTTGGGGGCCCGTTGGGGGTTCTCTGGGAGGATTACCGCGGCCGATTCGGGATCCTCCTGGTCGGTTTCTACGTCCTCATGGGCACTGTCGGCGTGGCTCTGGTCCCGCAACCCAAACCGAACATGGGGCCGCGATACGTGCAGCCGTTTCAGGACCCGAACTTCATTCTCGGAACCGACGGCCTCGGACAGGGACTGTTCTCGCTGATGGTCCACGCAACGCCGCCGATGCTGAAGATGATCCTTGCGGGGGCTATTTTCGCCAACCTGCTCGGTGTGTCCGTTGGCCTGTACACCGGCTACGTCGGGGGCGCGACGGACAAAGCCATAATGTCGTTCGTCGACACGCTCAATTCGATCCCCGGGATCCCACTGCTCATTATCCTCGCGGCGATTCTGGAGCCGACGAACCCGTTCCTCATCGGGATCATTCTTAGCGTGCAGCGCTGGACGGGGCGGGTCAGAACGATCAGGTCGCAGGTAATCCCGCTTGCGAACGAGGAACACGTCGAGGCTGCAAGAGCGCTCGGTGACTCGAAATCGACGGTACTGGTCCGCGAGATACTTCCCCATCTCCTCCCGTACATTTTCATCGGATTTCTCGGTGGCGCAACCGGGATCGTCTTCGCCTCGGTTGGCCTGTACTTCCTGGGGATCCTGCCATTCGATACACAGAACTGGGGGATCGTGCTGAATTTCGCGTACGAACAGTCAGGCGCGATGTACTCGCTCGAGGCTGCTCACTGGCTGCTGGTCCCACTGGTCACGATCGTCGGCCTCACGGTCGGACTGACGCTGCTCGCGCAAGCGTTCGATCAGGTTTTCAATCCCCGCGTGAGAGCGCGCCACAGGGCGCGTGGGACCGACCCCGGAGAGGAAGCGGACGAACAGGAACCGACGACTTCCGATGTCGGGCGAACGCGGGTGGAGTGATATCGAATGACAGCATCAGTCAACACGGAACGAACAGGTGTCGCCAGTCAAGAAACCGTACTGGAAGTCAGAGACGTTAGTGTCACCTACGACACGGCTCGAGGGCGGGCCCGCGTGCTTGATGACGTGAGTCTGGATGTGCACCGCGGTGAGACACTCGCCGTGATCGGTGAGAGCGGGTCAGGCAAATCCACGTTCGGGTCGGTCCTGATGGACGGCGTCGAGGACCCCGGCATCACGTCGGGCGAGGTGCTGTACTATCCGGAATCCGGCGGAGAACCGGTGGACATCACCGGCGTGAGTAGCCGCAAGCTCCGCCAGATCCGATGGGAGGAGATCGCGATCGTGTCACAGGCGGGGTCGAACTCGTTCAACCCGGCGATATCGATACGACGGCACTTTACCGACACGTTCCGGGCACACGACGTCTCGCGCGAGGCGGGATTGGAGCGTGCCAGGGAGTCGCTTCGCGAGCTTGACCTGAACCCCCAGCGGATCCTGAACGCGTACCAGCACGAACTGAGCGGCGGCGAGAAACAGCGGACGCAGCTCGCCCTGGCACTGGTTTTCGACCCCAACGTGCTGGTTCTGGACGAACCGACTGCTGGTCTGGACTTGCTGGTTCAACAGCGACTCCTCGGCCAGCTCTACGACCTCCAGGAGGAGTACGACCTGACGATGGTCTTCATCAGTCACGACATTCCAGTGGTCGCCGGGTTCGCCGACCGGGTCGCAGTGATGTACGCATTCGAGTTCGTGGAGTTCGGTGATGCCGCGGACATCCTCCTGTCGCCTGAGCACCCGTATACGCGATTGCTCTCGCAGGCCAATCTCGGCCCGGACATTTCGCTCGACGCAGTCAGGCGCATCGGGGGAGACCCGCCAGACCCGGTCAACGTTCCATCGGGGTGTCCGTTTCACACGCGCTGTCCGATCGCCGACGACAGGTGTGCGGAGGAGAAGCCGGAGCTCCGTGCGGACGAGGCTGATACACACGAGGTGTCGTGTTTCTATCCCGACACGGCCGTCGCGGAGATACCCCATTCGGGGGGACCCGCTTCGGGAGACGAACAATGAGCCCAGCGGGGTCGGACACGTTGTTGTCCCTGGAGGACCTCGTCGTGGAGTACGGCGACGAAACTGCGATAATGAACGCGGTCCCGCAGCGAGTCAAAGAACGGTTCGGGTGGGAGTCCGACCCCGCCCGGGCCGTCGACGGCGTGTCGCTGGACGTCGCCGAGGAGGAGGTCGTGGCGGTCATCGGCGAAAGCGGGAGCGGAAAGACCACACTGGGGAAAGCCGCGGTGGGTCTGGAAGAACCCAGCGAGGGGAGCGTCAGATATCGGGGCGAGGACATCTGGGAACTCAAGCGAAAGCGCCAGATCGGGGACCTGGAGTACCAGGATGCCAGGCGGTCGCTACAGATAATCCACCAGGACCCCGGAGCCTCCCTCAACCCCTACAAGACGCTACAGACGATACTGAAGCGTCCACTCAGACGGTGGTTTCCAGAACTCACGCACGCGGACTGTCGGGAGCGAATCCTCGGTATTTTCCGGGAGGTCGGACTGACACCAGCTACGGATTACCTCGAACGGTACCCCCACGAGTTGAGTGGTGGAGAGCAGCAGCGAGTAGCGCTCGTGCGAGCGATGCTGGTCGAACCCGACCTCGTGTTGGCCGACGAGCCGGTCAGCGCGCTCGACCCGTCGCTGCGCATCTCGCTGATGGACCTGATGCTCGACCTCCGGGAGACGTTCGAAACTTCGTTCCTGCTCGTCTCGCACAACATCCAGCACGCGCGCTACATCGCGTCACAGGCCGACGGCCGGATCGCCGTGATGTACCTCGGGAACATCGTCGAGATCGGCTCTATCGACGAGGTACTCCAGGACCCGAAACACCCGTACACGCAGGTCCTCCTCTGGGCGTCGTTGCCAAGAAACCCCGACAGCGCAGTCGAGAAACTGCAGGCAGAGCCGCCACTGCGCGAAAGCAACGCTCCCGACGCGGCGAATCGACCCGGGGGCTGCCAGTTCCACACGCGTTGCCCGAAAGCGCGGGCGGTCTGTGCCGACGAGATGCCACCCGTTGAGACGACTAGCGTCGGGCACGAAGCCGCCTGTTATCGGACGGACGACGCCCATCAGTACTGGAAGGACGCGCCACTCGACGACGAGGGAGAAATACCGATCCCGGAAGTCCCCGACCAGATCTGACCACTCCGGACTGTCCCCGACCAGATCTGACCACTTCCGGAGGCGTCGGCTGTCCGACTGTCGCCGGCCTCGCACCCGAACCACGGACCAGTGGCTTCTGCCAGGACGTTCTCCCGAAGTGACACCGCGGACTGGGCCAGTTTCGTGACGGCCCTCTCCGCAGAGCGCGCGTCGCAGTCGGTCGACGCACCGCCTGCGAGACCGTCCAGGTGTCGGTACAGAGTACCCCGGCTGTCTGTGTCCGTGAATCACCAGTATGCTCCGGCGATTGCTCCGCCAGTACCCGGAAAGAATCAAGTCCCGTCGACAGCTACGGTGGAGTCGGATGCAGTGTCAGTACTCAGACGGAGTCACAGTCGCATCGTTCAACGCGCCGCGTGTCGACGACGCGGTGCGATTGGCAGTCGTCGCCGACACGCACCTCTGTGAGAACGAAGACTCGTACCAGAAGGTCTACCGGCCGACATCCGTCTTCGAACGGGTAGTGAAAGACATCAACGACCGAGACGTCGACGCGACAGTGAGCGTAGGTGACCTCACGCTCGAGGGACGGAAGGCGGAGTACGGACTCGTGGAGAGTGCAATCGCACACCTCGACGCGCCGTTCGTCTCGGTTCCCGGCAATCACGATGTCAGGAAGACCTTCGACTCTCACCCCGGGATTCCTGTCACAGAGTTCGCCGACAGGTACGCGCCGGACGGACTCCCCTTCGCGACAGATATTGGCGGGCAGACGATACTCGGTCTCGACAGCGCCAGCGCGGCCGAGGTTAGCGACAGCCACGACGGCTTCGTCGGCGAGTCTCAGACCGAATGGCTCGACCGGCGACTCGGCGACGGGGGGGACCCGATCGTGTTCGTTCATCACAACTTGCCGGGTGCAATCGACCAGTTCGACGACTATCGACAGGCTGCCGACCCGTCGCTGGGGACGCCGCCAGTTCTCGAAGCCCCTGCCCCGCTCGTCGACGTGTTGTCTGCCCACGATGTGTCGCTCGTCCTCTCGGGACATCTCCATCTCCCGATGGTCGCCACGTCAAGTGGGGTTCGAGAGCTCCTCGTTCCCTCGACGGCGACCTTCCCGCAGGGCTACTATCTCTTGGATGTCGAACCGACCGGAACCGACGTGAGGTACGTGCCCGTCACGTCGGTCGCCGAAGCGAGGGAAGCGGCCGCAAAAAGGCGGTCACTGCGGCCGAAAGCGGCGGCCCTTTGCGAGATGGCGGCAGCCCGCCTCAGCACGCTCCCGTTACACGACGAGGCGACCACGGGTCAGTGAGACGCATTTCCCGAACCGGCATATTTATATTTCGATAACCGAACCGCGTGGTTACGATGGATGGCGAGTCAGCCGACAGTCGACGGTCCAGAAGAGAGTTTCTTGCGTTCGCTGGGGTATCAGCGGTCGGTCTCGCCGGGTGCAACGCAGCCGACAGCGAGAAGACAACGACCGACGAATTGCCCGAGCAGTCGCCGACCGGAGCGACACAGACCGAACCCGACGACGACATTCGCGAGGGAACATCCGCCGAGACGGCCACAGAGACTGAAACGCCGACAGCGACGGAACGACCGACCCCGGATGAACTGCTCGCTCTCCCACACGGGGTCGCTGTGGGAGACGTGACCGCTGACACGGCAGTGTTCTGGTCACGCCTGGACGAGGTGGGTGTGGTCCACGTGGAGTATTCGAGCGACGAGTTCAGCGGGTCTGTGACCCATCGGGAGACGGTCATCGACAGGGACGCCGACAACACTGCTAGGATCCGACTCGAAGGGCTGGAGTCCGGGACGGAGTACCGCTATCGCGCCTGGGGAACCCCGGGGTCCGGCGGTGCGGCCAGGAACGCACCGGTCGAGTCAGACGCCCTGCAAGAAGGGGAGTTCACCACGGCCCCGGCCCCGGATGAGGGCGACTCGGTAACCGTCGCCTGGGGCGGCGATACGTACGGCTACGGTCGCAAACCGGTAGAGCCCCCGTTCGGGTGTCTCCAGAGTATCGGGGAACTCGAGCCGGACGCGTTCGTCTATCTTGGTGATACTATCTACGCCGACGCCAAGACCCCAGCGGGTGAACTTACCGGCGAGGAAAGCGCGGAACAGGCCCGCGAAATATATCAGTCGAAGTACAAGGAGATGCGAGACCCGGACGACAGCGTCGCCGAGACCACGCACCTCCAGTCGATACTCACGTCGACGTCGGTGTACGCGACGTGGGACGACCACGAGGTGGATAACGACTTCGACCGGACGCACGACCTTTTGTTCACTGGCCGGGATGCATTCCTCGATTACTGGCCGGTGGACAGAGACGAATCGGTGACTGGAAGCGCCAGCGGACGGATGTTCCGGAAGTTTCGATGGGGCAAACACCTGGAGTTGTTCGTACTCGACACACGGCAGTACAAGTCGCCGAAGGATGAAAGCCGGGACGAGAGGACGATGCTCGGCCGTCCTCAGGTTGAGTGGCTAACGCAGTCGCTCGAAGAATCCGATGCCACCATCAAAGTGGTCGCGAGCTCGGTCACGTTCGGCATCAGGTCCGGCGACGGATGGACAGTAGGGGGTGACCCGGGCTACAGACAGGAACGGGACGAAATAATCGAGAGTATCCAGTCGGCCAGCATCGAGAACGTGGTCGTGCTGAGCGCGGACATCCACAAGGCGCAGGTTGCGACGTACGAATTAGACGCCGATTCAGACGTCAAACTCGTCGAGTCATCGGCCGGAGCGATGGGTGCACCGGGCGGGAGCCCCAACGGGTACGACCAGGCACTCAGGCCGAGAAATCACTTCCAGCGCGGGTACGACTTCCTGAACTATGGCGTCTTCGAGGTGGACGAAGCGGGCGAACGATTCGTCATCCGGATCCACACCGAAGACGGTGAAGAGGTGTTCGCGAAGTCGTTTCCGACCGCGTGAACCGTAGCGAACGAGACGGTGAAAGCCTGTTCCCGACTACCCGACCGGACGTACGTTTGTCACTGTGAGAAAACTACGACCGGTCCGACTGTGACCGCACGGTCCGTCCCTGCATGCGGAGAGGCAGTTTCGAGCGTCGGCTAAGCCAGTCCTGCGCCTTCGGACGAATGACCCAAATGGGCCCCTACTAAGTAACAAAAAAGTGTTATGGTAGACGATACTAAATTAAAGTGTATACTAATATATTTTATAATTTCGGGGTGGGATCGAAAACAACTGGACAGCGGCTACTCATCCTCGACAGCTTCGACGGACAGGCCAGTCACGGTCGGCGTTCTATGATGCAGAGGTGAACGAGCGGATGGAGCGGGCTTCTTGGTCGCTCCCAGCCGCCTTACAGTGTTTGCGACGACATCTGGTGCGCACAACGCAGCTGTTCATCGGACCTACGAAGCGCTACCGGTAGGTGGCTTCGGGACGTGAGCGGTGGGGAGCGCCAAAGCGCGCTGCGACGTAGGCGAGCCGTACTCGGGTAAATCGGCGCTCAATGGCACTCTGCCTGGGTTGCGGCTCACGTACCCGTCCGACCGCAGGTGGGCCTGAGGGCCATACTGCAACTCAGCCGCGGGCGCCTGGCCGACGCGGCCGATCAATCCTAACAGAAATTCTATCAAGCTAAGAAACTACAGGTTTTGTGTGATGTATTTTTTCTAGAAAAGTCATCTTTATTGGCACTGTCTAGTTCTGGATCTCCTCAGCTGGCGTTCGTCCGTCGAGCGCTTGATTCGGTCGTTCGTGGTTGTAGTGGTGTCTAAAGCGTCGTAACCAC